>Ga0308166_1000064_pt1 | contig 247568 bp, 226 predicted proteins | sample PhyCR2_2_FD_202137 | JGI IMG/M metagenome (GOLD analysis project Ga0308166, IMG submission 202137) | Phyllosphere microbial communities from UC Gill Tract Community Farm, Albany, California, United States - DLSLCC.R2 | ecosystem: Host-associated > Plants > Phyllosphere > Unclassified | place...
TTTAATTATATCGAGTGCGATTACAATCGCTGGCGTCGTCACAGTGCCTGCGGCGGTGTCAGCCCCGAACAGTTCGAAAACCAGACCCTCGCTTAGGGACGTGTCCACATGATGCGGGTAGGATCACTGCACCGGATTTACATCTCGATAAGCGCTGAACACGGATAACCGCGAGAGTAACTCGCTTTCAGAGTCGATGGTGGTCCCATAGGTACAGGATCAATAATACCTGCAAACAGGCTATTCAGCGAGAAGACCTCGACCCTGATAAACCGCGTATTCTGGAAGCTGGCAATAACCCTCTGACACGACAATCACCCAAGGATGACTGATGCTCAACGGAAACAACACGCCTTCGCTGTATGACATGCTGACCGGTAATTTCACAGGTGGCCTCGACCTTAATCAGGTCAGTGAGGAAAACCAGGTCATCCTCTCTGTGCTCGACAACATGCAGCGCATTCTCAACTGCCGCGCGGGTACGCTGGCGCATCTGCCGGACTTCGGTGTTCCGGATATGACTAAAATTCTTCAGGGCATGCCCGGCACGGCGCATGAGCTGATGGCGACACTGTCGGCCGTCCTGCTTAAGTATGAGCCGCGCCTGAAGAAGATAGCGATTGTCATACTCTCCCAGGAAACTCCCGAAGAGCTGCGCTATGCCATTGATGCTGAGCTAAATGGAATTGGTCTGGTCCGCTATGGCACAGCCTTCCAGCCGGAGGGACGGGTTCTGCTTCGCCACCTCAGGCAGCAGCAGTATCTCGACAGGAAAAGTGGCATATGACCCCTGTTATTATTCAGCGCGTAAGGCAGATAAGATCATGTCAGTAAAAACACAGTTCCTGAAAAAGTTGCAGGCGAGGCAAACGACTCCCGCTTCCCCCGATTCTAAGGAGCAGGCCGATATCGCCACCTTTCGTCTGCGGATGGAGCAGCTTCAGGAACAGATGGACGGGTGGCTTACGGACACGGGGCTTGGTGTGGAATCGTTTACCGCGTCCATTTCTGACCTGCTGGTGTCGGGAGGATGTTTTGCTATCTCCGGTATTACTCTGCGCTATGAAGATCGGCGGGTAACTTTTATGCCGGTATTTTTGTACGGTCAGGGCGTGGCGGGGTGCGTGGAGGTAAAACTCGGCACCGCAGATCGCACGGTTTTACTGGGTCGCCTGTTTATGCGCGCAGGCCAGGTCAACGCCTGGACATTTAATCAGCCGCATGATTTATCCCGCTCGGGAACCCCGTTTGATGAGAACACGTTTTTTAGTCTGATTTCTGGTCTCCTGCCGTAGCAGATTGAGCCAATGCTTTTATAAAATTAAGGGACAACTGGTCATGAATGACACCCTCTCGCGTAAAATCAAAACCGGCGGCGATCCGCGCACGCTGGCGGATTATACAGCCCTGCGTGATGAACTGAGTAAGCTGTCGCACCCCGCGCGGCCCGATGTGAACTGGCATTATGCCGAAAAGCTCTGCCTGTCGCTGTTTGAGCATAACGGTGTAGAGCTACAGACGCTCTCCTGGTTCACGCTTGCCCGCACGCATCTGGCCGGGTTATCCGGCATGAATGAGGGGCTGGCGATAATGGAAAAACTAATCAGTCATCAGTGGGGCGGACTCTGGCCGCAGCCGGTACATGCCCGTATGGAAATTCTGACGGGTCTGAGCCAGCGTTTGCAGCAGCTGATGCGCACCCTGCCGTTTAGCTACGGTGACCTCGGCCAGCTGTATCTGGCTGAACAGCAGCTAACCTCTCTGGGAGCTGTGCTCCAGCGACTGGAGCTTAAGCACCTCAGCCAGCTCGATACCTTACGCCTTCTGATGCATAACAGTGCCGTCCGGCTGGAAAACAGTGACGGTACACCGGTTAGCGGCGCTGTCGTTCAGCCCGGTGTGGTATTGCCCCAGGTCGTCTTTGACAGCACGAAAATATCAAAGGATACCGGGCCAGATAGTCCGTCAGCAGGAAGAAACGGCCCGCACGCCGCGGTGAAACGGGCGCACGCAGAAAAGCCTGAGTCTCAGCAAGAGGCGGACAAGTCCGTGGCGGCACCGGCACCGGTGAAACCCTTCGCAGCCGGGATGTGTACCATGCTGGTATTAAGTGTGGCAACGGTGTGGGGCTGGCAGGCTTTACACCGGCCTGAACCGTTACAGGCTCAGCTTGCAGCGTCGCTGACACCGTTACCCGCAGTTATCCCTGCGGAGCAGCGGGAGGCACTGCGTCAGCAATCCCCCTCACCGGACGATTTTTTAGCACAAACGCAGCAGCAGCTTGAGCTGCTGGATAAGCTTTCCCCTGACTGGAATATTGACTACGGCCGACAGCTTACAGAACAGGCTCAGTCCCTGTGGCCTGAGCAGGCCGGGCCGTTGGTACAACAGTGGCAGCAGCAGCTTGTCGCCGGTGCGCTGCCGGTGGAAAGTTTGAACGGCTGGCATCAGGGTATGACAGAGCTACAGCAGCTGGCAGACAGGCTGAATGCGCTGGACGAGAAACGGGGCAAGTACCTGACGGTTAGCGAACTGAAATCCGCAGTTTTCAACATGATGACCTCTTTTCGCCAGACCGTACCGGCAGAAGAGCAGCTTCGGGCGATCCATCTTCAGGAAGGGGGCTCACCAGGCCTACAGCAGCAGATTCAACAGGTGGAGCAGCACCTGCGGGCGCAGGCGTTTACGCTGATGCAGGAAAAAGAAAGAAGTCAGCGGTAAAAAAACGGTAACAGTGAGGTGAGTTTTCAGGAGAGGTGAAATGGTGTCCCCTGCAGGAATCGAACCTGCAACTAGCCCTTAGGAGGGGCTCGTTATATCCATTTAACTAAGGAGACGGCGGCAGGAGTATAGCGCAACTTCTGCCGCAGATTAACCACTTACCCGTCTGACTGCGCATTTAACCATCAAACGGCGTCTTTCTGCTCCTGCTCGCGCTTCTGGCGTTTTTCCCGCGCTTTGGCCTCTGCCCGGCTCTTGTTGCGCATATCGTTACGGATTTGCGCATGGCTGATCAGGGCAAAAATAAAGGTTCCACCGATAATATTGCCGGCCAGAGTGGGCAGCGCGAAGGGCCAGATAAAGTCCTGCCACGGGATATTGCCGTTGAAGACCACGTAGAACACCTCGGCCGAACCGACCACAATATGGGCCAAATCGCCCAGCCCGACCAGCCAGGTCATCAGAATAATGATCCATATCTTCGCGGCGCCGGAGGAGGGAAGCATCCAGACCATGGTGGCGATAATCCAGCCGGACACGATGGCGTTGGCAAACATCTCATCGGGCGGATTTTCCATCACCTTCATACTGATTTTGACGAAGGCGGCGCGGGTTTCGTCGTCAAAAATAGGCAAATGAATAAACGCCAGCGCGGCTAACGCTGTGCCAATCAGGTTGCCCAGCAGCACCAGGCCCCATAGCCGCATCAGCAGCAGGATGTTGCTGACGTTGGGCTTGTGCATAATCGGCAGCACCGCCGTGACGGTGTTCTCAGTAAACAGCTGCTGCCGGGCCATAATGACGATGATGAAACCAAAGGTGTAGCCCAGGTTCTCCAGCAGGAAACCGCCGGGCACGTCGTGCAGGTTAACCTGGAAAATTCCCTTCGCCATCAGCGAGGCGCCCATGGAAATACCGGCGGCTATCGCTGAGAACAGCAGCGCCATGCCATCGCGCTCCAGCTCTTTCTCTCCCTCCGAGCGGATCTGTTCATGGACCGCAGCGGCACCGGAGGGGAGCTCCTCTTCGTCCACTTCGATCTCCTCTCCCCGTTCACTCTCTTCGCTTTCTACTTCGTTTTCGTTTTCGTTTTTATCATTATTGTTTTCGCTGCTCATATTTCCCCCTAAAAAGTAAGTATTGCCACTTAAGCGTAGCGGAAATTTTAAATTTTCCTCTGTCGCTGGCGGCAATATTAGGCGGCGAGAGCGGGAGGAGCTGAATCGTGGCAGGCGAAAAAACGATCCGTCAGAGGTAACTGAATTTTTAACAACGGTAACAAAGCGTTAGATACGATGTTTTTACCGGCAAAAATGGGGGTACACAGAACAATAAGCATGCAAATAGCAGGGATATTATTCGTGCGTGCTTATCGGCGGGCAGACTGCCTGTGGTATGATTTATCACCCTATTTTGCAAGGTGCGACTCTCTTTCTCATGCTGGCAGCCAAAAATCTGACATGTGTACGCGATGAACGAACGCTTTTCAGCGATCTCAGCTTCACCGTCGCACCGGGCGATCTGGTGCAGATTGACGGGGCTAACGGAGCGGGGAAAACGTCACTGCTGCGCATCCTGGCGGGTCTTAGCCGGGGCGAGGAGGGGGAGGTTTTCTGGCAGCAGCAGAGCATTTATCGCCAGCGCGAACGCTACCATGCCAGCCTGCTGTACCTCGGTCATCAGCCGGGGATAAAGGCGGTGCTGACGCCGTTAGAAAATCTGAGCTTCTATCATGCAGGCGCTTCGCAGGCGCAGCTCTGGCAGGCGCTTGAGCAGGTCGAGCTGACCGGCTATGAAGCGGTGCCGGTCAGCCAGCTGTCTGCCGGTCAGCAGCGGCGGGTGGCGTTAGCCCGACTGTGGCTGAGCGCCGCGCCGCTGTGGATACTCGACGAGCCGCTAACCGCTCTCGATAAATCCGGGGTGGCCGCATTAACGGCGCTGTTTACCCACCACGCCGGGCGGGGCGGGGCGGTCATTCTCACCACGCATCAGGACCTGCCGGCTATCGGGCATCAAATTACCCGCATCCGGCTGACGCCGCCCGGGGAGGTCTGATGTTCTGGCGGGTACTGAAGAGAGAGCTGCGGATAGCATTTTACAGCGGGACGGAAATCCTCAATCCGCTATGGTTCTTTCTGATCGTCATTACCCTGTTTCCACTGGGTATCGGGCCGGAACCGCAGCTGCTGGCGCGCATCGCGCCCGGCATTGTCTGGGTAGCGGCACTGCTGTCGTCGCTGCTGGCGCTGGAGCGGCTGTTTCGTGATGACTTCAGCGACGGGTCGCTGGAACAGCTGCTGCTGCTGCCTGCGCCGCTGCCGCTGACCGTGCTGGGCAAAGTTGCCGCGCACTGGATGGTGACTGGGCTGCCGCTGCTGCTGCTGTCCCCGCTGGCGGCGCTGCTGCTGTCGCTGGACTTTGCCAGCTGGCGTGCCACGGCCCTGACCCTGCTGCTGGGAACGCCAACGCTCAGTTTTCTCGGGGCGATTGGCGTCGGGCTGACGGTGGGGCTGCGCCGTGGCGGAGTCCTGCTGAGTTTACTGGTCCTGCCGCTGGCGGTGCCGGTATTGATTTTTGCCAGTTCAGCGATTGATGCCGCGGGGCAGGGATTACCGATCGATGGCTATCTGGCGATACTCGGTGCGCTGCTGGCGGGCAGCACGGTGCTGGCTCCGTTTGCAACCGCGGTCGCGCTGCGGGTCAGCGTACACTGACCGGCTAAGAAAAAGTCACGCCGCGACAGTTTGCCCATCGACAATCCGGGCAACCTTATTTTTTTACTGTGAGCAATTGAAATGTTGAAATGGATCCATCAACTAGGAAAGCCGGAGAGGCTTTATCGGTTATGTGGCCGGTTAATACCGTGGTTTGCCGTGACCGGCGCGGCGACTCTGCTGCTGGGGTGGGGATGGGGCTTCGGCTTTGCCCCGGCGGACTATCAGCAGGGCGAGAGCTATCGCATCATCTATATCCATGTGCCGGCGGCAATGTGGTCAATGGGCGTCTACGGCTCGATGGCCGTGGCCGCCTTTATCGGCCTGGTGTGGCAGTGGAAAACGGCCGATCTTGCCGCCGCGGCCATGGCACCCGTCGGGGCCGTGTTCACCTTTATCGCCCTGGTCACCGGCTCGGCGTGGGGAAAACCCATGTGGGGCACCTGGTGGATTTGGGATGCGCGGCTGACCTCTGAACTGGTGCTGATGTTCCTCTATATGGGTGTCATCGCGCTCTATCACGCCTTTGACGATCGCCGTACGGCGGGGCGCGCGGCCGGTATTCTGATCCTGGTCGGCGTGGTTAATCTCCCCATCATTCATTACTCGGTGCAGTGGTGGAATACCCTGCACCAGGGCTCATCCGGCATGTTGCAGCAGGCCATCGCACCCGCGATGCGTACGCCGCTGCGCTGGTCAATCCTCGGTTCTCTGCTGGTGTTTATTACTCTCACGCTTATGCGGCTGCGTAACCTGATCCTGCTGAGCGAACGTCACCGTCCCTGGGTGCTCGACGTGGCGGAAAAAGGGGGACGAAAAGTATGACCCCGGCATTTTCTTCCTGGACAGCTTTCCTCGCGATGGGCGGCTACGCCCTTTATGTCTGGCTGGCGGTGGCCTGCGCCCTGCTGTCCCTTGGCGGCCTGATCCTGCACACCGCTGTGCAGCGCCGCCGACTGTTGAGCGGGATCCGCCAGCGTCACGCCCGTGAGCACCGCATCCGTGCGGCAAAAATGAAAAAAGCCGCCGCTGAAGCGGCAGGAGAACAGCCGTGAATCCCCGTCGTAAGAGTCGCCTGATCCTGACCGTTGTGGTGCTGGCCGGTCTGGGGATAGCAACGGCCCTGGTAATGTACGCACTGCGTGCCAACATCGATCTGTTTTATACGCCCAGCGAAATTCTCAATGGCAAAGGGGAGACGCACGCTAAGCCTGCGCCGGGCCAGCGGCTGCGGGTTGGCGGGATGGTGATGCCGGGCAGCGTTGAGCGTGACCCCAACACGCTGAAAGTCTCGTTCCAGCTGTATGACAACAGCGGCGTTGTGAGCGTCAGCTATAACGGCATCCTTCCCGACCTGTTCCGCGAAGGGCAGGGCGTGGTGGCCCAGGGCGTCCTGGAAGAAAACGGCAGGGTGCAGGCGAAAGAGGTGCTGGCGAAGCACGATGAGAAGTACACCCCGCCGGAAATCAGCGATGCCATGAAGAAAAATCACGGTGCGGCCAGCGGAACTCTGACAACGGAGGGACGGCCATGATCCCGGAAATTGGCAGCTTCCTGCTGTGCCTGGGGCTGGGAATGGCCCTGCTGCTGAGCATTTATCCTCTGTGGGGGGCTTCGCGGCAGGATCTGCGTCTGATGCGGCTGGCGCGTCCGCTGGCCTGCGGGCTGTTCGCCTGTGTTGCCGGCGCGTTTCTTATCCTGGTTTACTCGTTTGTGGTCAACGACTTCAGCGTGGCCTACGTCGCCAGCAACTCCAACAGTCTGCTGCCGGTTTACTACCGCGTGGCGGCAACCTGGGGGGCGCACGAGGGATCGCTGCTGCTGTGGGTTCTGCTGCTCAGCGGCTGGACGCTGGCGGTGGCGGGATTCAGCCGCAGTATGCCGCCGGATGCAATCGCCCGCGTGCTGGCGGTGATGGGAACGATCAATCTCGGTTTCCTGCTGTTTATCACCCTGACTTCCAATCCGTTTATCCGCACGCTGCCCGCGCTGCCGATTGACGGTAACGATCTCAATCCGATGTTGCAGGATATCGGGCTGATTTTTCATCCGCCGCTGCTCTATATGGGCTATGTGGGATTCTCGGTGGCGTTTGCCTTTGCAATTGCCTCGCTGATGGCCGGTCGGCTGGACACGGCCTGGGCACGCTGGTCGCGCCCCTGGACCACCGCCGCCTGGGTGTTCCTGACGCTGGGCATTGTGCTGGGTTCTGCCTGGGCCTATTACGAACTGGGCTGGGGCGGCTGGTGGTTCTGGGATCCGGTTGAAAACGCCTCACTGATGCCGTGGCTGGCCGGAACCGCGCTGCTGCACTCGCTGGCGGTGACTGAAAAACGCGGCGCGTTTAAGGCGTGGACGGTGCTGCTGGCCATTGCCGCCTTCTCACTCAGCCTGCTCGGGACATTCCTGGTGCGCTCCGGCGTACTGGTATCGGTCCACGCATTTGCCTCCGATCCGGCCCGCGGGATGTTTATCCTCGCTTTCCTGGTGATTGTCATCGGCGGATCTCTGCTGCTCTACGCGATAAAGGGCGGCCGGGTGCGCAGCCGGGTGCAGAACGGGGTCTGGTCACGCGAGTCGTTTCTGCTGGGTAACAACGTCCTGCTGATTGCGGCAATGCTGGTCGTTCTGCTGGGGACCATGCTGCCGCTGATACACAAGCAGCTGGGCCTTGGCAGTATCTCAATCGGTGAACCGTTCTTTAATAGCCTGTTTACCTGGCTGATGGCGCCGCTGGCGCTGATGCTGGGGATTGGGCCGCTGGTGCGCTGGCGGCGCGATGAGCCGAAGAGACTGTGGCGGCGGCTGGCCGTTGCCGCCCTGACGACGCTTGTGCTGTCGATCCTGCTGCCGTGGCTGATGCAGGATAGCATTGAGGCGATGACCGTGGTCGGCCTGCTGATGGCTATCTGGGTGATAGTCCTTACGCTGCTGGAACTGCACGAACGCGCGACCCATCGCCACGGCTTCGTCGTCGGGCTGCGCCACCTGTCACGCAGCCACTGGGGGATGGTGCTGGGCCATCTCGGGGTGGCGGTAACGGTGGTCGGTATTGCCTTTAGCCAGAACTACAGCGTGGAGCGCGACGTCAGAATGAAGGCGGGGGTTTCGGTCGATATCCACAGCTATCGCTTTACCTTCCGGGCGCTGCATGATCTGCGCGGGCCGAACTATTCCGGCGACGTGGGCATTATCGATGTCACCCGCCGCGGCAAGCACGAGGCGACCCTGTATGCGGAGAAACGTTACTACAGCGTCACCCGCACGGTGATGACGGAAGCGGCGATCGACGGTGGCTTTACCCGCGATCTGTACGCCGCGCTGGGCGAGGAGCTGGGCGATAACGCCTGGGCGGTACGCATCTATTACAAACCTTTCGTGCGCTGGATCTGGTACGGCGGCGTCCTGATGGCCGCAGGGGGGATCCTCTGTCTGCTGGATCCGCGCTACCGCACGCGCAGAAAACACGCGAGGGAGGCGGCATGAGCAGAAAAATTCTATTTATCCCGCTGGTTCTGTTTTTGCTGCTGGCCGCGGCGCTGCTGTGGCAGCTGAGCCGCAACGCTGACGGCGACGATCCCACCCGGCTGGAGTCTGCGCTGGTGGGAAAACCGGTGCCGGTTTTTCGCCTGGAATCGCTTGAACAGCCGGGGAAATTGTTCGATCGATCGGTGCTGCATACGGGGAAACCGGTTCTGCTCAACGTCTGGGCAACCTGGTGTCCCACCTGTCGGGCGGAGCATCAGTATCTTAACGCGCTGGCCGCGCAGGGCGTTCGCGTGGTGGGATTAAACTACAAAGACGATCGCCGCAAAGCCATTGACTGGCTGAATACGCTGGGCAACCCCTATGCGCTAAGCCTGTATGACGGCAACGGCATGCTCGGGCTGGATTTGGGCGTTTACGGTGCGCCGGAAACGTTCCTCATCGATGGGGAAGGCATTATCCGCTATCGCCACGCCGGGGATATTAACGATCGGGTGTGGAATGATGAGTTAAAACCTCTCTGGCTACGCTATAGCGGGGAGGCCGGCTCGTGAAACGTTATCTGATAGTGCTGATGATGGTGCTGTTCAGCGCCGTCGCCTCGGCGGAAAACGGGGATACCTATACCTTTGACTCCGTCAGCCAGGAGCAGCAGTACCGCCATCTGACGGAATCGCTGCGCTGTCCGAAATGCCAGAACAACAGCATTGCCGATTCCAACTCAATGATCGCGGCGGATATGCGGCTGAAGGTGTATGAGCTGCTGCAACAGGGGCAAACCCCGGAGGAGATAAAAGCGTGGATGATCGACCGCTACGGCAACTTCGTCTCGTACCAGCCTCCGGTGACGCCTTCGACGCTCATCCTGTGGGTCGGACCGGCGCTGTTCGTCATCATCGGCGCACTGCTTATCGTCCTGCGCGGCAGAAGGCGAGCGCCGGAAGCCGAATTCGATGACGCAGAACCGCCGCATCTTACGCTGCGGGAAAACGGGGATGCGTATCCTGACAGTATCAGCGAGATGCCGGACGCGTCGGCGTTAAATTCTCCCGCACCACCACCGGCAGCGGGCAAGAGCGGGCGGCGGGTGCTGCTTCCGGGGGCGTTGCTGCTGGTGGCAGTGAGTGTGGGCTTCTATCTGCGCACCGGCGGCATGATGCAGGTAATAGCGTGGCATGAGGTGCAGCAGGAGCTGCCGGCGCTGCGTGCGCAGGTAATGGACCCGAAAGCGGCACCGCTCAGCGTGGAGCAGCTGGCGCGGCTGGCGCTGGGCATACGCAGTCAACTGGAGCGGGATCCGCAAAATCTGGCTGACTGGATGATTCTCGGGCGTCTGGCGATGGTGATGAATAATGCTACCACCGCAGTTCAGGCCTTCCGCCATGCGTATCAGCTGGCGCCCGATAATCCCGAAGTGCGGCTAAGCTATGCTGAGGTACTGACGCGTTCCGGCGATCCGCAGGACAATCGTCAGGCCATGGCGATACTGCATGAGATGGCAAAACGCGACGGCAGTAATCTCCGTTTGCTGGGTTTATTGGCATTTAATGCCTTTGAACAGCAGGATTACACCGCGGCGACGGACGCGTGGGATAAGATGTTGGCACTGTTACCTGCCGGGGACGCGCGCGCGGAGGTCATCCGCCGCAGCATTCAGCAGGCCAAAAGCGAGTCGGGTCAGCAGAACGGTCTGCTGGCAGTGAAGATCGGCCTGTCGCCGGAGGCGGAAAAAATGTTACCGGAAGGGGGAGTGTTGTATATTTCTGTCTATGACGGAAAAACGCCTGCTCCGGTGGCGGTGAAAAAGTTGCCGCTGAGCCATTTTCCTCTATCGCTCACGTTGGATGACAGCAACGCCATGATGCCAGAACGCCTGTTATCCGCGCTGCATCAGGTGCGGGTTAGCGTAAGAATTTCACGCGACGGCAGCACACATCCTCAGCCAGGCGACTGGTACGGTCTGAGTGAGGTGGTGCCATTTAACGGTCATCAGCAGCTTGCGGTTCAGGTAGACCAGCGGGTAGCGGGCGATAATCCATTAATCAGTACAGGGAGAAAACAATGAACTATCGCCTGACGGGCTTAGTGCTGGCAAGCGTGATGATGGTGGGCTGTGCCAGCTCTAAGAACGCCAATGATCCAGAAGGGCGCTCCGATTCACTGGAAGGCTTTAACCGGTCAATGTTTAACTTTAACTACAATGTGCTGGATCCCTACGTTCTGCGCCCCGTTGCCGTAGTGTGGCGTGACTACGTGCCCATGCCGGCGCGAAACGGGCTGGGTAACTTCTTCAGCAACCTCAATGAACCGGCCTCAATGGTGAACTACTTTGTTGAGGGCAACCCGTATAAGGCGATGGTGCACTTTAACCGCTTCTTCCTTAATACCCTGCTGGGGATGGGCGGTCTGATCGATGTGGCTTCTATGGCAAACCCGAAGCTGGCGAAAGAAGAGCCGCGTGAGTTTGGTAGTACCCTCGGACATTACGGTGTGGGCTACGGGACTTACGTCGTCCTGCCTGGATACGGCAGCTTTACGCCGCGTGAGGATGTGGGTGGCCTGGTTGACGATCTCTACCCGCCGCTTTACTGGCTGACCTGGTGGATGTCTGCTGGTAAGTGGGCGCTGGAAGGGATTGAAACCCGCGCCCAGCTGCTGGACTCGGATGCGATACTGAGCAATTCGAAAGATCCGTATGCCTTTATGCGCGCGGCGTACTTCCAGCATCATGATTTCCTTGCCAGCGACGGCAAGCTAATCCCGCAGGAAAACCCGAATGCGGCGGCAATCCAGGACGACCTGGACGATATCGATTCGCAGTAAGATGACTAGCCGCTAACAGTAAAAAGGCCCGCCGGTAAACCGACGGGCCTTTTTTTTCGCCGCAGCAACTTAGAATTTATAGTTGAAGCTGGCGCCGTACAGCCAGGCTTTACCGGTGGAGTTAAAGGTGTAGGGACCTTCTTTCACCGTAACGTGCTGACCGTGCATATAGGAAACGCCCACGTCCACGGAGGCATCCTGATTAAAGGCGTAGGACGTACCGGCGCTCAGCCACAGACGGTCCTGATCCGGGATAGAGATGGAGCGGGTCTGGGCAGGAACCGGGCTGTCATCAAAGGCGATACCGGTACGGAAAGTCCAGTTATCATCGTAGAAGTAGGACGTACCCAGCGCGATGCGGTAGGCGTCTTTAAAGCTTTCGTCCTTGTAGAACAGCTCCTGGCCGCTGGTGCCGGTGGCTTTCAGCTCCTGGAACTGGCTCCAGCTGGTGTAGGCCAGGCTGTAGTGTACGGCCCATTTCGGTGCCACTTTATGGTAGCCAGAAACTTCCCACATCTCCGGCAGATTCAGCGTCAGCGCCCCCGGAATGGTATTACCGTTGGTGCCAAACGGCAGCCCCAGATTCATCGCCTGGTTTAACGGATTCAGTGAGCTTGGCAGGCTACTGCGGTAGTCGCCGTCGAAATCAATTTTGACTTCAGAGCGGTAGGTCAGACCGAAGCGGTTGTTTTCATCCACTTCGTACAGGATACCGGCGTTCCAGCCGTAGCCCCACTCATCGCCTTTCAGGTGAGCAATCTGCGTATCCGCCGGGATATTGAACGAAGCGAGGGACTCGCCCGCATAGCGTTCAATCTTGGCACGGGCGTACACCGCATCAAAGCCCACGCCAAAGCTGAAGTGCTGATTCAGACGGTAGGCGGTGCTCAGGTTTAAGTTCATGGTGGTGAGGTCGGTTTTACCGGCATAAGGACCGGCGGTATAGCTGTCGTTAAATTCGGTTGCCAGACCGTAGTTGGAGGTGACGCTACCCCCCACCCACCACTGGTCATTCAGCGGCTGCACGTAGTGAATATTGGGCACCCAGGCGGTCGGGGCGATATTTTTAGCATCCAGGCTATTACCGGTGGGGGACGTTCCATCTATATCCACGCCGGGATCAATAAAGACCGCGCCAACCGAGAACATCGGGCGATCCATCAGAGCCATGGTTGCCGGGTTACGGCTGGCTGAAGCGGCAGTGTCACCTACTGCGCCTTCGCCTGAGTAGGCACGGCCCAAACCAATTGAAGAAAATTCGTTTAGTTGAAAGCCAGCTGCCAATGTATGGGTAGAAACAAGAGCCACTGCCACTGCAAGCGCGGATTTAGCAAACAGGTTTTTATGGTTCATAACCACAACCTCAATTAGATTTTATTAAGCTCTGTTACTGGTGGTAACAGGGGATCGCGGATTTTAGAGACTGGCAGACGTGCAACAAATCAGACCAGTTGCCCCAGTATAGGTCGGACCTGTATGGATGTTGCAATATTGTTTTCTATTTATTTCTGAAATGATCCCAGAAAAGAGATCTGCCTAACAAAAACTCACCGGGTGCGTTTTGGAACCTCGCTCCTGTTTGCTGTGGATCAAAAAATTGTGTGATTCTTGTCACTTAGCGGAATGATTTCGCCCGTTGACTGGAGACAATAAAGCGCCGGGCGTAAAATGGACGAAGTTTAAATTAACCTGCCGCCCTCAGGCGGTATGCCGGAGGATTAAATGACCGATGCAATTAATCGCTGTAACGCCAGTGAAACGGCCGCCTGTTGCTGCGTTGATGTGGGAACGGTAATGGATAACACCGACTGTACAGCAGCCTACAGCCACACCTTTGACAGCCGTAGCGAAGCGGAAGCCATGTTGACGTCGCTGACTGCAAAGGCGCGGGACGTGGAATCCGATCCCTGTGTTATTGAAAGTAACCTGACCGAAACGGCAGAAGGCACCGTGCTGGACTGCAATTTCACCTTCTGCTGCCAGGCAGAAACACTGATTTTCCAACTGGGACTGCGTTAATCTCTACTGCGGAGGGGCTCTACCCTCCGCAAATCGTGTTTACTCTCGCATTTTTCTCTTCCAACCATAGCGCCCCGCATTATTCTGGTTAACACTGATCAGGTCAGACCTCTTTGGCAATGATGCCGCCGATCGATATTAAACAGGTGATAATAATGAGCAAAGCGTTACCTCTGCTGACGCGTCAGGGCGACCGTATCGCTATCACTCACGGGCTGCGGACGCCGTTTGCGCGTCAGGCCACGGCATTTCACGGTATTCCCGCCGTTGAGCTGGGACGGATGGTAGTCAGTGAACTGATGGCCCGCAGTGAGCTGCCCGCTGAGGTGATTGAACAGCTGGTCTTCGGCCAGGTGGTACAAATGCCCGAGGCCCCGAATATTGCCCGTGAAGTCGTGCTGGCCAGCGGTCTGAGCGTCCATACCGATGCCTACAGCGTCAGTCGCGCCTGTGCCACCAGCTTCCAGGCGGTGGCAAACGTAGCGGAAAGCCTGATGGCTGGAACCATACAGGCCGGTATCGCCGGAGGAGCCGACTCCTCTTCAGTACTGCCGATAGGCGTCAGCCGCAAGTTGGCCAGAATTCTGGTGGATCTTAATAAGGCGCGGACGCTGCCGCAGAAGCTGAAACTCTTCAGCCAGCTGCGGCCGCGCGATCTGCTGCCGGTGCCGCCTGCGGTCGCCGAGTACTCCACCGGACTGCGCATGGGCGATACCGCTGAACAGATGGCGAAAAGCCACGGCATTACCCGCCAACAGCAGGATGCGCTGGCGCACCGTTCCCACCAGCGAGCGGCCCAGGCCTGGCAGCAGGGGCTGCTGAATGACGAGGTGATGACCGCCTTTGTGCCGCCGTGGACAACGCCGCTGGAGCGGGATAACAGCGTCCGCAGCGACTCAAAGCTCGAGGACTACGCCCGGTTGAAACCGGCGTTTGACCGTCGCCATGGTTCGGTCACCGCCGCCAACAGCACGCCGCTAACCGACGGGGCCGCTGCGGTGATCCTGATGACCGAATCCCGCGCCCGTGAACTGGGCATTACACCGCTGGGCTATCTGCGCAGCTACGCCTTTGCCGCCATCGACGTTCATCAGGATATGCTGCTGGGCCCTGCGTGGTCATCGCCGCTGGCGCTGGACCGGGCAGGGATCACCCTCAGCGATTTAACCCTGATCGATATGCACGAGGCGTTTGCCGCGCAGACGCTGGCCAATCTGAAGATGTTTGCCGACGAACGCTTTGCCCGCGAGGTGCTTAAGCGCCCGCATGCGCTCGGTGAAGTCAACGAAGAGATATTTAACGTACTGGGCGGATCGATTGCCTACGGTCACCCGTTTGCGGCAACCGGCGCGCGCATGATAACCCAGACGCTGAACGAGCTGCGGCGGCGTGGCGGGGGGCTGGGGCTGGTTACCGCCTGTGCTGCGGGCGGCCTTGGCGCAGCAATGGTTCTGGAGGCGGAATAATGGAACAGGCATCGGCATTTACACTGACTATGCGGCTGGACAACATCGGCGTGATCGCGATCGATGTGCCTGATGAAAAGATGAACACCCTGAAAGCGGCCTTTGCCGGGCAAATTCGCAGCGTGCTTCAACAGGCCTGTGCTAACCCGAAGCTGGTCGGGCTGGTACTCATTTCCGGCAAGCCGGACTCGTTTATCGCCGGCGCGGATATTAGCATGATCGACGCCTGTACCCGTGCGGAGGAGGCGGAGTCGCTGGCGCAGCAGGGGCAGAAGGTAATGGCGGAGATTGCCGCACTGCCGGTGCCGGTGGTCGCAGCGATCCACGGCGCCTGTCTCGGCGGCGGCCTTGAACTGGCGCTTGCCTGTCACCATCGCGTTTGCACCCTGGATGATAAAACCCGTCTGGGGCTGCCGGAGGTTCAGCTGGGGCTGTTGCCCGGTTCCGGCGGCACCCAGCGGCTGCCGCGGCTAATCGGTGCTTCCGTCGCGCTGGATATGATCCTGACGGGCCGGACGCTGCGCCCCCGACAGGCGCTGAAGTGTGGGCTGGTTGACGATGCCGTGCCGCACGCTATTTTGCTGGAAACGGCGATCGCATGGGTACTAAAAGAACGTGAGGCCAGAAAGCCGCTGCCGCTGCGCGAGCGTCTGCTTAGCGGACCGGCGGGCAGGGCGCTGCTATTCAGGCTGGCCGGGCGTCGGGCGCAGGCCAAAACCCACGGCAACTATCCGGCGGTAGATAAAATATTGTCGGTGGTTCGCCTTGGGCTGGAGCAGGGCAGCAGCAGCGGGTACGAGGCCGAGGCGCGTGCCTTTGGTGAACTGGCGATGACCCCGCAGTCCGCCGCGCTGCGCGGGCTGTTCTTCGCGACGACCGCGCTGAAGAAAGATCCCGGTGCGGCTGCCGCACCGCATCCGCTGCGTAGCATCGGCATCCTGGGCGGCGGTCTGATGGGCGGCGGTATTGCCTGTGTCACCGCCACCCGCGCCGGACTGCCGGTGCGTATTAAAGACATCAATACCCAGGGCATCGGCCACGCCATGAAAACCAGCTGGCAGGTTTTGAGCCAGGGCGTGAAGCGCCGTCGTCTGACGGTCGCCGAACGGCAGCAGCAGATGGCGCTGATTACCGGCGGCACCGACTACCGGGGATTCGGCCAGCGCGATGTCATTATCGAAGCGGTATTTGAAAACCTGGCGCTCAAGCAGCAGATGGTGCAGGAGATTGAGGCCCACTGCGCTAAGGATACCCTGTTTGCTTCCAATACCTCGTCGCTGACCATTGCCGATATTGCCAGCGCAGCGCAGCGGCCGGAGAACGTCATCGGGCTGCACTACTTTAGCCCGCCGGATAAAATGCCGCTGGTGGAGGTGATCCCACATGCGGGAACGTCGGATGCGGCGGTGGCGACGGCGGTACTGCTGGCGAAAAAGCAGGGTAAAACCCCGATCGTGGTGGCCGACCGCGCGGGTTTTTATGTTAACCGTATTCTCGCCCCCTACATTATTGAAGCGATGCGCTGTCTGCTGGAAGGTGAGCCGATTGAGTCCATCGACGCGGCGCTGGTTAAATTTGGCTTCCCGGTCGGGCCGGTTCAGCTGCTGGATGAGGTCGGTATCGACGTGGGCACACATATCATGCCGATACTTCAGCAGGCGTGGGGCGAGAGATTTGCCCTGCCGCCGGCATTCGCTGCGGTGCTGAACGATAACCGTAAAGGGAAGAAAAACGGCCGTGGCTTCTATCTCTATACCTCGCGCCGGGGAAGTAAGAAAAAGGCCGACGGAGAAATCTACCGTTTGTTGCAGGTTACGCCAAAACCTTGTCTTAGCGCACAAGATATTGCGACGCGTTGTGTGATGATGCTGCTGAATGAGGCCGCCCGAACGCTGGATGAAGGGGTTATCCGCAGTCCGCGCGATGGCGATATCGGTGCGGTGTTTGGCATCGGTTTTCCGCCGTTCCTCGGCGGGCCGTTCCGTTATATGGACAGCCTGGGCATCGCCGAGGTGGTGAATGTGCTTAACGGATTAGCGCAGCGCTACGATGCCCGTTTTGCCCCCTGCGAACGGTTGAAAAAGATGATGGAAGAGCAAAAAACCTTCTATGGACCGGATGTTTAGCTGGATAGCCGCAGCGATGCAGCGGGTTAATTCTGACCATGTAGCCGGTTGCACTGCGGCCCCGTTATACGGGGCGCTCACTAAGTAAACAATCGATTGACTATACTAAAGGCATTGGGGTACAACACACAGCGTTCACTCCCGGATTGCCGGAGTGAAGAGTTGGGTGGCGATGCTCCCCCGGCGTTTTTGGTTAACAACAGCGGTGCTATATGCAAGTTTTTATAATGCGTCACGGTGATGCGGCTCTGGATGCAGCCAGTGATTCAGTAAGACCTCTGACCCACTGCGGCGGTGATGAATCTCGTCAGATGGCGGCCTGGCTTAATAGCCGGTCTGTGGATATCGAGCGCGTTCTGGTCAGCCCCTACCTGCGTGCCAGGCAGACCCTGAACACGGTGCGTGAAGCGCTGCCTCTGCCGGAAGGCGAGGATGTGCTGCCCGAACTGACGCCCGGCGGCGACCCGGGGCTGGTAGCCTGCTATTTGCAGGTGCTGGCGAATGAGGGGGTAAAATCGGTGCTGGTGATCTCTCACCTGCCGCTGGTGGGCTATCTGGTGGCGGAACTCTGCCCGCAGGAAGCGCCGCCGATGTTCTCCACCTCCGCCATTGCTTGCGTGGACTTCAACGCCGAAGATGCCAAAGGCAAGCTGGAGTGGCAGGTTTCTCCGGCGAAGCTAGCGAAAGCGATCTGATCTCCTGCCTGCGGGTCGGCCCCTGTGCGCGGTCGGCCCGAATTCTCTCTGCAAATTTTTCACTCAAAACACATCCCCCGAAGCGCTACGGCAGCTCCGGCGGCGTCCACTCTTCGACCTCAATCAGCACCAGCAGCGCGGCATCTCCACCGAACAGCTTTGAAGCCTGATGAAAGGCCATGACCCACGGATGCTGTGCCAGCCACAGCGGGGTTTGCTGCTTAAGGATATGCTTGCCGTGCCCGTGCATCACGCTGGCGCAAAAAATATGTTCGCGGCGGCAGGCGGCAATCAGCGCGCCCAGCTCCTGTTTCGCCTGCTGCTGCGTCAGACCGTGAAGATCGAGGAAAATCTCCGGCGTGTAGTCGCCGCGCCGCAGCTTTTTTAGCTCATAGTGGCTGACATCACCGCGCACGTAGCGCACCGGACCTTCATTCGCCAGCAGCGGCTGGAACTCATCAGAAAAGTAATAACTGGCATCCATCTGCTCGGAGAGCAGGCGTTTTTGCGGCACCTCACTGACTTTTTTGCGCGGCGGCCGATGCACAATGGTGTCCTGCGTCAGTTTACGCGTACCGCTCATCAGGTCGCGAAACAGCGCCCGATCGTCCGCGCTCAGTTTCTCTTTTTTACTCATGTGAACTCACCGTTCATGTTCAGATTAGCGCGGGAAATATTCCAACATTAAGCGCGGGGCTTTGTTTCAGGCCACCAGTCTACCTTTTCTTCCCCCGCGACTGAACAAATCTCAGCTTTTTCATCCCCTCGCGCTGAATTATCTCTGTCTTCGTGGCAAACTAGCGCCCGGGTTTAACAGAACGGCCTGCGGAGGGCACTTTGGACAAAATTTTCGTCGATGAAGCAGTCAATGAGCTGCACACCATTCAGGATATGTTGCGCTGGTCGGTCAGCCGCTTCTCTGCTGCGGATATCTGGTACGGCCACGGCACGGACAATCCCTGGGACGAAGCCGTCCAGCTGGTGCTGCCCACGCTCTATCTGCCGCTGGATATCCCGGAAGATATGCGCAGTGCGCGGCTGACCTCCAGCGAGCGTCATCGCATCGTAGAGCGGGTGATCCGCCGCGTTAACGAACGCGTTCCGGTCGCCTACCTGACGAATAAAGCCTGGTTCTGCGGCCACGAATTTTACGTTGATGAGCGTGTGCTGGTGCCGCGTTCTCCGGTGGGTGAACTGATCAATAATCGCTTTGCCGGTATTCTCAGCGACGAACCGCGTCATATTCTGGATATGTGTACCGGCAGCGGCTGTATCGCCATTGCCTGCGCCTACGCCTTCCCGGAGGCCGAAGTTGACGCGGTGGATATTTCTACCGACGCACTGGCGGTAACCGAGCAGAACATCAGCGCCCACGGGCTTGAGCAGAACGTGACGCCAATACGTGCCGACCTGTTCCGTCAGCTGCCGCAAACGCAGTACGATTTGATCGTCACCAATCCGCCGTACGTTGACGCCGACGATATGGACGATCTGCCGGACGAGTATCGTCATGAACCGGAGCTTGGCCTGGCCGCCGGGCGCGACGGGCTGAAGCTGGTGCGCCGCATTCTGGCCTGCGCGCCTGATTACCTCAGTGAGCAGGGTGTGCTGATCTGCGAAGTGGGTAACAGCATGGTGCATATGATCGAGCAGTACCCGGATGTGCCGTTTACCTGGCTGGAGTTTGACAACGGCGGTGACGGCGTATTCCTGCTGACGAAACAGCAAATTGTTGATGCACAACATCATTTCAAAATGTACAAAGACTAATTATACAGTTTATTTCGAGGAGTCAGCATGGCGGGTAATACGATTGGGCAGGTATTTCGGGTAACGACGTTTGGCGAATCGCACGGTATCGCCCTTGGCTGTATCGTTGACGGTGTGCCGCCGGGCATCCCGCTGACCGAAGCCGATTTGCAGCACGATCTTGACCGCCGTCGTCCGGGCACCTCACGCTATACCACTCAGCGCCGCGAGCCGGATCAGGTCAAGATCCTCTCCGGCGTATTTGAAGGCCGCACCACCGGCACCAGCATCGGACTGCTGATTGAAAACACCGACCAGCGTTCGCAGGACTACGGTGCCATCAAGGATCTGTACCGTCCGGGGCACGCTGACTACACCTACGACCAAAAGTACGGCTTCCGCGACTATCGCGGCGGCGGACGCTCCTCTGCCCGCGAAACCGCCATGCGCGTTGCGGCCGGGGCGATTGCTAAAAAATATCTGGAAATGAAGCACGGCATCATCGTACGCGGCTATCTGGCGCAGATCGGTGACGTCGCCTGTGAGCTGAAGGATTGGGATCTGGTCGGACAAAACCCCTTTTTCTGCCCGGACCCGGACAAGATTGAGGCGCTGGATGAACTGATGCGCGGACTAAAAAAAGAGGGTGACTCGATTGGTGCGAAGGTCACCGTGATGGCGGAGCGCGTCCCGGTTGGCCTCGGCGAGCCGGTCTTTGACCGCCTGGATGCCGACCTTGCACATGCGCTGATGAGCATCAACGCGGTGAAGGGCATTGAGATCGGCGACGGTTTCGCCGTCGTTAACCAGCGCGGCAGCCAGCATCGCGATGAAATCCGCGCCAGCGGCTTCCAGAGCAACCACGCGGGCGGCATCCTGGGCGGCATCAGCAGCGGCCAAACCATCATTGCGCATCTGGCGATGAAACCTACGTCCAGCATTACCGTTCCGGGCCAGACCATTACCCGCAGCGGCGAGGAGGTGGAGATGATCACCAAAGGGCGTCACGATCCCTGCGTGGGCATCCGCGCCGTGCCGATTGCCGAAGCGATGATGGCGATTGTGCTGATGGATCACCTGCTGCGCCACCGCGCGCAGAATGCCGACGTTCATACCGATATCCCGCGCTGGTAACTCTGATGAAAAAGACGCTGCTCCTGCTCTGCGCTCTGCTGGTTTCCCACGTTGCTACGGCCGCGACGCCGTGGCAGACGATCCGCCAGCCGGTGAGCGGTACGCCGCAGTCGATTGGTGAGTTTTCTAACGGCTGCATTATCGGCGCCCAGGCGCTGCCGCTGGAGGCTCCCGGTTATCAGGTGATGCGCACCGATCAGCGTCGTTATTTTGGTCATCCCGATCTGATTCAGTTTATCCAGCGGCTCAGCGCCGAGACTCACCAGCTGGGGCTGGGAGAAGTGCTGGTCGGCGATATGGGCATGGCTGCCGGTGGACGTTTTAGCAGCGGCCACGCCAGCCACCAGTCCGGACTGGATGTGGACATCTGGCTACAGCTGCCGAAACAGCGCTGGAGCCAGCAAATGCTGCTGAAGCCACAGCCGCTGGATCTGGTTGCACCGGATGGCAAAAGCGTGGTGGCGCGTCACTGGCGGCCGGAAATCGACAGCCTGATTAAGCTGGCGGCGAAGGACAGCGAGGTGACGCGCATCTTTGTGAATCCGGCGATTAAAAAACAGCTGTGCGCCGATGCCGGTGCCGATCGCGACTGGCTGCGCAAGGTGCGTCCGTGGTTCCAGCACCGCGCCCATATGCATGTCCGCCTGCGCTGTCCTGTCGGCAGCACCGAGTGTCAGGACCAGGCTCCGCCACCGGCGGGCGACGGCTGCGGTGCTGAACTGCAAAGCTGGTTTATTCCCGCTAAGCCGGGCGGCAAACCGCCGGTGAAGCGCGAGCCGCCGCCGCTACCGCCAGCCTGCCAGTCCCTCTTGGACAGGCATTTACTCTGACCGACTCACGTTACATTCAGGATTAAGGAATTCAGATGGAGTGGTTTGCTGTTGCCCCCTGGCTGCTTGGCGTACTGTTTCTGGTGGCGCTGCTGGCCGGTTTTATCGACTCCATTGCCGGCGGCGGCGGTCTGCTGACCGTCCCCGCGCTGCTTGCCGCCGGTCTGTCGCCGGCGCAGGCGCTGGCGACGAACAAGCTACAATCGGTCGGCGGCTCCTTTTCCGCCAGCCTCTATTTTATCCGTCGTAAGGCGGTCGATCTGCGTGAGCAAAAGTTAAATATTGCGCTGACCTTCATAGGATCGCTGGCCGGAGCGCTGCTGGTTCAGCATGTGCAGGGCGATATCCTGCGCCAGCTGCTGCCGCTGCTGGTGATTGCCATTGGCCTGTACTTTTTGCTGATGCCGCGCATCGGTGAGGAGGACCGCCATCGTCGCCTGCACGGGCTGCCGTTCGCGCTGGTGGCCGGGGGCTGCGTGGGCTTTTACGACGGCTTCTTCGGACCGGGCGCGGGATCGTTTTACGCGCTGGCGTTTGTCACCCTGTGCGGCTACAACCTGGCGAAATCTACCGCCCATGCCAAGGTGTTGAACTTTACCTCGAACCTCGGCGGCCTGCTGCTGTTTATGCTGGGGGGAAAAGTCGTGTGGGGCGTGGGCGTGGTGATGCTGGTGGGGCAGGTGTGCGGCGCACGTCTCGGTGCCCGAATGGTGCTGACCAAAGGGCAAACGCTGATCCGCCCGATGATCGTGATTGTCTCCGCCGTAATGAGTGTCAAACTGCTGTATGACAGCCACGGTACGGAAATCATGGCGTGGTTCCACGCGCTGTAAATGTTCCAATAACGGCCCCGGATACGGCACACTGCCGCTCCGGGGCCGCTGATTTCACCCTACCAGCCCGCCGACATCCTCCGTTCTCACTGCGATGCCGGTAGCCCTGGCACCGCGCGTCAGCCCCTGTCGACGTTGACCCAGCGGCGCTGTTCCATTGAATCTTCAATCGCCTGAAGGATGCGCTGATTCTCCCAGCCGAAGGCGAAGTTTGGATAGCAGTCGTCGTCGCGGCAGATCCCCTGCACCAGATCGTGAACCTCCAGCATCTTCACATCGAAATAGCCCAGTCCGCCGCCGCCGAAGTCGAAGCCAAAGAAGGCCGAATACGATGGGATCTGGCTTCCGGCATACAGCGTTTTGAAGCCGCGATCGCGCTTGTCGTCGTTAAAGCGGAACACCTGTAGCTCGTTAAAGCGCTCACCGTCCATATACAGGGTGCCCTCGGTGCCGGAGACTTCCCAGTAGACGCCGAAAATGCGTCCTGCCGCAATGCGCGAGGACTCAATGACCCCGGCGGCGCCGCTGTCAAAGCTGACCAGGCACTGCATCTGATCGTCGTTTTCCACCGTGCGGCGCTCGGCGTTAGCCTCCACCTTACTGGCATAGCCGCTGTCAACGCCCGGCACCGGGCGGGTTTTCAGGTGGGTCTGGCCGCTGGCGCAGACTTCGCTGACGCCGCCCATCAAATACTGCGCCACCGACAGGGTATGCGCGCCCAGATCGCCGAGTGAACCGGAACCGGCCAGCTCCTTAGAGCAGCGCCACGACCACGGCAGTTCGGGGTCGTTGTAGAAGCCCTGATCGAAGGTGCCGCGGAAGCGCACCGGCGTGCCGATCTCACCGCGTTCAATCAGCTGCTTAGCCAGCTGCGCCGCCGGAGTTTTGATGTTGTTAAACGCCACCATGGTTTTCACCCCGGCGCGGCGTGCGGCTTCAGCCATTTCCCGTGCCTGCGGCTCGGTCACCGCCAGCGGTTTCTCGCAGTAAACGTGTTTACCGGCGGCGATCGCCTCCAGCGCCATCTGATGATGCAGATGGTTAGGGGAGGTGATATCAATTACGTCAATATTCGGGTCCTGGAGCATGGCACGCCAGTCTCCGAAGGCGTGCAGGGCGCCAAAGCGCTTCGCGGCCTGTTCTGCCATCGCCTGGTTCTGGTCGGCAATGGCATACAGTACCGGGGTTTTTGGCAGATTCGGATAGAGCAGCGCGGCGCGGCGGATGGCGTCAGCGTGCGCCTGGCCCATAAAACCGGAGCCGATAAGACCAATATTCAGCGTATCAGACATGATGATTCCTTAGAGCGAGAAAAGGTGTTTAACGTGGTTAAAGGCGCGGGTCACGGTCGGGACCGGCGGCGCTTTCAGCGGATCCTGCTCGGCTTCCACAATCAGCCAGCCGCGATAGCCGCTGCCGCTGACGAAATCCACCACCGGCCGGTAGTCGATATAACCATCGCCGGGCACGGTGAACATGCCGCCGCGCACGCCCTCGTTGAAGCTCTCATCCCGATCGTAGAGCTGCGCCATGCGCTCACGGCGGATATCCTTCAGATGGATATGGCAGATGCGGCTGCCGAAACGTGAAATCAGCGCCTGCAAATCGCAGCCGGCGGCCACGGCGTGGCCGGTGTCCAGCAGCATACCGACGTCATCGCCGGTGGCGTCGAAGAAGCGTTCAATCTCATCCTGATGCTCAACCAGCATCATCAGATGGTGGTGGTAGGCCAGCTTCAGGCCATACTCCTGGAACAGCGCGGAGGAGAAGCGACTCATCCGGCTGGCGTAGGCGTCAAAATCGATACCGCTGAGCGTCGGCGAGTGAGAGATACCCATATCCAGCGGCGTGTCGCCGGGCATGCCGCCGCACTCGCCGTAGACCATCACCTCGCATCCCAGCGCGCTCAGCAGGCGGGCGTGGGCGGCCACATTCTGTAGCTCCTGCTCAACGCTGATATCGGCCAGCGTACCGGAGAACCAGCCGGAGGCCAGCGACAGCCCGCTTTCCTGGAGCAGCGGCTGCAGCGCCGCCTGCTCACGCGGGAATTTCCGCCCCAGCTCAATCCCCTGATAACCGATAGCGGCAGCCTCCTGCATACACTGTATCGCGGTGACGTTATCACCAAGATCTTCCAGTACATCGTTAGTCCACGCCAGCGGGCTAACGCCAAGACGAACCGGGGTGTTGCTCATGATTTTCTCCTGTCTTAAATCAAAGTTTGATCTGCGTCGCAAAATCCAGCTCATTACCAGCCCGATCCTTGCGTTAGCCACTATCCGGCTGATGATGGGGGAAAAGATAGCGCGTCCGGGCCGGAAGGGTACATGACCAGAGTTGCGGGAAAAATGTCTGAAATCACACTACCTGTTGCACCCAGCGAGGGGTACTTTGGCCTGTCACGCTACGCCGCAGGGGAAACGCACGGGCCGCGAATTCAGCGCGGTATTCAGTTTGTTGCCATGCTGAGCGGCAGCGTGACCATTGAGATTGACGACAGGCCGCTGCTGCTTCAGCCCGGTATGCTGGCGCTGCTGCTGCCGGGGCAGCGCGAGTTTTTTCGCTTTGACGATACACAGCCGAGTGAACATATCTGGTGCCAGCTGGACTTCGCCGCGCTGCCGGTGGATTTCAACCGCGATCTGCAAGAGCTGCCGGCTACCGTGGTCTTCGATAACCAGGTTGAGCAGCTGATGGAGCTGGGAATGAGCCTGGCCGCGCAGCCCTCCGGCGCGGCGCGGGCGCTGATCTCGCTGGCGGAAACGCTGCTCTATTACTATGCCTCGCGCGCCGATCGGTCCCACGGCGACGCACTGCAAACCATGCCGAAAGGCGTGCGCGAGGCCTGCCGCTTTATCGCCATGCGCTATCAGCATCCGCTGGCGCTGGAGGATATCGCCGCGCGCGCGCACTGTTCGGTCAATCATCTGATTGCCCTGTTTCGTCGCCACCTGCACCAGACCCCGGCCCGCTACCTGCGCGATGTGCGCCTGCGCCACGCCGGGCGTCAGCTGACCCACAGCGATTTACCGGTGGCGCTGATTGCCGAGCAGTGCGGTTTTGTCTCCCCGTTTCATTTTTCACGCGCTTTCAAGGAACAATACGGCCTGGCGCCGCTGGCCTTCCGCCGACAGGCGCAGCGGCCGTAATAGTGCTCGTAACCTGTCGTACATAATGCGACAATTGCGCGCTTTTTTTACTTTGACGACAAACCGCTATGAGCATGGAACACCATTACACGCAGCTGATTGAAATCTTCGATCGCTGCTTTGCCGATGATTTTCAAACCCGCCTGATTAAAGGCGACGATGAGCCAATCTATCTTCCGGCAGACGAAAGCTCCTCCTGGAACCGGGTGGTATTTGCCCACGGCTACTATGCCAGCGGGCTGCACGAGATCTCGCACTGGTGTATTGCCGGCGCTGAACGTCGCAAACAGGTGGATTTTGGCTACTGGTACTGCCCGGACGGGCGTGATGCCACGACCCAGGGCGCGTTTGAAGCGGCGGAAATTAAGCCCCAGGCGCTGGAGTGGCTGTTTTCTGTTGCGGCTGGCTTTCCGTTCAACGTAAGCTGTGACAATCTTGAAGGCGACTGTGAGCCGGATCGCATTGCGTTTCAGCGCAGGGTCCATGCGCAGGTGATGACCTATCTGGAGCAGGGCATTCCCCCCCGTCCGGCGCGGCTGATTGCTGAACTTCGTTCGTTTTACTCAACGCCCCCCCTTACCGCAGCGATGTTTCCCTGGCCGGAAGATTTGTAATCAGCGTGGGGCGAAATAGCTTACAGAGGAATAATATGATCGACGAATTTGAGGCGCGTATTCTGGGCCTGATTGATGACATGGTGGAGCATGCCAGCGATGACGAACTGTTTGCCAGCGGCTATCTGCGCGGACATCTGACGGTGGCGGTGGCAGAGGTGGAGCAGGCCGGTGAGCACTCGCCGGACGTGCTGCATACCTATGTTGAGCGCAGCCTGCACAACGCTATTCAGGCCGGAGAGCTGTCACCGCGTGACCAGGCGCTGGTGATCGGAATGTGGGAAAACCTCTTCCAGCAGGCGCGCCATCCGGCTTAGTCGCTATCCGGCTTAATTTCTTCGCGCCGGACAACGCCGCAGCGGACGGACAGCACACCCGCTGCGGCGCAGCCATCGGCCGCGCCCAGCCCTGTGTTCTGCGGTGCAATATGCTCTAGCGCGCCACCCCGTTTTTAACCCGCACAATGTCCGCCAGGATCGCCAGCGCGATTTCAGCCGGCGTTTTACTGCCAATTGCCATGCCTATCGGGCCATGGATCCTCTCCAGCTGCTGTTCATCCAGTCCGGCGACGGTTCTCAGCCTTTCCCGCCGTCGTTCGCTGTTGCGTTTTGAACCCAGCGCGCCGATGTAAAATGCCGGCGTCCGGCAGGCCTCCATCAGCGTCAAATCGTCAATCCGGGCATCGTGCGTCAGACAGAGGATCGCGCAGTTGGGGCCGCAGCCCTGCTGCTCCAGATAAAGCGCCGGAAAAAGAGGCAGCGCCTCCAGCTGCGTTAACGCCGCGCGCTGCGCTTCACGGTGTTCGCAGACCAGTACCTCAAACCCCAGCGCCCCGGCAAACTCAATGCAGTACTCAGCAACCGGCGACAGCCCTGCGATCAGGATCTGTATCGGCGGGCCGATCCGCAGAATAAGCGTGGTGTCCCGCTGGTGAATCGACGGTCCCGGCGGCCGATGCGGGCAGGGGGTCAGCTGCGCGGGCTGACCCGGCTCCAGCGTTTTCTCCTGCGACGCCCCGCCGCGCAGCGCCTCAAGCTGGGTACTCAGATAGCGACTCACGCCTTCAGCGGCGGGCAGATACTCCACCAGCACCTCAAGCGTACCGCCGCAGGGCAGGGCGATCCCGGGTACGCTGCTGCCTGCGCCGTAGCGTATCCGCTGGCTTGGCTGGCGGTATACGCCCTCAGACAGCCGTTGCAGGAAGTGCTCCTCAATGCAGCCGCCGGAAAGGGAGCCGCTGACCTCGCCGCTTTCGCTCACCGCCATTAGCGCGCCCGGTGAGCGGGGTGCGGAGCCCCAGGTCGACAGCACGGTACAGAGCCACAGCCCCTGCCGATCACCGGCCCAGCGGAGGGCCTGTTCCAGTACGTTGATATCCGGTGAATGCATCGTCAGAATTCTTTCTGCCAGTCGGAGGGAACATCAATATCCCGGACGCAGCCGGGATCGTTGACGCTAATCTGTAGCGGCGGCCAGCGAAGCAGCAGGCTTCTGGCACCGTCTTCTCCGCTAAGGGCCAGCAGGGGATCGCGCAGCGTGCGGCCAAACCCTACCGGATGGCCGGGCCGGTGCTGCCAGACCGGACGCACGGTTTCGGCATAGCGCAGCGCCTGAAATACCCGACGCACGGTGTTTTGTTGCAGGTCCGGCATATCGGCCAGCATCACCACCCACGCGGACCAGTTGGGGCGGGTAGCGACACCGGCGGCAATCGAGCTTCCCAGCCCGTCGCTTTCCAGCAGGGTCACGGCGCAGCGATAGCGGTGGGCGAGGGCGATCAGCGGCCGATCTTCCGGCCGCAGCACAACGTTAACCTCGCTGCCGGCTATGGCGGTGGCCAGCGCCAGGTTGCGCTCCAGCAGCGAACTCGGGTTGCCGCCCGGCGGGATCGCCGTGAGCTTGTGCTGCCCGCTCTGCTGGCGATAGCGGCGGCTGAGGCCCGCCGCCATCAGCAGGATCCCCGCGCCGGGGATCATTGCTTCGCCTCCGTCTCCTGACGGATCGCCTCAACGCGATTGATCAGGTCCGGCCACGGCGCCTGCTGCGCCAGATCGCCACGCATATAGTTCAGCAGGCTGGCAATCTGCTGATTATCCAGCTGATAGCGGAAGCCCGGCATAGTGCCCAGCTCCGGGGTGGCCGGTGTCGGAATACCATCAAGCACCACGCGGATCAGGTTGTCGGGCGTCTCGCTGAACAGATTGCTGTTCAGCACCAGCGCAGGCCTGACGCCGTACAGTTTCGGGCCGGTGTTCTGCGCATGGCAGGACATGCAGGAGCCCATAAACTGACGGGCGCCGGAGGTGTTCTCCAGCATGACTTTTTGTTCGGCCCGGTTGACCCTGCCTTCCCGGCTCACGTTCGGTTTCTCAGCCTGAAGGCTGGATAGCCAGGTGGCAATCGCGTATAGATCCTCCTCCGGCAGCTGTGACAGCCCTTCGGTAATCACCGGCCCCATGGGGCCGGCGGCGACGCCGTGGTCGGTCGAGTAGCCGCTGCGCATATACTGCATCAGCGCATCGTGGCTCCAGGCTAAGGGCGCCGTGGCGTGCGCATTCAGTGCCGGTGCACTCCAGCCTTCGGCGCTGCCGCCGCTGAGGTGATCCGGGCCGTCTTTTTCCGCACCGGCGATATTGCGCGGCGAGTGGCAGGCACTACAGTGCCCCAGGCCTTCGCCAAGATAGGCACCACGGTTCCACTCTGCGCTCTGGTCAGGGTCTGGCTGTTGCGGGCCCGGCGTCAGGAACAGCCAGTTCCAGGCGAACATTCCCTGACGCAGATTGAAAGGGAAGTGCAGCTCCGTTCGCGGTGGATGATAGTTCACCGCAGGCTGACTCATCAGCCAGGCATACAGATCCTGTAAATCCTCGTCGCGGCTGATGGTGAAGGCCGTATAGGGAAATGCCGGATAAAGATAGTGCCCCTTCCGGTTCACGCCGTAGCGCATGGCGCGTTTAAAGGCGGGATAGGACCAGCTGCCGATGCCGGTCGCCTCGTCTGGAGTGATATTGCTGCTATAAATGGTGCCAAACTGGGTTTCAAACGCCAGCCCGCCGGTATTACGCTGACCGCCCTTGCGGGTATGACAAACGCTACAGTCGCCCAGCGCAGCCAGGTTTTTCCCCCGGGCAATCTGCCCGGCGTTAAATTCACTGGCCTCGGGTTTCTTGATCGGCATAATTTCCGGTTCAAGACTAAACACCAGCAGCACGGCAACGATGGCCAGCGCCAGCAGGCCCAACGACAGCGTTCTTTTTTTCCAACGGCTCATGATTCAGCTCCCTGTAATACCTGTAGCACCCTCTCCGGGGTAAACGGCGGTGCGCGAAACCGTTTGCCGGTGGCATCGAACAGGGCATTGGCAATAGCGGCAGCGCCGGGAACGGAGGCGGATTCACCGGCCCCCATCGCCGGCTGGTCGGGATAATCCAGAAGCTGAATATCGACCTCGGGCAGCTCATCAAAACGCAGCAGCGGGTAGCTTCCCCACTCCAGCGAGGTGGTTCCGGCTTCGTTGAAGGTGACGGTCTCTTTCAGTACCCGGCTGGAACACTGAATAATGTTGCCGTGGACCTGATGACGCACGCCTGCCGGGTTCACCATCTGTCCGCAGTCGTGGGCCACGTAGATTTTACCCAGTCGAATTTGCCCGGTCCGGCGGTTAACCGTCAGATCGCACACCCACGCCGCCCACGCCGCGCCGAAGCCGGGAAATTTACTGTGGAAGTAGCGCGCCCATGCAAAGCCGCGCCCGTGCAGAATATCGTCCTGCTGCGGCTGGCGGTGGGAGGGGCCTTCCTGCCAGTTTGCCTGCTTCTTCAGCGCGTTGATTAAGGTAATCGCCCGCTCATCTTCCAGGCTACGCATACGGAAAGCGATCGGATCCTGCCCGGCGCGCCAGGCCATCTCATCAAGCCAGCTTTCGTGGGCAAAAACATTCGGCAGCGCGGAGACGCCGCGCATCCACGATGCACGCACCAGCGGGGCGGCGTCTTCGCACACCACGCGCATAGTCGGGAAGTTATACTGCGGGATGGCGGAACGGTCGCCCATACTCTGCACAACCGGCTTATTGTCAATTTTGCGCGTCAGCAGCAGCGGCAGCGTAGTGGCATTATTGGACGGATAGCAGGTATGCAGCTCGTAGCAGGAAACGTTAAGCTCTCTGTCCAGGCCACCGCGCACGCGCATCAGCTGCCCGGTGCCTTTCGGCTCCCACGCCGACTCCTGTTCGCGCATCAGCTGAACGCGCACCGGGAAGCCCACCGACTGCGACAGCAGCACGGCATCGGCAGAGACATCATCGGCACAGTTGCGGCCATAGCAGCCGGAGGCCTCCATGCGCTTCACCTCCACCCAGCTGGCGTCAAGGCCCAGCAGCAGCGCCAGATCGTGGCGCAGATCGTGGGGATTCTGCGTACCGGACCAGACCGTCGCCTGGTGCGAGTTTACGTCTGCCACCGCGCAGGAGGGGCCGATGGAGGCGTGCATCTGATAGGGCCATACGTAGTCGGCATCCACCGCAATATGGCGTTCGCTCATTGCCCGGTCGATCTCCGGGTCCTCGCGTAGCGTTCGCGGGCTTTTCGCGCAGTTAGCCAGCGTTTCGGCCAGATGCTCAGGTGCCAGCGGCGGCACGCCCGCCCAGGACTTCCACTCTACTTTCAGTGCGCGCATGGCGTTAATCGCCTGCTCTTCGCGGCGGGCAACAATACCAACGAAGTCGTTTATCACCACCACTTTGACGATGCCCGGCAGATGCACCACCGAACTTTCATCAACGGAAACCAGGCTGTAGCCCAGCGGCGCACTGCTGTCTGCGCCGGGATAAGGTGGGCGCACCACGCGGCCGTGCAGCATGTTGGGCAGGCGAAAGTCATGTATCCAGCTCAGTTTGCCGGTGACTTTGGCCGGAATATCTACGCGAGGTACCGACTGACCGACGTAGCGTTGACTGTGGTAAAGGGGGATATCCGGGTCGAGCGGCAGGTGACGATCCTGGTTGCTGGCAAGCTGAGCGTAGCTGAGCCGTCGCGCCGGGCTGCTGCTGTCCACCACCCATCCCGACTCGGTTCGCAGCTGCTCAGCGGGCACCTCCATCGCGGCGGCGGCCAGCTGGAGCAGCTGATGGCGCAGCTGGCTGGCGGCCTGACGAAGCGGCAGCGCGGTGACCTGTAGCGTGGCGCTGGCAATCGTCGGCCCCTGGTCAGGGGTCAACGCCGTATCGCCAAGGATCAGGGTAACCGCGTTGAACTCCACGTCCAGCGCATCGGCCACGTACTGTGCCAGCGAGGTGCGGACGCCGGTGCCCAGATCGACGTGGCCGTTAAAAGCGGTCACGCTGCCGTCGGCAGACAGCGCGATAAAGCTGTTGAGCTGGTCCGGCGAGCGATCGACGATCGGAAAGAGAGACTGAGGCCGATCGGCTGCGGAGGCGGACAGCGGCAGCATGGCGCTAACGCCGAGGAAGCCACCGGCCTGGAGCAGGCGCCGACGGGTGAGGGCGAAGGTATTCATGACGGCATCCCCCCGGCGATGATTTCACGCGCTCTGGCCGCGGCGCGAAGAATTTCAAGATGCGTACCGCAGCGGCAGAGGTTATAGGCCAGCTCTTGTTTGATTTGTTGTTCGGTTGCATCAGGCTGGCGAGTAAACAGCGCCACCAGCGTCATGATCATGCCATTCGTACAGTAGCCGCACTGGGCCGCCTGCTCTTCGACAAAAGCCTGCTGTACCGGATGAAGGAGCGGCACGCCGTCGGACAGCCCTTCAAGCGTGGTGATATTCTTACCCGTAACGCTGCCGGCGGGCAGACTGCACGAGCGGGCCGCCACGCCGTCAATATGGACGGTGCAGGCCCCGCATTCCCCGACCCCGCAGCCGTACTTTGGTCCGTTTAACTGAAAGTCATTGCGCAGGATATAAAGCAGAGGGGTATCTGACAGCGCGTCATCAATTTCGACGCGTCTGCCGTTAAGTATGAAGTGCATAGCTGGATCATCCGTTGATGGTCAGACACATCCCTGAGGTAAAGTGCCTTGCCTGAAATATAAATCCCTGATGTAAGCAAGGGTAAACGGATGTTAGGCTATTTTAGCGGTTTTTGTTAAGTAAGATTTAACCCTCAGCGCACAATTAGACTAAATTTGACGCCGGGCTAACGCAGCATTTTTCCCTTTAGCAGTTTACGCACCCAATATCGGTTAGGGCTGGTGGCGGCCAGCGTGGTGGCATCAAGCGGCACCGGCTCGGCGCAGAGCTGGGCGGCCAGAACCTCTGCCGCCAGCGGTCCGCTGCACAGCCCGCGCGATCCCAGCGCGCCCAGCACAAATATGCCGTTATGAACCGGTGCGGGGTCGGCCTGCTCCTGCTGCTGCGACAGCTGCGCATACTGAACAAGCAGGCGATCATAGTCCGGCAGGGCACCGATCAGCGGCAGATGGTCGCGGGTCGCGCAGCGTACGCCGCAGCGGGCCTCTTCACGACTGACATCAACGTCTCTGGCCCACTCCGCCTGCGGCAGGCAGTTCAGCAGACGCTGACGGTTTTCCTGCTGGTCCTCATCACGATAGGCCGTGCTGCTATCGCCGCGATGGTAGCTGGCCCCGATACAGTGCTGCTGAAACTGCGGGCTGGCCGGGGTGAGATAGCCGTCGTAGCACAGCACCTGTTTCAGCGCGCGCAGACCGCCCACGCTGGGAACGTGGCTGACCTGGCCTGATACCGCGTAGACCGGCAGTTTTTCGCTTTGTGCCAGCCCGGCCAGCCTGTGGCCGCTGCACAGCACGACATTGCTGTGCGTTACGGGCGACCGTTGACTGAAGTTCAGCTGCCACGCTTCCTGATGCCGGGAAAGGGCGGTCAGCTCGTGCTGCCAGTGGATAACCAGCCCCTGCTCAGCGGCCTGCTCCAGCAGTCCCCGGGTCAGCTCTGCGGGAGAGAGCCAGCCGCCGGAAGGATAGGTTATGCCGCCGCAGCCGGTCTCCACGCCGCTCAGCGCAGCGGTTTCGGCCGCATCCGTCGCGCGGGCAATTGTCTCCGGCAGATCCATCTCTCGCATTTTATCAATTTTATCGCGGCTTTTTTCATCCCATGCCAGCTGCGTTACGCCGCACCAGTCGTGCTCAAACGGAATATCCAGCTGGTCGTAGAGACGGCGGGCAAAGGCAAAGGCGGCGGGGAAGAACGTGGCCAGCGCCGGATCGTGGTTGTTCAGGAGCGGATACAGCGCCCCCTGGCGATTGCCGGAGGCTCCTTCAGCGGGCGCTGACGCGGCGCTGTACAGCGTCACCTTTTTGCCGCGACGCAGCAGGGCGTTCGCCAGCAGCGCGCTGGAAATGCCGCCGCCGATCAGCGCGATATCCTCACCGGTCGCCGCCGGACGGGCGTACCAGGGGGTACGGGGCGGCTGTTCCACCGCCGCGGGCAGCAGACCGGTCAGCATCTCGCGCTTTTGCCCGTATCCCTTACGTTTGCCGACCTCAAAGCCGGCCTGCTGTAGTCCCCGGCGCACGAATCCGGCGGCGGTAAAGGTGGCCAGCGTCGCGCCGGGCCGTGCCAGCCGCGCCATGCAGTCGAACAACTCCGCTGTCCACATGTCCGGGTTTTTCGACGGCGCAAAGCCGTCAAGAAACCACGCGTCAACCTGCTGATGCAGCGTGTCATCAAAAGTGTGAATGAGCTGGTTAATATCACCCAACCACAGATCGACGGTCACGCGTCCGCCGTCGAGCAGCAGGCGATGGCAGCCCGCCATGGCAGGTGGCCACTGTTGGCGCAGGGCGCTGGCATAAGGTTCCAGCTCCGGCCAGCTGGCGTGCGCGGCGGCCAGATCGTCAGGGTTCAACGGGAATTTTTCACAGCTGATAAAATGCAGGCGCTTCAGCTGTGCATCCGGGTTCTGTAGGCGAAAACGGTCAAAAGCCTGCCACAGCGTGAGAAAGTTCAGCCCCGTACCGAAGCCGGTTTCGGCAACAATAAACAGATCGCGCGAATGCTGAGCAAAACGATCGGGCAGACCGTTGCCGCCCAGAAAGACATATTCCGTTTCTTTAAGACCATTCTGGTTGGAGAAATAGACATCATCAAACTCTCGGGATACAGGTGTACCCTGTTCATTCCAGCTTAGCGAAGCGTATTCAATTTGGGCGATTTTCACGGCAAAGGCTCATTGCTCAGGCAGTAGCGGGATTCTAACTATGTGAGCCAGGCTACGCAAATTTACACAAGGAAAACGCTGATCGGACTTGTTCGGCTTACAACTGTAAGCTAGAGTGCGTGTCGAATCCCAATCTTAGCAGTGGAAGAGGTATTGAATGAAACGTGCAGTGATTACTGGCCTAGGAATCGTATCCAGTATCGGGAATAACCAGGAAGAAGTTCTGGCGTCATTACGCGAAGGACGCTCTGGTATTACCTTCTCGCAGGAGCTGAAAGATTCCGGTATGCGTAGTCACGTCTGGGGTAACGTCAAAATGTCCAAAGACGAGATCTCGGCACGTATCGACCGTAAAAGCCTGCGCTTCATGAGCGATGCGTCGGTCTACGCTTACCTCGCCATGCAGGACGCCGTCGCGGACGCCGGCCTGACCGATGAGCAGTATCAGAATAACCCGCGCGTGGGTCTGGTTGCCGGTTCCGGCGGCGGCTCCCCGTTCTATCAGGCGGCCAGCGTTGACGGCATGCGCGCCAAAGGTCTGCGCGGCGTCGGTCCCTATATGGTGACCAAGGCGATGGCTTCCGGTGTTTCCGCTTGCCTGGCCACGCCGTTCAAAATCCACGGCGTAAACTACTCTATCAGCTCCGCCTGCGCCACCTCTGCGCACTGTATTGGTAACGCGGTTGAGCAGATCCAGCTGGGCAAACAGGATATCGTGTTTGCCGGCGGCGGTGAAGAGCTGTGCTGGGAGATGTCCTGCGAATTCGACGCCATGGGCGCGCTCTCCACTAAGTACAACGACACCCCGGAAAAAGCTTCCCGTACCTATGACACCAGCCGTGACGGTTTCGTCATCGCCGGCGGCGGCGGCATGGTGGTGGTTGAAGAGCTGGAGCATGCGCTGGCGCGTGGTGCCCACATCTACGCCGAGATCGTTGGCTACGGCGCAACCTCTGACGGTGCCGACATGGTAGCCCCTTCCGGTGAAGGCGCGATGCGCTGTATGCGTATGGCGATGGAAGGCGTGGACACGCCTATCGACTATCTGAACACGCACGGTACTTCAACGCCGGTAGGCGATGTGAAAGAGCTGGGCGCAATCCGCGCCGTGTTCCCGGACAAAACGCCGGCCATCTCCGCCACCAAAGCGATGACCGGCCACTCGCTGGGTGCCGCGGGCGTACAGGAAGCGATCTACTCCCTGCTGATGCTGAAGCACGGCTTTATCGCGCCGAGCATCAACATTGATGAGCTGGATGCCGCTGCGGAAGGTCTGGATATCGTGACTGAACCCACCGAGCGTCAGCTGACCACCGTGATGTCAAACAGCTTCGGTTTCGGTGGCACCAACGCCACCCTGGTCATGCGTAAGCTGTAATCGGTTATACCGGGGGTGAGCTCTCACCCCCGTTCACTCTTTCCCTTCCGTGCCCTCTTCGGGCGTTTGAAAATAGTACCAGCCGTCAAACGGCGTCATCAGCGTATCGCCCACCAGCGACAGCGGCAGATCCAACGCGCACATCGCCGAATCAAAAAAACAGTGAGAGTCCTGCGCCGTTCCCGAATAGAGTGAGTTCCGCTGATAGTTTGCCGGCGATCGGCTGGAAATACTGGCGCAGCCTGCGAGTGCGGTCAGAGCCAGTATCAGTGTTAGCTTCCGTAACATAGCGTGTTCCCTGTGTGTTAGCAGGAATACGTTACGGATGTTGACCGCCCGGGATTGGGCGATACGTGCGGGTTTACTTGCCTTTATCTGTCGCTGGCGCTTCGCGCAGCATCTTGCCCACGTTACCGGCGGGATGCACCGCCAGCAGCGTCTGCTTATCGTAGCCGCTGCGGTCCATCAGCACGGCAATCATCGCATCGAACACCGCCAGCACGCTGATAATCGAGGTGGTTGCCAGCATCTGAAGCGGATCGACCTCTTTGCTTACCGGCATCAGCAGCAGCAGGCTGGCCTGCTGCGCAATGGCGGAGTCCGCGTTTTCGGTCACGGCGATGAGCGTAGTGCCTTTGGCCTTCACCGTCGGCAGCAGGCGCGTCAGCTCATCCGAGTTACCGCCGCGCGACAGCATAATCAGCACGTCGTCCTCGCGCAGGAAGCCGATATCGCCGTGGGCGGCATCGGCGGCGCTCAGCCAGATGGCCGGATGCTCCACGCAGGCCAGCATATGGGCGATTTTTCGCGCCGCAATGCCGGAGGTGCCAATGCCGGTGACCGCGATTTTACCCTGGCAGACGGCAAGGGCGTCGAGCACCGCCTGCCACTGCCGGCTGTCGAGCTGCGTTTCCAGCTCGTTCATCGCCCGGGCATAAACCTGCCAGGCCGCGGTCGCCAGCTGCCAGTCGCTCTGCCGGCTCATCCTTCCTCCTGCATCATCTGCTGATATTTCATCTGGTCGTGATACATCTCGCGGAACACGCGGTACTTCCGGTCATAGTAGCGTTTGATTTCGTTAGTCTGCGGCGTCACGGTTTTACCGATGCGGCTCATGGCATTCATCGCTTCCGGCAGCGTGTCATAGACGCCTGCGGCCACGGTGCCCATCATCGCGCTGCCCAGCAGCATGGACTCACTCTCTTCGGCCAGCAGCATGGTGCATCCGGTGGCGTTGGCGTGCTCCTGGACGAATATCGGGTTCTTGGTACCGCCGCCGCTGGCCATAATGGTGTCAATGCTGTAGCCGCTCTGGTTCATCGTTTCGACGATGTGGCGGGTGCCCAGCGCAATGGCCTGAATCGTGGCCAGATAGTGCAGCGCCATATCCTGCGGCGTGCGCGACAGCTTCAGCCCGGTCAGCATTCCGGTCAGATGCGGGTTCGCCCGGGGAGAGCGGTTGCCGTGGAAGTAGGGCAGCATATGGATATCCTGGGTCATAAAGGCGATTTTATCCGCATCGCCCGCCATCTCCCGCAGCAGTGCGTTCAGCACCTCGTAGATGGTTTTCCCCTGACTCTTACCCTGCTCGCGCAGGGCGGCATAGCACGGATGCGACTGAATGATATGGTCAATCAGCGCACCGGTCGCCGACTGGCCGCCCTCGTTAAGCCAGAAGTCTGGCAGCACGGCCGAGAAGTAGGGGCCCCAGACGCCTTTAATAAAGCGCGGCTCGCGTGAAATCGCCATATGCCCGGTGGAGGTGCCGCCAATCAGCGCGATACGACGGTCAAAGTCGGCCAGCTCCCCGGAAGGGCCGGATGCGCCCAGTGTCCCCAGGCTACCGGCGTGGGCATCGATAATCGACGCGCTCACCGCCGTACCCGGCAACAGGCCCAGTTCACTGGCCGCACGCTGGGTCAGACCACGGCCCAGCGGTTCGCCCATGCTTTTCACATCGCTGCCGATTTTCGCCATGTCGTGTTCAAGCAGGTCTTCCAGACCAATTTCGCGGAAGTAGCTGCTGTCCCAGCCTTCTTTATGCGCCAGATAGGTCCACTTACACACCAGCGAACAGAGTGAACGGGTGGTATCTCCGGTGGCACGCCAGGTCAGGAAGTCCGGCAGATCGAACAGGTGGCCGATATTTTGCCAGGTGCCGGGCATATGCTGCTTCAGCCACATCAGCTTTGGCGTCTGCATCTCCGGCGAGATCACGCCGCCAACGTAGTCCAGCACCTCATGTTTAAGGCTGTTGATGCGGTCGGCCTGCACGATGGCGCGATGATCCATCCACACCACGATATTCTGTTCGCTGCGCCCGGAAGGACTGACCGTCAGCGGCTGGCCTTCTTTATCCAGCACCACCAGCGAACAGGTGGCGTCAAAACCCAGCCCCTTAATCTGTACCGGGTTAATATTGCACTGGTTAACGGCGTCACGTACCGACTGGCAGACCGCCTGCCAGATATTGTCCGACGACTGTTCAACAAAATCCGCCTGAGGACGATACAGCGTAATTTCGCGGCTGGCCTGGCCCATCATACGGCCGGTAATGTCGAAAATACCTGCACGGGCACTGCCTGTTCCTACATCCACACCAATGTAATAGCTGCTCATGTTATCCCTCAATATTCAGGTTCTGCGATTCTGTAACGCAATAAACAGGATGAGTACGCCGCCCCACAGCGCCATAGTCAGGTGGCTACTGACGCCCATCAGGTTCAGGCCACTTTCCAGCATTTGCAGCACCACCAGGGCCAGCACCAGGCCAATCACCCGGCCAAAACCGCCGTCGGGGTTAATGCCGCCGAGCACCGAGGCCAGGATGGTCACCAGTAGCCAGGATTCCCCGTAGCCCGCCTTCGCCGAGTTAAACATCGACATCATCAGCAGCGCCGCGCCCCAGCTCATCAGCGCCGACAGCACGTAGACGGTGATAAGAACACGCGTGGTGTTAACGCCGCTGAAGCGGGTAGCCTTTAAATTCGATCCCAGCAGCAGGATGCTGCGACCGAGCGTGGTGCGTTCAAGCAGCAGCCACAGCAGGGCGGCGACCAGTAAGAACAGCAGCAGCGACAGCGGGATGCCCGCCACCGAGCCGTTGCCAATCGCCTGGATCAGCGGAGGAAACCCGGAGATCACCGCACCGTTGGTCAGCAGGATATTCAGCCCGGCGATCAGCGTCATGGTGCCGAGCGTCGCCAGGATGGGTGAGACGCCGATCACCGCAATCAGCACGCCGTTCAGCACGCCGATGGCCACCGCTAGCAGCAGCCCGGCGAGCAGGGCGATGGCTAACCACTCCGGCCTGTCGGGATGGGCAACGATAATGGCCGCCATCACCAGCGAGCAGGCGTTGGCGCTGGCTATAATCGACAGGTTAATGCCGCCGGTCAGCATGGTGATGCCCATTCCGAGAGCCAGCATGCCGAGTACCGGCAGCTGACCGGCAATCGACTGGAAGTTACCGGTGCTGAAAAAGCGCGATCCCAGCGTCAGGGAGAACAGCCCCAGCACAACAACAATCATCAACAGCTGCAGGCGAATAATGCGGTCACCCGGCAGCTTACTGAACAGAGTCTGCATGTTAATTCCCCTTAACCTGTTTGCGTTTCTCATTCCACGCCGTCGCGCTGACGCTGAGCAGAATAATCGCGCCGCTGAATACCATGTGCCAGTAGGAGGAGACGGCCAGCAGCGTTAGCCCGTTTTGCAGGAAGGCCAGCAGCAGCACGCCGAGCAGCGTACCAATCAGCGATCCGCGTCCGCCGCTCATGCTGGTGCCGCCCAGTACCACCGCCGCCAGCACCGTCAGCTCGTAGCCCACCAGTGAGTTGGGGGCGACCGACTGGGTGGTTTGTGCCTGAACCACGGCGGCAACCCCCGCCAGCAGACCCATATAGCCGTAGACCATCAGGTGCAGGCTACGCAGATTGATGCCCAGACGCGCAGCCGACTCGCGGTTGCCGCCCATCGCAAAGATCTGACGACCGATGCGGGTGTAGTTCATCAGAAAACCGGTGATTAAAAACGTCGCCAGCAGGCAAAGCAGCGGCAGCGTCAGGCCATACTCATAACCGTCGGCGGCGGTGAAGGTGAACCAGTTGATGCCGTCCATAAACCAGTCCGGGAAACCGTACAGCCAGGTTCCGTCGGTGAACCAGACCAGCAGGCCATAGAACAGGTTCAGGGTGGCGATGGTGACGATAATCGCCGGAACGCGCAGCAGATACACCAGTAAGCCGTTGAACATACCCAGCAGCAGACCGCAGCCCATGGCAATGGCGAAGACGCTAAGCAGATCGCCACCGTGAGCCAGCATGGTACTGGCCATCACGTACTGTGCGATGGCGGTCGTCGCCGGGAAGGAGATATCGATTCCTCCGGCGATCAGCACCACAAACAGCCCGCAGGCCAGAATGCCCAGAATGGCGTAGCTGGTGGCTACGTCGGTCAGGTTGCCGAGCGTAAGAAACTCGCCGGTACGCAGGCTAAGACCCACTGCCAGCAGCAGGATCAGCATGCCCAGCCAGAACTCATGATGGCCAATAAGCTGGCGCAGTTTGTTATTCATTGACCACCCCTGCAATGTCCTCTTCCCGGCACTGATGCGGTGCAAAGCTGGCGACCAGTTCGCCCTTACGCATCACCAGAACCCGATGGCTGTTGTACCAGGCCTCGGGGATCTCGTCGCAAATCATCAGCACCGCCATGCCTGACTCGGCCAGCTGGCGGGCGATACGGTAGATCCCCTCTTTATTTGCAATGTCCACCCCGACGGTGGGCGAGTCGAGGATCAGCACCTTGGGCTGCGTAGCCACCCACTTGCCGATCGCCACGCGCTGCGCGTTGCCGCCGGAGAGCGTTTGCACCGGCAGCTGGCTGTCGGAGACTTTAATATTCAGTTCGCGGATCAGCTCACTGGCCGTCTCCTGCGCCTTACGGCTGTCCAGCAGGCCGAGCCGGTTGCGCAGGCGGCCAAAAATCGAGACCAGCAGGTTGTCGAAGATTGACTGCGGCATAATCAGCCCTTCGCTCTGACGATCTTCAGAGACGTAGGCGATACCGTGGCGGATAGCGTCGCGGTTGTTACGCAGCTTCACCGGCTGCCCGTCGACGATCAGTTCGCCGCTGTCCGGCCGGGTAATGCCAAACAGCGACAGGCACAGTTCGGTGCGCCCGGCACCCAGCAGCCCGACAATCGAGACGATCTCGCCGCGCCGTACTTCCAGGTTGATATTCTGATACTCATTGCGGCGGCTGAGGCTGCGCACCTCCAGCAGCGGCGTTTCATTACCGTCGTCGCGCTGCGGCAGATGGCTGAAGCTGAAGCGCTGGCCGGTCATCAGAAACGCCAGTTCGTCGCTGTCCAGCTCACTGGCCTGCCAGGTGCCGACGAGTTTACCGTCGCGGATCACGCTGATGCGGTCAGAGACTTCCATCACCTCATCCAGCTTGTGACTGACGAAGACCACGCAGATGCCGGCGGTCTTCAGCTCATTCACCACCCGCAGCAGGCCGTTAACCTCATGGCGGGTCAGCGAGGCGGTTGGCTCATCCATAATCACCAGGCTGGCTTTCGCCGCCAGCGCGCGGCAGATAGCCACCAGCTGACGGTCGGCAATCGACAGCGTTTCCACTTTGCGCAGCGGATCGAGCTGTACGCCAATGCGTGCCATCGTCTCCTGCGCCAGCTCACGCATTGCCCGACGATTTACCAGCAGATCCCCGCCCGGCAGCAGGCGATGAATGGCGATGTTTTCCATCACCGTCAGATTCGGGAACAGCGACAGATCCTGATAAATCACCTGCACGCCGTAATAGGAAGAGAGCGCCGGGGTCAGGCGCGGAAAGCGTTTGCCGTCCACGCTGATATGCGATCCCTTATCGGGCTGATAAACGCCGGAAATCACTTTGATCAGCGTGCTCTTTCCACAGCCGTTTTGTCCGGCAAGGCAGTGGACTTCGCCGCGATTCAGCATCAGCGAAACGTTATCCAGCGCGCGAACGCCCGGAAACGACTTGCTGATATTTTCCAGCGAAATAAAGGTATTTTGCGTGGCCATATTGATTACCCTGGAGTGGGGAAGGGCCAGCGACGGCTGGCCCGAAACGATCAGAAACCGAGGGATTTAGCGTTATCTTTTGTTACTTCAAGAATGCGGTTAAAGCGGATGACGCGGTTGTCCATATCGACATCTGCCTTACCGATGCCCTCGATGGTCAGGTCAGGCGTGACCTCTTTGCCATCCAGCAGCTGGTCGGCCAGGCTGACCAGCGCGAAACCGGCATCTTTCGGGTCCCACAGCAGGGCTTTCTTGATGTCGCCTGAAGCCAGGTAAGGGGCGGCCTGGGCCGGCATCGCGATACCCACTACGGCGATTTTGTCCTTCGCACGTTTGCTTTTCACCGCCTGACCCGCACCGATAGGACCCAGCGAACCGAAGCCGATAATACCCTTCAGATCGGGATAGGTACGCATCAGGTCGAGCGTGGTGGCGTAAGACTTATCAATGCTTTCTGCGACCGGCAGGCGCGCGGTCACTTCATGCATCTCGGGATATTTCTCTTTCTGATATTTGATGGCCGCGTCGGCCCAGGCATTGTGCAGCGGGACGGTCAGTGAACCGACGTAGATAGCGTAACCGCCCTTGCCGCCCATGGCGCTGGCCAGCTCATCCATGTTCTTTTCCGCGTACTTCACGCTGTCGATCGTTTCAACATCCCACTGTCCAATCGGCTGATCCGGGGATTCGTGCGTCAGCACGACAATGCCCTGGTCACGCGCCTTTTTCAGCACCGGCTCCAGCACCTTCGCATCGTTTGGTACAACGATAATGGCATCGACCTTTTTAGCGATCAGATCTTCAATAACCTTAACCTGCTGGGCGGGATCGGCGGTGGCACCCCCGACCTGGTAGGCATTAACATCAAGTTTTTTCGCCGCCTCATCCACGCCTACCGCCATGCGGGTAAACCAGGGAATGCCGGTCACTTTGGCAACCACGGCAATATCATGCTTTTCAGCCGCGATCAGCGGGGTGGATAACAGCATGCAGGCGGAAACGACACATGCATTCAGTAATGCGAGATTGAATTTCATAGCAATACCTTTTTTTGTAGGGCGTTTTGTCAGGTAACAGGGATGTTGACTACCGGCAAACAATAGCAAGAAGGCATTGGCTTAAACGCGGGAGGAAGGTGATTATGTGATCTGTAACTTTTTATGTTACTTTATGGGGTTTTATGGGTTATTTTTTTGTTAAATTCATCAATGAAGTGGTAATTTTACACCAAAATTAGGTTAATTATTTGTTAATTTAAGATCTTTTATTTAACAATAAGCACACATTAAGGTGGTGGTGGCCTCTGACAGACTGGGATAATTCTCCCCGACGACTTTAACTCCCCGTTTATCTGAAGGAATTGCGATTTTTGTCGCATTTTTAGCCCGAAAAGTCCAACCGGATAGCGTTAATTTAGTGAAGGTAATTACGTAATCTACAGACAGTTTCCGCCTCTGTGAAATAAACGGGTGAATGCGCACCTTCTCACGACTTGAGATATTGACTGACTGAAATATTAAAGCCATTATTTTTTACTTTGAAAAATAAATTCCATGTCGCAGGTACGGTTCCTGCGCCCCTGCTTTTCCGGAGATGTAAGCATGTCAGGCAGTGTTGATAAACATTCAGCGCAGAACACCCGTGCGCTGGCGCAAATTGCGTTTGCCGTATTTTTAACTTACCTGACCGCCGGCCTGGCGCTGCCGGTGATCCCGCTGTTCGTTCATCAGGAGCTGGGGCTGAGCAATATGATGGTCGGCGTAGCGGTGGGGATCCAGTTTCTCGCCACCCTGCTGACCCGGGGCTATGCAGGAAAACGGGCGGATCGGCACGGGGCAAAGCGTACCACCCTTCAGGGAATGCTGGCGCTGGCGCTGGTGGGCGTCGCCTATCTGCTGGCCGCCTTTTTACCGCTGCCGGTTGCCGGTAAGTTTGCCCTGCTGGTCGCGGGCAGGCTGCTGCTGGGCTTTGGCGAAAGTCTGCTGCTGACCGGCAATCTGACCTGGGGTATCGGGCTGGTCGGGGCGAAACGATCGGGCCAGGTGATGTCCTGGAACGGGATGGCGATCTACGGTTCGCTGGCCGTTGGTGCCCCGCTGGGGCTGCTGCTGCATAGCCAGTGGGGCTTTATGGCGCTGGGCATTGCAACCGTGATACTGCCGCTGGTGGCGCTGCTGATTAATAGCCGCATCCGGTCGGTTCCGGTGCTGGGCGGCGAGCGCCCGTCGCTGTGGAAAGTGGTGGGGCAGATTATGCAGCCCGGCTGTGCGCTGGCCCTTCAGGGGACAGGATTTGCCGTGATCGGCACCTTTACCTCGCTCTACTTTGCCGACCGGCTGTGGGGCAACGCCGGTTTCGCGCTGACCGCATTTGGCGTGGCTTTTGTGCTGGTACGCATCTTTTTTGGCGGTCTGCCCGACAAACTGGGCGGTGCGCGCGTGGCGCTGGTGTCGCTGGGGGTTGAGGCGCTCGGCCTGCTGGTGCTGGGACTGGCACCCAACGGTTGGATTGCGCTGGCCGGTGCGGCGCTCACCGGCTGCGGCTGCTCGCTGGTCTTCCCGTCGCTGGGCGTTGAGGTACTGAAACGCGTGGCGCCGCAGGTGCGCGGCACCGCGCTGGGCGGCTTCGCGGCTTTTCAGGATATCGCCTACGGCATCAGCGGACCGCTGACCGGGCTGCTTGCTACCTCGCTCGGCTACGGTTCCGTCTTTATCGCCGGCGCGATCTGCGCAGCGATCGGTATTATCGTCACCGTCAGTTTTGCCCGCAGCGCGGTCAGTAGCTGAGCCGGGCCAGCCTGGCGACCGCCTGTCTGATTTCCGCCGGTCGCAGCGCCGTGTAGCCGAGGATCCAGCCTTCCCGCATGCCGCCACCCTGCTGCGCAGACGGCACAGCGGCGCGATTAAGGCATCCGGTACAACCATATAGGCCAGCCTCAGCGAAGGAAACAGCACCTTGGAAACGTGCCGAGGTAGAGCACCCGCGCATCTTCTTCCAGTCCCTGAACGTCCTCCGCAGGAACGGCGCCGTGCTCATCTACGCGGATGCCGCCTATCCGTGCGCCGGCGCTGCGAAAGGCGTGCCGGGCACCGGCGTACCCGGGCTCCTCCATCCATACCGTATCGTCGCTGTCGCACAGCAGCAGCGCGATCATCTGTAGCGCCTGCTGTGAACTGGTGAGGATCATCACCCGATCGGGGCTACAGCGGACGCCTCTCGACTGAGCGAGGTAGTCGGCCACGGCCGCGCTGCCCGACTGCGGCTGTTAGTCTTACAGGGCCCAGATCAGCAGCGCGATGAGCGCCAGCAGCGAGAAAACGGTAAATACCGGGCGACGGGTGAACGGCTGAAGCATCGGGGGCAGGGTGCTCCACAGCGGCTGCGGGGTGCTCTCGTTCTCCACCGGCAGCTGCCCGGCGCGGCGCTTAAACAGCACGTCGAGCAGATCCTGCACCTGCGTATGGCTCAGCATCGCCTGCGGCTGCGCGTTGAAGCGCTGAAGGCAGTGTGTTTCCAGCAGCTGCTGTTCCGCGGCATCCGGCGGCTGTTTGAGCGCTGAGGTCAGCTGGCTCAGGGTGGGGCCACTCAGCTGGCTGAGGGTATGGCTGACCTGCAAATACTGGGTCATCAGCGGAAAATATCGTGACGGGATCGGGTCGCCGCTGTGGAGGTTCACTACCTTGAGCAGCGCGGCCCAGAGTTTACCCGTTGATTCCCCGGTCGCCGCGGCAAGCCGTGCTACCTGCTGATTAAGAGCCTGGTGCTCGGCCGGCAGCAGCGAACGGTCGGTGATCCGGTTTTGCTGCGGCAGGGGAATGGTCATCTGTCCATTTTGCAGCATGGTCAGCACCTGATGCAGCTGGCTGGTATTCAGCGAGCTGAGCACGGTATGGCCAAACTGCTGGCGGATAAAATCGCTCACCGCCTGGCGATTATTACCGGTTGGCAGCATATCGGTCAGCTGTTGCAGCAGCTGCCGCGTGGCGTGGGTATTCTGCACCTGCGCCAGACGCGCATTCAGAAACTGTTCGGCTGCCGGAAAGTGGCGCGCCAGCAGCCCGGCATCGTTATTTACGCCGACCTCATGACGCAGCCCTGCCCAAAGCTCGGCCGATTTCAGCGAGCTGAGAGACATGATTTTTACGATCAGGCGCTCCAGCGTGGTGCGCTGGGCGGGGGACAACGGTCGATCGTCGGGGGCCGGGCGCGGAGTGCCGGAGAGGGCATCAGTCGTCGGGCGGTTGCCGGGTAACGGCGCTCCGGGGCCACTTAACGGTTGCATGGCGAAAATCCTTCAGTCGGGTTCCGGGGCGTGCCGTAACGGATAGGGTGAGGCGCTATGATAACAACCCCATCCGCCGATAGGTAGAGCGGGGGGCAGAATACCCCCGCTTTCTCCGGTTTTTTATCCTCAACCGCGATCGCTTTGCGTTTCCGGCTCCGCCCCGGCGCGGTCGTCGCGGTGTTCAGCGCTCCGCCTTCTTTTCAGCGGAATGCGCAGCTGCTGCGCCAGCACCACCCCGGCAAGGGTGATACCGCCGCCGATAAAGTGATAGCTGTGCAGGGTTTCATGCAGGAACCCGACGGCGACGATGGCGGTAAAAATCGGCACCAGGTTCATAAAAATGCTGGCGGTGCTGGCACCCATGCGCATCACGCCCTGGATCCACAGGAAGGGCGCGATAACCGATGCCGGGATCGCGGCAAACAGCACCAGCGGGATATTCTGCATCGTCAGCGAGACGTCCGGCGCCATCAGGAAGCCCGGCGTCAGCAGCACAACGCCGAACAGGATCTGCATCCACAGGCTTTGCCAGTTGGGAAGCGGAATGGCCCAGCGTTTGGTCAGCACGCCGTACAGCGCATAGGAGGTCGAGGCGGCAAACATCATCAGCTCGCCCCTGCCGAGACCGTGCGTCAGCAGCCCGGCGGGGTTGCCCTGGCTGACCAGCCACACCAGGCCACCGAACGACATCACGCTGCCCAGCAGGATCCCTAACGTCGGGGCAAGTCGCAGGATCACAATGCTAAGCAGTACGGTTAACAGCGGGATCAGCGCGTTAAGTATGCCCATAAACAGCGCGCTGACGCTGTGCGCGGCGTAGTAGGCCAGGCTTTGATACAGCACCATACCCAGCAGCCCCAGGATCAGCAGCTTCCACCACACCTGGCCTATCTGCCGACGGTGCCGCCAGACGCCCGGCAGGACGAACGGTGTCAGCACCAGCAGCGCAATCAGCCAGCGGTAAAAGGAAATCGCCGCAGGCTCGATGGCGCTGGCCGACATTTTGCTGACGATGGCGTTGATCGACCAGATCAGTACGGCCAGCAGGGGAAACAGAAAATTCATCAGGTTCTCGCGTGTTGGGGTTCTTACTTCAGGAAGGGAAGTGTAATCTTGTCTCATTTGAAACAGATAATGATAATCAGACATAATTGCCTCGGGACCAGACAAGATGATCCAGCAGATCACCTATACGCCACCGGATAATGCCGGTGAGCTGACGCTGTTTTTTCACTCCGAACAGGTCAATGCCCGGACGGAGTATCTGCCGCACAGCCACCGCTGGGGGCAGGTGATTTTCGTCAAATATAACGTGCTGGAAATGCAGGTCGAAGGTGAGCGGCTGTTGACGCCCGCCAACATTCCGATCTGGGTGCCGCCGGGAAAAATGCACGCCAGCTTTAACCGTCGGCAGTCGCACTTTCGTACGCTGAATATCGCGGCATCTTTATGCCATCAGCTGCCCGATCGCGCCTGCCTGCTGCGGGTCAGTCCGGTTGTTCATGCCATTATGGATGATATTTCGGCCCGTGAGCTGCGGGTGCTGGAGACCGCGGAGGATCGCCGCCTCGGAGAGGTGCTGCTTGACCAGCTGCGGCGAGCGCAGATTAGCCCCAGCTTTCTGCCCTCCACCCGCGATAAGTATCTGGCCCCGGTGCTCCAGGCGCTGGAGCAAAACCCCGGCGATAACACCACGCTGGCACAGTGGGCCAGCCGGGTGTACACCACCGAACGCACGCTGTCGCGCCGCTGCCAGGCGCTGTTAGGGATCTCGTTTAGCGAATGGCGACAGCGGCTGCGCTTTCTGCACGCCGTATCGCTGCTGGACCGCGGCAAAAGCGTGCAGGAGGTGGCGCTGGAGCTGGGCTACAGTTCGGCATCGGCACTGATCGTGATGTTTCAACAGCAGTCCGGCACCACGCCGGAACGCTACCGTAACCGTGCCTGAGCCGGGCTTTCTTCCCGCGGCGGGGTTATGAGGGCTGCGGCTTTATGGCAGAATACGGCTTCCTGATGAATCGAGCCTGACTGGATAACCCTGTGAAAATTCTCGTTGATGAAAATATGCCCTACGCGCGTGAGCTGTTCGGGCGCACCGGCAGCGTAGTGGCCGTTCCCGGCCGCCCCATTCCGCAAGCAGAATTAGAGGATGCCGACGGCCTGATGGTGCGCTCGGTGACCAAAGTGAATGCCGCGCTGCTGGACGGTAAACCGGTCAAATTTGTCGGTACGGCAACGGCGGGCACCGATCATATCGACGAGAGCTACTTAAACCAGCGGGACATTGCTTTCTCCGCCGCCCCCGGCTGTAACGCCATTGCCGTGGTGGAGTACGTTTTTTCCGCGCTGCTGCTGCTGGCCGAGCGCGACGGCTTCCAGCTACAGGATCGCACCGTCGGCATTGTGGGCGTCGGCAACGTCGGAAGCCGTCTTCAGGCCCGGCTGGAGGCGCTGGGGATCCGCACGCTGCTGTGCGATCCGCCGCGTGCCGAGCGGGGCGATGAGGGTGATTTCCTACCGCTCTCCGCGCTGGTTGCTGACGCGGATATCCTGACCTTCCATACGCCGCTGTTTAAGGATGGCCCCCATCGCACGCTGCATATGGCCGATGAGACGCTGCTGCTGGCCTTAAAACCGGGCACTATCCTGATCAACGCCTGCCGCGGCCCGGTGGTGGATAATGCTGCGCTGCTGAAAGTTCTCCAGCAGCGCAGCGATCTCAGCGTGGTGCTGGACGTCTGGGAGCCGGAGCCGGAGCTGTCGCTGGCGCTGCTGGATATCGTTGATATCGGCACCGCGCACATTGCGGGCTACACCCTGGAAGGTAAGGCGCGCGGCACCACCCAGGTTTTCGAAGCCTGGACACAGTTTATCGGCCAGCCGCAGCAGGTGGCGCTGGATACGCTGCTGCCTGCGCCGGAATTCGGTCAGATTACCCTGCACGGTGAGCTGGATCAGGCAACGCTGAAACGTCTGGTGCATCTGGTATATGATGTGCGCCGCGATGATGCCCCGCTGCGACACGTCGCGGCCATTCCGGGGGAGTTTGATCGCCTGCGTAAAACCTACCAGGAACGTCGCGAATGGTCCTCGCTGCGGGTGCAGTGTGATAATGCTGCTACGGCCGCGCTGTTACGAAAACTGGGCTTTAATGCCGTCGGTGCGTAAGCATCCGTAAACTATCTTGTTTTCCATTCCCGGAATGGGAATTATTCACAACGAATGCGGTGTAGTGACGCCGCATTTATTTTTTGTCTTTGTCTGGAGTAAACCAACATGTCTGACGGCTGGAATATCGCGCTATTAGGTGCGACAGGCGCAGTAGGGGGAGCCTTACTGGAATTACTGGCCGAGCGCCAGTTCCCGGTTGGTGAACTGCATTTGCTGGCGAGCGAGCGCAGCGCGGGTGAAGTGCTGCGCTATGAAGGGAAGTCACTGCGGGTGACCGATGCCGCAGAGTTTAACTGGTCGCAGGTGCAGCTGGCCTTTTTTGCCGCCGGACGTGACGCCGCCGCCCGCTATGCGGACGACGCGGCCAACGCCGGGTGTCTGGTAATCGACAGCAGCGATCTGTTTGCGCTGGAGCCGGATGTCCCGCTGGTGGTGCCGGACGTCAACCCGCAGGTGCTGGCCGACTACCGTAACCGCAATATCGTGACCGTGGCGGACGGGCTGACCAGCCAGCTGCTGAGCGCGATCAAGCCGCTTATCGACAGTGCCGGACTGGGCCGTTTACAGGTGACTAACCTGCTGGCGGCATCCGCACACGGCAAGGTGGCCGTGGACTCGCTGGCTGGTGAGAGCGCGCGTCTGCTCAACGGACTGCCGGTAGAAGAGGGGCACTTTGGACGCCAGCTGGCGTTTAACCTGCTGCCGCTGCTGCCGGATGCGGAAGGCAGCGTGGCGCAGGAGCGTCAGCTGGTCGATCAGGTACGCAAGGTGTTGCAGGATGACGGCCTGCCGATTGCCGTCAGCACCGTTCAGGCACCGGTTTTCTACGGTAATGCGCAGATTGTGCACATTGAAAACCTGCGTCCGGTTTCTGCGGAAGAAGCGCGGGAAATCCTGCTGGATGCGGAAGATATTAACGTAACGGACGAGTCGGATTATCCGACGCCGGTGGGCGATGCCTCCGGCAGCGCGCATCTGAGCATCGGCTGTCTGCGCAATGACTACGGCATTCCCGAGCTTTTACAGTTCTGGTCCGTCGCGGACAACGTCCGCTTCGGCGGCGCGCTGATGGCGGTAAAAACCGCTGAGAAGCTGGTGCAGGAGTATATGTACTGATGTCCGACATCAACGTGCCACGGCCGCTGAGTAAACTGGCGCTGGGCATTGAATATGATGGCAGCCGGTATTACGGCTGGCAGCGGCAGAATGAAGTGCGCAGCGTGCAGGAAAAGCTGGAAAAGGCGCTGTCGCAGGTGGCCAATCATCCGGTGACCGTATTTTGTGCCGGACGCACCGATGCGGGCGTTCACGGTACGGGACAGGTGGTGCATTTTGAAAGCGCCTCCGAACGTAAGGATGCGGCCTGGACGCTGGGCGTGAATGCCAATCTGCCCGCTGATATCGCCGTGCGCTGGGTGAAAGCGGTGCCGGACGATTTTCACGCCCGTTTCAGTGCCACGGCGCGTCGCTATCGCTATGTGATTTATAACCAGCGGCTGCGTCCGGCGATCCTCGGCGGCGGCGTGACCCATTTTTATCATCCGCTGGATGTGGAAAAAATGCAGCGCGCCGGGCAGTCGCTGCTGGGCGAGAACGACTTCACCTCATTTCGTGCGGTGCAGTGCCAGTCGCGCACGCCGATGCGTAACGTTATGCATCTGAACGTCAGCCGCTACGGTGCCTACGTGGTGGTGGATATTAAAGCGAACGCATTTGTTCACCATATGGTGCGCAATATCGTCGGTAGTCTGATGGAGATTGGCTGCGGTAATCAGCACGAGGGCTGGATGGCGGAGCTTTTAGCAGCAAAAGATCGAACGCTTGCGGCGGCAACGGCGCGCGCGGAAGGGTTGTACCTGGTTGCGGTTGATTACCCCGACCGTTTTGCTCTACCACGTCCACCGATGGGACCGCTCTTCCTCGGGGATTAACCTGGCCTGGATTATTGAAGGAAGCCTTTATGGATCTGATTCGTTTTGTTGTCGACTTCATTTTGCATATCGACGTCCACCTTGCGGAACTGGTGGCGCAGTATGGCATGTGGGTGTACGCCATTCTGTTCCTGATACTGTTCTGCGAAACCGGGCTGGTGGTCACGCCGTTCCTGCCGGGTGATTCGCTGCTGTTTGTTGCCGGTGCGCTGGCGGCGCTGCCGAGTAACGATCTTAACGTGCATGCGATGGTCGCGCTGATGATAACTGCCGCGATTATCGGGGATGCGGTGAACTACACTATCGGGCGAATGTTTGGCGAAAAGCTGTTCAGTAATCCGAATTCGAAGATTTTCCGCCGCAGCTATCTTGATAAGACGCACGCATTTTACGAGCGTCACGGCGGAAAAACGATTATTCTGGCCCGCTTCGTGCCAATCGTTCGTACGTTCGCGCCGTTTGTGGCCGGAATGGGTAAAATGTCCTATCGTCATTTTGCCTTCTACAACGTATCGGGCGCGCTGCTGTGGGTTCTGCTGTTTACCTATGCCGGTTATCTGTTTGGCAATATGCCGCTGGTGCAGGAGAACCTTAAGTTGTTGATTGTGGCGATTATCCTGCTGTCGATTCTGCCGGGTATCATCGAAGTATGGCGTCATCGCCGCGCGGCACGTCAGCAGAAAACCCAGTAACAGGGGTTATCAGGTTATATCCGACCGCCCAGATTTTTATCCAAAGTTCCGGGCGGTTATGTTTTAATGAGCAACAAATTATGGTTTATGCCGCCGAGCGATCTGCGGCATAAAAAAGAAAAACTGGCTTACCCTGCGGGGATACCAGGTTCAAACAGAAAGGTCATCAATGAGCTGGATTGAACGAATTCTCAATAAGAGCACTACACCTACGCGTAAGGCAAGCATTCCTGAAGGCGTCTGGACAAAGTGTAACAGCTGCGGTCAGGTGCTTTACCGCGCCGAGCTGGAGCGCAATCTCGAAGTCTGTCCGAAGTGCGATCACCATATGCGTATGCACGGTCGCGATCGCCTGAACAGCCTGTTGGACGAAGGTTCAACGACGGAGCTGGGCAGCGAGCTGGAACCGAAAGATGTGCTCAAATTCAGGGATTCTAAGAAGTACAAAGATCGCCTCGCGGCGGCGCAGAAAGAGACCAACGAAACGGATGCGCTGATCGTCATGAAAGGCACCCTGCACGCGATGCCGGTTGTCGCCGCGGCGTTTGAGTTCTCCTTTATGGGTGGCTCAATGGGTTCCGTGGTCGGCGCGCGTTTTGTTCGTGCCGTAGAGCAGGCGCTGGAAGACAATTGCCCGATGATTTGCTTCTCGGCCTCCGGCGGCGCACGTATGCAGGAAGCGCTGATGTCGCTGATGCAGATGGCGAAAACCAGCGCAGCGCTGGCGAAAATGCAGGAGCGCGGTCTGCCGTATATCTCCGTGCTGACCGACCCGACCATGGGCGGCGTGTCCGCCAGTTTCGCGATGCTGGGCGATCTGAATATCGCTGAGCCGAAGGCGCTGATCGGTTTTGCCGGCCCGCGTGTTATTGAACAAACGGTGCGCGAAAAGCTGCCGCCGGGCTTCCAGCGCAGTGAGTTCCTGATCGAAAAAGGCGCCATCGATATGATCGTTCGCCGTCCGGTTATGCGCTACAAGCTGGCCTGCCTGCTGGCAAAAATGATGAATCTGCCTGAACCGCAGGAAGATGAAATCAAAGAGGCTGACGTTGTCGCCCCGCAGAGCCATGAGGCCTGACCGATGATGAGCAGGGGGCCATGCGCCCCCTACACCAATGAACCGTAACGTTGTGAACGGGACACATGGATAATCTTCCTCAAGCCACGTCGCCTCTTGCCGCGTGGCTTTATTATCTTGAGCACTTACACGCTCAGGCTATTGAACTCGGACTGGACCGTATCCGTCGGGTTGCCACTTCACTCGATCTGCTTACGCCAGCCCCCACCGTTTTCACCGTTGCCGGAACCAATGGCAAGGGCACCACCTGCCGTACGCTGGAAACGGTGCTGATGGCCGCAGGCTATCGCGTTGGCGTATACAGCTCACCCCATTTAATTCGCTACACTGAACGGGTACGTATTCAGGGTGAAGAGCTGGCTGAGTCGGCGCATACCGCCTCCTTCGCCGCCATTGAAGCCGGTCGCGGAGAAACCTCGCTAACCTATTTTGAGTACGGCACGCTTTCCGCACTGTGGCTGTTTAAGCAGGCGCAGCTGGATGTGGTGATCCTGGAAGTGGGGCTGGGCGGGCGGCTGGATGCCACCAACATTGTTGATGCTGACGTGGCGGTGGTGACCAGTATTGCGCTGGATCACGTAGACTGGCTCGGACCGGATCGCGACAGCATCGGTCGGGAGAAAGCCGGGGTATTTCGCGGCGGGAAACCGGCGATAGTCGGCGAGCCGGATATGCCGCAGACCATCGCGGAGGTGGCGCAGCGGCTGGGCGCACACCTCCATCAGCGGGACCGCGACTGGTCATACCGTGTTACCGATCGCGGCTGGTCGTTCCAGGATGCCGCGGGCAGTATAGAGGATCTGCCGCTGCCGCAGGTGCCGCTGCCGAATGCGGCAACCGCGCTGGCCGCGCTGCGGGCGTCTGCACTGACGGTGGATGAGGCAACGATCCGCGCCAGCCTGCACCAGGTTATTCTGCCTGGCCGCTTCCAGACCGTCGTGCAGGCACCGCGGGTGATTTTGGACGTTGCCCACAATCCGCATGCGGCGGACTATCTGGCCGGACGGCTGGCGGAGCTGCCGCGGCAGGGTAAGGTCCATGCGGTGGTAGGCATGCTGCATGATAAAGACATCGCCGGAACGCTGGCCAGCCTGCGTCCGCAGGTGGATTACTGGTACTGCGCGCCGCTGGAAGGTCCGCGCGGCGCGACGGCGTCCCAGCTGATGGCGCACCTGACGGCAGCACAGGCATTTGATTCCGTTACCGCGGCCTGGCAGCAGGCCATGCGGCAGGCGTCAGAACAGGATATCGTGCTGGTGTGCGGTTCGTTCCACACGGTAGCGCAGGTTATGGAAACGATGGCAACGGAGAACGGCAGTGGCGAGTAAGTTTCAAAACCGTTTAGTCGGCACCATCATTATTGTTGCGCTGGGAGTGATTGTGTTGCCCGGCCTGTTGGATGGTAAGAAGAAGCACTATAAGGAAGAGTTTGCGGCGATTCCGCTGGTGCCCAAGCCGGGCGATCAGCAGGAGCCCGATCTGGTGCCGCCGGTCACCCAGCCGCTGCCCGTTCAGCCGCCGCAGGGCGCGGGTGAGGCGATAGGCCACGCCATGGGGGAGAACACCTCGCAGGCGGACAGCGGCTCCACCGCTCCCCGCTCGGCTAACCAGCCGACGCTGGTGTCGCCGCCGCCGGTGCAGAAAACCCCGGTTCAGCAGCAGCCTGTCCAGCAACAGCAGCAGCAGCCCGTTCAGGTTCAACAGCCGCCGAAGGTTGTCGAGAAACCGAAACCGGTAGAGAAGCCAAAGCCGGTTGAAAAGCCGCAGCAGCAGACGCCGCCGAAGGTGACTGCGCCGCCGGAAACGAAGCCGTCCGTCAGCGATACGGCACCGGCCGGTCAGGCCTGGGTCGTGCAGCTGGGTGCGCTGAAAAATGCGGCGAAGGTGAATGAGATTGTGGCACAGCTGCGTCTTTCCGGTTATCGGGCCTTCACCGTGCCCGCCACGCCGGTCGCCGGGCAGATCACCCGTATTTACGTCGGCCCGGATGCCTCCAAAGCCAAAATGCAGGCGTCGGTCGGTGAGCTACAGGGCATTTCCGGTCTTGGCGGCGTCGTCAAACCGTGGAGCGCGCGTTAGATCTCTCCCGGGACCGTGCGGAAACGGCAATGATTGCGCCTGGCCCCACGTCGGTTGAACCGGCGTGGGGCGGGATAACGTTTGATCGCGGGGATGGATGCAAAGTAAATCAACGCATTGCATCCCGGTGCCGTAAGCCGCGGGATTTGCCTCAGCGGCGCAGTTTTTTTGTGCTGTTTTTTATTTAAAACGTCGCAGGAAAACCCTACGCAAACGTTTTCTTTTTCTGTTAGAATTCGCCCCGAACTGGATGCAGGGGCGTTTTCACTATTACTGTCACTGGAAGAGTTCATGGTCTGGATAGATAACGTCATTATTGCGGTTATAGCGTTTTCGGCTTTAGTTAGCCTGATCCGCGGGTTTATTCGGGAGGCACTTTCTCTCATTACCTGGGGATGCGCATTCTTTGTCGCCAGTCATTACTACTCCTACCTTGCCGTCTGGTTCACAGGATTTGAAGACGAACTGATTCGGAATGGAATTGCCATTGCAGTGTTGTTTGTTGCCACGCTAATTGTGGGCGCAATCGTTAACTATGTCATTGGCTCACTGGTTGAAAAGACCGGCCTGTCGGGAACCGACAGAGTGCTGGGCGTCTGTTTCGGGGCACTGCGCGGCGTGCTGATTGTGGCAGCCATGCTGTTTTTCCTCGACACATTCACCGGCTTTTCCAAAAGCATGGACTGGCAGCAGTCTAAGCTTATTCCCCAGTTCAGTCACATCATCGGGTGGTTTTTTGACTACCTGAAAAGCACGTCGAGTTTTTTGCCCCGGTAATCGCACCGGGGATGCGGCTTATGAGGAAATGTCAATATGTGCGGTATTGTCGGGATCGCCGGTTTTATGCCGGTAAACCAGTCGATTTATGACGCGTTAACGGTGCTTCAGCACCGTGGGCAGGATGCCGCAGGCATCGTAACCATTGATGCATTAAATTGCTTCCGTCTGCGTAAAGCAAACGGCCTGGTCAGCGATGTATTTGAAGCCCGCCACATGCAGCGTATGCAGGGTAATATGGGAATTGGTCACGTGCGCTACCCGACGGCGGGCAGCTCCAGCGCCTCCGAAGCTCAGCCTTTCTACGTGAACTCCCCTTACGGTATCACCCTGGCCCATAACGGCAACCTGACCAATGCGCATGACCTGCGTAAAGAGCTGTTTGAAAGCGGTCGCCGTCATGTGAACACCACGTCAGACTCAGAGATCCTGCTGAATATCTTCGCGCAGGAAATCGACCGCTTCCAGCAGGATCCGCTGCAAGCTGAAAACATTTTTTCCGCCGTCGCCGCCGTCCATCAGCGCGTGCGCGGTGCTTACGCCTGCGTCGCGATGATTATCGGCCATGGCCTGGTCGCCTTCCGCGATCCTAACGGTATTCGTCCGCTGGTGATCGGCAAGCGCGGCATGGCCGACGGCCGTACCGAGTATATGGTGGCGTCAGAGAGCGTGGCGCTGGATACACTCGGTTTTGAATTCCTGCGCGACGTTGCGCCGGGTGAAGCGGTATACGTGACTGAAAAAGGTCAGCTGTTTACCCGCCAGTGCGCTGAGAACCCTAAAGTTAATCCGTGCCTGTTCGAGTACGTCTATTTTGCGCGCCCGGACTCCTTTATGGACAAGATTTCCGTCTACAGCGCCCGCGTTCGTATGGGGACTAAGCTGGGCGAAAAAATTGCCCGTGAGTGGGAAGACCTGGATATTGACGTGGTCATTCCTATTCCGGAAACCTCCTGCGATATCGCGCTGGAGATGGCGCGTATTCTGGATAAACCGTACCGTCAGGGCTTTGTGAAAAACCGCTACGTTGGCCGTACCTTTATCATGCCCGGCCAGCAGCTGCGCCGCAGCGCGGTTCGCCGTAAGCTGAACGCTAACCGTGCCGAGTTCCGTGGTAAGAACGTGCTGCTGGTGGATGATTCCATCGTACGTGGCACCACCTCAGAGCAGATCATTGAGATGGCCCGCGAAGCCGGTGCGAAGAAAGTGTACCTGGCATCGGCGGCACCGGAAATTCGCTTCCCGAACGTCTACGGCATTGATATGCCCAGCGCTACCGAACTGATCGCCCACGGTCGTGAAGTGGAAGAGATCCGCCAGCTGATCGGTGCGGATGCGCTGATTTTCCAGGATCTGGACGATCTGATTGAAGCGGTACGCGAAGAGAACCCGGATATTGCCCAGTTTGAATGCTCCGTGTTCAACGGCATCTACGTCACCAAAGATGTCGATCAGCAGTACCTTGAGTACCTGCAATCGCTGCGCAACGACGATGCCAAAGCCATGGCCCGTCAAAATGAAGTAGAAAACCTGGAAATACATAACGAAGGCTAAGCGTCTCGTGCTGTTAGCAGGTAAGATGGGCCGGAAGAAATTCCGGCCCGTTTTTTTTAAGGAAACCGTATGAAACGACTGATTATCGGCATCTCCGGCGCCAGCGGCGTGATCTACGGCATCCGCACGCTACAGGTTTTGCAGCAGGTCAGCGAGGTGGAGACGCATTTGATAATGAGTCAGGCCGCGCGGCAGACGCTGGCGTTGGAGAGCGACTATTCAGTGCGCGAAGTGCAGGCGATGGCCGACGTGGTACACGACGTTCGCGATATTGCCGCCAGTATCTCCTCCGGTTCGTTTAAAACCGACGGAATGGCGATTCTGCCGTGCTCAATGAAAACGCTTTCCGGCATTGTTCACAGCTACAGCGATGGCCTGCTGACCCGCGCCGCCGACGTGGTGCTGAAAGAGCGCCGCAGATTAGTACTGTGCGTCCGTGAAACGCCGCTGCACCTGGGACATCTGCGGATGATGACCACCGCCGCCGAGCTGGGTGCCATTATCATGCCGCCGGTGCCGGCGTTTTATCATCGCCCGCAAAGTATTATGCAGATTGTCGATCAAACCGTGAACCGGGTGCTCGACCAGTTCGATATCACGCTGGATGAGGAGCTGTTTACGCGCTGGCAGGGTGCATAGCCGCGGGGATTTTGCACAAAAATGGCACATTTTTTGGTGCTGAATCGCATTTTGTGCATATGTTGCACCATTGAGTAACATTGTTGCCGCTATGTGTCTTCAAACCTGCTATAAATTTTCCTGCAAACCGGGCAATAACGCTGCCCTGCTTAACGTACTGAAAAAAGTAGATGTTGCTGCAAACTGTGGCATGAAATCTGCACCAAAAACCGTGCGTATAACCATCACGAACGACATAATAAGACGACTCGAGGGTAATTTATGAAAAAGCAGGTACTGGCTCTTTCCCTGTTACTGGCAATCTCCACCGCGGGCAGCGCATTTGCCGCGGGTCCTAAAACGCTGCGCATTGGCACCGATCCGACTTATGCACCGTTCGAAATGAAGAATGCTCAGGGGCAGCTAATCGGTTTTGATATCGATCTGGCGACTGAGATCTGTAAACGTATGGAAACCAAGTGTACCTTCGTGGAGAGCGATTTTGATGCGCTGATCCCGTCGCTGAAGGCGAAGAAAGTGGATGCGGTTATCTCTTCACTCTCTATCACCGACAAGCGTAAGCAGGAAATTGCCTTCTCGGAAAAACTGTACGCGGCCGACTCCCGTCTGATCGCCCCGAAAGGTTCTAAGATTGAGCCAACGCTGGAAGCGCTGAAAGGTAAAAACATCGGGCTGTTGCAGGGCACTACTCAGGAAACCTACGCCAACGACTACTGGCGTCCGAAGGGCGTGACCGTAACGCCTTATGCTAACCAGGACCTGGTTTATCAGGATCTGACGGCGGGTCGCATCGACGCCGCGTTCCAGGATGAAGTGGCGGCCAGCGAAGGTTTCCTCAAGCAGCCTGCCGGTAAAGATTACGCATTTGCCGGTCCTTCGGTAAAAGATGATAAGATTTTCGGTATTGGTACAGGTATCGGTATGCGTAAGGATGACACCGAATTGAAAGCGGCCATCGACAAAGCATTCAACGAAATGCGTAAAGATGGGACTTACGACAAACTGGCTAAAAAGTATTTCGACTTTAATGTGTACGGCGACTGAGTAGAACCTGTCTGCCAGCCTCACCGCGCCTGCGGTGAGGCTGCATTTTTGTCCATAACGACAGGATAATAACTATGCTGTATGGCTATTCTGAAGTCATTTTTAAAGGCGCACTCGTTACGCTGGAGCTGGCCCTCAGTTCCGTGGTGCTTGCCGTAGTGCTGGGATTGATTGGCGCAGGGGCCAAACTCTCTAACAATCGCCTACTGGAGATTATTTTCGAAGGCTACACCACGTTAATCCGCGGCGTGCCCGACCTGGTGCTGATGCTGCTGATTTTCTACGGTTTGCAAATTGCACTTAACCACGTTACCGATCTGCTGGGCGTTGGGCAGTTTGATATTGACCCGATGGTCGCCGGTATCACCACTCTTGGCTTTATCTACGGTGCCTATTTCACTGAAACCTTTCGCGGCGCTTACATGGCGGTGCCAAAAGGCCAGATCGAGGCGGCAACCGCCTACGGTTTCACCCGTTCTCAAACCTTCCGCCGCGTGTTATTCCCAGGAATGATGCGATTTGCGCTGCCGGGTATCGGAAACAACTGGCAGGTTATTCTCAAGGCAACCGCGCTGGTTTCGCTGCTGGGCCTGGAAGATGTGGTAAAAGCCACGCAGCTGGCGGGAAAAACCACCTGGCAACCGTTCTACTTTGCTATTGTCGCAGGGGTTATCTATCTGATCTTCACCACGTTATCTAATGGCGTGCTGTGGTGGCTGGAACGTCGCTACACGGTGGGTGTGAAAAGGGCTGATTTATGATTGAGATTATTCAGGAATACTGGAAAGCCCTGCTGTGGACCGACGGCTATCGCTTTACCGGCGTAGCGGTAACGCTGTGGCTGCTAATTATTTCGGTGGTACTGGGCGGCTGTCTGGCGCTGCCGCTGTCCATTGCCCGCGTATCAAATAACAAAGCCGTGTGGTTTCCGGTTTGGCTTTTTACCTATGTTTTCCGCGGAACGCCGCTCTACGTTCAGCTGCTGGTCTTCTACTCCGGGATGTATACGCTGGAGATTGTGAAGGGGACGGAAATGCTTAACGCCTTCTTCCGCAGCGGCATGAACTGTGCGCTGCTGGCGTTTACGCTGAACACCTGTGCCTACACTACGGAGATCTTTGCCGGGGCGATCCGCTCCGTGCCACACGGTGAGATCGAAGCGGCGCGCGCCTACGGTTTCTCCACCTTTAAGCTGTATCGCTGCATTATCATGCCGTCGGCACTGCGTACTGCGCTGCCCGCCTACAGTAACGAAGTGATTCTGATGCTGCACTCCACGGCGCTGGCCTTTACCGCTACCGTTCCCGACCTGCTCAAGGTTGCGCGTGATATCAACTCCGCGACCTACCAGCCGTTTATCGCCTTCGGGCTGGCGGCGGTGCTCTATCTGATCATTTCCTATGTGCTGATAAGCCTGTTCCGCAAAGCGGAAAAACGCTGGCTGGCACATGTTAAACCTTCTTCATCGCACTGAGTAAAACTATGGCTGACAATAAATTAAGCGTGACCGAACTGCATAAACGCTATGGTGAACATGAGGTGCTGAAGGGCGTATCGCTGCGGGCCAACGCCGGCGATGTCATCAGCATCATTGGCTCTTCCGGTTCGGGTAAAAGTACCTTCCTGCGCTGTATCAACTTTCTTGAGAAGCCCAGCGAAGGCGCTATCTCCGTCACCAACGAAAATATCCAGCTGGTGCGGGATAAAGACGGCCAGCTGAAGGTAGCCAATAAAGAGCAGCTGCGCTCTCTGCGCACCCGTCTGACGATGGTCTTTCAACACTTCAACCTGTGGAGCCATCTGACAGTACTGGAGAACGTCATGGAAGCACCGATTCAGGTGCTGGGGCTGAGTAAAGCGGAAGCGCGCGAGCGGGCAATCCGCTACCTGAACAAGGTCGGGATTGATGAGCGTGCCCAGGCTAAATATCCGGTGCATCTCTCCGGCGGACAGCAGCAGCGCGTCTCTATCGCCCGTGCGCTGGCGATGGAGCCGGAGGTGCTGCTGTTTGATGAGCCAACCTCTGCGCTGGATCCGGAGCTGGTCGGCGAGGTGCTGCGCATTATGCAGAAGCTGGCGGAAGAGGGGAAAACCATGGTGGTGGTGACGCACGAGATGGAGTTTGCGCGCCATGTTTCCAGCCACGTTATTTTCCTGCATCAGGGGAAAATTGAGGAAGAAGGCCCGCCCGCCGAACTGTTTGATAATCCGAAAAGTACGCGCCTTCAGCAGTTCCTCTCCGGCGCGCTGAAGTAGGTTTACCCCCAATAACGCGCCGCTGCTACGGCGCGTTATCTTTAACTTCGTGCGGGCTTGATGGCCTGTCTCCGGGGCGTCAATCGCCCCGGCGTAATCTGACGCGCCGTTACGTTCCCGACGGCCGCAGAACGTTCGCTAATGCCTCGTCCAGCTGATACCAGCGGAAGCTGAATCCCGACGCCTCAAGGCGGTGGGGCAGCACGTGCTGGCCGCCGAGCACCAGCACCGCCGATTCTCCCATCAGCAGCCTTATTGCGCTGGCCGGCGTGCGGATAAACGCCGGGCGGTTCATCACTTCGCCGAGCGCGGCGGCAAACTGTTCATTGCGCACCGCGTAGGGAGAGACGAGATTAAACGGCCCGCTGAGCGCCGGGTGCTCCAGCAGCCAGACGATACCGTTAAGCATGTCATCAATATGGATCCAGGGTAAAAACTGTTTGCCGTTGCCCAACGGTCCGCCGACGCCAAATTTAAACGGCATCGTCATTTTACTCAGCGCGCCGCCGCTTCGGCTCAGCACCACGCCGGTACGCAGCAGGCAGACGCGGGTCTGCTCGCTCGCCGCCCCCAGCGCCAGATCCTCCCACGTTTTACACAGCCGGTGGGTGAATTCGTCATGGCCGGGATCGTCCTCGGTGACCACGTGTTCCCCGGTATTGCCGTAAAAGCCCGTCGCGGAGCCGGAAATCAGCACGGCGGGGGGTGAGCTGCTGGCGCGGATCAGCTTCACCAGGCGTTCGGTTATTTTCCAGCGGCTGTCGCACAGCCGCTTTTTCTGCGCATCGCTCCAGCGCTTATCCGCAATAGGTTCCCCGGCCAGGTTAATGACCGCGTCTATGCCGTTGAGATCGCTCTGCCGATCCAGTCCTGACCACAGCTGGACCGCCTCACCCAGTTTTGTCCGTGCAGCGGCCACGTCGCGGGTGACAACGCTGACCTGATGGCCGGACTGCTGCAAGCGTGAAACGAGCGGTTGGCCAATCAGCCCGGTGCCGCCGGTAAGCAGAATGTGCATACGGATTATCCTTTTCAATCATCGCTACCATAGCCTGTTTTCAGCATAGGTGAAGATGGCTACGATGCATGTGATGCCGCGCACGACGACCGATAAGTGCTGATTTTTTGACCCGTTCTTCAGTGGTCAGCCAGCCCGGAACGGCGGCGAATCTGATTTGTTATTCGGCGAGCATCAGAAGTTTGCCTTCGGGCGAAAAACCAGCTAAACAATTGTTTCAACCCGTGAACGTCAGAGGACGTCCAGATGCGTTATCCGAATATCATTCTGTGGTCAGATGCGAATTTCTTCAGCCCGTACGTGATGTCAGTTTACGTGGCGCTCAGTGAAAAGGGGCTGCCTTTCTCGCTGAAAGCGGTCGATCTTGACGGTAAAGAGCACCGCGGAGCGGCCTATGGTGAAGTTTCTCTGACGCACCGTGTCCCCACGCTCCAGGTTGATGATTTCCTGCTGTCAGAGTCGTCGGCAATCGACGAATATCTGGAAGAGCGTTTCCCGGCCCCCGATTTCACCCGCCTCTATCCGCGTGACCGCGAAAAACGGGCGAGGGCGCGTGAAATTCAGGCCTGGCTGCGCAGCGATTTCATGCCACTGCGCCAGCAGCGGCCGACGGACGCGGTGTTTAACGGCGCGCGCTTTGCCCCGCTCGATGAGGCCGGCGAGCGTTCGGCCGCGCAGTTGTTTGCCGCCGTTGAGCGTCTGCTACCGGCCGGACAGCAGAATTTATTTGGTGAATGGTCGATTGCCGACACCGATCTGGCGCTGATGCTAAACCGGCTGGTCATTCATGGTGATGCGGTGCCGTCGCGCATTGCCGACTACGCCCATTTCCAGTGGCAGCGGGCATCGGTACAGCTCTGGCTGGCGGAGCCGGGCAAACTGGACTGAGCTGTTGATTCAGCACGAATCGGTGATTGCGTCGCAGGACGTTACACATTAGTTTATGCGGATCGCGCGCGCCGCGAAAAACAGTGACTCAACGGCGCAATGCGCCAGAACTTAAAGGATGACGCATGGTGGAGCAACAGCAGGGCACGGAGTGGGTAGATATCGTTAACGAGGATAACGAGGTCATTGCGCAGTCCAGCCGTTCACAGATGCGGGCACAGTGCTTACGGCATCGGGCCACTTACATTGTTGTTCACGATGGCATGGGGAAAATTCTGGTGCAGCGGCGCACTGAAATCAAAGATTTTATGCCCGGTATGCTCGATGCGACCGCAGGCGGCGTGGTGCAAAGTGGTGAAGTGATGCTGGAGTCCGCGCGGCGTGAGGCCGAAGAGGAGCTGGGCATTGCCGATGTTCCGTTCGCCGAGCACGGCCTGTTTTATTTCGAAGATGAACACTGCCGCGTCTGGGGCGGGCTGTTCAGCTGCGTCTCCCACGGGCCGTTCGCCATGCAAGAAGAAGAGGTGGATGAGATTTTCTGGATGACGCCGGAAGAGATCACCGCCCGCTGCGACGAATTTACCGACGACTCGCTCAAGGCGCTGTCGCTGTGGATGGATCGCAACAGCGAATCCTGATTGTCAGGGTGTAATTTGGATGGATCTCAACAGCGGATCCTGATTGTCTCGGTGTAATGTGGATGGATCGCAACAGCGGATCCTGCTCGTATCGGTGTAATAGGGCCAACGGGCCGCGGTGAGAACGGCGGCCCGTTTGTTTTGCTGTGGCTGTAGCGCACCGCCCTATACGTGCGCGCTGGGGCGGTCAGGTCTTGAGTAGGGTGCTCAGTATGGCCAGCGCCTGCCTGAACTGCGCGTCGGGGATAGTCAGCGGATAGAGGAAGCGGATGACGTTGCCGTGAACGCCGCAGAACGCCGCAGGTCAGCAGGATCAGCCCCTGTTCCAATGCACGCTGCTGGATCTCACGGGCCATCTCCGCCGACGGCCTGCCGCTGACCGGATCGTTAAACTCGGCAGCAACCATTGATCCCCTGGCACGTACCTCGGCCAGCGCCGGACAGCCGCTGGCGTTCAACGTATCAGCCAGTTCAGCCCCCAGACGCAGTGCGCGATCGCACAGCTGCTCTTCTTCAATCACCTCCAGCACCGCCAGCGATGCGGCTATTGCCAGCGGGTTCCCGGCATAGGTTCCCCCCAGACCGCCGGGCAGCGGCGCGTCCATCAGCGCGGCTTTACCGGCAACGGCCGAGAGCGGTAGACCGCCGCCGAGACTTTTTGCCATGGTGATCAGGTCGGGCTGCGCCTGCGGGTAATATTCGCTGGCAAACAGTTTGCCGGTGCGGGCAAACCCTGTCTGGATCTCATCGGCAATCATCACAATACCGTGCCTGTCGCAAAGCTCGCGCAGCGCGGTAACGAATTCCCCCGGTGCAATATAAAAACCGCCTTCTCCCTGAATCGGTTCGTAGATGATAGCGGCCACCTGCTGCGGGCTGATATCGCAGCGGAACAGCGTCTCCAGACTTTCCAGCGCGTCCTCGACGCTGTGGCCGTGCAGCGCATCGGGATAGCGGGCGTGGAACACCGAGCCGGGGAAGGGGCCGAAGGCCGTTTTATACGGCGTAACCTTACCGGTCAGCGCCATTGTCATCAGCGTGCGGCCGTGGAACGCCCCGGTAAAGGCGATAACGCCGGGGCGGCCCGTCGCGGCGCGGGCGATTTTCACCGCGTTTTCTACCGCTTCTGCGCCGCTGGTAAAAAAGGTGGTTTTACACGGTGCGTCAATCGGCACCCGTGCGTTAATCTTTTCCGCCAGCGTGATGTAGTTCTTATAGGGGATCACCTGGAAGGCCGTGTGGGTGAAGGCATTCAGCTGTTCACTGACCGCCGCCATGACTTTGGGATGACGGTGTCCGGTGTTCAGCACAGCGATACCGGCGGTGAAATCGATGTACTCGCGTCCCTGACTGTCCCACAGCGTGGCATTTTCAGCTTTAACGGCGTAAAAATCGCACATCACTCCCACGCCGCGCGGTGTGGCATTCAGACGGCGCTGCTGCATTTCACTGTTGCTCATGGTATTCCTCGTCGAGGGTAAAATGTGGCGGCTGCCACCGATCTGCGGGCTGCTATCAACCCCACCCGTTCTTCCACTGCATTCTTTATTCGCGGCCGGTACAGCGGCGCCAGGCGATCAGCAGCTGTCGCGCAGGCACAGTTTTGGCGCGATGACGCTCTCCTCCCACGGCTGTGCTTCCAGCCTTGCCAGCAGCGCTTTGCCCGCATTGATGCCGATCTGCTGGTGGGGAATGGCCACCGTGGTCAGCGCGGGCTGGCAGACCTGGCTGACATCGCTGTTGCCGTAGCCCACCACGGCCAGATCATCCGGCACCTTGATACGCCTGCGCTGGCACTCATACATTACGCCGCAGGCCAGTTCGTCAGAAACGCAGACCAGCGCATCCAGCTCCGGCCAGTTCAGCATAAATTCCGGCAGCTGCCGCGCCCCGGCGGAGAAACTGGCGGGAGTCGCGGCGTTAATCACCCGATGGGGAGACATATGATGGCGCATCATGGCCCTGTGCCAGCCGCGCAGATGCTGTTGAAAAATGCGCTGCTCCTGGCTGGCGCACAGCAGGCCAATATTCTGATAACCGCGTTCAGCAAGCAGGCTGGTCAGCTGACACATCCCTTCAGCGTTATCAATGCCGATATTCATATCCAGCGGATCGCTGCGGATCGAACCCATCTCCACCACCGGAATACGGGCGCTGCTCAGCCACTGACAGACGTTAGGGCTGTGATCGACGCTGAGCAGGATAGCGGCGGCCAGATTCCACGAGAGCAGCGTTTCCAGCAGGGTTTCTTCATTCTCCTGGCGATGGCGCGACTCGGCCAGCATGATCTGGTAGCCCGCCGGTTGCAGGATCTGCTGAAGCCCGGCAAACATTTCGGTACATCCCGCTTCTGCAAGGCTGGGCACGATCATGGCTATGGTGCGTGAAGAGGCGGAGGCCAGCGCACTGGCCGCGAGATTGGGCAAATAGCCCAGCTCAGAAACGGCGGCTTCAATCTTTTCTCTAAGCTTGTCGGATACCTGATCGGGGGTGCGCAGCGCACGGGAAACGGTCATGGTTCCCACGCCTGCCAGGTTAGCAACGTCGGCCAGCGTAACCCGTCCTGTCCCGCGTCGTTTTCGATTGATTGACATTACAGTTCCCGTTTTTGCATCCGTGTACCAGACAATTTAGCAGCATCTGCTGAACACATGTTAGCAGTCAGGCTATTGGCATGGCTGAAATCACGTTTTCCTCCCCGGATTTCTGATAGCGCTATCACAAATTCAGTGATTAACTTTTGATAGCGCTATCTTTGTGAGAACAGTCACGGTTGACAGGTTACCAGTTGATTAGAGTTTGTGCATCTGAGGCGGGTGTAAAACAGGAGGGCAAGTGTTAAACCAATGGCTACATGACGGCACCATTCAGCTTGCGGATAATATGGCGGACTGGCAGCAGGCGCTTTATTTCTGCGCACAGCCGCTGTTGCAGTCAGATATTATTACGGCTGACTATGTTCCGGCGATTATTCACAGCCATCAAAAGCTGGGCCCCTATTATGTCCTCGCTCCCGGTCTGGCAATGCCGCACGCGCGTCCTGAAGAGGGGGCCAGGGAAATGGGACTTTCACTCCTGAAGCTGCGTCAGGGGGTTAATTTTGGATCTGAAGAACACGACCCGGTTAATCTGATTATTATGCTGGCAGCGAAAGACAGCCATTCGCATATCGCGATGCTCTCCAGCCTGGGTGAGCTTTTTTCCAGCGATGAAGCGATGAATAAACTTCACCGCGCCGGAACGCTAGAGGAGATAAAAAATCTGATTGCCCCATTCTGACATGATTAAAGGACGCATTGCTCTGTGCTGTTATCAGCAGGGTTCCGCTCGACTCTCTATTAAGGTGACGATATGAAAATTATGGCGATTTGTGGTTCGGGTCTGGGTAGCAGTTTCATGGTGGAAATGAATATTAAAAAAGTGCTGAAGAAGCTGAATATCGAGGCTGAAGTGGAGCACTCGGATCTCTCCTCAGCCACGCCCGGCGCGGCCGATCTGTTTGTTATGGCCCAGGACATCGCCTCCAGCGCTAGCGTACCGGCCGAAAATCTGGTGGTGCTAAAAAGTATTATCGATATGGCGGAGCTGGAAACTAAGCTCAAGGAATATTTCGCATCCCATTAATCCTTCAAAGCGAGGCGGATATGATTATCCAGGAAACGCTGAAGTTTGTGGTAGATATTTTAAAAGTTCCTTCTGTACTTGTCGGGCTGATTGCGATGATTGGCCTGATTGCGCAAAAAAAACCGTTTACCGATGTGATTAAAGGAACGGTTAAAACCATTCTGGGCTTTATCGTCCTGGGCGGTGGCGCAACGGTGCTGGTGAGTTCACTTAATCCCCTGGGCGGCATGTTTGAACATGCGTTTAATATCCAGGGGATTATTCCCAACAATGAGGCGATAGTTTCTATCTCACTGGAGAAGTACGGTGCCTCCACTGCATTGATTATGGCGTTTGGTATGGTGGCGAATATTATTGTCGCCCGGTTTACCCGGCTGAAATATATTTTCCTGACCGGGCATCATACGTTTTATATGGCCTGCATGATCGCGGTTATTCTGAGCGTCGCCGGTTTTGACGGCATTCTTCTGGTGTTTACCGGGGCATTAACGCTGGGACTGATAATGGCTATTTTCCCCGCCATTGCGCAGCCCTATATGCGGAAAATTACCGGCAGCGACGAAATTGGTTTCGGCCATTTTGGTACTGTCGGTTACGTGCTGGCAGGCTGGATTGGCAGTAAAACCGGGAAGACCTCGCGCTCCACGGAAGAGATGAATCTGCCGAAGAACCTTAGCTTCCTGCGCGACAGCTCCATCTCTATTTCGCTAACCATGATCGTTATCTACATGATTCTGGCGTTCAGCGCAGGGAGTGATTACGTTGAATCGCAGCTGAGCGGGGGCCAGAACTTCCTCGTTTACGCCATCATTCAGGCCATCACCTTTGCTGCCGGTGTCTTTATCATTCTTCAGGGCGTGAGGCTGATCCTGGCCGAAATCGTCCCGGCGTTTACCGGCTTCTCCGAAAGGCTGGTGCCGAATGCGCGTCCGGCGCTGGACTGTCCGGTGGTCTATCCCTATGCCCCTAACGCGGTACTGATCGGCTTCCTGTTCAGCTTCCTCGGTGGGCTGGTGGGGCTGTTCCTGCTCGGCCAGATGAAGCTGGTGCTGATCCTGCCCGGCGTGGTGCCGCACTTCTTCACCGGGGCGACCGCTGGCGTGTTCGGCAACGCAACCGGCGGCAGACGCGGTGCCATGTGCGGCGCATTTGCTAACGGCGTGCTGATCACCTTCCTGCCGGTGCTTCTGCTGCCGGTGCTGGGCGCACTGGGCCTTGCCAATACTACCTTCTCCGATGCCGACTTCGGCGTGGTCGGCATCATCATGGGCTATCTGGCGCAATACCTGTCTAAAGAGATGATTACCGCACTGATGGTGGGCATTTTCGCGCTGCTGGTGGCGCATAACCTGCTGAGCAAACGCAAGACGCCCGGTGCGCAAACGGGAAATGATAAGGAGGCAAATTCATGAATATCAGGGAACTGACCGACCTGGCAAAGGACATCCGCGTGGAAACGCTCAGAGCGCTGACCCATCTTGGCTTTGGCCACTACGGTGGCAGCATGTCGGTAGTGGAGGCGCTGGCGGTGCTGTACGGCGATGTGATGAATATCGATCCGGGCGATCCGGACTGGCCGCAGCGAGACTATTTTGTGCTGTCAAAAGGCCACGCGGGGCCGGCGCTCTACAGCACCCTGGCCGTTAAGGGCTATTTCCCGCGCGAGCAGCTGCTGACGCTGAATGAGAACGGCACCCTGCTGCCGAGCCATCCCGACAGGCTGAAAACGCGGGGCGTTGATGCCACTACCGGTTCGCTGGGGCAGGGGATTTCAATTGCCGCCGGGATGGCGCTCTCCCATAAGCTGGCCGGACGCAGTAACCGCGTGTTCTGCATCGTGGGCGACGGCGAGTTAAACGAGGGTCAGTGCTGGGAGGCGTTGCAGTTTATTGCCCATCACCGGCTGAACAATCTGACCGTGCTGGTGGACTGGAATAAGCAGCAGCTCGACGGCACGCTGGATGAAGTGATTAAGCCGTTCGATCTGGCGGGGAAATTCACTGCCTTCGGTCTTGAGGCGCAAACCGTCGGCGGCGCGGACATTTCTGCACTGCATGCGGCGCTGAAGCCGGTTCGCACGGATGAGCAGCGCCCGCTGGCTCTGATTCTGGACAGTATCAAGGGGCAGGGCGTTCCGTGGCTTGAGCAGTTGAGCAACAGCCATCACCTGCGTCTGACGCCGGATCAGCGTCAGGCCATTGAAGCAGAAATTGCCACACTGGAGGCGGCCCATGTCTGAGTTAACGCGCGTAGCGCTTGAAGCGGATAGTACGGAAATGCGTAAAGTTTACGCCGGATTTATTCGTGATCAGGTTTCCGCCGGTCACCCGGTGATTGCGCTGGAAGCCGATTTAATGAGCTCGATGGCGATGGACGGCGTGCAGCGTGACTGGCCGCAGCACGTCATCAACTGCGGCATTATGGAGGCGAACGTGATAGGCGTTGCCGCCGGGCTGTCGCTCACCGGGCGCACGCCGTTCGTGCATACCTTTACCGCTTTTGCCAGCCGCCGCTGTTTCGATCAGCTGTTTATGGCGCTGGATTATCAGAAGAATAACGTCAAGGTAATCGCCTCTGACTCCGGGGTCACCGCCTGTCACAACGGCGGTACGCATATGTCGTTTGAGGATATGGGGATCGTACGCGGGCTGGCGCATTCGGTGGTGATGGAGGTTACGGATGCCACGATGTTCAGGGATATTCTGCAACAGCTGGCGACGCTTCGCGGGTTTTACTGGGTGCGTACCATCCGTAAACAGGCAACCCGGATTTATCCGGAGGGAACGCGTTTCACCATCGGTAAGGGTAACGTTTTACGCGACGGCAGCGATATTACCCTGATAGCCAACGGTATTATGGTTGCCGAAGCGCTGAAGGCGGCGGATACGCTGGCGGAGCAGGGGGTAAGCGCGGCGGTGATCGATATGTTCACGCTTAAACCCATCGATCGGATGCTGGTGAAAAACTATGCCGAAAAAACCGGGCGGATTGTGACCTGTGAGAATCACAGTATTCATAACGGGCTGGGGTCGGCGGTGGCTGAAGTGCTGGTCGAAACCTGTCCGGTGCCGATGCGCCGCGTTGGGGTGAAGGAGCGCTATGGTCAGGTGGGTACGCAGGCGTGGCTTCAGAAAGAGTATGGGCTGACGGCTGACAATATTGTGACTGCGGCTAGAGAGTTGCTGTAGTCGGAAGCTGGTTGTACATCCGATTAGGGCGATCGCGGGCGGGTCGTACAGCCGGTTGGGCGGGTCCTCGCGCCGCTTCGCGGTCCCCTCTCTCTGTTCGTCAGCCTGTCGGACCGGCACAGACGGCCATCCCTGGCCGGCTGTGCCTTTCGCCGCTTCCCTGCGGCGAATCCTGGCTGTCTCTCGCCGCTCGGCGCTGCGGATTGCCCAACCGGTTGTACGACCCGCCCGCTCCTCTCCATCAGCGTTGTCTGTCTGAGGTAAAGCACGTTCTGAAGTGGTGCTCCCGCCCGCTCCTCTCCATCTGCGTTGCCTGTCTGCGGTAAAACTCGTTCTGAAATGATGTTCCCACGTTTCGACGGGTAAGCCGCATATAACGGTGATATTCCCGATGCCAGGATAGGTTTTCCCGCACCTAGCATGTGAGTCATGGTGCCATATTGGAGGTGATACGCAGGATAGCAGGATCCAGCCAAGGCATTCAGAAACAGCGAGCACTGAGGTAAAAAAGGGCCAGCCTCGCCGGTCGTCGGGTCATCCGCAGCGCCGAGGAGGAGCCAACGCGCCAGGAGAGTACCGCAGGGATGCGGGACTCAGGCGTGGCGCGGACAGGACGTCCGCTCCACGCCGGTCCGACCGGCGTGATGGCGTATCCGAGGGCACCGCAGCGCGGCGCGAGGACCTCCCGGCGACCGCCGAGGCTGGCCCTGTTCCCCCAGTTCCAGCCCCCTAACCTCAGCCGAGGCTGGCCCTGTACTCACATCCCCCAGCGGCGCCCAAAAAAAAACCGCCGTCAAAAAAGACAGCGGCTTTAAACCTCACCCGCAGATTTCACACCCGCAGGCTACACAGCAACAGACTAACCTTCAGCCTGTTTAGACTGAATCGCCGTCAGCGCAATGGTGTAAACAATATCGTCAACCAGCGCACCGCGAGACAGATCGTTCACCGGCTTACGCATACCCTGCAACATTGGACCAATCGAGATCAGGTCGGCAGAACGCTGTACCGCTTTGTAGGTGGTGTTACCGGTGTTCAGATCCGGGAAGATGAACACGGTAGCGCGACCGGCAACCGGAGAGTTTGGCGCTTTAGATTTGGCAACGTCGTCCATAATCGCGGCGTCATACTGCAACGGACCGTCGATAACCAGATCCGGGCGCTTCTCTTTCGCGATACGCGTGGCTTCACGCACTTTTTCCACGTCGCTACCGGCACCGGAATTACCGGTAGAGTAGGAGATCATCGCCACGCGCGGCTCGATGCCGAAGGCGGTCGCGGAATCCGCAGACTGGATAGCAATCTCTGCCAGCTGCTCCGGGTTTGGATCCGGGTTAATAGCGCAGTCGCCGTAAACCAGCACCTGCTCAGGCAGCAGCATAAAGAATACGGAAGAAACCAGAGAGCTGTTCGGCGCGGTTTTGATCAGCTGTAGCGGCGGACGGATGGTGTTGGCGGTAGTGTGTACGGCACCGGAAACCAGACCGTCAACCTCACCACGCTCCAGCATCATGGTGCCAAGCATCACGTTATCTTCCAGCTGCTCACGCGCGACCACTTCGGTCATGCCCTTGCTCTTACGCAGCTCGACCAGGCGGGGAACGTAGTTCTCACGCACGGCTACCGGATCAACGATCTCGATACCTTTGCCCAGCTCCACGCCCTGTGCCGCGGCTACGCGCTGGATCTCGTCCGGGTTACCCAGCAGAACACAGGTCGCAATGCCGCGATCGGCACAGATAGCTGCGGCTTTAACGGTACGCGGCTCGTCGCCTTCCGGCAGAACGATGCGTTTACCGGCTTTACGTGCCAGCTCTGTCAGCTGGTAGCGGAAGGCCGGTGGTGACAGGCGACGGCTGCGCTCGGAGGTAGCGGTCAGCGACTCAACCCACTGGGCGTCGATATGGCTGGCAACATATTCCTGCACCCGCTCGATACGCTGGGTATCGTCGCTCGGCACTTCCAGGTTAAAGCTTTGCAGGCTGAGTGAGGTCTGCCAGGTATTGGTGTCCACCATAAATACCGGCAGGCCGGTCTGGAAGGCACGCTCGCACAGCTTCTGAATAGGCGGATCGATTTCGTATCCACCGGTCAGCAGTATGGCACCAATCTCAACACCGTTCATGGCGGCCAGGCACGCAGCAACCAGCACGTCAGGACGGTCGGCGGAGGTGACCAGCAGTGCTCCCGGGCGGAAGTGTTCCAGCATGTGCGGCAGGCTACGGGCGCAGAAGGTGACGGATTTAACCCGGCGGGTCTGAATATCCCCTTCGTTAACGATACGCGCGTTCAGGTGACGGCTCATATCGATGGCGCGGGTCGCAATCAGCTCAAAGCTCCACGGCACGCAGCCCAGCACCGGCAGCGGGCTGTTAGCGAACAGCTGCTTAGGATCGATGTTGGCTACGCTTGCTTTGGTTGAGTCATCAAAGATTTCAGACAGATCGGGACGGGTACGGCCCTGATCGTCTACCGGTGCGTTCAGTTTGTTGATGATTACGCCGGTGATGTTTTTGTTCTTGCTGCCGCCAAAGCTGCTCTGAGTCAGCTCAATGCGCTCTTTCAGCTGCGCCGGAGAGTCATTACCCAGCGACATCACGAAGACGATTTCAGCGTTCAGGGTTTTGGCAATTTCATAGTTCAGCGACTGAGCAAACTGGTGTTTGCGCGTCGGTACCAGGCCTTCTACCAGCACCACTTCGGCATCATGTGTGCTTTCGTGGTAGCGGGCGATAATCTCTTCCATCAGCACGTCCTGCTGATTGGAGCCCAGCAGGGATTGAACGCGGCTCATCGGCAGCGGTTCAGCGGCCGGAATGCTGGAGTTTTTACGAATGATGGTGGTGGTCTGGTCTGGCGTGTTGCCACCGGAACGCGGCTGGGCGATAGGCTTGAAAACGCTAAGGCGTACACCTTTACGCTCCATCGCACGGATAACGCCAAGGCTGACGCTGGTCAAACCGACACTGGTGCCGGTGGGGATCAACATAATAGTACGAGACACAGTAACCTCTCTTATAGCCTGCATTTTTCAGTCTGCAACAGCACTGTTGGCCTTACCGCAGCATAAAAATGGCTATATTGCTAATTCAGATAGCGAAAAACAGCGCCGTCAGCCTGGGCTGACGGCGACGGGCATCTTATGCGGTCAGGCGGGTGGCATCCTGCGCGATCACTAACTCTTCGTTAGTTGGGATCACGATGGCCGGACGCGTGCCTTCTTTGTTGATAAAGCCTGATTTACCAAAGCGGGCAGCCAGGTTGCGATCGTGATCGACCTCAAAGCCCAGCAGGGCCAGTTTGCCCAGCGACAGTTCACGCACCATCGCGGCATTCTCACCGATACCGCCGGTGAAGATTACTGCATCCAGACGACCGTCCATCAGCGCAGCATAAGAACCGATGTACTTAGCCAGGCGGTGGCAGTAAACGTCCATTGCACGCTTCGCGTCTTCTTTGGTTGCGTAGTTATCTTCAACGTAGCGGCAGTCGCTGGTGACTTCGGTCAGGCCCAGCAGGCCGGATTCTTTGGTCAGCATTTTGTTGATAGCATCAACGCTCATACCCAGCGTATCGTGCAGGAAGAAGATGATTGCCGGGTCGATATCACCACTGCGCGTGCCCATCACCAGACCTTCCAGTGGCGTCAGCCCCATTGAGGTGTCCACGCATTCGCCGTTGCGGATTGCTGAAACGGAGCCGCCGTTACCGAGGTGACAGGTAATGATGTTGACCTCTTCTACCGGCTTGTTCAGGATTTTAGCCGCTTCCTGAGTCACGTAGTAGTGGCTGGTGCCGTGAGCACCGTAACGACGAACGCCATGCTCTTTGTACAGTTTGTACGGCAGGGCGTAGAGGTAAGACTCTTCCGGCATGGTCTGATGGAACGCGGTGTCGAACACGGCAACGTTTTTATCAGCCAGGTGTGGGAAGTTTTTCATGGCTTCGTCGATACCGATCAGGTGCGCCGGGTTGTGCAGCGGAGCGAAGCTGGATGCGTCTTTAATTCCCTGAACAACGGCGTCATTAATCAGTACGGACTGCGTCAGTTTCTCGCCACCGTGAACAATACGATGACCAATTGCAGCGATTTGTGCCGACAGTTCTGGTTTTTGTGCCAGAATAGTTTTAACCATGAAGTTCAGTGCTTCGCTGTGCGCTGCACCGGCACCCAGCGCCTCTTCATGTTTAGCGCCGTCCAGTTTCCATTTGATACGGGCTTCTGGCAGGTGGAAGCATTCGGCCAGACCGGACAGGAATTCTTCACCGTTTGCAGGATCGATAATGGCAAACTTAAGGGATGAACTGCCGCAGTTCAGAACCAGTACTAACTTACTCGACATGGAAGGTCCTATTTATCTAAAAGTGGCGAAATAAAAGTCAAACAGACTTTCAGCGTAACGCATAAAAGCTGGTACATTAATGACGAATGTCATACTGACGAGAATTTTGATCTAATCGGCAGTAAAAAATTTTCGGATATTTTACGATATTTTTTGAAATCCTGTTTGCTCTTTTTTGGCCTGTCGTACAACGAACGCGCGTGCTCACGGTCCAAGTTTGAAAACGCGCACAGGATAACCAGAGTGGCTCACAAAGACAAAATATTTTGAAAAATGTCATGTAAAGTTGTTGTGCTGCAAAATTTTTTTATTCTTTATCTCTGAAGTTGAGGTCCGCTATGGCGAATGAGAACGGCTCAGTCAGCTGGTTCAGGCTGTTTCAGTATGGGCAGCATTATATGAAAACCTGGCCGGTGGACAAACGTCTTGCCCCTGTATTCCCTGAAAACAGGGTGACGCGCGCCACGCGCTTCGCAATTAAAGTGATGCCGCCCCTGGCGGTGTTTACCCTTACCTGGCAAATCGCCATGGGCGGTCAGCTGGGTCCGGCGGTGGCGACGGCGGTATTTGCCTGTAGCCTGCCGATGCAGGGACTGTGGTGGCTGGGTAAGCGTTCGGTGACGCCTCTGCCGCCGACATTGCTGGGCTGGTTCCATGAAGTGCGTGAAAAGCTCCAGGCCGCGGGTCAGGCGATTGCACCGATTGAGGGCAAACCGACCTATCAATCGCTGGCCGACGTGCTGAAACGCGCCTTCAAGCAACTGGACAAGACGTTTCTCGACGATCTTTAATCTTCCTTACGGGTTTTCACCTGGAAACCCGTTTTGCATCAAAGAAGCCGTCCTGACGGCTATGAGATCCTTGGGCATCGATACATTATCTTAGCCCAGGAGTTTCCCATGGACATGACCCCAGCCCAGCGTTTAATTCTTTCCAATCAATACCAGATTATGGCCATGCTGGATGCCGATAACGCGGCCCGCTACCAGCGCTGCCAGACCATCATTAAACGCGGCTACGGCCTGCAAATGCGCGAGCTTGACGGTGAGTTTAGCCAGCTGCCGGAAGCGGAGTGTCGTACGCTGCTGGCAATGATGGAGATGTATCACGCGCTGCATATATCTTGGGGTAATCTGAAAGAACGGCAGGACGTTGACGCCCGTCGTTTGGTTTTTCCCGGCTTTGACAGCACCAGCGAAGGCCCGTTTCTGGGCTACGTGCGCTTTTTAGTGGAAAGTGAAGGGCGCTATCCGCACTTTTCAGCCGGTGAAAATCGCTTCGATGCGCAGGTGCCGATGTGGGAAAAGTACCAACGCATGCTTGCCGTGTGGCACAATTGTCCGCGACAGTATCATTTGAGTGCGAATGAGATCGCGCAAGTTATCAACGCCTGACTAAGGAACGCGCAGTGAAGTGTAAAGGTTTTCTGTTTGATCTGGACGGTACGCTGGTTGATTCTTTAGCCGTTGTTGAACGTGCCTGGACTACCTGGGGCCAGCGTCGGGGAATCGAGCCTGAAGAGGTTCTGGCCTTTATTCACGGCAAGCAGGCGATCACCTCGCTGCGTCACTTTATGGCGGGGGCGTCGGCTGAAGAGATTCAGCAGGAGTTCAACGCGCTGGAAAAGTTTGAGGCGGAAGACATTGACGGCATCACGGCCCTGCCCGGCGCGGTTCAGCTGCTGAAAACGCTGGATGAACTCCAGATCCCGTGGGCGATTGTCACGTCCGGCTCTGTCCCGGTTGCCAGTGCCCGCCACGGCGCGACCGGGTTACCCGAGCCTCACGCCTTTGTGACCGCTGAACGGGTTGAGCACGGCAAACCGGAGCCGGATGCCTATCTGCTGGGCGCGCAGCTGCTGGAGCTGGAGCCGGAAGAGTGCGTGGTGGTGGAAGATGCCGCTGCGGGCATACTCTCTGGCCTGGCGGCAGGCTGTCACGTGATTGCGGTCAACGCCCCGGCAGACGCGCCGCGTCTTGATGATGTGGACATGCAGCTTACCTCCCTGGAAGAGCTGATTGTTCACCGCGATCCCGACGGTTCCGTTCACGTTCATCGTAAGCACTAATCTTTTGATTTAGCCCCGCATCAGCGGGGTTTTTTTTATGCCATGCTGTTGAAATTGCTCATTCTGACAGGGACTGGCCGTGAATAATCAACTTCTCTGGGTACTTTGCCTGCTGGCCATGGCCATTGCGCTGTTTGTTTCCGGCAAGCTGCGCATGGAGATTGTTGCGCTGCTGGTGATTGTCGCTTTTGTCCTCAGCGGCACGCTGACATTGCAGGAAGCGGTGCAGGGGTTCAGCGATCCTAACGTTATTCTGATTGCCGCTCTGTTTGTCGTGGGAGAGGGGCTGGTGCGCACCGGGGTTGCGCTACAGCTGGGCGAGTGGCTGATCCGTGTCGCGGGCAACAGCGAAAGTCGGGTGCTGGTCCTGCTGATGCTGACGGTAGCCGGGCTGGGCGCGGTAATGAGTTCTACCGGCGTGGTGGCGATTTTTATTCCGGTGGTGCTGAGCATTGCGGCCAAAATTAACAGTTCTCCCGGCCGTCTTATGATGCCGCTGAGTTTTGCCGGACTGATCAGCGGCATGCTGACGCTGGTGGCTACGCCGCCAAATATGATCGTGAACAGTGAGCTGGTGCGCGAGGGGCTGAAAGGTTTTGGCTTCTTTACCGTGACCCCGATAGGTCTGGTGGTGCTGGTGCTGGGTATTGGCTACATGCTGCTGGCCCGCTTCTGGCTGGTCACTCCTGCCGCAGCGGACAATCCCGCGCTGACCCGCCGGACGTTCCGCGACCTTATTCATCAGTACCGGCTAAGCGGCCGCGCGCGTCGTCTGGCGATTCGCGCCGGGTCGCCAATGATCGGCCATCGGCTGGATGATTTGCAGCTACGCGAGCGCTTCGGTGCCAGCGTGGTCGGGCTGGAGCGCTGGCGTAAGTTTCGCCGGGTGATGGTGCCGGTGACCGGGACCACCGAGTTTCGCAGCGGCGATGTGCTGCTGATTGATATGTCGGCAGCGGATATTGCGCTGCGCGACTTCTGCGTCAGTCAGAGGCTGGAACCCATGGTGCTGCGCGGAGAGTACTTCTCCGATCGCGCCCGCGACGTGGGGATGGCGGAGATTTCCATGCTGGCGGATTCGCCGCTACAGGGAAAAACCCTGCGCGAAATAGCTTTTCGTTCACGCTACGGCGTCAGCGTGGTGGGCATGCGGCGCGGTAGCGAGGTATTGGAGGAGAGTATCACCGACAGGCCCCTGGCGCTGGGGGATATTCTGTTGGTTATGGGCGACTGGAAGAAAATTGCCCAGATCCAGCAGCAGACCCAGCGCGATTTTATGGTGCTGAACCTGCCCGCTGAAGTGGATGAGGTAGCACCGGCCAGCAGTCAGGCTCCGCATGCGCTGTTCTGCCTGGCGCTGATGGTGGCGATGATGCTGACCGAGGAGATCCCGAACGTTATTGCCGCGCTGATTGCCTGCCTGCTGATGGGAAAGTTCCGCTGTATCGATGCCGAGAGCGCCTGGCGATCGATACACTGGCCGGGGCTGATCCTGATTGTCGGGATGATGCCCTTTGCCCTCGCGCTGCAAAAAACCGGCGGCGTGGCGCTGATTGTTGACGGGCTGATGAAGCTGGCCGGCGGTCACAGCCCGCATATCATGCTGCTGTGCCTGTTTGTGCTCTGCGCCACCATCGGGCTGTTTATTTCGAATACGGCCACGGCGGTGCTGATGGCTCCGATCGGCCTCGCCGCCGCGCATCAAATGGGCGTGTCGCCTTATCCCTTTGCGGTGGTGATTGCGGTGGCGGCCTCGGCCGCGTTTATGACCCCCGTCTCCTCACCGGTCAATACGCTGGTATACGCTCCCGGCGGCTACCGCTTTGTGGACTTTGTTAAAGTTGGCGTGCCTTTTACGCTGATCGTAATGGTCGTCAGCGTGCTGCTGATCCCCCGGCTGTTTCCTTTCTAGTGAAATTTTCAACCGCATTGGCTTAAACACACTGTTTTGGCGGGCCGCTATGGCACGCCGGGATAGTGGTTTGCTAACTATTGTCCTCGCCGGAAGCGCAAAAATACTGACCTAGCCGGTGGCATTTTTTCCCCGTCTTGGCTCAGGGGGGGGGGCCGGTCTGTACATCTCATCAGCGATAAATGTGATCTTCGCTGCAAGAAAGTTCTGACTAATCAATTTGGTTAAAAATTAGACAAAAATAGCTTGCGGGCGATATTTTAATAAGCAATATTAATAAATGTAATATTATTTATAAAATTGTAAAAGTTGAATATGAATTATTTCCCCTTGCAATAGATTAACTCATTGTAATTCATGTTTTTTATCGTGTTGTCAGCGAGCGGTGATGTCAGTCATCCGCTTCTGCAATAGTCAAGAAACAGTAGTTAAATTAAATCGTTAAGGAGAGTATCTATGTTCAAAGCTAAGCATAAGATGGTTCTGGCACTTACGATTTTGACCGCGGTAAGCGCCCCCTCAGTACAGGCAGTCGTATTTGCCGAAGAGAGCAACCCGGGTAACGCACCTTTGGTAGGCGGCGGGCCAGGGTTACTTTACAATAACACCCCCTCTATGAGGATGTTAACCGTACTCGGTAGTCCTCTCCTGTATGCACCCATGAGTTCTGTGACTCAATTTATGACTCCCAAAGAAGGGGATGCCGACTCCGTTAGAATTTATCAAATTAAGGGAAGCAGCGGCATTAAAATTCCCGGAATACTAGGTACATTCGAGGGGGTCTGGACCTTTGCCCGGGTAGGCAGCTCTGATGTCTGGTTTGGTGAATGGGATGCCGAAAATTCAGCAGGTGATAAGGTGCCGAATACGCATAACGTTTTCTATATCGGTCCGGGCGGTTTATCGGGTAAACGTGCAAATGTAATGAATATCGATTTTAGCGGGCCGATCACCTACAACATCAAATCGATTAACAACTATAGTGGAGCGGCCGCTCCATCCAGCGTCCTGACTGCACATTTCGGTAACTCCACCGCCAGCTCTGTCGGCGATATTTCTTTTACAAACGGGAATATCGTTGTGGGTGGAGGATTATCCAATTTAGGCGCATTTACAGCAAGCAATGTGAGCGTTGCCAGCGCTGGTGGAACCGGAGGTACGCTGAGCGGGCAATTTTTCGAGAACGGGGCCGCGAGTGTTGCCGGCATCGTGACATTTAGCGATCGAAATAAAAATACCGCCTTTGGTGGTGTTAAAAATCAATAACCCCCAGCCTGTTCGGTAGGTGTTTTGCGGCGCTGTCAGAGCAGGCAGCGCCGTCTCCTGCTGACGATAAAACCCTTTCCTGACTTTCCCCCGCTCAATTTTGCTGTTCAATCTAATTAAAGCGAAATTGCGGCTGGGGGTAGGGCACTGTTTGTACGGAGAAGACCTGATGTGGACATATGCACTGGCTTTTACCGGCAGGTTATTCAAGCGCTGCGTACTGATATCACTCTCCTCTTTGATCGCGGTTTGGGCATCCCTGGTCCAGGCCGCCGATCGGGAGGATACGCGGCGAATGTTAGAAATAAACGTAGAACGTCAGGCGGCAGAACGGGAGCGCGATCTGCTAAAAGGTCAGTCTGATGAGCTCGAACCGAGTTTAAGCCGTGGGGATGAGCAGGTCCTCCAGGTAGAACGCACGGCCCCCGCTCTCGGACAGGCGCTCTATATGGCGCTGCAAGCTCATCAGTGGAAAATTGCCCGGCAGCTGCTTAACGAGTATCTGAAAATTGCCGATCGCGATCCCATGCTGGAGCATTATGCCAGCGGCATACTGGCGCGAGAAAGTGGAGATAACGCCCGGGCAATTGATGAGTTCCGCGAACTGCTGACCCTACAGCCTGATTTCCTTCCGGCGAAGCTGGAGCTGGCACGTTCGCTGTTTATGGACGGCCAGAATCGTGAGGCGGATGATGTTTTTGCGGACGTGTTGGCAGGTATTGACGACGGAGATGCCAAAACCTCCGGGGTACGCAAAACGGTAATGGATTTTCGAAACGCGCTGGCTCAGCGCCAGGCGTGGAGCGGTGCGTTCTCGTTCGGCCCTGAATGGAGCGATAATGTTAACCGTACTTCAGCCAGCCGTACCTGTCTGTTTGGTATTGATGGTTATTGCTTCTTTGAGCGTACGCTGCCTAAAGCGATCAGTTCCACCGGTGTCAGTTTTGATGCGAGCGTGCAGCGACGTATTTCAGTATACCGGCACCACGGCTTTTTCATCCGCTCGCAGCTGTTTGGTACTCAGTACCGCACCCAGGGCGATTATAATGAGACGACCTTCAACGCCGAAATGGGCTACAGCTTTCTGAAAGCGCGGCATCAGTTTACGCTGGCACCGACGTTTGAGTACTACGAACAGGGGAATCACGCCTATTACGGCGCCATGGGCGCACATGCCGAATGGAGCTATCTGCTGTCGGAAAATTCACTGCTAAAACTGGAGGGGGACTATAAAGACAGGCGCCTGCGCCAGCGGGACTATGCAGAAAATCTCAACGGCGAACAGAAGTCAGCCTGGGCAACCTATTATTACGGCGTGAGTCAGCGGGTTACGCTGTTTGGCGGCGTGGATTTTACCGATACGTCGGCCAGAAGTGAGGTTAACGGTTACCGGCAGAAAGGCATTCGGATCGGGGCTTCTGCGGATCTGCCTGCGGGCTTCCAGGCCACGCTATTTTCCTCCCTGCGCCAGCGTGATTATGACATCTTCAACCCCCTGCTAGATGAACGCCGTAGGGACAGAGAGCAAAACTATGTCCTGGTGGTAAAAGCACGGGAGTGGAAGATTGCAGGGTTTGTACCGATGCTGACTGCGCGCCACACCAGGGTGAAGAGCAATGTTGACTGGCTCTATACCTATGACCGAAATGATATCGGCTTCAAGCTGGAATATGCTTTTTAGCCGACAGCAGCCAGTGTGGGTTAGCAATTATCGTTACAGCTCCTGGCTTATTTCATCCAGCGACAGGCTGAAGCTGGGAACAAACACCGAAACGAAGTAGTCCATCTCCGGGCTGTGGCGCTGGGCCAAGGTCTTCTCAAGGCGCGCTTTCGCCAGCAGGAACTCGTTATTCCCCGCCGACAGCTCCTCCAGACATTTCAGGTAGGCGCAGAGCGCATCGGCCTGTTTGACCACCGCCGTTTCCGCTTCGCTGTGCTGATGTTCATCAATCAGCGGCGCCCATGCCGACCGCAGATCTTCAGGCAGCATCTCAATCAGTTTTTTCTGCGCAATCTTTTCAATTTTCTTGTACTCATGGGCAATCTGCGCGTTGTAGTACTTAACCGGGGTGGGCAGATCGCCGGTCAGCACCTCGCTGGCATCGTGATACATCGCCATCAGCGCGATGCGGCCCACGTCGAGGTTGCCGTTGAATTTCTTGTTTTTAATCACCGCCAGGGCATGGGCGACCATCGCCACCTGTAGGCTGTGCTCTGACACATTTTCAGTACGCACATTGCGCATCAGCGGCCAGCGGTTAATCAGTTTAAGACGGGAGAGGTGGGCAAAAAAATGGCTCTGGTTCATCACGCATTCCGCTTGCCCGGATAGCCACGAGGCCGCTATCCGGGCATTGATATCTGAAGAGAAGAGGGCGATTACTGGTGATAACCGCCGAGGAAGCGACCAAACTTGGTGACCGCCATTTCCAGGTCGTCCACGCGAGGCAGGGTAACAATACGCACATGATCCGGCCACGGCCAGTTAAAGGCGGTGCCCTGCACCAGCAGGACTTTTTCCTGTAGCAGGAAGTCGAGCACCATTTTCTGGTCGTCATGAATATTGAATTTCTTCGCGTCAATTTTCGGGAACATGTAGAGCGCTCCCTCCGGTTTCACACAGCTGACGCCCGGAATATCATTGATTAGCTCCCACGCCCGCTGGCGCTGTTCATACAGGCGGCCACCCGGTTGGATAAATTCGCTGATGCTTTGATAGCCCCCCAGCGCCGTCTGAATGGCGTGCTGGGCGGGCACGTTGGCACACAGGCGCATGGACGCCAGCATTTCCAGACCTTCAATATAGCCCTTAGCATGCTTCTTCGGCCCGTTCAGTACCATCCAGCCCTGGCGGAAACCGGCTACGCGATAGGTTTTGGACAGGCCGTTAAAGGTGATGGTCAGCAGATCCGGCGCGAGTGCGGCGATCGAGTGATGGCGGGCGGTATCGTAAAGAATTTTGTCGTAAATCTCGTCAGCAAAAATAATCAGATTATGCTGGCGGGCAATCTCAACCACTTCCAGCAGCAGCTCTTTGCTGTAGACCGCGCCGGTGGGGTTATTTGGGTTGATAATCACGATCCCACGAGTGCGAGGGGTGATTTTGCTACGAATATCATCAAGGTCCGGGAACCAGCCCGCCGATTCGTCGCAGAGGTAATGCACGGCTTTACCGCTGGAAAGAGAAACGGCGGCGGTCCACAGGGGATAGTCAGGAGCCGGCACCAGCATCTCGTCGCCGCTGTTAAGTAGCGCCTGCATAGACTGAACGATCAGCTCGGATACGCCGTTACCAATATAGATATCTTCAACGGTGGTATCGCGTACGCCCAGCGACTGATAGTGCTGCATAATAGCTTTACGAGCGGAGTAGAGACCTTTGGAGTCGCAGTAGCCCTGGGCGCTCGGCAGATTACGGATCACATCAACCAGAATCTCATCCGGGGCTTCAAAGCCGAAAGGGGCCGGGTTACCGATGTTGAGCTTTAAAACTTTATTACCTTCTTCTTCGAGGCGCTTTGCTTCTTTTAACACCGGGCCGCGAATGTCATAACAAACATTATCCAGTTTGCTGGATTTAACAATTGGGGTCATCTCGGTCACCTTGACTGGCAGGATGGTTTACCCGCCGTGAAAACTGAACATGACACAATGTACTCTTCTCCCGAATGCTTTTGAAGGGTCGGGAACGGCTTTGGCGCGTTAAAATCACTTTTTTCATCTGAGTCTCCTGGAAACCCGGTTAGCCTGCATTTCCAATAATTCAGGTGATAAAACCTTACGTTTTCATCCTCCTGGTGCCGCCGTTTAGCTAATGCTCTCTCTCTGCGATGAAGCTGACGAAGGTCGGTCCGGACGATGGCCCATTCATTAATCAAAAGTGGATTGATGAAAGCTGAAACAATGAAGAGATTCTTACTTTTTATACGGTCTTATTCGGGAAACGGATACTGTAATAAGATTTATCTGTAATAGCTCAATAGTTCCAAAAAAAAGGGTAAAGATGGATTGTTTTGGGAGCAAGGTTGGATTTTAGTAAACGAGCGACGGGTTTCATTGCAGCAACTGATAAAATCTTTCTTTAGGGATGAGAATAATCGTATCCGGGCTTAAAAACCAGGCGGCAGTATGTCAGGATAAGACTCAGGAGACTTTGCACCGGGCGTGCTGGTTCTTCTGGTAATAAGAAAAAGGATTTTATATCCATAAAAGGTTAATAAAACTTATCATTTTAGCTGTTAGTACAGTGTTCTGATTATTTAAATTTTCCGTTGGCAATTCCGGGCTGGTCGTTCCGCATCCGACCTCTTTTTTGAAAGAGTTCCGCGTCAGTTTTCGCTAAAGACGCGGTTTCCTACAACTTATGGGTTAGTGCATCAGGTGCAGGGGATGTATCAGAACCGGGCACCTTTTTAAGTGAGGCGGGCAACTCTTTTATATTCCCAATCTTTGTTCATCCGGGCGCATCGATGAGTGTGAACGTTGCCAAAGTAGAGGGATTTTGAAGATGAATGACACTGTAGCCATTATACAATCATTATCATCTTATCTTATTGAATAAGAAGCTAATGACACCAGGGTAGCTGTTTGTAAAAAACTTATAAAGTGAAGAAAAACATGACTAGTGCAAATCGTCCGATACTGAATCTCGACCTCGATCTGCTGAGAACATTCGTTGCCGTTGCCGATCTGAATACCTTCGCCGCTGCTGCGGCGGCCGTATGCAGAACGCAGTCGGCGGTCAGCCAGCAGATGCAGCGTCTGGAGCAATTGGTAGGCAAAGAGCTTTTTGCCAGACATGGACGTAACAAGTTACTAACGGAACACGGTATCCAGTTGTTGGGCTATGCCCGCAAGATCCTGCGTTTTAATGATGAAGCCTGTACCTCTCTGATGTATAGCAATGTCCAGGGTGTGCTGACCATCGGGGCGTCCGACGACACATCCGATACTATTTTGCCCTTCCTGTTGAATCGTGTGACCTCGGTCTATCCGAAGCTGGCAATTGATGTCCGGGTAAAGCGTAATCCGTTCATGATGGAGATGCTGAATCAGGGCGAGGTTGATCTTGTTGTGACCACCTCCAGCCCGATGAACTTCGCCTGGCAGGTTCTGCGCACATCGCCCACGCTGTGGTACTGTGCGGCGGACTATATCTTTCAGCGTGGGGAAGCGATCCCGCTGGTGCTGCTGGATGAGCCAAGCCCTTACCGGGATATGGCCATTGATCATCTCAATGAGGCCGGAATTCCGTGGCGTATCTCTTACGTGGCCTCCACGCTGGCCGCGGTGCGTGCTGCGGTTAAAGCCGGGCTGGGTGTCACCGCCCGTCCGGTTGAGATGATGAGCCCGGAACTGCGCGTGATGGGTGCGGCTGAAGGTCTACCCATGCTGCCGGATACCGAATATCTGCTGTGCCGCAATCCTGACAGCGATAACGAACTGGCGCTGGCCATCTTCAATGCGATGGAATCCGGTAACGATCCCTATTCGCTGGTAACGGCGAATCCGGACGGCGCAGCGCTGACGGATGAAGACGAATAATTACCGAATACAAACGATAATCCTTATCATTTTCAACTTGATTTTGTATTAACGTATTAAAAAAAGCCTTTCAGGGTTTATTCAACCTGAAAGGCTTTTTTATGTGATTGTCACGTGATGAAATTACCCGCTTTTGCCAAGATTTACTGTTCAGCTGTCTGTAGCATGAGCAGACATGCGTGATGGCCTTATGGCAACGTGTGTACGGCAGTCTCAATTTGCAGATGAATTGATTTTGCACAATTCATGCTGCTCGAGTTTCACCCATAAAACCCAAAAGTGTGCTCTCGATCAAAAAAATAACCCCATTAAGGGGCAGGAAAATGTGATTATTCCTGCCAAAATAGGGTTTGCTAAATACGCGATCCGAACAGGGTTTTCGCGGCGACATTAGAATCAGGTCATACCACTGACACGATTTAGCGCATTTAATCAGCATTAAATGTTAAAATAATGTTGCGGCTGTAAATTAGTGTGCGGATACTTTTGTCAAAGTTGACAAAAGGTTAGTTAAAGGAGTAAAAAACCCCATAAAATGGCTGTCTAATTGGAAAAGACAGTAGAATTTATACGGTTTTTTATTTTTCCCTTGAATCGTTGTGGTGTGGTAGCTGCCGGTGACTAGAGCAGAACGCGAAACACCACTTTTGGTGAGTAAGCAACAGTATGTCAACAACCACAGAAGTCGTCGCCCATCACTGGGCATTCGCTGTTTTCTTAATCGTTGCAATCGGTCTGTGCTGCATGATGTTGGCCGGAGCGTGGTTCTTAGGCGGAAGAGCTAACGGAAGGTATACAAAGATACCTTTTGAGTCCGGTGCGCCTTCCGTCGGCAACGCAAGACTGCGTCTGTCAGCCAAGTTCTATCTGGTGGCCATGTTCTTCGTCATCTTCGATGTTGAAGCCCTCTATCTCTACGCATATGCGACCGCAGTTCGTGAAAGCGGATGGGTCGGCTTTGTGGAAGCCGCAATCTTCATTTTGGTATTGCTTGCTGGTCTGGTTTATCTGGTTCGCATCGGCGCACTGGACTGGGCGCCTGCCCGCCGTCGTTTTGACGTTAAGCCAACTACCATCTCGCACTCCAACCGTAATACGCAGCAGTAACAGCGAGGCAATTAGACATGGACTATACGCTCACCCGCGTAGACCCGAACGGTGAGAATGACCGTTACCCCCTGCAAAAACAGGAGATCGTATCCGATCCCCTGGAAAAGCACGTTCATCAAAACGTTTACATGGGCAAGCTGGAACATGCTCTCCATGACCTGGTGAACTGGGGACGCAAGAACTCCCTCTGGCCGTTTAACTTCGGTCTTTCCTGTTGTTATGTCGAAATGACCACGTCGTTTACTTCGGTACACGACGTTGCGCGCTTTGGCTCTGAAGTTATTCGTGCGTCGCCTCGTCAGGCGGATTTCATGGTGGTGGCAGGAACCTGCTTTACCAAGATGGCTCCCGTTATTCAGCGTCTGTATGACCAGATGCTGGAGCCGAAGTGGGTGATTTGCATGGGTGCCTGCGCCAACTCGGGCGGCATGTACGATATCTATTCTGTGGTTCAGGGCGTTGATAAGTTCCTGCCGGTAGATGTCTATATCCCAGGCTGCCCGCCGCGCCCTGAAGCCTATATGCAGGCACTGCTGCTGCTGCAAGAGTCGATTGGCAAAGAGCGTCGCCCGCTGTCGTGGGTAGTCGGCGATCAGGGCGTCTATCGCGCCAATATGCAGTCAGAACGTGAGCGTAAACATGCAGAGCGTATCGCAGTGACTAACCTGCGTAGCCCTGACGAAATTTAAGCCAAGCAGTTTATGGTTGTGGTCAGCAACAGCACAAGAAAACCACTAAGCAACGTGCGCCGACCCGCCTTACGCCAACACTGAGTGCCTGTATAACAGGCCAGAATGGTGAACAACTTATGACAGATTTAACCACGCAAGATCTCGCACAGCCTTCATGGCAAACCCGCGATCACCTGGATGACCCGGTGATCGGCGAGCTGCGTAACCGTTTTGGGCCAGATGCCTTTACCGTACAACCGACCCGTACCGGGATCCCGGTTGTCTGGGTGAAACGTGAGCAGTTATTAGAAGTAATTGAGTATTTACGTAAACTGCCTAAACCCTATGTCATGCTGTATGACCTGCATGGTATGGATGAACGTTTACGTACTCACCGTGCCGGTTTACCGGCGGCGGATTTCTCCGTTTTCTATCATTTCATCTCCATTGAACGTAATCGCGACATCATGCTCAAGGTGGCATTGTCCGAAAACGATCTCAATGTGCCGACCATCACCAAAATTTTCGCCAATGCCAACTGGTACGAGCGTGAAACCTGGGAGATGTTTGGAATTAATGTCGTTGGCCACCCGCACCTGACGCGCATCATGATGCCGCCTAGCTGGGAAGGTCATCCGCTGCGTAAAGATTACCCGGCGCGCGCCACCGAGTTCGATCCCTTTGAGCTGACCAAGCAAACCGAGGATCTGGCGATGGAGGGCATGACCTTCAAGCCTGAAGACTGGGGCATGAAGCGCAGCGGCAACAATGAGGACTTTATGTTCCTCAACCTCGGTCCTAACCACCCATCCGCGCACGGTGCATTCCGCATCATCCTGCAACTGGACGGTGAAGAGATCGTGGACTGTGTGCCTGACATCGGCTACCACCATCGCGGTGCCGAAAAAATGGGTGAACGCCAGTCCTGGCACAGCTACATCCCGTACACCGACCGTATCGAGTACCTCGGCGGCTGCGTTAACGAGATGCCGTATGTGCTGGCCGTAGAGAAGCTTGCCGGGATTAAAGTACCAGAGCGCGTAGAAGTAATTCGCGTAATGTTGTCAGAACTGTTCCGTATAAACAGTCACTTACTTTATATCTCTACCTTTATTCAAGACGTCGGTGCTATGTCTCCGGTGTTCTTTGCCTTTACCGATCGCCAGAAAATTTATGACGTGGTGGAAGCGATTACCGGCTTCCGTATGCATCCGGCCTGGTTCCGCATCGGCGGCGTGGCGCACGACCTGCCTAAGGGCTGGGAGCGCCTGCTGCGTGAGTTCCTCGACTGGCTGCCAAAACGTCTGAAAGCCTACGAACAGACCGCGCTGAAAAATACCGTCCTGATTGGTCGTGCCAAGGGGGTTTCTGCCTATAACCTGGAAGAAGCTCTGACCTGGGGTACGACCGGCGCAGGACTGCGCGGCTGCGGTCTGGACTTTGACGTGCGTAAGTGGCGTCCGTATTCCGGTTATGAGAACTTCGATTTCGAAGTGCCAATTGGTGGCGGCGTGAGCTGTGCTTACACGCGTGTGATGCTGAAGATGGAAGAGATGCGCCAGAGTATGCGTATTCTTGAACAGTGCCTGAACAACATGCCTGAAGGCCCGTTCAAGGCTGACCATCCGCTGACTACGCCGCCGCCGAAAGAGCGCACGCTGCAACATATCGAAACCCTGATCACGCACTTCTTGCAGGTTTCATGGGGCCCCATTATGCCGGCCAATGAATCCTTCCAGATGATTGAAGCGACGAAAGGGATTAACAGTTACTACCTGACCAGTGACGGCAGCACCATGAGCTATCGCACACGGGTGCGCACGCCAAGCTTCCCGCACCTGCAACAGATCCCTTCGGTGATCAACGGCAGCCTGGTATCCGATCTGATCGTATACCTCGGTAGTATCGATTTTGTTATGTCAGACGTGGACCGCTAATTATGCACGATCAAAGAATTGCGATCGAAACGATCGATGAATCCGGGGCTTTCATGCTGAGTGCGGCAGAGCGCGATGCCATCGAACATGAAAAGCACCACTACGAAGATGCCCGCGCTGCGTCAATTGAAGCGCTGAAGATTGTTCAGAAACAGCGCGGCTGGGTGCCGGACGGCGCAATCCATGCAATTGCCGACGTTCTGGGTATTCCCGCCAGCGACGTGGAAGGCGTGGCAACGTTTTACAGCCAGATCTACCGCACGCCGGTAGGCCGCCACGTGATCCGCTACTGCGACAGCGTGGTGTGCCACATTACCGGCTTCCAGGGGATCCAGACTGAGCTGGAAAATAGCCTGAACATCAAACCGGGACAAACTACGGCGGACGGGCGCTTTACTCTGCTGCCAACCTGCTGTCTCGGCAACTGCGACAAGGGACCGGTAATGATGGTGGACGAAGATACTCACGTTCATCTGACGCCGGAAGGGCTCGCCAGCTTACTGGAGCAGTATCAATGAAAACGATTATTCGTACTGCCGAAACGCACCCGCTGACCTGGCGTATGCGCGACGATAAACAGCCGGTGTTCTTTGACGAGTACCGCAGTAAGAATGGCTATGCCGGTGCTGAAAAAGCGCTGAAATCCATGTCGCCTGAAGAGATCGTCGGTCAGGTTAAAGACTCTGGCCTGAAAGGGCGCGGCGGCGCAGGTTTCTCCACCGGTCTGAAGTGGAGCCTGATGCCGAAAGATGAGTCCATGAACATCCGCTACCTGCTGTGTAATGCGGATGAGATGGAGCCAGGCACCTATAAAGACCGCCTGCTGATGGAGCAGATGCCGCATCAGCTGGTGGAAGGGATGCTAATCGGTGCCTTTGCACTGAAGGCTTACCGTGGCTACATCTTCCTGCGCGGTGAATATATTGAGGCCGCCGCTAACCTGCGCCGCGCCATTGCCGAAGCGACCGAAGCGGGCCTGCTGGGGAAAAATATCCTCGGTACCGGCTTTGACTTTGAGCTGATCGTGCACACCGGCGCGGGCCGCTATATCTGCGGTGAAGAGACCGCCCTGATCAACTCGCTGGAAGGCCGCCGGGCTAACCCGCGCTCCAAGCCGCCGTTCCCGGCTTCTGCCGGTGCATGGGGCAAGCCGACCTGCGTCAACAACGTGGAAACCATCTCTAACGTCCCGGCGATTATTGCCAACGGCGTTGACTGGTACAAAAACATCTCCACCAGTGAAGATGCCGGTACCAAGATGATGGGCTTCTCCGGCCGCGTAAAAAATCCGGGCGTCTGGGAGCTGCCGTTTGGCACCACCGCGCGCGAGATTCTGGAAGAGTACGCGGGCGGTATGCGCGACGGTCTGAAATTCAAGGCCTGGCAGCCGGGTGGGGCAGGGACTGACTTCTTAACCGAACAGCACCTCGATCTGCCGATGGAGTTCGCCAGTATTGGTAAAGCCGGTAGCCGTCTTGGTACTGCGCTGGCCATGGCCGTCGATCACGAGATCAACATGGTATCGCTGGTGCGCAATCTGGAAGAGTTCTTCGCCCGTGAATCCTGCGGCTGGTGTACACCGTGCCGCGATGGTCTGCCGTGGAGTGTAAAAATTCTGCGCGCACTGGAGCGTAAACAGGGTCAGCCGGGGGACATTGAAACCCTGCTGCAACTCTGTCGCCAGCTTGGCCCGGGTAAAACCTTCTGTGCGCATGCGCCTGGTGCAGTAGAGCCACTGCAAAGTGCCATCAAATATTTCCGCGAAGAGTTCGAAGCGGGTATGGCGCCTCAGGTATACAGCAACGCGCACGCGATTAGCGGCATCCAGCCAAACCTGTTAAAGGCTCGCTGGTAAGCAAAGTTTAACGCTCGTGTTTTCACGAGCCATACGGAAGCATGTTCACTATGGCTACAATTCATGTAGACGGTAAAGAATATGATGTTGATGGCGCAGACAACCTGCTACAGGCCTGTCTCTCCCTCGGCTTAGATATTCCTTATTTCTGCTGGCACCCTGCGCTCGGTAGCGTCGGTGCCTGCCGCCAGTGTGCGGTAAAGCAGTTCCAAAATGCCGAAGATACCCGCGGTCGTCTGGTCATGTCCTGCATGACCCCGGCCTCTGACGGTACCTTTATTTCTATCGACGACGGTGAAGCAAAAGAGTTCCGCGAAAGCGTTGTGGAATGGCTGATGACCAACCACCCGCACGATTGTCCGGTGTGTGAGGAGGGCGGTAACTGCCATCTTCAGGATATGACGGTGATGACCGGCCACAGCTTCCGCCGCTATCGTTTCACCAAGCGTACCCACCGCAATCAGGATCTCGGTCCGTTCATTTCGCATGAAATGAACCGCTGTATCGCCTGCTATCGCTGCGTGCGTTACTACAAAGATTACGCTGACGGTAAAGATCTCGGCGTTTACGGTGCGCACGACAACGTCTACTTTGGCCGCCCGGAAGACGGCGTGCTGGAGAGCGAATTCTCCGGTAACCTGGTTGAGATCTGTCCGACCGGCGTATTTACCGACAAAACGCACTCCGAGCGCTACAACCGTAAGTGGGATATGCAGTATGCGCCAAGCATCTGCCAGCAGTGCAGCATCGGCTGTAACACCAGCCCCGGCGAGCGCTATGGCGAACTGCGTCGTATTGAAAACCGCTATAACGGCACCGTTAACAGCTACTTCCTGTGTGACCGTGGCCGCTTCGGTTATGGCTACGTCAACCTGAAAGATCGTCCGCGTCAGCCTATGCAGCGCCGTGGCGATGACTGGATCGCGCTGAATGCAGATCAGGCGATGCAGAGTGCGGCTGACGTGCTGCGCCAGGCGAGCAAAGTGATTGGTATCGGCTCACCGCGCGCCAGCGTGGAAAGCAACTATGCGCTGCGTGAGCTGGTGGGAGCAGAGAACTTCTCTACCGGTATTCCTGCGGGTGAGCAGGCGCGTCTGGATCTGATGCTGGACATCCTGCGCGATGGCGGTATCCATACGCCTTCACTGCGCGACATCGAAAGCTATGACGCGGTGCTGGTGCTGGGTGAAGACCTGACGCAAACCGGCGCACGCGTTGCGCTGGCGGTTCGTCAGGCGGTGAAAGGTAAAGCCCGCGAGATGGCGGCGGCGCAGAAAGTTGCCGACTGGCAGATCGCGGCGATTCTTAACATTGGTCAGAACGCCAAGCATCCGCTGTTTGTGACCAACGTCGATGAAACCCGTCTGGACGACATCGCCGCGTGGAGCTACCGCGCACCGGTGGAAGATCAGGCGCGTCTTGGTTTTGCCATCGCCCATGAGCTGGACGCCAGCGCACCGGCGGTCGGCGATCTTGATAAATCGCTGAACGGTAAAATTGACGTGATCGTGCAGGCGCTGGCCGGTGCGAAGAAACCGCTGATTGTTTCCGGCACCAACGCCGGCAGCGAAGCGGTGATTCAGGCGGCGGCTAACGTGGCGAAAGCGCTGAAGGGACGCGGTCAGGATGTCGGCATTACGCTGCTGGCTACGGCCTCGAACAGCATCGGTCTCGGCATGATCGGCGGTCACTCGCTGGATGCTGCGCTGGACGAGCTGGAAAGCGGCTCGGCCGACGCGGTGATCGTGCTGGAAAACGATCTCTATCGTCAGCTGCCGAAAGCGAAAGTTGATGCGGCGCTGAAACATACGCCAAACGTGATTGTTATCGATCATCAGCGTACCGCCACCACCGAAAAAGCCGGTCTGATCCTCTCTACCGCCAGCTTTGCAGAAAGCGACGGTACGGTGGTCAACCAGGAAGGCCGCGCCCAGCGCTTCTTCCAGGTTTACGATCCGGCCTACTACGATACCAAAGTTGAGATGCTGGAAAGCTGGCGCTGGCTGCACGCGCTGCACAGCACCATCAATAGCCGTCAGCCGGACTGGACTCAGCTGGATCATGTGATTGACTCCTGCATCGCGGCGCTGCCGCAGCTGGCGGCGATTAAAGATGCGGCACCGGATGCCAGCTTCCGTATTCGCGGTCAGAAGCTGTCCCGTTCGCCTATTCGCTCCAGCGGACGTACCGCAATGCGTGCGAACATCAGCGTTCATGAACCGCGTCAGCCGCAGGATAAAGACACCATGTTTGCCTTCTCTATGGAAGGGAACAACCAGCCGGGCGCCGCCCGTTCGCAGATCCCGTTTGCCTGGGCTCCGGGCTGGAACTCACCGCAGGCGTGGAACAAATTCCAGGCCGAGGTGGGTGGACATCTGCGCAACGGCGATCCGGGCGTGCGTCTGTTCGAAGCCACTTCTGCGCAGCTGGACTGGTTTGATGCTATTCCGGCGGCCTTTAGCGGCAGCGACAGCAGCTGGCGCGTTGCCCCTTACTTCCACCTGTTTGGCAGTGAGGAGATGACCCAGCGTTCGCCGGTCTTCCAGCAGCGTATGCCGAAGGCGTATGTGATGGTCAACCCGGACGATGCGGCGAAGCTGGGCGTTAACGCCGGTAGCTCCGTGCAGTTCAATTGTCAGGGTGAAACCCTGCGTCTGCCGGTGCGTTTCTCCAGCACCTTGCAGGCAGGGCAGGTCGGCCTGCCGCTGGGCTTACCGGGTATCCCGCCGTTCCTGTCGGGTGCTGCCGTTGACAATATGCAGGAGGCTGCGCAATGAGTTGGCTGACACCGGAAGTTATCGACATTTTGATTGCCGTCGGCAAAGGTCTGGTCATCCTGATGGTGGTGGTGGCCTGCGGCGCGCTGATGAGCTTCGGCGAACGTCGTCTGCTGGGTCTGTTCCAGAACCGCTATGGACCTAACCGCGTGGGCTGGGGCGGTTCGCTCCAGCTGGTGGCGGACATGATCAAAATGTTCTTTAAAGAGGACTGGATCCCGCCGTTTACCGACCGCGTAATTTTCACTCTTGCGCCAATGATTGCGTTTACCTCGCTGCTGCTGGCGATGGCGATTGTCCCGGTGACCTCCACCTGGATGGGCGCGGACCTGAACATCGGTCTGCTGTTCTTCCTGATGATGGCGGGTCTGGCGGTCTACGCCGTGCTGTTCGCAGGTTGGTCTAGTAACAACAAATACTCCCTGCTGGGCGCGATGCGCGCCTCGGCGCAGACCCTGAGCTACGAAGTGTTTCTCGGTCTGTCGCTGATGGGCGTAGTAGCGCAGGCTGACTCCTACAACATGCTGGATATCGTCAACAGCCAGGAGCACCTGTGGAACGTGATTCCGCAGTTCTTCGGCTTCCTGACGTTCTGTATCGCCGGCGTTGCGGTGTGTCACCGTCATCCGTTTGACCAGCCGGAAGCGGAGCAGGAACTGTCCGACGGTTACCACATTGAGTATGCCGGGATGAAATTCGGCCTGTTCTTCGTGGGTGAGTATATCGGTATCGTGACCGTGTCCTCACTGATCGTCACGCTGTTCTTCGGCGGCTGGCACGGTCCGTGGCTGCCACCGATTTTCTGGTTTGCCATTAAAACGGCATTCTTCATGATGATGTTCATTCTGATTCGTGCTGCTTTACCGCGTCCGCGCTATGACCAGGTGATGTCGTTCGGCTGGAAAGTTTGTCTGCCGTTGACGTTGTTGAACCTGCTGGCTACTGCCGCAGTGATTCTGTACACGGCGCAGTAAGGGGTTAATAAAATGACATTAAAAGACATTGTCGTTGGTTTCGGTACCACGGTACGCAGTATCTGGCTGATTGGTCTGAACGCCTTCGCCAAACGCGAAACCCTGATGTATCCGGAAGAGCCGGTTTATCTGCCGCCGCGCTTCCGTGGTCGCATCGTGCTGACGCGCGATCCGGATGGCCAGGAGCGCTGCGTAGCCTGTAACCTGTGTGCCGTAGCCTGTCCGGTTGGCTGTATCTCATTACAGAAAGCCGAGATGCAGGACGGCCGGTGGTATCCGGAATTCTTCCGTATTAACTTCTCCCGCTGCATTTTCTGTGGCCTGTGTGAAGAGGCTTGCCCGACCACTGCGATTCAGCTTACCCCGGACTTTGAGCTGGGCGAGTTTAAGCGTCAGGATCTGGTGTATGAAAAAGAAGACCTGCTGATCTCCGGTCCGGGTAAATATCCGGAGTATAACTTCTACCGGATGGCGGGTATGGCGATTGAAGGTAAAGACAAAGGCTTTGCTGAAAACGAAGCTAAACCTATCGACGTCAAGGGCTTGTTACCTTAAGGAGCCAGGCATGGAATTTGCGTTTTATCTTTGCGGACTGGTAGCGGTGCTGGCGACGTTGCGCGTCATTACCCATACCAACCCGGTACATGCGTTGCTGTACCTGATTATCTCCCTGCTGGCGGTGTCCGGTGTGTTCTTCTCGCTCGGTGCTTACTTTGCCGGCGCGCTGGAAATCATCGTTTACGCCGGTGCGATTATGGTGCTGTTCGTCTTCGTGGTGATGATGTTGAATCTCGGCGGAGCGGAAGTGAAGCAGGAGCGCGACTGGCTGCGTCCCGGCGTGTGGATCGGCCCTGGCATTCTGTCGCTGCTGCTGCTGGCGGTAGTGGTCTATGCCATCAGCACCGTTAACGACCAGGGAATTAACGGTACGATGATCGATGCGAAGCAGGTCGGTATCAGCCTGTTCGGACCGTACGTTCTGGCGGTGGAGCTGGCGTCTATGCTGCTGCTGGCAGGCCTGGTGGTTGCGTTCCATCTGGGACGCGAACAGCGTGCGGGCGAGGTGCTGAGCAACCGCCCGGACGACGCCTTAAAAAGTAAGAAGGAGGAGAGAGTATGATCCCTCTACAACATGGACTGATTCTGGCGGCCGTGCTGTTTGTTCTCGGACTGACCGCCGTCACTATCCGTCGCAACCTGCTGTTTATGTTGATAGGTCTCGAAATCATGATTAACGCCGCGGCACTGGCGTTTGTGGTGGCGGGAAGTTACTGGGAGCAGGCCGATGGTCAGGTGATGTTTATCCTGGCAATCAGTCTGGCGGCTGCCGAGGCCAGTATTGGTCTGGCGCTGCTGCTGCAACTACATCGTCGCAGCCAGAACCTCAACATTGATAAAGTGAGCGAGATGCGCGGATGAACCTTCTCTACTTAACAATCCTGTTTCCGCTGATCGGCTTTCTGCTGCTGGCCTTCTCCCGGGGGCGCTGGTCAGAAAATCTGTCCGCTACCGTGGGAATGGGCTCTGTCGGTCTGGCCGCGCTGGTAACGGTGTATGCCGGAATCGACTTTTTCAACAACGGTCAGCAAATCTTTAACCAGGCGCTGTGGACCTGGATGCAGGTCGGCAACTTTAAAATCGACGTCAGTCTGACGCTGGACGGTCTGTCGCTGACCATGCTGTCGGTGGTTACCGGCGTGGGCTTCTTTATCCACATGTTTGCCTCTTGGTACATGCGTGGAGAAGAGGGCTACTCGCGCTTCTTCGCCTACACCAACCTGTTTATCGCCAGCATGGTAGTTCTGGTTCTGGCCGATAACCTGATGCTGATGTATCTGGGCTGGGAAGGCGTGGGTCTGTGCTCGTACCTGCTGATCGGTTTCTACTACACCAACCCGAACAACGGGGCGGCGGCAATGAAGGCCTTCATTATCACCCGCGTGGGTGATGTGTTCCTGGCCATTGCGCTGTTTATCCTCTACAACGAGCTGGGTACGCTGAACTTCCGTGAAATGGTTGAGCTGGCGCCGGCGCACTTTGCAGCGGATAACCACATGTTGCAGTGGGCGACGCTGATGCTGTTAGGCGGTGCGGTGGGTAAATCTGCTCAGCTGCCGCTGCAAACCTGGCTGGCCGATGCGATGGCGGGTCCAACCCCGGTATCCGCGCTGATCCACGCCGCGACCATGGTAACGGCGGGTGTGTATCTGATTGCCCGTACTCACGGACTGTTCCTGCTGACGCCTGAAGTGCTGCATCTGGTGGGTATCGTGGGTGCCGTCACCCTGGTGCTGGCGGGTTTCGCCGCGCTGGTGCAAACCGACATCAAACGCGTGCTGGCCTACTCAACGATGAGTCAGATTGGCTATATGTTCCTCGCGCTCGGTGTTCAGGCGTGGGACGCGGCGATCTTCCATCTGATGACCCATGCGTTCTTCAAGGCGCTGCTGTTCCTCTCTTCCGGTTCAGTAATCCTTGCCTGCCACCACGAACAGAACATCTTTAAGATGGGCGGCCTGCGTAAGAGCATCCCGCTGGTGTATGTCTGCTTCCTGGTCGGTGGCGCGGCGCTGTCGGCGCTGCCGCTGATCACTGCGGGCTTCTTCAGTAAGGATGAGATCCTGGCGGGTGCGATGGCTAACGGTCATCTGAATCTGATGGTTGCTGGCCTGGTCGGTGCGTTTATGACCTCGCTTTATACCTTCCGTATGATTTTCATCACCTTCCACGGTGAAGAAAAGATTCATGCGCATGCGGGCAAAGGGATCACCCATACTCTGCCACTGATGGTGCTTTTAGTTCTCTCTACCTTTATTGGGGCGATGATTGTACCGCCGCTGAAAGACGTACTGCCGGATACCACCGAGCTGGCTCACGACAGCGTGATGAAGCTGGAAATCCTCTCTGGCGTGATTGCCGTAGCGGGTATTCTGCTGGCTGCGATGCTGTGGCTGGGCAAACGCAGACTGGTGACCGCTATTGCCAGCAGCGCGCCCGGACGTTTCTTCTCAACCTGGTGGTTTGCTGCCTGGGGCTTCGACTGGCTGTATGACAAAGTCTTCGTTAAGCCTTACCTCGGCATTGCCTGGTTACTGCACCGCGATCCGCTGAATGCGATGATGAATATTCCAGCGCTGGCGGCACGGGTAGGCAACAAAGGCCTGTTAACCAGTGAGAACGGTTATCTGCGCTGGTATCTGGCCGCGATGAGTATCGGTGCCTTCGTGGTGCTGCTACTGCTGATGGTGCTGTAAAGGTTAGTGAGAGTGGGGCGGAGCACGGCTTCGCCCCAGTAGAAAAATTCGAAATAAAGGGAACAAACCGCCATGTTATTACCTTGGCTTATAATTCTCCCCTTCGTCGGTGGTCTGTTGTGCTGGCAGCTCGAACGCTTTGGTCCCAAAGTGCCGCGCTGGATTGCACTGATCGCGATGGGGCTGACGCTGGTACTGTCGCTGCAACTGTGGATGCAGGGTGGCTACTCACTGACCCAGGCTTCAGGTCTGCCGCAGTGGCAGTCTGAGTACGCCGTATCGTGGATCCCACGCTTCGGTATCAATTTCCACCTGGCGCTGGATGGCCTGTCGCTGCTGATGGTCGTGCTGACCGGTCTGCTCGGCGTGATGGCAATCCTCTGTTCATGGAATGAAATTGAGAAGTGGCACGGCTTCTTCCATCTGAACCTGCTGTGGATCCTCGGCGGCGTTATCGGCGTGTTCCTGGCCATCGACATGTTCCTGTTCTTCTTCTTCTGGGAAATGATGCTGGTGCCGATGTACTTCCTGATTGCGCTCTGGGGCCATAAAGCCTCTGACGGGAAGACGCGTATCACCGCCGCGACCAAATTCTTTATTTATACCCAGGCCAGCGGCCTGATCATGCTGGTGGCGATTCTGGCGCTGGTGTTTGTTCACTACAATGCGACGGGCGTATGGACCTTCAACTATGAAGATCTGTTGAAAACGCCGATGTCTCACAACGTTGAATACCTGCTGATGCTGGGCTTCTTTATCGCCTTTGCGGTAAAAATGCCGGTTGTACCGCTGCACGGCTGGCTGCCGGATGCGCACAGTCAGGCGCCGACGGCCGGTTCCGTTGACCTTGCCGGTATTCTTCTGAAGACCGCCGCCTACGGCCTGCTGCGCTTCTCACTGCCGCTGTTCCCGAACGCGTCAGCGGAGTTTGCGCCTATCGCCATGTGGCTGGGTGTTATCGGTATTTTCTACGGTGCGTGGATGGCCTTCTCGCAGTTTGATATCAAACGCCTGATTGCCTATACCTCGATTTCGCACATGGGCTTCGTGCTGATTGCTATCTACACCGGAAGCCTGCTGGCCTATCAGGGTGCGGTGGTGCAGATGATTGCTCACGGTCTGTCCGCGGCGGCGCTGTTTATTCTCTGTGGTCAGCTGTACGAGCGTCTGCATACTCGCGATATGCGTCAGATGGGTGGCCTGTGGTCGCGCATTAAATGGCTGCCAGCACTGTCGCTGTTCTTTGCTGCGGCAAACCTGGGTATGCCGGGCACGGGTAACTTTGTCGGGGAATTCATGATCCTGACGGGCAGCTTCCAGACCGTTCCGGTAATTATCGTTATCGCTACCTTCGGCCTGGTGTTTGCTTCGGTTTACTCGCTGATTATGATGCAGCGCGCTTACTACGGAGCACCAAAGTCAGATACGCCACTGCGCGGTATGTCAGCGCGTGAGTTCCTGATCGTCATGGTGCTGGTTGTCCTGCTGGTGCTGCTGGGTGTTTATCCACAGCCGATTCTGGATACCTCCCACGCTGCGATGAGTAATGTCCAGCAGTGGTTTACCGCTTCAATTTCAACTACAAGGCCGTAATTCGCCATGACAATAACTCCTCAACAACTGATCGCACTTCTGCCGCTGCTGATCGTCGGATTGACGGTGGTAGTTGTGATGCTGTCCATTGCGTGGCGACGCAACCATTTCGTCAATGCGACGCTGGCGGTAATTGGTCTAAACCTGGCACTGTTTTCACTCTACTTTGTCGGCCAGGCAGGGCCAATGGACGTCACCCCGCTGATGCGGGTGGACAGTTACTCTATCCTCTTTACTGGTCTGGTGATTGTTGCCAGCCTCGCGACCTGTACCTTTGCCTATCCGTGGCTGGCTACCTTCCCGGATAACCGTGAAGAGTTCTACCTGCTGGTGCTGATTGCGGCGCTGGGCGGCGTGGTACTGGCCAGCGCCAATCATCTGGCGGCGCTGTTTATCGGTATCGAGCTGATCTCCCTGCCGCTGTTCGGGCTGGTGGGCTATGCCTTCCGGCAAAAACGGTCGTTGGAAGCCGCTATCAAGTACACCATCCTCTCCGCAGCGGCTTCTTCATTCCTGCTGTTCGGTATGGCGCTGGTGTACGCCGATTCCGGTAACCTGGGCTTTATGGCGCTGGGCAAGAGTCTGAACGATGGTCTGATCCACGAACCGCTGCTGCTGGCAGGTCTGGGTCTGATGATTGTTGGCTTCGGCTTTAAACTGTCGCTGGTGCCGTTCCATCTGTGGACACCGGACGTTTACCAGGGCGCGCCTGCGCCGGTATCAACCTTCCTGGCCACCGCCAGCAAGATTGCTATCTTTGGTGTGCTGGTTCGCCTGTTTATGTACGCGCCGATGACCGACAGCGAAGGCGTGCGGACGGTGCTGGGTATTATCGCCGTGGCGTCTATGCTGTTCGGTAACCTGATGGCCATCACCCAGAGCAACATCAAGCGTATGCTGGGTTACTCGTCGATTGCTCATCTGGGCTATCTGCTGGTTGCGCTGGTTGCCGTGCAGACGCATCAGCTGTCGCTGGAAACCGTGGGCGTCTATCTGGTCGGCTATCTGTTCAGCAGCCTGGGTGCGTTCGGCGTGGTCAGCATGATGTCCAGCCCGTACCGGGGACCGGATGCGGATTCGCTGTACTCTTACCGTGGTCTGTTCTGGCATCGTCCGGTGCTGTCTGCGGTCATGACAGTGATGATGCTCTCTCTGGCGGGTATTCCAATGACGCTGGGCTTCATCGGTAAGTTCTATGTGCTGGCGCTGGGCGTCAGCGCTGGCCTGTGGTGGCTGACCGGTGCCGTTATCGTCGGTAGCGCCATCGGCCTGTACTACTACCTGCGTTTTACCGTCAGTCTGTATCTGACCCCGCCGGAGCTGGCAATGCGCGATGCGCCTTCCAACTGGGCGTTTACCGCAGGCGGTATTGTGGTACTGATTTCCGCGATTCTGGTGCTGGCGCTGGGTATCTATCCGCAGCCGCTCATTTCGCTGGTGAATCTGGCACAGCCGCTGATGTAATACGCGGCAAACTACGTAATAATCGGGCCATCTGGCCCGATTTTTTTTGCCCTGAGGAAACTGAATGAATTTGAACTGGCAGGACTTACATCACAGTGAACTCGGCCCGGCTCAGCTGTATCAGCTGCTGGCGCTGCGTAACGCGGTGTTTATTGTGGAACAGCAGTGTCCCTATCTGGATATTGACGGTGCGGACCTGTCAGGCGACAACCGCCACATTCTCGGCCTGGTTGATGATCGGCTGGTGGCCTATGCGCGTATCCTTTCACCGGAGCAGGCAGAGAACGGCCCGGTAAAAATAGGTCGGGTGATCGTATCCGGGGAGGCGCGGGGGTTAAACCTCGGAAGCCGCCTGATGGAGCAGGCGATGGGCTGCTGTGAGCGCCGCTGGCCGAAGCGACCCATTTTTCTTTCCGCGCAGGCACATTTGCAGCGGTTTTATGGCCGGATGGGGTTTGTGGCGGTCAGTGGGGAATACCCTGAAGACGGTATTCCCCATATCGATATGCAGCGGGAAGCGGATTAGCCTGCGGTCATCACTCTGTCATCCACGTACTGCCGTTTATCCGGCGGCGGCGGGAAGTACTGATAGAGCCAGGTTTCCGACAGCGTTTCATCTTTGGTACGCAGGAACATGCGCATATCCACCGGTGTGGTGTCGTCGCTGTTCGGATACCAGTCAAACAGGATGCGGTAGCCGTTAATCGGCTCAACGTAGAGGATCTCAACCTGTTTCAGCGTACCGGAGGAGACTTCGATCACCGGTTCAATGCCCTTCGGCGCGGCGGCTTTCAGATCGCCGCCGACAAAGTCAACCGCGAAGCGACGCGACCAGACCTTCGGATAGTGTTCACCCGGCGCCCAGCCTTCAGGGAATCCGCCCATGCCGGTGCGAGTGGCATTAACGCGTGCCAGCCCGCTGCGCACCGGCGGAAGTCCGCTCCAGTACAGCTTATATTTAAAACTGTGCTCGCTGCCGGCTTTGATAGCCTCCGCGGGCTGCCAGAAGCAGACGATATTATCCAGCGTCTCACCCGTAGTCGGGATCTCCATCAGGTTAACCGCCCCTTTGCCCCATTTACCGACCGGCTCTACCCACAGGCTTGGGCGCTTGTTGTACCAGCCGATCACGTCCTGATAATCACTGAAATTATGATTAAGCTGCAGCATGCCGAAGCCACGAGGATTGTCATCCTGGTAGGCGTTGAACGTCAGGCGCTGCGGATTATTCAGCGGACGACAAATCCATTCACCCGCGCCGGTCCACATCGCCAGGCGATCGGAGTCGTGGATCTGCGGATGAATGGTATCGCACATGCGCCGCTCGTTGTTGCCGCAGCTGAACATGGTGGTCATCGGGGCAATACCCAGCTGCCAGATATCCTTGCGGGCATAGATGTGGTTTTCCACTTCCATCACCACACGTTTTTCTTCGCAGTGGATAATAAACTTAAAGGCACCGGTGCAGCTTGGACCGTCCAGCAGGGCAAAGACGACGAAGGTCGTGTCACCGGCTTTCGGCGTTTCAAACCAGAAGGCGGTGAAGTCAGGGAACTCTTCTTTGCCGTTACTGAAGGTATCAATCGCCACGCCGCGTGCGGAAAGACCGTACTGATAGGTTTCATCCACCGCGCGGAAATAGCTGGCACCGAGGAACGAGACGATATCCCGGCGCGCCAGCTCCGGCTGTTTAAAGGCGCGGAAGCCGGCAAAGCCCAGATCGTTGATACCCTCCAGCTGTTGGGTCTCAACGTGGGCATTGTTGTAGTTAAACAGCGCCGGACGGAAATGAATTTCACGCGCTTCCCGGCTGTCGTCTACCGAGAACATACGGATACGGCGTTTAAAGCCCATGCCGACGTGGAAGAACTGAACGTCAAGCTGACGATTGTCGATACCGTTCCACAGCGAGTGGTTGGCATCGTACTGGATTTCGTTGTAGGCCTGCGGCGTTAAGGTTGCCAGCGTGTCCGGCAGCGGTGCAGGAACGCCATCCCAGGGCTTTTTAGCCATACCCGAGGCCATTTTTTTTAAGACGTCAAAATCAAATCGCGTGGCGGTGCCGTCGGCAATACCACTCTCGGCCCAGGCTGCCTGGGAAAACAGAGTGGAAAAACCAGACATTCCGCCTAATGTTGCGAATGCCATTGACGCTTTCATAAACATTCTTCGATTCATGCCAGAAATCATATCCTTTGCTGAACGGAGCTTGAGTTGTCTGTCGCGCGTACCACACGCATTCGCGTCCCCGATCGTATTCGGGTAACAGGACATTACGACAGCTTGCCTGGTGACTAATTCAGTTCACGCAAAATTTATCAGATTATTCTAAATACCGCAGTGATTTCCACGGCGAAGCCGCGCGGATGGCGCAATAAACAGCCCGTCACGCCGCCATTTACCCTGCCGGTAAGAGTGTAAAGGAGGCGTAGCGGCCTTTTTTGTCATACGGAGAGGAAAATAGTGTCTATAGTTAGTCAGCAAGCAATCTGCAATTCGCCCACGGAGGATGAAAATGGCTACACAGACTGAACCACAAGAATCCAGACTGGATGACGATCTGGCATTACTGACAAAAACGCTGGAAGCGGTGTTGAAATCGTCCGGCGATCCGGCCGATCAGAAGTACGTTGAGCTGAAAGCAAAAGCGGAAAATTCACTGAATGAAGTGAAGTCGCGCATCAGCAATGCCTCTGACACCTATTACTATCGTGCTCGTCAGGCCGTCTCACGCGCCGACGACTACGTTCATGATAAGCCGTGGCAGGGGATTGGGGTCGGCGCTACGCTGGGTCTGGTACTTGGCCTGCTGCTGGCGCGCCGCTAGTTGACCGCCGTTCAGGTGCCCTGACGGGCGCCTGAATATCCCTTCGAATCAGCGCCTTCTCCTCTTCGCTCCCGCGTAAAACCCGGCGTAATGCTGGTTCAAATCAAAAAGAACGATTTTCCGCCTGCCTATAATAGCCCCAGTCTGTTTGATCTGGAGTGGCTATGTCATACGCAACGTTTAATCGTCGCTGGGCTATGGTGCTATTGGAAGCGTTAACGCGCCATGGCATCCGGCATATCTGTATTGCTCCCGGATCGCGTTCTGCGCCGCTGGCGCTGGCTGCATCGGCCATCGGTCGGCTGGTTTGCCATACTCACTTTGATGAGCGGGGACTGGGCTTTATGGCGCTGGGACTGGCCAAAAGCACCGGGCAGCGCGTGGCGCTGGTGGTGACCTCCGGCACCGCCGCTGCCAACCTCTATCCGGCTCTGGTCGAGGCCGGCCAGGGCGGTGAAAGGCTGGTTGCCATCACCGCCGACCGCCCCGACGAGCTGATCGGCTGTGGGGCGAATCAGGCGATACGCCAGACGGGGATGTTCTCCACGCACGTCACCGCCTCACTCAATCTTCCTCGTCCCACCTGCGATATTCCGGCCCGTTGGCTGGTATCCTCGCTGGATACGCTGCTGGCGCAGCAAACCAGTGGGGCGGTGCATATCAACTGCCCCTTTGCCGAGCCGCTGTACGGTGACGACGACGGCAGCTACCGCGAGTGGCTGGAGGATCTGGGTGCCTGGTGGCATGGCCAGTCCCCCTGGCTAAGTTATCCTGCGGCGGATGCGTCGCCGCTCATGCCCGACTGGTTCCTGGCCCGGCAGCTGCGCGGGATAGTGATTGTCGGCAGAGTCAGCGCCGATGAGGGGGAACAGATTGCACAGTGGGCGCAGCAGCTCGGCTGGCCGCTAATAGGCGATGTGCTTTCTCAAAGCGGTCAGCCGCTGCCTTCCGCCGCGCTGTGGCTGGCCCATCCCCGGGCCCGGCAGATGCTGGCAGAGGCCCAGCTGGTGGTTCAGTTTGGTAGCAGCCTGACCAGCCGAAATCTGTTGCAGTTTCAGCAGCAGTGCCGTGCTGCCCGCCGGTGGTTAATTGATCCGCTGCCGGGCCAGCGCGACCCCGCCCTGCACCAGGGGATGCGGATTCAGGCCCACGCTGCCGAATGGCTGCAACGGCATCCGGCGATGCCGCGCCAGCCCTGGTGCCCTCAGCTTACTGAGCTGGCAGACAGAACCCGCCACTACCTCGAACAGCATCTTAACGAATTTGGTGAAGCGCAGCTGGCGTGGCGTCTGCCCGCGCTGTTGCCGGACAAAGGGGCGCTGTTTATCGGCAACAGTCTGGCTATCCGACTGGTGGATGCCTTTGCCCGGCTGCCCGCAGGCTATCCGGTTTACAGTAACCGTGGTGCCAGCGGCATTGATGGCTTAATTGCAACGGCGGCCGGCGTGCAGCGCGGTAGCGGACAGCCGCTTTTGCTGCTGCTGGGCGATCTGTCCGCGCTCTACGATCTGAACAGTCTGGCGCTGCTACAGAAGGCGTCGGCCCCGGTGGTCGTCATGGTTGTCAACAACCAGGGGGGGCAAATTTTCTCCCTGCTGCCGACCCCGGAAGAGGAGCGTGAGCGCTTGTTTGCCATGCCACCTCGTATTGAGTTCAGCCATGCGGCGGCGGCGTTTGATCTTCAGTACCGGCGTGCCGAAAACTGGAGCGAGCTGGAGGATGCCGTGCAGCGTGGATTTGTGCGTGGCGCAACGCTAATAGAGGTTGTCTGTCAGGGGGATGAAGGGGCGAAAGCGCTGGAGCAGGCGCAGAGAGAGGTCATGACGCTGTGATACTGCATGCGCGCTGGCAGGGACATCATCGCAGTACCCGGCCGGTGCTGGTATGGCTGCATGGTTTTCTTGGCAGTGCGGATGACTGGCTGCCGGTTCAGCACTTTTTTCGCCACTGGCCAATGCTCAGCATCGATCTGCCGGGCCACGGCGGGTCGCAGGCACAAACGGTCAACGGGTTTAACGATCTGTCGCAGCGGCTGGCCGCTACGCTCGACTATCATCAGGTCGATCGTTACTGGCTGATCGGTTATTCACTGGGCGCTCGGCTGGCGTTTTATCACGCCTGCCGCCACGATGACGGCAGGCTCTGCGGTCTGCTGGCCGAGGCCGGACATTTTGGCCTCAGCCGTCAGAGTGAGCGCGACACGCGCCGTGAACATGATTTCAGCTGGGCGCAGCGCTTTCGCCAGATGCCGCTGCCTCGGGTACTCACCCAGTGGTATCAGCAGCCGGTTTTCGCCGAGCTGACCCCCCTCCAGCGGCAGTCCATGATTGCCCGGCGGTTGAATAATCGCGCGGAGGGGCTGGCGACAATGTTAGAAGCCACCTCACTATCCGGGCAGCCGGATCTGCTGCCCGAGCTGCGGCAAACCGCTTTCCCTTTCCACTATCTCTGCGGTGAGTGGGATCTCAAATTCTTACAGCTGGCGCAGCAGGCCGAACTCTCACCCGTGGTGATCCGTCATGCCGGACATAATACCCACCGGGCGAATCCGCTGGCCTTTGCCCATCAGCTGTCTCTGCTGTTGAACAACTACTAAAAGGATCCCCGATGATTAATCCCGATGAATCCATGCTGACTGCCCCGGCCGACTGGCAGCCCACGACACTGCCATTCAGCGACATTCGCTATCACAAAACGGTAGATGGCATCGCTAAAATCACCATTAATCGTCCACAGGTGCGCAATGCGTTTCGTCCGCTGACCGTGAGTGAGATGCAGCAGGCGCTGGACGACGCCCGGCGCGATCCGGCCATTGGGGTGATTATTCTGACGGGAGAGGGCGATCTGGCCTTCTGCTCCGGCGGCGATCAGAAAGTGCGTGGCGACTACGGCGGCTACCAGGATGATGCCGGCGTGCATCATCTCAACGTGCTGGATCTTCAGCGCCAAATCCGTACCTGTCCCAAACCGGTGGTGGCGATGGTCGCCGGTTACGCGGTGGGGGGAGGACACGTACTGCATATGATGTGCGATCTGACCATCGCAGCGGACAACGCCCGGTTTGGTCAGACGGGGCCGAAGGTCGGTTCGTTTGACGGCGGCTGGGGTGCGGCGTATATGGCCCGCATCGTCGGGCAGAAAAAAGCCCGTGAAATCTGGTTCCTGTGCCGGATGTACAGTGCGCAGCAGGCGTTGGATATGGGCCTGGTCAACACCGTTGTACCGCTGGCGCAGCTGGAGCAGGAAACGATGCGCTGGTGCCGGGAAATGCTCCAGAACAGTCCGATGGCGCTGCGCTGCCTGAAGGCGGCGCTGAACGCCGACTGTGACGGGCAGGCCGGTTTGCAGGAGCTGGCGGGTAACGCCACCATGCTGTTTTATATGACCGAAGAGGGACAGGAGGGGCGGAACGCATTTAATCAGAAGCGCCAGCCTGACTTTTCTTCGTTTCGGCGTAATCCATAATGCGCAGCGCGGCGCTGTTCAGCTATGACATTGCCATGGACGCGGGAGTGATACTGCGCGAGCAGCGGCTTAAACGACGTCAGGGGCTGTTGGTTAAGCTGGTTACCGGGCAGGGAGAGGGGTGGGGGGAGATTGCCCCGCTGCCGCTGTTCAGTCAGGAAACGCTGGCGGATGCGCAGCAGCACGCCACGCAGTGGCTTGAAGTCTGGTGTGCGGGCGCAGAGCCAGCGGAAAGTACGCTGCCCTCTGTGGCGTTTGGTCTTAGCTGTGCGCAGGCTGAACTCGAAGGCCGCTTACCCGCCGCCGGCACCTATCGGGGGGCAACGCTGTGCAGCGGTGACCCCGATGCGCTGTTTGAGCGCCTGCGGGGGCAGGAGCAGCCGCTGGCAAAGATGAAGGTAGGGCTGTACGAGGCGGTGCGGGATGGAATGCAGGTTAATCTGCTGCTGGAGGCCCTGCCGCAGCTGAGCCTGCGGCTGGATGCCAACCGCAGCTGGACGTTGGAAAAGGCGATGAAGTTCGCCCGCTACGTCGCCCCCGAGCTGCGGGCGCGGATTGCCTATATCGAAGAGCCGTGCCGCACCGCGGCGGAAAGCGTGATATTCAGCCAGCGGACCGGTATTGCCCTCGCCTGGGATGAAAGTCTGCGTGAGGATCCGGCGCTGCTCTGTGCCGGGCCGGAGCTGAAGGCGGTGATTGTGAAGCCCACCCTGACCGGCAGTCTTCAACGGGTTCAGCAGCAGGTAGCGCGGGCGCAGCAGCTGGGGCTGACGCCGGTGATCGGCTCTTCGCTGGAATCCAGCCTGGGCCTGACGCAGCTGGCGCGCACTGCGCATCTTATGACGCCGGGTGTATTGCCGGGGCTGGACACGCTGCCGCTGATGCAGCAGCAGCTGCTGCGCCGCTGGCCGGATAGCGAACTTCCCCTGGTGGGTGCGGAGGCGTTGCGATGTCTGTGGCAGCAATAAACAACTGGCCGTGGCTGTTCTGGCAGCAAAGACATCCGCAGGCGATGGCGATTGACGCAGGCCGGCAAACGTTAAGCTGGCAGCAGCTGGCGCAAGAGATTGCCGGGCGGGCGAAGGGGTTCAGCTTGCAGGGTGTCAAACCCGGTATGGCGGTTGCGCTGCGCGGTCGTAACGGGCTGGAGGCGGTGCTATCGTGGATGAGCCTGCTGGCCTGCGGTGCGCGGGTGCTGGTGTTAAATCCCCGGCTGCCGGAGGGACAGCTCAGGGCGATCCTGCCGGGGCTTGATCTGGCGTTCGCGCTCAGTATTGATGCGCCTCCCTGTCCGCAGGTACCCGCGCTCACCCAGCGCAGTGCCGCCGGGCGCGTAATCAATCCGTGGCAGCCCGATGACCTCGCGACGATGACGCTGACATCCGGAACAACCGGCACGGCGAAAGCGGCAGTACACACCTTTGCAGCCCATCTGCACAGCGCGTCGGCGGTGGTCGAACGGCTGGATTTTACCCCCAGGGACCGCTGGCTGCTGTCGCTGCCGCTGTTCCATGTTTCCGGCCTCGGGATACTCTGGCGATGGCTGGTCGCCGGTGCCACGCTGGTCATTGATGACAGAGATGATCTCTCCGCTGCCCTGGCCCGCAGCAGCTTTGCCTCGCTGGTGCCGACTCAGCTCTGGCGTCTGCTGAAGCGGCCTGAGAATCGGTCAAATTTACGGGCGGTGCTGTTGGGCGGGGCGGCGATCCCGGCGGAGCTGACCCGGCGGGCTGAGGCTGAAGGGATCCGCTGCTGGTGCGGCTACGGCCTGACCGAAAGCGCATCGACCGTGTGCGCGGGCCGGGCGGACGGCAGCGGCGGCGTCGGTGTGCCTCTGGCGGGACAGGAGATTACGCTGGTCGATGGCGAGATCCGGCTGCGTTCGCCGACCCTGGCACGCGGCTACTGGTCTTCAGGCAGGCTGCATCCGTTAACGGACAGTCAGGGCTGGCTGCATACCGGTGACCTCGGGCACTGGCATCAGGGGGAGCTGTATATCGACGGCCGCCGCGATAATCTGTTTTTCAGCGGCGGCGAGGCGGTGCAGCCGGAGCATATTGAGCGCGTCCTGCTGGCACATCCGCAGGTGACCCAGGCCGTTGTGGTGCCGCGGCAGGATGCCGAGTATGGCCAGCGCCCGGTTGCGCTGGTAGCAGGCAGCGTCACTTTTACTGCGCTGTCCGCCTGGGCCGCCCCGCAGCTAACGGGCTATCAGCGCCCGATAGCATGGTATTCACTGCCGGATACGGCCGGTGAAGGGATCAAGCCCTCGCGTCATCGGCTGGCGGCATGGCTGGCCGCTCAAAAATAACCGCAGTTGCTTCGGGTTAATCCGGATCGGGAAATTCGCATTGTGTTTCCCGGTGGGGCTTCTTAAAGTGTGAAGACCTGAGTATACCCGGAGAACAACATGATAAGAGTGGAAATGCTCGCCACCGGTGATGAAGTGCTGCATGGCCAGATCGTCGATACCAATGCGGCGTGGCTGGCGGGAACGCTGTTTGAAAACGGCCTGCCGATGACCAGCCGCCAGACGGTGGGCGACAGCCTCGATGAGCTGGTGAATGTGCTGACCGAGCGCAGTAAAATTGCCGATGTTCTGATCGTCAATGGCGGGCTTGGCCCAACCAGCGACGACCTGAGTTCGCTGGCGGCGGCAACGGCGGCGGGCGTTGGGCTACAGATCCATCCCGAATGGCTGAGCAGAATGGAAGCCTACTTCGCCAGCCGGGGCAAACCGATGGCGCCGAGCAACCGCAAGCAGGCGGAGATCCCGGTGGGGGCAGAAATGCTGGATAACCCGGTCGGGACCGCCTGCGGCTTTGCCATTGTGCTGAATCGCTGCTGGATCTTCTTTACGCCGGGCGTGCCTTCCGAATTTAAAACAATGGTGACCGGCGAGATCCTGCCCCGTCTGAAGGCACGCTATCAGCTGCCCGAGCCGCCGCTGTGCTTCCGAATGACCACCTTCGGCCGCGGTGAAAGCGATCTGGCATCCGAAATTGAACCGCTGCCGCTGCCGGAAGGTGTGGTAATGGGCTACCGTGCCTCCATGCCGATTATCGAGCTCAAGCTCAACGGGCCGGCGGAGAAGCGGGCTGAGATGGAGCAGTTCTGGCAGCAGGTGCGCGAGATAGCGGGTGACAGCGTGATTTTTGAAGGGCTGGAAGGATTGCCGGAGCAGCTGGCGCGCCGCCTTGCCGGGCGCGGTCTGTCCCTGAGCGTCAGTGAACGGTTTACCGCCGGGCTGCTACAGTGGCAGCTCAGCTCCGCCGGTGCGCCGCTAACTGCGGGCAACGTGCTGCCGGAAAAGCCTGAATCGCTGGCAGAGCTGGCAGGACGCTGCCGAACGCTGGCAGAGGAAAATGGGGCGCAGATCGGGCTGACGGTGGGGAGCCTCAATGAGGAGACGCTGGGATTTGCCCTGACCACGCCCGACGGCGTTTATGCACAGCGGGTGAAGTTCAACGTCAGCCGTCACGGGCTGAAGGCCAGGCAGGAGATGGTGGCGATGCTGGCCCTGAACATGCTGCGCCGCTGGCTTAACGGACAGGCGGTGAGCACCGGCCACGGCTGGATCGATGTGGTGGAAACGCTGGAGCGTTAATCTACAGGGCGACCGCTGCGGTCGCCTGACTTCATTTATACTTCGCTAGAGTTCAATCTCAATATCACCCTGCGCCTTACAGCAGCAGGGCAAGATTTCGTCCTGCTGAATAAAGGCCAGCGGGCGGGTGGCGTAGCTGACTTTGCCGTTCAGCAAACGCGTGCGGCAGGAACCGCAGTACCCCTCTCTGCACTGGTATTCAACCACTATCCGGTGCGCTTCCAGCGCGGCGAGTAGCGAGTCGTGTGGCTCTTCACATTCCAGCTGCGTACCGGAGGTACGCAGGGTAATAATTGAACGGCTCACGGTTACAGTTCGAAGTCGCTCAGATCGTCGGCATTGACTTCAGAATCGATCTGTCCGACCAGATAAGAGCTGACCTCAACCTCCTGCGGGGCGACCTGCACGTTATCAGACACCAGCCAGGCGTTAATCCACGGGATTGGGTTAGAGCGGGTTTTGAACGGCAGGTCCAGACCGACCGCGTTCATGCGGATATTGGTGATGTATTCAATATACTGCCACAGAATATCTTTGTTCAGGCCAATCATAGAACCGCCGCTGAACAGGTATTCCGCCCACTCTTTTTCCTGCTCCGCCGCCAGCACAAACAGATCGTAACACTCCTGGCGGCACTCTGCGGCAATCTCGGCCATTTCCGGATCGTCTTCACCGCTGCGCAGCAGGTTCAGCATATGCTGAGTCCCGGTCAGGTGCAGCGCTTCATCGCGGGCGATCAGCTTGATGATTTTGGCATTGCCCTCCATCAGCTCACGCTCGGCAAAGGCGAAGGAGCAGGCGAAGCTGACATAGAAGCGAATGGCTTCCAGCGCGTTGACGCTCATCAGGCAGATATAGAGCTGCTTTTTCAGCGCGCGCAGGTTGACGGTCACGGTCTTGCCCGCCACCTGATGCGTGCCTTCGCCCAGCAGGTGCCAGTAGCTGGTCATCTCGATCAGATCGTCGTAGTAGCCGGAGATATCCTTCGCACGGGAAAGGATCTGCTCATTGGTTACGATATCGTCGAACACCAGTGAGGGATCGTTAACGATGTTACGAATGATATGGGTGTACGAACGCGAGTGGATGGTTTCTGAAAAGGCCCAGGTTTCCACCCAGGTTTCAAGCTCAGGGATCGAGATCAGCGGCAGCAGTGCCACGTTCGGGCTGCGTCCCTGAATCGAATCCAGCAGCGTCTGATACTTCAGGTTGCTGATGAAAATGTGCTTTTCATGATCCGGCAGGGCCTGATAGTCAATGCGATCGCGGGAAACGTCGACTTCTTCCGGACGCCAAAAGAACGAAAGCTGCTTTTCGATCAGCTTTTCAAAAATGTCATATTTCTGCTGATCGAAACGCGCCACGTTGACCGGCTGACCAAAGAACATCGGTTCCAGCAGCTGATTATTTTTATTCTGTGAGAAGGTGGTGTAGGCCATAAGTGTTAATCCGTCGGGGTAGCGTAACCGTTCGTCGCTACGATAAATCAGGAAGGGGGCCGGCAGCGGCCCCCTGAGAACTAGATCTTGCAGGCGCCGCTTTCGCAGCCGTCGTCCTGAACAGAAGGCGCCAGGTCGTCCTGCGCATCTTCCGCACCGTCACGCGTGTTCTGGTAATAGAGCGTTTTCACGCCGTATTTGTAGGCGGTCAGCAGATCTTTCAGCAGCTGCTTCATCGGCACCTTACCGTTGGCAAAACGCGTAGGATCGTAGTTGGTATTTGATGAAATCGCCTGATCGATAAACTTCTGCATCAGGCCAACCAGCTGCAAATAGCCGTCATTATTTGGCATCTCCCACAGCAGCTCATAGCTGTCTTTCAGACGCTCATACTCCGGTACAACCTGGCGCAGAATGCCGTCTTTAGACGCTTTAATACTGATATGACCGCGCGGCGGCTCAATACCGTTAGTGGCGTTAGAAATCTGAGACGACGTTTCCGACGGCATTAACGCAGAGAGGGTGGAGTTACGCAGACCGTGGGTCTTAATGGAGTCACGCAGCGCTTCCCAGTCCAGATGCAGCGGTTCATTGCTGATCGCATCCAGGTCCTTCTTATAGGTATCAATTGGCAGAATGCCCTGCGCATAGGTGGTTTCGTTAAACCACGGGCAGGCACCCTGTTCAATGGCCAGATCGTTAGACGCTTTCAGCAGCCAGTACTGAATGGCTTCGAAAGTTTTATGCGTCAGATTGTTTGCGCTGCCGTCAGAGTAGCGCACGCCGTTTTTAGCCAGATAGTAGGCGAAGTTAATCACACCAATACCGAGGGTACGGCGCCCCATCGCACCACGTTTAGCCGCCGGAATTGGATAATCCTGATAATCGAGCAGGGCGTCCAGCGCACGCACGGCAAGAGTGGCCAGCTCACGCAGATCGTCAAGGCTTTCAATGGCACCCAGGTTGAACGCCGACAGCGTACACAGGGCGATTTCACCGTTTTCGTCGTTCACGTCCATCAGCGGCTTGGTCGGCAGCGCAATTTCCAGACACAGGTTGGACTGGCGCACCGGGGCGATGGCCGGGTCGAACGGGCTGTGGGTATTGCAGTGGTCAACGTTCTGAATATAGATACGACCGGTAGAGGCACGCTCCTGCATCATCAGCGAGAACAGGTCGACCGCCTTCACCCGCTGTTTACGGATGCTGTCATCTTTCTCATAACGAGTATAGAGACGCTCGAACTCTGCCTGATCGGCAAAGAACGCATCGTACAGGCCGGGAACGTCGGACGGGCTGAACAGGGTGATGTCTTCACCTTTAAGCAGGCGCTGATACATGGTCTTATTCAGCTGCACGCCGTAGTCCATATGGCGGACGCGGTTGCCTTCTACGCCACGGTTGTTTTTCAGCACCAGCAGGCTTTCAACTTCCAGATGCCACATCGGATAGAACAGCGTTGCGGCTCCGCCACGCACACCGCCCTGAGAACAGGATTTTACCGCCGTCTGGAAGTGCTTGTAGAACGGAATGCAGCCGGTGTGGAAAGCTTCACCGCCGCGGATTGGGCTGCCAAGCGCACGAATGCGGCCGGCGTTGATACCAATACCGGCACGCTGTGAAACATACTTCACGATGGCGCTGGAGGTGGCATTAATCGAATCAAGGCTGTCACCGCACTCAATCAGCACGCAGGAGCTGAACTGACGGGTTGGGGTACGCACGCCGGACATAATTGGCGTTGGCAGTGAGATTTTAAAGGTAGAGATGGCGTCATAGAAGCGTTTAACGTAGTCCAGACGCGTCTCACGCGGGTAGCCGGAGAACAGGCAGGCGGCAACCAGGATATAAAGGAACTGGGCGCTCTCGTAGATTTCGCCAGTGACGCGGTTTTGGGCCAGGTACTTCCCTTCCAGCTGTTTAACGGCCGCATAGGAAAAGTTCATATCGCGCCAGTGGTCGATAAATCCGTCCATCTGTTCGAACTCTTCACGACTGTAGTCTTCCAGCAGGTGACGGTCATACTTGCCCATTTCGACCATACGAGTGACCTGGTCAAAGAGCGCGGGCGGCTCAAAACGACCGTAGGCTTTCTTACGCAGGTGGAAAATCGCCAGGCGCGCGGCCATATACTGGTAATCAGGCGCATCACGTGAAATCAGGTCTGCCGCTGATTTAATGATGGTCTCATGAATATCCGAGGTGCGGATGCCCTCATAGAACTGGATGTGTGAACGCAGTTCAACCTGAGAGACGGAGACGTTTTGCAGCCCTTCAGCAGCCCAGTCGAGCACGCGGTGAATTTTATCGAGATCGATACGTTCGGTACGGCCGTCGCGTTTGGTTACAAGCAGACTCTGATTCATGACGCGTTTTACCTGTCCTTTAACAAATAGTCCCCACGTTTATACACAGCTTTCTCGGTGTGAGTAACTCTGTGGATAAACACTATATATAGGGGGTGAGAGAATACTGAACATCTATATGGTGAGTATTCTAGTAAGTTTTGTATGGTTAACAAGGCTTGATTTTTGGCGCAAATGTTGTCTTATGAACCCCCTTCGGCCTGAAACCCCGGTTAATCAAGGCTCCAAGTCCTTTTCGCTAAAAAAGAAAATATTTTAATTCTGACTGGGTGCAGCATTCTTGCACAGCAGCAGGCTTCGCAGAATTTTCTTACTACGGGACGGTGACCCATGTGCAGTGGCATGTTGTTAACGGTGGGTCTGCCAGACGGCCAATCGTGTTGTTCGCAAAGTAGGCGATTTTGTGCGGTGCAGCTGAACGGATAGCACCAGCCTGCGGCGTTACATGAGTGAATAATTTATAAGATATCCTGGATAATTTTGTGCTACAAAAAACGCTGTTTAATATGATTTATAAAATAACAGTGATGATATTTTGTCAGGAAAGAGATGTGAGGAATAATTAAAATTAGATTATGGTTGTTGTTTTATATAAAAAAACCCCAAAGAAATGCTATAAATCCCGGCGCTTTTTTACTGTTATTTAAATGACTTATTTTATATGGTAATCATGAATTTTTATGACTGCACGGCATCCATCTCATTGTTTTTGAATGTTTATGTTATAATTAACTGATATTTGTTATTAATTAACAAAGTAGCGTTAAATCATCACCACATAGTGATTAGTAACTTATCCATTGAATATATAACTCTTAAAAGATTGACCAGATAAAAAAATGAATTTAAGATTCAGAACTTCTAAGGAAAGAGAATAACCAGGATATAAAGGAATGTCAGATATGGTTTGGTATGATAATGATAAAAAGGCTTTATGTATAAAAAATGCTGAGGGGGGAGTTAGAGAAGCTCTTCTACGACCAAAAGAGTACGGAATATGGGAGCTACTTAGCCGTCATAGTCATGAGGCAGTAAGCAGACAGTTAATGTGTGACGAGGTTTGGGGAGGGCGGTATGTTACCGACTTTACGATTAATCAGACCATTAATCAGCTGAGAAAGAAAATTGGTGTGATGGGCAAGGATGTGATTATCACTGTTCCCCGTAAAGGCTACGCAATTAACCTCAGGTTCATCTGTGAATCACCGTTTAGCGCCAGTTTCAGTAGCCCCCGGCACGAAAGCCATACAGATAGCGAACGGGTATCCGCCGGTGAAAATAAGAGTCCAGAATCAGCACAATTGATCAAGGTGCGGGCTAACTGTAATGAGCACTCCGGCGCACCTCCATCACCAATAAATCACAATGCCATAGAGAAGATGGCGAAGCGTAAGAGAATGAATTTCACCAGAATAGTCAGACGACTCTGTCAGTCGTTGTTTAGATTATGAAATTTAAATCAGTGTTATCATATTGTTAATAAAATCCTTGGCTTTAGTAGAAGGAATTAACATTTTATTATCCACATTAATGCATTATCCTATAAAAAAGACATAAAATGATAATATGTAATGATGTATACAGGGATTTATATAAATTTTTGAATATTTAATATGACGAGAATGTGTTTTAAACCCAAAATACACCCACTCAATTTTCAGTCACTGGAAAAAGAGATTAGGTGTGGAATATCAGAAGTGGGATACTTAACTTGTTCAGGATATAGCTGAAATGCATAAGCATAAATTGTTGAGTATGACATGAAAGACTCCATGGAAGGTTTAATTTAAATAAGTAGGTAAAAAACATTATGTTTAACAACATCATTCTGAAAGCATGGACTAACGTACAGCTGCGTAAATACTTTAAAGATGAGCGTGGGATCACCGCTATTGAATACGCTATCATCGGTGTGGCCATGGCGTCTGCTCTGTACTTTATCTTTGATAAAGGAAACTTCCTGCAAACGCTGAGCTCTGCATGGGGTACTATGGGAACTAAAATTTCTGGTGCGCAAAACATCCTTAAAACGCCTTAATTCGTATTCCATAACGGATACTAATAGGCTAGTATAATATCCTTAGGGAATGTAAAAGTAGCCACTAGATTCTAGTGGCTAATAAATTATGTTATTTATCACTATTATCATTATATCAGCATATATTTGCTATAAAGACATAACAGAACGGCGAATTCCAAACGCAGCGCAGTATTTAATTTTACTTATTGGCTTTGTTTATCTGTCCGTACATGGAATTTCTCCTACAGATTGGTCCAGCCTAAGCATACCTGCGGGAGTAATATTGGTCGGCGCATTAATTTCACGTATAAATATTATAGGATTTGGAGATGTTAAGTTAATATTCAGTACGTTGTTGCTGGTAAACCCTGAACATTATTATGATGTACTAATGTTTATTGTCTTTGCTGGTGGGATTTGGTCAGTGATATGGCAATATTTTTTGTCAGGGTTATCCTTAATCAAGAAGATAGATCGTGTAGGGGTCGGTATCCCTTATGGAATTCCGATTGTAGTAGGGTTGTGCTTATTTACATTTGTCAGTTAGGCTTTTGAGGCAGAATTATGCGATTTAAATTTATCGCCATTATTGCACTGTTGGTAATGATATCAGGTGTGATTGGTATACTTACTAAAGGTTTTGATAATAGAACCGAAGAAAATATAAAAGATGGACCTTTGAAGTATAGTGCAACGTATTACACCTCAAATAAAGAGCTTTTCCTTGGCGACATCATTACCAGGGGGGATATAACTGAACGTACCGCCGAATATATTGCTGGAGGGGAACCTGAGTGGCTTGAAACGGCTATCAATGAAAGCATTTTGAAAGAGATAATGGACAGTGGTGGTATTGCAACAACTAAAATGTCATCTGGTCACATCATGAGAAAAACTGATATAAGCATGATGAGCATGCAGCTTCGTGAAGACTATGTAGTCATTCCAATCTCTGTTCTTGCCAGCAGTCTGAATAATCCTGATATTCCAGAAAAAGGATTTATCGATCTCTATCTTTTATCCAATGATAATCAAGTGTATCGCGATAACTACTTTAATGAAAAGAATAAAATGGGTAAGGAATACAAAGATACCAGGGTCAAGTTATTCGCGAATAAAGTTTTTTATATTAAAAATTTCGATGAGGCAAATAAATTTTACAAAGCGCTTTCTGGCGGTGTTTTTAATATAAAAAGTAAGACCCCTGATGACGAATCTTATTCTGAAAATCTCGGAAAAAATGATAGTAATATGAGTGTTATTTATGCCTACTTTAAAAATGAAGACCTGAGTAAAGTGATACAGGCACAGGTGTTAGGCGTTTTCGTTGCGTCACCTGGAAAAGTAAAAAATTTGAGCGATGGTTTTTCTATGATTGCACTCAACAGTTGGGAAGTCACAGCTTCAGATATCGTTTCTGGTGCACCGTCTCCAAATGATCGAAATCAAATCCTTGAATTGAGAGGGGCAAAGTAGCGATGAAAAGGATGTTCGTTACAAAGACAGTATGCTCACTGCTGATACTCATGTTTACAGCATTCTCTGCCTGTGCATTGGATCTTGAAGTTTATAAATCAAAAGAATTAGTCGTTGACTTCAAAATTAAAACAATAGTTGTTGGTTCACCAGATATTGCCGATTTTCGTCTTGATGAAAATAAACATGTTTTTATTTTTGGAAAAAAATCTGGTGAAACCAACTTGACTATTAGTGGTACTAATGGTGAAAGGAAATATTTAGATGTTTATGTAAGCGACATTAAAAACGATACAGTTTCTATTAATAGTGCCTTAATTGGTCAGGGCTATAAAGATGTAAAAGTAATTAACATGGGTCACTCTCTACTAGTGAGTGGTAGTGTCGAAGAAAGCGAAGATCTTGACTTCGTAAAGGAATTAATTCAGGACTATACTAAATCCTCCAGAGTGAAATACTCAGTTTCGATTCAAAAAAATCAACAAATAAAAATTCGAGTTACTGTAGCTGAGGTTTCTAAAACGGCAGTCGATGCACTCGGAATTGAGTGGGGACAAATCTCTGTTGATAACAGTGGTGGAGGAGGAGGCACAATCGGAGGGGTAGAAACTACTGCCATTAAAATTAACAGTGGGCTTTATACTAGTCTTGCAAAAGGTTTCAATTTTGACTCCCTTGGCGTTGCAATTAACGCTTTAGTGAAAAATAACTTGGCAAATGTATTAACTACGCCGAGTTTGACAGTTACTAATGGAAAATCAGCCAGTTTTCACGGCGGTGGGCAGATACCTTTATTCCAAAGAACACAAAACGGAAGCAGTGTCGAGTGGAAAGATTATGGTGTCATGCTGGACTTCGCGCCGCAGATCAATGCGGATGGGTCGATTAGTATGGATGTTAGCGTAGTCTCTTCACAAATTGCGGGATACTACATTTATGAGAACACTCAGCTGCCAACGATTAAAACGCGAAAGGTCAAAACATCAGTAAGAATGAGAGATGGTGAAACTTTCGTACTGGGTGGATTGATCGATAATCTACAGGCTCAGTCGGTGAATAAAGTTCCTGGGCTCGGAGATATACCAATACTTGGTGCACTATTTAAATCTGCCGGTTTCCAAACGGGTAGAAGCGAACTGGTTGTCTTTGCAACACTGGAGTATGTACAGCCAACGCAAGAGAGCAAAATAAGGTTACCCTATGTAAAATTCAGTAGTCCATGGGAACTGTTTTTCAATCTTAAAAGTGATGTTAGTGATGTAACGTATGACATCATTAAGAAGGCTGATTATGTTATTGAATAAAATAATGTATTTATTGATTATTTTTGCGGTCTGTAGTTGTGCAGAATATCAAAATACTGTGCCAGTAGGTAATAGCTATTTGGTCAAGTTCAAAAAAAGCCCAGGTGTCGAGCAGTTTGAAAATCTGGAAAGTTATATTTTTAGTAAGAGATCGGGGCAACTGAAATCTATAGTGCTCATTTATAATGATTTAAATAAGAAAGAAGCAGACTATATAGATGACATGATGTACAGAAAGTATGGCTTTCGATCTGTAACAAAATATCAGCCGGGTAGCGGTGAACACGTAGTTGTGTTGCTAGAATACGGAAAGGTAACCGCTGAGTCATGCTATAAGTATGAGTTATCGGATTTCAATTGGTATAACTCAAGTGCTGATAAAATTAGTGATTATTCCAATGCAATTATTTGCGATACGGTTGATAACGATACCAGTGCCAGGATGTGATGTATGTTTCTTGATAAAATCAAGCGAAAAAATGATTCTGATAAAAAAAGAGAGAAGGTTTTTTTCTTAACGAAAAGTCCACAGGACTTCTCACACATCAATGAATCATTATCACTTTATGGCCTGGATGTGGTAAATCAATACATCAAAATTAATGATTTATTGGATACATTGAACTCAATGCCTGCATCAAAAAGTTACTTCGTTATTGATGGTGCAGACTATGATGAAAATGAAACCTCTGAAATTTCGATGATACTTCGAGGCCGTTTCCCTTCGATTCTGATTGGTGTAGAAGACTCTATATCCGCCATTTGCATTGCACGTGATAACGGATTTTCAAATTATTTTGTTCGAGACAATGAACCGCGATATCTGGTTTCTGAAATTGTTAAATACTTTGGATATACGCGATCAAGAACATCATTAACTATTGGTATATGTAATACATCGCCAGATTCTGCTGTTGGATATAAAGTTTTCAGCGACCTTCGTACTAGTGAAATAATGAAAGGCTACTCAGCTCTATTTTTAAATTGCGATATAGCGAATATATATTATGATGCAGCTCTCGGTGTCAAAGCGAACAGAAAAGCAACTGAGCTTGCTTTAAATCAGGAGAACGAGGTAGACACAGCTTCTTCGCTTAAATTAATGACCCAGATTTCTGAACGCTTTGACTATCTTTCATTCAACATTATGGCAGAAGGAATAAGGATGAGTGATCCTAATTTCCTGATGAAAAGAATTGAGGCAATTCTTGAATCAGTGGGAAACTCATATGGATTTATTTTTATAAATTTACCTTATTATCTTATGGGCTTCCCGACTGCACTTAATATGTTAAAGGATGCTGATGTCAGGGTCATGTTAACCAATGGAAGTATTGAATCTGTTTATAACGTTAATCATATTAAAAGAGAAATCTCATTTAAAAATGAAAAAGGTTCAAAAAAGCGTGACAAGCTTGTTGCAATACGAATCAATGAATCTACTAATGGGTTAAATGCATATAATATCACGGATAGTGAAATTATGAGTAAGCTGTCAACGGTTATAGACTACTCTACGACAAAAAGTGCCAAGAAAAAAATAATAAACTACTTCCAGAAAAAAACAATAACTGAAAATATAATTGACATTATAATTAGGTGAGCATGGAACTCTCTGTTTACGAAAAAATACGTAGCTACTTACTGGATAATATAAATGTTCAGGAGAATGAGGAGGTAAACATATCTGATGCAATGATTCAGATCGAAAACTTTATGATCTCCGCATTAGATAAAGAGAATGTCATTCTAACCAGAAAAAAAATAGACGAACTTGTAAAAAACTATTATGACGATATTTATGGCTATGGACCTATTGAAGATTTACTCTCTGATCCTACGGTTAATGACATTATGGTTAATGGTTGTAAATCTATCTATATTGAGCGCGCGGGAAAGCTAATTAAACATGAAGCTTGCTTCAAGTCTAACGACCAGATAATCAGGGTAGCACAGCGCATTGTGGCACCAATCGGCAGACGCGTAGACGAAAGCTCTCCAATGGTTGATGCCCGATTAGCGGATGGTAGTAGGGTTAATATCATTATTCCCCCGGTTGCACTGGATGGCTGTACCATTTCTATTCGTAAATTTAAAGAAGACAAACTTGATCTTGTCGATTTGATTAATTTCGGATCGATGAATGAGCAAATGGCTCATTATTTAAGTCTTATGGTGCGAGCCAAGGCAAACATTATTATTTCCGGTGGTACAGGTTCGGGGAAGACAACTTTATTAAATGCCATTTCAAACGAAATTGGTGACGGCGACCGAATTGTTACTATTGAAGATGCCGCTGAATTACAGTTGCAAAAAGACCACGTTGTACGTCTTGAGTCACGACCAAAAGGAGTAGACGGTGGTGGTGAGGTAAGTATTCGTCATCTGGTTATTAATGCGCTGCGTATGCGCCCAGATCGTATAATTGTTGGTGAGTGTCGCGGCGATGAAACGTTTGAAATGCTTCAGGCAATGAACACGGGGCATGAAGGATCATTATCAACAATTCACGCCAATTCCCCGAAAGATGCCCTGGTCCGTCTGGAAAGTATGTTGTCAATGGCAAACTCCAATCTGAGTGCGACCACCGTTCGCGGACAAATCTCTCAAGCTATTGATATCATTATTCAGTGCGCCCGACTACCGGGTGGTGAGAGAAAGATAACTGCAATTACTGAGATAGGTGTACTGGAAGGGCAAGTTATCCAAAGTCAGGATGTTTTCGTGCTCGATAATCACAAAAGACCTGATGGCGGATATCAGTATGAGTTCAGGCAGGATATATCCTATTCATTATTAGAAGAAAAAGCTTCATTTATGGGGCTACTCACTGAGTTCAAAGGTGTTTTGAATGGCTGATGTCATCATGTTTTTTCTGGCTATGGCTGTACCCATAGCCCTTTATCTTCGGTATAAAAAATCAAATAAAATGAAACAAATTTCCGAATATATTCAGAGTGATGAGATCGCAGTTTTTTCCACCGCAGGTAATAAAGTAACCAGTAATTCAATTCTAAGTAAGTACTTCAATCAGGAGTTTTTACAAATCTATGGTGTGCCAAATACCGTAATTGCAGCATTGCTAACCAGTGGTTATGTTCTTTTCTGGGTTTTTGTTTGTATAACATTCAATCTTTCATTTATATGGTTTTTTCTAGGTGCATTTAGCGTAATGGCTGTTGGGATTTTTCTGACGTATCGCCATTTTCAATCTATTTTTAGTGACTACTTTGAGAGTAGTTTTCCCTATGCATTACGACTTATCAGTAGAAACATGGCTGTAGGTCAGACAATTTATTCTGCGGTAGAAGCAGCAGCTCAGAATTTACACGGCATAATGAAGAAAGAGTTTCAGAGGATTTCTGATCAATTAAAAAATGGTGCGACATTTGAGCAGATTCTGGATAAAGGTGAGAAACTCTACCCCTATAAGGGGTATTTCGTATTTAGTTCTTATCTTAGAGTCTCTATCAGAAAAGGGAGCAGCCTCAAAGATACACTAACCTCTCTTGCTGATGACTTGATTTCTTCACAGGTAATAAAGAAAAAAACTCGATCTTTGACCTCTGAATCCAGGGGAGCTGCAAAAATTCTTGCAGTTTTACCTGCGATAATGCTTGCTGTGTTGTATATGTTCTCCAGTGAAAATTTCTTATACTTATTCAATGCTTACTACGGACGCATTGTTATGATCTATGTTGTTATAAGCGTAACGGCCGGGTTCGTTATTATTTCGAAAATGATAAGGGGCGTTGAACTATGATTTACTTCTTCTCAATTATCACATTTCTTGGTGGTGTTGCACTGTTTATAGCTGTAGTTTTTAAGCACAAAGAAGAAGAAAAGTACTATGATAAATTTTACTTCATCGTGTCTGAACACAGTAAGTTGGATGACTTTTTAAGCTATAAAACAAAGTTCAAAGATGCATTTGATTTAGTCCACAGTAAATTACTTTCCTTTATGCAAAAAAACCTTAAAGGTTCTGAGTATCACAAGTTGGTAACTGAGTCTGGTCGTTATCATGATGACCAGGCTGCATTATTTTACGTATACTGTATAGCATCTTTCATTCTTGTTGAGGTTTTTTTCCTGGTATTAGTTTTAGTTTACGATGTGGGCTATGTGGTCATACCAATAAGCATTGTTTTATATTACATCGGCAGTAAAATCTATCTCGAAAGAGGGGCTAAAAAACAACTTGCTGAGTTCAGAAGAAATTTCATTTACTTTCTTGATCTTACCGCTACATGTATAAAAGCTGGTATGACATTTACATCCGCATTAGATGCGGTAGCCCCCATATTGAGCCGTTTTTCAAAACTTCTGGGATATCGCATTACCAACTTCTCACAGGATATTAAATTTTCGTCGATGGAAGTGGCATGCGCGAGATTTTACGAAAAAACACCGCTTAGTGAAGTTAATGACTTTATATCTACAGTTAAAAATTCAGCCCAGTTTGGAGCTGGGATGCATGCCAGTTTTCAGGAGTTATCTAATGAAATAAGGACGTTCCATTTTTTAGAAACTGAAGAGAAAATTGGTAAGGTAAATGCCAGTATGGGTATTCCTCTTATTCTTTTTATTATGTTTCCCGTAGTTGTTGAAATAATAGCTCCAGGATTGTTAAGGACTATGGAAAATATGTCACTTGATACGTTGGTAAAATGAAAAAAGTAAATCTGATCTTTGCGCTTTTTCTCTGCTCATGCAGTTCCTTTTATCAGGATACAACAATAGATGAAACTGAGAAGTTATCTCTTTCTCTACAGATAGGTTCCTTAGATAAGGCTCAGTCTATCGCGACTGAAAACTTAATTAAAGATCCAGGAAGTATGGGTGCAAATTTTGATCTCTCTGATATTTACTACAAGCAAGGTAAGTATGACTTGCAGTACAGGACGCTTTCTGCAATGCGTATCAGTGAACAGGATAATGCCCGTGATTTCATAAAATTAAAACTAAAGTTGATGCAAAACAGTCTTAGGAGAAATTCCTATCCGGAAACGGTTCTGTTATTTTCATCGATCGAGGGCAGCGAACATCTCCAGGGACAGCAGCGGGGAAAGGCAATGGAATACGCTGCGGTAGCACTGTGCAAAAGCAAGGATTATGATCGTTGCCTGAATTTGTTAAATGGTGCAATGAAATTTTTACCTGGCGACACGGGCGTAATTGATAATATTAATATCGCCAACTACATGAAAAATAGTAAAAATGGGAGTGAGAGCATCTCTTCACTTTATCAGGGATATAATGACTCTCGCTCCGGGACAATGCTGGCTAATCTGGTCATGGCCCTAATTAAAGAGAATAATGAGGGGCAGGCCTATAAATTGCTCAACTTGCATTACTCCAATAATGATTCTCTTAAAATCATCGAAGAATTAAGACTTATTTATAATGAAAATAATACATGATCTCTTAGACGATGAACGAGGTATTTCCACAATAGAGTTTACCTTTGTATTTTTCATCGCTATGCTGATGATTATGTCAATTTATGATGTATTAAAATTCCAGAATGACATTGGCATGGTTTTTTATAATGAACAGATAGCCAGGCACCGCATAGACTTGGTGAAGTTGGTTGAAAAGAGTGACGAGATTGTTCAGGATTTTGAAAGGGAATTGAATGAAGCTAATAATAACAATTTTTTTAGCAGTCTCGAATACTCTGAAATTAGCTTAACTTGCTACAACAGCTTGGATTTAAAATATTCAGTGAACTGTGGCAAGTCTGTAAAAGTCCTACGATTTAACTATCAGGTAAAGCGGATGTATACTGATAGTTACATCAGTAAATTATTGAACCTTCCTGTAACATTCAGCCGAGAGATTTACGTTGTTAATGACTATTTCAACTAAGAATATTTTTGATGAGAAGGGAAGTATCTCTATTGAGGCGGCATTCATCGTTTTCTTTTTTGGTGTTATTCTTTCATTTTCAATGTATAAAGCCATTATGTATGCACAGCATTTAAAAGCGTATAAAATTGCTACTCAGATAGCTGAGATTGTGTCACAAAGGAATATTTTCTTCGAAGGGAAAGACCTGAGTTATTCTGATGGGAATAAGCTTAAGCCAATCCTTGAATCTCTGATTCCAGAATTTTCCAAAAGCAACGTGAGCATTTATATTGAAGAACAGGCTTACGCAACGCGTAATTATAAGATAATTGAACTCACCCCGGGAGAGCGAGCCTGTCGTATCAAGACCCGCCTGGACAGTTACGGTATAAATGTTGTTACTTCATACGGTAAAAGCAACGCGATTTATCGGGTTATCGTATGCCTAAAAAATTCTACGGATTTCTTCCTGGATACACCGGAAGTTGTGGCTGGCGTTGTTTTACAGCCAGGCCATCATCACTAAATATAAAGGTCAGGCAATGAAATTTTTACTGGATGAGAAGGGAAGCATGATCCCTCTGTGGGCTATAGGGGGGACTTTTGTGATCTTATCCATTTTATGGGTGGACAACGTATCCTGGGCGCTGCTGGAAAAAGTAAGGCAAATGAGCAACGCTGATGCATTGACGCGTATTGCGATGATCGAAGAAGGCGCACCTAGCAGTAATGCAGCAAAAATATTTTCCGCCGTCAGTGCTAAGGACAACACAGCGACCTATCGACTGGATGCCGTCGTCAATTATCCCGATCTGGAAACTATTGATGAAAATGTTGCCGATGGTCGTCTGATGTCGCCATTTTCTAATACCGCTACCGCTTATAAAACCGCAGAAGTCCCCTTCGCTGAGGCGAGTAAAACAATTGGTGTGGATAAAAAAATCACCATTAGCACCCTCGATCGTTCCCTTAAGCTGATTAAACCCATCAATATTATTGTGGCTGTAGAAAATACGCGCGACAACCGATACAACTTTACTCAGGCGCAGCAGCCATTAGTCAATGCACTGAGTAGGTTATACAATCAGGCGCCTTCCAGCCGGGTTAGCGTTGTACCTTACTCTTTTCGCGTAAACTACGGTGGCTATTGTTATACCGGCATTAATCGTGGAGATAAGTTTGATTTTTCGTGGTGGGAGAAATTTCTTGAAAGATATGATGACGCGATTCTGAAAGAAGATGCTTTATTAGCCGCGCAGAAGGCACTGGACGATGCCCTGAAGAGCATTAAAGAAAATAATGAAAAGCTGGATGAATTTAAGAAGGAGCTGTCAGGCTATGATCCCGGCTCTGAACAGCACAGTAATCTGTCAAAAGAAATTAAAGCGCTTGAAAAGGTTATTAAAGATTTAGAACAGACGATCCCGCAGCTTGAAAAAGATTTAGAAGATGCCAAAGAAGAAAGTGAAAAGCAAAAGGATTTGATGGAATCTTTAGAGGATCATCAGCTTTATGACACGTATCGTCCTCTTGCCCTACACTATGCACGGAATTACGATAATTATAAAATTCTTGAAGATTACACCGATGAGTTTGCAAATAACGATGGATACCGTATCGATGAAACTAATTTTTTAAGCTCAGCGGTCAATATTAATGTTATCCCACAGTATCTTACTAAACTTGCCGTTAAGAGAAATGGACCGTTTTCGGATGCTGATACCTGTCCCCCGGTGAGCGTGATAAGCTCCTTATCGAATATTCGCTCGGTCAGATCGGTATTTTCTTCATTAACTTTCAGCAATGAAAAAATTATGTCGCTAGAGGGCGTACTCTGGGCCGGTCGTCTGGCGAATACGATGAATGCTCCAGGATTACGCAATGTGATTATTTTATTCGCCTCGGCGAAGGATGATGTTCTTGATGATAATAAACTGCTGGGCGTGGGTGAAAGTTGTAATGCTATTAAACAATCTTACTACAATCGACGATCGACCAAAATAGTATTTGTAGTAAAGGACCGTGATGCGATGGAGAAATTTAGTCGTCTCGACTGTGCGACAAAATTATCTGGTAAGCCAGGGTTCATTATCCAGGATGAAATTGTTGATAATTTTTCAGAACAGATGGAGCTGAATTTTATGTACTTGTTTTCACAGGAATCAACGTCGAGGGATGCTAACTAATGAAAAGACTTTTTCTACTTATCATTCTGATGGCCCCTGCCTTTGCTTCTTTTTCCGCATCAGCAAGTAAATCGGTAGATTGTGATATCCAGCTGAAAATGTATAACAAGCTGACACAGAATAAAGTCAGGCGGTTTAACGGTTTGGTCGATTATATTTATCCCGTTAATGCGACAGAGGCGTCACGTTTTTATCATCAGCTAGAACAGCTGCGCATCGAGCTTTGTCGTTTGACAACAACCGGAAACAGCAAAAAGTTAGCGGAGTCTATCTCTTCCCGTTTATCGAGAAAGTTACAGTACGTCGGGACGATTTATTACAGCACCGGCAATTCTGACGTTACCGGACGGCAGCTCACAATCCTTAATAAACTGCCGCCTGTATCAACGCTGGTGATTATTGGCAGGGCAAACAAGGCGGGAAATCAGGCGGATAATAAACGCCTCTCTCTGCGCAGAGCACAGGGTGTTGCAGATAGAGTTACCGCAGCATCGGCCATGATTTTCGCCCTCGGCGATGAACAGACGGCTGAGGAGTTGAAAAATCCTCTACACGACAACCGACGCGTAGATATTTATCGCATTCTTTAAATGGCTTAGCTTCAATTCCCCGGACGGCTACGACAGCAGGCCCCCGGGGATTCGCGTCACGCTCACTCGGCGCGATGCGTGTGCACCATGTAGTTTACATCTACGCCCGGTGCCAGTTTGAAGCGGTTAGTCAGCGGATTGTAGTGCAGGCCAATGATATGCCGTTCGCGCAGCGGCGTCTCGTCAACCCAGTTAAGCAGCTCCGCCGGCCGAATAAATTTCTTAATGCTGTGTGTACCGCGCGGTACCATCCGCAGCACATACTCGGCCCCGACGATTGCCATCAGCCATGACTTGCTGTTGCGGTTAATCGTTGAAAAGAACACTTCGCCGCCCGGTTTGACCAGTTTCGCACAGGCATGGACCACCGACCGCGGATCCGGGACGTGTTCCAGCATTTCCATGCAGGTCACCACATCATACTGGCCCGCAAATTGTTCGGCATGTTCTTCAACCGTCTGCTGAACATAATCGATGTTGATACCGCTTTCTAACGCATGCAGACGGGCCACCTGAAGCGGCTCAGCGCCCATATCCAGGCCGATGACATTCGCCCCCTCACGCGCCATGCTCTCCGCCAAGATCCCGCCGCCGCAGCCAACGTCCAGCACTTTTTTACCAAACAACCCGCCCGCGTGCTCGGCGATATAGCCGAGGCGCAGAGGATTAATCCGGTGCAGGGGTTTAAACTCCCCTTCAAGATCCCACCAGCGTGAGGCTACGGCTTCAAATTTTGCAATTTCACCCCGATCGACGTTTTGGGATACACCGTTTTGTTCTGTATTCATTGGGTTATTACTCCAGCCAAAGTTTGCATGCAGTATACATGTTTAACCCGGCCCTGGGGCAGCACAGCCTGCCCGGTTAACGGTAGAATGCAATAAAGCGGCCAAACTGACGCTTTCCATTCACCACCTGGGTGCATTGTGATATACTTTCGCACCTTTAATCCGGGAATCATCTAGAGGGATAGCGGCTCCATGAGCGACCTAGCCAGAGAAATCACGCCGGTTAATATCGAGGAAGAGTTAAAAAACTCTTACCTGGATTATGCCATGTCGGTCATCGTTGGCCGCGCATTACCAGACGTTCGTGACGGACTAAAACCTGTTCACCGCCGCGTGCTGTATGCTATGAACGTTCTCGGTAACGACTGGAACAAACCATATAAAAAATCCGCCCGTGTCGTCGGTGACGTTATCGGTAAATACCACCCTCACGGTGACAGCGCCGTGTATGACACCATCGTGCGTATGGCGCAGCCGTTCTCGCTACGCTACATGCTGGTCGACGGGCAAGGTAACTTCGGTTCAATTGACGGCGACTCTGCCGCTGCGATGCGTTACACCGAAGTGCGCATGTCAAAAATTGCTCACGAACTGCTGGCGGATCTTGAAAAAGAGACCGTTGATTTTGTGCCAAACTATGATGGCACCGAGCAAATTCCTGAAGTTATGCCAACCCGAGTACCTAACCTGCTGATTAACGGCTCGTCGGGGATCGCTGTGGGCATGGCGACAAATATTCCGCCGCACAACCTGACAGAAGTGATCAACGCTTGTCTGGCCTACATTGAAGATGAAAGCATCAGCGTTGAAGGGCTGATGGAACACATCCCAGGGCCGGATTTCCCGACTGCCGCCATCATCAACGGTCGTCGCGGTATTGAAGAAGCCTATCGCACCGGCCGCGGTAAGATCTATATCCGCGCCCGCGGCGAGGTTGAAGTTGATGCGAAAACCGGCCGTGAAACCATTATCGTGCATGAAATTCCGTATCAGGTTAACAAAGCACGCCTGATCGAAAAAATTGCTGAGCTGGTGAAAGAGAAGCGCCTGGAAGGGATCAGCGCACTGCGCGACGAGTCTGATAAAGACGGTATGCGCATTGTTATCGAAGTGAAGCGCGATGCGGTGGGTGAGGTGGTACTGAATAATCTGTACTCGCTGACCCAGCTGCAAACCTCTTTCGGCATTAACATGGTGGCGCTGCATCAGGGCCAGCCGAAGATTATGCCGCTGAAGGATATTCTGGAAGCCTTCGTGCGTCACCGCCGTGAAGTGATCACCCGCCGCACCATTTTCGAACTGCGGAAGGCTCGCGATCGCGCGCATATCCTTGAAGCGCTTGCCGTAGCGCTGGCTAACATCGACCCGATTATCGAGCTGATCCGCCGTGCGCAGTCTCCGGCCGAAGCGAAAGCCGGGCTGATTGCCCGTGCCTGGGAGCTGGGTAACGTTGCCTCCATGCTCGAACGTGCCGGTGATAACGCTGCACGCCCTGAGTGGTTGGAAGAGCAGTACGGTATCCGCGATGGTCAGTACTATCTCACCGAGCAGCAGGCTCAGGCGATTCTGGATTTGCGTCTGCAAAAACTGACCGGTCTTGAGCATGAAAAACTGCTGGATGAGTACAAAGAGCTGTTAACCCAGATTGCTGAGCTGCTGCGTATTCTGGAAAGTTCAGAGCGTCTGATGGAAGTGATCCGCGAAGAGCTGGAACTGATCCGCGATCAGTTCGGCGACAAACGCCGTACCGAAATCACCGCCAACAGCGCCGACATCAACATTGAAGACCTGATCAACCAGGAAGATGTTGTCGTGACCCTCTCGCATCAGGGCTACGTGAAGTATCAGCCGTTAACGGACTACGAAGCGCAGCGTCGCGGCGGGAAGGGTAAATCTGCGGCACGCATCAAAGAAGAAGACTTCATCGATCGTCTGCTGGTTGCGAATACCCACGATACCATTCTGTGCTTCTCCAGCCGGGGTCGTCTCTACTGGATGAAGGTGTATCAGCTGCCGGAAGCCAGCCGCGGTGCCCGCGGTCGCCCTATTGTGAACCTGCTGCCGCTGGAAGCGAACGAACGTATCACCGCGATTCTGCCGGTGCGCGAGTACGCGGAAGGCTGGAACATCTTTATGGCCACCGCCAGCGGAACCGTGAAGAAAACGGCGCTGACCGAGTTCAGTCGCCCGCGCAGCGCCGGAATCATTGCCGTCAATCTGCGCGATGACGACGAGCTGATTGGCGTGTCGCTGACGAACGGCAGCGACGAAGCGATGCTGTTCTCCGCCGCCGGTAAAGTGGTGCGCTTCGCCGAGAGCGCTGTCCGAGCGATGGGCCGTACCGCGTCCGGCGTGCGCGGCATCAAGCTGGCCGAAGGGGACCGGGTTGTGTCGCTGATCGTGCCACGCGACGACGGCGCTATTCTGACGGTTACGCAGAACGGCTACGGTAAGCGCACGGCGAATACCGAATACCCAACTAAGTCGCGTGCGACTCAGGGCGTAATTTCGATCAAGGTGACCGAACGTAACGGGCCGGTAATCGGTGCGGTGCAGGTTGTCGACAGCGATCAGATCATGATGATCACCGATGCCGGTACGCTGGTGCGTACCCGCGTGTCGGAAGTGAGCGTGGTGGGTCGTAACACCCAGGGCGTGATCCTGATCCGTACCGCTGAAGATGAAAATGTGGTTGGATTGCAGCGCGTGGCTGAGCCGGTAGCGGAAGAAGAGCTGGACGCTATCGACGGCAGCGTTGCGGAAGGGGATGACGAAATCGCCCCGGAAGTGGATACCGACGACGATGCGGCAGAGGCGGATGACGAGTAATCGTTAGACGCATTTTGCAGCGAAAAGCCGGTTCTTTTGAACCGGCTTTTTTTCGCCTGAAGAATATGCTGAAACAGACCGATGAAAGCGCGGTGCGAACTGGCTTTTTCCCCAGGCTAACGTTACTGTAACGGCAGTGTATTTTCTTTCTATCGCTACGGCTGCCAGTGGGTTCCGCTTGAAATATCTTGTCTCTTTTCGCACTACGTTAAGAATTTCCCGTTACCTGTTCCGCGCGCTGGCGCTGATGTTATGGACGCTCGGCGCACTGCTTACCGCGTTCTACATCATCAACGTGCTGCATGAGAGAGAATCCCAGATACGTCAGGATTTTGACGCAGGCTATGACCGTACGCAGTGGTATATTCGTCACTCCAGCGATATTACCCGTGAGCTTAAGTTTATTGCCGAGAACCGGCTAAACGCCTCCGGCAACGGCCTGGAGGTGCTGAGCGGTGTATTCTCCGGCAAGGTAGTTCCCCCTCAGTTTTATCCGCTGTATACAGGCTCAGACTGTAGCGCAATGAGCAACAAATGGCGCAGCTCCCTGGAGTCGTTAAACTATTTTCTACACTACTGGAAAGAGAACTTTGCCACGGCCTACGATCTGAATCGGGTCTTCTTTATTGGCGGGGACAGCCAGTGCCTGGCGGATTTCGCCGTAGGCAATGCATCGGTAGATCGTGAGCGCACGGTAAAGCTGCTCAGTGAGCGCCTTCTAAAGTACCGCAACGGCGATGAAGATGAGCGCAAAAGCAGCGTCTTTTGGGTGGCACCTGCAACCCAGTCCGGCGTAGGCTCTTACTATATGGTCACTCCGGTCTATGTTGCCAATAAGATCGCCGCACTGCTCGGTATTGAGCAGACCATCCGCATGGATGATTTTATTACCCCGGGTAATCTGCCGGTCACCGTGACCCTGGTGGATGAGGACAATCAGCGCGTGCTCTCCTCTGCGCGCACTGAACCCGCGTTCTCATCCGACGATCTGCCCGATGCTGACTCCTGGTTCGGCTATATACAGGGATACAGGCAGCTGATTATGAAGAAGGAGCTGCCGCCTTCTTCCCTGAGCGTGGTCTATTCGGTATCAACCGATGTCATGATTGAGCAGTTAAAAGTCATGATGGTTAACGCAATACTGGTGAATCTGGTCAGCGCGCTGCTGCTGTTTATTCTGGCCTGGCTGCTGGAACGGCGCATGTTCTTACCGGCAGAGGATCACGCGCACCGGCTGGAAGAGCACGAGCAGTTTAACCGGAAGATCGTTGCTTCCGCGCCGGTCGGCATTTGCATTCTGCGCCTCAGCGACGGAACGAACATACTCAGTAACGAGCTGGCGCATAACTACCTCACCATACTGACTCAGGAAGATCGTCAGCGCCTGACTGAGATTATCTGCGGACAGCAGACGAGCCTGGTGGATGTGCTGACCGGCAGCAATACCAACCTGCAAATCAGCTTTGTGCACTCTCGCTACCGCAATGAGAATGTGGCGATCTGTGTTCTGGTTGACGTCAGCGCGCGCGTGAAAATGGAAGAGTCACTGCATGAAATGGCGCAGGCGGCCGAGCAGGCCAGCCAGTCGAAATCCATGTTCCTGGCTACCGTCAGTCACGAGCTGCGCACGCCGCTGTACGGCATTATTGGCAATCTCGATCTGCTGCAAACCAAAACGTTGCCGGCGGGCGTTGAGTCGCTGGTCACCGCAATGAATAACTCATCCAGCCTGCTGCTGAAAATCATCAGCGATATCCTCGATTTTTCAAAAATCGAATCCGAACAGCTAAAAATAGAGCCACGCGAGTTTTCGCCGCGTGAGGTCGTCGCCCATATCACCGCCAACTATCTGGCGATGGTGATTAAGAAACGACTGACGCTGTGGTGCTTTATTGAGAGCGATGTGCCGGTGACGCTTAACGGCGATCCGATGCGTTTACAGCAGGTGATCTCCAACCTGCTCAGTAACGCCATCAAGTTTACCCATACCGGCGGCATTGTGCTGCACGTTTATGTGCGTGAAGGCTACCTGGCCTTTCGCGTGCGCGATACCGGCGTGGGCATACCTGCGAAAGAGATGACCCGCCTGTTCGATCCGTTTTTCCAGGTAGGCACCGGGATACAGCGTAATTTCCAGGGCACCGGACTTGGGCTGGCCATCTGCGAGAAGCTGATTAACATGATGGATGGCGATATTGAGGTGGATTCCGGGCCGGGTATGGGAAGCCAGTTTATTATTCGCATCCCGCTGTATAACAGCAAAACGGTGGCTCCGGTGCTGCACGACGGCCTACAGGATAAACACTGCTGGCTGGCTCTGCACAATGATGCGCTGAGCGATTATCTCTGCCGCTCCCTGCAAGAGCAGGGTATTCAGGTTCATCGCTTTGACGGTGAGTGTGGAGCGGACGATGTGATTATTACCGATCATGATTTTCAGCCCGAGGGTGCCGTTCGTGCGGTGGTTCGCTTCGACGGCAGTCATAACGGCGCGCCGCAGGAGCGGGGGGCCGGGCGCTGGATTTATTGCACTACCGCACCCCATGAGCTGGCCGCTCTGCTGGGGCGGATCTATCGCGTTGCGGTCGATGTGCCGACTGATTTTGCGGTCAGCACCGACAGCGAACGGCAGCTGGTCAGTAATGACGATATCCTGATTCTGGTGGTGGACGATCACCCCATCAACCGAATGCTGCTGTCCGATCAGCTGGGTTCGCTGGGCTATCAGGTGAAAACGGCGCAGGACGGCATCGATGCGCTGAACGTGATCAGCCGCAGCGAGATCGATATCGTGCTTACCGACGTGAATATGCCCAATATGGATGGCTATCGCCTCACGCAGCGGCTTCGACAGCTGGGTCAGACCTTCCCGATCGTTGGCGTCACGGCGAATGCGCTGGCGGAAGAGAAACAGCGCTGTATTGAGTCGGGGATGGATAACTGTTTGTCGAAGCCGGTAACGATGAATGTGCTACAGCAGGCGCTGGGATTCTATGCGGATCGGGTGAGAAAGGGCAGGGCGGACTAAAGATAAAAGGCGGCAACCGGGCCGCCTTTTACGCGATATTAGTCTTTATCTACCGGCGTCATGCTGACGGAAGAGAGGTAGTTCAGCAGAGCAATATCATTCTCCACGCCCAGTTTCATCATCGCTGATTTCTTCTGGCTGCTGATGGTTTTAATACTGCGGTTCAGCTTCTTGGCAATTTCAGTCACCAGGAATCCTTCGGCAAACAGGCGCAGCACTTCGCTCTCTTTCGGTGATAAACGTTTATCACCGTAGCCACCCGCGCTGATTTTCTCCAGTAGCTTTGCCACGCTGTCGGGCGTGTACTTTTTCCCTTTCTGCAAAGCAGCCAGCGCTTTAGGCAGATCGGTGGGGGCACCCTGCTTCAGAACAATCCCTTCAATATCCAGGTCCAGCACTGCGCTGAGAATGGCCGGATTATTGTTCATGGTCAGAACAATAATTGACAGGTCCGGGTAGTGGCGCTTGATGTACTTAATCAGCGTAATGCCGTCACCATACTTATCCCCAGGCATCGAGAGATCGGTGATCAGGACATTGGCCTCAAGTTTCGACAGGTTGTTAATGAGGGTAGTGGAGTCTTCAAATTCGCCAACAACATTTACCCACTCAATTTGTTCGAGCGATTTACGAATACCAAACAGGACAATGGGATGGTCGTCGGCAATGATTACGTTCAGGTTATTCATATTATGGGTTACCTTGCTGCAGCAGATCGTTGACGTAAACGTCAATTTCACTGGTGGTATTTTTAATGTTTGAATCGTCACATTCTCGGATGTGCAGTTCTAGCGTTTCACAGAGCTGCTTGCCGGGGATCATATTGAGCATGGCAAATACGCCTTTAAGTCGGTGCGCCGTTTGAGCTAGCGCAGCATATTCCCTGTTTGCTGCCTCATTATACAACCTCCTTATATCATCCGGTACTGTGTCCACGAATAGCTGGAAATAGCCGCTGGCAAAAAGCTGTGCCGTATCCTGCGCTTCCGTGCTGTCTTGAACCGGCTCATCCTGGGCCAGCCGTTGTTCGATCAGCTGCAATAATGCATCCTGCATGGCGCTGCTGATGTTGAAGTTAACCCTGTACTGGTTTGCGGCCAGCGGCATAAAGCCGGGTTCATCATCCGTAAGCAGTAACGACCACGGCGTCAGTCGTGCCGGATCGTCGGTCACCAGAACATCATGTTCCTGGCCGGAGAAGCGCTCATCCGGTGTGATACAGTTCGCGCCCCAGTTTTCGAGTTGATGCACAACAATTTTCCGTACGTCATCAACGGTAATATCAATTAACGCATTGACCCCCTCCAGCAGCCGTTCTTCATGATCCTGCTGCGGCTGGAGCGGTGCGGGCAGTTCAATGCTGTACCTGGTGCCGATTTCCGGGCAGGCGTGGATCTCCAGCTGACCGCCGAGCTGTTTACACAGCTGTTTGCAGAGGAAGAAGGCCATCCCCGACGCCTGGCCAAAACGATCGGCCTGGGTATCACCGAGGAACGGGAAGTCGGTATTGGCCATCTCATCCGTGGACAGACCTGCGCCGGTATCGACAATATCAATCATCAGCCTGTCACGGCGCTCGTGCGGCGTATCAAGGGTAATGCTGATGCGGCCCCAGGTGGTGGTGGTGATGGCGTAATAAAGCAGCGTTGAGATAATTTTATTCAACGCACGACGATCGCTCATACGCAGCTCATCGCTGCTCAGGCGGTTCGCAATCATCAGGGTCAAACCTTTACGACGCATCACCGGCAGAATATCCTGGGCGATTTCGTCCAGCAGATTTTGCAGACTGAAGACGCCAACTTCAGGCGCCCAGTTCAGCGTCTCCAGCTGGTTCAATAACACAATGTCGTCGATGAACCGTGCCAGTGACTGAGCCGATTCAAGTGAATGATTAAGCGAGGCGGCGTCGTAATCACTGCCCAGATCCAGCAGGCGCTGGATAACGTCGTTAAGCGGCCGCTGTAGCGCATGGCCCAGGTTCTGTAACAGCTGCTGGCGGGCCTGATGATTTTGATCCAGCACCTGCTGGGCCTTTTGTAATTTTCGATTAACCAGAAGCTCACGGTCCTGATCGCGCATCATAAACAGCTGAGTGTGGGGCGATATCCCGCTGCGCGCATGGCGGATTTCATAGACTTCGTTATTGATCGTTGCCTGTAACACGCCCTGATGCTGATCGGACATATTGATAATTTTCTGCAAATTCAGGTGCGGCAGCAGATGTTCGGCAATTTTGTTACTGACCAGGGTGCGGTTATTGGCAAAGTCATACACCAGCAGTCCAACGGGCAGCGTGGCGATGATCTCCTCATTCAGCAGCCGCAGAGATTCCAGCTCCGTACTTTGGTTTTCACTGGGGCGCAGGGACTGCTGGCGTAGAAGAAACAGTCCGGCGAGCGACATCAGCAGCAGGCTGAAGTTGATCAGCAGCGGCCAGAGCAGGCTGTGCAAGGTGTCGACCGCCAGCTGAGTTATCGGAATATGATAAATCAGCTGGAGCGGGGTGCCGGATAGCGAGGTGGAGATTTCAATGTCGGGATTGACCCAGCTGACGCGGACTTTATCGCTGTTGCCCTCATCACTGCCGCTTTCGGCAACGGGCGTGGCATCCTGCTTTAGCTGGAAATTATCCAGAGACATGGTATCTGGAATAATATCATTCACCGGCAGATCGAAGGCAACGACGGTCGCCAGGTGCCCGGGCTGATTAAAGGTGGTGCGAATGGTGAAGTAGCGATCGTTTTGCCAGCTCAGGCGGCGAAGCGGCGAGAAGCTTTCACGCTCATCCAGCGCATTCGCCTGCTGCAACATTTCCGCCCGGCGAGCCTCCACAATGTTACTGATGGTGCTGTCTTTATAGCGGGTAGCCTGATCTTTCAGCGGCAGGGTAGAGACAAGGATCAGGCTGTTGTCCTGTCCATTAAGAAAATACATCGACCAGGGGCTGTTCTCTGCCCCCCACAGCGTATCGAGATAGTTCGACATGCGTAGCGACATTTCCAGCGTGCCGCTATCGTGTGAGCCGAAAATAAGCGCTTCCGTTTTGCGCCGGGTCTTTTCCAGGGCATAGACGTCGGGGCGTAAGCGCGTCTCCTGCAAGCTGCCGGAGGGGGCCGTCCCGGTTGCGCTGGCGGCCAGATTTTCATAAATCTGCCAGGTGGCAAAGCGGTAGCTCTCAATACGTTTTTGCAGCGTACGGGCGATATCATCCATCATATAGTGCCTGGCCGTCAGCCAGGCACTGACCGAATTCTGGATCATAAAACCGGATGCCAGCAGCAACAGCAGAATAAACAGCACAAAGAAGCGTGTGACGTTGCCGGAGGTGAGTGGGAATTTATGAGGCATCATGGTTTTCGTGCCCGTCAACGGGTGATAAGTCGGGCGCTGGCCGCAACGACCAGCAGCAACGCGGCCACGGCGCTAAAGGCGACCGACAGGCTCGAGAACTGAGCAATAAAGCCGATCAGCGCAGGTCCGGCGAGGATACCCGCATAGCCGATGGTCGTCATGGAGGATATCGCCAGGTTTACCGGCATTGTTTTTTGATTTCCGGCGGCGCTGAACATAATCGGCACCGTGTTGGAAGCACCAAAACCGACCAGCAGGAAACCTATCAGGGTCCAGGTAGGGTCTGCCACGGTTATTGCCAGCGCCAGTCCCCCGGCCGCAAACAGCGAACCAAAAAAGAGGGTTGCCGTACGGCCAACGATCTCGACAATGCGATCCCCGCACAGTCTGCCGATGGTCATGGCTACTGAAAATACCGCATAGCCTATCCCCGCCTGGGCTGCCGGCATATCACGGTTTTGGGTCAGAAACAGTGCGCCCCAGTCCAGGATAGCCCCTTCGGCTAAAAAGAGAATAAAGCACAGCACGCCGAGGAAAAGTACCCATCCGCGGGGCACGACAAATACCGGTGTATCGGGCTGGTGCAGGCGCGCGTTAAGAATATGACGACGGGAGTAGAAATAGAGCGCGATCAGCAGAAGATTCACCGTCAGTACGGCAAGCAGCGGGGTCAGGCCGAGGGCGAGCATCAGGCTTACCAGACCCGCCCCGATAATCCCGCCGATACTGAAGAAGCCATGAAAGCCCGACATCATGGATTTACCCGCGCTTTTTTCCACTTCAACGGCCTGAATGTTCATGGCAACGTCAATCAGGCCAATCGCAGCACCAAAGGCCATCAGCCCCAGAGCCAGGGAGAAAGGCGAGGAGAGCACGGCCAGCAGGGGAAGCAGCAGGACCAGCAGCACGCTGCCGCAGGTAATAATCCGGCGACAGCCGTAGCGACCCACCAGAACCCCGGTGACCGGCATCGCCAGCAGTGAGCCCAGACCCAGAAACAGCAGCAGCGTGCCTAAAGAGGCGTCGCTAAGCGCCGCCCGTTCTTTGGCGTAGGGAACCAGCGGTGCCCATGCGGCCATACCAATACCCGCAATTAAAAATACCCCGCGTGTGGCACGCTGGCTAAGCCGCGCATTGTTGTCTGAGACTTGCGCATCCAGTGTCGTCATTTTATCCATTCAGCCCGTACAAAGTTAACCCCGTTTTTTACCACATTTACCGTTAGTAAAGAAGCGCAACCCCATGGCAGAGCGCCATCGATGCCCCGCTGTCGTTGCAGTTCAGAACAGGGTGACCAGAGTAAATACCCGGAAACAACCCGGCTGTGAATAAGAATAATCGGTTAAACGAAATGGGCGAGAGAGATACCGATCCTGCTGGTATAGTGCGCGCGATCACACGCGAGGTGGGAATTTATGCCAGGTTGCGATACTGCGGTTATTATGCGTGACTGACAGACCGAGAAAAGACCAAAAAAAAGCCGGGACTAAACCCGGCGAGAATATTAAAGGGCGATACAAGCATTCGGGATGAATGAAGGTAATAATGAAATTAAATGATGATAGCGTATTAATTGTAACGGATGCTTCGTTATGATATTTATCATTCAGTGCGAATATAAATAGACCTAAGTTGCTGTTTTTGCAATATAACTTTATTTATTGTCTATTAGTGCTTTATATGTTTGCAATTTGTGCCTTTTAAAAGTTCCGGGTTATTCACATCCTGAAATACATTTAATATATTCTGAAACATTTTCCAGAATTTCGTATCATTTTCTTTATGGATTATTACTCGCAGTTCCTTAATATGGCGCTCAACGCTGAATATTTAACGTTCAGTACGCAGTGGCAAATAGATCGCATAATTATTAAGGGATTTTTAAAATGAAACTTCGCGTTCTTTCTATGATGGTTCCGGCTTTGCTGATGGCGGGTTCGGCTGGCGCAGCAGAAATCTACAACAAAGACGGTAACAAGCTGGATCTGTTCGGTAAAGTTGATGGACTGCACTATTTCTCTGACGACAATGGCTCCGATGGTGATGCCTCTTACCTGCGCTTTGGTTTCAAAGGCGAAACGCAGATTGCCGACCAGCTGACCGGCTACGGCGAGTGGGAATATCAGGTTGCGCTGAATACCACCGAAGCTCAGGGAACCGCTGATAACTTTACCCGCGTGGGCTTTGCCGGTCTGAAATTTGGTGATGCCGGTTCATTCGATTACGGCCGCAACTACGGCGTAATGTACGATATCGGCGCATGGACAGACGTTCTGCCGGAATTCGGTGGTGATACTTACGGCGCAGATAACTTCCTGTTCCAGCGTTCAAGCGGTCTGGCAACCTACCGTAACAACGACTTCTTCGGTCTGGTCGATGGCCTGAACTTTGCGTTGCAGTATCAGGGCAAAAACGGCAACTCTAAAGAGACCAACAACGGCCGCGATGTTCTGGGTCAGAACGGTGACGGCTGGGGCATGTCAACCACCTATGATATCGGGCAGGGCTTCAGCCTCGGTGCTGCGATGTTCTCTTCCGATCGTACCTCCGATCAGAACAGCCCGGCCGTGCTGGGCCACGGTGATCGCGCAACCGCCTATACCGGTGGTTTGAAATATGATGCTAACAACATCTACCTGGCGGCGATGTTCACCCGTTCATACAACGCTACCCGCTTCGGCAGCATCGATAGCACGGCATACGGCTACGCTAACCAGGCCGACAACTGGGAACTGGCTGCACAGTACCAGTTCGACTTCGGCCTGCGTCCATCACTGGCCTTCGTTAGCTCACGCGGCAAAGATATTGAAGGCTACGGCAAGCAGAACCTGAAAAGGTATATTGATGTAGGTGCGACCTACTACTTCAATAAAAACATGTCCACCTACGTTGACTACCAAATCAACCTGCTGGACAACAACGAATTCACTAACAATACCGGTATCAATACCGACGACATCGTGGCGCTGGGTCTGGTTTACCAGTTCTAAGCCGGATGGTGCAGGGATAAAAGGTCGGGGGGAAACCCCCGGCCTTTTTTATTGGCTACCGCCGCCCGTCAATCTTAATCTTGATCAGGAAACTGTTGGAAAGCTGCAAGAGTAAGCTTGTGTTGACCTTATCCGATAAAGATAATCAGCGCCGACACGAAAATGCAGTAGATTTGAAGGAAGAAGATGAACAGTTTTTGGCGATATTCATGCGGTCTGCTGGCGGTTTTTTTACTGGTAGCCTGTGACGATCCACGGTCAGCGCAAACAACGCCGGGGATGGTACTGGAAGGCAAAACGATGGGCACCGTCTGGCGCGTCAGCCTCGCCGGTGTCGATGCCGGACGCAGGGATGCGCTGCAACGCGCGGTGCAGCAGCAGCTGGACGATGACGATCGTGAGCTTTCTACCTGGAAAAGCGACTCGGTACTGTCGCGGTTTAACCAGTATCGCGGGGCAGAACCGCAGCCGGTCAGCGATAATATGGCGGATATCATTACCCAGTCGCTGCGAATTGGACGACAGACCGACGGTGCGATGGATATCACCGTTGGACCACTGGTGAATTTGTGGGGATTTGGCCCGGAAAAGCAGCCGGATAAAACCCCGAGCCAGCCGCAAATCGATGCTGCGCGGGCGCTAACCGGCTTACAGCACCTGCGGGTGATCAACAGTGGGGGGCACTCCTGGCTGCAAAAAGATCTTCCCGCGCTGTACGTTGATCTCTCCACCGTCGGCGAGGGCTTTGCCACCGATCATCTGGCGCGGCTGATGGAAAAAGAGGGGATCAACAACTATCTGGTTTCCGTGGGAGGGGCCGTCCTGACCCGCGGCCTGAATGCGCAGGGTAAAGCCTGGCAGGTTGCCATTCAGAAGCCGACCGACCGCGAAAATGCGGTACAGGCCATTGTTGATTTGCAGGGGCACGGGATCAGTACCTCCGGCAGCTATCGCAACTATTATGAACTGGACGGGAAGCGTATTTCGCACGTCATCGATCCGGCCACCGGCAGGCCGATTGAACATCAGCTGGTGTCGGCAACCGTTATTGCGACCACGGCGCTGGAAGCCGACGGCTGGGATACCGGGCTGATGGTACTCGGCACCGAGCGGGCAAAGGCGCTGGCGCTGCGCGACAAACTGGCGGTCTACCTGATTTATAAGCAGGGAGACGGTTTTGCCAGCTGGATGTCGCCCCAGTTTGCCGCCTTTATCACGTCCGATTCCGCGGTGGATTCTACGACTGAATAACAGTAAGGAGGACGGGTGCTCGACCTGTTTGCAGAAGATGAACCCTGGAGTGAACCGCTTGCCGAAGGCGCGGTGATCCTGCGTCGGCGCGCCCTGAAACAGGCCGGGAAGCTGCTGGAGCAGGTAGCAGAGATTGCGGACCTGAACCCCTTTTATCACCGCGTTACCCCCGGCGGACACCGGATGTCGGTTGCCATGACAAACTGCGGTGATTTCGGCTGGTCAACGGACGTCCGGGGCTATCGCTACAGCGAACAGGATGGTGAAAGCGGCCACCGCTGGCCGCCGATGCCGGCAATATTTCGTCAGCTGGCGGTGGACTGCGCCGCCGAAGCGGGATTTCCTGATTTTAACCCCGACGCCTGCCTGCTTAACCGCTATGAACCGGGCGCGAAGCTGACCCTGCATCAGGATAAAGATGAACGCGATCTGCGCCAGCCGATCGTTTCGGTCTCGCTGGGGCTGCCTGCGGTGTTCCAGTTTGGCGGCTTTGAGCGTAGCGACCTTACCACGCGGGTTCTGCTGGAGCACGGCGATGTGGTGGTGTGGGGTGGGCCTTCCCGCCTGCGCTATCACGGTATTTTGCCGCTTAAGCCGGGCATTCATCCGCAGGCGGGCGCCTTCCGTTTTAATCTGACCTTCCGCCGCGCCCGTTAGCTCCTGGCCGGTCCGGCGTTTAATTGAGTAGAAATGAGAATTAATATTGATCTCGTTTAGCGACTCATTAAACTGCAACCTGCTTTTCTTTGCCGGGATGTGTTTATGGAGTTGCTTTACGTGGTTTACAAGCAGTATCGCTGGCCGTTTATCGGCGTGATACTGCTCAGTCTGCTCAGTGCGGCGCTGGGAATTGGCCTGATCGCCTTTATTAACCGCGAACTGATCGTCACCCTTAATTCCTCGTTGATGGTACTGCCACAGTTCCTCGGGCTGCTGCTGCTGCTGATGGCGGTCACGCTCGGTTCACAGCTGGCGCTGACGCAGTTAGGTCATCACTTTGTTTATCGCCTGCGCGGAGAGTTTATCCGCCGTATTATGGATACCCGGGTCGAGCGTATTGAGCAGATTGGCAGCCCCCAGCTGCTGGCGGCGCTGACCAGCGACGTGCGTAACATTACCATCGCTTTTGTCCGTCTGCCTGAGCTGATTCAGGGCATTATTTTAACTGTCGGATCGGCGGCTTATCTGGCCTGGCTGTCGCCAAAAATGCTGATGGTTACGGCGGTTTGGGTAGCCATTACCCTTATCGGCGGCTGGAAACTGGTGTCCCGTGTTTATCAGCATATGGCCGTACTGCGTAATACCGAAGACCGGCTCTATGCTGATTTTCAGACCATCATTGATGGCCGCAAGGAGCTGGCGCTAAACCGTCAGCGGGCGCAGCAGATTTTTGAAAACGTCTACAGCGAAGATGCGAAAACTTATCGCCACCACATTGTGCGGGCCGATACCTACCACCTGAGTGCGGTTAACTGGTCGAACATTATGATGCTTGGCGCGATTGGCTTAGCCTTTTATCTGGCCAACAGCCTGGGCTGGGCAGATACCGCCGTGGCCGCGACCTACTCGCTGACGCTGCTCTTCCTGCGTACGCCGATGCTCTCCGCCGTTGGCGCGCTGCCCACGCTGCTGACCGCCCAGGTTGCGTTTAATAAACTCAACTCCTTCGGGCTTACCGCCTATCAGGAAGCGTTCCCCGGACAGAGTAAAAAGACCGACTGGCAGACCCTTGAGCTGCGCGATTTGGTCTTCCATTACGGGGACAACGGTTTTGCCGTCGGGCCGATCAATATGACGCTGAAACGGGGCGAACTGGTCTTTCTGATTGGCGGCAACGGCAGCGGAAAATCAACGCTGGCCATGCTGTTGACCGGGCTGTATCAGCCGGTGTCCGGTGACATCCTGCTCGACGGCAGGGCAGTGCAGGCCGAGGAGATGGATGACTATCGCCGCCTGTTCTCCGCGGTCTTTACCGATGTGCACCTGTTTGACCGTCTGATTGATGACAGCGGGCAACCCGTCGATCCGGCGCTGGTGCAGAGCTGGCTGGAACGGCTGAAAATGCAGGATAAGATCACGCTGGACGGCAACCGCATACTGAACCTTAAGCTGTCGAAAGGGCAGACCAAGCGGCTGGCGCTGCTGCTGGCGACCGCCGAACAGCGTGACATTCTGCTGCTGGACGAATGGGCCGCCGATCAAGACCCGCATTTTCGCCGGATCTTCTACCGCGAGCTGCTGCCGTGGCTACAGGGGATGGGCAAAACGATTCTGGCGATCAGCCATGACGATCATTACTTCCTGCATGCCGATCGCCTGCTGGAAATGCGTCAGGGCAGGCTCATCGAGTTAACGGGCGCAGAGCGTGATATGGCGACGCTGGACGCGGTAAAACGAACGGATACGGCGCACTAAGCCGCAGGCGACGTTTTGCTTAACCTCAGCGACTATTGTAATCAGTCAAAGAGTTAACGGCTTATCATGATGATAAGCCGTTTTTTTGCGGGGGATTACAGGACCTTAGCCAGGAACCGGCGGGTGCGCGGATGTTGAGGGTTGTTTAATACCTGCTGCGCGCTGCCCTGCTCAACGATTTTTCCATCCACCATAAACACCACGTTATCGGCCACCTCGCGGGCGAAGCCGATTTCATGGGTAACCACCACCAGCGTAGTGCCTGAACGCGCCAGCTTTTTAATGGTATCCAGCACTTCTCCCACCAGTTCAGGATCGAGGGCGGAGGTGGGTTCATCAAACAGGATCACGCGGGGGTCGAGCGCCAGCGCACGGGCAATCGCAATACGCTGCTGCTGACCGCCGGAAAGGTGGCGCGGCCAGGCTTCGGACTTGTGGCGCAGTCCCACTGCATCCAGCAGCTCCCCGGCGCGAGAAACGGCCTGTGGACGAGTCAGCTTTTTATGCACAATCGGCGCTTCAATAATGTTTTCCAGCACCGTCAGGTGCGGAAACAGATTAAAGTTCTGAAAGACGTAGCCCACTTCCGTGCGCTGCTTAAGAATCGCTTTTTCTTTGAGTTCGTAGAGCCTGTTACCTTTACGTCGGTAGCCAATATAGTCACCGTCGATGCGAATAAACCCTTCATCGACGCGTTCCAGATGATTGATGGCGCGGAGCAGGGTGGACTTACCCGACCCGGAGGGGCCAAGGATCACGGTCACCGAGCCGGGAGGCAGCTCCAGCGACACGTCATCCAGCGCCTTAAAGCGGCCAAAGCTCTTGCTGACGTGAGTGATGGAAATATGGCCGCGCGCCGTGTGGCTGTGCAGATCGAGGGCTTCTGACATAATTAGCTCCTGAGCAGGGTAACGGCCGCCGTCTGACGACGCAGGCGCCAGCGCGAACGCGGGGCGGAGGATTCACGGGTGGCGCTGCGGGCAAGCCAGCGTTCCACATAATGTTGCAGTACCGACAGCAGAGTGGTAATCACCAGATACCAGACGGCAGCCACCATCAGCAGCGGGATCACCTGCTGGGTGCGGTTGTAAACCATCTGAATGGTATAGAACAGCTCCGGCATCGCCAGCACATAAACCATCGCCGTACCCTTGGCGAGGCTGATAATTTCGTTGAAGCCGGTTGGAATAATCGAGCGCAGCGCCTGCGGTAGAATAATGCGCAGCGTGCGACGCGATGCGGGCAGGCCCAGCGCGGCGGCAGCTTCAAACTGTCCCTGATCGACGCCCAGAATACCGCCGCGAATAATCTCAGCGGTATAGGCCGACTGCACCAGCGTCAGGCCGATCACGGCCGTAGTGAACTGTCCCAGAACGTCAATGGTCTGGTATTCAGCAAAGATCAGCGGGGTAAACGGAATGCCGAACGACAGGGTGTCGTAGAGATAGGAAAAGTTATAGAGAATAATCAGCACCACAATCAGCGGCAGCGAGCGGAATAGCCAGATGTAGCTGAACGCCAGTCCGGAAAGCAGCCAGGACGGGGAAAGGCGCGCCAGCGCCAGCGCGCCCCCCAGGAAAATACTGAGTACGGTGGCAATCAGCGTCAGCAACAGGGTTTGCACCAAGCCGCTGAGAATTGCCGGATGGAAGAACCAGTGCGCGAACACCGACCACTCCCAGCGGGGGTTAAAGGCGATCGACTGAATGACCACCGCCAGCACGAACAGCGCGATAAAGCCGCCCAGCACTCTGAGCGGATAACGGGCGGGAACCACCCGCAGGGTTTCATTCGGTTTCATGTGCAACTCCTGCGGTTACGGGCTGATGCAGCACTTTACGGAATCGCAGGCGACCATCGTGCGGCGGCAGGCTGTACTCTTCCGGATCGCGGTTGATGTCAAACTGCGGCTGGTAGCCGTGCGAAATATAGAGGCGCACGGCCTCCGGCTGGCGGAAACCGGTGGTCAGGAAGACGTGCTGATAGCCAGCCTGAAGCGCACGGCGCTCCAGCTCTTCCAGCACCAGCAGCGCCAGCCCCTGGCGGCGTAAATCACCGCGCGTCCAGATGCGTTTCAGCTCGGCGGTATGGGGATCGAGCGCTTTGAAAGCGCCCATAGCGATAATTTCCCCCTCGCGCTCCAGCACAATAAAGCTGCCCTGCGGCGGCAGATACCACTCGGTCAGCTCCACTTCGGCATCGCTGGAAAAATAGTCACCGTAGCGGGCGCTGTACTCACCGAACAGCCCTTCGATAATCGGTATCAGCTCCGGGGCTTCCGGAGAGAGCTGGCGAAAGTGTGCGTTGCTCATGGCGTGCTCCTCAGTCGCCCAGGCCCGGCGGGTTGATTTCGGAACGATCCAGGCGTTCAACGCCTTCGCCCCAGCGGTTCAGCACCTGGTCGTACTCGCCGCTTTTAATCACCCCGTTCAGCGCGGTATTGACCGGCTTGACCAGACCATTGTCTTTCTTCAGCGTCACGGCAATGTGCGCCGCCTTCGGCCAGCCGCCGTCAACGCTGCCGACAAGTTTTGTCTGGCCGGTCAGCGCCGCTTTCCAGGCACCGATAACGTTAGGTCCAAAATAGGCATCGGCGCGTCCTGACTGAAGTGACAGCGTCTGTGCAGCATCATCCTTAACGTAGATTGGGGTAAAGGGCTTCAGCCCTTTCTTCTGGTTGCTTTCATCCCAGGCCAGCAGGATCGCTTCCTGGTTAGTACCCGAACCGACAATAATGCGCAGACCGGCGATATCCTCTGCTTTTTTCAGCGACGCTATCTTGCTGTTGGATTTAACGTAGAAGCCCAGTGAATCCTGACGATAGGTGGCGAAGTCAAACTTCTCCTTACGCGCTTTGGTCACCGTTACGTTGGTGATCGCAGCGTCATACTTCCCGGAGCTGACGCCCAGCGGCCAGTCTTCCCAGGACGTTGGCACGATGTTCAGCTCCAGGCCCAGACTGTCGGCGACTAGGCGGGCGATATCCACCTCACTGCCTAACAGGGTTTTGTTGTCATCGGAAAACAGCGTCAGCGGCGGCGAGTTCAGTGCGGCAACGGCAACGGTAAATTTACCCGGTACGGCAAAACGTTGGTCTTTCGGGATCTGGGCGACGGCCTCGGGATTCACCGGCGCATGGATCGGTTTAGTGTTGGCTTCTACGCTTATCCCCGTGCCGTTAACCTTGACCGTTTCAGCGAAGGTACCGCTGCTGAGCAGCGCGGTAGCAACGAAAAGTCCTGACAGTAGTGACGATTTAATCATGATGTATTCTCTTATTTTTTATTTGAATTGCAGGTGTAAACAGCAACTGCCGTGCCTAAGCTACGTCGCGCAGTGCGGCTTCCGCCAGCTGGCTGAAGTAGTCGGCTGCCGGTGCAAGGAGTGCCTCATCTGGGTTAAAACCGGGATGGTGCAGACCAAAAGCGCTGGCGCTACCGATACTGACGAAGGTGCCCGGCGTGTTATGCAGGTAGAAGGCGAAATCTTCTCCGCCCATTTGCAGGTCGGCATGCTGCACGTTATAGCCCTGCTGCCTCGCCACATCTTTACTGAATTCTGCCCAGCGTTCGGTGTTAACCAGCGCCGGAGGACCGGGATGCCAGTTCAGCCGGGCGGTTGCGCCGAATCCTTCCGCAATGCCGCTAATCAGCTGCCGTATCCGCTGCGGCAGCTCTGCACGAATAGCATCGTTATGGGTGCGCACGGTGCCTTCCAGCACCACGTTCTGCGGCAACACGTTCCAGGTATTGCCGCCCTCAATGCGGGTCACGCTGACCACCACGGATTCAAGCGGGCTGTAGCTGCGGCTGACCAGGGTTTGCAGGGCGCTGACGATCTGGCTGGCAATGACAATGGCGTCAATGCCTTCCTGCGGCCGGGCGGCGTGGGCACCTTTACCGCCGATCTCGATATCGAAACGATCGACGTTGGCGTAAAACGGCCCGCCGCGCGTGGCAAAGGTGCCAACCTCAAGCTCCGGGGCGTTGTGCATGCCAAAAATTGCGCTGACGCCGTCCAGCGCACCGGCCTTAATCAGCGTCTTAGCGCCACCGAAGCGCTCTTCCGCCGGCTGAAACAGCAGCCGGACGCGGCCCGGCAACGTCTGTTCGCGGGTCTTTAACAGCAGCGCCGCTCCCAGCATCACCGACGTGTGAACGTCGTGGCCGCAGGCATGCATAACTCCGGCGTGCTGCGAACGAAACGCCACCGGCGCCGCCTCTTCAATCGGTAGGGCATCAATATCGGCACGCAGCGCAATCAGCGCGTCGCCCTGGCCTATTTCCGCCACCACGCCGGTGCTCAGTCCGAAGGGAAGGGCGTTGATACCGGCGCTGCGCAGCCAGCCCTGAATACGCTCCGTGGTGGCGAATTCCTGGTTGGACAGCTCGGGAAACTGATGCAGCTCGCGGCGCCAGGCGACCAGCTGCTGTTGCAAATCGATGTGCATATTGTTCTCCTCAGGCGGCAATCAGGCGATGGCTGGCCAGTAGCTCCAGCGACTTGATGCGGGCTGCGCCGCTGCTGATTGGGGTATCGATAATGAACTCTTCGATACCGTACCGCCGGTGCAGCGCTTCCAGCCGTGCGTGCACCTGGTCCGCGGTGCCTTTAATAATCGCCGCTTCGCGTGGCTCAATCTGGTAGTCGGTGGCACCGGCCTGGCGAATAAAGGCTTCTGCCTGGGCCAGCGTTCCGACCGTTACGCTCTGGCCATTTTTCACCTGCACGCGGTAGTGCTGAAGATCGGCGGCCAGCAGGTCAGCTTCCGCCGGAGAGTCCGCAACAATAACCTGTACGGCGACCAGCGCTGATTGACCGCCGCTGAGACGGCGATAGGTTTCCAGCGCCTGCTCCAGCTCTCTGCTGTCGCCGTTCAGATGCGCGGCAAACACAAAGTGCCAGTTCAACTCCGCCGCCAGCTGCGCACTGCCTTCGCTGGCTCCCAGCAGAAAACGCTGGGCGGGGCGCGGAGGCAGCGGAGTGGCCAACAGTCGATCCTCACTCTCATCTTCACCGTCCGCTCTGGCGGTAAGCCAGCCGTCCAGCGCCCGGAGCTGCGTGGCAAAGTCGCCTTTCGCCTCGGCGTTCACTCCCTGCTGAAGAGCGCGGGTTGAGAGCGGTAGTCCGCCCGGTGCTTTACCTACGCCAAGATCGATACGGCCCGGTGCCAGCGATGCCAGCAGGTTAAAGTTTTCAGCCACCTTATACGGGCTGTAGTGCTGCAACATCACCCCGCCGGAACCTACGCGCAGGCTGCGGGTATGGGCGAGAATCCAGGCGATCAGGACTTCTGGAGAAGGGCTGGCCAGCGCCGAAGTATTATGGTGTTCCGCCAGCCAGAAACGCGTAAATCCCCACTCTTCGGCCTTCTGCGCCAGCAGCAGGGTCCGGGCCAGTGCCAGGGACGCATTTTCGCCTTCTGCCACCGGACTTTTGTCCAGCAGGCTCAGTTGGTAGGCCATGGTTAATCCTTGATTAGCTTTAGTTACTGGCAATTATTGAAGGCGGAGGCGGGAAGTGTAAAACAACAAATCTGGCTTAAATCATGCGCCAGCCGGGATTGGCAGCTATTACCGCGCAGCGGCAAAGACTGTGCAAAATGGATATTATGCGATCGCCGAGAAATAGGGTTTACTGAGTACTCACACTACGGAGGAGCGAAATATGAAAGGTTTATGGCTGCACTTTACCCGATATTTTCAGGTTCCTGCGGGTATGCCAACGCTGGACAGCTGTCGCATCGTTGAAGCGATGATCCCCATGGTCGAGCTGTACGGCGTGGATCTCCCTCCGCTGCCGTCTCTTCATGACCGCCGTGGTTAGAACGCGCGTTGGCGTTAATTTATTGATGCTGCTGCCCGATAACCCAGGTTAATACCCTGTCGGGCCGCAGCGCTATCTGAGCAATAAACTCTCTTCCGGCATAAAATTCCGCAGAAAGCGTTTTAGTCAGCCGCAGTACCGCACGCTGACTCTCCTTGTCCCAGTCAACGACCTCCGCCGCGCTGAAATCCATGAACTGCCGCAGACGCGGCCAGATGGCTTTATACAGACTCTCTTTCATCGAGAAGACAGCCGTCAGCGCGCTGGCAAAGGGCAGATCGCGCTGCGCCATCAGCAAGGTTTCCGCCGGGCTGACGATCAGATGTGCAATATCCCTTGCCCGCTCCTCACTCATTATCCGTTCGCCGTCGATACCGGGCAGCAGATCGCTGCGCCGGGTAAGCAGCGCCCCTGTCCAGCTTTGAGTATGGGAAAGAGAGCCGCGAATGTCCGCTGGCCAGAGCGGGGCGCGGGAAGCATCGTTGTCTAAAACGAACTGCTCTATGCCAAAGGTTCGCATCGCCTGTTGCAGGCAGTAACGGCTGGCGAGAAACTCCGCCCGTCGCTTCCTGACCGCCCGCTGCATTCTTTCGGGAACGGCAATATGCAGCCTGTCGAACAGCGACTCTTCGAAAAAATCGGCATCGAAACGGGCATCCAGCAGCAGGACGTCAGGATAATTACCCAGCGGTTCCAGAGTAAAGTGAGTGAGGAACGGGGGATGCAGGGGCAAAGGTAAAGCCGACATAGCCACTAACCGGTTGAAAGATGATGCCTTATTTAAGCAGGTTAGTGGCCGGATATCAAAAGTCGGGCGGCAGTGTCAGTGGTTGGGTGGAATAGCGAGATGCTTTATAGAAACCACAAAATGATCCTGCCCCTTTGAGATTTTGGCACCGCGATCGCACCAGTGGGTAGCCAGACGGAAAAAGTCGTCGCTACCGATGTCATAGGCCAGCTCTACCTTGTGGATCCCTGAATAAAGGAGGTCTTCTGCGTCTTTAAGATTTTTTGCTTTTACCGTTGGCATGTTGGTTAATCCTGTTCTACACAGTGCGCGTTTAGTCTATCTACAGCCTATGATAGTTATGTGACAGTTTTGTTTCCGTAGGGCGCAGAACCTGAAAAATGTGACGCAGCTGGCAAATTTATCAGCCGCATAGGGCCGGATAGGGGCATCGTTTGTTCCCGACTTTACTTAGCTTGCAATGTTCGTTAGCACTATTTCTGCCGGATTAGAGTAGGGCGAACGATGTTTCATCTCGCCGTATTAATGACCATTTAACGTAAGCGATGTTTTATCTCGCTATATTGATAGCCATTTAACGCAAGCGATGTTTTTATTGAGTGTTGTTTTAATTATGTGCGGGTGGTTATTTGGAGTTGTCATTTTTACAATAATCCTTGAGTGCATTACATTGAACCACCGTCAGGATTATTGACAGATACAGGCGGCAGGAGTAGATTTTTATCGCGCCACTACAGGGAATTTAATAACAGGGAGAGCAGTTTAATGAAAAGACGTAGCGCAGTTATCATCTCTTTATTGTACGGTCTGGCCGTGTTCTCAACCGCATGTGAAGCAAATGTAAAACAGGAGAACGTTTCGGCAAGCAGTGCTCCCTCATCCGGCGCGGCAAAAGAACATTTCGATTATAATCAGCAGTCGGACTGGCATATCACCTCAGGGGAAATGCAGTCACCTGTCGATATCATCGTCAGTAGAACCGAGAAAATGCGGGACGCGGGCAGCATCACGCTTAACTATAATAACAAAATCACCCGCGCGGAAAACAACGGTCACAGTATTGAGGTGACCGACTCGGGTACGGCAACGATCAATAAAAGAAACTTTGAGCTGATTCAGTTTCATTTTCACTCCGCCAGTGAACATACGATTAACGGCCAGCATTTTCCACTGGAAGCCCACTTTGTCAATAAATCACAGGATGGACGGATTGCCGTTATCGGCGTTTTATTTACGGAAGGAAAAAATAACGTGGGTTTCGGCGAAGTGCTTGATGACGTGAATAATGATAAAAACGATCCGATAACCGACATCCAAGCCATGTTTCCTGAGAATAAAAGTTACTATCATTACTTAGGTTCACTGACAACCCCACCGCTGATTGAAAACGTAGAGTGGTATATCTTAAAAGACCCTGTTGAGGTTTCATCCGCGCAGATTGCAACGTTTAAGAAACTGTACTCGCACAACAATCGGCAGCTTCAGAAACTGAACGATCGCGTAGTGCTGAGTTATGATGAATAGTTGATTTTTGACATTCAGGGGAAAAACCAGCCCGTAAGGGCTGGTTTTTTATACTGCCATGCTGTGTAAGCTTCAAGGTAATCGACTTGCCATCATCGGTAGAGAAACGATTATTTTTTCGTAGATTTACTAGGCTTCAGATCTGGAGTATTTCCAGGAGTGTTTTTATTATCACGCTGGCGCTGGTCAGGTTTGCCAGTTGATTCAGCAATACGTTTTGGTCCTGGTTTAAGAGACATGATTTGTATCCTTTAGATTTCGAGAGGAATATCTCTCAAGAATAGATATATATGTTCTTACAGGTGTTATCAAGTCTTATAAGGAAATTATTTTTTATCTACACTAACATAATTATTATTGGTAATTGTTTTGTAAGGATTATCGTGCAGCCTGAAGAGATTGAGTCCAGGATGAATTGAATTTTTTAAATATGTGTAGGGTGAGAGTACTACATACATGAGTAAAATCGTTACTTTTCTGAGTTTTTTGAGTATTAATGCCTATTCTGATTGATGATTTTATTTTGTTGATTTCTACTATCTTTCATTAACGCAGAGTTTTAGCGGGTATAGTCTGCACTGTGTTTGTTTCAATAAGAGGGTTTTTATGGAATGGATTATTGGTGGATTTATTTTATTGGCAGTTATTGGTGCAATTTTTAAACCGCGAAGGTGTGATGTTTGCGGGATATTTTTTAAGAGAAACTATTACACTTGGACAATTGAAGGCAGGAAACAACATTTATGCCCTAATTGCAACAACAAAATGAGTCGCAAAATCAGTAATAAAAAATTTACCGACAGATTTGGTTAATGAAATTTTCGTAGATATTCTATAAAGGTCAGTATTTTTTAGTAATTAACCAAAGAGCAGAGTAGCACTGTATCAATATCGTATAACTAAGATTATTACATAATCACCTATTTTTTGCAGTGGTACTGATCTCTTCCCTTTCTTCAGTACCGGCTTAAAGTGGGGTTTCCGGCCTTTCTTTCCATAAACAAATGAGGTCATACGGCATGAAAAAGACACGTTATACCGAAGAGCAGATCGCTTATGCCCTGAAGCAGGCAGAAACAGGTACGCGGGTGGAGGAACTCTACAGAAAGGTGGGGATTTCCGAGGCTACTTTTTACAATTAGAAGGAGTAGTTTGGCGGCATGAGCGTGACGGAACTGCGCCGGCTGGAAGAAGAGAATCACCGCCTGAACGGCTGGTCGCCGATCTCAGCCTGGACAAGAAAATGCAGCAGGACGTCATCCGAAAAAAATTCTGAGGCCAGTGCAGAAACGCGAGGTGGTTGAATACCTGCTGGCAGCGTACCACATCGGGGTCTCCAGGGGATACCGGCTGATGATGTAAAGCCGAACGGTCTACAACTACCGCAGCTGTCGCGATGACCGGGCTCTCACGCAGCGGATACGGGAGATTGCAGAAACCCGTATTCGTTATGGTGTGCAGCGGATCCATATCCTGCTGCGGCGGGAGGGGTGGCTGGTTAATCATAAGAAAACCCACCGGATTTACTGTCTGGAAGGGCTGAACCTACGGTCAAAAAGCCCGCGGCGGCACGTGGCGGCCAGACACAGACCTATCTGCCCGGCCGTGACCGCGGTGGATCAGTGCTGGAGCATGGATTTCGTTGCTAATAATCTTTTCAATGGACGCCGGATCCTTGCCTTGACTGTAGTCGATAATTTTAGTCGTGAATGCGTGGCGATCGAGGTAGGCCAGGGGCTTCGCGGTGATGATGTGGCCGCCGTGATGGAACGGATCAGGCAGACACAGCAGCGTGTACCATAGCGGCTACAGACGAACAACGGGAGCGAATCTATCTCTAAAATGCTGGTTCGCTGGGCGTATAAAAACAGGGTAACGATGGACTTCTTCCGCCCCGGAAAGGCTACATATATCGCCCTGGTTGAGTCATTTAACGGCAGCCTTCGTGATGAATGTCTGTACGTGCACTGGTTCCTGTCACAGGAAGATGCTCAGGAGAAGATCGAGCACTGGCGGCAGGAATATAACCAGAACCGACCACATTCCTCGTTAAATAACCAGCCTCCGGAAGAAATTATCCGAAGCCTGCAAACATGCCCGGATCTCTGATTTGAACTGGCACCGATATTGGGAGGAGATCATTATTTTCATAAGCTTCCATAAATTTTGGAACGGTTCACGGGTATATCTAAATCATATTTTTTACAGACTGCTTTTACTAATTCAAAAAACCAGTTAGGAGCATAAGGAGATACTTTTAACTCCTGAATTAAATTTAGCATATTCAGGTTTATTTTTGTTCCAAACTCGGATCTTACTTCTTTCAATTGACTTAATGGGCTATAACCAATAAGTCTGACTTCCTGTTCATAGGTATAAAAGTTAGATTTGTGCATGAGGGGAGCCAGTTCATGCTGAATTTTAAACGAATCTGTATCGTAAGATATGTATTCGACCTTAGCTATGATCATGTTGTAGGCATCTGGTGGGAAAAGACTTGTTTTTATCTTTTCAAGGTTGGTCACTATACATACCGAACTTTCTGATTCACCATATATTTTCCACATTGCCATGCTCTCATGCCTATTCGCATGCCAGCAGTTCACATCGATCCATTCTTTATATTGTTTATTAATGTCATCATAGCTAAATTCGTTATCAGGAAAATCCCCGAAAACTGTTTTGTTAATTCTTTTTTCTATGCTTTCTTCTATTTCTATTGTTTTTCTATCATGTTCAATTCTTTCTTCAGGTGTTAGTTTATCATCTCTTGGCCATAGATGGTTAATTGCAGCGTCCAATATGATGGCGCTGCCATCATTTAAAAATTTGAAGTCCAAACTTAGATCACCTTCATTCTTATCTTCAAAACCTGAGACTTTCGATAGAAATATTTTATTTGTTTCAATAAGGTCCATGAACTTTGAAAAATTCATATACTTTTGAAGTTCAGTTACATCACTGAAATCACCTACAGTTTCCATATGACAACTCCATTGAATAATAACAAGTAATTATTTGAACACCTTGTAAAAATAGCTTTTATAACTGGTCTGTTGTTAGTTACCTTTTGCTAAAGCTACTTATTGAACGCTCACCCGGCGATTATGGTTATCAGCGATCGCGCTAGAGTACTGAGTTACTGACGATAAAAATCAACCAGATAATCGGCTGTAAGCTGCATCCCTCTACCGTGCGTCTCTGGTTGCCTGCGGCAGGGCTTGCCTGGCGCAGAGCCGCACCAATGCTGCATATCCGTGACGCGCATGAGAGGAAAAAATAGCAGCGATAAATGCAGCACTAACACGCTGTTGCGCAGAGCATCCGGTCTTTTACGAAGATGAAGTGGATATCCATCTGAACCCCAAAATTGGTTCTGACTGGCAAATGCGTGGTCAGCAGAAGCGGGTGGTCACACCCAGCCCAAATGAAAAAATACCATTTTGCCGGTGCGCTGAACAGCGGCAACGGGCGTGTCTGCTATGTCGGCAGCAGCAGCAAAAGCTCGGTACTTTTTATTAGTCTGCTAAAACACCTGAGAGCCAGTTACAGGCGGGCCAAGATTACCATGCGAATAGTGGATAACTACATCATCCATAAAAGTCTTGAAACGCTGCGCTGGTTGAAGGCCAACCAAAAGTACATCGTGATTTATCCGCTGGTGTATTCGCCATGGGTAAATAATATTGAACGGCTCAGGCTGGCACTGTATGAAACCATTACTCGAAACCATCAGTGCCGTTCAATGTGGCAACTGCTGAAAAAGGTTCGTCATTTATGACAACAGCAAGTCCTTTCCATGGAGGCGGGCACAGTCTGGAAAAGTGTAGCGGTATTAAGAGTGACTATCTAGCTCCAAAAAATCCGGCTGTAAACGGTCATTACTGAATGCTACAGACAACAAAAAACCCGCAAACTCAGTGAGAATGCGGGTTTCTGTAGGGATTCAGTAGGTAACTGGTACATACCGAATAGTGATTTGGTCGGCACGAGAGGATTTGAACCTCCGACCCCGGACACCCCATGACCGTGCGCTACCAGGCTGCGCTACGTGCCGATATGTGCTGCTATATTACTGAACTGCCCTTCGATTGCAAGTAGCTAACACGTTGACTGCGTTATATTTATACAGTCAGTTAGCAATAAACCGTTTTTCATCGGTCAGAACCTGAAGCAGCAGCGCCAGCTGCGGCTTGTGATCCTTCAGCGGCTCACCGCGCGAATTCCAGGCCGCATAGCCACCGTTGTTGTCCAGCAACAGCGTTTCCTGCGGCGTGGTAATCACCAGGTGATGCCTGCTGCTGCTACTGGCCACCCAGTTATGACGACGCTTGGCAGAGAACAGATCTTCGCCCTGCGAGTAGTCAACAACCGGTGTAGTGACGTGCAGCAGACGCTGCATCAGCGTTGCCATAATGTCCTGATGATCGGTGAGTTTATTCACCGTTTGTGCTGGCGTATTGGGCCAGTGAACAATCATCGGCACCTGAAGCGCGGCCCGGTTACCCGGGTTGTCCTCTCCTTCCAGCACCACACCGTGCTGGGCAGTAATCACCACAACGGTATTCGCCAGCAGTCCTTTCTGCTCCAGCGTCGTCAGCACGTTTTGTATTTGCCGATCCACGGCAGCGGCGGCACGGGTATAGCGACGAACGCGCTGTTTCTCAGACTCGTCGGCGTCGCTAGCGTCGGCCGTAGAGAGTGAGATATAGGAGAACCACGGTTCCCGATCGTTCTTATGACCGTTGAGCCAGTTTTGCCACTGGCTAACGGTCTGTGCATTCGACTGAGGCTGTGCTTCCGGCAGCGAGAAGTCAGACAGCAGCGCCTGGCGATACAGCGGCGAACTAAAGCCATCGCTGGCGAACAGGCCGAACTGATAGCTCTGTTGTCCCAGCGTCCCAATCAGGGTAGAGGGGATACGGGAGGAGAGCACCCCGTCCATATAGCTGGGGGAGATACCGTAAAACAGGCCGAACAGCCCCGCATCACCGTTGTTGCCGGAACTGTAGTGTTGATTAAAGCGCACGTTGCTTTCGGCAAAGCGGTTCAGGTTCGGTAGCAGTTTAGGCAGCGTCGCTTCATTCAGGCCATCAACGGTGATCACCAGCAGATTATTACCGGTTCCCTTATCGCTAACGACGATATCACTGAGCGGATAGGCAACGGAAAGTGCCTCCGGATTACCCTGCTGTACCAGACGGCGCTGATATTCCTGGGCATCCAGCAGGCCGTATTTCTCCAGGAACCGGCGGGCGGTCATTGGATAGGAGAGCGGTAAATTCGAGCGCTGCATGGTGATGGGGCGATAGAAATTGGCATCCGCCCAGATATACATCAGGTGGCTGGCAAAGAATGCGCTGATAAACACTGCCGCCAGCGGTTTGCCAAAGCTGCGGCGGTTAAGGCTACGCAGCTTCTGCCAGCTCCAAGTCGCGAACAGCATCTCCACCAGAAAAATAACCGGGACGCTGATAAACATCAGCTGCCAGTCGCGCGCCAGTTCGCTCTGATCGGGGTTGATCACCAGCTCCCAGACCACCGGATTTAAATGCAGGTGGAACTGTTCAAACACCGCGCTATCGACCAGTATCAGCGTCAGCCCGGCGGTGGCCACGATCGCCGACAAAAATCGCAGCAGCCGCTGCGACATGACCACGAAGGTCAGCGGAAAAATAATCAGCAGGTAGGTCGCGAAGACCAGAAAGCTGAAGTGGCCAATCCAGCTACAGAAAGAGTAGATGCGACCGGCCAGCGACATTGGCCAGTCGGCGACAAAAAGGTAACGGCTACCGAGAATGAACGCCACAATGATGTTAAACAGGGCGAACCAGTGCCCCCAGCTTATCATCTGGGAGACTTTTTCACGGTAGCGCTGCTGGTTTGTTACCATAATAGGATCAGGATTGTCTCATCAGTGGGCTTTGTCTTCGCGGACCGAAGCCTGAAGCGCATCGGCAAACGAATGGGCCATAGCCTGGCGCTGCGCGGGGGCAACGCTGGTGTTCAGCAGGTTAGTCACCATATTTCCCAGAACCATCAGGGAAAGATCGGTTGGCGTCTGGTGTTTTTCCAGAACCTGAACCAGTTCTGCGAGGATGTTCTCCACGCGTTCATTACTGTAACGGGATGATTGTGCCATAGTGCCAATTTTAATTTACTGAGATTTAAAGGGCGCCATTTTATCGTAATAGCGCTTTTTTTTCTGCATTTTTATCGTCAGTAACCGGTTAATGTTGTTGCCGGTTGATCGTAATGGCGCCCGGTGATTGAATACGCACCTGTGCCTAAAGGAGAGTTTAACATGAGTCTGGATATCGACCAGATTGCCCTTCATCAGCTGATCAAACGTGATGAACAGACGCTTGATGTGGTGCTGCGCGAGTCGCTGCTGCCGTCCACCCCGGCGGTAACCGCAATGATGGAGGAGCTGCACCGCGTTTACAGCGCCAAAAGTAAAGCCTATGGCCTGTTCAATGAAGGCAGTGAGCTGGCCGATGCGTTGCGTAACTGCCGTAAAGGTGAAGATGACTTTCTCGCCTTCAGCCGGGCAGCGACCGGACGCCTGCGCGATGAGCTGGGTAAGTATTCGTTTGCTGAAGGCGGCGTGGTGCTGTTTGGCCACTATCGCTATCTGGCGGTGGAGTATTTGCTGATTGCCGTTCTCAGCAGCCAGAACAGTATGCGGGTAAATGAAGAGCTGGATATCAGCAGCACGCAGTTCCTGGACATTAACCATGCGGATATCGTCGCGCGTGTCGATCTGACCGAGTGGGAAACGAATCCTGAATCAACGCGCTATCTGACCTTTCTGCGCGGCCGGGTAGGGCGTAAGGTCGCCGATTTCTTTATGGACTTCCTGGGGGCCAGCGTTGGCCTGGATACCAAAGCGCAGAACCGCGGCCTGCTCAAGGCCGTGGATGACTACTGCGAAGAAGCCAGCCTGGATAAAAACGAACGGCACACCTATCGCCAGCAGGTCTACAGCTACTGTAACGAGCAGCTACAGGCGGGGGAGGAGATTGAGCTTCAGGGGCTGTCGGATGAGCTGGCGCCACTGGGTGAAAAAAGCTTCCAGGCGTTTACCGCCGAGCAGGGGTACGAGCTGGAGGAGAGCTTCCCGGCCGATCGCGGTACGCTGCGTCAGCTGACAAAATTTGCCGGCAGCGGCGGCGGCTTAACGCTGAACTTTGACGCGATGTTGCTGGGTGAACGCATTTTCTGGGATCCGGCAACCGATACGCTAACCATCAAAGGCACACCGCCAAACCTGCGCGATCAGCTACAGCGTCGCACCAGCGGAAAATAATCTCATCGTGACGAACCGTATCCGGTTCGTCCGATATTGAGACAAAAAAAACGCCGCATAAGCGGCGTTTTTTTATCGGTCACGAACGGGCGATTAAGCGCGAACGAAGTCGATGTGGTGCAGTTTTGGCTTGAACGGGTGACGCTGAACAGCCTGAACTTTTACTTTAACTTCTTTACCATCAACAACCAGAGTCAGCACTTCTTCGTAGAAGCCAGGCTTAGCCTGCATGTTCATTACGGAGTCGTGATCCAGTTCGATGGCAACAGCTTCTTCTTTCCCGCCATAAATGATTGCCGGGAATTTGTTAGCTGTACGCAGGCGGCGGCTCGCACCCTTACCCTGCTCTTTACGTACTTCTACATTGATAGTGAACATTTTTAAGTCTCTTCAGTTTTTGTTCCTGCTACAGGCGACCCAGCAGCAGGTAGATTGTTCAGCTTTTGCGTAGCAAAAGCGGGCGGCATTATAGCCCTCTTTGCCAACGCGGGCAATGTAATAAACTCAGCTGTTAACGCCAGGCTGCAATGTTCTCTGTACCATCAATTGGATTCAATGCACAAAGCGGACTGCGGTAGCTGTTCTGACGAGCCATTTCTGACTCCCCGCGTAACTTGTCATAAGCATTGGGTAGTGCGATACTTGTAATGACATTTGTAATTACAAGAGGTGTGAGACATGGGTAACATTAGCCTGCGTATCGACGATGAACTTAAAGCGCGTTCTTACGCTGCACTCGAAAAAATGGGTATCACTCCCTCTGAAGCGCTTCGTCTCATGCTTGAATATATCGCTGATAATGAGCGTTTGCCGTTCAAACAAACACTTCTGAGTGATGAAGATGCTGAGCTTGTGGAGATAGTGAAAGAGCGTCTTCGCAATCCTAAGCCAGTACGTGTGACGCTGGATGAACTCTGATGGCGTATTTGCTGGATTTTGACGAGCGGGCACTAAAGGAATGGCGAAAGCTGGGCTCGACGGTACATGAACAGTTGAAAAAAAAGCTAGCTGAAGTACTTGAATCACCCCGAATTGAAGCGAACAAGCTTCGCGGTATGCCCGACTGTTATAAGATAAAGCTCAGCTCTTCGGGTTATCGCCTTGTATACCAGGTCATAGACCAGCGGGTTGTTGTCTTCGTGATTTCCATTGGGAAAAGAGAACGCTCGGAGGTTTACAGCGAGGCCGTCAAACGCATTCTCTGAAACAAAGCAGGACACCGCTGTTTCGCAGTGAAGGTGCCACCTCTGCTTTGCATTGACATGTAATAAACTCAGCGCAATTCGTTAGCGCGGCGAAAACGACCCTGGTAATCAAAAACTTTCTCCCGCACCTGCCAGAACTGGCGCTGTCTGCGCGCCACAACAAAATCCGGATGACGCAGCAGCGGCTGAAGCGCAACGATATCCGCAGCGGACGACCAGGCGAGAGGCACCCCCGGCGCACGCTGATGCGGGCGCAGGAAAAGCTGTTCAAACGCGGTGCGCTGCGCCGGACTCTTCAGGCGAAAGCGCTCGCTGACCTCGGTGGCCTCTTCGTCGAAGTAACGCACCTTCAGCCACTCGCCGTGCTCGTCGCCGCCCGCTTCCAGCACCATTGCCGCACAGCGCAGCACCAGGGCGTCTTTCAGCCTGAGCGCCGCTTTCAGCATATCGTCAGGATCGACCAGAACAGTATCGCACTCGCGGCATCGCCGCGCGGCTATGTCGTTTTCGGCATTGCACTGCGGGCAGTTCTTAAAGCGAAAGCGGTAGTCGCACTGTTCACGATGGCCCTCATCATCCTCCAGCACCCCCTGACAGCGGCGGCCGAAGTGTTCAACGATGGTGCCGTCAGCGGTGGTTTTGCCCCAGAACGTATTGGCGAAGCCGCAGCCGGGGCAGAACACCTGTACCGGCACATTGTCGCTTTTTCCTTTTGGCGCGCCGACTTCCGGGGTATATAAATCGTGCGGGTTTCCGGCGTAGTCAAGGATCAGACAGTCGCTTTTGCCCGGGCTGAGCCGCAGGCCGCGCCCGACGATCTGCTGGTAAAGGCTGACGGATTCGGTGGGTCGCAGGATGGCAATTAAATCGACGTGCGGCGCGTCAAAACCGGTGGTCAGTACGGCCACGTTGACCATATACAGCAGCTCCCGCGCCTTAAAAGCGCTAATCAGCGCATCGCGCTCTGCTGCGGGCGTACCGGCGCTGATCAGCGCTTTGCTCCCCGGCAGCAGGCCGAGGATTTCGCGGGCGTGCTCAACGGTGGCGGCAAAAATCATCACCCCCTGACGCTGCTCGGCGAATTCAACAATCTGCTGAATGATATGCGGCGTAATGCGCTGCTGCTTTTTAAGTTCGAGATTAAGGTCGGCTTCGCTAAACAGGCCGCTCTCCTGCGCCTGAAGCCGGCTAAAGTCGTACTGCACCACCGGCATATCCAGTCGCTCGGGCGGCACCAGAAAACCGTGCTTAATCATATAGCGCAGCGGCAGTTCGTAGATGCAGTCGCGAAACAACGCCTGCTCCGTTCCGCGTACCATGCCGTGATAGTGGAACTGATAGATCCAGCCCTTACCCAGCCGGTAGGGGGTTGCGGTTAGCCCCAGCAGACGAAGATGCGGGTTACGTCCGCGCAGATGGCTGATGATTTGCTGATACTGGCTGTCATCCGCATCGCCGATGCGGTGGCATTCATCGACGATCAGCAGTGAAAACCGGTCGTCAAACTGCGACAGGTTCCGCGCCACGGACTGCACGCTGCCAAAAACCACTTTCGCCCGGCTCTCCTTGCGCTGTAGCCCGGCGGCGAAAATATCGGCCTGTAACCCCCATGCCTGATACTTGGCGTGGTTTTGCGCCACCAGCTCTTTAACGTGGGCCAATACCAGTACCCTGCCGTGGGCCACGCGGGCCAGTTCGGCAATCACCAGGCTTTTTCCGGCACCGGTCGGCAGCACAATAACGGCGGGCTGAGTTGTGCGGCGGAAGTAGTTAACGGTGGCATCCACCGCTTCCTGCTGATAGGGACGTAGGGTAAAAGACATGAACACTCGTTACGGCAAAAAAATATTGCGCTATTATGCCACGAAAGGGCGTTATGCGGACGATCCCCTCTGTGCCGAGGGCGCATCTGCGGCTATACTGTCTTTTCCACTCCGGATGAGCGCGCCGCGCCCTATCACAAGACGTGAATCGTCAGTTTCCATTCCAAAAAATACAGGCAGTGCAGAGTTAATGCGACTTGATAAATTTTTATCCCAGCAGCTGGAAGTCAGCCGCGCCATAGCCACACGCGAAGTGCGTGCAAAAAGAGTGACCGTTGATGGCGAGATCGTACGCGACGGATCATTTAAACTCAGCCCGGAACACCAGGTTGCCTTTGACGGTAATCCGCTGCAACAGCAGCTTGGGCCGCGCTATTTTATGCTGAATAAACCGGTAGGATACGTCTGTTCCACCGACGATCCCGATCACCCCACGGTGCTCTATTTTCTTGCAGAGCCTACCGCCTACAAGCTGCACGCGGCGGGACGGTTGGATATTGATACGACGGGGCTGGTACTGATGACCGATGACGGCCAGTGGTCGCACCGTATTACCTCGCCGCGCCATCACTGCGAAAAAACCTATCTGGTGACTCTGGAACAGCCGCTGAGCGACGATACCGCGCAGCAGTTTGCCGATGGCGTTCAGCTACACAACGAAAAGAGCCTGACCAAGCCTGCCGTGCTGGAAGCCATCGACCCACATCAGGTTCGTCTGACGATCTCTGAAGGGCGCTACCACCAGGTAAAACGTATGTTTGCCGCCGTGGGTAACCGCGTGATTGCGCTGCACCGTGAACGTATTGGTGATATCGCGCTGGATGCCGATCTGGAACCGGGTGAATACCGTGCGCTGACGGCAGACGAGATCGCCAGCGTCGGACTGTGATGGCGACTTACACTGTTTGAAGAGGCTGATGAGTGTCAAAGGATAAGAATTCTTCCGTCGGGCTGGTGGTGATCCTTGGTCTGTTAGCCATGCTGATGCCGCTGTCGATCGATATGTATCTTCCCGCGCTGCCGCAGATAGCCCGCGAATTCTCGGTGTCGGCGGGCAGCGTTCAGATGACGCTGAATGCCTATATTCTTGGCTTCGCCCTCGGACAGCTGATTTATGGCCCGCTGGCGGACAGCTTTGGCCGCAAGCCGGTGATTGCAGCCGGGACGCTGATTTTTGCTCTGGCGGCGGCGGCCTGTGCGCTGTCACAGAGCATTGATCAGCTGATCTATATGCGCTTTTTGCACGGTCTGTCGGCCGCCGCGGGCAGCGTAGTGATCAGTGCGCTGATGCGTGATACCTATTCGCGGGAAGAGTTTTCACGCATGATGTCCTTTGTCATGCTGGTCACTACCGTTGCTCCGCTGCTGGCACCGATCGTCGGCGGCTGGCTGCTGCTAATCTGGACCTGGCACTCCATCTTCTGGACCATCTCCGGGGCGGCCATTATAACGACGCTGCTGGTGGTCACGCAGATAAAAGAAACGCTGCCAAAGGAGAAGCGGCAAAAGTTTCACCTGCGGACCACGCTGCACAATTTCCTTTCCCTGTTCCGTCATCGGCGGGTATTCAGCTATATGCTGGCCAGCGGTTTTTCCTTTGCCGGCCTGTTCTCGTTTCTGAATGTCGGTCCTTTTGTCTATATCGAGCTGAATCATATTTCACCGCAGGATTTCGGCTACTATTTCGCCCTCAACGTGGTGTTTCTGTTCCTGATGACGCTGCTGAACAGCCGCTGCGTTCGCCGTTTTGGTCCGCTGGCGATGTTCCGTTTTGGTCTGCTGGTGCAGTTCACTATGGCCGTCTGGCTGCTGCTGGTGGGGATGCTGGATCTGGGCTTTATCCCACTGGTGCTGGGCGTGGCGATGTATATCGGCTGCGTCGCGATGGTCTCTTCAAACGCCATGGCGGTGATCCTCGATGAATTCCCCCATATGGCGGGGACCGCATCGTCTCTGGCGGGAACCATGCGTTTTGGCATGGGGGCGCTGGCCGGTGCGCTGCTGTCAACCCTGACATTTAACAGCGCATGGCCAATGATTGGCGCTATTTTTATCTGTGCAGCGCTCTCCGTGTGCCTGTTTGCCTATGCGACACGGCCTCGTCATACCCCCGCAGCCTGATCTCTGAACCGGGCTATTCGCCCGGCTTCACCTGTTTCCCCTCTGCTACCCCTCTCTGAGCCAGGTCAGACACCTGTCCTGCGGCTGACTGTTGATTTATTGTGAAACGTGGCGAAGGAGAATTAACAATTTTGCAGCAAAAACGATTGTTATCAGGGTAAGAAAGCGGTACATATAGCAAATAATTGAGATCTAACTCTCAAAAAAGAACCAGGTAATATGTGGGTTTACCAGCGTAATAAACTTTCTTAAGATAAATATTACTAATTATCATGTGGTTATGATTTTAAGCTGAATTGATGATTTACCTTGTAAATTTTTTGTGAAAATATTGTTTAAATTTCACTCTGGGGAACTGTGTTGAATACCTTACAACATTCAGTGGTACATCGTTTGCCAGCCAGCTATCGCTGGTGCAGCGGGCCCGTGGGCGTGAGCGTTGAGCCGCAGGCAGCAAACGGTCTGAGCAGTGATGATGACCTGATAGGGCTGCGCCTGCTCAGCCATAACGGTGCCTCCGCCTGGGAAATCATGCAGAAGATCAAACTCACGCTGGCGGATATTCAGCTTGAATGCTCGGTGCTGGAGCTTGAAGGGGAGCCGTGCCTGTTTGTTCATCGTCAGGATGAATGCACCACGACCTGCCGTTTGAAGAATTTTGGCGTGGGGATTGCCGAAACCTTCAACGGCGAACGCCATAGCTAATTAAGCCAGCGCCAGCAGCTGGCGGGTATACTCCTGCTGGGGTGCATTAAACACCTGCTCACACTCCCCCTGTTCCACCACCTTTCCCTGTTGCAGAACAATCACCTGATGACACAGCGATCTTACAACCTGGAGATCGTGGCTGATAAAGATATAGGCCAGCCTGTGCTGCTGCTGAAGTTTTTTCAGCAGGGCAAGGATCTGCTTTTGCACCGAGCGGTCAAGAGACGAGGTGGGTTCATCCAGAATGATCAGCTGCGGTTGCAGGATCAGCGCACGAGCGATAGCAATACGCTGGCGCTGGCCGCCGGAAAACTCAGCCGGATAGCGATGGCGGGTGGACGCATCCAGACCGACCTCTTCCATAGCGGTAATCACCCGCGCCTCCCGCTGCGCGGCATCCAGCTCGGGATGATGTACCTGTAGCCCTTCGGCGATAATTTGCAGTACGTTCAGCCGGGGGTTGAGCGCGGAGTTCGGATCCTGAAACACCACCTGGATCTGACGGCGTATGGGCAGCATTTGCCTGCGGTTCAGCCGGTGCAGCGGCTGGTTCTTGAACCAGATACCGCCGCTGGAGGCGATCAGCCGCAGCAGCGCCAGGCCGGTGGTACTTTTACCGGAGCCTGATTCGCCGACCAGCCCGAGGGTTTCCCCCGCGTGCAGGCTGAAACTCAGCGAACTCAGGGCGTGGTGATAGCCCACCGTACGCCGCATCAGCCCTTTTCTGATCGGGAAGGCGACCTGGAGATCCTCAACGTTCAGCAGCGGACCCTGCTCCACGTCTGCGGGATCCGGACGCCCCTCCGGTTCCGCATCCAGCAGCTGACGCGTGTAGGGATGCTGCGGCGCGCTGAACAGCTGGCGGGTGGTGTTATGTTCCATCACCTGACCGTTGCGCATAACGGTTACGCTGTCGGCCAGCTGACGTACGATATTCAGATTATGGGTAATAAACAGCAGGCCCATATTCAGCTCCTGCTTCAGCTCTTTCAGCAGCACCAGGATCTGCGCCTGCACGGTCACGTCCAGCGCGGTAGTGGGCTCATCGGCGATCAGCAGCTCCGGTTGGGTCAGCAGCGCCATGGCAATCATCACGCGCTGGCGCTCACCGCCGGAAAGCTGGTGAGGGAAATCATTCAGCCGCTGCGCCGCGTTGCGGATGCCCACGCGATCCAGACAGCTTAACATTTCGGCTCGGGCGGCCTCACGACGCATGCCCCGATGCAGCGACAGCACCTCATACAGCTGTTTTTCAATATTATGCAGCGGGTTAAGGGAAACCATTGGCTCCTGAAAGATCATCGCCATACGGTTACCGCGCAGGCCGCGCAGCGTCCGTTCATCGGCGTTCAGCACGCTTTGACCGTCGAACAGGATATCGCCCTGCTGATACACAACCGGCGGGCTGGGCAGCAGCCGCATCACTGAAAGTGCGGTCACGCTTTTCCCCGAACCGGACTCACCCACCAGCGCCAGCGTTTCACCGGCATCCACGGTCAGAGAAAGCCCGTCAACCACGCGCCGCTCTGACCCGCCCTGGCGAAAAGCGATGCTCAGATCCTGAATAGAAAGTAGCGCCATATCAGTGTACCTTGCTCGGGTCAAAGGCGTCGCGCACGGCTTCACCAATAAAGATTAACAGCGACAGCAGCGTCGCCAGCGAGAAGAACGCGGTCAGTCCCAGCCAGGGGGCCTGTAGATTATTTTTCCCCTGAAGCAGCAGCTCTCCCAGTGACGGTGAACCCAGCGGCAGGCCGAAGCCCAGGAAGTCCAGCGAGGTTAGCGTGGTGATGGAGCCGCAGAGAATAAAGGGAAGATAGGTCAACGTAGCGACCATCGCGTTGGGCAGCATATGGCGCGACATAATTCGCCAGTCGCTAACGCCCATCGCCTGGGCAGCGCGGATGTAGTCAAAGTTACGCGTACGCAGAAACTCGGCGCGCACAACGCCAACCAGACTCATCCAGCCGAAGATTACGGTGATGGCCAGCAGCCACCAGAACCCGGGCTGTACCACGCTGGATAACAGAATAATCAAAAACAGCGTCGGCATCCCTGACCAGACTTCGATAATTCGCTGGCCCCACAGATCAACCTTGCCGCCGAAGTACCCCTGCGTGGCACCCGCGACAATCCCGATAACGCTGGAAAATAGCGTCAGCATCAGACCGAAGAACAGCGAAATTCGCGAACCATAGAGAATACGCGCCAGCACATCGCCGCCGTTAGCATCGGTCCCCAGCCAGTTTTCCAGAGAAGGTGGAGAAGGGAAGGGCCGGTCGCTGGAAAAATTAATGGTGTTATCGCCAAAGCGGATGGGTGCCCAGATAGCCCAGCCCTCTTTATCAATCCGCTGTTTCAGCCACGGATCCTGATAGTCGGCGGGCGTCGCCAGCGGGCCGCCAAAATCGCTCTCGGTATAGTTAAACAGCAGCGGGAAGTAGGTGCGATCCTCATAGTGAACCACCAGCGGCTTATCATTCGCCAGCAGCTCGGCCCCGAGGCAGAGTACGAAAAAGACCAGGAAAATCCACAGCGACCAGAAACCACGGCGATTTGACTTAAATCGCGCCCAGCGAGCCTGATTAATCGGGTTTAAATGACTCATCAGCGTCCCTCAAAATCAATGCGCGGATCGACCAGCGTATAGGTGATATCGCTGATGATATTTAACAGCAGGCCGAGCAGGGTGAAAATATACAGCGTGCCGAACATCACCGGATAGTCGCGCTGAATAGTGGCGTCGTAGCCCAGCAGCCCCAGGCCGTTAAGCGAGAACATCACCTCAATCAGCAGCGATCCGGTAAAGAACATGCTGATAAACGTCGCCGGGAAGCCGGCAATCACCAGCAGCATAGCGTTGCGGAAAACGTGGCGGTAGAGGATATTTTTCTCATCCAGCCCCTTAGCCCGCGCGGTAACCACGTACTGTTTGCGGATCTCATCGAGAAACGAATTTTTAGTCAGCATGGTCAGCGTGGCGAAACCGCCAATCACCGTCGCCAGCACCGGCAGGGTAATGTGCCAGAGATAATCGGTGATCTTGCCGTACCAGGGCAGTGTATCAAACTGCGGGGAAACCAACCCACGCAGCGGGAACCAGTCAAAATAGCTGCCGCCGGCAAACAATACGATAAGCATAATACCGAACAGGAAGGAGGGAATGGCGTAGCCAATAATGATCAGCGTGCTGCTCCATATATCGAAGGCGCTGCCGTTGCGGACCGCCTTCTTTATCCCCAGCGGAATCGACACCAGATAGATTATCAGCGTGCTCCACAGGCCCAGCGTTATCGATACCGGCAGGCTCTCTTTGATCAGCTGAATAACCGAGCTGCTGCGAAACAGACTGTCGCCAAAGTCAAAGCGCAGGTAGTTCCACAGCATGGTGAAGTACCGTTCGTGCAGCGGTTTATCGAAGCCGTAACGTTTGGTGATTTCCGCAATCACTTCCGGATCCAGACCCCGCGAGCCGCGATACTGTCCATCGCCGGGCGAGGCGTTGAGCGTGCTGCGCGCGTGCGAGGCGCCTTCCCCTGCGGCACCCGGCAGGCCGGTGGTCTGACCGAATTCGATGTTGGCAATCGCCTGATCGACGGGTCCTCCCGGCGCAATCTGCACGATAAAAAAGTTAATGGTAATGATTGCCCACAAAGTCGGGATAATCAGTAACAAACGGCGAAGAATATAGGCACCCACAGTCAGGCTCTCCTTAACGACGTTGTGCCGGCAGCTGTGCGGCTTTATTGACGTCATACCACCAGGTATCAAAGCCCAGCGAATAGGTTGGGCGGGTGGCTGGCATCGAAAGTTTATTCCAGTAGGCAAAACGTTCGCTGGCGTTGTACCACATCGGGATCATGTAGTAGTTCCACAGCAGTACGCGGTCGAGCACGCGGCCCAGCGGAAGCAGGGCCGCTGCGTTGCCCTGATTCTGATTAATCTGGCCAATCAGATTATCAATAAGCGGGCTGTTTACGCCGGGCGTGTTGTAGGTTGAGTCGATAAAGCGGCTGTCCCAGTAAAACTGAAGTCCGGTATCGGGAATGGCAAACGCCGCATAGCGCGAAGGCAGCATATCAAAATCGCGTTTGCGCAGGCGGGCCAGATACTGTGAACTGTCAACCTGACGTACGTCCATCTTCACGCCGATACGGGCCAGGTTATGCTGGAAAGGCAGCACCCACTGATCATTACCGCCGCTGCGGAGCAGCAGCTCAAAGCGCATCGGTTTGCCGGTTTTAACGTTAACCAGCTGCTGGTTCTTCAGCTCCCATCCGGCCTGTTTCAGCAGGGCAAGCGACTGGAGCAGTTTATCCCGGTCATAGCCGCTGCCGTCGGTGGTCGGCGGCTGATAGATTTTATCAATCACTTCAGTGGGATACTGCCCTTTTAACGGGCCCAGGATCTCAAGTTCCGCGGCGTCGGGGTAACTACGTGCAGCATAGATCGTGTTCTGAAAATAGCTGTCAACGCGCTTATAGGCGCTATAGAACAGCGCCTTATTCATCCAGTCGAAGTCAAACAGCAGCGACAGGGCTTCACGGACCCGGCTGTCGGCAAACTGCGGACGCTGGATATTAAACGCCAGCCAGCTGGTATCGGTGGCCACGGTATTGGGCCACTGCTCTTTTATGATGTAGCCGAGTTCAAAATTCTTACCGCTGTACTGGGTGGCCCATTTTTTAGCTGAGCTTTCAACGCGAAAATCAAAAGCGCCCGCCTTGAACGCCTCAAAGGCCACGTTATCGTCCAGGTAATAGTCATAGCGGATTTTATCGAAGTTGAATCTTCCCTTATTCACCGGCAGATCTTCCGCCCAGTAATCTTTTACTCTGGAGTAGGTGATTGACTGACCGACTTTATAAGACGTAATGCGGTAAGGTCCGCTGGACGGAGGCGGATAACCAAGGGGCTCACCGAGGTTGCGACTTTTCCAGAATTTTTCCGGGAACACCGGGGATGACAGCAGCGACAGCATCTTATCGCGATCGGGCTGAGGCTGTTCAAAACGCACCGTCAGTTGGGAAATAGCGCTGGCGGTAACGCCTTTGTAATAGACCCGATACTGCGGTACGCCCTGGGTCATAAACATATTGAAGGTGAATGCAACGTCGGCGGCGGTGATCGGGGAACCGTCCTGAAAACGGGCCCTGGGATTTATCGTCACCTCGAACCAGCGGTAGTTATCAGGATAACGGGCAAATTCTGCTATCAGAGGATAGAGACTACCGACCTCATCTTCGGAGGGGGCAAACAGCCGATCGTACAGGTCATCGGTGCCCACCCCGGGGCTGCCGCGTAGGGCAAAACGGTTAAAGTTGTCGTAGGTGCCGATGGCGGAAAGGGTAATACTGCCGCCCTTTGGTGCAGCCGGATTGGTGTAATCAAAGTGCGTAAAGTCGGTGGCATACTTTGGCGTACCAAGCTGCGCAAAGCTATAGCTCTCGTTAATTTTTTCAGCCTGAGCGCTGACCGCGGTCAGGCCGAATAAAGCAAGGGCAACGAGACGCACAATCATGGTTTAACAAACTCCCGACGATGGAAAGGCAAAGGACACGCCAGCCTGACAGTAAAAAGATGAGCGTGCAATGGTATTTAGGTACTAAATATTACTCTCTTTCGTGGATGGATTATTTACGAAATACTCAATGAGCTGGTTTACCGTGCGCGGCGGGCTGAACAGATATCCCTGCATATGGCTGATACCACCATTGATTAACCAGCGGGCCTGCTCCTCGGTTTCAACGCCCTCGGCCACCGTATTCAGATTCAGTTTTTTGGCCAGACTCAGCACCGTGTCGAGGACCGGCGAATTAACGGTCTCGGTGCCAATACTTAACACAAATCCGCGATCGATCTTCAGATAGTCGAATTTAAACTTCTCCAGGTAGATCAGCGCACTGTGGCCGGTGCCAAAATCATCAATGGCAATCTGAATAGCCTGTTGGCGGATCCAGCGAAAGAGTTCATTCGCCTCTTTTTCATCGACCATTGCTCGTTCGGTAATTTCAAAGACATAACTAAAATGGTTTGACGGCATGGCGCCCAGCCAGTCGAGTACATCCTCGCGGAACGTGGGATAGCTTAAATGTAGTGGTGAGATATTCACGCCCAGCTTGGTGCCCGCCGGGATCGCATGACGCAGCGTTTCAGCGTCCCGGGCAATCAGCTTAAATAAATGACGGGTCAGAGGGACAATCAGATTTTGCCGCTCGGCATAGCTGATAAAGGAATCAGGCGGTATGCGGCCTTCCGTGGGGTGATTCCAGCGCAGGAGCGCTTCCAGACCATAAACGCGTCCGGTTGTCGCCTCTACTACCGGCTGGTACTCAATATGGAACTCACCGCGTTTAATTCCATCCAGAATGGCCTTTCCCGGGCGCTGGCGCAGATTGAACATCATAAAGCAGATAAAGGAAATGATGATGCTCAGCAGCAGCCCACCCAGCAGGATCAAATACACGTCGCGCTGGGGAAGCACTTCGCCAAAAAGGTAAAGCGTCATCGGATAACCGGGAATAATAACCGTGCGCAGAGGGTGCGACGGCAGCGCGCTGAGAGGCACGGCCTGTTCATCCCAGGTGGTCAGCACGCTGTCACCGGTGGCTATCGCCAGACCGGATATTTCCGGATGGCGCGAGGCCAGCAGCAGATAAGGGCTGAGATTCACGTTCAGGGTGGCAATAATACCGTACGCCTGCTGATTATCATCGGCCAGCCAGAACACAATTGAAGGTTTGTTTTGCACCATCCGCGTAGAGGCCATCACGCGAACATCAAGCGCCCTGGTCATATCGATAGTAGGAAAAACGGATGCCGCCTCCCGCGACTGAGAGCCGGTAGCGGAAGAGCAAAAAATAGTACCACTGTTTACCAGCATAATGGCGCGGATAGCGGGCGAAAAGGCGGCCTGCCGGGTCAGATCGTTACGGATTGCATCACAGCTTGTGCTGCTGGCGATAGCCTGAAGAGGCCGCAGCGTTTGCTGTAAACTATTGAATTGACTTGTAACATAGCCCTGCACATAGTCAGCCAGCCTGTTGTGACTTTCCGTGTGTCGGTTCCAGGTGAAGGTTAACGCACAGACGACAAACAATAAAAAAAAGACGAAACCTAAAGCGGCACTCAGACAGACTATCCTGCGTGGATTCATTATCCCCCGCATGACGCTTGTAGACAGTGGCATGGAGTAAGATCTCCCGTTAGAGCCGATTTTTTTTAATTGGTAACAACAGTTTTTTTATGGCGCTAGCAAGGCAGGATATAACGGTGAAAGATTTCTGTCTTCACATTCTTTTGAAAAACAATACGTTTTTTGACGATTATCGGATAAAAAAAAACGCTGCGGGGCAGCGTTTTCTCTCTCGTGTTTGGCGGACTTCAGGTAATGAAATCAGCTCTGCGTTCGGCTCAGTACCCGACGTGCATCGCGGTAGCGATTTTTCCAGTACGATTCGTTCAGATTTGAAATCATCACGCCGCTGCTGGTTGAGGCATGAACAAAGTTGTCATTACCGATATAGATACCGACATGACGACCCGTTGAGCCTGCACGGAAAAGCACCAGATCCCCCGGACGCAGCTTAGCACGTTGAATACTTTTACCGCTGTCTTCCTGCTGATAGGTAGAGCGGGGAAGCGTCAGACCAAACTGGTCGCGGAACGTGGTCTGGACAAAGGCCGAGCAGTCAATACCGCGCTTGCTGGTACCGCCGAGACGATAACGCACGCCTTTCCAGTCTGCATATTGATCCATCAGCCGTGACTTGATATCCACGTTCTGAACCATTTGTTCGAATTCATCCTGAGACGCTTGAAGTAAAAAACCACCCTGGTCTTTAACTGCATGAGTATCAGTTTGTACATTGTGTCCGCTGTTCGAACCGCATGCTGACAACAGTGTCGCTAACGCGACGGCGGGGATAGCCCGCAAGATATATCTCAGAATAGGTTGAGACTTGACCATTATGTTTGTAATCCCTTGAAGTCCTTTACGACACCGTCGTTGGTTAAAATTGCGAAACATCGAGAGTAATTAGCGGATCACGATAAGACAATTCTGGAACTCTTGAAATGTGTTAATGAGCACATTTTAAAATGTAAATTCCCGAAATATTTTAACCATTCTGGCTAACCGAAAACGAGGTTACCCGATTACAAGCCCCATGGCGAGGGGTTTTAAGAACTTTTTTATAGGTTTTTTTGATGTGAAATAATTAGATAAGAGTTTGTTCAGAGATCGGGCAATAATCGACGTCTTAATTCGAAACGGGTCACAAATGTGTGACGGCGGGGCGGGGCCGGGGGAAATTAGGAATTGTCTCAACCCGCGGCCCGCGCCGGGGCGCGCGGGTTTCTCGGGGGCGGTACAGGTGGGGCATAACGAAAGCTTCTGGCTGCTTTAAGGTTAGCCTGCTAATTATATTTGTTACCCGCATTATAAGAACTGGCGTTATTCTCCTTAATACGGGGTAGGCCTGCGGATTATTAACAGCAGTTAGTTCACCGGCTTATATTTACCGGGCAAATTGCGGTCGAGCCAGTTAACCAGATAATCACTCGCCGGGGTCAGCAGCCACCAGCTCATCCCCACCAGCACGACGGACAGTGAACCCACGCTAATATCCGTGAACCAGTGTGCGCCAATCATCACGCGAGGCAGCGAAAAGACCACCACAATCAGCACGGCCAGCGCAAACGCCCCGCGCGTGAAGTAGCGCAGCATAAAGCAGGCGAAGATCATCAGCATCATACCGTGGTCGCCGGGGAAGCTGTCCGCGGAAGAATCCTTGGTTGGGATACCCGTCAGCGTGGAAACGTGATGCACGTCCGGGAAAAATTTGGTCGGGCTGGAATGAGATACCGGGATCAGATGCCCCAGCTGGTTCAGACATACCGCGGTTATCAGCATGGTAATGCCAATGGCCAACATGCGACGGCGGCCCGCCGGCGTTTCACCGCGCCAGAAATGCAGATAAAGTCCACCCATCGCCAGCAGCGAAATGCCGTCGAACGCGCGGAAGTTGGTCACTGCGACCAGCCAGAGCAGAGTTTTACTGGTCACCATTCTGTCGTTAAACCAGTAAAAAATACCTTTATCCAGGGTAAACCACAGGCCGTGATTGGCAGGAAGATACCAGGAGAAAAAGAGGAAAAGCCCCAGCGCATTCAGTAACAGGATGGGCAGTAAACGTTTTGTTTTCATAAATACCAGAAATTAATGAGCTGACTTAAGTCGCGCGTAGATTATCCCGGTAAGTGTAAACGAAGTTTCAACAAGGAAGTTTGCAAATTGTTCCAGTCCGGCTGTTTATCGTCAATCAACTCAATCCGGCTATCCGGCGGAGTGCCCGCCCGGGTTTCAATATGAAAGTCGGCCCCCTGGCGGTTGATACTGACCATCCCTTCGGCAATACGCATTACGCCCTTGACCCGGGATACGGGTGCCAGCCGCGCCCACTCCAGTAATCCAATGGTATCAAACACCGTATCACCGTTGAAAACCCATCCGCAGGCAGAGTAACCCTGCCCCTGGTTCAGCGCCCGCCGCCACGGAGTGTGCGGGTCAGGCTTCAGCGCCGCCAGCCCGGATGCCGGCGAAGTGTGATGATGATGGGCGGGCTGCGGCAGTTCGCGCACGTTGTGACGGGGGGTATCCAGCAGCGCGGAACCGATCTGCCCCTGCTCAGTAGTGACCAGCGTTCGGCCGTCGGCGAACTGCTGTTGCCAGTTCGTAAGCGCCAGGCGGCTGGCGTCATCCCAGCGATCGCGCTTATTGGCAATAATAATGTCTGCGGCGGCCAGCTGATCGCGGAAGTTCTCATTTTCCACTACCCGCTGGTCGGCCAGCTGACGGGGATCGAGCAGGCAGAGGGTGGCGCGCAGATCGATCCACGGCTGATAAATGCTGGAGGTCAGCATAGTGAGGATTTTTCCGGGATGGCCCAGCCCGGTCGGTTCAATCAGCAGCCTGTCGGGGCTGGCCTGCTTCAGCAGCATATTCAGCCCAACCTGCATCGGCAGCCCGTTTACACAGCACATGCAGCCTCCGGGGATCTCTTTCAGCACCGCGCCGCTTTCCGCCAGCAGCGCGCCGTCGATCCCGATTTCGCCAAACTCGTTAACCAGCACAGCCCAACGCTCTCCGGCAGGTTTGCTGGCCAGCAAATGACGCAGCGTGGTGGTTTTACCGCTGCCAAGAAAGCCGGTTATGAGGTTAACCCGGGTCATTGTTGCTCCCGCTAAAGTGAATTTTATTTGTTATAACATAACAAAAAGGGTGCTGTCACCGGACAACACCCTCTGAGGCAGAGACTAGTCTGCGCGGCTCATATAGCGGCGTTCAGGAATATGAATGCGGATTTTGTCACCGTTGCTCAGATACTCGGGCACCTGTACAACCAGGCCGGTGCTCATGGTGGCGGGTTTAGTACGGGCGCTGGCAGAAGCGCCTTTAATACCCGGAGTGGTTTCAACAATCTCCATATCCACGGTTTGCGGCAGTTCCAGAGCCAGAACCTGTCCATCCATCGTCAGAACCTGGATGCCCGGGATACCGCCTTCCGGCAGGAACAGCAGCTCATCTGCGATCTGCTCCTGTTTAAAGTTGTAGGGCGTATAATCTTCATCGTCCATAAACACGTACTCATCGCCGTCTATATAAGAGAAGGTCACCTGGCGGCGGCTGAGTGAAATGGTGTCGAGGATGTCGTCACCTTTAAAACGTTCTTCTACCTTCAGCCCGGTACGCACATCGGTGAAGCGCATTTTATACAGCGTTGACGCGCCGCGTGCGCTGGGGCTTTGCACATCGATATCCTTAACTAACAGCAACTTGCCGTTGTAGCTGATAGCCATACCTTTTTTAATTTCATTAGCTCTTGGCATAAAAAAAATCTCGTGTGTTAAGAAGAGGCAATTTATCGCGACAAGGTACTCGCGCCCGTGCCTTCAGGCAAGATCTGCTTTATTAGACAGTGAGAAAAAGATTATGTTTAGCGGGCAAACCGGCATTCTGCTACTGTGTCGTTCCCTGAATCCTGAGAAATTTCTGATGGAATGTCGCATCGACTGTGGTGCCTGCTGCGTTGCCCCTTCGATCTCCTCGCCGATCCCCGGAATGCCCAACGGCAAACCGGCGAATACCCGCTGCGTGCAGCTGGCCGACAACAATCTGTGCAATATCTTTGGTTCACCGCTGCGGCCAAAGGTCTGCGGAGGTCTGCAACCCTCTCGCGAGATGTGCCTGAGCAGCCGTGAAGAAGCCATGACCTACCTGATTGAGCTGGAAAGGCTGACCTCGGGCTGAAGGCGAAGCCATCCGTAAATAACACCCCCGGCAGGGAGCGATTTATCAATAACTATCCTGTGCGGATTACACGCGGGATTTACAGCGGGTGAAAGCCAGCCTTATTGCGGCACCTATATCTTCATAAGAACTTGACTCAGGCAATTTGACTTTATCCTCTTCTTTAATCCCATCACCTGACCAGGCATCATTTTTCACATGATTACTCGGTTTAATAGTAATTATTTCATCCTTGATATTAAACCCACAGCGGTTCTTATTTTTATAGAAGGCGCGTTTGGATTTGAATTTTAAGGCCTTAACACTTTTTGCCACCCACGCATCGTATCTCATATTGCTTTTCTCAAGATTATAAAACTCTGCATCATCCGGCGGCACAACGCGCCCAGCCCTGGCAGCTAAAACCGCTTTAAGGCCCAACTCTTCATTCGGGGTCGATTCCCCCATAATATAATCTTCAACGCTGAAGTCCATACGAAGCGACCGGTAGCCTGACAGAGTGACGATGATAAAATGCTCACCGTCAAAGAAAATTGTCGAATTTTTGCCGTTATCAGGAATTGTGTTCATTTTTTCACCGCCGTTATGGTCACTTTAACCCCATTATCACTGCCGTACTGTATCACTCTGTTGATTTGCTGCTGCTGCTGCTGTTGGATGTCACGTTCGGCAGATGGAAGGGGCGTGGCCGCCGTACTTGTAAGGGGAAGGATTAACGAGATCGCCACATAAACGCCTGGCAGGTATTGCCGGAAGTTCAACAAGAAAATTCCCTTCATTTGTGTAAATTTTTCGAAATGAAAATAAACAAATGTAATCATTTATGTCCAAATCAATTATTTCCACACTAAAGTAAATGTCTTTCATCTGCATGATTAATATGAATTTTATGTTTATTAATTTTTCTTAATAAAAATAATCTACTGGCTGTTAGATGAAAAATAGTTATGCATTTTGTGTGGTTAATAGTGTCAGGCAGAGCAATGGCTAACACGCTTGTGGCTTGTCAGGAGGGAAAATGGAAAGGAAATCAGCAGGCCCTCAGGATCAGGGGAAAGGACCTGGTGAGATTGACATGCCCGTACCGCTCAGGGGCTGGGAGAGATTATGATCTTACCCACCAACAGTGGACACGCGACTAAGTGAGTAAACTCTCAACCAGAGGTGACTCACATGACAAAACCGGCCACAACCAGCAAAGAAAAACGTAAGCAGCATACACCGAGTTCCGTACAGTAGCCCTTAAACTGGCTGAGCGCATCGGTGTCGCTGCCGCCGCACGCAAACTCAGTCTGTATGAATCCCAGCTCTACAACTGGCCCGCAATACGCTGCGCGACTTTGCTCCAGTCACCATCATTTAAGGCCGGGAGTTTGACGTTCTGAGGAGCGGTGGTGGTGCCGAGTAAGGTATCAAAGCCCGCTAACGCACCGCCAATAACCATACTGGTCGCCAGCGCTTTTACTGATGCGTTGCTGCCAAGCGCCTTGAGGGCTTTAGAAAGGTTGCCCTGATTTTCTACAATGACAACAGCTGCCTGAGAGGAAAGTGTCATCGTACCGGCATAGGCAGCACCGCTAGCACACCTTTAATTTATCCCGTTACCACTCTACGAGCGGGGCCGCTGCAACAGGGGCCTCCAAAACATCCTACCCCCGTTGCTTACGCAGCTTCAGCACACTGGCCTAAAATTCACCTCCTGTTCAGCCGCACTTCAGCTCACGGCGGATCCTCAGTGCAGTTTTGCTGCGTTTCTCCGCAAAATGTGCGGGGCGTCAAAAATCTGCTACGTTGCGTGCGGTAAAACTTGCCACAGAAGGGCATAAGCAATCACACTACTTGAAACGTTTCAGCGTGGTTTCCACAGGTTCCGCCCTGCCAGGATCGCGCTTTTTTTCTCAAATTAGCTGAAACGATTCAAATTCAGCAGCGAGGAGAACTATGTTCCAGTTAGAACTTAACGCCATCAAGCCCGGTGCGCAGGCGTCAGACAAACAGGATGCTATCCGCCAGGTTGCCGCCGCGCTCACCGCCGCCGGCAACGTGGGGGAAGGTTATGTCAATGGTATGCTGGCCCGTGAACAGCAGACATCAACCTATCTGGGTAACGGAATTGCCATTCCGCACGGCACCACCGATACCCGCGATCTGGTGCTGAAAACCGGCGTACAGGTCTTTCAGTTCCCGCAGGGGATCGCCTGGGGCGAAGACCAGACCGCCTATGTGGTGATCGGTATTGCAGCTAAGTCAGATGAGCATCTGGCGCTGCTGCGTCAGCTGACCCACGTGCTGAGCGATGACAGCGTGGCCGAACAGCTGAAAACCACCGACTCAGCGGAAACCCTGCGCAGCCTGCTGATGGGCGAAAAACAGGGCCCCGAATTCAAATTCGATACCTCGCTGATTGCCGTCGAGGTCGCCGCCAGCGATCTGATGACCCTTCAGGCGCTTAACGCCGGTCGTTTACAGCAGGCGGGCGCGGTGGATGCATCCTTTGTCAGCAGCGTGATCGGCGCGAAACCGCTGAACCTGGGGCAGGGCATCTGGCTCAGCGACAGCACCACGGGCAATCTGGGCAGCGGCGTCGCCGTTAGCCGCGCCGCGTCCCCGGTGGATGTAAACGGAGAGAGCGCCTCAATGCTGATCACCGTTGCCGTTGCGGACGACCGCCCGCTGACCGTGCTGAACTACTTGAGTGACCTGCTGATTGCGCAGAAAGCTGACCGCCTGCTGAAGGCCGATGCCGCCGGGATCCTGGCGCTGCTGACCAGCGACGTGTCCGAACAGGCCGACGTGCTGACCGAAGAGTTTACTATCCGAAATGAACACGGCCTGCACGCCCGTCCCGGCACCGCGCTGGTTAGCGTGATTAAGCAGTTTAACAGCGACGTTACCGTCACCAACCTTGACGGCAGCGGTAAACCGGCCAACGGACGCAGCCTGATGAAGGTGGTGGCGCTGGGTGTGAAAAAAGGCCATCGCCTGCGCTTTACCGCCAGCGGTGAAGATGCCCGTGCCGTACTGGATGCTGTAGGTGAAGCGATTGCCTCGGGTCTGGGCGAGGGGGCAGCATGAGCAGACGCGTTGCCACTATTACCCTGAATCCGGCCTACGATCTGGTTGGCTACACGCCGGAAATCGAACGCGGCGAAGTGAACCTGGTGAGAACCACCGGACTGCACGCGGCCGGTAAAGGCATTAACGTTGCCAAAGTATTGAAAGACCTGGGTATTGACGTGACGGTTGGCGGCTTCCTTGGTAAAGAGAACCAGGACGGCTTCCAGCATCTGTTCAGCGACCTTGGCATTGCGAATCGTTTCCAGGTCGTTGAAGGGCGCACCCGCATCAACGTTAAGCTGACTGAAAAAGGCGGCGACGTAACCGACCTGAATTTCTCCGGCTTTGAGGTGACCGCGCAGGACTGGGAACGTTTTACCACCGACTCGCTCACCTGGCTGGGCCAGTTTGACATGGTTTGTGTCAGCGGCAGCCTGCCCGCAGGCGTCGATCCCGATGCGTTCACTGAGTGGATGACCGCGCTGCGTACCCACTGCCCGTGCATCATTTTTGACAGCAGCCGCGAGGCGCTGGTCGCCGGTCTTAAAGCCGCGCCGTGGCTGGTTAAGCCTAACCGCCGCGAGCTGGAAATCTGGGCCGGACGTAAGCTACCGACATTACAAGATGTGATTGAAGCAGCACATTCGCTGCGTGAGCAGGGCATTGCTCACGTGGTGATCTCACTGGGCGCTGAGGGTGCGCTGTGGGTGAATGCTTCAGGCGAATGGATTGCAAAACCCCCTGCCTGTGAAGTAGTGAGCACCGTGGGTGCCGGTGATTCGATGGTTGGCGGACTGATTTATGGTCTGCTGATGCGTGAATCCAGCGAGCACACGCTGCGTCTTGCAACCGCAGTAGCGGCGATGGCGGTAAGCCAGAGCAACGTGGGCGTGACCGATCGTACGCAGTTGGCCGCGATGATGGCGCGTGTCGATTTGCAACCTTTCCATATTTAACAGCAGGAGACGCATAATGAAAACGCTGCTGATCATAGATTCTTCGCTGGGGCTGGCAACGGGCTATCTGGCAAAAAATATCACCACCGCTGCGGCGGCGAGCGCCGGGCTGACGCTGACCGATAATCCGGCAGAAGCAGACCAGGTCATTGTCGCCGGGAAAAACATTCCCGCTGACAGTACGCTGAACGGGAAAGCGATCTACCTGGCCGACATTGAGCAGCTGCTGCGCCAGCCTGCGGAAGTGCTGGCGAAGGCACAGACCGAGGCGCAGCCTTACCAGGCCCCGGTTTCAGTCGCCAAAACCGCTGATGCGGCTTCGGTGGCAGGGAACGGGCCGAAGCGTATCGTGGCCATAACCGCCTGTCCGACCGGCGTGGCGCACACCTTTATGGCGGCGGAAGCCATCGACACCGAGGCGAAAAAGCGCGGCTGGTGGGTGAAGGTAGAAACCCGTGGCTCCGTGGGTGCCGGTAATGCGATTACCCCGGAAGAAGTCGCGGCGGCCGATCTGGTCATTGTGGCAGCGGATATCGAAGTGGATCTGGCGAAGTTCGCCGGTAAGCCGATGTACCGTACCTCTACCGGTCTGGCGTTGAAGAAAACCGCCCAGGAGCTGGATAAAGCGGTAGCGGAAGCCCGGCCATACCAGCCGCAGGGCGGTTCGGCATCCTCACAAACCGAAGAGAAAAAAGAGAAGGCCGGTGCGTATCGTCACCTGCTGACCGGTGTTTCTTATATGCTGCCGATGGTAGTCGCGGGCGGGTTAAGCATCGCGCTGTCGTTCGCCTTCGGTATCAACGCCTTCAAAGAGCAGGGCACGCTGGCGGCGGCGCTGATGCAGATCGGTGGCAGCAGCGCCTTTGCGCTGATGGTGCCGGTACTGGCCGGTTTCATCGCCTTCTCGATTGCCGACCGTCCAGGCCTGACGCCGGGGCTGATTGGCGGGATGCTGGCCACCAGCATTAATGCCGGGTTCCTTGGCGGGATTATTGCCGGTTTCATCGCCGGTTATGCGGCGAAGTTCCTCAGTCAGAAGGTGAAGCTGCCGTCCAGTATGGAAGCGCTGAAGCCGATTCTGATTATTCCGCTGGTCGCCAGCCTGATCACCGGCCTGCTGATGATCTACGTGGTGGGCAAGCCGGTAGCGGATATCATGTCCGGTCTGACCTCCTGGCTGGCTAACATGGGTACGGCTAACGCGGTTGTGCTGGGTGCGATACTCGGTGGCATGATGTGTACCGATATGGGCGGCCCGGTGAACAAAGTGGCCTATGCGTTTGGCGTGGGGCTGCTCAGCTCCGCCACCTACGCGCCGATGGCGGCAATCATGGCGGCCGGTATGGTGCCACCGCTGGCGATGGGTCTGGCGACGCTGGTTGCCCGTCGCAAGTTCAATAAAGGACAGCAGGAAGGCGGTAAAGCGGCGCTGGTACTGGGTCTGTGCTTTATCTCTGAAGGGGCGATACCGTTTGCTGCCCGTGACCCGATGCGCGTTCTGCCGTGCTGCATCGTCGGCGGCGCGCTGACCGGTGCCATCTCCATGGCGATTGGTGCCAAGCTGATGGCGCCGCACGGCGGTCTGTTTGTGCTGCTGATCCCGGGTGCCATTACGCCGGTCCTGGGTTACCTGATGGCGATTATTGCCGGTACGCTGGTAGCAGGGCTGTCCTACGCCATGCTGAAACGCCCGGAAGTCGAGCAGGTTAAAGCGTAATTTTCAGGCGGTAAACCCGCAGGCGCACCCGAAATGGGGCATAAAAAAAGCGGACCTGGGTTATCAGGTCCGCTTTTTTATTTCTGCTCTGACTTCAGCCAGGCAATTTCATCTTTCCAGATATCCGGATTGATGGTTTCCAGGATCATCGGAATACCGTCAAAACGGGGATCCTTCATCAGCCAGCTGAACACCGTCCTGCCGATATTGCCTTCGCCCAGGCTGTGATGGCGGTCAACGCGGCTGTTAAACGCGCTTTTTGCGTCGTTCAGGTGCATACCGCGCAGATAGCGGAAGCCGACAATACGCTCAAACTCGGCGAACGTTTTTACGCACTCCTCTTCCGTGCGCAGATCGTAGCCGCCGGCAAAGGCGTGGCAGGTATCGATACAGACGCCGACGCGGGATTTATCTTCCACGCCGTCGATAATGGCGGCAAGGTGCTCGAAGCGGAATCCCAGATTGCTGCCCTGACCGGCGGTATTCTCAATTACCGCGGTTACGCCTTCCGTCTGATCCAGTACAATATTAAGGGATTCTGCGATGCGCTTCAGGCACGCCTCTTCCTCAATCTGGTGCAGGTGGCTGCCCGGATGGAAATTCAGCAGCGTCAGCCCAAGCTGCTGGCAGCGGGTCATTTCGTCCAGGAAGGCCTCACGGGATTTTTCCAGCGCCTCCTGAACCGGATGACCGAGGTTTATCAGATAGCTGTCGTGGGGCAGGATCTGTTCAGGGCCGTAGTTGTACTGCTCACAGGCACGGCGAAAAGCGGAGATTGTTTCGTCCGTCAGCGGCGCGGCACGCCACTGGCGCTGATTTTTGGTAAACAGCGCAAAGGCGGTTGCTTCCAGTTCATAGGCGCGTTTAACCGCCATATCCACGCCGCCCGCAGCGCTGACGTGGGCACCGATAAATTTCATGCCGTTCTCCTGTTAATGGCCGGTGTTATCAGCGGCTATGATAACCGGAAAAGGACACAGTTACTGCATAGCGAAGGCGATTGCGTCATAACGCCGCCGTCAACGGCAGTCTGGGTAAAAATTGTCCGCCTGGCGCAGAGTACTTATTTAAAGCAATATCCGCGATCGCTATTTCATCTATAAATGACAGTGAAACAATCGATGAAGTGCGTCTAAAAGTGAGATTGCTTATCCATTTATAATAAACCACCATAGATGATAATTGTCGCCGGTAGAGAGCTGAGCCGTCTCATCCGGGTGTAATTTCTTGGTAAGGAATAACAATGCATATTACGTTGCGCCAGCTGGAAGTATTTACCGAAGTCTTAAAGAGCGGATCAACGACTCAGGCTTCTCTGGTGCTGGCTCTTTCTCAGTCGGCGGTCAGCGCGGCGCTGGCCGATTTGGAAGGGCAGCTTAGCGTTAAGCTTTTTGACCGGGTCGGTAAACGGCTGGTGGTGAATGAGCACGGTCGTCTGCTTTATCCGCGTGCTGTCGGGCTGCTGGAGCAGGCTCTGGAAATTGAACAGCTGTTCCGTGAGGATAACGGCTCGCTGCGTATTGCCGCCAGCAGCACCATCGGCAACTATTTGTTGCCGGGAATGATTGCCCGCTATCGACGCGATTATCCCACGCTGCCGCTTGAGCTGAGCGTAGGCAACAGCCAGGACGTGATTAACGCCGTAGCGGACTTTCGCGTGGACGTCGGGCTGATCGAGGGACCCTGCCATATGCCCGACATAATTACCGAGCCCTGGCTGGAAGATGAGCTGGTGGTGTTCGCCGCGCCGGGCGCGGAGATCCTTAACCAGCCGGTTTCTCTGCAAAGCCTGGCGGCCGCGCCGTGGATCCTGCGTGAGCAGGGTTCGGGAACGCGGGAAATCGTCGATTATCTGCTGCTTTCCCATCTGCCGAAGTTTGAACTGGCGCTGGAACTGGGAAATTCGGAGGCGATTAAAAACGCGGTGCGCCACGGAATGGGGATCAGCTGCCTGTCGCGGCGCGCCATTGCGGAACAGCTACAGCTGGGCACGCTGGTGGAGTTTCCACTGCCTCTGCCGAGGCTAAAGCGAACGCTGTACCGCATCTGTCACCGGCAGAAACACGTATCAAAGGCCCTCAGCCGTTTTCTGAGCTACTGCACGGAATAATTTCATCATCTAATGATTTGCTGTGGATTATGAAGCTAACTTATAACGCGGCGTTATCGCTATGCGCCTACCGGTAGTTTGTTACAATCGCGCCTCATTTTAGTAAAGCACAGCGATTTAACATGGATCATGACACAAAAACAACACAACAGCCTGGCTTAAGGCGCGAACTGAAAGCACGTCACTTAACGATGATCGCCATTGGCGGATCGATTGGTACGGGGCTCTTTGTCGCCTCTGGCGCGACAATTTCTCAGGCCGGGCCGGGTGGAGCGTTGCTCTCCTATGCGCTGATTGGCCTGATGGTTTATTTTCTGATGACCAGCCTCGGTGAGCTGGCCGCCTTTATGCCGGTATCCGGTTCGTTCTCGACCTACGGTGCGAAGTACGTTGAAGAGGGCTTTGGCTTCGCGCTGGGCTGGAACTACTGGTACAACTGGGCGGTCACCATCGCCGTTGACCTGGTAGCCGCACAGCTGGTGATGAACTGGTGGTTCCCGGATACGCCGGGCTGGATCTGGAGCGCGCTGTTCCTCTGCCTGATCTTCCTGCTGAACTATATTTCGGTGAAGGGCTTCGGTGAAGCGGAATACTGGTTCTCGCTGATTAAGGTCACCACCGTCATTATCTTTATCGTGGTGGGCATCGCGATGATCCTCGGTATTTTCCGCGGCGGCGAAAGCGCGGGCTGGCACAACTGGGAAATTGGCGATGCGCCGTTCGCCGGGGGCTTTGCCGCGATGATCGGCGTGGCGATGATTGTCGGCTTCTCTTTCCAGGGCACCGAGCTGATTGGTATTGCCGCCGGAGAATCAAAAGATCCGGGCAAAAACATTCCTCGCGCGGTTCGCCAGGTCTTCTGGCGTATTCTGCTGTTCTATATTTTCGCCATCCTGGTTATCAGCCTGATCATTCCGTACACCGACCCCAGCCTGCTGCGTAATGATGTCAAAGATATCAGCGTTAGTCCGTTTACCCTGGTCTTCCAGCATGCGGGCCTGCTGTCCGCGGCGGCGGTGATGAATGCGGTCATTCTGACGGCGGTACTGTCGGCGGGTAACTCCGGCATGTATGCCTCTACCCGTATGCTCTATACGCTGGCCTGCGAAGGTAAAGCGCCGCGCATTTTCAGCAAACTGTCGAAGGGCGGGGTGCCGCGCAATGCGCTGTACGCCACCACCGTGATTGCGGCCCTCTGTTTCCTTAGCTCCATGTTCGGTAACCAGACGGTCTATCTGTGGCTGCTGAACACCTCGGGTATGACCGGCTTTATTGCCTGGCTGGGGATCGCCATCAGCCACTACCGTTTCCGCAAGGGCTATATGGCGCAGGGGCTGGATTTAAATGAGCTGCCTTACCGCTCCGGTTTCTTCCCGATAGGGCCGATCTTTGCCTTCGTGCTGTGCCTGACGATTACCCTGGGACAAAACTACCAGGCGTTCCTGTCAGACACCATTGACTGGTACGGCGTAGCGGCAACCTATATCGGTATTCCGCTGTTCCTGCTGATTTGGTTCGGATTTAAGCTGACGCGCAAAACCCGTTTTGTGAAGTACAGCGAAATGGAATTCCCTAAGTTCGAAAAGTAATTCAGAAGAGTTATCAGTAAGGCGCGGATCTCCGCGCCTTTTTTGTATTTGCAAATAGAATTACAAATATCATTGATACGTATTATCATTTGCTTTATTTTGTGCGCCATGGTTTTTACAATCGGGTCTACCCCATGCCAGAGAGTCAGCACGGAGCCCCGAACAGGTATTGAAAATGAGTGTGACCGACAGCCCCGCAACGTTATCCGACGATCGCCCCGCGCAGCACGCCATGGGGCGCTATCACCGGGTGTTACGCCATCGCTTTTTGCTGATGGGCGTGCTGTCGCTGGCGATAATCGCTTCGCTGATCCTGGACTTTACGCTCGGCCCGTCGGGGCTGACGCTGCACACCCTCTGGCAGACGCTGCTGTCGCCTGAAACCGTTGATGCCGGTACGCGGGTGATTGTCTGGGATATCCGACTGCCGTATGCGCTGATGGCCGTTGTCGTCGGCCTGGCGCTGGGGCTGGCCGGCGCTGAGATGCAAACCATTCTGAATAACCCTCTCGCCAGCCCGTTTACCCTCGGGGTGTCTTCCGCCGCCGCCTTTGGCGCAGCGCTGGCGATTATTCTCGGTATCGGCATTCCCGGTATTCCCGACCAGTGGTTTATTTCGGCAAACGCCTTTGTCTTTGCCCTGTTTGCCGCGCTGATGCTGGATGCGGTCACCCGCTGGACGAAGGTCGCCACCTCCGGGGTGGTGCTGTTCGGTATCGCCCTGGTGTTTACCTTCAATGCCCTGGTGTCGATGATGCAGTTTATTGCCAGCGAAGATACGTTGCAGGGGCTGGTCTTCTGGACGATGGGCAGCCTGGCCCGCGCTTCGTGGGACAAACTGGGCGTGCTGTGCCTGGCGCTGCTGATTCTGGTGCCGTTTTCCCTGCTCAGCGCGTGGAAGCTGACGGCGCTGCGTCTGGGCGAAGATCGGGCGGTCAGTTTTGGTATCGACGTCCGCCGCCTGCGCCTGGCCACGCTGCTGCGCATCAGCATTCTTTCCGCGCTGGCGGTCGCCTTCGTGGGCCCTATCGGGTTTATTGGCCTGGTCGCGCCGCATATCGCCCGCATGATTTTCGGTGAAGATCACCGCTTCTATCTGCCCGCCAGCGCCCTGACCGGCGCACTGGTGCTGTCGCTGGCCTCCGTGGTGTCGAAGAATATTATTCCCGGGGTCATTATTCCGGTGGGCATCGTCACCTCGCTGGTCGGCGTGCCGTTCTTCCTGAGCATTATTCTGCGCCACCGGGGGACAATCTGATGCAGGGACTGAAAATTAGCGGTTTTAACGCCGGCTATCCCAAAAAACAGATCGTAACCAATCTGAACGTCCCCCTGCTGCCGCGCGGAAAAATAACCGTACTGCTGGGGCCGAACGGCTGTGGAAAATCCACGCTGCTGCGTTCGATGGCGGGCCTGAATCGTGCGAAAGGGGAGATGTGGCTCAACGGCGAAGAGCTGATGGCGCAGCCTTTTTCCCGCCGCGCGGCGCGGGTGGTCTATCTGCCGCAGTCGCTGCCTGCCGGGGTGCATCTGCACGTGCTGGAGTCGATTATTGTGGCGCAGCGCGCTTCCGGTGGACGCAGCAGCGCGGGCAGCGAGGCGGAGGTGATGGCGCTGCTGGAGCAGCTGGGTATCGCACATCTGGCGCTCAGCTACCTCGATCAGCTGTCGGGCGGACAAAAGCAGCTGGTGGGCCTGGCGCAGTCTTTAATTCGCCGTCCTGAACTGCTGTTGTTGGATGAGCCGTTAAGCGCGCTGGATTTAAATTATCAGTTTCACGTTATGGAGTTGGTTCGCCGCGAAACGCACCGCCGGAATATCGTCACGATAGTGGTGGTACACGATATTAATATCGCCCTGCGCCACGGCGAACATATTCTTATGTTGCAGAACGGTGAGCTGATTGCCGATGGTTTACCGGAAGAGGTGATTACACCGGAAAGTTTGGCACGCGTGTACGGGGTTCGCGGTCGTATCGAACGCTGCACGCAGGGAACGCCGCAGGTATTAATTGATGGATTAGTAGAGGAACCTACTTTTTAGTTGGCGGGAGCGTGCCGGAGCCTGTCCGGCGACGGCAAATTAATACGCAGGACAAACAGATATTAACCGGAATAAAACCGGGCACAACGAGCGGAGTCACTCCGCCAGTGATATATCAGCGGTAATAACCGCGCACATTTTAAGTTTATTGCTTTGCATTCATGGAGAAATATATGTTCAAGTTAAACCCCGTTATGCGTGGGGGCCTCTGCGCGTCGGCACTTATTCTGTCTTTCCCTCTGCTGGCTGACGATCGCGACGATCGTGAACAGCAAATGGTGGTGACCGCCTCGGCCACCGAAGTTAATCTTAAAGATGCGCCGGCCAGTATTAGCGTAATCACCGCCGAAGATCTTCAGCGCCGTCCGGTGCAGAACCTGCGCGATGTACTGCGTGACGTACCCGGCGTGCAGATCACCAATGAAGGCGATAACCGTAAGGGCGTCAGCCTGCGCGGTCTTAACAGCAGCTACACGCTGATCCTGATCGACGGCAAGCGCGTGAATTCACGTAACGCCGCCTTCCGCCACAACGACTTCGACCTCAACTGGGTGCCGGCCGATGCCATCGAGCGTATCGAAGTGGTGCGCGGTCCGATGTCCTCGCTTTACGGCTCCGATGCACTGGGCGGCGTGGTTAACATCATCACCCGCAAGGTGGGGAAAGCGTGGCACGGTACGCTCAGCGCCGACACCACCATAGAGGAACACCGCGACCGCGGCGACAGCTACAACGGTAACTTCTTTACCAGCGGTCCGCTGATTGACGATCTGCTGGGCGTGAAGGTTTACGGTGCGCTGGGCAAGCGTGAAAAAGATAAGCAGCAGCACTCAGACACCACGGCAAACGGACTGACGCCGGGTATCGAAGGCTACACCAACCGCAATACCAACGTCGAATTCGCGCTGACCCCGACCGAAAACCAGGATATGGACTTCGGCTACGGCTTCGATCGCCAGGACCGTGACTCTGACTCGCTGGATAAAAACCGCATGGAGCGGCAGAACTACTCTCTCGGCCATAACGGACGCTGGGGCTGGGGCAACACCGAGCTGCGTTTCTACGGCGATCGGGTAGAGAACTACAACGAAGGCAGCAGCAACGCGGTGGCGAGGAACAACTCGCTGGACGGTAAACTGGTGCTACCGCTGGGCGATTATAATCAGCTGCTGACCTTCGGCGGTGAAGTGCGTCACGATAAACTTCAGGATAGCGGCACCCTGAAGGGCAGCGGGAAAACCTCGGCCAGCCAATATGCGCTGTTCCTGGAAGACGAGTGGCGGATCTTCGACGCTCTGGCGCTGACCACCGGCGTGCGTATGGACGATCACCAGGACTTCGGCGATCACTGGAGCCCGCGTGCTTACCTGGTTTATAACGCCACCGACACCGTCACCGTGAAGGGCGGCTGGGCCAATGCCTTTAAAGCGCCTTCGCTGCTGGAGCTTAGCCCGGACTGGCAGACTGGCTCTTGCCGCGGCAGCTGTACTATCGTCGGCAGTAAGGATCTTAAACCGGAGACCAGCGAGAGCTTCGAGCTGGGGCTGTACTATGCCGGTGAAGAGGGGCTGCTGGAAGGGGTGAGCGGAAGCGTGACCGCATTCCAGAATAACATTGACGATATGATCAATATCGCCCGTACTCCTAACGCCGCGCTGGCGCCGAGCTATCCGAACTATATCGGTATCATTGATGGCCTGCCGGCGTTCCGCTACTACAACGTTAACAAGGCGCGTATTACCGGTCTGGAAACCGAGGTGGCGGTACCGTTTAACGACAGCTGGAAGATGACGCTGAACTACACCTACTCTGACGGACGCGATCTGAGCGGCGGCGGCAATAAACCGTTGCAGGTTCTGCCGCTGCATACCGCCAACAGCACGCTGGACTGGAAGCCGCTGGAAGACTGGTCGTTCTATTTACAGGCTAACTACTCCGGCAAACGCCGTTCAATCACCGCCGATGGCCCGACGCCGGGTGGCTACGTGATGTGGAATACCGGGGCAACCTGGAAAGTGACCAAAGCCGTTAAGCTGCGCGCCGGGGTACTGAACCTGGGCGACAAAGAGCTGAACCGCGATGATTACTCCTTTAGCGAGGACGGCCGTCGTTACTTTGCTGCGGTAGATTACACCTTCTAATCCCCGCCGGGGCTAACCCTCACCGGGTTAGCCCCTGTCGCGCCGTCTGTCTGTGGTGTTACACCAGCAGATGTCTGGCGTGGAAATGCAGATGATCTTCCACAAAGCTACTGATAAAGAAGTAGCTGTGATCGTATCCCGGCTGTACGCGCACGACGAGCGGGAAATCCACCTCTTTAGCAATCTCTTCCAGACGTTCCGGCCTGAGCTGATCGGCAAGAAACTGATCGCTGTCGCCCTGATCGATAAGCACCGGCAGCTGGTTAGCGCTGTTACGCATCAGCCAGCAGCTGTCATACTCTTTCCAGCTGTCGATATCCTCGCCCAGATAGGCGCGGAAGGCTTTTTGTCCCCACGGCACCTCCAGCGGATTGACGATTGGCGCAAAGGCGGAGGCGGAGCTGAACCTGCCCGGATTACGCAGTGCAATGGTCAACGCGCCGTGGCCCCCCATTGAGTGACCCATAATCGCCTGACGATCGCTGACGCTGAAGTTGCTGGCGATCAGCGTCGGCAGCTCGCTGCTGATGTAATCATACATATGGTAATGTGCGGACCACGGTGCCTGGGTTGCGTTCAGATAGAAACCGGCGCCCTGGCCCAGATCGTAACCGTCGTCGTTTGCCACGCCTTCACCGCGCGGGCTGGTATCCGGCATCACCAGTACCAGCCCCAGCTCGGCGGCAACCCGCTGCGCGCCGGACTTCACGCTGAAATTTTCATCGGTGCAGGTTAATCCGGCAAGGCACCAGACGACCGGCGGAGGCGTGTTGTTTTTTGGCCCGGGTAAAAAGATGCTGAACGTCATCGGACAGTTCAGGCTGGTGGACGTGTGGCGATAACGCTGCTGCCAGCCGCCAAACAAGCGGTGTTCTTCAAGTAGCTCCAGAGAGGAAGGCATTGATTCTCCTGATGAATTCTGTCTGTAATCAGGTACAGACGCAGCTTAGTGCGCCTGTACCCTGAAGAATAAGCGTAGCCGATGGCGGGCGGTTAGCGGTTGAAATGCACCACGGAGCGAATCGATTTACCGGAATGCATCAGCTCAAAGGCCTCGTTGATCTCTTCCAGTGACAGGTTGTGGGTAATAAAGTCGTCAAGCTTGAACTCACCGTTCATATAGCGATCGACGATACCCGGCAGCTCTGAACGGCCCTTGACGCCGCCGAAGGCAGATCCGCGCCACACGCGGCCGGTGACCAGCTGGAACGGACGGGTGGCGATCTCTTCGCCTGCACCGGCCACGCCGATAATAATCGACTCACCCCAACCCTTGTGGCAGCACTCCAGCGCTGAACGCATTACGTTCACGTTACCGATACATTCAAAGGAGAAATCCACGCCGCCGTCGGTCATCTCAACAATGACCTCCTGAATCGGCTTATCAAAGTCTTTCGGATTAATCAGGTCGGTCGCGCCCAGCTTGGTTGCCAGGTCGAACTTGCTGGTATTGATATCGATAGCAATGATGCGCCCGGCTTTGGCCATTTTCGCCCCAATGATTGCCGACAGACCGATACCGCCGAGGCCGAAGATGGCCACGGTGTCGCCTTCTTTCACTTTGGCGGTGTTCAGTACGGCACCCATACCGGTGGTTACGCCGCAGCCGAGCAGGCAGACTTCCTCCAGCGGGGCCTCTTTACTGATTTTCGCCAGTGAAATCTCCGGCACCACGGTGTACTCAGAGAAAGTGGAGGTGCCCATATAGTGGAAGATCGGCTGGCCGTCTTTAAAGAAGCGGGTGGTGCCGTCCGGCATCAGCCCTTTACCCTGGGTGGCGCGAATGGCCTGACAGAGGTTGGTTTTACCGGAAAGACAGAATTTACACTTGCCGCACTCCGGCGTGTAAAGCGGGATCACGTGGTCGCCTACCGCGACGCTGGTGACGCCTTCACCGACGGCTTCCACCACGCCGCCGCCTTCATGACCCAGCACGGCGGGGAACACACCTTCAGGATCGGTGCCGGACAGCGTGTAGGCATCGGTATGGCAGACGCCGGTTGCCACGATACGAACCAGCACTTCGCCCTTTTGCGGCGGCATCAGGTCCAGTTCTTCAATCTTCAGCGGCTCTCCGGCGGCCCAGGCGACGGCGGCGCGGGTTTTGATCATCTGCATGTGTTACTCCTGTCTGTTGCTCCGTGCCGGATCTCTCCGGTCAGAAGCCGTTTCTTGATGTTAAGGGTGCGGTTAATGACCATGTCACTAACCGGATTTTTTATCAAACTGCTCAATAATCAGATATTTAAACGATTCCACGTTCGGGGTGAAGGCATCGCGCCGCCACACCAGATAAGTATGAATATCGGCCACCGCTGCCGGCAGCGGATGCTGACGTACGCGCTCATGGCCCGGCAGCTGCGTCAGAACGGCGAGCGGCAGCATGGCAAGCCCGCCGCCGCTGGCCACGCAGGCCAGCATGCTGTGGTAAGAGGGCGTGGCAATCACGCTGCCGTACTGCACCTCTTCGGCCAGGAACCAGTTTTCGAAACGCCGCCGGTATGAGCAGCCGGCGCGAAAGGCAAACAGCGTCGCGCCGGCGGCATCGGCCGGGGTGGAAACCGGCGGATGGTCCGGGCTGGAGATCAGCACCATCTGCTCTGAGTAGGCAATGCAGCCGTTCAGCTCATCCATATTGACCGGCCCGTCGGCCAGCGCGGCGGCCAGCGTGCCCGCCCGCACCTGCTCGATCATCTCAGCGGAGGTTCCGCTGGTCAGTGAGAGGGTGACGTTCTGATAGCGCCGGTGGAATTCAGCCAGCAGCGTGGGCAGGTGGCTGGCGGCGGCACTTTCCATCGCGCCCAGCGCAAAGTTGCCCGAGGGTTCACCGCTGTGGGCCATCGCCAGCGCCTCGGCGCTCAGTGCCAGGATACGCTGGGCGTAGCAAAGAAAGTTGTGGCCCATCGGCGACAGGCGCAGGCGCTGCTTCTCGCGTATAAACAGGTCCGTGCCCAGCTCTTCTTCCAGCTGGCGCAGTCGGGTGGTCAGATTGGACGGTACGCGATTCAGCAGTTCTGCGGCCCGGGCTATCGAGCCGCAGTCGGCTACGGTACAGAACATTTTAAGCTGGGTCAGGTCCATATTCTCTTTTCGTAAGTAACTTGGTGTGCATTATTCACTTTTTGAGATTTTAGCCATCGACGGCGGGCCTGGCAACCGGAAATCTATTATTGATGAAAAAAAGTGACGGGGATGTGATGTCCGGCGTCTGAATGAAACTGTTTCATCGTCGATTAAAGGGATTCACTGGATCGCCGGCCGATTGTGTACCAAAATACCGCCTCAGAAATTTCGCTGGGCCGGATGCGCCCGGCAAGTCACCTGCCGGAGAAGAAAATCACATGGCGTTGAGTCAGGAAGCCACATTGGTTCATGAAGCACTGCTTGCTCGTGGCCTGGAAACCCCACTACGTGCGCCCGTGCGTGACATGGATGACGAAACCCGCAAACAGCTGATTGCCGGCCATATGACCGAAATTATGCAGCTGCTGAATCTCGACCTTGACGATGACAGTCTGCGTGAAACGCCGCAGCGCATTGCTAAGATGTACGTCAATGAGGTTTTTTCGGGGCTGGATTACGCTAATTTTCCGAAAATTACCGTTATCGAAAATAAAATGAAGGTGGATGAAATGGTGACGGTGCGCGATATCACGCTGACCAGCACCTGTGAGCACCACTTCGTGATTATTGACGGTAAAGCGACGGTGGCCTATATCCCGAAAGAAAAGGTGATTGGCCTGTCAAAAATCAACCGCATCGTGCAGTTTTTCTCCTCGCGACCCCAGGTTCAGGAGCGGCTGACCCAGCAGATCCTGGTGGCCCTACAGACGCTGCTTGGCACCACCAACGTGGCGGTGTCTATTGATGCCGTTCACTACTGCGTGAAGGCGCGCGGCATCCGTGATGCCACCAGTGCCACCACCACCACCTCGCTGGGCGGACTGTTCAAATCCAGCCAGAATACCCGCCAGGAATTTCTGCGCGCGGTCCGTCACCACAGCTGATTGACAGGCTGAGGTAACATCCTGCACTGTAGGGGCAGACCGGTTTAGCCGGTCTGCCCGTTGTCGATCCACGCATCGGGCGACCCGATGAAATGGCCCTCTCTGGATGAATGCACCCACACCCCGTATTGTCACGCTGGATTTTATCCGCGGGATTGCCGTTCTCGGTATTCTGCTGCTGAATATCACCGCGTTTGCCCTGCCAAAAGCCGCCTACCTGAATCCCGCCTGGCAGGGCGTGCCCGCCGCCAGCGAGCTCTGGGTCTGGGCAACGCTCGATCTGCTGGCGCAGGCAAAATTTCTTGCGCTGTTTGCGCTGCTGTTCGGCGCCGGTTTGCAGCTGCTGGAGCCGCGCGGTAAGCGCTGGTTGCAGGGGCGTCTGTCGTGGCTGGTGATATTTGGCCTGCTGCACGGGCTGCTGTTCTGGGAAGGCGACATTCTGCTGGCCTACGGCCTGATCGGGCTGGTGGTCTGGCGCATGATCCGCGACGTTCCCGGCACCCGCCAGCTGTTTAATACGGGATTGTTTCTCTATGTCATCGGCAGCGCGATCCTGATTGTGCTGGGGCTGGCTTCCGGGCCGCATCCTAACAGCGCCTGGCTACCGGGCGTGGCGGACGTGCAGTATGAAACGTTCTGGCGGACCCACGGTGGCCTGGAAGCGGTACGCAACCGGCTGGATCTGCTGGGCTCGGCGCTGATGGCGCTGGCGGCACAGTACGGCTGGCAGCTGGCGGGACTGATGATGATCGGGGCCGCGCTGATGCGCAGCGGCTGGCTGCGCGGCACCTTCAGCGTTCAGCACTACCGCCGCAGCGGTTGGCTGCTGGTGCTGGGCGGTATGGTCATTGAAATCCCGTCCATCCTGTTGCAGTGGCGCACCGGCTGGGATTTCCGCTGGTCCGGCTTTTTCCTCCAGGTGCCGCGAGAGGTCAGCGCGCCGCTCCAGGCGCTGGGCTATGCCGCGCTCTGCTTTGCCTACTGGCATCGTCTGCAATCCTGGGCGATCGCCCGCGCGATTTGCGCGGTGGGGCGCATGGCGCTAAGCAACTATCTGCTGCAAACGCTGATCTGCACACTGCTGTTTAACCATTTTGCGCTGTTCAATCACTTCGGTCGGACCCAGCTGCTGGCGATGGTACCGGCTATCTGGCTGGCTAACCTGATTTTCTCCGTCTGCTGGCTACGGCTGTTCCGCCAGGGGCCTATGGAATGGCTGTGGCGCACGTTGACCACGCTTGCCGCTGCGCCCACCGGCGGAAGATGACTGTCATCACAAAGGTTAAAACTTTGTATGTAACCGTTTTCAGCCTTGTGACGCGTTTCACGATGATAGCACGCGCCTCCTGACAGAATAGACGGCAGAAATGCGTCCCGTTCAGGAAGTGCTATGCAAAATCAATTGTTCTGCGGTAATCGCCTATGATTACCATTCGTGATGTGGCCCGTGAAGCCGGAGTCTCGGTTGCCACGGTATCCCGCGTGTTGAATAACAGCGCGGCGGTAACCGGAGAAACCCGCGATGCCGTGCTGAGAATCGTTGAGCGGCTGGGCTACCGGCCTAATGCCAACGCCCAGGCGCTGGCCAGCCAGGTCAGCGATACGATTGGCGTGGTGGTGATGGATGTTTCCGATCCCTTCTTTGGCGCACTGGTCAAAGCCGTGGATACCGTTGCCCAGCGCTTGCACAAACATGTCCTAATCAATAACTCCTATCACCAGGCGGAAAAAGAACGCCACGCCATTGAAGTGCTGATCCGACAGCGATGTAACGCGCTGATTGTCCATGCAAAAGCCCTGTGCGACGCCGAATTAGCCTCACTGATGCAGCAGGTGCCGGGTATGGTACTGATAAACCGCATTATCCCCGGCTTCGCCCACCGTTGCGTCTGCCTGGATAACGTCAGCGGCGCGCTGATGGCGACACGAATGCTGATACAGCACGGGCATCAGCGCATCGGTTATCTGGGGTCTGCCCACCCGATTGAAGATGATGAACGACGGCGTGAGGGCTGGCGGCAGGCGATGAACGAACAGGGGATCCTGCCCGCTGAAAGCTGGTCTGCCAGCGGAGAGCCTGACCTTCAGGGCGGCGAGGGGGCGATGGTGGAGCTGCTGGGAAGGAATCTGGGGCTGACGGCGGTATTTGCCTACAACGACAGTATGGCCGCCGGTGCGCTGGCGGCGCTGAAAGATAACGGCATTGCGGTGCCGTTACAGGTGTCAGTTGTCGGATTTGATGACATACCGATCTCCCGCTATACCGATCCGCAGCTGAGTACGGTCAGGTATCCTATTGTTTCAATGGCTAAACTTGCCACTGAGCTGGCGCTGAAAGGCGCGGCGGGGCAGCAGGATGACACCGCTCAACACTGTTTTATGCCGACGCTGGTGCGTCGTCATTCGGTTGCGCCGCGGCAAAATGTGGCTGCGGTCACTTTACCGGGCGATTCTGCTGTGTAACCGTTTTCAATCTGTGAGTAAATTCACAGTTAATTAACATTGGCTTCTCTATGATGACAGCGTCCTGCAGGGGGCAATAACCCTGTACCGCCATCCATAAATCGATTGCCGCGCCGTGCGTGATTTGCCTGTGCAGCATTGAGTACTACCCTACAAAACCGGAGATACCATGAATAAGAAGGTTTTCACTCTCACCGCCCTGGTTGCCAGTATGATGTTTGGCGCTGCCGCTCATGCTGCTGATACCCGCATCGGCGTGACGATTTATAAATACGATGACAACTTCATGTCGGTGGTACGTAAGGCCATCGAGAAAGAAGCCAAGAACAGTGACGACGTGCAGCTGTTGATGAACGACTCGCAAAACAGCCAGTCCACCCAGAACGATCAGGTCGACGTGCTGGTGGCGAAGGGCGTGAAGGCGCTGGCTATCAACCTGGTCGATCCGGCGGCCGCTGACGTGATCATCAGCAAAGCGAAAGCCAACGATATTCCGATTGTGTTCTTCAACAAAGAGCCATCGGCTAAAGCGCTGGCCAGCTATGACAAAGCCTACTACGTCGGGACCGACTCTAAAGAGTCCGGCGTGAAGCAGGGCGAACTGATTGAGAAACACTGGAAGGCTAACCCGTCCTGGGATCTGAACAAAGATGGCGAAATCCAGTATGTGCTGCTGAAAGGTGAGCCGGGCCATCCGGATGCTGAAGCCCGTACTAAATACGTGATCGAAACGCTGAACAAAGACGGTGTCAAAACTCAGCAGCTGCACATGGATACCGCAATGTGGGATACCGCGCAGGCTAAAGATAAGATGGATGCGTGGTTATCGGGTCCGAACGGCAACAAAATTGAAGCGGTTATTGCCAATAACGATGCCATGGCAATGGGCGCAGTCGAAGCGCTGAAGGCGCACAACAAATCCTCCGTACCGGTATTCGGTGTTGATGCCCTGCCGGAAGCGCTGGCAATGGTGAAATCCGGTGCGATGGCGGGAACGGTGCTGAACGACGCGGATAACCAGGCGAAAGCCACCTTCGAGATGGCGAAAAACCTGGCAGCGGGTAAACCGGCTACCGAAGGGACTGACTACAAGCTTGACGGCAAAGTCGTGCGCGTAGCCTATGTTCCGGTCGATAAAGAAAATCTGTCGCAGTTTACTAAATAAGTATCACCCGTAGCGGAGCCGCCCGGCTCCGCTACGGGCGCTGAGTCAGGGTAACCTGACTACACATCCTTCAGCCAGGTAGAATTATGGGCAGCGATAACGTGCAAACGCAGCGTGAGTTTTTGCTGGAGATGACCAGTGTCAATAAGTCATTCCCCGGTGTTAAAGCGCTGGATAATGTGAATTTAAAAGTCCGTCCGCATTCAATTCACGCCTTGATGGGGGAGAATGGGGCCGGCAAATCGACCTTATTAAAATGCCTGTTTGGTATTTACAGTAAAGATTCGGGGAGCATTCTTTTTCAGGGCAAGGAAGTTGATTTCAAAAGCGCGAAAGAGGCACTGGAAAACGGTGTGTCGATGGTGCATCAGGAATTGAACCTCGTCCTCCAGCGTACCGTCATGGATAATATGTGGCTGGGCCGCTATCCGAAGAAAGGGTTTTTCGTCGATCAGGATAAAATGTATCGTGATACGAAGGCCATCTTCGACGAGCTGGATATCGACATTGACCCGCGTGATAAAGTGGTGTCGTTATCCGTTTCTCAGATGCAGATGATCGAAATAGCCAAAGCGTTTTCCTATAATGCCAAAATTGTCATTATGGATGAGCCGACGTCATCGCTGACCGAGAAAGAAGTTAATCATCTTTTTACCATTATTCGTAAACTTAAAGATCGCGGCTGCGGAATTATTTATATCTCACACAAGATGGAAGAGATCTTCCAGCTGTGCGATGAAATAACTATTCTGCGCGACGGTCAGTGGATCGGCACCCAGTCGCTGGAAGGGCTGGATATGGACAAGATTATCTCCATGATGGTCGGTCGTTCGCTTAACCAGCGTTTCCCGGATAAGCATAACGTACCGGGGGAAACCATCCTGGAAGTGCGTAACCTGACCTCGCTGCGCCAGCCCTCAATTCGCGATGTCTCCTTCGACCTGCGTCAGGGCGAGATCCTGGGTATTGCCGGGCTGGTGGGGGCAAAACGAACGGATATTGTTGAGACCCTGTTCGGCATTCGCGAAAAATCCGCAGGCACCATTAAACTGCACGGTAAGGTAATCAAAAATAACAGTGCGAATGAAGCTATTAACCACGGCTTTGCGCTGGTAACGGAAGAGCGGCGCTCAACCGGAATTTACGCCTATCTGGATATCGGCTTTAACTCGCTGATTTCTAATATTCGTAACTATAAAAATAATTTTGGCCTGCTGGATAACAGCCGGATGAAAAGTGATACCCAGTGGGTGATCGACTCCATGCGGGTAAAAACGCCGGGGCATAAAACCTCAATTGGCTCCCTTTCCGGCGGAAATCAGCAGAAGGTTATTATCGGCCGCTGGCTGTTGACCCAGCCTGAAATTCTGATGCTGGATGAACCCACGCGCGGAATTGACGTTGGCGCCAAGTTTGAAATTTATCAGCTGATTGCTGAGCTGGCGAAGAAAAACAAGGGAATTATTATTATCTCTTCTGAAATGCCGGAGCTTCTCGGTATTACCGATCGGATACTGGTAATGAGTAATGGCCTGGTTGCAGGCATTGTCGAAACGAAAAACACCACGCAAAACGAAATATTGCGGTTGGCATCGTTGCACCTCTAATGATGTAAGGGCTGTTACTATGAATGCAGTGAATAAGAAAAATGCGCTCACCTGGTTAAAAGAGGGCGGGATTTACGTGGTGCTGCTGGTGCTGCTGGCGGTAATTATTATTCAGGACCCGACGTTTTTAAGTCTGATGAACCTGAGTAATATTCTTACCCAGTCTTCCGTCCGCGTGATTATCGCTCTGGGCGTGGCAGGGCTGATCGTCACCCAGGGTACTGACCTGTCGGCGGGGCGTCAGGTTGGCCTCGCGGCGGTGGTGGCGGCAACGCTGCTTCAGTCGATGGACAACGCCAACAAGGTGTTCCCTCATCTGGAAACCATGCCAATTGCGGTGGTGATGCTGATCGTCTGTTCAATCGGTGCGGTGATTGGTCTGGTCAACGGCCTGATTATCGCCTACCTCAAGGTGACGCCGTTTATCACCACGCTGGGCACGATGATCATCGTTTACGGCATCAACTCACTCTATTACGACTACGTGGGCGCTTCGCCGGTTGCCGGGTTTGATGAGAAGTTCTCCACCTTTGCCCAGGGCTTTATTCGCCTCGGTGATTTTAAGCTCTCCTATATCACCTTCTACGCGATGATCTGCATTTTCCTGGTGTGGATCCTGTGGAATAAGACCCGCTTCGGTAAAAACATCTTCGCTATCGGCGGTAATCCGGAAGCGGCGAAAGTGTCCGGCGTCAACGTTCCGTTTAACCTGATCCTGGTTTACGCGCTTTCCGGGGTGTTTTACGCCTTCGGCGGGATGCTGGAAGCGGGCCGCATTGGTTCTGCGACCAACAACCTCGGCTTTATGTATGAACTGGATGCGATTGCGGCCTGTGTGGTGGGCGGAGTGTCCTTCGCCGGCGGGGTAGGGACCGTGGCGGGGGTGGTGACCGGGGTTATCATCTTTACGGTAATCAACTATGGCCTGACCTATATCGGCGTTAACCCTTACTGGCAGTACATCATCAAGGGCGGCATCATTATCTTCGCCGTGGCGCTGGACTCCCTGAAGTACTCGCGTAAGAAGTAAGCGCGCTGCGAGGGGCTGCCGGTGCAGCCTCTCAACCTGCGGCTACGTCCGGATACTCTCCAGCCCCTGTCAGCGAACTACGCTGCGGGGGCTTTTGTTTTGCCGCGACGCAGCGCAAAGGTGGCGATAAGATTGGGCAGGCACATTCCCGTCAGGATCAGCCCGCCGCCCGCCAGTACGTTTGCCGGAAGCGCTTCATGCAGCAGCCAGACGGCAAAGAGCGCGGAAAAAACCGGTTCCAGATTGTAGATCAGTACCGCGCGGGTCGGGGAGGTAAAGCGCTGATAGCGGGTCTGCACCCAGAACGCGATGACCGTGGAAAACAGCGCGGTGACCAGCAGCGCAACGATCAGCCCGCCGTCCCACGTTTCGGGGAATACGCTTCCACCACCGGCAGTCTGGATCAGCATAATGACCCCGGCCATGGTGGCTACCTGTAAAAAGGTTAATGCGCTAGTGTCATGCCGGGCGCTCAGCCTGTCCAGCGTAAGAATATGCAGGGCGGTAAATACGGAACCGATGACCACAAGGGTGTCACCCCACTGTAATCGCCACTCCTGAAGGTCAGACATCACTATCAGCCCGGCCAGTCCGAACAGCACGGCGACGATAGCCTGCGGCTTGGGAAGTTTTCCCGCCAAAGGCGCAGAGAGCAGAAGCACCCATACCACCGCCAGGCCGGCAAGAAATCCCGTATTGGATGCCGTGGTTAACTGCAATCCCCGGATCAGAAAAACAAAGGCCGCACCCAGCAACAGTCCCAGAACGACTCCCGCCAGGACGGTTCCACTCCCGATCCGCGTCAGGCTTCTGGCACTGAAAGGCAGCAAGATTAGCGAGGAAAGCAGAAAACGCAGGCCCAGTACCATCAGAACCGGATGCAGAGCCACGGCCTGTTTCATTACCGGAAATCCAATGCCCCAACCGGCCGCGACACAAACCAGCAGCAGCTCCGCGACCCGGCGCCTGCGCGCAACAATTCCATCCATGGCTGACTCCGTTACTTATCTTTTTTCTGGATCTCTAACAGCTGTTCGGGGGTGACCGCCGGATAGCTTTGCGCGTCTTCAGGCACTTCATGCTTTGCCGGGATAGGCACCAGCGGCCCCAGGAAACGCGGTTCGCGCTTCATGATATAGAGATCGGCCAGCGCGCCAAGCCGCGCGCCCACCTCGCGAACCCGCACGCTGAGCATGTTTTTCGGGGAGGGCACAGCGTAGCACTGCGCCTGAATACCCATATGCAGCGCGATAAACAGCGCACGCTCACAGTGGAAGCGCTGGGTGATAATAATAAAGTCGTTGGTATCAAACACTTTACGGGTGCGCACAATGGAGTCGAGGGTGCGGAAACCCGCATAGTCCAGCACGATATCAGAGGGTTCAACCCCTGCGGCGATCAAATCGCGGCGCATGGTCATCGGCTCATTGTAGCTTTGCTGGGCGTTATCGCCGCTCAGCAGCAGATAGTTCACCTTGCCGCTGTTGTAAGCGTTGATCGCACCCTGAATACGGAAGAGATAATACTGATTGATGACCCCGGTCCGATAATATTTCGCGGTGCCGAGGACCACGCCCACCTCGCGGTGCGGCAGGGACTTAAGATCGTCATGAATATAGGGCGCGGTTTTCCAGCTGATCCAGCGATCCAGGCCAAGCGCGGTCAATCCCATCAGAACGATGATGATTATCAGACCATTAGCCAGTCGTTTCAACATACTGAACAGCGCTCGATATTACGAAGTTAACATAGGCAAAGGCTACTGTAGCTGGCAGAGCGAAGCAAGTCGTGGCGATCCGGATGGCGATTTTTCACACAAAATGCCGAACGCCGCAGGGCGTCCGGCAGGGGCCGATTAGATTGAAGTACGGCGGTAGTTACGATACTGCGGCAGCCAGAAATTGGCGGCAATGGATTTCGACAGCACATCTTCCGACGTCACCACGGCAACACCGGCGAGCTGGGCGGCTTTGCCTACCGCCATCGCAATGATTTTCGACACGCCCTGAATATCTTTTACTTCCGGCAGCACCGGGCCTTCACCGTCGTTAGCCAGCGGCGAACAGTCGGCCAGCGCACGGCTGGCGGCCATCAGCATACTGTCGGTTACGCGGGTAGCGCCGGAGGCAATCACGCCAAGGCCGATCCCCGGGAAGATATAGGAGTTGTTGCACTGGGCGATAGGATAGGTTTTTTCCTTCCAGATAACCGGAGAGAACGGGCTGCCGGTGGCAACCAGCGCATTGCCGTCGGTCCAGGCCATGATGTCCTGCGGCGTTGCTTCAACCCGGGAGGTGGGGTTAGACAGCGGCATAATAATCGGGCGCGCGCAGTGTTTGTGCATTTCGCGCACAATCTCTTCGCTGAACAGGCCAGGCTGCCCGGAGACGCCAATCATGATGCTCGGGCGGGCGTTGCGCACCACGTCCAGCAGTGAAAGCGCGTCGCTGGCGCTGTCCCAGCTGGCCAGACGTTCGCTCTTCTGCACCAGCTTACTCTGGAAGTTAAGCAGGTTAGGCAGCTTATCGGTCAGCAGACCAAAGCGATCGACCATAAACAGCCGAGAGCGCGCTTCCTCATCGCTTAAGCCTTCAGATTTCATCTGGGCAATAATTTGCTCGGCGATGCCGCAGCCGGCGGAGCCCGCGCCGAGGAACACCACGTTCTGATCGCTCAGCTTGCTGCCCGCGGCGCGGCTGGCGGCAATCAGCGTACCGAGGGTGACCGCAGCCGTTCCCTGGATATCATCGTTAAAGCAGCAGACCTCATTGCGATAACGCTCAAGCAGCGGCATGGCGTTTTTCTGCGCGAAGTCTTCGAACTGGAGCAGCACGTTCGGCCAGCGGCTCTTCACCGCGCTGATAAATTCGTTGACGAAACTCTCATACTCCTGGCCGGTAATACGCGGATGGCGCCAGCCCATGTACAGCGGATCGTTCAGCAGCTGCTGATTATTAGTGCCGACGTCCAGCACTACCGGCAGGGTGTAGGCCGGGCTGATGCCGCCGCAGGCGGTGTACAGCGACAGCTTACCAATTGGAATACCCATCCCGCCGATGCCCTGATCGCCGAGGCCAAGAATACGTTCGCCGTCGGTGACCACAATCACTTTAACATTCTGCTTGGTGGCATTTTGCAGCATGTCTTCAATGTTGGCGCGGTTCGGATAGGAAATGAACAGACCGCGTGCGCGACGGTAGATCTCAGAGAAGTGCTCGCAGGCGGCGCCCACGGTCGGGGTATAGATGATTGGCATCATCTCTTCGAGATGGTTGTCCAGCAGGCGGTAGAACAGCGTTTCGTTAGTGTCCTGGATGTTGCGCAGATAAACATGCTTGTCGTTATTGTTTTTAAAATCCTGGAACTGACGCCACGCGCGCTCGGCCTGCTCTTCGATGGTTTCAACGGTTTCCGGCAGCAGTCCGTTGAGGTTGAAATCGTTACGCTCTTCAATCGAGAAGGCGCTTCCTTTGTTCAGCAGGGGGAATTCCAGCAGGATCGGGCCGGCATAGGGGATATAAAGCGGGCGTTTACTTTCGTATTCGAGTTCCATGCAATTCGTACTCTGATTAGTATTAGGGTGATGTGGCGCCAATCCTAAAATAATCCATCTGAAAGTACAGCTTTTGTTAATAACTAAAAACAAAAGCTGGGATCTTTCTCGTATTGTGGAGTTTTTCTTACATCTTACGCAGAGGAATAGTGCGGATATCCTGACAACCTGCCGCCTCCAGGGTGGCTACGGTTGCAGCCCGCTGGCTGAGTCGGGCATCCGGCGCTTCGGCCAGTACCGCGCTGCGGATATCGCTGAGATCGTAGCCGGCAAGATTAAGCAGGTTAAGCGCACCCTGCAACGGCGGCAGGCTGGGGTTAAAGGCGGCATTTTCCGCATAACTACCGGCAAAAATGGCACCGTCGGTCGTTTGCAGCGCCACGCCGCTCCAGGCTTCGCTGTAGGGCGCATGGCTGGCGTTGGCCGCGGCCAGCGCCGCCTGCTCAAGCGCATCGCCGTAGGGGGCGATGCCGCGATCGACGCTATCCATCAGCAGGGTGGTGATATCCAGATCCCGCGGGCCAAACGCATCGGGCAGATAGTCTGCCAGCGTGGCGGCGGCCCTGCCCGGTAGTTCAATCACCAGCGCCGTTCCGCTGTTCAGCTCATTCATAAACTGACGGCAGTGGCCGCAGGGCGTGTAGTTAACGGTGATGCTGGATAACGCCCGCTCACCGCCGAGCCAGGCGTGGGTGACAGCACTTTGCTCCGCATGAACGGTCTGCTGCATTGTGGTGCCGCTGAATTCCATATTGGCACCAAACCACAGCGTTCCGCTGACGCCACGGGCAATGGCCCCGACGTTAAAATCAGAAAGCTCGGCACGGGCGCAGGCGGCCGCCAGCGGCAGCAGGGCAAAAGCCAGTTCGCTGTCGGTATAGCCGCACTGGTTTTTGAGTTCGGTGGCGTGTTCGGCGCTGATGCGGGCGGAAAAATCTGCCGCGGAAAGTACAGGCCGGATAGCGTTCTGTAGCGGCAGAGGAAGGGCGGCGAAGGCCGTCTGGTATCGTGGGTGCATGGGTGACCTCGTTATTCTGGATGCAGGCTCATAATAGCGAGCCTGTCACTCGTTATATGTGATCTAAATCGCTCTGTCAGTGTAATAAATGAAAGCGATTTACAAAATGCGAGATCTCTCGCAAGTTTTAACCCCACAGACGCAGCAGCAGCGGAAAAATGAACGGGGCCAGCAGCGAGGTAATAATGGCGCAGAGTACCAGCGCTAGCGAACTGAAGGCGCCCTCCTGCGGGTCTACCTCCATTGCTCGGGCGGTCCCGATGGCGTGTGAGGCGTTACCGATGGCCAGACCGCGCGCCGATGCCACCCGCACCCGCAGCAGATTCAACAGCATATGGCCAAACACCGCGCCCAGCATCCCTGCGATCAGCACACAAATAGCGCTGATCGCAGGAATACCGCCCTGAGAGGCGGAAACGGCCATCGCAATCGGCGTGGTAACGGATTTTGGCAGCAGCGTCGCCGCGATCTCCGGCGTAGCCCCCAGCCACAGCGCGATGGCGGTGCCGGATACCATTGCCGTGATGCAGCCGATAAAGCAGATACTGATAATAGACTTCCAGCGGGCGCGGATCTGATGCATCTGCTCATACAGCGGCAGCGCCAGCGCAACCACGGCAGGCTGTAGCAGGCTGTTCAATATTGCACTGCCCTGAAAATAACGGGTGTAGGGCATCTGTAGCAGCAGCAGCAGGGGGATAATCACCGCCATGGCAATCAGCAGCGGGTTGACGATAGACATCTTCACGCGGGCCGCGATCCGGCGTGCCGCCAAGAAGACCAGCACCGTCAGCGGCAGGGACCACCACATATCACTCATCGCCGTTCTCCCCATCCCGCAGCGGCTGTCGGTGCAGGCGCTGCGACAGTACGCCGACGACGCTCAGCACAATCAGCGTACTCACCAGGCAGGAAACCACGATCGGACCAAACTGGGCGGTAAGAATATCGACGTCATTCATTATTCCCACGCTTATCGGCACAAACAGCAGCGCCATGTAGCGAATAAGCAGGTTACATCCGGGCCTGACCCATGTGACGGGCAGAACCTGCAGGGCCAGCAGCGCGAACAGCACCAGCATACCGAGAATACTGCCGGGTATCGCCACGGGCAGCAGGGCAGAGATACCGATACCGGTGTACAGGCAGAGGTAAATAATGAAAAAGGCGCGGATGTACTGCCAGAGAAGCAGCGCTACGCGATGCATGGTAACCTCCTGAATTTCGGAATGTTAATCATACGATTAAATACGGGAATGCGCTACCCGACGGCAGCGGGCCTGAAAATAAGCGGGGGACGTTAATTAACGTCCCCCGTGGGATTTACTTCACCTGGTGTCCAGGCTGTGCGCCGCTGTCCGGGCTGAGCAGGAAGATATCCTCACCGCCGGGGCCGGCGGCCATCACCATCCCCTGCGAAACGCCGAAGCGCATTTTGCGCGGGGCAAGGTTAGCCACCATTACGGTCAGGCGGCCAACCAGCACGGACGGATCGGGATAGGCGGTGCGGATGCCGGAGAAGACCTGGCGAGTTTCTCCGCCCAGGTCCAGCGACAGGCGCAGCAGCTTATCGGAGCCTTCGACAAATTCCGCATTCTGGATCAGCGCGACACGCATATCGACTTTGGCGAAATCGTCAAAGCTGATGGTTTCCTGTACCGGCGCATCCGCAAGCGGACCGGTCACGGTCGGTGCAGCGGCGGCGGCGGCTTCCTCTTTCGAGGCGGCAATCATACCATTCACTTTGTCCATCTCAATACGGCTGTACAGCGCCTTAAAGGTGGCAATGCGATGGTCCAGCAGAGGCTGCTGAATGCCGTCCCAGCTCAGTTCCTGATTCAGGAAGGCTTCCGCACGGGCGCTAAGCTGTGGCAGCACCGGCTTCAGCCACGTCATCAGTACGCGGAACAGGTTAATACCCATCGAGCAAATTGCCTGAAGATCGGCATCGCGCCCTTCCTGCTTGGCCACGACCCACGGCGCCTGTTCGTCCACGTAGCGGTTGGCAACGTCGGCCAGCGCCATAATTTCGCGCACGGCACGGCCGAATTCACGGCTTTCCCAGGCTTCGCCAATGCTGACCGAGGCGTCGGTAAAGGTTTTATACAGCGCAGGATCGGCCAGCTCAGCCGACAGCCTGCCGTCGAAGCGCTTGTTGATAAAACCGGCGTTGCGGGAAGCCAGGTTCACCAGCTTATTCACCACATCCGCATTCACACGCTGCACGTAGTCTTCCAGGTTCAGGTCGATGTCGTCAATGCGTGAGGAGAGCTTGGCCGCGTAGTAGTAGCGCAGGCTGTCTGAATCCAGATGCTGTAGCCAGGTGCTGGCCTTAATAAAGGTGCCGCGTGATTTGGACATCTTCGCGCCGTTAACCGTGACGTAGCCGTGTACGAACAGATTGGTCGGTTTACGGAAGTTGCTGCCTTCCAGCATGGCCGGCCAGAACAGGCTGTGGAAGTAGACGATGTCTTTACCGATAAAGTGATACAGGTCGGCATCGGAATCCTTCTGCCAGAAGGCATCAAAATCAAGGTCGCCGCGGCGGTCGCACAGGTTTTTAAACGCGCCCATATAACCGATAGGCGCATCCAGCCAGACATAGAAATATTTGCCCGGCGCATTCGGGATTTCAAAACCGAAGTAGGGCGCATCGCGGGAGATATCCCACTGCTGCAGACCCGATTCAAACCACTCCTGCATTTTGTTGGCTACCTGCTCCTGCAATGCACCGGAACGGGTCCAGGCCTGAAGCATGTCGCTAAACTCGGGCAGATCGAAGAAGAAGTGCTCGGAATCACGCAGCACCGGCGTGGCACCGGACACCACCGACTTCGGATCGATAAGCTCGGTCGGGCTGTAGGTGGCGCTGCACACTTCGCAGTTATCGCCGTACTGATCCGGCGCCTTGCACTTCGGACAGGTGCCCTTCACAAAACGATCCGGCAGGAACATGCCTTTTTCCGGATCGTAGAGCTGAGAGATGGTCCGGTTCTTAATAAAGCCGTTCTCTTTCAGGCGGGTGTAGATCAGCTCCGACAGCTCACGGTTCTCTTCGCTGTGCGTGGAGTGATAGTTGTCATAGCTGATATCAAACCCGGCAAAATCGGTCTGATGTTCCTGACTCATCTCGGCAATCATCTGCTCCGGGGAAATACCCAACTGCTGAGCCTTCAGCATGATTGGTGTGCCGTGCGCATCGTCGGCGCAGATGAAGTAAACCTGATTGCCGCGCATTCGCTGGTAACGGACCCAAATATCTGCCTGGATATGCTCGAGCATGTGGCCGAGATGAATGGAACCGTTGGCGTACGGCAGAGCGCACGTTACCATAATTTTTTTCGCGACTTGAGTCATAGTAGGACTTGCTATACCTGTTGAAAAAGGGGTTTAGATGGTAACCGAAAGCCACTCCCTGCGTAAACAAGGGGTTCATCCACGGGGGGATTTTTACCTTAGCCGGTCACCGCGCTGCCGCAGAGTCTGATATCATTGTTAGACAGTACCGTTACTTTTAACAGACTACATCAAGGAGCCGGGATGACGTCACAAGCGAAGGGATTGCACTCCCCCGAAGCGCTGCGCGCAATCGTCATGGGGGTGCTGGCCACCTTTGAACATCCAACCTTGCAGCATAACCTCACCTCGCTTAAGGCGCTTCGCCACTGCGCGATGATGGATAACACCCTGCATATTGAACTGACGCTGCCCTTCGTCTGGCAGAGTCCCTTTGAAACGCTAAAGGCGGCGCTTAGCGCGGAGCTGCTGCGCATTACTAAAGCGTCGGCCATCAGCTGGCGCCTGACGCTTAACGTTGCCACCCTGCAACGGGTAAAAAATCGGCCCGGCGTCAACGGTGTTAAAAACATTATTGCCGTCAGCTCGGGGAAGGGCGGGGTTGGGAAATCAACCACCGCGGTAAACCTTGCGCTGGCGCTGGCCGCGGAAGGGGCGAAGGTCGGGCTGCTGGACGCGGATATTTATGGCCCGTCGATCCCGGATATGCTGGGAACGGACGATATGCGCCCCAGCTCGCCGGACGGCACCCATATGGCCCCGATCATGGCGCACGGACTGGCAACCAACTCGATTGGCTATCTGGTCAGTGACGATAATGCGATGGTATGGCGTGGCCCGATGGCCAGCAAAGCGCTGATGCAGCTGCTTAACGAAACGCTGTGGCCGGAGCTGGACTACCTGGTACTGGATATGCCGCCGGGCACCGGGGATATTCAGCTGACCCTGGCGCAGAACGTTCCCGTTACCGGTGCCGTGGTGGTAACCACCCCGCAGGACATTGCGCTGGTTGACGCCCGTAAAGGGATCGTGATGTTTGAGAAGGTGAACGTACCGGTGCTGGGAATAGTAGAAAACATGAGCATGCACATTTGCAGCCAGTGCGGTCACCAGGAACCCATCTTTGGTACCGGCGGGGCTGAACGTCTGGCGGAGCAGTACCACAGCCGGCTGCTCAGCCAGCTTCCGCTGCATATCAGCCTGCGGGAAGACCTGGATCACGGTGAGCCGACGGTCGTGCGTCGCCCGGACAGCGAATTCACCGCGCTCTACCGCCAGCTGGCGACCAACGTGGCGGCACAGCTTTACTGGCAGGGTGAGGTGATCCCGGAGGATATCGCCTTCCGCGCGGTTTAAGCCTCACAAGATGGCCGGCAGCCGCCGGAGTGGTATTCCGGCGGCGGCAAATCGACTATCACTAACGCAGAACATAGTGCATCAGCAGATAATCGCCCCGGTCGCTTTCTCCCTGGGCAACAACCCGCCAACCGTGTTTCTTATAAAAACTCTGCGCCTGCAAATTCTCCGCCAGGCACTTCAGCGCACCGGTAGACGTGAAGCCACTCTGTACGGCCTGAAGCAGCGCGCTTCCTGCGCCGCTTCCCTGCCATTCGGGATCGACAAACAGGCTGTGCAGAAAATTATCCTGTGTCAGCACCGAGGCAAAACCGATGCGGTGCCCCTCCTCCTCGGCGACCAGCACCTGTTCACCCAGGGTTATCTGGTCGAAATCTTCTAACTGCCATTCACTGTCATCCAGCCAGGTCCAGCTGTGCCTGCGCGCAGCGAGGAACAGCGTACGCAGAAACGGCCGGTCAGACTCGGTGTAAGGACGGATGATCATGGTCAACTAACTCCTGGATTAGAGCGCCGGATGGCTGTTGCGAGAGGTTATAGCAGAAAATCCGCAGGATAATCAGTGAAAAACACAGCGGCCGACTGTAGAGCAGGAGAAGATGGCGTTAATAGTAGTAAGTTGGGATTTGTCAGTGAGTAGCGCTTTGATTGGTCTTTATATTGGCATAAAAGACTACCTTAAAGGCTTTAAGTGGTGTTAATTGTCAAAAGGTTATTCTGTAACAGTGAGAGAGAATAAGACAATTCTATAAAAACGAAATATTTTGGTGTCTGTCAGGATGTTTATTTTATATCCGTGCGCGAGGAAAATATTCTGGACTGCCCCTTGATAAGAAAAATCCTATTATTTCTACCGGGACTCATTATGCTCCAGGCGTTAAAACGCATTATTTTTTAATAAACCTTTTAAAATTAGCACTTTATGTTTAATTTTTTGTGAGGATCAACACATCACTTAGGATGTTATGGACAACTAAGACCTATCCGTAAATCAACGTCAAGATGATATAACGCTCCCATTTCAAAGATATTTATCTTAGAATAATTCCAATTAACTGCTACCACCGGACTGGCCAACGCCTGTATGAGAACTTCAGTGTTTTCATGGTGTTATTGCGTAAAAAAAGTACTTCAGGATTGTCAGGATGTCACTCAGTGTACTGGTAGCTGTTAAGCCAGGGGCGGTAGCCTGCCTTGAGCACAGGTATTTTTTAATCACTTTCCCCTGATGCTGTTTTAATCGAAAACGCAAGCTTAATCCTGGTGTCATCAAAATTTCGTATATATAAGATCTATAGTTTAAGCCCTTGAAACGTGCCAAAGAAATGCCTGTCTATTCATGAAATAAAGCCGATGGTTCAATAATTGTGCATGTTTATCTAAAGATAATCTGAAAATTAATATTTTGCATAATAAATATTGGTGTTTTGTTAATTTGTTGATTTTAAAGCATTAATTAATGCCCGGCTTATTTTTAGACTTCTTACTGTTAGGTATGGAAAATATCACTATAAAACGCATTAAATCTGTGGTTATTGCTACAAGACTGCACAGATGCGGGTTGGGCTGGGTTTAATCGCTTAACAAGCTTCGAACGATCTACGCAGTATGCTGCTGTAATTTAAGATAATGAAAGTTAGCTAATTTGGCTGTTTACACCCTTTAAGTTAAGACTATTCTTGTGTAAAGCCCTGCAAACGGCTCCCTGATTTACAAATTTCGTACATCAATTACCTGCTCAGAGCAGGTAATTGATGTACGATTTGTTGAACGGTGTACAATCTTTAGCGATTGGTTACATCCTTTATCATGATGAAAACCGGCGTTGCACTCAGGCAAGTCGCGAAGGAGGATTCAAAGGTATATGAACGTCACTGCAAGACCCTCTGCTCCCCTCTCACGAAACGGGGGCGCTATCCACTTGAAGGAACTCGCCGTTCACTCCTGTTTTCAACACTGCGACTCAGATGGCCAGCGTTGCGTGTTAATCCGCCAATGCTGATCCGCCGGCTATGTCTGAAAACGTCACTTTCATCACGTTTGGGCTAAGGTTGGCAAAGAGACTCGATTGAGCACTGCACAGTGCATACATCCCGATAGCGACATATAAAAAATGACGACTGTCAGTGACCGATAGCGCGCATCAGGCCACCGGCAGATTACTCTCTTATTCATTGATGATACGAACATATGACGAAGAAATATTTAAAGATTTCAGTGGTTGCAGCAGCAATTGGACTACTGAGTGGTTGTACGATGATACCGGGGCAGGGGCTGAGTACGTCCGGGAAGGATGTGATTAAATCCCAGGACAACGATTTTGATATTGATCGGATGGTAAACGTCTTCCCGATGACGCCGGGTTTGATAGACAGACTGCGCCCGGAACCCGTAATTTCCCGACCTAACCCTCAGCTTGATGCGCTGCTTTCCACCTACGAGTATCGCATTGGTGTTGGTGACGTGCTGATGGTCACCGTGTGGGATCATCCCGAACTGACCACACCAGCGGGCCAGTACCGCAGCGCCAGCGATACGGGTAACTGGGTAAATGCCGATGGCAGTATTTTCTATCCTTATATTGGTAAGGTGCAGGTTGCCGGCAAAACACTAAACCAGGTACGTCAGGACATCAGCAGTCGTCTGACCACCTATATTGAAAGCCCGCAGGTTGACGTAAGTATCGCCGCATTCCGTTCGCAGAAAGCCTACGTAACGGGTGAGGTGGCCAAATCCGGCCAACAGCCGATAACCAATATCCCACTCACCGTCATGGATGCGATTAACGCAGCGGGCGGACTGGCACCGGACGCAGACTGGCGCAACGTGGTGCTGACGCACAACGGTCAGGAATCCAAGATTTCCCTGTATGCACTGATGCAGAAAGGCGATTTGCAACAGAATAAGATGCTGTATCCCGGTGACATCCTTTACGTACCGCGTAATGACGATCTGAAAGTCTTTGTGATGGGTGAGGTGGTCAAGCAGTCCACCCTGAAAATGGACAGAAGCGGTATGACACTGGCCGAGGCGCTGGGTAACTCCGAAGGAATTTCTCAGGCAATGAGCGATGCACAGGGTGTTTTCGTCATCCGCCAGCTCAGGGGCGATAAAAATGGCAAAATTGCCAATATTTATCAGCTGAATGCCAAGGATGCCTCCGCAATGGTGCTGGGAACCGAATTCCAGCTCCAGCCTTACGACATCGTCTACGTTACCACCGCACCTATTGTTCGTTGGAATCGCGTAATTTCCCAAATCGTTCCGACGATTACCGGCGTACATGATATGACAGAAAACGTTCGCTATATCAGGAATTGGTAAAATGTTTAATTCGATTCTTGTAGTTTGTACTGGGAATATATGTCGTTCACCGATTGGTGAGCGACTTTTAAAAGAAGCATTTCCAGACAAAAAAATTGATTCAGCTGGAACAGGAGCGCTTGTAGAGTATCCAGCCGATCAGAGTTCTATAAAAGTAGCGAGTAAGCATGGTCTTTCTTTAGATGGACATGTTGGAAAGCAATTCACTTCTGCTCTGGGCCGCCAATATGATTTAATTTTAGCCATGGAGCAAAGCCACATCGAACAAATTGGCCGTATAGCACCTGAACTGCGCGGGAAGACAATGTTATTTGGTCGCTGGTTGGAAAACAGAGATATTCCAGACCCATATCGTAAAAGTGATGAGGCTTTTGAGTCGGTATACCAGCTAATTGATCAGGCCTGCCAACGCTGGGTTGATAAACTTAGCGGTTAACAAACAGGAATTAATTCATGTCATCTGTAAATTCAAATAAAACAAGTAACATCGATTCTGAAGAAATAAACCTTGGGCGCCTTCTTGGTGAACTTATAGACCATCGAAAATTAATTTTAGCCATAACATCAATTTTCTTGGTTATTGCCGTTATTTATGCGATTTTTAGTACCCCAGTTTATAGAGCCGTTGCACTAGTCCAAGTTGAGCAAAAGCAGGGCAATGCAATTCTGAATAGTTTGAGTCAGGTACTGCCAAATTCACAGCCACAGTCAGCACCAGAAGTTGCACTTTTACGTTCTAGAATGATTTTAGGAAAAACAGTTGACGATCTGAATTTACAGGCAAAAGTATCACAAGATTATTTTCCAATTTTTGGTCGAGGTTGGGCGAGAATTACCGATCAGAAGCCAGGGAAAATTTTAATTTCACGTTTATTTATATCTACAGCAGATGGCGCAAGCCCACAGGTAACACTAACGGTAATAGATAATGATAGCTTTCTAATTACAGGTGATAATTTTGAATTCACCGGTAAAAAAGGAATGCTTATAGAAAAAAATGGAATGTCGCTGATTGTTAATGATATCTCAGCTACACCAGGGACTAAATTTACGGTCACTTATCAGTCTCGACTCGGAGCAATTTCCGATTTACAGGATGCTTTATCAGTAGCAGACCAAGGTAAAGATACGGGGATGCTTAATTTATCATTTGTTGGGGAAAATCCTAACATGATAGATAAAATATTGAACAACATAACTAATAACTATCTTGCTCAAAATATTACACGTCAGGCAGCTCAAGATGCTAAAAGTTTAGATTTTCTAAATCAGCAGTTACCAACAGTCAGAAGTGAACTGGATATTGCTGAAGATAAGTTAAATCAATACAGGCAGCAAAAGGATTCTGTTGATCTATCCCTAGAAGCTAAATCAATGCTAGATCAGATAGTGAATGTTGATAATCAACTAAATGAATTGACCTTCCGCGAATCTGAAGTTTCACAGCTGTATACTAAAGAGCATCCGACTTACAAGGCACTGATTGAAAAAAGAGAAACTTTACAAGAAGAAAGATCGAAGTTAAACAAACGAGTTTCGTCTATGCCTGCAACTCAGCAAGAGGTTATGCGTTTGAGCCGCGATGTAGAGTCTGGACGTGCGGTTTTTATGCAACTACTTAACAGACAGCAAGAGTTGAGTATTGCAAAGTCGAGTGCTATTGGGAATGTCCGTATTATAGATAGTGCGGTTACATTACCTAAACCTGTCGAACCAAAGAAAACGTTGATAGTTATAATAGGTGCAATCTTAGGCGGTATGATTGCCGTTGGAGTTGTATTGCTAAGAGTCTACCTCCGTAGAGGGATTGAATCGCCTGAACAATTAGAAGAATTGGGAATCAACGTTTATGCAAGCATTCCAGTTTCAGATACAGTTACAAAAGTAAATAATACTAAGTCGGATAAGAAACATAATTATTCGGGTAAATTCTTAGCCATCGAAAATCCAGCAGACTTGGCAATAGAAGCCATACGAGGCTTAAGAACTAGTCTTCATTTTGCCATGATGGAAGCTAATAATAATATATTGATGATTTCAGGTGCGAGTCCGAACGCAGGTAAAACATTTGTAAGTAGCAATTTATCAGCAGTCATTGCACATGCTGGGAAGAAAGTATTATTTATTGATACTGATATGCGAAAGGGTTACAGCCATAAAATATTTGATGTTAAGAAAGAAAATGGTTTATCAGATTATTTAGTTGGCAAAATATCATTGCAAGATGCAATCAAAAAGGTCGAAAAAATTGGATTTGATGTAATAACCTGTGGTATGACCCCACCAAATCCGGCTGAGTTGCTGATGCATGCAAGATTTGAAGAATTAGTTAAGTGGACCAGTGAAAATTATGACTTGGTCATCATAGATACACCGCCAATATTAGCTGTGACAGATGCTGCAATCATAGGTCGTTACGCCGGGACTTCATTTATGATTGCTCGTTTTGAAGAGAACACAGCCAAAGAGATCGAGGTTAGTATTAATCGCTTCGAACAGAGCGGAGTACATATCAAAGGATGTATATTGAATGGTGTTATTAAAAGAGTAAGTAATTATTATGGTTATGGATATGCGCACTATGGATATGCATATGAGAAAGATGGGAAGAAAGTAAAATAGTAAATGAATATATTCGGGCATAATTACTTTAGTGATCATGCCCACCGCGAATCATCATTAAAAAAGATCTACTAATTCTGATATAACTGAACATTGTGGCGGACAATCGGCAGTTCTCTACAATGTTTACATATTCTCTGAAAAAAATATGTGTCAGAAAATATGCGACTAGTTAAAGAGATACTATGTTAAAATATAGTGTAAAAATTGATAATTTTGCGTGGCCGGTATTTGTCATTTATCTACTCACCAAGGCTTTTGCTGGGCCGTTGGGAATAATTTTCCCTTTGATTAGATTTGTCCCTGTAGTAATGATGTTAGCTTTGATTTCATATAAGCTTGTAGTGCTTATATCGGTCAGTATGAGAACCATAATTATGTGTGCAGTGATTTTATTATACATCGTCATAGGTGTGTACTATAAATCGTTGTTTGCAGCGTTATTTGGTTTCTATATGTTCATACCTTTGCTTTTTTCAATTTTGTTTGCAAACGAACTAATTGATAAAATAATTAATATCAGCAGCTATAAGTTCGCATTATTCTTGTTTGTAACATGTAGCATTGGCGTAATATATGTAGATGCGTTTGGTGCTCCGTGGATAGGATTTGAACAAGAGTTTGCTGGGGTTACTAAATCAGTATCAAAAGAATGGTCTTCAGATGGTATAGTCAGAAATCCAGGATTTACATCCGGCTCAGTAAGTTCTGCTGCTATTATGCTCATGGTTACTGCGCAGCTCGGCCGATATTACTCCTCTCGTAATCACTACTTAATATTCTTCGGGCTCTTTGCTATTGCCTTCTATATTATTAATCTCACTACATCTAAAACAATGATGATCTCACTAGCTCTTGTTTTAGTATTTCTTTGTCTACCATCATATTTGATGAGATGGGGGGTGAAAATATTGGCTCTGATTACTGTATCCCTATCATACTTTTATATGTTTGGTGACCGGCCATTAGGCGTTTTACAGTATGATAATACCTTGTTGGTAAGAATGTACTCTACGTGGCCTAACGCAATAGGAATATTGGATTCAAATATTGCTATGATGTTCGGGAAAGGTTTTGGATCTATAGGAACACCTTCGTATATGTTCTTATCTAAAATCGCCAACCCTGCAGATAATTTATATGTTTACCTTTACGTCATTTTTGGTTTTTTAAGTGTGATCTTAGTAGGTATGCTTCTTTTCAAGGTGCTGGTGAAGAGAAGTTTTTATACATTGGATGATAAGTTATTTTATGTATTCGTGTTTATAGCTTACAGTGGCGCAGTAACATACAACGTTGTTGAAGCATCGATATATGCTACCTATGGTGGGGTTATTGCTGGATATGTGTTATTAGGACGAGATAAAGATAAAATAGCATAATCCATATTTCATTTTATTAATTGTTGGAAATATAAGTGTTTTTGACAAAACTTGAAATTAATTAAATCTATCGCAGGCAGGCAGTTATATAAAAGATATTAAGGAGGCCAATCAATGTTTCGCATTTTAGTCATACTACCTCTTTTATTTTTTTTTAAGATATATGCATCTGAAGGAAATGGGGTTGATAAATATATTGGAGTGAATGTTAATCCCAGTAATCATAATCTTAGCACAGAGGAAATGTTAAGATTGATTGAGACCACTGGCTTCAATTCATTCCGTCAAGAACTCTCTTGGGGAAATGTTGAAGATAGAAAAGGGAACTATGTAATCAAAGGGAAAAATATAGCAAGGGATGATTTGATAAAAAAGTCAACCGCCCTAGGACTCAAACCAATTCTTGTATTAGTCTATTCGAATAAATTTTACAATGATGGTAATTATCCTATTACCCCTGAAAGTAGAAAAGCCTTCGCAAATTATGCTGCATGGTTAGCTAATCAATACAAAGGTAAGGTGAAAGTATTCGAAGTGTGGAATGAATGGACTCTAGGTGCAGGTATGACTGGTCGAGGACTTAAAATACCACCAGAAAGTTCATACTTTGAATTAGTTAAAGAAACAAGTATTGCCTTGAAAAAAGTAGATCCTGAAATAAAAGTCATTACTGGATCTTTTAATCCTATGAGTCCAACCGGTCGATATTTAGATTATAATGACACAACATGGTTTTTGAACCTAATTAACTTAGGAATACTTAAGTATATTGATGGAGTCTCAATCCATCCCTATTCATTTTTGAATGTAAACAAAAAAGTAAGAACACCAGAAGAAAATTTCCTTAGAATAGAGAAATTAGAAAAATTACTCGTTACAGCTTCAGGTGAAAAAAAAGAAGTTCCCATCTATATAACTGAAATGGGTATTTCTAATTTCGAAGCAAATGGAGGAGCATCAGAAAATTCATCGGCCGACTTTATTGTTAAATATACAGCTCTAATTTCGACTCTACCATATGTAAAAGGTATTTGGTGGTACAACCTAATTGATGATGGAAATGATATCAAAGAAAGAGAACAAAACTTTGGTTTCTATCACAATAATGTCACAGGAAAAAAAGTTGTTGAGCCATTCAAACAGTTGATGAGTAAAATTCGCTCAGGGGAACTTGATAAATGTGTTGCTTCTGTAGGTAAATCTGCAGTAGAGATAAGAAATATAAACTCTGAGAAACTTAAAGAATGTATGAGTTGGAGTTTAGAACATTTTTCTCAGTACAATAGAATTACGGGTGATTTTGATTCTTGCAAAGACTGTAATAATATTAAATTTAGCAAATAACATTGGTAACTGTATGAACAAAAATGTATTTGTTGTGGTTAGATCTATTTCCTTTGGGAATTCAGTCGGTGGTATGGAAAAGGCAGCGTCTGAGCATATAAATGAGATGGTCAAACTTGGCTATAATGTTGTACTAGTTGCCCCTGAAAATAAAATAGTAGGAAATATCCCTGATGGTGTTAGTTTAATAGGAGTAACCTGGCCGAAATGGGATCGCTATAAAATTTTAATGACAATGGGTATTGCGTACTATATCTGGTGTGAAAAAGTAGGCAAAAAACTGAACAGAACCGCAAAGCAGGGCGATATTGTTCATTTCCATGGCGCATCAGCAGGAGTACTAAACTTCCTGAACCCAAACCTCAGAAATGAAATCTTTACCATTGTTAATCCTCATGGGATGGAAGAATTCGGAACAGGTTCTTTTTTGAGAATTATCAATCGAGCATTTACAAAATGGCTTATTAAGAAATCAATTCTTGCAGATATTGTTATAGCTACTGATGAGTCAATCATAGACTTGGTTAAGAAAAATTTAAATATAGATGATGATAAAATTGCACTCATACCTAATTCTATAGATGTTTTTAAGTTACGTAAATATGCAGAAAATGGTTCTGTTAAATCACTTAATAAAAATGAAAATAAATTGGTGTTAGTGAGCATTGGTCGTATTGAATTTAATAAGGGTTACGATTTACTAGCTTCTGCATTAGGTGATTACAGTATTGAATATTTAGACGATAGTATTAAGTGGATACATTTCGGTAGAGGCAAGAAAAAAACAGAAGTTACTGACATTGCTAAGAGTAAAAATGTTGATTTGACAATAGTTGAAAATGCAACGGATGCAGAGGTTCAAAGCAGCTTAGCAAACTGTGACATTTTCGTCCAACCTTCGAGATACGAAGGGAGTAGTTTAACGACACTAGAAGCTATGGCTCATGGATGTTTAATTGTAGCAACACCTGTTGGTGGGATACCGGATAAAATTAAAAATCTACAAACTGGTTTCTTATGCAAGCAAGCTGATATTTCTAGCATTAAAAGTTCGTTGCGAGAAGCAATTACTTATGGAAATAAAGAAGTAATAAGGAAAAATGCTTATGAAATGGCTGAGAATGTTTATGATATAAGCGCGTCGTCGCGAAAGTATCATGAACTATATTCATCTGGCACAAAATGAACTCGCATTTTTTTCAAACCTGGTGGTAATAAATGACAAAAAATATTGTATTACTCTCTACTGCAGATTGGGATAACCCTTTTTGGACTAATAAGCAGCATGTTACAGTCGAACTTGCTAAACAGGGATATAATGTTTTCTATATTGATTCACTAGGACTTAGAGCACCATCAGCAAATAAAAGCGATATGCTGAGGATTTTCAGGCGGATTCGAAAAGCACTATCAGCACCAGTTAAGAAACAAGATAATATATGGGTTTGGTCACCAATTATATTACCTTGGCACAAATACAGATTAGTAAGAAAAATAAATAAAATTTACTTAAACACGCTAATTAGTTTTTTTGTCAAAAGAGTTGGGATGAATACTAAAAATTCAATCCTATGGACCTATAATCCGTTGACTACAAGATTAATTGATGTTCAAAACTTCGAATCAGTTGTGTATCACTGCGTAGATGAAATAAAAGAGCAGCCTGGTATGCCCGGTGAAATAATAGCTAAGGCTGAGGTTGAGCTGTTGAATGAATCAGATTATGTTTTTGTAACGTCGCAAAGTTTGTATGAGTCGAGACGTTTAATTAATAAGAACACATATTATCATTCTAATGTATCAGATTTTACCCACTTCAATAAAGCATTAACAAACGAATTTGATTGTCCTTTAGAGTTGAAGGGTATTCCTGGTGTGAAATTAGGCTTTATCGGTGCCATAAGTAGTTACAAAGTTGACTTCGAACTTCTTGCGTATATCGCGAGAGAACGACCAGAATATAATATTATACTAATTGGTGCCGTTGGTGAGGGAGACCCGGGTACGACAGTCGAGATGTTGAAACAATATAATAATATCCATTTCATTGGTCCTAAAAGTTATGACGTCTTACCGCAATACTTGAGCTTTATGGATGCAGTGTTACTGCCTAATAACATCAATCAGTATACTGATAACATGTTCCCAATGAAGTTTTTCGAGTACTTATCAGCTGGTAGATCTGTAATTGGTGTAAATCTTAAAGCATTACATTCTCTAAAAGAATATTTTTATCTAAGTGAAAGTTATGAGTCTTTTGTAAACAACATCGATCGTGTCATTGAAGGCGAGGTTGTACCTTTAGATCTACGATTATCAATAGCGAAAGAATATACTTATGAGACTCGTACGAAGAAAATGTTAGATATTCTTGCCAATAATTGAATCCAGTGACTTTTGGGTGTTTTTAGGGCGACATATTATCATGCAGTTAGGTAATAATTTATTATTGGTGAGGCTGTGATGAATATTTTGATTGTTAATAGTTTTTATTATCCACATGAACGTGGTGGCGCTGAAAAATCTGTAAGGATATTAGCAGAAAATCTTGTAAAACGAGGGCATGAGGTTACAGTTTTAACATTAAGTGATGAAGGCAATGAGGCATGTGAAAAAATAAGTAATGTATCAGTTATAAGACTGCCAATAAAAAATATATATCATCCAAATGAAAGTCATAGCCTCAAAGCATTTAGCGGGAAAGTAAAAAAAGCGATTTGGCACCTTATTGATACATATAACTTTTATAGTGCCAAAATGTTGAAAGACCGATTGAGAAATAGTAACTTTGATATTGTTCATACGAACAATATTTCTGGGTTTTCTGTATCTGTATGGGACTGGGCTAATGCAAGACATATCCCGATTGTTCATACATCCAGAGACTACTATTTATTCAATCCTAACTGTACCTTGTTTTCAAAAGGTAGGAATGAAGATCCCAAGTCATTAAAAATAAAATTACTATCGTTTATTAAAAAAAGAAAGTCTCAGAAAGTTAACTCATATGTAGGCATTAGTAATTTTATTTCCAAACTTCACATTGATAATGGCTTCTTTAAAAATGCTCAGATTGTAAAGGTCGTTTATAATGGAATCGGCAGTGTTTCAAGCTTAGAGCAAAAAAAAATAAGACTAGCTCACATCGGTATTAAAGAGGCTGGGCCAATTAAGTTTGGTTACCTTGGTAGAATAGATAGTGCCAAAGGAATTGAGCTGGTAATAGATTACCTCAAGTCATCAACTTTAAACTTTGTTTTAAAAATTGGTGGGGGAGGAAATCCTCGCTATATAGACTACATTAAGAGCAAATGTCATAACGATCCTCGTTTTATATTTTTAGGCCATGTAAGTATAGATGATTACTTTCCAGAAATAGACTGCCTGATATGTTCATCTTTATGGAACGAACCAATGGGACGTGTCGTAATTGAATCATTCAGTTATGGAGTGCCGGTAATTGGGTCGAAAGCAGGTGGTATTGGTGAGCTAATAAACGTAGGAAAGTCTGGTTTCGTATTTGATATGCGTTCAAATGAAAGTTTTATAAATGCAATCAATAAATATATTCATGCTAATAAAGAATATTTATCAGCTAATTGTTATTTGGAAGCTGAAAAATATTCGGACAGTAGCTATGTTGAAAACTACATCTCCATTTATAAAAATACATTGACTTTATAGTTCTTCTTATGGAATGAAAACTATAAATAAATTGATATTTTAATTTATTTAAAATAAATAAAATGAATTTAACTATAACTTCTTAAGTGCTATTGATTCTTAATAGTTTAATTCTTAATCATATCTTCTATGAGTTAAAAAATTATGTTGATCCCGATTATCATGGCAGGTGGTACCGGTAGCCGATTATGGCCCATGTCACGAGAACTTTATCCAAAACAATTTCTTCGACTGAATGGCGAACAATCGATGCTTCAGGATACCGTGTCGCGCTTGGACGATTTGAATATTTCTACGCCAATAGTGATATGTAATGAACAGCATCGCTTCCTTGCAGCAGAACAACTTCGTCAAATTAATCAGCTATCGAATAATATTATTCTGGAACCAGTGGGGCGTAACACTGCACCGGCAATAGCTTTAGCTGCGCTTAGTGCAACGGCAAACGGCGAAGATCCTTTATTACTTATTCTTGCAGCAGATCACGTTATTGAAAATGTTCAGTCATTCCATCAAGCAGTGATTGCAGCTACACCTTTAGCTGAACAGGGGAAGTTAGTCACTTTTGGCATAGTAGCCACCGGGCCAGAAACAGGTTACGGCTACATTCAACGTGGTGATTCATTCAGTGACACTGCTTTTGATGTAAAAAGATTCGTTGAGAAACCTGACCTTGATACGGCACAAGAATATCTTTCTAGTGGAGAATATTACTGGAATAGCGGTATGTTCTTATTCAGAGCAAAACGTTATTTGCAGGAACTAGGCACATTCAGACCAGATATACTGAAGGCATGCCAACAGGCCATGGAAAATGTGAAGGTCGATTCAGTACAGGATTTCATACGTGTAGATCTCGCGTCGTTCTCTGCATGTCCGGATGAATCAGTTGACTATGCAGTTATGGAAAAAACAACCGAAGCTGTAGTGCTCCCTCTCGACGCAGGATGGAACGACGTAGGTTCCTGGTCTGCCCTGTGGGAGGTCAACAGTAAGGATAGTAACGGTAATGCCCTTGCGGGAGATATCTATACGCATAATACGTCTAACTGTTATATAAATACTGATGACACACTGGTGGCCGCTATTGGTGTAGAAAATTTGGTTATTATAAACACCAAGGACGCATTACTGGTTATTGATAAATCCCAGGTGCAGGACGTTAAGAAAGTTGTTGATTACCTGAAATCTAATCATCGCCGTGAGCATCGTTTACATCGTGAGTCTTATCGCCCATGGGGACATCATGACAGAGTGGTAGATACCCCTCGTTACCAGATTAATCGAGTTACAGTTAAACCTGGCGGTAAATTCTCGTTGCAGAAGCACCTTCACCGCGCAGAACACTGGGTGGTTCTGGCAGGAACAGCGGAAGTAACCTTAGATAACAAAACCTATTTACTCACTGAGAACCAATCTACCTTCATTCCAATTGGATCCATCCATATGCTTGAGAATCCAGGTAAAATTCCACTGGAACTTTTAGAGATATCCTCCGGTTCCTATCTTGGTGAAGATGATATTATTCGTTTAAAAGACCATTACGGCCATTGCTAACGTCAGGGAATTATTATGTCCGGTGAATTAACATGCTTTAAAGCTTACGATATCCGCGGGAAACTAGGCGAAGAGATTAATGAAGATATTGCATACCGTATTGGTCGTGCCTATGGCGAATATCTCAAACCTAAAAAGATGGTGTTGGGCGGCGACATTCGCTTGTCAAGCGAATCATTAAAACTTGCATTGTCGAAGGGCCTACAGGATGCCGGTACAGATGTAATCGATATTGGATTGACCGGTACTGAAGAAATCTATTTTGCTACTTCATATCTTAAGGTCGATGGTGGCATTGAAGTGACTGCCAGTCATAATCCGCTCGACTATAACGGTATGAAGCTTGTTCGTGAAGACTCAAAACCGATTAGCGGCGATACAGGCCTGCGTGAAATTCAGAAGTTAGCTGAAAAAAACGACTTTGCAGTTGTTGATGAGAGCCTTCGAGGTTCTTATCAAAAACTGTCAGTACTTGATGCCTATGTAGACAAGTTGCTAAGCTACGTTAATTTCAAAAATTTCAACCGTCCCCTAAAACTAGTGCTGAACTCAGGTAACGGTGCAGCTGGCCACGTGGTTGATGCTGTTGAGGCTCGTTTTAAGCAATCCGGTGTTGATGTTGAATTTATCAAGGTTCATCATAATCCAGACGGTAATTTTCCTAACGGTATTCCTAACCCGTTACTACCCGAATGCCGTCAGGATACTACTGATGCAGTAATTAAACATCAAGCTGATATGGGAATTGCATTTGACGGTGATTTTGATCGTTGCTTCTTATTTGACGAACAGGGCCAGTTCATAGAAGGCTATTATATCGTTGGTCTACTTGCCTCAGCATTCTTGGAAAAAAAACCGGGTTCCCGGATAATTCATGATCCACGTTTAAGCTGGAATACTATAGATGTTGTCGAAGGTTCAGGTGGCATCCCTGTTATGTCAAAAACAGGTCATGCATTTATAAAGGAACGCATGCGCAGTGAAGACGCTATTTATGGCGGTGAAATGAGTGCGCATCATTATTTCCGTGATTTTTTCTATTGCGACAGCGGTATGATCCCATGGTTACTGGTTGCTGAGTTACTCTGCTTAAAAGAGAAGTCATTGAATGAACTAGTTAATGATCGTATGGCTGCCTATCCTGCATCAGGTGAAATCAACAGTCATCTGGACTTACCAAAAGCAGCTATTGATCGTGTGTTAGAAAGATATCAGGCCGAGGCGCTTAGCGTCGATCATACTGATGGCATCAGCATTGAATATCCTGAGTGGCGATTCAATCTTCGCAGTTCGAATACTGAGCCAGTCGTGCGTTTAAATGTTGAATCCCGTTCTGACGTACAACTTATGCAAACTAAGACTAATGAAATCTTAGCATTATTGCGTCAATGAGTATTTAATATTCAGTCAGATATAGTTAGCGATTCGTTTTATAATCGGGGCCGCTAACTATGTTCATAAATATAAAGCTATTGAGGATTGATTAATGTCTCAGGGTTTGAATGTTGGCATAGTTGCTGACTGGCTTGTAACTTATGCTGGTGCAGAAAAGGTAATTAAAGAATTTTTTGATGTTTTTCCTGAGGCGGAACTATACTCTGTTGTTGATTTTCTGTCCGATGAAGATCGTTCCCGTTTCCACGGGAAGAAATCTAAAACGACGTTTGTTCAGAATCTACCCGGTGCTAAGAAAAGATACCAGAAGTACTTACCATTTATGCCGCTGGCAATTGAACAGTTAGATGTTTCAAAGCATGATATCATTTTATCTAGCAGTCATGCCGTATCTAAGGGTGTTTTAACTGGCCCAGATCAGTTACACATTAGCTATGTTCATTCTCCAATCCGATATGCTTGGGACCTGCAGCATCAGTATCTCCGTGAGGCCGGTATGGATAAAGGAGTGAAGGGACTACTGGCAAAGTGGTTGCTTCATAAAATTCGTAATTGGGACTATAGAACAGCAAATGGTGTTGATCATTTTATAGCAAACTCACAATTCATTGCTCGAAGAATTAAAAAGGTTTATGGACGTGATGCTGATGTTATTTACCCACCAGTAGACGTAGAGCGATTTCTACTTAATGAGAATAAAGAAGATTACTATTTTACTGCATCACGTATGGTTCCTTATAAACGAATTGATCTTATTGTCGAAGCATTCAGCCACACACCTGATAAAAAATTAGTAGTAATTGGTGATGGTTCAGAAATGGCTAAGATCAAGTCTAAGGCCAGTAAGAACGTTGAAATTCTAGGATATCAGTCAAACAGTGTAATGCAAGAGTATATGCGGAATGCGAAAGCTTTTGTTTTCGCTGCAGAAGAAGACTTTGGTATTACACCTGTTGAGGCTCAGGCATGTGGGACTCCAGTAATAGCATTTGGTAAAGGTGGTTCTCTTGAGACTGTTCGACCTTTTGGCGAAAATAAGCCAACGGGTTTCTTCTTTGATAAACAAGATGTCCAATCGGTAGTAAGTGCAATAAATGATTTTGATACAATGCAAGATAAAATAAACCCTCAAGATTGTCGAGATAATGCATTGCGCTTTTCAGCAGAAAGATTTAGAACCGAAATTAATGATTATGTTGTTTCCAAATCACTAGAATTCAATAAAAGAAAGAAAATACACTATTAATTACTAAGTTTGAATATTTCTAGTTTTTTTCTCGATCCCTCTATGGGGTTACAGTAAAAATTGATTTATACGTGTGTGTTTTTATTGTGAAACGAATAAATCAATAAATTATATGTTCTGTGAGGATATATGACTCGTTTGGGCAGAAATTTCTGTACTAGTGCAATGTTAGCACTATCAGACTTCATAGGTTTTACTTTTTCAATATTTATAATAATGTTTTTTGTTAAAACATTTATGCCCAATGACTTAGGTATAGTACATGTTGACCACTCAAACGATTGGATAGCACTGCACTTCTTTTTAGGGATATGCTGTGTCGGCTGGTATTCTATTCGTTTAAGACACTATTTTTATCGTAAGACCTTCTGGTTTGAATTAAAAGAAATTCTCAGGACCTTAGTTATTTTCGCCGCAATCGAAATTTCAGTTATGGCTTTTGCTAATTGGTATTTCTCTCGCCCGATGTGGTTTTTTACTTGGGTCTGTGTTGCAATCTTAGTTCCCTCGCTCAGAATGTTAACTAAGAAAATCCTAGGTAAATTAAACCTGTGGCAACGAGATACTGTCATTATTGGTGACGGAGACAATGCTAAAGAGGCTTGGAAGGCAATAAATAGTGAGTCAAATCTGGGTTTTCGTGTTACCAGTTTTATATCATCAAACGATAATCTCGATAGCAATATAGAATTAGAAGGGGTTCCTGTAATAACCTGTGATACTTCTTCATTAATTAATAGCTTTGATAAAAGAACGCAGTTTATTGTTGCCTTAGAGGCAGATCAGGGACAAATCCGTAATAACTGGTTGAGAGTGTTTATGATCAATGGGTATAGATATGTATCTGTAATCCCGACACTTCGTGGTATGCCTTTAGACAGTACTGATATGTCGTTCATTTTTAGTCACGAAGTTATGATCTTCAGAGTTCATCAGAACCTTGCAAAATTATCTTCAAGAATATTAAAGCGAGCTTTTGATATTGTAGGTTCATTGTCTATTATCACGTTAGCCGCACCTTTACTTTTGTTTATTGCTTATAAAGTGAAATCCGATAAAGGTCCAGCAATTTATGGACACGAACGTATTGGGAAAGGTGGAAAGACTTTCAAATGTCTAAAATTCCGTTCGATGGCAGTAAATTCAAAAGAGCTGCTTGATAAATTGCTTGCAAGTGATTCTAAAGCAAAAGAAGAATGGGATGCTACCTTCAAACTTAAAGACGATCCGCGTGTCACTAAAATTGGTGCTTTTTTGAGGAAAACGAGTCTGGATGAGTTGCCGCAGCTGTTTAACGTACTTAGAGGTGAAATGAGTCTGGTAGGCCCGCGACCAATCATCAATGCAGAACTCGAACGTTATTCAGAAGAGGTGGGTTACTATCTTCTAAGCAAGCCAGGCATGACTGGACTGTGGCAAGTAAGTGGCAGAAGCGATGTTGACTACGAAACAAGAGTATATCTTGATGCGTGGTATGTTAAAAACTGGTCAATGTGGAACGATATTGCTATTCTTTTTAAAACTATTGGTGTTGTCTTAAAGAAAGATGGAGCATATTAATTTGCAAGTTTGAAGGTAATGGAATGTTGTAAATTTTTTTCAATGTAATAAAATACTCTATCACAGAATATATTTTAAAGTGTCTACTAGTAAATAAATGTTAACTTCTAGAAAGTAATAGGGGTTGTTGTAGATGATTGGGTATAAACTATTAATATTACTATAAGTAGTGTGATATATACCCTGTCTATCTAATAACTCCATTAATTTTTATTTTTAATCATTTTTATCTTACATCACATAGAGCTAAATTTCATTCGCTACTGTTTTCACTGGCAACCGAGCATGGTTATTTATTTTTCCTCGCTGGTTAATTATGGCTTGTATAATGATGATTGATTTATTAATTCTAAAAGTTAATGCTTGTTAAAGTAAATAATAAATGAAAGAACATTGATTCTTCAATGCCTTTATTGAGTTTTCGATTGGTGAAGATATGAACTTACTAAATAATGCCAAGTGGAATGCTTTATCTCAGCTTATTAAGATAGGCGTTCAGCTTGTTAATATTGTTTTTCTGGCAAAAATAATACCACCTTCAGAGTATGGATTAATGGCGATGGCTTTGGTTATCGTTAATTTAGGAACCCTGCTTAGAGATTTAGGTACATCATCTGCAGTTATTAGAGAAAAGAATTTAACTAATGAGCTCGTAAATACAGTTTTTTGGTTAAATGTGCTAATGGGTGTTTCTCTTGCTATAATTATATGTTCTCTATCTACAGTAATAGCAAATTTGTTTCATCAAGAACAGCTTTCTTTAATATTGATAACTATTAGTGTTATATTCCCCTTATCCAGTTGTGCAACTGCACATTTAGCCATGCTTCAAAGAGAATCAAGATTTAAAGCTATTTCGTATGCTGAAATATTTTCATCTTTAGTGTCTGTCATTGTTGCGATAGTTGCGGCTTTAAAAGGTTTTGGTGTATACAGCCTAGTATTTCAGTCAATAACAATGAACTTGATCTCGGCAGTGCTGTTCTGGAAGTTATCTAACTGGAGACCATTAACAAATCAATTTATCAATATTTCGGAGTTAAAGCGAATCTTTAACTTCACGATGAATCTATCTTTTTTCAATATTATTAATTATTTTTCAAGGAATGCGGATAGCTTCCTTATTGGTAGATACATGTCTGCTGCTATATTGGGGGCTTACAATTTAGCATATAGGATTATGTTGTTCCCTCTGCAAAGTTTAACTTTTGTTGCCACAAGATCCTTGTATCCAATTTTGAGCCACTACCAAAACGAAAATGGTAAGGTTTCATCCATTTACCTTAATTGTGTCTTTGTAGTATTAATTATATCGGCCCCATTGATGAGTGGTATTGCAATAATTAGTGAGCCTTTCGTCTATTGGATATTCGGTCCGCAGTGGCATATTACTGCTGATGTGCTCAAATGGTTAGCACCTACCTCAATTCTGCAATCTGTTTTAAGTACTACAGGTTCAGTCTTTATGGCTAAAGGTAGGACAGATATACTATTCCGTTTGGGTATATATGGAACAGTATTACAAGTGTCTGGGTTTTTGATCGGTGTTCAATATGATATAGACACCTTCGTAAAGATATACTTTATTGCAAATATTCTTAATTTTTTCCCCGTCATGATCTGCGTACTGAAAATTCTCGATTCTAGCTTAAAAGATTTCTTTATAAAGATTTATCCTGTTATTTTTTCTGTGATTATTATGATAGCTGTTGTTTTGCTAGTTAAAAGGTCATTGACTTATCACTTTTTACATGATTCGAGTACGGTTATTTTTTATTCAACAATTGGCTTCTTTTCTTACATAATACCTCTCTTTGTTATTTCATCAGATTTCCGTAATTTTATTTTAAATAAAATAAAAAAATAATATGGCAGGAGTCTAAGTTATTATGTATATGTGTTTCTAGCTGAATCTTAGTTTCAGAACTATCACAAGATCTCTTCACTTTAGCTGGGTTCTTACATTTTTCTAAAATCGAAATATATTCATGGCGCAATATTACACAAGCCTGAAATTCAGTTGATTAGCACATATTCTTAATTGAATGACATATTGAATATGTTCACAAGCTGTTTTTTTCATAGTTAATGTATATATTTTAAGGCAAAAAAAATGAAAGTCGCAATACTAGTTGTCTTATATGATAAGCAAGTCGACGATTCTAGTACTATTAAAACTCTTCTTGATGCTGAATTAAGAGATACAATGTTAGTTGTACATAATAATGGTCCTGTTTCAATTTCTATCTCTCAAGATCTATCGAATAAGTTTTCGTTATTTAACACTTCTATTTCATTGGTAAATTGCATTAATAATAAACCACTTTCTATGTTATATAATGATTTTATTTCAACTTATTCATATTTTGATAAATTTATTCTACTTGATGATGATTCCGAAGTTACATCATCATTTATTAATGCTTTATACGAAGATGACTATGATCTTGAGATCCCTAAAATCGTTTCAAGATCAGATGAAGTTACTTACTATCCTCTGTCCAATGGTAAAGTTATTACCCATGATGGTTTTATCCCTGTTGCAGGAACGCACTCAATCGGTTCTGGCTTAATGTTTACAAACAGGTTTGTTAGTATTTTTAATAAGCATAATATGAAACTGTTTGACGAAAACTATGCACTCTACGGTGTTGATGTTAGTCTTTTTCGAAGGATGTGGTATCTGAATAGCTTAGGCGAAGTTTTCAAGATGAAAACATCTTCTACCATTATTCACTCTTTGTCTCGAACTGAACAGAAGCAAAGCACTTTCAGGCATACAGAAAGGTTAATTGACTATGCTATAAGCGTAAGACGATATCCTTCAATTCGTGCTTATGCATCGTTTATCAAGAAAGGTTTGAAACAGTTAATTAAATTTAAATTTAAAGATTTCACTCTCATGTGCTCTTCATTTATTTCTGGTGTTCATCCCAGGTCAAAATCTTGGAATAAGTCGTAATTGAGTAAGATTTATCTTTTAATGAATTTTCCTTTTAAAATTTAAGATATAAGAGGGTTGTAAATGAGATTACTCGTTACTGGTGGTGCCGGATTTATCGGTTCATCCGTTGTGCGACATATTATAAATAATACTTCTGATCATGTACTTGTTCTTGATTCACTAACCTATGCTGGTAATCTCGAGTCACTGGCCTCTGCCTCAGTAAGTGAGAGATATCGTTTAGAAATTATCGATATTTGTAATAGGCAGGAACTCGTTAGAGCCCTCGCAGAATTCAAACCTGATGCGGTAATGCATTTGGCCGCCGAGAGCCACGTAGATCGTTCAATTGATGGTCCAGCTGCATTTATTGAGACAAATATTGTTGGCACCTATACGCTTCTGGAAGCAACGCGTAGTTATTGGAACAGCCTTGAAGGTGATGCTAAGCAGCGTTTCCGTTTTCATCATATTTCTACTGATGAAGTATTTGGAGATCTGCATGGTACAGATGACCTATTCACGGAATCAACACCCTATGCTCCTAGTAGTCCTTACTCTGCATCCAAAGCTGCCAGCGATCATTTAGTTCGTGCATGGCTACGGACCTATGGTTTGCCTACCATCGTTACCAATTGTTCGAATAATTATGGCCCGTATCATTTTCCAGAGAAGTTGATCCCGTTGATAATTCTCAATGCTCTGGAAGGTAAGCCACTGCCGGTCTACGGTGATGGTGGTCAAATTCGTGACTGGCTCTATGTTGAAGATCATGCCCGCGCTCTTTATACAGTTGTTACTCAAGGAACAGTTGGAGAAACCTATAACATAGGCGGACACAACGAACGTAAAAATATTGATGTAGTTAAGACTATTTGCCAGTTGTTAGAAGAAATGGTTCCAAATAAACCTGCTGGTATTGAGAGCTACTCTTCATTAATCACCTTTGTAGCCGATCGTCCGGGCCACGATGTCCGCTATGCTATCGATGCTACCAAAATCGAACATGAACTTGGTTGGACACCGCAAGAAACATTCGAAAGTGGTATCCGCAAGACAGTCGAATGGTATTTAGCTAATGAATCGTGGTGGCAAGCAGTTAAAGACGGTTCTTATGCCAGTGAGCGCCTTGGTCTTTCCAATAATTAAAGAGAATATAATATGAAAGGTATTGTGTTAGCCGGTGGTTCAGGGACCCGTTTATATCCAATCTCTCGGGGTGTCTCAAAGCAGTTGCTTCCGATTTATGATAAACCAATGGTTTATTATCCGATTTCTGTACTTATGTTGGCAGGAATAAAAGATATTCTGATTATATCTACACCTGATGATATGCCAGCATTTAAGCGCCTGCTCGGAGATGGCAGTCGATTTGGTATTAATCTTAGCTATGAGATCCAACCTAGCCCTGATGGCTTGGCACAGGCTTTCCTGATTGGTGAAGAATTCATTGCTGGAGAATCCTGCGCTTTAGTTCTTGGTGATAACATATATTTTGGTGAAAGTTTCGGTCGCAAGCTGGAGAATGTGGTTAAACGTCAAGATGGCGCGACAGTCTTTGGCTATCAGGTTATGGATCCGGAGCGCTTCGGCGTAGTCGAGTTTGATGATCAGTTCAGGGCTCTCTCCATTGAAGAGAAACCACAACAGCCTAAATCTAACTGGGCGGTGACCGGCCTGTATTTCTACGATAAACATGTTGTAGAAATGGCTAAGCAAGTTAAGCCTTCTCCGCGAGGTGAGCTTGAAATTACGTCGCTAAACCAAATGTATCTTGAGCAGGGAAATCTCAACGTTGAACTTCTCGGCCGTGGGTTTGCCTGGCTTGACACCGGTACACATGACAGTCTGTTAGAAGCCTCCCAGTTTGTTCATACTATCGAGCAGCGTCAGGGATTCAAAGTCGCCTGTCTGGAAGAGATTGCCTACCGTAAAGGTTGGCTGACCAGAGAGCAGGTTGCTGAACAGGCTAAAGAATTATCCAAAACTGGATATGGCCGTTACCTTTCATTGATCGTTGAGGGTAAGTTGTATGCAGGTAATTAACAGCAAAATTTCCGATGTAAAAATTATCCAGCCGAAAGTCTTTGGTGATGCTCGCGGTTTTTTCCTCGAAACTTTCGAGGAGAATAGATATCGTGAAATGTTGAATATTGACTTGCGATTTGTACAGGATAACCACTCTCGTTCTTCCAAGGGTGTACTCCGTGGTTTGCATTTTCAAAAGCAGAATCCTCAGGGTAAGCTGGTTCGCGTTGTTCGCGGAGAAGTATTTGATGTTGCTGTTGATATTCGTCCAGACTCTCCAACTTATGGACAGTGGGAGGGTGTTATCCTGTCAGAAGAAAATAAGACACAGTTCTGGATCCCACCTGGTTTAGCTCATGGATTTGTAGTTTTATCTGATATTGCTGATTTTGAGTACAAGTGTACTGATTACTATAATCCACAGTTCGAGGCTTGTTTATTCTGGAACGACCCTCAGGTAGACATTGACTGGCCAATAGACAACCCATTGCTATCTGAAAAGGATAAGTTGGGTAAACTTCTTAAGGATTTACCATGAGGATTTTGCTCACCGGAGCGAACGGCCAGCTGGGTAGATGTATTCAGGACCGTGTACCAGAGGGATGTGAAATTTATGCTGCCTCATCTGCTGAACTGGATATTACCAACGCAGATAAAGTTCTGTCTGTTGTCAGTGAGTTCAAACCCAACGTAATTATTAACGCTGCTGCCTATACAGCAGTAGATAAAGCGGAAAGTGAGTCTGACCTTGCAATGTTAGTTAATGCGGTTGGACCAGAGAATCTTGCAATTGCTGCTAAAGAGCACCGCGCGCGACTCATTCATGTTTCAACAGATTACGTTTTTGATGGTAACTCCGAGACTCCCTATTTAGAGAGTGATCCTACAAACCCACTCGGATGCTACGGAAAAAGTAAACTTGATGGCGAACTGGCTGTAGCGAAAGTTCTTCCTGATAGCATAATCTTACGTACAGCATGGGTGTTTAGTGAGTATGGTAACAACTTCCTAAAGACAATGCTGCGTTTAGGTTCGGAACGAGAGACTTTAGGAATTGTTGCCGATCAGTATGGTTGCCCTACCTATGCTGGTGATATTGCTACAGCTATTTTTCAGCTAATCAATAAAAATTCAGAAGGGGGTATTTATCATTATTGTGGCGATCGGTCTGTTTCCTGGCATCAATTTGCTGAGGAGATTTTCCATCAGGCTGTATCTTTAAATAAACTACCCGGTTCTCCATCGTTAAATCCACTTTCTACTAATGAATATCCTACCCAAGCTCTGCGCCCAGCATATTCAATATTGAGTACTTCGAAGGCTATGATGCAAGGGATACAACCTTCTAAATGGAAGGTTGCAGTAGGCTATGTAATCGATAAATTGTAGTTTGCCGGGGTAGGTGATTTTACTTTCTACCTTTCATTTAATTTATATTTCTCCTTATGAACGTAATAACTTTAGAGAGTTGTGATCATTGCGCCTCATTTTTTTAACATTTGTTCCTGTTTAAAACATATTCTTCTGAGGGGGGCTGTGTTCTAGTCCTTTTCTTATAATGATTAATTAGTCTTAAACATTTTTTATTATTAATTATGACCTGATTTTTTCGATTTATTATATAAATCCGAAGGCTTCAGGTTTTTATTCTATGATGTTAGTCTCATGTGAATTTACAACCTGCCGTTAGATACTTCTTCTGATGCTTTGAATGGAAACTTTTTTTGTTTGATATGGATATCATGTATTTTTTATGATGCTATATTAAAAAGTGGATATTTAAATAAAATGGTCAAAAGAATGCCTGGGTTAGACTTGTTGAGGGCTTTGCTAATATTAGAAGGCGTTTTTTATCATTCTTCCATAGTTATGTCTCCAATAGATTGGTACTACAATAGTCCAAAGCATGCTTCATACTCTATAAGTATGTTCTTTCAAGTTTTCCATTTTTTTAGGATGGAAAGTTTTTTCTTCCTGGCAGGTTTTTTTGCTTCTCTTGTAATACAAAGGAAAGGGGTCTCGCATTATTTGCATGACAGGAAGAAAAGATTACTACTTCCATTTGCTATTTTAATTTTTCTAGTCGCTATACCACAAGGTTATATTGCTAGTTTGATAAACAATGATAGTGGATTTAGATTAAATATTGCTCACCTGTGGTTTCTTCAAATTTTAATTATGCTAATTTTATTGCATGTGGCATTTTTAAAAATAAATTCCAGTGTAAAATTTAAAATTCTTATTCCTGTTATCGTTTTCTCTATCTTTGCTTGGGCCCCTACTGACTATATATCTAACTTTCTTCCAGATTACAATTTTATTTTCTATAGTGCATCAAAACTTATTCAATTCACTCCGTTCTATATTTTAGGCTGTTATGCATTCTTTAATAGAGAAAATATTTTAGGTTTCGTCAGTAAACGGAAATTTGTTCTATTTATCATAAGTCTCATGCTTTCATCTATTCTTTTGTATACTGTATCTCTGAATTGGAGCGGTGAGTGGGCAACATACAGTAAATTATATGTGTATCCATTTAAATTAGTGATTCAACCATTGATCATGTTTTTCAATGCTATGGCGATAACACTTCTACTCTTCTATTTTTTTATAAAAATCGATAAAGTTAATAGTTTTATTAATTTGATAGTTGCTTCATCTTTAGTAATATATATACTTCATCATCCTGTTGTTATCGTCTCCTCATACTTTATAGATAAAACACAGCTCGTTATGAGTGATTTTTCATACTTTTCTCTTATTTCATTTTTATCATTTGCAATACCTCTTTTTACCTATCTTTTATTCAAGGGTAACTATTTTTTCAAGATTTCTTTTGGTATGAATAAGTGATGTTTTAGAATGGTAAGTATTTTAGGTGATCATTTGTTTTAAACAAATCTAGGAATTCAATTATCATTTCCCAAAGTAAACTTCCTACTTAAATTTTCTTTTATAGAAGAGAGACATTCTTACTTTGAAAGTCATGCTGATGACGGCTTGTGCCTTGGGCTTTTCGCTGGCATGATCCAGATTAAGAATTAACAGAATGCTAATCGTCAGTAGTTGATTTTGATTCAATTGACTCGGGGTGCCCTACCTGTTTGTTTCCAGGACAAGGCTGAGAAAAACCCGCATAACCTGAACTGGATAATGCCAGCGTAGGGAAGTCAGATGCCAACCGGCATTGCCTTCTTGATCGCCGGTTGGGAGTAACGATGATCCAACCCATTCCCCTCAGCCACCAAGACGTGGCGAACTCTCTGGCGCTGTTCCGCCAGCAGTCCCCGCTTATTCATTGCCTTACCAATGACGTGGTTCAGAGCTTCACCGCCAATGTGCTGCTGGCACTTGGCGCATCGCCGGCGATGGTCGTGGATGCTGAAGAGGCCGCGCAGTTCAGTGCTATCGCCAGCGCGCTGCTGGTTAACGTCGGCACCTTATCCCGTCCGCAGAGTGAAGCGATGTTGGTCGCCGTTGAGTCGGCCAACCGTGCGGAAGTCAGCTGGACGCTGGATCCGGTTGCGGTCGGGCCACTGGCGTTTCGAACGGCGTTCAGCCGTCAACTGTTAACCCTCCATCCTGCCGCGATTCGCGGTAATGCTTCAGAGATCATGGCGCTGGCGAACGAGGCGGTGACCGGCCGCGGTGTGGATACGCAGCACAGCTCCGACAGCGCGCTGCTGGCAGCCCTCAGGCTGTCTGCGGAGAGTGGGGCCATTGTTGCGGTGACCGGCGAGGTAGATTTTGTTACCGACGGTCAGCGCATTCTTAGCGTCAGCGGCGGGGCGCCGCTGATGACCCGCGTTGTCGGCACCGGCTGTGCGCTGTCGGCGGTTGTGGCCGGTTTCGCCTCACTGCCCGGCGATCGTCTGACTCATGTTGCCAGCGCCTGCCGCGTTATGTCGCTTGCCGGTGAACGTGCTGCCCGCGCTTCTCAGGGGCCGGGGAGTTTTATCCCCGCGTTCCTTGACGCCCTTTATCTGCTCAACCCGGAGGATCTGCTATGAAACGCGTTAATGCCCTGACTATTGCCGGCACCGATCCCAGCGGCGGCGCGGGTATCCAGGCCGACCTCAAAACTTTCTCGGCGCTGGGTGCCTACGGCACCAGCGTCATCACCGCTCTGGTCGCGCAGAATACTCTTGGCGTGCAGTCGGTATACCGTATAGATCCTGAATTCGTTGCGGCCCAGCTGCACTCGGTACTGTCAGACGTGCGCATTGATGCGATTAAAATCGGCATGCTGGCGGAGTCCGCGGTGGTGGAGGCCGTAGCCGAATCTCTTCAGTCGGCCACTGCGCCGTGGATTGTTCTGGATACCGTTATGCTGGCCAAGAGTGGCGATCCGCTGCTCTCTCCGCAGGCGGTGTCCACGCTGCGCGACCGTCTGCTGCCGCAGGTGTCCATCGTAACCCCCAATCTGCCGGAGGCCGCCGCGCTGCTGGAGTGTGAAATGGCGAGCAGCGAGCGTGAAATGATCGAGCAGGGCAGGGCGCTGCTGGCGATGGGCTGCCGGGCGGTGCTGATGAAGGGCGGCCATCTCAGTGAGTCGGAAAGCCCCGACTGGCTGCTGACCGCCGATATGGAGCAGCGCTTCAGCTCGGTGCGCGTCAATACCCGTCACACCCACGGCACGGGCTGCACGCTTTCGGCGGCGCTGGCGGCGCTGCGTCCGCGCCATGAGAACTGGTCCGATACCGTGCAGGAGGCCAAACAGTGGCTTCAGGGTGCGCTGGAACAGGCGGATTCACTGGAAGTGGGGCAGGGTATTGGCCCGGTTCATCATTTCTACCGTTGGTGGTAAGGGCGGTCGGCAAACGTTCTTTTTGTGCGCATTTTCTTAAAAATGCGGTGAGCAGTTTGCCAGGACTGTACTTTGGGTCCACCCTGTCTGAAGTCAGAAATAAGACGCATTTCTGAGCAGCGGGCCGTGTCACCGTTGTGTCATGGCCCTACCTACCTTTGACAGGAGTTATCATGACGGACATCGTACAGTTATTGGGCAAAGAAGCGGATTCTCTTTTGCAACATCGCTGCATGACTATTCCCGCAGACAGCCTCTATCTCCCGGGGGCGGATTATGTTGACCGTGTCATGGTCGATAACAACCGTCCGCCGGCGGTATTACGCAATATGCAGACCCTGTACAACACCGGGCGTCTGGCCGGAACAGGCTACCTCTCTATCCTCCCCGTCGATCAGGGCGTTGAGCACTCGGCCGGTGCCTCCTTCGCCGCGAACCCGCTCTATTTCGATCCTAAGAACATTGTTGAACTGGCGATTGAGGCCGGCTGCAACTGCGTGGCCTCGACCTATGGCGTGCTGGCCTCCGTTTCCCGCCGCTACGCGCACCGCATTCCGTTCCTGGTTAAGCTGAACCATAACGAAACGTTAAGCTATCCAACCCAGTACGATCAGACGCTGTATGCCAGCGTTGAGCAGGCCTTCAATCTGGGCGCGGTGGCGGTCGGTGCCACCATCTACTTTGGTTCTGAGCAGTCACGCCGTCAGATTGAAGAGATCTCCGTCGCCTTCGAACGCGCGCATGAGCTGGGTCTGGTGACCGTGCTGTGGGCCTATCTGCGGAACAATAGCTTCAAGAAGGATGGGGTGGACTATCACGCCAGCGCCGATCTTACCGGCCAGGCCAACCATCTGGCGGCGACCATCGGTGCCGATATCGTTAAGCAGAAAATGGCCGAGAACAACGGTGGCTACACGGCGGTGAATTTTGGTCACACCGATGAGCGTGTCTACACCCGACTGACCACCGATAATCCTATCGATCTGGTTCGCTATCAGCTGGCGAACTGCTATATGGGTCGTGCAGGTCTGATTAACTCCGGTGGCGCTGCCGCGGGGGATACCGATATCGCCGAGTCGGTGCGTACGGCGGTTATTAATAAACGTGCGGGCGGGATGGGGCTGATCCTCGGGCGTAAAGCCTTCAAGAAATCAATGCGGGAAGGCGTGGCGCTGATTAATGCGGTGCAGGATGTCTATCTGGCGAAGAACGTGACTATCGCCTGATAAACGATCGGGCGGGCACCGATGCCCGCCCGAACAGCTGGTTGAAGTAAATCCCTGATAATGGCGCAACGAAGTACAATTAACTGATATGCGGTACGGTGGTCAGGCTTCTGGCCAGGTTGATAATCTGGAACAGCACCTTGGTCCGTTTAGATTTGCTCTTCTTTTTCAAATTGTTTTTATGAGAAAGGACCGTTTTCAACTTGATATTAATGTGTTCTGAGATCTCTACAGAACTTCTCTCCTCCATCCACAGATTAAGGATCTCTGACTCTCGCTTGCTGAAGGAGAGGGGGGCTTCGTCAGCCGGATAGTGACCCGCATTCTGAGCGTTATTTTTTAATCTGTTGCTGGTAATAACGTTTTTAACCGTACCGATGGCGACATTTTGCGCCATGATAATAACGTTAGGCTTAATATAAATATAATCTTCGAAAGAGGAGTGCACGACCCGCATAAAGATAATAAATAGCGTTTCAGGATTTAAGGCAATCAGTGACTTAATTTCCTCCCGCTCGCTCTCTGTGCTATATCCCGACTCACACAGAAAAATAATCTGCGCGTTACCCTGTTGCAGTAAACGTGTACAGCCAGGAAGGTTATCTAACTGATATATATCCTTTTTCTTTCCGCCGGCTTCATTGATAACGTTTTTCAATCCACGGCTGAAATAATCACATTTATTTAATATGATATAACTCATTAAGCACGGCCTTATTTAAGGTTAGTTAACCGCAGTTTTTGCTGAGATTTTTCAGGTACAAAGATAACGGGCCCGATCCTGATAGCGCGCATAGGGAATCAGCCGTATCCGATATAAATATATCGGTTAAGGATAATTGCGCGGATCGTGTGGTTTAGATCTACTATAAATGCTCCTTGTACGGCAGCAAATGTCTCAGTCCGTCAATTCTTGTTTTTACACCTCATGCACGATGAAAACATTCTACGCAGGCGGGGCCGGGGGGCGTTTATCTTCCCCGGCGGGAGGGATCAGAGCGTCTCAAACCATTCGCTATTCTGTTCTGCAATCGGCGTAATTGAAAATATCATCTCCTGAAGATGGGCGCGGATGGCACTCTCGGCAGCGTTAGCGTCTTTTTCACACAGCGCCTGGTAGATCCGGAGATGCTGTTCAATCAGTTTTTCCGGCGGCGAGACTTCACTTAAGGTTAAAAAACGCACCCTGTCCATGGTCGCCTTGATATTTTCAACGGTTTCCCAGGCCAGTTCACACTGTATGCTTTGGGCTATCAGCCGATGAAACTCATCATCAAGCAGCAGAAACGCCTGACTGTCATGACGATCTGCTGCCAGCTTTTGGAGCTGCAAATTATGCGCCAGCGCCGCCAGGCCGGTAGCGGTGGCTTCCAGCGCCGCCCGTCGGACGACCGCCACCTCGACCGCTTCACGGATAAAGCGCCCGTCGGCTACGCGCTGTGCGGAAATTTTCCGTACGAAGGTGCCGCGCTGCGGCAGCACCTGCACCAGCCCGGCTTCAGCCAGTTTGATAAAGGCTTCCCTTACCGGTTGGCGCGATACGCTGAACCGGGAAGAGACTTCTTTTTCTGAGAGCAGGCAGCCGGGAGGGATCGTGCAGGTAACAATTTCGTGACGCAGGAACCGGTAGATCTGCTGATTGACCGGTTCGCTGGCTGTAATGGTATATACGGTTGACATTCGGCAACGTCCCTTTAGCTCAGGTAATTTCTACCCGTATGCACATGGTATCAAAGCGTTCAGTCTAATCAGCCAGCACGATTAGTGCCAGAGCTTTATCCCGCCCCGGCACACGCCCGGAAAAACAGCCTCAGAGATGCGTATCCACCCACTGATGAACGGTTTTTTTAGCGCCCTGTGCCAGCAGCTGCGCATAGAAGTAGTTGACCCGGTCAATGAATGGTCGGCTGGTGGGCAGATCCGCCGCAAAGACGTGCTCCAGCGTCAGCAGAGCGGCCACGCGCTCCTCTCCCTCACGGCTTTCCGCTACCCGCTTTGCCAGCTCGTCACGCAGCGGATCGTTAAGGGTTATTGTCTCTCCCCGCTCATCAATGCCCCCGACGTAGCGGATCCAGCCCGCGACGCCCAGCGCCAGCAGATCGAAACGGCTGCCCCGTTGCAGATGCCAGCGGATACTGTCCAGCCAGCGCTGCGGTAGCTTCTGCGTGCCGTCGTTGGCGATCTGCGCGGTGCGGTGTTTAATCGCGCGATTGCGATAGCGTTCAATCAGTGAATCCGCATAGGCCGACAGATCGACGCCGGTCGTGCGCAGCGTAGGCGCCTGTTCAGCAATTATCAGGTGGCGGGCGGCCCGCAGGAAGCGATCGTCATCCATACAGTCGCTGATGTGCTCATAGCCTGCCAGACTGCCGAGATAGGCCAGGAAGGAGTGGCTGCCGTTTAGCATACGCAGCTTCATCTCTTCATAGGGCAGAACGTCGGTGACCAGCTCTGCGCCCGCCTGCTCCCAGCGCGGGCGACCGTTGACAAAATTATCTTCAATCACCCACTGGAAGAACGGTTCGCACACCACGCCCACCGGATCGTCACAGCCAAGGTGGGCCTGAAGCGCCAGGTGAGTCTCCGCAGTCATTGCCGGCACGATACGATCGACCATCGTGGACGGGAAGGTCAGGTTGTCTTCAATCCATGTGGCCAGCTCCGGCCGCTGCTGGCGGGCAAGCTGGGTAATGATCCGGCGCGTCACCCGGCCATTCTCCGGCATATTGTCACAGGACATTACGCTAAACGACGGCAAACCCCGTTCGCGGCGCCGTTGGATGGCGGCAAGAATAATGCCCGGCAGCGACTGCGGCGTATCGGGGTGGGCCAGATCGTGAATAATCGCCGGATGCCGGAGGTTCAGCTCGCCGCTGGCCGGAAGATGGCAGTAGCCTTTCTCCGTTACGGTCATGGAAACAATCGCCACATCGGGCTGGCACAGCGCATCAATCACCGCGGCGATGCCGTCGGACTGGCCGTGCAATGCCTGAGTTATCACGCCAATCACCCGCAGATCCAGCCTGTCGTCGGCCATTTCAGCTACGCTGTAGCACAGCTGCTGCTGGCGCAGTGCGTGAATGGCTTCACCGCTGTTCAGGTTAATTTCGCAGTAGCCCCAGTCGCTACCCCGTTCTGCCAGCTTATCGGCGCAGACGCCCTGGTGGGCGCGATGAAAGGCACCAAAGCCGATATGCACCATGCGGGTTCGCAGCGCGCTGCGATCGTAGGCGGGGCGAACAACGTCAGCGGAAAAATGGTCCGGAGACAACATAACAACTCCTTAATAAAAGGTGCGGGGACCTGCCCCGCACCGCGATTCACACTGAAACGGGCTTACCGTTATTTTTCGGCTGCCGCAGAACGAACAGCACCAGCAGGGCACCCAGCGCGGCAACGCCGCCTGCCAGCACAAAGGCGCTGTCGAACTTGCCGGTGTGCTGGACGATATAACCGGTCACAATCGGCCCGATCACCCCGGACAGGCTGCCGATCAGGTGGATAAAGCCGCTGACGCCGCCAACCCGGCTCTTATGCACCACGTCCTGAATAATCGCCCAGTAAATTGCCCCGGTGATATAGAGGAAGAAGATCGAAACCGACATCAGCCCCACGGCGGAGGTCACTTCTTTAACCGTACCGGCGAAGGCCACGCAGACCGCGGCGGCCATCAGCGACACCACCAGCACAATTTTGCGTGACAGCAGCAGTTTACCGGTCATGCGGAAAATCTTGTCGGAGATAATTCCCCCCAGCGCCAGGCCGACAAATCCGACGATCCACGGGATCATCGAGGTGATGCTCATCGACTTAATATCCAGCCCGTGCGACTGCACCAGATAGGCCGGGAACCAGCTGAGGAAGAAGAACAAAATATAGTTGTAGCAGAAGAACGCGAAGGCGGTTACCAGAATGACCGGCTGGCGCAGATAGTGGCCCAGGCCGAACTGTGACTGGGTCAGCTCTTCTTCCGCGCTCAGCTGCTCATCCTTCAGCTGGGCGATCAGCGCACGCTCACGCTCGCTCACCAGCTTACTTTTCACCGGGTTATCGGCGGCGATAAAGAACCAGATAACCATCCAGATAATGCCGATAGAACAGATAATGGCAAACGCCGGACGCCAGCCGAAGGCGAGTGACAGATAGCCGATGATCGGCCCGGCAATCGCGCCGCCGAGCGGTGAGCCGGCGCTGAGTAGCCCCATCGCGGTGGCCGCCTGTTTCTTCGGGAACCAGCCGTTGATCGCTTTATTTGCCGAGGCGCATATCGGGCCCTCCGCCATACCGAACAGGATGCGCAGGATCAGCATTGACCAGAAGCCGGTCGCGAGGGCGGTGAAGCCGCAGAACAGCGACCACATACCCACGGCCACGCCGAGGGTGATCGTCGGACCGAAGCGGTCGGTCGCCAGTCCGCCGACGAAGTTGAAAATCGCATAGCCGAAGAAGAAGCTGCCGAAAATCAGGCCGAACTCTTCCGCGTTGAGCATCAGATCTTTTTCAATCATCGGCACGGTCAGCGACAGCGCCACCCGATCGAGGTAGTTGATCATATACACCAGGAATAGCAGCAGTACGATGGTCCAGCGCAGGTTCTTTATCATCATGACTCCTTCCCCTTAGCCGCCTGCCGACGGTCGGGGATGTACAGGTAGAGGTATTATGGCCGGGGGAAGAGGCATTCCCGCCGGCATATTATTAGTTGATATTAATAATGATTTTGCAGCAGCTGCGCGGGTCCTTCTCAAACAGGGTCATCGCCTGTTCAATCTGGCTGAGCGGCAGCGTATGGGTAACCAGTTTTTCCGGCTGGATCAGCCCCTGCTCCATCCAGGCAATAACCTGTGGGAAACGGTTGCTGTTCAGACGGGAGGTAAACAGCGACAGCTCTTTACTGGTCAGACTTTGTTGGGTCAGGGTGCAGGGATCGCCGGAGAAGCCCAGCAGACCGATCCTGCCCGCCGGTGATGCCAGCGCCGCCGCCTCCGCAAGGATTGACGGATGGCAGGCCGCATCGATGATCAGCGTCGGCTGCACGCCGTCCAGCTGCTCCGCCAGCGGGATTTCGCTGTTGTTCAGCGCCCGATCGGCGCCGTTTTCCAGCGCCAGCGACAGACGCTCCGTCACCCGGTCAGCGACAATCACCGTTTTCACGTTATAAACGCCTTTCAGCACCTGAATGGCGGTCAGCCCCATCGGACCCGCGCCGTAAATCAGGGCAACGTCGTCGGGCTGCGGCTGTAAAAAGGCGCTGATGTTAGCGGCAATAGTAAACGGCTCAATCAGGCTGGCCAGCGCATCCGGGATCGCCGCAGGGAGACGATAGGCGTTAGCGGCAGGGGCGAGGGCATACTCGCTAAAGCCGCCGTCGCGATGAACGCCGATCACCTGGAGCTCCTTACAGACGTTCGGGCGACCAATCGAGCAGGGGTAGCAGTGCCCGCAGCTGACCACCGGATCGACCGCGACTCGTTCCCCGATGCGGGCCGCGTCTACGCCGTCGCCGGTCGCATCGATCAGGCCAAAAAACTCATGGCCGATCACCCGGGGATAGCGGGCAAACGGATTATGACCGTGCCAGATATGCACATCGGAACCGCAGATACTGGCGGAGATCACCTTAACCCGCACTTCTCCCGCAGCGGGCTGCGGCAGCGGGCGCATTTGCAGCCGCAGATCGCCCGGACGTTCAATGACCACACTTTTCATCATCCTCTCCTTACCAGTTCCACAGCGTGCCGTCTTCCAGACGCGCCACCGGCAGATAGGCCGGTTCATAGGGGTACTTCGCCGCCAGCTTTTCATCAAACTCAATGCCCAGACCCGGTTTATCGCCGGGGTGCATATAGCCGTCATCGAAGCGCCAGCTGTGTGGGAACACCTCCAGCATCTGCTCGGAGTAGCCCATGTACTCCTGCACGCCAAAGTTCGGCACCCACAGGTCAAAGTGCAGCGCTGCCGCCATGCAGATTGGTGACAGATCGGAAGGACCGTGCGAGCCGGTACGAACCTGGTACAGCGATGCGAAATCGGCAATACGGCGCATGCCGGTGATGCCGCCCGCATGGGTGATGGTGGTACGGATATAGTCGATTAACTGCTCTTCAATCAGCTGCTTACAGTCCCAGATGCTGTTAAACACTTCGCCAACGGCGATGGGCGTGACCGTATGCTGGCGGATCAGGCGGAAGCTCTCCTGGTTCTCTGCCGGGGTAGGGTCCTCCATCCAGAACAGGCGGTAATCCTCCACGCTTTTGCCAAAGCGGGCGGCCTCAATCGGGGTCAGGCGGTGGTGCATGTCATGCAGCAGGTGTTCATCGAAGCCAAACTTATTGCGGATGGCGTCAAACAGCTTCGGCGTAAAGTCGAGGTACTTCTCGGTTGACCACAGCTGCTCTTCCGGGCGCGCGCCCTTGGTAGCCGGTTCGTAGGCTTCGCCTTTGCCTTTGGCCATCCCGTAGGTGGTTTTCATTCCCGGCACGCCGCACTGAGCGCGAATGGCTTTAAAGCCCAGCTCTTTGTGTTTCGCGTAGTCGTCCATCACTTCGTCGATGCTATGGCCGGTGGTGTGGCAGTAAACCATTACGCCGGTACGCGATGCGCCGCCCAGCAGCTGATACAGCGGCATGTTGGCCGCTTTCGCTTTGATATCCCACAGAGCCTGGTCCACGGCAGAGATCGCCGACATGGTGACCGGGCCGCGACGCCAGTAGGCGCCCTTGTAGAAAAACTGCCAGATATCTTCAATTTGATGGGCATCGCGGCCGATCAGCTGCGGGCAAACGTGATCTTTTAGATAGGAGGCCACCGGCAGTTCGCGCCCGTTAAGCGTGGCATCCCCAATGCCGGTGAGTCCCTGGTCGGTGGTGATTTTCAGGGTGACAAAGTTCCTGCCCGGGCAGGTAACAAATACTTCCGCTTTAACAATTTTCATCTCAATGGCCTTGTTAACTGACAATGGCGGAAAAATACGCTAATACCGTACTACCATACAAGTTGGTTTAGGTGGAACCTGGAGGGGGATCACATTCTGGGGGGGTGGCTTTGATGCCTGGGGGATGGGCTGTGCGGTTCCGTGGGTTTGGCTTTGGTGCCAGGAGGACGGGCTGTGCGGTTCCGGGACGGTCCTCGCGTGACTTATCTGTGTTTATCGAGGCTCTTACTGCGCTGCGGATTGTCCCTCCACCGCACAGCCCGTCCCCCTCCGGTCAATGTGCCGCCGGTTAGGGAAGAAAGGGAGGGGCGTTTAAACACATCCTCGATGGCAATGGCTAACTTTTCCAGAATGCGGTTCTGTGGGTTTGGCTTTGGTGCCTGGGGGACGGGCTGTGCGGTTCCGGGACGGTCCTCGCGTGACATATCTGCGTTTAAATAGGCTCTCACA
>Ga0308166_1000068_pt1 | contig 239630 bp, 212 predicted proteins | sample PhyCR2_2_FD_202137 | JGI IMG/M metagenome (GOLD analysis project Ga0308166, IMG submission 202137) | Phyllosphere microbial communities from UC Gill Tract Community Farm, Albany, California, United States - DLSLCC.R2 | ecosystem: Host-associated > Plants > Phyllosphere > Unclassified | place...
TAGATTTTAGATTTTAGATTTTAGATTTTAGATTTTAGATTTTAGATTTTAGATTTTAGATTTTACAAAAAACCCGTCCAAATTTCCAATTTGGACGGGTTTTTTGTAAGCTTTGTTCCTTTGAACCTTTGCACCTTTGAACCTTTGCCCCTTTGCCTCTTTGAACCTTCAAACCTTGCACCTTTCTCTAAACACTTTTCAGGCTCTCAATCAGCCAATCAATATCTTCTTTTGTGTTATAATGGCTAAAAGAAATTCGGAGGTTTGGTAATTTTAAATCTTCTTCAGAAAGCATTTCTTTTAAAACATGTGAAGGTTTAATACTTCCTGACTGGCAAGCACTTCCTCTTGAAACGGCAATTCCTTTCATGTCTAAACTAAACAAAAGCATCGACGTTTTGTCTGAAGAAAAAGGCAGTGTTATATTGATAATATTATAAAAATCATCTTTTTTCCCATTGATTCTGAAACCTGGAAAATGAACTTCCAATTGTTCGATCAAATACTTTTTTAAATTTGAAATATAACTTCTTTCTTCTTCTAAATTTTCATACGAAAGAGACAGTGCTTTTGCCATTCCTGCAATTTGATGTACCGCTTCGGTTCCGGCACGAAGGCCTTTTTCTTGTTCGCCTCCAAAAATCAAAGGTTGTAATCCAGTGTTTTTTCGCACAAAAGCAAAACCAACGCCTTTAGGTCCGTGAAATTTATGAGCACTTGCTACAATAAAATCAACTGGAATATTTTGAAGATCGATTTCGGTTTTACCAACAGATTGAACCGTATCTGAATGAAATAATGCGTTGTATTGTTTACAAATCGTTCCAACTCTTTCTAAATCTAGAATTGTTCCCGTTTCGTTATTAACATGCATTAAGCTGACAATGGTTTTCTTTTCCTGAGATAATAAATTAGAAAGATGTGTCAAATCAAGACTTCCATCTTCCTTTACATTCACATAATCAACTTGAATGTTGTAATCGGATTGCAATGCTAAAATCGCATGCAAAACCGCATGATGTTCAATTTTAGAAGAAATAATACGTTCGACTTGTAAATCCTCAACTGCCGATCTTAAAATCCAGTTATCAGCTTCCGTTCCGCCAGAAGTAAAAATAATTTCCTGTGCAGCACAATTAAAATGTTTGGCAATGCTTTTTCTGGAAAGTTCTAAAATGGTCTTTGCATTTCTGCCAAAACTATGTGTAGAAGACGGGTTACCAAAGTCTTCTGTCATAACTTTTGTCATTTCCTGAATAACTTCAGGTCGCATAGCAGTTGTTGAGGCGTTATCGAGATATACTTTTTTCATTATTGCAAAGTTATAAAATATCAATTGTCGAATCTTAAATATCTTTTGCCAAATTTTTCACTATTTTTGGCACAAATAAAACAACGATGAAAAAATATGCAAGCCTATTATTTCTGGCTCTTTTACTAAACGGCTGTGACGACGGCGACCTAACTGTTGATACAATCGATTTTGATGCTGCAACTGCAGCAAGCTGTCCTGAAAATAATATTAATACTTTAATATATAAAACCAAATCACAGGAATCGTTAATACTTCAATTGCCATTAAACAGCATTCCGAATGATGCTACCCCTGTAAATGATTCAATTGTATATGACATTAACAATTCAACGTATCGTGTTGTTTATAGAGCATATGACGGTACGGTAGGCACTGAAAACATTTGTGGAACAATTCCGCCTAGAACTCCAAATATTACAGAAGAATGGCAGGCAACTGCAGGAAAAATTGTCATTAAATCAATTGCTAATATAGGAGATCCAAGTCCAACAGATGGAAGCACGAGAATTACTGGATATACACATAATATTGTTTTTAGAAATATAACTTTCCTAAAACCGGCCGGACCTCAAACTGAAGAAGAATTTGTTTTTGGAGATTACAAAACTTCTCCTGAAAATATGAGTTTTACATTTCCTGAAAATGCATCGCAATGCTCTGATAAGAAAAATCTTTACAATTTTAACTCAACATCTTATCTAATGGTAAGCAATCTTGATGCAGATCTTATTGTAAAACAAGCTGGAACAAGAAGTGCTCCAATTTCATCGACAACCAATAAAGTAAATTATACGACTTTCAAATCAAATACAGGAACTTTGACTTCGTCTTATTTCTGTGTTAGTCCTGTACCTTCTACTCCAACAATTTCTGGAACTTGGGATGGCACAACAGATACTTCAGGAACCATCGAAGTAACTACCGTAACAGCCGGAACAACTAACATTACGTATACGCATACTATAACACTGAAAAATGTTACTCTGAAAAAAGGGAATACGAAATTTTTCCTAGCCAATAGTTTCGTTTTAGGCACCATAACCGAAACGTCTGCAAGTAACTAAAAGACATTTTTTACAGATATAAAATCTGAATTTTATTCTTACAAAAAACGTCTGTTTTTCATCTCTGATTTCATAATAAAACCGGGATAAAAAACAGACGTTTTTTTATGCTTTTAAGTTAAATTTTCAAACCTGAAAATAATCGTATTATCTATTGTTTTGTCTGAAATAAACTTCGGTTGCACCGAGACCATATTTCTGATAATTGGCATCTTGGAAATCCACTCCGTCATAACGGCCTAATAAAAAATCAAGTTCTGCTTTTAAAACGCCTTCGCCAACACCGTGAATAAAAACGATTTTGGGAATGCGGTTTTTAATCGCAAATTCAATGTGTCGTTTTGCCGTTTCGGTCTGTAAAGTCAAAATATCATAATTCGTCATGCCGCGTTTATTAGGAACTAATTTTTCAATGTGAAGATCAAATTCCGGTACCGCAACATCACGTTTATCTTTCTTTTCTTTCACAAAACTGCGCGGTTTAGGTTCCGTTTTCTCCTTAGTCACTTCTTCTAAATTAATTCTTTTAATAGAATTCATTAAATCACTGGAATCTTGAATCTTAACCAATTCATTGACGAAAAATGTCATCATAAATCCATCCTCCGTTTCTATCGAAACTTCGTTATTTTTAACCGAAAGTACGGTTCCATTAATCGCTTCGTCTAAAACCGAAACCTTATCTCCTTTACTCAGCATCTTGCTCCTCTTTTTCTTGATTCTTACTTGGTGTTTTTGCACTCAGCTGCATCATTCCGTACATAAAAACGACAATAGCAACTACCATTATATACACATTTTTATCATCAGAAACCTGCTCATACAAGGCAACTGAGATGGCAAGAATCATGATTAAAATTTTAAAGATTTTCATTTTTCAAAAGTTTGAGATTTCAAAAGTAAAAAACTTTAAAATAGAAGTTCCTCTTCTTCTGAAATGTTATGCAATATTTTTTGTAAAATTGTAAAAAAATTATCCTGTGAATTTAGAAAAATATATGATTCCCTGCCTCTTCAAAAAGTTCTTCGGAATTGAGTGTTTGGGCTGTGGTTTTCAGCGTTCAGTTGTCTTACTTTTTCAGGGTGAATTTTCGGCTGCTTTTAAAATGTATCCAGCTCTCTACACTACTCTTTTATTTCTAATTTTATTGGCCTTATATTTTTTGGACAAGTCCAGAAATTATCAAAAAATAATCTGGAAAGCGGCAGGCATAAATCTTATTTTTATGTGCATTGGCTATTACTATAAACACTTTTATTTATAGCTTTCTATTTTTTAATCTGATTCAAAATATCGTTCATCATCTCAATCTGTACTTTTTGAATTTCGATTAATTCCTGCTGCTGATGCATAATCAAATGATCAATTTTATCATGAATCATTCTAATTTCCAACTCAGATTTCAGGTTAATCATATAATCTTTTTTAGCTCTATTCCGGTCTTTTTCTTCCTGACGATTTTGGCTCATCATAATCACCGGAGCTTGAAGCGCTGCAATACAAGATAAAATTAAATTGAGCAAAATAAACGGATAAGGATCAAAACCCTTATTCATCAAAATGTAAACATTAGAGCCAATCCAAACAGCAATAAAAACTACAAATGAAATAATAAAAGTCCAGCTTCCGCCAAAATCGGCCACTTTATCTGCTACAATTTGTCCGATGTTCCTTGTTTCCTCTTCGTCTTCAACAATATTTACAATCGATTTATCTTCTTTTAAAGAAGCAATCACACTTTTCTCTAAGTCGGAAAGCATTCCAATTTCGGTAGACAAATAATTCGAAATGTATTTTTGACGGTATTCATTCAGCTCTTGAACCGAAATGCAATCTGTATCACAAAAAGAAGGATGATCTTTTACAATAAGGCTTAAAATAGGATTATGAATATCTTTACCGCAGATTTTCTCACTTTCTGAAAAAGAATCACCGGAAATTGCACTTTTAAAAACTGCATTATTTTTCATTTTTTTAGAAATTTTATCTGCTAATTTACACAATTAAGTTCTTAAGAATCCTATAAAATATCTCGATTTAAAAATCCCTGATTTATCACAAATCCAATTATTAGAGCAAAATTTCTTTATACAATTCATGTCCTTATTAACAAAAAACACCTTAATTTTAGCGTTTTAAATTATCCACTCAATTTTTCAATTGTGACAAAAGAAAATATCATACAAAACATAAAGGCTTTAAAGAGTCATTCTAACATAAACTACGGTATTAAAACCAAGACCGAAGACTTTACAGAAAAGCTTTTTTACACTCTTTTTGATTCAAATGCTGCTTTGGACGAAAGCATCGACGACCTTGAAGTCCGATTCAAAGAGATTGCTGTTTTGGCCTGCAAAAAACCTCAAAACTTATGCGCTTCTATCTGGGACAGGTTTGTTGAAAAACTTCCCGGAGTTTTAGAAAAATTAAATCAGGATGCCGAATATATTTTAGAAAACGATCCGGCGTCGAACAGCATCGATGAGGTATATTTAGGATATCCGGGATTTTATGCCATTGCAATTTACAGATTGAGCCACGAATTATATCATTTGGATTTACTATTGTTTTCAAGGCTGATGAGCGAATATGCACACCGAATTACGGGAACTGATATTCACGCAGGTGCCGATATTGCTTCTCCGTTTTTTATCGATCATGCCACGGGAATCGTAATTGGTGAAACAACCGTTATAAAAAAACATGTAAAAATTTATCAGGGAGTTACATTGGGAGCTTTAAGCGTAAGCAAAGACATGAAAAACGCTAAAAGACATCCAACCGTTGAAGCCAATGTATGCATTTATGCCAATGCTACAATTTTGGGAGGCGAAACAACGATAGGGAAAAATAGTATTATTGGTGGAAATGCCTGGGTAACCAAATCTATTCCCGAAGATTCGATCGTTACCAATACCACCACAACAGAAGTCAAAATAAAAGAAAAAAAATAAAATGGGTCCACAGAAATTATTAAACCTGATTGGAAATACACCATTGATGGAAACAGTCAATTTGGTTAAAAATAAAAACGTAAAACTTTTACTGAAACTTGAAGGAAACAATCCCGGAGGAAGTGTAAAAGACCGTGCTGCATACAACATGATTGCCGCTGCTCTTGAGAGAGGCGAAATTAAAAAAGGGGATAAACTTATTGAAGCAACCAGCGGAAATACGGGAATTGCTCTGGCAATGATTGCTCAATTATTTGGAATAGAAATCGAATTGGTTTTACCAGAAGATTCTACAAAAGAACGTACACAAACCATGCGTGCTTACGGCGCGACAGTTATTTTAACTCCTGCCGAAGATGGAATTATTGGTTCTAGAGATTATGCTGATAAAAAAGTCGCTCAAGGCGGTTATTTAATGCTAAACCAGTTTGCCAATGACGACAACTGGAAAGCGCATTACAAAACTACAGGCCCCGAAATCTGGAATGATACAGAAGGAACGGTAACTCATTTTGTTTCGGCAATGGGAACTACAGGAACCATTATTGGAACTTCGACTTATTTAAAAGAAAAAAATCCAGCCATTCAAATTGTTGGCGCACAGCCAAGCGACGGATCTCAAATTCCGGGAATTCGTAAATGGCCTCAGGAATATTTACCAAAAATATTTGATGCTTCTAAAGTTGATACCGTTATTGATATAAGCGAAGAAGAAGCACGCGAAATGACCAAAAGATTAGCACTAGAAGAAGGTGTTTTTGCCGGAATGAGCAGTGGAGGTTCTGTTGCTGTGGCTTTAAAAATAGCAGAACAGCTGGAATCAGGAGTTGTGGTTGCCGTAATCTGCGACAGAGGCGATCGTTATTTGTCTTCGGATTTATTTGATTAAAAGGCTCAAAGAGGCAAAGGTTCAAAGGGACAAAGTTTAATCTCAACGGAAACCTTTGAACCTTTGCAACTCTGTATCTTTGTAACTAAAAAGAAAAAAATGAACTACAGAAAACTAGGAAAAACCAATTTTAATATTTCTGAAATCTCACTTGGAACCTGGCAGGTTGGAGGAAAATGGGGATCAGGATTTAATGATAAAACTGCCGACGAACTTATCAATACGGCAATTGACAATGGTGTTAATTTTATTGACACTGCCGATGTTTATGAAAACGGATTAAGCGAAACTGCTGTTGGAAGGGTTGTTCGTTCGCGTTCTGAGCGTATTTATGTGGCTACAAAATGCGGACGCCAGATTAATCCGCATGTAAATGAAGGATATCAGCCAAAAGTGCTTCAGAAATTTGTAGAAGACAGTTTAAAAAGAACAGGATTAGAAACTCTGGATTTAATTCAATTACACTGTCCGCCAACAGAAGTATATTATCGTCCTGAGATTTTCGAACTTTTTGACCGTTTAAAAGATCAGGGAAAAATACTAAATCTTGGTGTAAGTGTCGAAAAAGTGGAAGAAGCTTTAAAAGCCATCGAATATTCGAATGTAACTACGGTTCAGATAATTTTCAATTTATTCCGTCAGCGACCTTCACAATTGTTTTTCTCAGAAGCCAGAAAGAAGGATATCGGAATCATTGCGCGTGTACCATTAGCCAGCGGACTTTTAACGGGTAAATTTGATGCAAAAACCACTTTCGATGTACAAGATCACCGCAATTTTAACCGTAACGGAGAAGCTTTTGATAAAGGCGAAACTTTTTCTGGTATTGATTACGAATTAGGATTAAAAGCGGTTGAAGAATTAAAAGCATTATTCCCAGAAACCGAAAACCTTGCTCCTATTGCTTTACAATGGATTTTAAGTTTTAATGATGTAAGCTGTATTATTCCAGGAGCATCAAAAGAAAGTCATGTACTTTCTAATTTGTCTGTTTATGATTTTCCTCAATTAACCCCTGAGAAAATTAATTCAATGAATGAAATTTACGAAAAGTATATAAAAACCTCCGTTCACCACTTGTGGTAGTTTAAGGGACTAAGGTTCTGAGAGGGTAAGGTTCTAAGGTTTAAACTATTTAAAAATCTTAGAACCTTAGTATCTTATAGCCTTAAAAAAACTAGATTTCAAATTCAATTTTAAACTCGGCTCCTTTGTTTTTGCCTTCGCTTAACGCACTGAGTTTTCCTTTATTTTTCTCGATTATCTTTTTACATAAATAAAGTCCGATTCCAGTCGAAGTTTCGTTTGCCGTTCCAAGACGGCTCATTTTGGTAAACTTCTTAAAAAGTTCGTCAATTTGTGTTTTATCAAAGCCAATACCTTTATCGGCTACGGTTATGACTAAATGAGAGTTTTCTTTGTAAATCCGTACTTTAACTTCACTGTCAAAATAAGAAAATTTGATTGCATTACTTATTAAGTTTACTAAAACCTGAACCAGCAGACCTTCATCAATTTTAAGTCTGGCTTCATCTGTTTCTACACTTAAATTCAATGTTATGTTTTTATCCAGCAAGCGTTGTTCAACCTGTTCGTTAATAAAAGGAACAACGTTTGAGAATGAAATAGTCCTGATTTCCTGATTGACTTTTACAACCTGATCCTGCTCTTTTAAAAGCTTAATAAAGTTTTCAATGTATCGGAATTGCAGGTTAGTTGATTCGCATATTAAATCTGCCAAATGTTTAATAGATTCAGAAGGATTTTCGCTTAAAATTAATTTAGCCAAACCCTGCGGATTTCCTGCAAAGTTTTTTAAATCATGTGAAAGCATATAAATCAAATCCTGTTTTTCGTTTATAAAACTCTCCGATTCGTAAATAGACTCCTGAATATTGCACATTAACAAACCTGCTTCATCTGTATAATCTGTTGGCAGAACGGATAATTTTCGGCTGTTTCTGTAATCATCCAGTGATTTTGATGCAATAGAAATAGGATAAATAAGCTGTTTTAAAACCAAAAGTGTAACTGCCGTTGCCAATAAAGTCATAATTAAAGAAAAAATCAAAATAGACATTGGTGAAACGGTATGTTCGAAGAAAAGTACAAAAAACAAAATCCCAATCAGCGGAATATGAATCCCTATAAATGCGACAAATAAAAATTTAAACGCATAGCTTTTCTTTAAAAAGCCAATTTGTGAAAGATTATGATATAACTTCATAAATACATAACAAGACTATAGGTTATTATCGTAGCATTTTGGGGTAATACTAAGGCAAAGTTAGCTTTTAAAGTTCAGCAAACCAACAAATTCAATAATTTGATAAAATATTTTGAAAATTAAATTTGTAAAAGTTTACAAAGGCTTATTTTTGCGCTATGGGAAGAAAAAATACAGACAAAGTTGTCTTTCATCAAATTGAAGTTTTAGATGCCGGAGCAAAAGGAGTATCAGTAGCGAAAGCTCCAGACGGAAAAGTAATCTTTATTCCGAATGTAGTGCCTGGCGATGTTGTTGATGTACAAACATTCAAAAAAAGAAAAGCCTATTACGAGGGAAAAGCCGTGAAATTTCACGAATTATCCAAACATCGTATTGATCCAATCTGCGAGCACTTTGGTGTGTGTGGCGGATGCAAATGGCAGAATATGAAATACAGCCAGCAGTTGTATTACAAACAAAACGAAGTAAAAAATCATTTACAGCGAATTGGGAAAGTAGAACTTCCTGAATTTGAAGATATTTTAGGTTCAGAAAAACAGTTTTTCTATAGGAATAAAATGGAATTTTCGTTTTCAAACAGCCGTTGGTTAACCGAAAAAGAAATTGGAAGCACAGAAGATTTAGGCAACAGAAATGCCTTAGGTTTTCATATTCCGAAAATGTGGGATAAAATTCTGGACATTGAGAAATGCCACTTACAGCAAGATCCTTCAAATGCCATTAGAAACGAAATCAGGGCTTTTGCCAACGAGCATAATCTTGCTTTTTTTAATCCGAGAGAACATTCAGGTTTATTGCGAACTTTAATGATTCGTACCGCTTCAACTGGCGAAATCATGGTTTTGATTCAGTTTTTTGAAGATGACAAAGCAAATCGTGAATTGATTTTAGATCATTTATATGAAAAATTTCCACAAATTACTTCTTTACAATATGTGGTAAATGCAAAACAAAACGATACTATTTACGATCAGGATATTAAACTTTACAAAGGAAGAGATTATATTCTGGAAGAAATGGAAGGTTTGAAATTCAGCATCAACGCTAAATCGTTCTACCAGACCAATTCTGATCAAGCATATGAATTATACAAAATAACACGCGATTTTGCAGGGCTTACAGGAAACGAAACAGTTTATGATTTATACACCGGAACGGGAACTATTGCACAATTCGTTTCTAAAAAAGCCAAAAAAGTAATTGGAGTAGAAAGTGTTCCTGAAGCTATTTTAGACGCTAAAGCAAATGCGGAACGCAATAATATTACGAATTGTGAGTTTTTTGTTGGTGACATGAAAGTGGTTTTCAATGAAGCTTTTATTGCACAGCACGGAAAACCAGATGTTATTATAACTGACCCGCCAAGAGACGGAATGCACGCACTGGTTATCGATCAGATTTTAAAAATTGCTCCTAAAAAAGTAGTATATGTAAGCTGTAATTCTGCTACACAAGCAAGAGATTTAGCTTTAATGGATGAAAAATACAAAGTAACACGTGTTCGTCCTGTTGATATGTTTCCACAGACGCATCATGTTGAAAATGTTGTACTTTTAGAACTTCGTTAATTATAAAATTATAAATGAGAAAAATAGTTGCTTTTTTATTGCTTTTTACTTTTGGATTGTCCAGCTGTGAGAAAGATGATATTTGTGATGCAAATACACCTACTACTCCCCGATTAGTAATTAAATTCTTTGATATTGCAGATCCTGCCACGCCAAAAAATGTTCTGAACTTAAAAGTTGTTGGACAGGGTGGTGATGCAAATGGAATTGTATTTAATAAATCTGCTGCTGGAGATGCTAAATATTTAGCAAACGGAAATACTATTTCTATTCCGTTAAAAATTGATGCTGATTCTACTACCTATAGTTTTATATACAATGCTGCAAGTACAGATCCGACAGCAATAAATACTGATGTAATTACTTTTAACTACACCCGCCAGAATGTTTATGTTTCGAGAGCATGCGGTTTTAAAACGATTTTCACATTAAATTCCAGAACTAATCCTGACCGAAATACATGGGATTATGTATTAACAGATGGACCTTCTGGTGATGGTCTTTGGATACAGAATTCATTATTACAAACCCATAACATAGATTCAGAAAATGAAACACATCTTGAAATATACTTTTAGTCTTTGTTTTCTTTTATCAATGTTTTTGGGACATTCTCAAGTAACAAAAGATACCATAACTCTAAAAGATCTTGACGATAAAAAACCAAAAGTAACGGCTCCAAAATCAGCAACTCCAGAAGTTAAAAAAGACAGTGTTCCTGTTCCTCCTAAAACAGATCGTTATGGTTTACGTGTAGGTGTAGATTTGTATAAATTAACACGTGCTTTTTACGATAAAGATTATAAAGGAATTGAATTTACTGCCGACTGGCGTTTAACTAAAAGATACTATATCGCAGCCGAACTAGGTTTTGAAGATAAAACTACTGATGACGACCGATTAAACTCTACAGCGACAGGAACTTATATTAAAGGAGGTTTCGATTACAACTTGTACGACAACTGGCTTGATATGGAAAACCTAATTACGATTGGTCTTCGCGGAGGATTTAGTTCTTTCAGCCAAGATTTAAATAGTTATAAGATTTACAATCCAAATCCATATTGGGGCGAACAGCCTTCAATTGCTGCAAATGAGAAACACAACGGACTTTCTGCTGCTTGGCTTGAAGTTGCGATGGGAATAAAAGCAAAAGTTTTCAATAACATATTTGTTGGTTTTGGAGTGCAGCTGAAGCTTTTAGCTATGAACAATAAACCAGCCGGTTTTGACAACCTTTATATTCCGGGCTTCAACCGAACTTACGACGGAAGTTTTGGAGTAGGCTTCAACTATACGGTTTCATATTTTATTCCGATTTACAAGAAAAAAGTAATTGTACCGGAAATCAAAAAAGAAGAAGCACCTAAAAAAAAGAAATAGAGTTTTCTAGATCATAAAAAAAGCCTCGAATAATTATTTCGAGGCTTTTTTTATTTGTCAAGACAACTGAAATTCAACAGCCGCCTTTGCATGTATAAGTGTCGTATCAAAAATGGGAACTGATAAATCTTCGGTTTTAATAACCAAAGGTATTTCGGTACAACCTAAAATAATACCTTCAGCTCCATTTTTAATTAGTTCATTGGCTATTTCTAAATAACGCTTTTTCGTTTCATCAGTTACAATTCCTCTTCCTAATTCTTCGAAAATAGTATAATGAATAAAATCTTTATCCTCTTCGCTGGTTGGAATTATGGTTTCAATTCCTTTTTCGGCCAGTTTATTTTTAAAGAAATCAAGTTCCATTGTAAACTTAGTTCCCAATAAACCCACTTTTTTAAGGTTTTGTTTCTGGATTTCTACAGCCGTTTCAACTGCGATATGAATAACCGGAAGCTTAATCGCATCCTGAAGTTTATCGGCAATTAAGTGCATTGTATTGGCACATAAAACAATTGCTTCTGCTCCACCCGACTTTAAAAATTCACAGCCTTTTAAAAGCATATTAAAAGTCGAATCCCAATCGTTATTGTCGTTGTTCTTTTTAATATCAGCATAATTAAAAGAATAAACCAAACATTCCGAGAAATTCAATCCTCCCAGCTTTTCATTTATTCCCAGATTTATAAGTTTATAATAATCTGTTGTTGAGACCCAGCTTATTCCGCCTATAAGTCCAATTTTTTTCATAATGCTGATTTAAAAATTATCCAATTTCTCTAATTCCTTTTACAAATATCCATTTCATGAAAAGCTTTTCACCATCTTTTGTTTTTACAGCCTGAAATTTAGGACCAATAATGGTTGCGATAACAAAAGAAGTCATCGGAATCCAAATTCCAGTTAAACCTGTGTACATGGCAATTATAAACCTTCCAGCTATAAATAAAATTGCAAATGTTCCTAATTGATATAAAAAAGCTCTTACTTGTAGTTTTGTCATTTTTTTTATTTTTAAGGTTCAAAGGGACAAAGAAACAAAGGGACAAAGTGACAAAGGGACAAAGTTTTAACTCTGTACCTTTGTCACTTTGTAACTTTGTCTCTTTCTTACTATTCGTTTACTTGAAACTTCGTTCTCTTACTTCCTTCGTACATTTCGTATTTTACCAAGCGCGCTTCAAGACTTCCGTTGTAGAGTTTGATTTTTCTAGAAGGTTTTAAACCAACAAATTTTAAAGCTTCGAGATTTGCAGTTATAAACCACGCATTTGTTCCTGGATAATTTTTCTTCAAAGTATCGCCGATATTACTGTAAAATCTTTCCATATGAATATCCAAACGCTCATCGTACGGCGGATTGAAAACAATATGCAGTTTCCCTTCTGTTTCTTTTTCGCTGTCAAAAAAGTTATTTTCAGAAACCGAAATATAATCTTCCAGATTAGCGTTTCTAATATTATCTTTTGCTTTGCTTACCGCACTTGGCGCTTTATCAAAACCTTTTATCGTATAATTAAACTCCCTTGTTTTTTTCATTAAACTATCGATAATAGTATCAAACAAGTCGTTGTCCCAATCTTTCCATTTTTCAAAAGCAAATTCTTTTCTGTTGATATTCGCTGGAATATTGCAGGCAATCATTGCAGCTTCAGCCAAAAATGTTCCTGAACCGCACATTGGATCCAAGAAATGACTTTGTCCGTCCCAACCAGACAATAAAAGAATTCCCGCTGCTAAAACCTCATTAATAGGAGCAATATTGGTAGCCGTTCTATATCCTCGCTGATGAAGTGAATTTCCAGAAGTATCCAAAGAAACCGAAACCTGATCTTTATCGATATGAACATTGATTCTTAAATCTGGATATTGTTTGTCGATGCTTGGTCTTTGTCCAGTTCTTTCTCTAAACTGATCCACAATAGCATCTTTACACTTTTGAGAAACAAACTCAGAATGATTAAAAAAAGTAGAATGAACCGTTGTGTCGATTACAAAAGTCTGGTTGGCATTTAGATATTTTGACCAGTTTAAACCCGAAATTCCTTTGTACAACGCTTGTTCATTATTAGCTCTAAACGAATAAATTGGTTTTAAGATTTTCAAAGCCGTTCTAAGCGATAAATTGGCTTTGTACATAAAACCTTTATCACCCTTAAAACTTACCATTCTCACGCCTTTTTGAACATCTTGAGCGCCAAGCGCCAGCAATTCTTTTTCTAATATCTCCTCAAAACCAAAAAAACATTTGGCTATCATTCTAAAATTTTCTTCCATCTTTTCTTTTAAATTAAAAAAAACTAAAATTTAAAAAGATGCACTAGTGTACATCTCCGATTAACGAACGATTATTGACGTATCGCTGTTTAATAGTTATTTTTCGGCAAAAATACACTAAATTTGCCGGACTTTGAATTAATTGAAATAGAATAAATGTCAGAACCACATAACTCATCAACGCCAAATCAAGACCGTAACACCGAAAATTGGTTTACGTCATGGTTTGATACTCCGTATTATCATATTTTATACAAAGATAGAAACTACCGAGAAGCTCAGATTTTTATGGATAATCTGACCCACTATCTCAACCTTCCTGAAAAAGCAAAAGTGCTTGATTTGGCCTGCGGAAAAGGGCGTCATTCTATTTATTTAAGTCAATTAGGATACGACGTTTTAGGAGCCGATTTATCTGAAAACAGCATTGCCGAAGCCAGCAAAAACAGCAACGATCACCTGCATTTTAAAGTACACGATATGCGTGAACCGTTTGAAGAAAAATTCGATGCTATTTTTAACCTTTTTACCAGTTTTGGTTATTTCGAAAACGACGATGACAACCTAACTACTTTAAAAGCAATCAAGGAAAGTTTATCTGACTATGGTTTCGCCGTAATCGATTTTATGAACGTCAATCAGGTAATCGAGACTTTGGTTCCTCAAGAAGTGAAAACCGTAGACGGAATCGATTTTCATATTAAACGATATGTTGAAGACGGGCATATTTTCAAAGAAATTGACTTTGAAGATCAAGGTAGAAAGTTTCATTTTACCGAAAAAGTAAAAGCTTTATCTTTAAAAGACTTTCAGGAATTAATGGACGAAGCCGGAATTTACCTTTTGGATATTTTTGGAGATTACAAACTCAAAAAATTCCATAAAACAGAAAGCGAAAGATTAATCATGATTTTTAAGTAAATTGGTTAATCGTTTACTTGTTTAACCGTGTAATCGGACACAAAAACAATGAAACGATTAAACGAATCAACGATTAAACAAATACAAATGAACTATTTACTACCCTTATTTTCTGTACTTTTAGGATATAGTGTGGCTTTGTTTATAAAACCTCAAAACAAAACCAATTTAAAATTACTGCTGGCCTTTAGTGGTTCTTTTTTATTGTCATTAACCGTGATGCACCTTCTTCCTGAAGTTTACGAATCACACAATCACAATATTGGGATTTTTATAATGGTCGGGATTTTATTTCAGATCATACTCGAATTTTTCTCAAAAGGAGCCGAACACGGTCACGTACACGGACACGCAAAAATGTCTCAGATTCCGTGGTTACTTTTTATAAGCCTTTGCATTCATGCCTTTTTAGAAGGATTTCCCGTAAGTCATCATCACGGTTTGGCGGTCGGAATTGCCATTCATCACCTGCCAATTGCCGTTATTTTAACCACATTTTTCATCAATGCCGACTTAAATAAAAAAGCCATTTTTGCCTTCATGGTCACTTTTGCACTTATGACACCTCTTGGTACAATTGCATCCGAATATTTAGCTTTTTTAAATCAATATTACACCGAAATCACTGCCATCGTAATTGGTATTTTATTCCATATTTCGTCAACTATTATTTTTGAAAGCAGTGAAGGACATAAATTCAATATTGCCAAAGTTTCGATGATCGTACTCGGAATAGTATTGGCATTCATTTTATAATTAGGGCGTGCCACTATTTACTAAAAGACCCAATCAACTGTGCGTTCATTGGGTCTTTTAGTAAATACTGTCGGGCTATCCGCATTACTTCGGTAATTTGCTCCTATCCCTCACGCAACAAGAAGTAGAAAATACCTAACAGGTTTTAAAACCTGTTAAGATACATTATTATCTAATTATCTTAATTGCCACATTTCCAAATTATCTAATTATTTTCCAGCTCGCTTTTTCTCCTCCTTATTTCCAAAATCTCTTTCCTGCACTTTTATCTTCTTGTTTCCAAAATTATACACAGCAGATAATCTTAAGAATCGGTTGCTTTCATTTTGGCTGTATACCTGAGCAACACCATTTACAACTGATTTATATCCTTTTAAATAAGACGTGTTAAAAAGATCATTCACCAAAAAAGTAAACTGAAGACTGTTTTGGAGAAAACTCTTTCTCACCGCAATATTCAAACCAGCCATATATCCAATTTCATACAGCCCTTTTTTAAACGGTGAACTGTAAAAATATTCTACCTGCAGTTTTGTAGTTTCATTCAACGAAAAAGTATTTTCGGTTGTAAAATAAAGTTGTTCAGTATTGGAAGAAACAGCATTCAATTGAGAAATAAAACTCGTTTTAGATCCTAAAAGATAAACCGAACTCTGCGTTTCAAACCAGCTTGTCACTTCAGCACTATAACTCTCTCCTATTCCAAATGAATTTTCATTAAAATAATTTTCACGGCTGATAATCTGTGTGTTGATTTCAGGATTTGATTTAAAAACGACACCAAAACCATCCGTTGTTCTATTAAAGAAAATATTCGTTCTAAAACTCTTTTTAAACGTATACGTAAAATCAAAATTATTGCTGAATGAAGGTCTTAAAAAAGGATTTCCTTCAGAATAACTATTACTGTTGATATACGAACGAAACGGATTTAACAATCCAAATCCTGGACGGTTGATTCGTTTTCCATAATTCAAATTAAAACCATGATTTTCACTCAACTGATAATCAATATAAAAACTCGGAAACAACTTTAAATAATCATTTTTAATTTTCTGATTTAAGGTTTCAGAATAACCGTTTGTCTGCGTATTTTCTAATCGTAATCCCAACTGAAATGTCAATTTATCATTGATTTTCTTATTTCCGTTCAAATAAACCGCCTGATTATTTTCTTTGTATTCAAACACATTCGACTGATTGGGATCTAATTCTGGGGAACCACTGATGGTATTGTAATAAAACACGTCGCTGTTGCTTTTTATAAAACTAATTTTAGCGCCATACGACAAATCCATTATGCTTAAAGGATAATCAAAATCTGTTTTCAAACTAATATTGTCAATATTCTGATTCGAATTATTTCTCGCTGCTTGATTAGTGTTTCTATAAGTTCCTTCAGGTGAATAAGATGTAGCAGTGAAGTTCTTATCAAATCTCGAATTATAAGTAAAATAATCCAAATCAACGCTTACTTTTCTTCCCACAGAATCCAATTTCGAAATCAAATGAGCATTGTACGTCTGGCTTCCTGAATATTTCCTATTGAAACCTTTATTTACCAAAAGCGAATCAATGGTATTGGCATTATTAAAAATATGAATCATTGTATTCGATTTCATATCAGGAGTATAATTTTCATTTAAATACTGAATTCCAATTGTTGTTTTATCCGAAATATCATAATCCAGCGAAATACGGCCAGAAAGACTATTTTCTTTTTGTTTTGAAACATCTCGCAACTGCCAAACACCTGTTGGATAATACACATCTAAATCTTCTGTATTGTTTGTATTTCCAATTCGCCCATTTCCACTTAATGCCATTCTGAATTTATTTTTATTGTAGAAAAAGCTGTTTCTAAGCGTAAAAATTCCGTATTTATTCTGATCGTATGAAAGAGTTGAAGTATTTTTCCATGAATTAACCATTCCTTTTTTCATAACGATATTGATAATTCCGCCTGTTCCATTTGCTTCATATTTTGCTGGCGGATTGGTAATAACTTCAATACTTTTAATATCATTTGCCGAAATAGATTTTAAAAAACTATTCAATTCTTCACCAGATAACTCAATCATTCTGCCATCGATCATGACCCTCGATGCGCCTTTTCCTAATATAGTGATCGCATTACTTTGCACCACAACACCAGGCGCATTATTAATTGCGCTTAAAGCATCGCCGCCTACTGCCGAAATATTGTTTTCTACAGTATATACAACACGATCAATTTTTTGTTCAATTGTATTCTTTTTCGTTTTCACAACTACTTCGTTTAAACTTGTCGTGTTTTCTTTTAAAATTATAATTCCTAAATCGGTATCTTTTTCAAGTGCAATTTCCTGTTGATATTCTGAAAATCCTAAAAGACTAATTCCAATTTTATAACTCCCTTTTTTAAGAACGATTTCAAAAGTTCCATCTGGTTTGGTCGTAGTTCCGTCGATAATTTTTCCTTCTAAATTGAATATCGAAATATCTGCCCATTCCAAAAGAGCTTTTTCACTTGATACTTTCCCTTTTAATTGCAATGTCGACTGTGCCAAACAAAATAAAGGCAATACTAATAGAATAAGGAGGTTTAATTTTGTCATGATTTCTAATGTTAACTTGTTCGATTAATTTGAAGCAAAGCTCTATCAGAAATTTTCGGAATTCGACCGACAAAAAAAAGTCGAACCCTTTTCTTCTCAAGAAATGGGTTCGACTTTATTTAGTATGAAGTACGACTTTTTACAAAACCTTTATTTTCAACTATTTCTATAAGCTGTTGGTGTTAAATTAGTATATTTTTTAAAAGCAGTATTAAATGAAGATTTAGAATTAAAACCAACTTCGTACAGAATTTCCAAAACCGTTAGATTGCTTTTTGACGAATCTTTTAAAATCTTCATGGCTTTTTGAATGCGATATTCATTGACAAAATCAAAAAAATGCTGATCGATATGATGATTAATTAAAACCGACAATTCACGAACCGGCATATTAATTTGATTACTCAATTCTTGAATGGTCAACGAAGGATCAAGAAAAGGTTCCTTCTGATCCATATATTCTCTTAAACTCAAAATCTGATTTTTGATTACGTCATTTTCAAAAGTACCAGAGGTTTGTTTTTCTTCAGTTTCCGGAAGAATGTCTTTTGCTAGTTTTAATTTTGAATTTATGCCTCTAAAAAGTTCAGGATGATTTAAAGCTTTCATTATAAGCCAACACGTAACGAGCAGCGCAATACTTCCCACCAAAACATTAGCCCAAATAAAGGTTTCATTGAAATTTGTGCAACGCAATAAATTTTTCAATACCACAATTGAATGTGCAATAAGAAAAACCGTAGTCATTTGAAAAAGCCATTTGTAGGTTGAAAAACCTGTTCTGGCATAATTCTCTAAATAAAGTTCTTTATACTTCTTTAAAATCAAATAAACACTTACAATGTAAATCAAATACTGAACTTCGACTAAGACACGAAAAAACAGCATTTCAGGCATTTGATTGTGCACTTTGAAAAACTGGATTTTCTGCAATTCATCTGCTGCATAAAATCGGGGAATGAAAATTAAATTCACAACCAAAAACGGAATCACATGCCATAAATGTTTCCATTTTAATTGAAAATCAGAATAACATACTGCCAAAACAAACAAATAAAACAACGGCATTCCTAATAAGCATGTTGTCCATCTAAAAGCTTCTAGATTCAATTGTCCTTCGATAAATTCGTAAAAAAAGAAACCACTTAGATCCAGCGCACTTAAAATAAAAAAGAAGGCAAATAAACGGTTCGCCAGTTTATTCTGTGTTTTTACAGTAAAAAGAAAAAACGCCAGCAAGAGCGAAACAAAAACGGCAATCCAGGCGATTACATTTAAAAAATTTAATTTGTCCATTGGTGTTTATTATAAAACAAATATAGCATTTTACTTCATTTAGACAGAAGTTCAAAACAATTCGAAGACGCAAAAGCATTTGAAAAAAGGCTAAAAATCTTGCTCAGTTTAACTTTGATTTTTTACTGAGTTGCCATAAAAAAGTTTAATTTTGGAGGATAACTATTTCTACAAAAAATGACGTTTACAAAAACAACCGAACAATCTTCAAAATACGAACATTTAGAAAAAATGTCAGTTAATGAACTACTGACCAATATTAATAACGAAGACAAAACTGTGCCTTATGCAGTCGAAAAAGCCTTACCGCAGATCGAAGCTTTGGTAGCACAAACTGTTGTAAATTTAAAATTGGGCGGACGTATTTTTTATATTGGAGCTGGAACATCTGGCCGTTTAGGTGTTGTAGATGCTTCTGAATGCCCGCCAACTTTTGGTGTTCCATTTGATTTGGTAAACGGAATCATCGCAGGAGGTGACACCGCTATCCGTCGTGCTGTAGAAAATGCCGAAGATAATCCAACGCAAGCTTGGCTTGATTTACAAGCGCACAACATCAATCAAAATGATATAGTAATTGGAATTGCGGCTTCGGGAACCACTCCGTATGTTATTGGTGGTTTAGAAACTTGCAACGAAAATAATATTGCAACAGGCTGTATAACGTGCAATGCAGGAAGTCCGCTGGCATTGACTGCTAAATTTCCTATTGAAGTAGTAGTCGGGCCCGAATTTGTTACTGGAAGTTCAAGAATGAAAGCCGGAACTGCACAGAAATTGGTTTTAAACATGATTTCGACTGCATCAATGATTCAGCTTGGAAAAGTAAAAGGAAACAAAATGGTCGATATGCAGTTAAGCAACACTAAACTAGTTGACCGAGGTGTAAAAATGATTATGGGAGAAATTCCAGTTTCATACGAAGAAGCATCAGAATTATTAAAAAAATACGGCAGTGTAAGAAACGCTGTTGATAATTATAATAAGTAAAAGGTTTGTTTAACCGCAAAGCACGCGAAGTTTTACGCAAGGTTCGCAAGTTTTGTAAAAGCTTTGCGAACTTTGCGCTTTAGTTAAAGTTCTAATAAAAAACTTTGCGTGCTTTGCGGTTGAACACAAGTCAAAGAAACTTAAAACCTGAAACAAAAAACATGGCAACAAACAAACAATTACTAATGAAAGGAATAAAATATTTAACCGGTGCATTGCCGTTAATGTTTATCGGCCCTTCACTAATTTACAACGCATTTCAAAATCAGCATACCAATTGGCATTATTTGGTTTTAGGAATCGGAATTATTGCCTGCTTGTCTTCGATGGTTTTAATCTTTTTGGGATTGAGAATCATCATGAAAGGTATATTTAATGACTAAATAATTGAGAAATCAACCTAATCAGTTTCAAATCCTTAATCACATTATCCACTAAAACATTCATGGAAAGTCTAATTCACATTCAAAAAACATTCGATAAAGTTGTTTACATTGATAAAAAAATAAACAACCGGGAGTTCGAAGATTGTGTATTTAAAAACTGCGACTTTTCAAACAGTAATTTTGGATACAATACTTTTCTGGATTGTGAATTCATCGATTGCAATCTTTCTATGACAAGTCTGGCTGGAACGAGTTTAAAAAATGTCACTTTTAGAAACTGCAAACTTTTAGGGATTGCATTTAACGAATGCGACGATTTTTTGTTTCAAGTTCACTTTGAAGAATGTGTTTTAGATTATGCGTTGTTTTCGAATAAAAAAATGCCTAAAACCAAATTCATTAATTCCTCAGTTCGCGAAGTAACCTTTATTGGAACCAATTTAACCAGTTCGGTTTTTGACAATTGTAATTTAGACGGAGCCATTTTTAATGAAACCCAATTAGCTGGAGTTGATTTTAGAACAGCTTACAATTTTAAGATTGACCCTGAATTTAATCCGATGCGAAAAGCGCAATTTTCTACCAGTGGAATTGTTGGATTATTAGACAAATATGATATTAAAATCGTTTGATTTAATTAAAAATTAAACTCTATGAGCGCAGATCAATCCTATCTGGAAAGTGCCAAAAAACAGTTTTTGTATTATAAAATGCTTGGCGAAAAAGCAATGGATCAATTAGAACCTCAACAGCTTTTTGTTACTGTAAATGAAGATACTAACAGCATTGCTACCATTGTAAAACATATTTCGGGCAATATGCTTTCGAGGTGGACCGATTTTCTAAGTTCTGACGGCGAGAAAGAATGGCGAAACCGCGATGCTGAATTTGAAAATGATTTACAATCGAAAGAGGAAGTTTTAGAAATTTGGAACAAAGGCTGGAACTGTCTGGAAAATGCATTGGAAAGTTTAAAACCACAACAACTCTCTGATATTATTTACATTCGAAATGAAGGTCATACGGTTATTGAAGCTATAAATCGTCAATTAGCACATTATCCTTATCATGTTGGACAGATTGTTTTTTATGCCAAACAGCTGAAAAACAGCGAATGGAACAGCTTGTCGATTCCGAAAAATAAATCAAATAATTACAACGCTGAAAAGTTTGCCAAAGAAAAAGAAATTAAGAACTTTACCGATGACGAACTAAAAAGGTTGAAATGATTGACTATCATGTTCGTTTAGGAGGATTTTGGTATTGGGTTATAATTAAATTCTGCCAGACAGAATTATCAACTGAACAAACTGTTGATAATAAAAGACGTAATTTAATTTTTCTCGGGATTCTCAATATTATTTTTGCTTTTTTTATTGGTTCAATTCTTATTTACAATGTCCTTTCCTAGCCCTGATGGAAGCGGCATCCTTTTTCTGGCTTCTTTAGCCAGGAAAAGATATAGCGGACAGCAGGAATAGCTCCTAAAAAATAACTTAATTAAAATGAAAAAAATTATATTCTTATTTCCAGTTCTAGCGTTAGTATCGTGTTATAACGCAGAACACAATTGCAAAGATTTCAAAAACGGAAAATTTAAATTTGAGACTGAAGTCAACGGAGTAAAAAAAACGACCTTTTTTGAACGCAAAGACAGTATTGAAATCGAAACTTTTGAAGGAAAAACAGATACCGCAACTATCCGCTGGGTAAGTGACTGCGAATATATACTGCAAAAAAAGCACCCAAAAAACATGGCTGAAGAAAAAGCAATCAGCATGAAGATTTTAACCACTTCTAAAGATTCTTATACGTTCGAATATGGCTTAGTTGGTTCTGAAGAAAAACAACGAGGCACCGTTCATAAAGTGGATTAAAACCTAATTTTAAATATATTTAAAGCTCCAATTTTGGAGCTTTTTTTAAACTATGAAGTCAATAATTCACAAAGTTTAATATCTTCATTTTTTAAAACTTTGTAACTCTACAACTTTGTCTCTTTGTAACTAAAAAATAAAAGGTGTTTCTTTTACATTTCTATTTTAAATAGTATTTTAGAACCTAAATCTAACCAAATGAAAAATACCATTTCGCAAAGAGTTGCTGACTTTTTAAAGAGTTATCCGCCGTTTAATTTTCTTCATCAAAAAGATTTAGAAAAACTATCGGAACAGATTTCTATTATCTACAAAGAAAAAGACGCTGTCATTTTTGCTGAAAATGATAAAACCCATGATTCCTTTTATGTTGTTCATAAAGGCGCAGTGGCTTTGAAAAAAAGCACTAAGAACACCGTTTTAGATATGTGTGACGAAGGTGATATTTTTGGTCTTCGTCCGCTTTTGGCACAGGAAAACTATATAATGGAAGCAGTCGCTCATGAGGAAAGTATTTTGTATGCGATTCCGATTGCCGTTTTTAAACCTTATGCGTTAGAGAACAGAAATGTTGGTAATTTCCTGATTGAAAGCTATGCTTCGAACACCCGAAATCCATATTCTGATATTCATAAAGATAAATTATACGGAGATGATGATTTGAATGAAAATCTTCAAACGAGTAACCATTCTTTTGATTTAACACCCATAAAATATTCGAAAAAAATTGTAACCTGCAGTCCGTCTACAACTGTAAAGGAAATTGCGAAAATCATGGGCAAGAAAAAAGTCGGTGCGATTTTGATTGTTGATGAAATGCTCCCAATTGGTATTTTAACCGATAAAGATCTTCGAAATAAAATCGTAACGGGAGATTTCCCGATAACGACAACCGCCGAAACGATCATGACAAAACCCGTTATTACGTATCCCAAAAAAATGACGGTTACAGAGGCGCAAATGGCAATGATGAAAAGTGATATCAGTCATTTATGTTTAACAAAAGACGGTACGGTAAATACCAAAGCGGTTGGGATTCTATCAAAACATGATGTTATGGTAGCGCTAGGAAACAATCCAGCAGTATTGATTAAAGCGCTAAAACGAACCAAAAAAATCAAAGAAATAAAACCAATCCGTAACCAGATTATGCAGTTACTGCAAGGTTATCTGGATCAAAATATTCCAATGACTTTGATTACCAAAATCATTACAGAACTTAATGAAGCTTGTACAACGCGGGTTATTGAAATCTGTTTGGATAAAATGAGCAGTCCGCCACCGGCTAAATTTGCCTGGTTAGCCATGGGAAGCCAAGGTCGGGGCGAACAAATGCTTCATACCGATCAGGATAATGCCATTGTATACGAAAATGTAAACGAGGTTTTTAGAGATGAAACCAGGGTTTATTTTCAAAAATTTGCCGGGCTTGTCAACAAAGGTCTTTTTGAAATTGGCTACGATTATTGTCCTGCCGAAATGATGGCATCAAATCCCAAATGGTGTATGAGCCTTGATGAATGGAAAAGTCAGGTACATCATTGGATTACCAATCCAGGGAAAAATGAGGTTTTATTATCGTTCATTTTCTTTGATTATAGTTCTACCTATGGCGATACTGAAATTGTGAGTCAATTATCGGATTATATTTTTGAAACTATAAAAGCCAATCCTATTTTTTATATGCATTTGGTAAGCGGTGCTTTGCAAAGCCCTTCTCCTACTGGTTTCTTCAGACAATTTTTAGTAGAACAAGATGGTGCTAACAAAGATAATTTTGACATTAAACGACGAGCTTTAATGCCTCTGACTGATGCTGCACGAGTTTTAATTTTGTCACATTCTGTTAAAGGAATCAGCAATACCGCTGAACGTTTCGAAAAGCTGGCTGAACTAGAACCTAATAATAGAGAATTGTATTTATCCTGTTCGTATTCATTTAAAGCCTTACTGAAATTCAGAACCAAACAAGGTTTGCTGCACCATGATTCTGGTCAGTTTATCGAATTGGAATCTTTAACCAAAATGGAAAAAATTAAGCTGAAACGTACTTTTAAAACCATTAAAGAACTTCAGGAATTGATTTCGGTACGCTTTAATATTTCAAATCTGGTGTAATGATGGGATTATTCAATTTTTGGAAAAAGGAAGAGAATCTATTCGATGAAAATATTACAATCGAAGAAACACGTTTTGTAGTTTTAGATACAGAAACAACAGGTTTTGATTATGATAACGACCGAATTTTATGCATTGGAGCATTGGTTCTTCAAAATGGAATTATTGCAGTTCAAAACAGTTTTGAAGTTTATCTCGAACAAGAGCATTATGATAAAGCGACCGCTCAGATTCATGGAATTTTGAAAGCTTTCATTATACAACGTCCAACCGAATTAGAAGCTTTGCAACAGTTTTTAGATTTTTTAGGTGATTCGATCATCATTGCACATCACACTATTTTTGATATCACGATGATTAATAAAGCTTTAGAACGAAATGGTCTTCCGCAGTTGACCAACAAAACTTTAGACACAGCTTATTTGTACAAAAAAACACTCATAAAATCGCATTTGTTTGAACGAAAAGATCATTACACTCTTGATGATCTTGCTGATAAATTCGACATTTCAAAAAAAGACCGCCATACTGCTTTAGGTGACGCTTATATTACCGCTATTGCATTTTTAAAAATTATCAAAAAGTTAAAAGAGAAAAAAGCGATTAATTTGAATCAGCTTTTTAAATAATAAAATATCGAAAAATTTAAACTTTACGATATTTTATTTAATTCACAAATATTCTATATGGAAATACATTTGAAGATCTATTTTTCAACTGTTTTATGAAACTATCACAGAGGTATTCCCACTCTACGGAGCGCCTCCAGGCTATGTGGGCTATGAAGAAGGAGGACTACTCGTAAACAAAATTAGACAGAAACCCTATTCGATTGTTTTATTTGATGAAATTGAAAAAGCACATCCTTCTGTTTTTGATGTTTTCCTGCAAATTATGGATGAAGGAAAACTGCATGACCGATTAGGAAAAGAAGGAGACTTTTCCAATGCTATTATTCTATTTACTTCCAATATTGGATCAGATCATATTGTGAAAACATTCAATAAAGGGAAAATTCCAAGTTCAACATCTCTAATGGAAATTATGGGTAATTATTTCCGTCCTGAATTTTTAGGCCGATTGACTGAAATTGTACCATTTGCACCTATCAGCAAGGAAAATGCCCTTAAAATTTTTGACATCCATCTTAAAAAAGAATTCACAGATTTACTGAAAAATATTAACGTGAAAGTTGAAATTCCGATTGAAACTAAAGCATATCTAGCAAACAATGGTTTTAATGCTAAATACGGAGCAAGACCTATTAAAAGTATCATCAGAAGTCATTTGAGAAGACCGCTAGCAAAGAAAATAATTTCTGGGGAAGTACAGGATGGTGATACTATTTTAGTAAGTATTGAAGACAATGAAGTAAAATGGATTAAAGAAGAAATTATTCTGCATGAAAACTAGATTCAAAATTTCTTTTACAAAAAACGCTAAGAAATCAATCTCAGCGTTTTTTATTTTATTCTAAAACCAAACCGATTTGGCCGTCATCATCTAATTCAGTTTCGACTGGATCATCTTCTGAAATTTCTGTTTTTTCTGGAGCTTCTTCTACAGGTTCTTCATATGGAAGCGGATCTAATAAATTGACTTGTCGTAATTTATCAGTCGTTAATTGATTTCCTAGGGCTTTAAAACCTTTTACGGCTATAAAGTCTTCAACATCAATATGAAGATCGTCTTTTTGAACTCCTTTTACTTTTGCAAAAACCAATTGGGCTACCGGACGATAATCTGTAGATACAATTTCTAATTGCGAATTTGGATGATCAGTTATAAAGCTTTCCTCTTTTCCTTCGTTTTCTACTAGGAAACGTTTTAAGAAATATCGTTCCTTTTCACCATCATAGTAAATGGCAGAAATTGGTTTCTTAGGCTTCCATTTTTCCAGCACAATCATATCTTCCTCAAAGTGAGTCGATAATTCTGGAATAATCACCTTTAGTTTACCTGATTGACTAATAACTAATATTTTATCTGTCGGTTTAAATTCACCCAGAAGTTCTCCTCTTCCATCAACATTTAAACGTTTTACGGTATCATCAAACCAAACTTTTCTTGGGAGTAAAGTCGAAATTCCTTTCTCTTTTAATTCAATTTTCTTGATTGGATATTTGGTTACCAAGTTTCCTTTTGATGCTCGGCCTTTAATCGCCAATTTAGCAAAATCAATATCGAATTTCAGTTTTTTAATTGTTCCTATTTGGCGTAATAAAATCGTTACAACCTCAGCTTCACCATTTGGATTATGTGAGAAATAAACAACTTGTGAACCGTTTGTTCCATTTGTTAAATCATACGCTTTATCACGAGTGACTCCGGTAACATTAAAGCGTTTTATATAGGATGGTCCTGATTTTCCATCACGATAAATCATGTTGTAAATCGTACGTTTATCACTTTTATCGAACACAGCCACGTGAATAATATCTTTTCCAACAAATGTTTTGGAATCAACTTTGGTAATCATCATTTTACCGTCGCGTAAAAACACAATTACATCATCAATATCAGAACAATCGGCTACATATTCGTCTTTCTTTAAGCTTGTTCCAACGAAGCCTTCTTCACGGTTTACATATAATTTTGTGTTACGTAAAACTACTTTTGTAGCCTCAACGTTATCAAAAACACGAAGTTCTGTCTGACGCTGACGCCCTTTTCCGTATTTCTCTTTTAATTTGGTAAAATAAGAAATAGCAAAATCAGTCAGATGTTCCAAATTGTATTCTACTTCTTTCATTTCTTCTTCCAGCTTCGAAATCAATTCGTTTGCTTTATCAGAGTCGAAACGGGTAATACGAATCATCGGAATTTGAGTCAAACGCTGTAAATCATCATCGTTGATTTCTCTAACAAATGACTTTTTGAAAGGCTCAAATCTGTCATACAAGTATTTGTATAATGATTCTCTGTCTCCATATAATTTGAAATCAATGTACATTTCTTCACGAATGAAGATTTTCTCCAAAGTAGAAAAATGCCACTTATTTTTTAATTCTTCTAATTGAATTTCAAGTTCCTGCTTAAGCAAATCAACCGTTCTTTCTGTCGAAATTTTCAACATTTGAGAAACTCCAATAAACAACGGTTTGTTATCTTCAATAACACAACCTAAAGGTGCTATAGAAGTTTCACAAGCTGTGAATGCAAATAAAGCATCGATTGTTTTATCTGGCGAAACACCTGGGAAAAGGTGAATTAAAATCTCAACATCGGCAGCGGTATTGTCTTCAATTTTCTTGATTTTGATTTTACCTTTTTCATTGGCTTTCAAAATACTATCAATCAAACTAGAAGTATTGGTCGAAAACGGAATCTGTGTAATTACCAAGGTGTTTTTGTCTAACTGCGAAATTTTAGCGCGCACGCGTACACGTCCGCCACGCATTCCATCGTTATAATTTGAAACGTCGGCTATACCGGCAGTCATAAAATCAGGATAGAGCGTAAACGGTTTTCCTTTTAAAATTTTAATCGAAGCGTCAATTAATTCGTTAAAATTATGCGGCAAAACTTTTGTTGATAGACCTACCGCAATACCTTCTGCTCCCTGCGCCAAAAGCAAAGGGAATTTTACTGGAAGATTAATAGGTTCCGCTTTCCTACCATCGTACGATAATCCCCATTCTGTAATTTTTGGAGAATACAGAACCTCCAAAGCAAATTTAGATAAACGTGCCTCGATATAACGGGGAGCGGCCGCACCGTCACCAGTTAAGATATTTCCCCAGTTTCCTTGGCAGTCAATCAATAAATCTTTTTGTCCAATTTGCACCATTGCATCACCAATACTCGCATCTCCGTGTGGGTGATACTGCATAGTGTGTCCTACTACATTGGCAACTTTATTATAACGACCATCATCCAACTCTTTTAACGAGTGCATAATACGACGCTGAACAGGCTTGAATCCGTCTTCGATAGCAGGAACGGCGCGCTCCAGAATTACGTACGAAGCGTAATCCAGGAACCAGTCTTTATACATTCCTGTTACTTTGGTAATAACGTCTTCGCCTTCTTCTTCTTGATTTTCGTAAAAATGCTGTCCTTCAAAATGTTTAGCATCTACGTCGGTAATTTCATCGTCATCTCCATTTTGATTGTCATCAATGTGGTTTTCGTCCTGATTATTCTCGTCGTCGCTTGGAATCAAGTTGTCGTCTTCTTCGTCTTTCATTTTTTATGCTGAATTATTTCAGTATTTTTTCAATTTAATTTTAACAGAAGTATTTTCTTTAAGCTTCCTCAAGCTCATCAATTTCAACCTTCAAATTCTTAATAATAAAATCTTGTCTGTCAGGAGTGTTTTTTCCCATATAGAAAGATAACAACTGTTCAATCGAAGTATGTTTATCCATCATAACCGGATCAAGGCGGATCGTGTCTCCAATAAAATTTTTGAACTCATCTGGCGAGATCTCTCCCAAACCTTTAAATCGGGTAATTTCTGGTTTTGGTTTTAGTTTTTCGATTGCTTCTTTTCTTTCTTCTTCAGAATAACAGTAAATCGTTTCTTTTTTGTTACGAACCCTGAAAAGTGGAGTTTGTAAAATATACAAATGTCCTTCTTTGATTAATTCTGGAAAAAACTGCAAAAAGAAAGTAATCAAAAGCAAACGAATGTGCATTCCGTCGACATCGGCATCGGTTGCGATTACGATGTTATTGTAACGTAATTTTTCTAATCCGTCTTCGATATCAAGTGCTGCTTGCAATAAGTTGAATTCTTCATTTTCATACACAATTTTTTTAGACATTCCGTATGAATTCAAAGGCTTACCACGTAAACTGAAAACTGCTTGTGTGTTTACATCACGCGATTTAGTGATCGATCCAGAAGCCGAATCTCCCTCGGTAATAAAAAGTGTACTTTCTAAGTTTCTTGGATTTTTGGTATCTGGAAGATGCGCACGGCAGTCTCTTAATTTTTTATTATGAAGATTGGCTTTTTTAGCACGATCTGTTGCCAGTTTTCTAATTCCTGATAATTCTTTACGCTCGCGTTCTGCCTGAAGAATTTTACGCAATAAAGCTTCGGCAGTTGCTGGATTTTTATGCAGGTAATTATCTAATTTCGTTTTGATGAAATCATTAACGAAAGTACGAACAGAAACAGCTGGAGTTCCATCATCAGAACCCATATCGGTTGAACCTAATTTTGTTTTGGTTTGAGATTCAAAAACCGGTTCCATTACTTTAATGCTAATCGCACTTACAATCGATTTACGAACATCTGATGCTTCGAAATTCTTATTGTAAAATTCGCGAATAGTTTTTACAACTGCTTCACGATAAGCCGCTAAGTGCGTTCCTCCTTGTGTTGTATTCTGACCATTTACGAAAGAGTGATATTCCTCACTGTACTGCGTTTTACTATGTGTTAACGCTACCTCAATATCGTGGTCTTTCAGGTGAATAATTGGATATTCTAAGTCTTCTTCGTTGATGGTTTCTTCTAACAAATCACGAAGTCCATTTTCTGAATAGTATTTTTCTCCGTTGAAAATAATCGTCAAACCATTGTTCAAATAACAGTAGTTTTTGACCATTTTTACAACATATTCTAAACGGAACTTATAATTTTTGAAAATAGTTTCGTCTGGCGTAAAAGTTACTTTTGTCCCTTTACGTTTTGTAGTTTCTATTACGTCTTCTTCTAAAACTAAATTTCCAGCAGAAAATTCAGCTGCTTTTTGTTTCTCTTCACGAACTGATTCTACACGAAAATAAGTCGAAAGTGCGTTTACCGCTTTTGTTCCAACACCATTCAAACCTACTGATTTCTGGAAAGCTTTAGTATCGTACTTTCCTCCTGTGTTCATTTTCGAAACGACATCGACCACTTTTCCCAACGGAATACCACGTCCGTAATCACGAACTGTAACCGTTTTTTCTTTAATACTTACCTCGATAGTTTTACCTGAGCCCATAACGAACTCATCGATACAGTTATCTAAAACCTCTTTTAGAAGAATGTAAATACCATCATCTGGTGCAGATCCGTCTCCAAGTTTTCCGATGTACATTCCCGGACGCATACGGATATGTTCTTTCCAATCGAGTGACCGAATATTATCTTCGGTATATTGATTTTGCTCTAGCATAAATGAATTAAGGATTTTTGGCTAATGTACCATTTATCGGTAAAAAATAAAAGCGTATTATTTTTTTGTTACGAATAATAACAGTTTAAGTCTATTTAAATTGATTTTAAAATAAATCGGGGGCTAAAGATATAAAAAAACTGCTTTTTCAGCAAAAAAATACTATTTGATTCCAAGTACTTGCTTCGCCAGCGCAATCATTTCGGGTGTTCCCGTATTTTTGTTTTTTTCGTCGGATAATTTTACAACTCCCTGCCAATGTGTACTATCAGGTTTTGTATCTGTTAATTTTATGACCATGTTCATGGAAGGCAATCCTACATCATTTGTAAGATTGGTTCCTATTCCGAAAGACATTTTTATTTTGTCTTCACAGAAATCAGAAATGATTTTAACTTTGTCATAATTAAGCGAATCCGAGAAAACAATTGCTTTCGATTTTGGATCGATTCCCATTTTGGCGTAGTGGGAAATTACTTTTTGAGCAAATTCTACAGGATCGCCGCTGTCATGTCTAACGCCATCAAAAAGTTTGGAATATTTTTTATCAAATTGGTTAAAAAATATGTCGGTTGTATACGTATCTGTTAATGCAATTCCAAGATCTCCACCATAAACCTGTGTCCAATGTTCAAGACTCATTGAATTGGCCATTTTAAAACCATATTGCGCGGCATGAAACATAAACCATTCATGTGCATGCGTTCCTAAAGGTCTTCTATTATTGACCATCGCAAAATGTACGTTACTAGTTCCTATAAAACTTTGTCCGCCGTAGGTTCTCAGCGTTTCATTAACTAAATTATGAACATCGTATGAATGACGACGTCTGGTACCAAATTCTAAAACCGAAACTCCGAGTGTATTGTAATTATCGATTTTTTCTTTGGTCAGATTTTTTATAGCTTCATCATTTAAACGAATTAAATGGCTGGCTTTATAAAAAAGTTCCGAAATTAACGCCATAAGAGGCACTTCCCACAAAATTGTTCGGTACCAAAATCCTTCAACAGTAACGTTAATTTCTGAACCTTCTTGACTTATTTGCACTTCTGAAGGATCAAAGCTATATCCCTGAAGAAAATCCAGATAAGTTGGATCAAGATAAGGACAATAATGCGCCAGATAATTTTTTTCGTCTTTGGTAAGTTTCAAATCTGCCATCGCATCGACTGAACGACGAAGTAAATCTGCAAAACCAGCTGGAAAAATATGTTTTCCACGGTTTATAAATCCATAACGGACTTTAGCCTTTGGAAAAAGTTTTATTACAGCATGCTGCATTGTAAATTTGTAGAAATCATTATCTAAAATCGATTTCAAAAAAGTAGTTTCCATGGCAATAAATTCGAATCATTTACTGCTAAGGTACGGCAAATTAAGGAAAGATGAAAATCTTACAATACAGAATAGGAATCTATTTATGAACTATTTTAAACGAAACAATACTATTGGTATTTACAAAAATAGTAATGTAATCTCCCAAATTATTATCGGCAAGAATTTGAAATTCCAAGCTGCCTCTTTTCTCTTTCGGGTTTTGAACTTTAACGGGCTGATTCCTTTTATTTAAATAGAAAACCTGATCTGATTTAGAAATGTTTTTGATTTCGACCGTAATTTTATCGCCACTTTTTACTTCCAGTATTCCTGAATCTGGGGATTTAATTTTATTATCATTTTCTATAGTCTTATTGTAAATCAGCGGACCATTTAAAAAATCATCTTTACTTATTCTATTTCCTAAATAAGTACCGGAATCTGGATAGTGTTTTGCGAAAAAGTAATCTGGATCAGTATCAAAGTAAACTGGATTAAAATCATTTACCATTCGTCCTTTGCTGCTGTCATAATATCCTTGTCCCCAAGTTACATCAATCAATCGCCATTTTTTATCAATTAAAACAATATTCCAAGCATGGTTTGAAGATGTATTTTTTCTGCCGATATCTGCCAATCGGGTCTTAGAATCCCCTCTTATTATTTCACATTCAATTCCGACTAATTCTGCCAAATGCTGATACAAAGCTGTGAATCCTTCGCAGACTGCTTTTTGTGATTTGAAAGCTTTCTGAATCAGGTTGTTATTGAGCTGTTTCAGTTTTCGTTGTTTCTCAGCTTCAGTTGAATAACTAAATCCTTGTATTTTAGGTGGATTTAGAAATGCATTATAATCGTATTTAATATTTAAGGCGATCCAGCTGTAAACAGCGCGTGCTTTGTCATAGTCAGAACTAAAATCTTTATTGATTTTGTCTGCTAATTTTTCTGTGCTGGCAAAACTTTTAGGATATTTTGCAACAATTTTATCGACTTCAGTTAGCTTTTGCGCTAATGCGGAATTCAAAAAAATAATGTTGAGAAAAAGGAATATAAAAGCAATCTTTTTTATGGGCATCGATTTAAAAACTTGATTTGATAATTTCTTTTAATTGTTGATCCAATTCAGGATTTGATATTTTATTTTCCTGTAAATCAAAATTCGCGCCAAAAGCTGGTAATGAGAAAGTTCCTTTAATTTCGGCACCATAACGCGGGAAAAGATTTTGAGCGATTCCTAAAACTGATGCACCGCCTCTGCCTCCAGGAGAAGTTGCTAATAATAACATTGGTTTATGCTGAAAAACATCTTTTTCAATTCGCGAACTCCAGTCGAAAACATTTTTGAAAGCAACAGAATAATTCCCGTTGTTTTCAGCCATTGAAACTACCAGAATATCAGCTTCTTTCAGTTTATTCAAAAAAGCTTGAGCGATTTGATGCTGTCCTACTTCTTTTTCTAAATCAACACTGAATAGCGGCATGGCATAATCGTTTAAATCTAAAACTTCAACATCGGCATTTTCAAATAAACTTGATGCATAAGTTGCTAAGCGTTTATTAATTGACTGTGTACTGTTGCTTCCTCCAAAGGCTATAATTTTCATATTTTCTCGTTTGTTAATCTTTGCTGTGTTGATTCTTGGGTTACATCTTCGATTTCGTAAACTTCTTTTGCAATCTCTACAGAATATTCATTTGGATAAATTTTTCCTCCATACGATTTTGCATAGACTTTTGTAAATTCTGCTCCAAAGTAAAGAATTATTGCGGAATAATAAACCCAAACTAAAATAATGATTACAGATCCTGCAGCCCCATAAACTGAAGCTACTGTAGAACTACCCAAATAGAATCCAATGGCAAATTTACCAATCATAAATAGTACTGCGGTTACACTCGATCCAATAATAGCATCTTTCCATTTAATTTTTCCGTCAGGTAAAGTTCTGAAGATTATGGTAAATAAAAGGGTTATACTAGCCAGCACAATAACTATATTAACTACATAAAATAAATAAACGGTACTTTCTGGAAAATATATTTTTAAACGCGCACTCACTAAATCTAATACTGTATTGATAAACAAACTGACGATCATTAAAAAACCTACAGATGCAATCATAGAAAATGACATTAATCTGTTTTGTATAAATTTTCTAACTCCTTTATCAGGCTTCGCACGAAGTCCCCAGATGTAATTTATAGAACTCTGAATTTCTGCAAAAACTCCCGACGCGCCAATTAACAACATCACAATTCCAAATACAGTTGCAAAAACATTATTTCCAGACAATTGCACATTCTTTATTGCTTCTTGAATTTGCGTTGCTGCACCATTGCCGACCAAACCATTTATTTGTCCGTAGAGCTGCCCTGTAACGGCTTCTTCACCAAAGAAAAAACCACAGATTGTTATGATAATAATTAATAAAGGAGGAAGTGCAAATATGGTATAATACGATAATGCTGCACTTAGTTTGATGGCATTGTCATCATTAAACTCTAAAAATGTATTCTTTAGTAGAAACCATGTTTTTGAAAAGATATTTTTGGATTTCATTTTGCTGATTTTTTGATATACTCTCAAATTTAAGCAATAATCAAAAAAACGGTATTCTTGGATTTTATTCAGATTTTACATTTTTTTCATGTCTATTTATGAACCTTTTTATATACTTGATCGTTTCCTAAATTATTAATTTTGAAAATCTTTTTAAATTCGCTTCTTAATGGCTTTAATAAATAAGAAATAGAATCAAGCTTTTTTGCTTTTATTTTAGTGACAGAATCAAGCTTTTTCAGGTCTTTTACATCATAAAGATTTTTAAATTTCAGGATATTTTTATCAATCGAAACAAATTCAATATTCCAAAATATAGAATCTTTTCTACTCAAAATCAATTGTCCTTCAATACGTTTTGCTTTTTCGTAAAACGAAAACCTAAATAAAGTATCAATACGTTTTTCAATCAATTCTATCGAATCTCCTCTGTGTAACATATCGTATTTTTCTTTTGTTTCCTTTGAAATCAGTTTCCCATTAACAATATTATATTGAGTCTTTACCGAATCTAATTCTAAGGTAGATTTATGGACTTTAAATTTCCAAAAGTATTCTTGTAAAATCCTATCTTCTTCTATTCTAATAAAAATAGAATCATTGTTTACATACAATCCTCTGAATCTACTTGGAAAACCATCTAACTCAGAATCGTTATTTGGTTGTGGATTTTCAAAATAAAAGGTTGCACATCCTTCCACACATACCTCCGCATCTGCTTTTTTACAAGAAATAATTAATGCTATTATTGCTATAATTAGAACTGTCTTTTTCATAGCAGAATTATTTATAATGGCAAAAAATCCCTTTATCATAAACCGTCCACAAACTTGCTTTTTGATTTGCTGCTTTTAAAGCATTGTTTGCCCAGGTATTGCAAGTATAAAAAAGACTGTAACTTCCTTTGGCTTCATAAAAAGCATCTTTCATTCCGTAGCTATGGCCTTCGATCCATTGTGGGTGAACAGGATCACTGAAACTATCCGAAATATAATTAACCAAACTCTGATAGTTTTCTTTTGAAATCAAGATTCGTTTACAATCTTCGCCCTCTTTCAACTGTTTAAAAAATGTAGTGTGCATTGCCGAAGAACTCACACCAAAAGCCGCTTTTAAGGCGGTGCTTGCTTTTAAGTCTGACCATTCCGGCGTGTCTAAGTAAAAACCTTTATCACCCCAGCCAAAAGCGATATAATTCATTAAAGAATCTTTTGATTTGGTTTGATTGAACTGGATTTCATTTCGCCAGTCTTTGATTTCGTTTTTAATAGGAACTACAACATCAGTATGAACTCCATTGGAAAGAATGTAAATAGGAACTGCATTTTCTTCTTCCACCTTTGCAATATCTGAATTGACTGTTATTTTTGAAATAAGTAAAACTGATGTAACATAAAGAGCAAGGAAAGTGAAAATTCCGAATAAAGTCCAGCCTAGAAATTTGAAAGATTTTTTTAGCATTTGATTGGTTGATTTTAGATTAGTAATTGGTTAATTTTTCTGTAACCAATTTTTAAGCCAAAAATTTATTTGTTGAAAATAGAATGTGGATTTTTCTGATTCGCTTTCGCGAAAGCGCAGATTTACAAGTGTTTTTTTTCATTTTTTTTACTCTCATTTTTTGTCCTGAGCGAGTCGAAGGACACACGAGAAACAACAAAGAAAATCGCCAATTATTACGTTGGCTTCGACTTCGCTCAGCCTGACAAACTTTGCGTTTATTTGAAAAAATATTTCATCTCATTTTTGTCCTCCTGAGCGAAGTCGAAGGACACACAAGAAACTCAACTAAGAGAATCGACAATCTTTGCTTGTGCTTCGACTCCGCTCAGCCTGACAAACGATGACTTTTGTCTAATTTCTTTCTTCTTTCCTCTTTCCACTTTCCACTTTCTACTATTTTCTAAAACAAAAAAACTGCCGAATTTCTCCAGCAGTTTTTTCTATTCTCTTTATTCTTTATTCTATTCTCTAAAAAAAGGACTAAACGTTGAAACGGAAGTGCATTACATCACCATCTTTTACCACGTATTCTTTTCCTTCTACTCTGAATTTTCCAGCTTCTTTTGCTTTTGCTTCAGAACCGTATTGAACGTAATCGTCGTATGAAATTACCTCTGCACGGATAAATCCTTTTTCAAAATCAGTGTGGATAACTCCAGCTGCTTGTGGTGCAGTTGCTCCAATGTTGATTGTCCAAGCGCGAACTTCTTTTACACCTGCTGTAAAATATGTTTGCTGTTTTAATAATTTATAAGCTGCACGAATTAAAACTGAAGCTCCCGGCTCTTCTAATCCCATATCTTCAAGGAAAACCTGACGCTCTTCGTAGCTTTCTAATTCAGTGATATCAGCCTCTGCTCCTACTGAAAGCACAATAACCTCAGCGTCTTCATCTTTTACTAATTCACGAACCTGATCTACATATTTGTTTCCGCTTACTGCAGAACTTTCATCAACGTTGCAAACATATAAAACTGGCTTTGCTGTAATCAATTGGAAACTTTCTAATAAAACTTCTTCGTCATTATTTTGAGGCACAATTGTTCTTGCAGATTTTGCCTGCAATAAAGCTTCTCTAATTCTATTTAATAAAGCTTCTTCAGTCTGTGCTTCTTTATTTCCTGTTTTAGCAGCACGTTTTACTTTTTCTAAACGTTTTTCAACAGTTTCTAAATCCTTTAACTGTAATTCGATATCGATAGTTTCTTTATCACGAATTGGATTTACGTTTCCATCAACGTGTACAATGTTATCATTGTCAAAACAACGTAAAACGTGAATAATAGCATTACACTCTCTAATGTTTCCTAAAAACTGGTTTCCTAGACCTTCACCTTTACTAGCCCCTTTTACCAAACCTGCAATATCTACGATATCTACAGTTGCCATTTGAACACGCTCTGGTTTTACTAATTCTTCTAATTTATTAATTCTTGGGTCTGGAACGTTTACAACACCAATATTTGGTTCGATTGTACAAAACGGAAAGTTCGCACTCTGCGCCTTTGCATTAGATAAACAATTAAATAATGTTGATTTTCCAACATTTGGTAATCCTACAATTCCTGCTTTCATCTGTTTGTTTCTATTTATTTTAGTCGGTCTTTTTTAGGCTGAGACACGGACGTTTTAACTTGTAATTTAATGAATTATAACCTATTTATAATTTTTGCTTTCTGCTAAAATGATATTTTTTGGCTTTAAAATTTTGCAAATATAAGATTTAATACCTCGTAAGCGAAGTAAAAATGTGCATTAATATAATTTTAAGGTTATTCCTAAAAATTTTTAAACTTTTTATTAAGCTTTTGTTAAAAAATGGTAATTTTAGAAAAATTTCCAACAAAAAACAAACCAAAAAACCAACAACCATGAAAAAGATTGCATTATTATTATTCCTGTTGAATTCAGCGTTTCTATTTGCCCAAAAAGAAGTTTCGGGTGTCGTAAAGGACAAAACAGGAAATCCCCTCCCTGGTGTGAATATTGTCGAAAAAGGAACTTCAAATGGTGTTTCAACCGATTTTGAAGGAGGCTTTAGAATTAAAGTTAAAGAAGGTGCAATTTTAGTTTTTAGTTATGTAGGATTTGCTACTGTAGAAAAAACAGCTTCAGATCAATTAAGTGTAACTCTTGATGAAAGCAACGGACAAGTTTTAAATGACGTTGTTGTCGTAGGATCAAGAAATACGAAAAGAACAGTTGTAAATTCGGCAGTTCCTATTGATGTTATTAATGTGAAAGAAGTAACGACTCAAAGTGGAAAAATAGAAATCAACCAGCTTTTGCAGTATGTTGCTCCTTCATTTAACGCCAATAAACAATCTGGTTCTGACGGTGCCGATCACGTTGATCCAGCTTCCTTAAGAGGTATGGGACCTGACCAAACGCTGGTTTTGATTAATGGAAAAAGAAGACATCAATCTTCATTAATCAATTTATTTGGAACTCGTGGACGTGGTAATACTGGAACAGATTTAAATGCAATTCCTGCGGCGTCTATTAAAAGAATCGAGATTCTGCGCGACGGTGCTTCGGCACAATATGGTTCTGATGCTATTGCGGGAGTTATTAATATCGTAACAAATGACAATGTAGATGAACTTACAGGTTCTATCACCTATGGAGCTTTCAATACACATGCAAAAGGCGATTTTCTGCCAGGAACTCCCAATACAGAAGGATATCGTTTAGACCAGCATGGTAATGGAAATTCATACGGAAAAGATCAAGATTTTGACGGAGGTTCTGTAAGAGTTGCCGCGAACTATGGTACCGCAATTGGAACTAAAGGCGGTTTTGTAAACCTTACAGGAGAATTCCTAAACAAAAACAAAACACTTCGTCCAGCTTACGATTTTAGAAAAGGTTTTGGTGATGCCGAAATGAGAGGCGTTAATTTATTTGCCAATCTGGCGATTCCTATTGCTGATAAAACCGAATTTTATGCTTTCGGAGGCAGCAACTTTAGAGATACTGATGCTTATGCTTTTACACGTAACGATGGTGAACGAGTAGTAGAATCGGTTTATCCGGGTGGATATACTCCAAGAATCACTTCAAAAATAAATGATAATTCAGTTGCGGCTGGAATCAGAACTCAGTCTTCGGGAGGATGGAAGTTTGATTTAAGTAATACATTCGGAATGAATAAATTTCAGTACGATATTAAAGGAACTATCAATGCCTCTCTTGAAGAAAAATCACCGCATGAATTCGATGCCGGAGGACATAGTCTGCTTCAAAATACAACTAATTTTGATGTTTCTAAAAACTACGACAGTGTTCTTAATGGTTTGAATATTGCTTTTGGAACTGAATTCAGAGTAGAAAAGTTTGAAATTTTTGCTGGTGAAGAAGGTTCCTATACTACTTATGACACCAATGGAAAACCTATAACCGATCCAACTACACAAAGCGCTCCAATAGATCCTGTTTCTGGAAATCCAAGACCAGGAAGTTCGCAAGGTTTTCCAGGTTACAGTCCTGCCAACGAAGTAAATGAAAGCCGTACTAACTTTTCTTTATATGCTGATGGCGAGTTAGATATTACCGATGCTTTAATGGTAAGCACTGCAGTTCGTTTTGAAAACTACAGCGATTTTGGAAGTACCGTAAACGGAAAATTAGCCTCAAGACTTAAAATTACAGATCATATTAATGTAAGAGGATCTATCAGTACAGGTTTTCGTGCACCTTCTCTAGCACAGATTTATTACAATCTACGTTTTACCAACTTTAACTCAAGCGGTGCCACCGAAGTTTTATTGGCTCCAAATAACAGTCCTGTAACCAGAGCTTTTGGAATTGACAAATTAAATGAAGAAAAAGCAGCAAATGCTTCTTTAGGCCTTACAGCTTCTTTCGGAGATTTTACAGCTACTGTTGATGGTTATTATATTCAGGTAAAAGACCGTATCGTTTTAACCGGATATTTTGATGCAAGTTCTTTAAACCTTGGTGTTTCTGAAGCACAGTTTTTTGCCAATGGTGTAGACACCAGCACACACGGTTTAGACTTGGTTTTATCATGGAAGAAAAAATTTGGTTCTTCTCAGTTTGGTGCCACTTTGGTTGGAAACATCAACGATATGAAAATCGACAAAGTAAAGAATGGTTCGCTTGATGAAGCTACATTCTTTGGAAAACGTGAAAAAGCATTTTTATTAGCTTCAGCTCCAGATAATAAATTTGGATTGAACTTAAATTATGCTTTCAAAAAATTCGATGCAGGATTAGCTTTTACACGTTTCAGTAAAGTAGTTTTGGTTGATTATGCTGATGAAGATGATGTTTATAATCCAAGATTAATTACAGATCTTACTTTAGGATATCAATTCACTAAAAGTTTGAAACTAAGCATTGGAAGCAACAATTTATTTAATGTATACCCAACTAAACAGGATGAACAAGGAAATACAGAAGCTGGTGGTTATTGGGATGCTGTACAAATGGGTTTCAGCGGTGCTTATTACTATGCCAGACTTGGATTTAATTTCTAAAAAACAATTTAAATCATAAAAAAATCCTGAGCCGAAAGCTCAGGATTTTTAATTTCTGCTTTTTTTTGAAACTATAATTTATAATCTAAAGATGCAATAATTGCTTTTTCTTCATCAGTAGCTACAAAGCCCGAAATATCCCAGTAATTGGTTAGGATTTTATTCCTTTTATTGAAAAGAGATTTCTCTTTAAAAACGTCGCTTTCTTTATACGTGAAATTTTGTCTGTTAAAACCCGTAGTTGTAAAACTATTTCTAACGTGGATTTTTTTCTTTCCTTCTTTTAAAATAAGATTATAAGCAATTTCTTCATTTGAACCAAGCAAATAATAATCTTCCCCATCAAGTCTGTAATCTACTTTGATGAATGATTTCGTAATATTTTTAGAATTCACCGCTGTTTTCTCCTCTATCTTATCGAGGTTCTGAGGCGTTATATCGATTGAAAATTCAATGATAAGTTTCTTTTCAGGATCGTAAACAATTTCAAATTTATCTACGGCTTCTTTTGCTTTGTCCAAAGGCGTAATATACATTACATAATAATCCTTGTTTTTATCGTGGCCGCGAATAATAAAATCATATTCTTTTTTCGCCTTTGGATCTAAAAGCGGATCAAAATATTTCAAATCCGTATAATTGCTCATAATATTATTGAGATCATAACCTCGTAAATCTGAACTGACATCAGTTTCTAATAAACCATACGATCTGTTCTGCTCGACCAAAAGTGTAGTTCCCGATTTTCCGCTGAATTGAAAATTTACTAATCCGTCATTATAATACGAATATTTATTATCCAGCATAAAAAACTCTCTTACATATACCTTTAAACGATACGACGAAGCTAATTTTTTCGCTGAGTTGGAAACGATTTTTTGAAGTACTTTTTGAGGAGATTGTTTCGACAATACGATTTCATCCAGTTTATTATCCTTATTATTTAGATAAACGACAAAACCATTTTCTTTTAATGATGCCCAACGCATCGTTAAACTTTCATAATTAGTTTCAGAAACTTCAACATTTGAAGCACCATTTACTATAAAAGTAACTTTTCCCTCTTTATTGCTCGATAAGATCTGCTTGGTTTTCAAAATAACAACCGTTGCGTTTTCAATAGGCTGAAGCGTTTCTATATCTTTTACAATTATAGAATACTCTTCATTTTGAGCAAAAACACTTACATAGTTGAGTAAAACGACAAATAAGAGTAGTAATTTCTTCATAGGCGTTATTATTTTTTCAACTAAAGTATAGTTTTTTTAACAATAAAGCAACACTCAATAAATAAAACATTCGTTATCAGTAAACTAACTTTAAAAAATACCTGATTTCAGGATAAAAAAAATCCTGAGAAAACTCAGGATTTATAGTATATTAAGAAGCTTAAGATTACTCGCCATGCAAGAATGCCTGTCTATTTAATAGCGTTTCTTCATCTTCTACGTGATTATCATCTGGTACACAACAATCAACTGGACAAACCGCTGCACATTGAGGCTCGTCATGGAAACCTTTACATTCTGTACATTTTCCTGGAACGATATAATAGATTTCGTCAGAAATTGGAGTTTGAGCTTCATTAGCATCCACCTCAGTTCCGTCAGGTAAAACTACAGTTCCTGTTAAACTTGTTCCATCTTTATATCTCCAGTCATCTGCTCCTTCATAGATTGCTGTATTAGGGCATTCCGGTTCGCAAGCCCCACAATTTATACACTCGTCAGTTATAATTATTGCCATCGTTTATTGATCTTAAAGTTAAAAGTCTTAAAGTTCCAAAGTCAAAATAAAGACAAGCATCGCTTTTGACTTTATGGCTTTTGACTTTCGACTTAATTATGCTTATTTTTGTTGCAAAATTACAATCAAAACAATTCATAAGCAAACATTATGACATTAGAAACAAAAAAAAGTGTTTTTGTTGAATTAGGAAAATTTTTAAGTCAGTTTTCTGAAGGAAATTCCACGAAGAAATCCGACGTTTTATATAATGATATCTTTTTTGATGATTTCGAAAAGCTGATTCATCTATCACAATCCCACAATGGCTGGTATACGCCAGAACAAGTGTATTTTTCGGTACAATCGTGGGCAGAAGCGTTGACAGAAGAAAACATCAACAAATGGATTTCCGCTTATAAAATTGATGAGAATAACGAAAATCCAAAAACAGTCGCTTTGATTCTAGCAGGAAATATTCCGTTAGTTGGTTTTCATGATTTTCTATCGGTTTTAATAACTGGAAACAAGGCTTTGGTTAAAACCTCGTCAAACGATCAGCATTTATTGCCATTCTTGGCAAAATACTTAATTGCTGTTGATGAAAATTTAAAAGAGAAAATCACTTTCGTGGAAGGAAAACTAGAAAATTTCGATGCAGTAATAGCCACCGGAAGTAATAACACATCTCGTTATTTTGAATATTATTTTAAAGACAAACCTTCAATTATCCGCAAAAACCGAAATTCGGCAGCTGTTTTAAACGGGAAAGAAACCAAAGAAGAATTAGAAGCTTTAGGAGAAGATATTTTTAGATATTTTGGTTTAGGATGCCGAAATGTCTCTAAACTTTTTGTTCCAAAAGGGTATTCTTTTGATGATTTTTTTCAAGCCGTTTTCAAATATCAAGATGTTATTCAATACGAAAAATACGCCAACAACTACGATTACAACAAAGCCGTTTTCCTAATGAGTAATTTTAAACTTATCGACAACGGTTTTCTGACATTAAAAGAAGATTCGAGTTATGCCTCTCCTATTTCGAGTGTTTTTTATGAATATTATGAAAATCTAGAAGAACTAGAAAAGCGTCTTCAGGCAGATCAGGATCAAATTCAATGCATCGTTGGAAACGATTTTGTATCCCATAGCATCCCATTCGGAAAAACTCAAAAACCGCAATTGTGGGATTACGCAGATAATGTCGATACTATAACGTTTTTGTTAACAACAAAGTAATAAATTGTTTAATTATTTCGAATATTTTAACGCTTTTTCGGCTCTTATTACCGAAATTTGCGTCTTTAAAATTTTCGACTATTAACAACAACCATGAAAAAACACAACTACAGCGCAGGACCAAGTATTTTACCTCAGGAAGTTTTTGAGAAGGCATCAAAAGCAATTTTAAATTTTAATGATTCAGGGTTATCTATTCTTGAAATCTCGCACCGAAGCAAAGATTTCGTTGCAGTTATGGAGGAAGCTCGTTCCCTTGCTTTAGAATTATTAGGTCTTCAAGGAAAAGGTTATCAGGCTTTATTTTTACAAGGTGGTGCAAGTACAGCATTCTTAATGGCACCATACAATTTATTAAAAGAAAACGGAAAAGCAGCTTATTTAGATTCAGGAACGTGGGCAACTGCGGCCATTAAAGAAGCTAAACTTTTCGGTGAAACTGTTGTCGTAGCTTCTTCAAAAGAAGACAATTATACTTATGTTCCTAAAGGTTACGAAATTCCAGCTGATGCTGATTATTTCCACTGCACAAGTAACAATACCATCTTTGGAACACAAATGAAAGAATTCCCAACAACAAACGTTCCTGTTGTTTGCGATATGAGTTCTGATATTTTTTCACGTGAATTAGATTTTTCTAAATTTGATTTAATCTATGCTGGAGCTCAAAAAAATATGGGACCTGCAGGAACTACATTAGTAGTAATTAAAGAAGAAATCTTAGGCAAAAATGGAAGAACAATTCCAAGTATGCTAGATTATGCTAAACACATTAAAGGAGAAAGTATGTACAATACCCCACCTGTATTTGCTGTTTACGTTTCTCTTTTAACTTTACAATGGATTAAAGAAAAAGGCGGAATCGCTGCTGTTGAAAAATTAAACAACGCCAAAGCAGAATTACTTTACGCTGAAATCGACAGAAATCCATTATTCAAAGGTGCTGCAAAAGTAGAAGACCGTTCTAACATGAACGTGACTTTCTTATTGAACAATCCAGAACACACAGAAACTTTTGACGCTTTATGGAAAGCAGCAAACATTTCTGGTTTACCTGGGCACCGTTCTGTTGGTGGTTACAGAGCTTCAATCTACAACGCTATGCCTATCGAAAGTGTTCAGGTTTTAGTTGATGTAATGAAAGCTTTGGAATCTAAAGTTTAACCGTTTATACGTTTAATCGTTAATTTGTTTAACTGTTTAATCGTAAAAATATTTCCTTTAAAATATCAAAAAAGAAAAATCAAATACTGGTTTATCGATTAAACAATTAAACGATTAACCAAATAAACATAAAAATACAATGAAAGTATTAGCAAATGACGGAATTTCTAAAAGCGGAATTCTAGCCTTAGAAAAAGGTGGTTTTGAAGTTATCACTACAAAAGTAGCTCAAGAACAAGTAGCTAACTATATAAACGAAAACAATATTGACGTAATTTTAGTTCGTAGTGCCACTAAAGTTCGTAAAGATATTATCGATGCTTGCCCAGGTATCAAAATCATCGGTCGTGGTGGTGTTGGTATGGATAATATCGATGTTGATTATGCTAAAAGCAAAGGAATTCATGTAATTAATACTCCAGCCTCATCTTCAGAATCTGTTGCTGAATTGGTATTCGGACACTTATTTTCTGGTGTACGTTTTTTACATGATTCTAACAGAAATATGCCTCTTGAAGGAGATTCTAACTTTGAAGGTTTGAAAAAAGCATATGCTAACGGAACTGAATTAAGAGGTAAAACTTTAGGTATTGTTGGTATTGGCCGTATTGGACAAGCTACTGCAAAAATGGCTCTTGGTTTAGGTATGAAAGTTATCGCTGCTGATAGCTTTATTCCTCAAGTTGATGTAAAAGTTGAATTTTTCGACGGACAATCAATTACCACTACAATCGTTTCTCAATCTTTAGAATCTTTATTTAAAGAAGCTGATTTCATTACATTACACGTTCCTGCACAAGATGGCTACATTATTGGCGAAAAAGAACTTGAAATCATGAAAGACGGTGTTGGAATCGTAAACTGTGCTCGTGGTGGTGTAATTGATGAAGTAGCTTTAGTAAAAGCTTTAGATTCAGGAAAAGTGGCTTTTGCCGGTTTAGACGTTTTCGAAAGCGAACCAAAACCAGAAATGGCAATTTTAATGCACTCTAAAATCTCTTTAACGCCTCACATTGGAGCTGCAACTGGAGAAGCACAAGATAGAATTGGTACTGAGTTAGCTTCACAAATTATTACTTTGTTAAGCTAGATAAAATAAAAAAATTATCTTTAAAGGGATTTATTACAATTTTGTAGTAAATCCCTTTCTTTTTATTATTTTTGGAGTATAATTTAAACCTTGATATTATGTTTGAACAATTAACCCAATTAGTAAAGCAGTACGGAGGTGATGCAGTTGTAAACAACGCCGCTGTCCCAAATGAACACAATGAAGCTGTAATCAACGAAACCAGTTCGTCTATTTTCTCAGGATTGCAAAAAATAGCTTCAGAAGGAGGAGTAGAACAACTTGCCGGTTTATTCAACGGAAATGCATCAATTGATAATTCTAATCCTGTGGTAAAGCAGATTTCACAGCAATTGAGCGGCAGTTTAGGAGAAAAATACGGTTTAAGCAGTTCAGATGCATCGGGAGTTGCTTCAAGCATGATTCCACAAATTTTAAGCTCGTTAGTAAATAAGGCAAAAGATCCAAACGATGGAAGTTTTCAAATTTCAGATATCATCAATTCCATCTCAGGAAACAGCGGACAAGCGTCAAGTATAATGGATACCATTTCAAAATACGGAATGCAGTTTGGACTTGACCAAAACGGAGACGGAAAAGTAGACTTAGAAGATGCCATAGCAGTTACCAAAAGTAAAGGAGGAATTTCTGGACTTTTCGGGAAATTGTTTGGGAAATAGTTTTTTTTGCGCAAAGGTTCAGAGCGACAAAGGTTCAAAGTTTAAAAAAATTGATCTAAAACCTTTACTTCTTTGAACCTTTGCTCCTTTAAAAACTGTTAAAATACATCTCCCCTTTCCATTTTATTCGTAATTTTAAGTTTCTAAATTCAGATTATGAAAAAATGCATTTCCATATTGATTGTTTTACTTACAATTATAGCATGTTCTACAGCTTCGCAGAATATTGCTAGTACAGACACGACGCCAATTAAAAAAGGAAATGATACCGTAAGAATTGCAAATGATTCATTAGAGTACGAAGTCATCATAATTGATAATGGATTTACCAATTGGCTTGCTTCAAGAGCCTATCCAAGAAATTATTATTCATTACAATACCTTGAAAATAAAAACTATTTATATGTAACCGAATGGAATAATCGCGTTTTACAACCACAGCGATATAATCCAAACTTATATGAAATGTCGATTAATTATCGTCCGGACATACATTACGGTTATGAAGTAAATTATTTAATTTACAATTACATGATTTATTTTCAAAATACTTACAAACAAAAGCTTTGGGGTTATGTTCCATCAAGATAATATACTATATTTGTAATCATTACAAATAGCGATGAACAAACTAAAAGAACGCTGGGGAATCACCTCAAATTTACAAGCCATAATTATATTTATCGTTTTTGCCATTACAGGATCGGCATCTGCTTGGCTGTCTAAACCATTCTGTGTTTGGCTGGGTATTACCAAAGAAGATTTTGGAGGCTGGTTTACCCTAATTCGTCTTATTATTATATTCCCAATTTATCAAGTTTTACTAGTTCTTATTGGAACTATTTTTGGGCAGTTTAAATTCTTCTGGAATTTTGAAAAGAAAATGCTTAAAAACATGGGACTTGGATTTTTATTTAAAGACAAAATTTAAACCTTTTATCTTTTAAAGAAAAATAGATTTTATTCAAAATCATTAGGCTGTCTTGTAAAAAAATAGGTGTAAATCCAAGTTAAAGTAAAAGATGGAATCACATCTGTAAACGGAATAATCTCTTCAAGAAAAGTCAAAATTCCCGCTACCTTTCCTACTCTGCCTTTATACATTCTAGTCATAATAATACCAGCAATTGGAGCCCAGATTACATCCGAAAACTCACCCAGTAATGGAATCGAAAAAGAAATCATACCAATTCCGTCCAAAATTAGCCCAATAATTAATTTTGACATTCTATTATCTTCTACTACTTTCAAATCTTGCATGTTACAATTATTTAAAGTTTAATCGAATTTAAAAATTATACTCGAAATCAATATTATTTCATTATGAAATTTAATTTCTAAATTCCCATATCAAGAAACATACCGATTTAGGAATTGTATATTCTAAGATTTTAGATTGTAGATTGTAGATTTTAGATTTTAGATTTTGAATTATAATTAGACCATTTGGAATTTGGAATTTGGAATTTGAATATTGATTATAATCTTCGTTTCTTTGTAAAAACAGTTTCACTACATGATACAAGCAAAAAACATACATAAATTCTACGATAAACTTGAAGTTTTAAAAGGAGTTGATTTACATATCAAAAAAGGCGAAATTGTTTCGATTGTTGGGGCATCAGGTGCCGGAAAAACCACTTTGTTACAAATTTTAGGAACTTTAGACAAACCAGAACGCAATCCTGATTCATCATTAACTATAAACGGTAAAAATGTACTTGCTTTGCAAGATGTCGAGAACGACAATTCAAAACAAGAAAGAACTTTTAAAATCATTACTTGGTCAGGATTAATTTATATTCTAGCTTTAGCGGTCTTTTTATTGTTTTTTAGAGGTAAAATCTTCGATGACACAATGCGTTACGTAACAACTGCCATATTAATACTTCCCATAATTTTAATGCTGATTTATTACAACAGATATTTTTCTAAAAAAAGCAAACAAGATAAAATCTTATCTGATTTCAGAAACCTGAATTTAGGTTTTATCTTCCAGTTTCATCAATTATTACCCGAATTTACTGCTTTAGAAAACGTATGCCTCCCTGCTTTTATGGCCAATAAACCAAAAGCAGAAACTGAAAAAGAAGCCAAAAAAATATTAGAATACCTAGGTTTATCCCATAGAATTAATCATAAGCCAAGCGCTCTTTCGGGCGGAGAACAGCAACGTGTAGCAGTTGCGAGAGCTTTAATCAATAAACCTGATGTCATTTTTGCCGATGAACCTTCTGGAAATCTCGATACCCATTCAGCCGAAAACCTCCACCAGTTATTTTTTAAACTTCGTGATGAATTCGGACAGACCTTTGTAATCGTAACACATAACGAAGAATTAGCCAATATGGCCGACAGAAAATTAGTTATGGTCGACGGGCAGATTAGTAATTAGAAGCTGTTTCCTGCTGTCCGCTATATCTTTTACTTGCTAAAGAAGCCAGTAAAAGGATGCCGCTTCCATCAGGGCTAAGGCACTCTAATAATAAGAACATTTCATTTCACATGAATCAAAAAGAACTCAAAGAATTTCTTGACGAAAAAGTCATTCAATATAACAATCAGGATTTTATAGAAAGTGATCCTGTGCAGATTCCGCATTTATTTACGCTAAAAGAAGATATCGAAATTGCTGGTTTCTTAAGTGCTTCTATTGCTTGGGGAAACCGAAAAATGATTATCAAAAATGCGCATAAAATGATGGAATTGATGGGTAATACACCTTACGATTTTGTTATGTCGCATTCTGAAGAAAATCTCGCTGATCTTGAAAATTTCGTTCACAGAACCTTCAACGGAAAAGATTTTGGCGGATTTATTAAAGGCTTACAGCATATCTATAAAAACCACAACGGATTGGAAGCAGTATTTGCCAAAAATCAAGAAAATAACAGTTTACAGAAAAGCATCAGCGAATTCAAAAAAATATTCTTCGAAATCGATCATTTAGCTAGAACACAAAAACACATTTCAGACCCTTTGAACAATTCGGCGGCAAAACGAATTAATATGTACCTGCGATGGATGGTTCGTCAGGATGCAAAAGGTGTCGATTTAGGAATCTGGAAAAGTATTTCCCCAGCCGCATTGTCCTGTCCGCTTGATGTGCATTCTGGAAATGTAGCCCGTAAACTTGACATCTTGAAACGAAAACAAAACGATGCAAAAGCGTTAGCCGAATTAGACAAAAAACTCCGCGAAATGGATGCTTTAGATCCCGTAAAATACGATTTTGCTTTATTTGGATTAGGCATTTTTGAAGGGTTTTAGCTTTGTAAATCAAAACATCATTAAAGAATTAATTCTAAACACATAGAAACATAGTCTTAACAAACTTAAAAAAGGTGTTTCACTTAATTTAAATACACATAGCAATCTATGCGAAAGAAATATTTTTCTCTTTTATCATCTTTTTGCAGATAAAAAATCTATGTTTCTATGTGTTAAAAATTTCATCGTCTTACTTAGCGTCCCGAGACTTCTGATGTACAAAAAGACATCTAAAATTACAAATTCAACAAAAAACCATCATTTTAACGTACATTTGCAAAAATTTTATGCAGATGAGCACTTTCGAAAAATTCAATCTTCCAAAATCATTACAAAAAGCCGTTGACGAATTAGGATTTGTTACGCCTACTCCTATTCAGGAAAAATCTTTTTCTGTAATCATGTCTGGACGCGATATGATGGGAATTGCACAAACCGGAACTGGTAAAACATTTGCGTACTTACTGCCTCTCTTAAAGCTTTACAAATTCACAAATACTAATACACCAAAAATCGTAATTCTGGTACCCACACGTGAATTAGTTGTTCAAGTGGTTGAAGAAATAGAAAAATTGACCAAATATATGTCCGTTAAAACCCTTGGAATTTACGGAGGTGTTAACATCAATACACAAAAAAAAGCCGTTTACGAAGGTGTTGATATTTTAGTAGGAACGCCAGGCCGTACCATGGATTTAGCGCTTGATGCTGTAGTTCGCTTTGACGAAACTCAAAAACTTGTGATAGACGAATTTGACGAAATGCTGAATTTAGGTTTCAGACCTCAATTGACTGCGCTTTTTGCGATGATGAAAACCAAACGTCAAAACATTCTGTTCTCAGCAACTATGACAGATGAAGTTGATAATCTTTTGAATGATTATTTCGATTTTCCCGAAGAAGTTACTTTGGCTCCGTCAGGAACTCCGCTTGAAAAAATTACACAGCTTACCTATAATGTTCCGAATTTCAATACTAAAGTAAATCTGTTGAAACATTTATTGGAAACCGACGAAAGTATGAGTCGTATTTTGGTTTTCGTAAACAACAAGAAAATTTCAGATATGCTTTTCAATCGTATTGATGAACTTTTTGAAGGACAATTTGGTGTAATTCACTCTAATAAATCTCAGAATTACCGTTTGAGTACGATGGCTGAATTTCAAGAAGGAAATCTTCGCGGATTAATTACAACCGACGTTATGGCAAGAGGTTTGGATATTTCTAATATTACTCACGTAATTAACTTCGAACTTCCTGAAGAACCTGAATTATACATGCACAGAATTGGGCGTACAGGTCGTGCCGATGCCACCGGAACTGCAATTAGTTTTGTTACTCCAAGAGAAGAAGAATATAAAATCGAAACTGAACTTTTAATGGATCAGGAACTTAAAATCGTTGATTTCCCTGAAGAAGTCGAAATTTCAGAGAAATTAATCGAACCTGAAAAAGACAAATTGCCAAGAAAGTTTTTAATGAAAAAACCAAAACTAGAAGGTGATGGTGCTTTTCATGAAAAATCAAAAAAGAATCAAAAAGTCAATCTGGGCGGACCATCAAAAACCAAAAAGAAAACCCACGGTTCTGTCAATAGAAATATGTTGAAAACAAGAAACGAGAAGAAAAAGAAAAATAAATAATTTCTCTTAGGCACAGAGGTTCAAAGGAACAAAGTGGCAAAGTATTAAAAAGGCTCAAAAGTGCAGGTATAATAACCTTTGCACCTTTGAGCCTTTGTTACTTTAAACTTTAAAATTAAATTTTCGTAAACACCAACCCAACCGGCGAACACAACTCGATTCTTTTTCCAGTATCCGTTAATTTTCCTGTTGTGGCGTTTCTTTTGAAAATTACAATATCGTTGGTGTATTGATGTCCCACTAAAACATAATTTCCTGTTGGATCAATTGCAAAATCTCTTGGGCCTTTCCCTAAAGTACTTTGCTGTTCAACTAGTTCAACACTTCCGTTTTTCTGGATTTTGTAAACCGAAATAGTATTAGCATCTACACGATCTGTAAGATATAAAAATTTTCCGTCTGGCGAAAGTTTAATCGCCGCTGCACCAGTTCCACCTTTAAAATCTTTGGCAAGTATACTCGTTTCAGCTATAATTTTTAGACTTCCTGCTTTATCATAGCTTAGCGTCGTCAATGTACCATCTAATTCCTGAAGCAAATACACAAATTTCCCGTCTTTACTGAACGTTAAATGTCTTGGTCCGCTTCCTTTTTTCACGTCAACACTTCCTTTTAAAGTCAGTATTTCGTTTTTTGAAGTTGGATTATATTTGTAGATGAATACTTTATCCAAACCTAAATCATTTACCAAAACAAACCTTTTATCTGGAGAAAAAGTCACCATGTGTACGTGAGCTTTTTCCTGACGTGCTTCATTTGGTCCTTTTCCTTCATGCTGAATTAACTGTTGAACTTCTGTAATTCCTCCGTCTGCCTTTTTTTTGTAAACGACAATACTTCCGCCAGAATAGTTCGCAACAATTACATTTTTATCATCATTAATCAAATGACATGGATCTGCTCCTAATGCATCATTTTTATTAATTACACTTATTTTTCCCGAAGCTGAATCGTATTTAAAAGCACTCACGGTACTCTGAGTTCCATTTTCGTTTACAGCATACAAAAATTTATTATCTGCAGAAACTGATAAATAACTTGGACTGACAACGTTTTCAGAAGATTGTTTTAATTTAAAATCACCTGTAGCCGAATTGAATTCATAAACATAAATTCCGTTACTCTGACACGTATTGGTATACGTTCCAACCAACAAGTTAAATTTATTCTGAGCTTTTGTTGTTGTGATTGCCAAAGCCGAGAATAATATTAAAGATATTTTTTTCATAGTTTGTTTTTTAGAATTAGCTAAAATACGCATTAATATCTTTTTGTAATAGTTTGTTTGTTACAAAAGAAATTACAAAAGTTACATTTTAAGCCTTTTTAAACCATATAAGTTCATTTAAGATGTATAAGCAATATTTCTCTATTCTCTATTCTCTATTCTCTATTCTCTATTCTCTATTCTCTATTCTCTTTTCTCTTTTCTCTTTTCTCTTTTCTCTTTTCTCTTTTCTCTTTTCTCTCTTATGCGAACTTATAGGGTTTAAATAATTTTTAATTCGTATTTTTGACCAGCATCTTCGCGAAAAACAAAACGTAGCGAAGTAAATCGAAGCCAGAATGCATTTTAAACATCCCGAAATTCTATACTTTCTATTTTTATTGATTGTTCCAATTTTGGTTCATTTATTTCAATTACGACGTTTTAAAACTTCATATTTTACCAACGTTCGTTTTTTAAAAGAGCTTGCTGTTCAAACCCGTAAAAGTTCAAAAATCAAAAAACGATTATTGCTAGCCACTCGTTTGTTACTGTTAACGTGTGCGGTTATCGCTTTTGCCCAACCATTTTTCGAAGCAAAAGACAGCAAAAATGCCACAAACGAAATGTACATCATTCTGGATAATTCGTTCAGTATGCAGGCAAAAGGCAAAAAAGGCGAATTACTGAAACGTGCCGTTCAGGAATTATTAGAAAACACACCCGAAACCGCTCAATTCTCTCTTTTAACCAACACCGAAAATTACTGGAATACCGATATAAAATCGTCTAAAAGCGCTTTACAAAACCTAAAATACAGCGCAACACCATTTGAACTTTCGTCCATATTGGCAAAAGTAAAAGCACATAAATCAGCCTATAAAAAAGATATCGTAATTATTACTGATGCTGTTGGTTTAAGTGAAAAAGACACTAAAAATATTGATTTTGAAGAAAAGCCTTATTTCATAATTCCAGAAGCTGAACAGAAAAACAACATCTCGATTGACAGCGTGTACATCAATCAAACTTTAGAAAACTTCTACGAAATTGGTGTGAATTTATCGGCATATGGTGAAGATTTCAAACCTGTTTCAACGGCTTTGTACAATCAAAATAAATTAATTGCCAAAACGATTATCAATTTTGACGCAAAGAAAAAGAAAATCAATTTTACCATTCCAAAAGAAGCTTTTCACGGTTATGTTTCCATAGAAGACAATGGATTGGCTTATGACAACAAATTGTTTTTCAGTATTTCTAAAAACAAAAAAACAAACGTAATCAGTATTGGCGAACCTGAAAAAAGCAATTTCTTATCTAGAATTTATACACCCGCCGAATTCAATTACAACAATTACGCAATCGGCTCTTTAGACTATAATAGTTTAGAAAAACAAAACACGATTATTTTAAATGAATTAGCCGAAATTCCTCAGGCTTTACAAACCACTTTAAAAGCTTTTGTTGCTAAAGGAGGCAATTTGGTTGTGATCCCTTCCGAGAAAAGTTCGGTTTCAAACTTCAATTCTTTCTTGGCGAATTTTGGAAAAATCCAATTCAACAATCTTAAAACAGAAAGCAAACTGATTACGAAAATCAATTTTGATCACCCTTTATTTTCAGGTGTTTTTGAGAATAAAATCACGAATTTCCAATATCCAAAAACGAATTCTTCTTTTGATATATCAAGTCCATATCCAGCCGTTTTATCTTACGAAGACCAAAGTACTTTTGTAACTGCAGTTCAAAACCCAACAGCTGGAATTACTGTTTTTTCGGCACCAATAAACAGCAGCAATTCCAATTTTCAGCAATCGCCTTTAATTGTACCGCTATTTTATAAAATCGCTCAAAACAATCAGAAAACTGGTGTAAATGCTTTAACTATTGGCAATAATCAGCCTTATTTTGTTGATGTTTTATTGACAAAAGATGCTATTCTTGAAGTAAAAGGCACAGACGATCAATTTATACCAATCCAGCAGATATTGAATAATAAAGTCAAACTCACCTTCAATGATTTTCCTGAAACAGCTGGAAATTATAGTGTTTTTGATAAAAAAGAATGGGTTGAAAATTTAAGTTTTAATTACAAAAGAACCGAAAGCGATTTGAGTCAAATAAACACAAATGTAGTTTCTGATTTCAAAACGGCCGATACGATTTCGACCATTTTTAACACTTTACAAACTGAACGTACCGACAGCCAGATTTGGAAATGGTTTGTTATCTTTGCACTGTTATTTTTAACATTAGAAATAGCAATTATAAAATTTGTAAAATGATTTTTTTTACCATTAAGACATTAAGATTATTAAGTTTTTCCTTTATGATCTTAATTATAAATATCCAGAGAATTAAGCTACTCGATTTATGAACTTAATTTCTTAATGGTTATAAAATAAAAAACATTTAATGTTTGAATAAAATAAATATCCAAAATATGAAACTAATCATCAAAAGCGCCAAAATTATCGACTCAAAAAGTCCGTTTCACAATCAGACTGTTGATCTTTTAATTGCAGATGGTGTAATAGAAAAAATAGGAGTTTCTCTTCCAAATGATGATGCTCAAGTTGTTCGTTTTGACGATCTTCATGTTTCTCAAGGTTGGTTTGATAGCAGTGTTTCGCTGGGCGAGCCAGGTTACGAAGACCGAGAAACTATTGCTAACGGATTACAAGTTGCAGCCAAAAGCGGTTTTACAGCAATTGCATTACAACCCAATTCATTACCAATTATTGACAATCAATCTCAGGTAAATTTTGTGAAAAATAAAGCAAATGGTTTTGCTACAGAAATTTTCCCAATCGGTGCTTTGACAAAAGCCAGTGAAGGAAAAGATATGGCGGAGCTTTTTGACATGAAAAATTCTGGAGCGATTGCTTTTGGAGATTATAACAAAAGTATCGACAACGCCAATATTCTGAAAATTGCTTTACAATATGTACAAGATTTCGACGGATTGGTAATCGCTTATTCGCAAGATTCAAACATTAAAGGAAATGGTGTAGCAAACGAAGGAATTGTTTCTACAAGATTAGGCTTAAAAGGAATTCCAAATTTAGCCGAAGAACTTCAGATTTCTAGAAACTTATTTTTATTAGAATATACAGGCGGAAAACTTCACATTCCGACTATTTCTACAGCTAAATCAGTGGAATTAATTAGAGAAGCGAAAGCGAAAGGTCTACATGTAACCTGCAGCGCATCTGTGCATCATTTGGTTTTAACCGATGAAAAACTGGACGGATTTGATACACGTTTCAAAGTGACACCGCCATTACGAACTGAAGTTGACAGACAAGCTTTACTTAACGGAATTGCTGACGGAACAATTGACGTAATTACTTCAGACCACAACCCAATCGATATCGAATTCAAGAAAATGGAATTCGATACAGCCAAAAACGGAACTATTGGTTTAGAAAGTGCTTTTGGTGCTTTATTAACAGTTTTACCAGTAGAAACTATAATAAAAAAACTTACTGCAGCCAGAAGTGTTTTTGGTCTTGAAAACCCTGTTATTCAAGAAGGTGCAAAAGCTAATATTACGTTATTTTCAACTGAAGGAAAATCAACTTTTACAAAAGAAAACATTCTTTCAAAATCTAAAAATTCTGCTTTCTTAGGAACTGAAATCAAAGGTTCTGTTTATGGAATTTTAAATCAAAATCAACTTGTTACAAAATAATAAAATGAATAATTCAGTCGAAGAAGGAAAATCAATCGCGATAACCAGCTACATTTTAATTATTGGCGTTTTAATCGCTATGAGTATGAATTCTGAAAACAAAAATAGTTTTGCTTCTTTTCATATCCGTCAAGCTTTAGGCTTGTCTTTAACTTTTATCTCCTTTGGAGCCATCATCAGTAATTTCGATAGTTTTTTCATCACGTTCCCAATGTGGATTTGTATTTCAATTCTGTGGACTTTTGGTATTTTTAATGCCATTCAAGGTCAAATGAGACCAATTCCTTTAGTTGGAGAATTGTTTCAAAAATGGTTTAAAAAGATTGGGTAATTTTTTAAATTCCAATATAAAAATTCCAAATTCCAAACTTGGAAGCTAAAACTTGGAAATTAAAAACTTTGAAAAAGTTCCACAAAAGGAAACTCATAATTTATAACTGAAAACTCAAAACCTCCCCTAAATGAATCTATCTTTAGAATATAAAATACAAGAACCAAAAGTAATTTTAGATAAAAATCCGTTATTACTTTTATTACACGGATACGGCAGCAACGAAGCCGATTTATTCTCTTTTGCTTCAGAACTTCCTGATAACTATTATATCATTTCCGCAAGAGCACCTTACGATTTGCAATATGGAGCTTATGCTTGGTATGCCATCAACTTTGATGCTGATCAAAATAAATTTTCGGATAATGAGCAAGCAAAAACTTCTAGGGACATAATCGCTTCTTTCATTGATGAATTAGTCGCAAATTATCCAATTGATGCCAATAATGTAACTTTAATAGGATTTAGCCAAGGATCGATTTTAAGCTATGCAACAGCACTTTCTTATCCAGAAAAAATTCAACGAGTTGTTGCAATGAGTGGTTATTTCAATGAAGAAATCATTAAAGAAGGATTTGAGAACAACGATTTTAAAAACCTAAAAATATTCGCTTCACACGGAACTGTAGATCAAGTTATTCCAATTGATTGGGCAAGAAAAACACCGGCTATTTTAGAGAAGCTAAACATTCCTGTGGTTTACAAAGAATATCCTGTTGGCCATGGAGTTTCGCCACAAAATTTCTTTGATTTTAAAAATTGGCTGATTGACTAGTATTCAGTCACAGTTTTTAACTAAATCCTTTGTAATAAATGAGTATTTCAAAACTTGATAACCCAGCATTAATTTTAATTGATATTCAAAAAGGATTTCTTGACGTCGCTTATTGGGGCGGAGATCGAAATAATACAAATGCTGAGCAAAAAGCAGGTGAACTCTTAGAAATCTGGAGAACTAAAAAACTCCCTATTTTTCATGTAAAACATTGTTCTTCAAATCCGAATTCGATTTTAAATGAATCAAATCCAGGTAATGAATTTCAAGATGTGGTAAAACCACTTGAAGGAGAAACCATTATTAAAAAAAATGTCAACAGCTCTTTTATTGGAACCAATTTAAAAGAACTTATTGATAATGCCAAAATAACGAATCTTGTAATTGTAGGTTTAACTACCGATCATTGTGTTTCTACCACGACAAGAATGGCAGGAAATTTTGGTTACAACGTATATTTAGTTTCTGATGCTACAGCAACTTTCAATAAAAAAGGGATAAACGGTGAAGTTTTCTCTGCTGAATTAATTCACCAAACCGCTTTGGCAAGTTTAAATGAAGAGTTTGCCCAAGTAGTAACTTCTGATTTTATTAAAGGAATTGTTTAGTCGCAGTATTCAGTCGCAGTCACAGTTTTCATTGAAGGTCCAGCTTTGTCAAAGTTTGAAATTTTGACAAAGTTTTTCAGGTTCCAACTTTGGAATTTGGAATTTCAAAAAATTGGACCCGAGCGATAGCGAACAGGCGAAGCAATTTAAATTTATTCTCCCGTATAAAGAATATCTTTTCCTTTCTTAAGCACATAACCTTTCCAAGGAATTAACTGCCAATCGCCATTAACCCACGAATCACCTTCGAATTTTCTTTCTAAAATGATAGATTCTTTTTGGGTATCTAAGAAAAGTTCAGCTTTATTTCCGTCAAAAATTACGTATGATGCGGTGGTATAGGATTTTCCATCATCGTAGTGTGACAATTTTGTTCCTTCAAAAACTCTGATGCATTCTTTTTTAAGTATTGACCAACTATATCCAGCAGAAGCTTTACAACCATGAGAATCGGAATCTGCTCCTACAATGGTTTCTTTTTGTGGTTCTTTTGAAGTTATATTTTCCTGAGAAACTTTTTTACCACATGAGATTATAGCAATTGCCATAATCAAAAACATCTTTTTCATATATCCTATTTATTTTGAGGTCAAAAAAAAATAGGATTTAAAATCCTATTTTTGATATAACCAAGTTTGATTTACTTCAAAAGTAATGTTTTCTTTATCGTCAACAAAGTATTTTAACAAGACTTCTCCCCATAATTCTCCATTGCTGTAATCTGCAATAATCCATCTATGGTTTAAGATTTTTACTTTATTGATGATAAATTTATTGGGACCAATCTGGTCTTGTCCAGTATAAGGATTCCCTTTAGGATTAGAGTTGAAATCTAATAATTTCTCTGTTACAACTGGAATCAGTTTTTCGAATAAAATTATTTTTCCTCCAGAAGCACTGTTATCGAAATAATTTTGTGCATTTTCATTGTGTTCTAAAGAAAAATAATCTGCTTCAGCTAGTTTTGTTGACACAAGAGTAATGCTGTCTCTTAACTTTTTAGTCGTCTTTTCATATCTATCCTGCTCAAATTTTACCTCACGGCTGTAAAACATATAGGTAAAAACATTCATTAATATCGCAAGGATAAAAAGATAAAGCATTAAGGATTTTTTCATTTTGTGGTATAATTAAATTGTAATTTCAAGATTATCGTAAGCCAAAAAGACGTTTTCAGGAAGTTTTTGCTGTACTTCTTCATGAAAGCCTAATACATGACTAATATGTGTTAAATACGCCTTTTCAGGTTTAACCAGATTAATAAAATCAAGTGCTTCCTGTAGGTTAAAATGAGTGTCATGAGGTTCAACGCGCAGCGCATTTACGACTAAAACTTTTAAGCCTTTTAGCTTATCAGTTTCGGTTTTTTCGATTGTTTTTACATCGGTTAGATAAGCAAAATCATCAATTCTGTATCCAAAAACCTGTAAATCTCCGTGCATGGCGTTTATTGGAATGGCCATTTTATCGCCAACCTCAAATGGTTGGTCGTTTAGAACTTCGATTGTTTTTACACTTGGCGCACCTGGATACTTGTTTACAGTTTCGAAAACATAATCAAAACGTCGTCTTAAATTGTCTAACACGCGTTTGTGTCCGTAAATTGGAATTTCGCCTTGTCTGAAGTTAAACGGACGTATATCATCCAATCCAGCAGTGTGATCGGAATGTTCATGTGTAAACAAAATCGCATCGAGTTTACGGCAGCCGCAGGAAAGCATTTGCTGCCTGAAATCGGGGCCGCAATCTATTACATAGGAATGCTCGTCCCACGAAATCCAAATGGATACGCGGAGTCTTTTATCCTTAGCATCAGTGCTTTTACAAACGGGATGATCGATTCCGATAATCGGAATGCCTTGGGAAGTACCAGTACCTAAAAAATAGACCTTCAATTGAACTTAATTTTTTTACAAAAATAGGATTATTTCTCTTTCATTAGAAGCCTAATTTGCTAACTTTGTAACAAATCTATTTAAAATAAAATGGGTACAGAAATAAAACTCAAAGGTGACAGGGTCATCGAACAGATTCCTTCTATAAAAGACAAAGCATTACGCATTAATTTAAACGAGAATATTTACGGAACATTTGCTGAAATTGGCGCTGGACAAGAGACAGTTAGACATTTTTTCAGATCCGGAGGTTCATCGGGAACAATTGCAAAAGCAATGTCTGCCTATGATAAAGATTTTAGCGACGCCATTTATGGTACCGAAACCGATGGAAGATATGTAACCGAAGAGCGTCTTAAAAAAATGCTTACTCATGAAGGACAAATCATCGAAGAGCGTTTAAGCCGAGAAAAACACCCTACAAAACTTTTTTTTAGTTATGCCAACACAGTAGCCACAATAGATTTTGCCAAACAATTTAAAGGCCATGGCTGGGTTGGAATTCGATACCAAATAGAACCGGACGAGGCTTACAACGAAATTATTCTTCACATTCGTTTTAGAGAAACCGACGCGAGATTACAACAAGAAACACTGGGAATTTTAGGGGTTAACTTAATTTACGGTGCTTTTTACAAATACAACGATCCTAAACGTTTACTGCGTTATTTATACGATCACTTAGATAAAGATCAATTAGAGATCGATACCATTAACTTTTCTGGACCTCGTTTTGCCGATGTTGACAATCGTTTGATGAGTTTACAGTTGGTTAAAAACGGAATGACTGATGCCGTAATGTTCAATCCTGAAGGAAAAAACATTCTTCCGGCTGCTATTCTTTACAAAAAGAACCTTTTAGCTTTACGAGGAAGTTTCCGCCCTGTTACAAAAGTGAACATGGATATGTATGAGAAATCATTAGAAATGTTTCTCAAAGAAAATAAGGTTGAAAAAAATAATACACTTGTTGTTTTTGAAATCACGCTTTCGAATTTACGTTCTGATGGAGAAATTGACGAACGTGACTTTATGGACAGAGCTGAATTACTTTGTTCGCTTGGACAAACGGTTATGATTTCGAATTTCCAAGAATACTACAAAGTGGTTGAATACTTCGCTAATTATACTAAATCTCGTATGGGATTAGCAATGGGTGTCAATAATCTTGTTGATATTTTTGATGAGAAATACTACCGTCATTTAAGTGGAGGAATTCTGGAAGCTTTTGGAAAATTATTCTACCGCGATATGAAGGTATTCTTGTATCCAATGTTAGATGAAGATGGTGTATTAATGAATTCAAACAACTTAAAAGTGCATCCGAGAATGAAAGAATTGTACAAGTTCTTCAAGTTTAACGGAAAAGTTGTGGATATTGAAGATTATGATCCTGATAATTTATCTGTTTTCTCTCGTGAGGTTTTAAAAATGATCAACCAAGGAAAAAAAGGCTGGGAACCAATGCTTCCGCCGGGTATTTCGGAAATCATCAAAGAACATCATCTTTTTGGATATCATCCACAGAAAGAATTAGAACAAAACACGTAATAAAAAAAGTCCCAGAAAAAGGGACTTTTTTTTGTTTCAGGTTTTTCTTGTTTCAGGTTTCAAGTTGTTCTACTTGATGTTAATTTTACCGCAAGCACGCTAAGTTTTTTTTGAGCCAAACTTAATATAAACGCAAAGTTCGCAAAGCGTTGTGTAGATTTAGCTTTGCGAACTTTGCGTATTTAGCACAAACTTAAGTAAAAAACTTAGCGTGCTTGCGGTAAAAAATATCCGCTACAACAATAACTTGAAACGTGAAACCTGAAACTTGAAACAAAAAACTCTACTTCAATATCTGCGAAGCGTGCTCTTTGGTTTTTACATTTTCGATTACTTCTTCGATGATTCCTTTTTCATCTATTACGAAAGTAGTTCTGTGAATTCCGTCATATTCTTTTCCCATAAATTTCTTTGGTCCCCAAACTCCAAAAGCATTAATTACCGATTTATCTTCATCAGCTAATAAGGGAAATGGCAATTCATATTTTTCTTTGAATTTTACCTGTGCTTTTGGGCTGTCGGCACTTACTCCAAGAAGTTCATAATTATTGGCTTGAAAACGGTGAAAATTATCTCTTAAATCGCAAGCTTCAGCTGTACAGCCTGGCGTACTTGCTTTTGGATAAAAGAAAACTACCAATTTCTTTCCTGCATAATCAGATAATTTGTGAGTTTTCCCATCTTGATCTGTTCCTGAAAAACTAGGTGCTTTGTCTCCAGCTTTTAATGTTGTCATAATTTCTATTTTTAGATTGTTGATTTTAGATTCACTCACAAAGATAACTTATAACTTATAAACTATAATTCCTTATTTTTACCAATATTTAAATTACAAAAATGAACAAAGAAGCACGTGTACAATTTGTTATTGACACTTTAAAAGAACTCTACCCTACTATACCTGTTCCGCTTGACCATAAAGATCCTTATACATTATTAATTGCCGTACTGCTTTCTGCGCAATGTACAGATGTGCGTGTAAATCAAATTACACCTTTGTTATTTGCTAAAGCAGATAATCCGTATGATATGGTAAAAATGACGATTGAAGAGATTAAGGAAATTATTCGTCCGTGTGGTCTATCTCCTATGAAATCAAAAGGAATTCATGGTTTGTCCGAAATTTTAATTGAAAAACATAATGGTGAAGTTCCTCAGAGTTTTGAAGCACTTGAAGCATTACCAGCTGTTGGACACAAAACGGCCAGTGTGGTAATGTCTCAGGCTTTTGGAGTGCCCGCATTTCCAGTTGATACTCACATTCATAGATTAATGCACAGATGGAATCTTTCTAATGGAAAAAGTGTCGTTCAGACAGAAAAAGATGCTAAACGATTATTCCCAAGAGAGTTATGGAATGACCTCCATTTACAGATAATCTGGTATGGACGTGAATATTCTCCCGCAAGAGGATGGAATTTAGAAAGAGATATTATTACCAGAACTATTGGTAAAAAATCAATATTAGAAGAAGCTGCTAAAAAGAAAGTTTAGCAGCTTCTTTTTTATTTTTATTTACTGTTTTTTAATGCATTATACTCGTTCATCATATCTAACGAACGATAAACACCTAAAAGAGATTTTATAACATCTTCATTTTTAGGTTCTATTGTTAGCGCTTTTTGAAGATACGGAATAGCACTTTTTACAATTTCATCTTTTTGCGCATTCAGTTTATCGTATTCTTTTAAATCTTTAGGAGTATTTCCCAAAAGATCCATTTGATTGACTAACTCCTTTTTCTGCTGCATTTTTACATACGTGAGGTTAATATAACAATCCATGCAATTTGCATTTAACTGCAAATCTGTTTCATAATATTTTGCCGCATTTACATAATCATTTCGCTCAAGATAACAGAAGGCAAGTGAGGTTAATACTTCTTCTTTTTTAGAAGGAGGATAAACGTTTCTCGGCTTTTCATAAAATCCTGCCTGAATGTTTGATTCTCGCGCACTATACGAAATAAAAGCTTCTTCTACTTTTGTTTTTTTGTTTGTTGCATAATAAATGACTCCTTTTCCAGTATAATTAATTCGTCTAAGTTCATCAAAATACTTTATTGCCGAGACATAATCTTTACCTGAAAGAGCCGCTCCAGCAGCGTTCATTAAGTTTAAAGTGTCTTTTTTATCGATTTGGTACACTTCATAACTTTTAGCCGCACTTTCTTTGAACTTTCCAGCATTGTAGTCATTAAAAGCTCCATCTACTAATGTTGATTTCATTGCTTTTAACGCTTGATTAGCTTTAAACGCATACTTGTAATTTCGGGAATCATTTTCATACAAAAGGATATCCTGATAAGCACTCGATGCTAAAGCGAAATTAGTAACAGCATCAATGTTTTTGGCTGCTAAATCTTTACAAACATTTCCTTTTATAAAAAAGAAATCCGATTTATCAGTATCAGAAGCGTTTACGATGAGATATTCTATTTTTTTCAAAACTGCCAATGCCTCTTCGTTTTTTCCTTTATCATATAAAGCTTGCGCTTCTTTAATTTGCTCTTTTTGAGCAAATACTCCAATGGTTACCAATAATGAAATTGATAACATTCTAAGGTTATTTTTCATTTCTTGTTAGGTTTTGTTATTTAAAATAGATTAGGTTTTTGGGAAAGATTTTACAGATGTAAAATCTAGATCATAATAAAAAATTAGGATCTACAAACAACAAAACAGAAATGCAGGTGAGTAGTTTTTTGTCATATAAATACTGGTTTTTAGTTAAAATTTTTATTTTGGTTTTGGTTATCAATTATATTAAAAATAGCTTATCCTCGTTTTGTATGAGATAAAATTTACTTTTTAACTAAAATAAAATTAATTATCGAATAAAGTAATAAATACATTAAAAAATTTAAAACTTTAACAATAAATATTAAAATACAACCAAAAAACTTACATATTTAATTAATTCTTATTACGAAGAGGTGTACATAAAAAAACTCACTATCTGTATTTGCATACAAATAGTGAGCTTTTAAACCAAAACGACCATTTGGTTTTATCAGAATAAACATCCGACCATAGCGGCGGGCTGTTTAATTAGCTATGATTTCAAAACTTTTATTGTCTTGTGTTTTCACCACTTTTAGAGCCTGTGAATAACTAAGCAAAAAAGAAACAACTTCTTTTTTAGGTTTTAAATCGTTTGAAGCTAATGCTTTCTTTGAGTAAATTTTCGCCATACTATGAAAATGTTTATACCAAGTATAACGGACTTATTTTCAAATTAGTATTAGTTGGTCAAAATAATTTGATGTTTGTCGATAATTTTTCTCAAATTCATTAGCGCATAACGCATTCTTCCTAATGCGGTGTTGATACTTACGTCGGTTAATTCTGATATTTCTTTAAAACTCATATCCTGATACATACGCATAATTAAAACTTCTTTTTGATCTTCAGGAAGTTCTTCAATCAATCTTTTTAGATCTACCTCAACTTGATCTAAAATCATTTTCCCTTCTACATTTAATGAATCATCAGACATGATAGAGAAAATCGAAAACTCTTCAGTTTCTCTGTACATGGGCATTTTTTTAGTTTTACGGAAATGATCCACAATCAGGTTGTGTGAAATACGCATTACCCACGGAAGAAATTTACCTTCTTCATTATAGGAGTTGCTTTTTAAAGTTTTGATTACTTTAATGAAAGTATCTTGAAAAATATCATTTGAAATATCTCTATCAGCAATTTTTGAATATATAAATCCATATATTTTAGATTCATGTCGCTTAATCAATGTCGCAAGGGCAGTTTCGTTGCCTTCGACATAATTTTTCACTAATAGAGCGTCTGGAATGTGCAGATCTGCCATAATACTACTTTTTTAGTTTTAAATAATTTGGAGTAATTTCTAAAAAGTAGTTTTATATAATAGGCGTATCTTTTATTGGGTTATGTTAATATTCTGAACCAAATTTAACAAATATTTATTTTATAAAGCAAACAAAAGCAATAATAATTAACAATAAATCGTTAAGTTTTTTATTGGAGCGTTGTTTTTTAGTCGAAATCGTTAAAAAATAATGCGAAAAACAGGCTACTAAAAAGCTTTTAAAACAGTTGTAAACATTTAACAATAAAAGACTTAAAGAAGATTACAACTGTTCTGTCCAGCTTTGGCTGTTTTGTACTATATTATTGATAAACGCGAACGTAATCTACATAATATTTTTGCGGTAAAACCGAATCATCGACTTCAGGTCCGCCAAAATTACCTCCTATTGCGAGATTTACAATTATATAAAACGGCTTATCGAAAGGCCAGGTATCTTCATTTTTATTTTCAGGATTAAAAGTATACACCAAAGTGGTATCTACATAAAACTCAATTTTATCTTTATCCCATTCTATGGCATAAACGTGATATCCTTCCTCAATAGTAGGAAATTCAGTTCGTTTTGTATTGATTGTATTTCCATGACTGTCTTGAGTATGTAAGGTAGTGTAAACCATGTGAGGATCTCTTCCTATGTACTCCAGAATATCAATTTCTCCTGTTTTTGGCCATTTTACTTCGTCGATATTGGCCCCTAACATCCAAAATGCAGGCCATAAACCATGTCCGATAGGAAGTTTTGCTCTTGCTTCTATTCTGCCGTATTTAAATTCTTTTTTCCCTTTGGTTGTAATTTTAGTTGAAGTATATTTTTCACCTTCTTTTCTGGCTTCGATTACTAAATTGCCGTCTTTAAACTCGTGGTTGTTTTTGGTATAAATTTGTCTTTCGTTATTTCCCCAGCCGCAAAGATTTGGACAGCCGTCTCCAAGTTCGAAATTCCAGACTTTTTCGTTTAAAGTTTTTTTGTTGAAATTTTCTTCCCATACCAGTTTTCTCTTTGTTTGTTGTGCAAAAGCGAAACTGCTGATTAATAAAACCAAAATTACTTTTTTCATGTTATTTGATTGCGTTTTAAAACATAAGAAGGCCAGTCGCAAAACTGACCTTCTTACTTAAAATTACTAATTAATTAACCTATTGATACACTCTAACATAATCAACTTCAAAAGTTGCCTGTGAAAAAGCAGGATCAATATTACCTCCAAAAGTACCTCCCATAGCAAAATTCAATATTAGGAAGAAGTCGCTGTTGAAAGGCAGTGATGCATCGTTTGGCACCGTATGTATCAATGTATCATCAACGTAAATAGCTACAGATGCTGGACTCCATATTGTTTTGTAAATATGGAATTCTGTTGAAACATTCGGAATTGTTTTAGAGCCTGTGTTAGCATTTCCGGCAGAATGTCCAGGGTAATGCAAAGTTCCGTGAATCAGATTCTGACTGTTTCCTACGTGTTCCATTATATCAATTTCTCCGCATTCCGGCCAGATTTTAGTAGCATAATTTTGTCCTAACATCCAGATTGCCGGCCATGTTCCTCCACCTGCTGGAAGTTTAGCACGCACCTCAACTTTTCCATAGGTAAAGGAGTATTTTCCATCCGTTTTAATTCTTGCTGAAGAATAATTTGCTCCGCCAGAAGCTTCTTTTTTAGCAGTGATTTTAAGAACTCCACCTTGTACCACAATATTCGATGCTGAATTGGTATAGTTTTGTTGTTCGTTATTTCCCCAACCATTATTACCTCTTCCTAAATCATAACCCCATTTTGCTGGATCTGGTGCTCCGTCAGTATTAAATTCTTCTGACCACACTAAATTGGTGTAATCCGTAGTTGGATTTTGGTTTGGAGGTGTCGTTGTAAAAATATGGTACCAAGCTAATGCTGGATTTCCTCCCATAACGGCTCTAACAACCATACGGTTTGCTGTGATAGAAAGGATTTCATACGAACTTTGTCCGATATAGTAGCCCATAAATCCACCATCTGAGAAGTTCATTGTTGTTCCTCTTGTTTGTGTTGCATGATCTGGATTAGACATTACAACTGATTCTGAAGGGCTTAATGAAACTGTTTTTACTCCGCTTGTGTTATATGATAAACAAGCATCATCTGGTCCACTTCCTCCTGCTACGCTTGAAAAAGCTGCGTTAAAGAATGTTGATCCGCCATTGTCTAATTGAAATTTCAATTGTTCTCCATCTAAAGAGAAAGTCAATACATTTTCATACAAACAGCTGCTTGTTGGAGAACCTGCTTTTTCAAATGGTCCTGCTTGATAGTAATTAGCATAGAAGTTTTTGGTCGCATCGCCATCATTTTGTCCAACACCTAAGTGACCCGGCTCACCTGCTGCCCAATACCATTTTTTAGAACTTCCACCAGTTAACAATTGTACTGCTTGATCATCGCTGAAATCACTTTTTACCTCAACATCAATTGTAGTGTTGCTTGCAGATCCGCCTTTTCCGGTAGCAACTACAGTTACAGTATAGGTATTGACTCCGGTTTTAGTGAATCGTTTAGTGATTTTACCATTTGGTGCATTATCAGAAGTTCCATCGCTGTACACATATTTGTATGAAATGGCGTTATCTGCTGCCGCTGTAAATTTTACAGTTCCAGAACCGTCTCCGTAAGGATCATCGGCTGTTTTACCTACAATCTCGGCTGTTACCTTAAGATTAGATGGTGCATTTATCGATCCGAACGTATAATCATCTTTCTGACAACCCGTCATCAAGAGAATAGTAAATAAGGATACTATCTTTATAATTAATTTATTGCTCATGATTTCTTGTTTTAGTTGGATTGTTTGATATCATCAAAGTAGTAAGTCGCTCCCGTTCCGTTTTGTCCAAAATCAGGGAACAATATTACTCTGTCGTATTTAATGCTTGTACTGAATGAAGCTGCACTAGTAAGATCAAATGTCAATACTTCCCATGCATTGGCAACTGTGGTAGCTGCGTGTACTTCAAAATTAACACTTGGATTTCCGTTTCCATCTTTTGGAGAAGTCGAAAGTTCCATTTTGTATAAAATATCAGCTCCAACTTTTGGAGACCAAACCAATACTTTTACTTTAGTTCCTTTAGTGAAATCTAAAGTATTTTCTAAATTCAAGCTTGCACCAGCCCAAGTTTCTGCTCCTGATTTTTTGTCTAGTTTTACAACTTTATTTGAAACGTTCAATCCTGTTTTATTAGGGTTTGTTACTACCGAAGCATCCACATTTCCAAATCCGCCCCAAGTATAGTTTAGGTTTGCTGATTCAAAATCAAGTGGTAATGCAATTGATTCTGCTGGAGTTTTATAAAAATAGATGTTATCTATAAATACAGTTCCGCCAGCCCATGGTGTTCCAACAAATTTCAATTGAAATATATCAGCCACCGTTAATCCTTGGCTTGTAAATGCCGAAATAGGAATATCAATGCTCGTCCATTGGTTTGCTGTTAAATCTTTTACAACTGGTTTTTCACCATTTGTTTTACTGATTAACGATGTTTCAATTTTTTGCAAATCTGGTGTCCAAACATCCATGTGGAAATATTCCATTCCAGAAACATCAATTGTTACATTGTCTGCCAAAGCAATTCCTTGATAACTTAATTTAATATAATTCAGCATTTTATCGCCGTTTAAGTCAAATTCAGCCCAGCTGCTTCCTTGTCCTGCCTGTCCCCAATCTGGGAAGTAGTTTGTTCCAGCCACATTTGCATATTTTGTTCCGTAAATTGAAATCACATCAGAAGCTTGTCTGTTTGGAGGAGTTGGTGCCGATGTAGATGGCGCCACTACCAATTTAGCAGTAACTTCTTGAGTATATTCAGTCGTTTTAATAGCAGCACTTTTAGAAACCACTCTAATAGTATATGTTCCAGCTTCTTGGTACGTGTATGAAACTGATTCGCCATTATTAGCTGAAATAGGATCTGGATGTCCAGTTTCTCCAAAATAAACATCATAGAACAAAGCAAAATCTGCTGTTGCTGTTACAGTTATTTTTTTAGAAACTGATAAGTCATTGGTTACTACAACTACTAAATTTTCAGGAGCTCTAAAAGAAACTACTACTTCTTTCTCAACTTCAGTTGTTTTTCCGTTTAGTCCGTAAGCAATAATTTTAGATTTGTAAACTCCTTCTTTATAAACGTGAGAAACGGTTCCTCCTATTGATACATAATCAGAAACAGGACTTCCGTCGCCAAAATTGATTTTGTATTGTGTTGCTCCTTCTCCTTTTGGTAAGAAAGTCACTTTTCCTGTATTGTCCTGCGTTACGGTTGTTAAGGCCGAAATATTGGCAGGAGCTGCTATACCATCTAAATCAATATCCAGATCATCGTTTGCACAACCCATAATTGTGGCCAAAACGAATAGGTTTATAATAAAATATATCTTTTTCATAATTGCTGTTTTTTAGTATCCAGGATTTTGTGCCCAGTTTCCGTTTGCAAACTGAATTTCTTCAATAGGAATCGGGAATAATTCGTTTTTATTCGCTTTAAAGCCCGGTATTGTTCCCGCAGCTTTTCCAGTTCTTACAAGGTCAAAGAAACGGTGTCCTTCACCAAAAAGTTCTACTCTTCTTTCTGCTAAAATAGTTTCTGTTAAAGCAGTTCCAGAAGCAGTTACATCGTGGTTGTTATCACCAAAAGCACGTCTTCTTACTTCATTTAAATATGTTCTCGCTTTTGCATCGTTGATTGATCCTCTGTTATACGCTTCTGCAGCCATTAAAAGAACGTCGGCATAACGAATTGCTCTGTAATTGTTTGGATTCGTAAGATTTAAATCTCCTTGAGCTGCTGAGCTTCTTTTTCTAGGAAGATACTTTCTGTTGAAAAAACCTGTATCTTCATTTCCTTTTCCGAAAGTGATTCCGTTTCCATTGTCATAAGACGCATTTGCCAGTGCCCATGCATTGATATCTAAAATAGCAACATCTTTACGTTTGTCGCCGCTTTCAAAAGCATCAGCAGATTCCTGAGTTGGAATATTAAAGCTGTATCCTGAAGAAAATAATGGTCCTGAATAGTTACGAATACCGTTGAAACCAACTGCTACGTTTCCTTCACTACATTGTAAACATCCAAATCCTGCTCCTTCTACGTCTGTGTATTGCACTTCAAAAACAGATTCTGATCCGTTTTCTCCATCCATTTCAAACATGGCATTATAATCAGACACTAATGTGTATTTTCCTGAAGTAATTACGGCATCAAGTGCTGTAGCTGCTTGTGCAAATTTATTTTGATACAAATAAGCTTTTCCTAGTAAAGCTTGAGCAGCTCCTTTTGTAATTCTCCCTTTTTGAGCCGCATTTGGAGATAAATTCTCTGATGCAAAAATCAAATCGGCTTCGATTGAAGCGTATACTTCTGCAACAGAAGAGCGTCCGATTGTTTTCTCATCTCCAATTTTAAATCTCGCATCGCCTTTCATTGGAATTCCGCCAAACCATTTTACCAATTCAAATTGATAGTAAGCTCTTAAAAAACGAGCTTCTGCAATTACCTGAGTTTTTCCAGGAAAATCTGTTTTGTCTTTGAATTCTAAAATATAGTTTGCTCTTTGTACTCCAGCAAACATCCAGTTCCAAATATCTCTTAAGTTACTGTTTACAGGAGTATGAATCATATCATCAATCTGCTGGAAACCAATTACGTCTGTTGGGCTTTCTCCACCGCAAAGTGTATTATCTGAAGCGATTTCGCCTAATAAAACATTTACATAAGAAGCCTGAAGCAAATCGTAAGCAGCAATCAAAGCGTTATCGTACTCTTCTTTAGAATTAAAATAATTCTCTGAATCTATTGAATATTCAGGTTTTGGATCTACAAACTCATCTGAACAGGAAGTAGTTACCGCCGAAATCAGAGCTAGTGCTATAATGGATTTTATAAAATACTTTTTCATTTTAATTCAAATTAAAAATTAACATTTAAGCCCAATAAAAAGGTTCTTGGGATTGGATAGAAACCGTAGTCGATTCCGCCTCCAATTGGAGCTCCGTTGGAAGCACCCGGATCAAAACCTTTGTATTTTGTAAATGTGTAAAGGTTATTTACTCCCGTATAAAGCCTTAATTTTGTAATTCCAGCTTTTTGGGAAATATTTGGATTTAGCGTGTATCCAAGCTGCACATTTTGAATTCTGATGTATGAAGCATCTTCAACAAAATAATTAGAGAAAACATTGTTTGCAGTTGCTCCAGTTGTAACTCTTGGTGTAGAATTACTTGTTCCTGGTCCTGTCCATCTGTCTAATACATAGTTGATACGGTTGGCATCAGAAAGTGTTCTTTCATAATTACGTACCATATCATTCCCCACTGAAGCGAATGTAAACACAACAAAATCAAGTGCTTTGTAGTTCAATTGTAAATTGAAACCCATTGTAGCATCTGGAATTGGATCTCCAATGTTTGTTTTATCTTTTGTATCAATTACACCGTCGCCGTTTACGTCTACATAACGAATATCTCCAGGCGCAGCATTTGCTCCTAAAGCTAACTGAGAAGGATGTGCATCAATTTCTGCTTGATTCTGGAAGATTCCGTCTGTTTTATATCCGTAAAAATATCCCATTGGTTTTCCAACTTCCATTCTTGATGGCGCAGGCTGTCCAACTCCAAAAGCTCCTCCTTCAATAAAACCTGTTCCGTTGTTTACTTCCGTTACTTTGTTTTTAAGGAAAGTAACGTTGTAACCTACGCTGAAAGAAAATGCATCTGAGAATTTATCTTTATAATCGATCGCAAATTCGAAACCTGAGTTTTTAACCGTTCCTGCGTTTAATGTTGGTGCGCTTGCTCCTGGTGCGCCTGTACCGTTAATCCCTGAAACTGGAATATTTGGGATTAATAAATCTTTTCTGGTATCGATAAAGTAATCGGCTACAACAGAAACTTTATCACTTAATAATTTTAAGTCAAGACCAACGTCAAATTTCTGTGCTTCTTCCCATTTTAAATCTGGGTTAGGTACTTGCCCAGTTGCTGTTCCATTTACTAAAGATCCGTCGAAAACATATGTTGCTTCTCCAGATAATAATCCTAGGTAACCGTAATTTGGAATCTGGTCGTTTCCTAATGTTCCGTAACTAGCTCTGAATTTTAAGAAGTTGATGAATTTTGGCTGTCCGAAGAAATTTTCATCAGATACTACCCAACCTGCGGTGAAAGAAGGGAAATATCCAACTTTGTTTCCGGGACCGAATTTCGTAGAAGAATCACGTCTTAACATTGCAGAAAGTAAATATCTTCCTTTATAATCGTACTGAAGTCTTCCAAAATAAGAAAGTCTTCTTTGATCGTAGATGTAAGAGCTATTTGTTAGGGTTTCAGAAATTCCTTTTGTTAAAGAAATATCAGCATAATCCCATGAATTGTTTGGAACATCAAAACCTGTAGCATACAAACCGTTACCCCATTCTTTGAAGATAGTTGTACCAACAGTTCCTACTAAATTATGGCTGTCTGCAATTTTTGTTGAATATGTTCCGAAAAGGTCAAATGAATAGTTATTGTCATTTACAGCTCCTTGAGTAACAGAACTTCTTTGTACGTCAAATACTTTTCCGCCGTAGCTGATTTGTTTTCCGAAAGTTTTTGATTCGCTGTTCGAAGTATTGAAACCAATCGATCCTGATAATGTGAATCCTTTGAAGATTTTATAATCAAGACCAAAGTTTCCGTTCAGTTTTTTATAGTTGTAATCATTATACGTATTCGCAATTTGTGCCAATGGGTTAATGATTTCAGTTCCTAAACCTGTTGTACTTGGCACTAAAGTGTAGGTTCCGTCAGCATTATACGGTTTTAAAGTTGCTGGAACGTTTAATGCATTAAAAAGTACAGATCCTAAACCATTTTCATTTAATGTATTTCTGGTAAAATAGGTATAAATTACGTTAGTCTTTAATTTGATTTTATCGCTTAAATCAGCTCCAAGGGCAATTCTGGCAGTGTTTCTTAAAAACCCAGATTTATCTCCGCCTACAATACCTTCTTGATCTAAGTGCGAACCACTCACAGAATAGGTAAGTTTGTCAGAACCTCCAGAGATATTTAAGTCGTTGCTAATAATTGGTGCATTTTGAAAAACTTCATCCTGCCAATCTGTACCTTTTCCTAATCCGCTTACATTTGGATACGGAATTGGTCTTCCACCATTTGCGTAGCTTTCATTTAATAGTAAAGCATATTCTGTAGCGTTTAAAGTAGGCAGTTTTCTTGAAGTCTGCTGAAAACCTGTATAGCTGTTAAAAGACACTCTGGTTTTAGAGTTCTTTTTTCCTGTTTTGGTTGTAACCAAAATAATACCGTTTGCTCCAATAGTTCCGTAAATCGCAGCCTGGGCATCTTTTAAAACGGTAATCGTTTCAATATCACTTGGGTTTAATAGTCCTAAATCTCCAACATATCCATCAATAATCACAGTCGGTCTGTTTTCACCATTCGTAGCTATACCACGTATACGAATATCAAGAGGTGCACCCGGAGCACCAGACTGCGTTGTTACGTTAACACCCGAAATAGTTCCTTGTAATGCCTGTTCGATTCTTGCTGGTTTCAAAACATCGATAGTCTTACTGTCTAATACAGAGACGGCTCCAGTAACTTCTCTTTTCTTTTGGCTACCGTAACCAATTACAACGACTTCATCTAATGATTTTGCATCGTCACTCATTTTTACAGTCATTTTGGGTCCTGAAACCAGAACTTCTTGAGTTCTGTATCCTATATAACTGAAAACAATTGAAGTTCCTTTTGGAACATCCGTTAGTTTAAAAGATCCGTCGAAGTCCGTGGTTGTACTTTTGGACGAATTTTTAACTTTTACATTTACGCCTGGTAATGATAATCCTGAGGCATCTAATACCGTTCCTGATACATCTTGATTCTGCGAGAATACAAAACCTGTGCACAGTAACAGTACTGTTAGTAATAATCTAGATTTCATAATTAGTTAGTTTTTATTGAAAGCTAAAATTATTTGTTCCGTTTATGAAAACGATAAAATTAACCTCAACAAAAAACATACATCATAAAAAAAACCAGTACAAAATCAGGATATAACAAAAAACACCGCTATTTAACTATATATTAGGAATGTTAATTTCTTTAACGTTTAAGGTTAAATTTCCAAACAAAAGCTTAATGTTGTGGTAATGTATAGTTTTTTTGAGCCTATTTTTGAATTCCTATACAGATAGGATATACTCTACTAAACCGTTTTCGTGCTGCAAATCCATCTTTTTTCGCAATCGGTATCGTTTTATTTCAACACTGCGGACAGAGATATTAAATAGTGGAGCAATTTCTTTTGAAGACAGATTTAATCGGAGATAAGCACATAAACGAAGATCGTTTGGCGTAAGGGCGGGATGCATCTGTTTAATACGTTTTAAGAAATCTTTATCGGCATTATCAAAAGCTTCTTTAAAAACATTCCAAGAATCTTCTTCTGTAATATTTTTATTGATGGTACTAATAACAGATTTAATGTTTGAACTGTCATTTTGAGCTGTTTTCTTTAAATCTTCCTTAATAAATGCCAATAATTCGTTTTTACTATTCAAACTCATTGTCGAAACTGCCAGTTCGCGATTTTTGTTATCAACATCTTGAGAAAGCTGTTCGTTGCGAAGTTTCATCAATCGCTGCTCGTTTTCAAGTTCCTGAATTTCTAATAAAAGGTTGTTTTCTTCAATTAGCTTTTCTTTTTGCTTCTGATAATAGTTTCGATAGGCTTTATTAATGAAATAACCAATGGCAACTGCTAAAAGAAAATATACAAACAAAGCAAAATTTGTTCTGTACCACGGTTTTAAAACTTCGAAATTATAAACTGCTATATTCGGCAGAATGGTATTGGCGTATTTTGCTCGTACTTTAAAAGTATATTTCCCTGGCGGAAGATTTTTAAAATTCGCTGTTGCTTTGGTACTCCACTCGCTCCATTCGTTCTGGAAGCCTTCTAATAAATATTGGTACTCAGAATTGATGTATTTGTTGTATTCTGGAACAGTATAATTGAGCGTAATGTTATTTTCGTTGGAATGGAAACTGCCTTCATGATATATCGCCGCATTATTAAACGTTTCGTTTTGCTTGTTTGTCGTAATGTCTGTAATTAAAACATTGTAATTTTTAAAGCTCAGATCATCTATATTTAGGGTATAATAACCATCTGTTGTTCCTATTAAATAGGTTGATTTCGAAATCTGCGTAATGTTTTCATATCCAAGCATCGAATTGGTCAAAGAAGACGGAATTGGAATTATATTTTGTTTCAGCTGATTGCTGAGTTTACTGGCAGAGAAATAATGAATGTAATTTTTAGAAAACAACCAGATCTTATTCGAATTGTCTACAATTAATTTTCCTGACGTATATTCATCTTTTTCAAAAATAGAACTCAAAAGGCTGTCTTTTTCAAATAATCTTGTTTTAGGATTTAATTTGAAAATCCCGCCTTTATAAGCGTAATAAATATGATTATTAAAAGTAGTTAAACTGGCGCTCTGTCCTTTCTCTGGATTTTTATAGGCATAAAAACCATTTGTTTTCGAAAATGACGCATCTGGTTTTAGTCTAAAAATCCCTTTATATTCATGGCTCACATATATTTCAAGATTTTTAGTGATTTCAAAATAGCGTGACGAATAATCAAACCCATGAATTTTATTTTTGAAAACCCACTGATTATTGATTTTTTCTAAAACAGAAAGTCCAAAATAATTCCCTTGAAGAAGCAAATTAGGATGATTGGGAACCGATTCGAATTTCCAGCTTCCGGAAGCAGAAAATATAGGTCTTGCGGTATCATTTGAAACGATGAAAGTTCCAGAATCATGTCCGCAGAAAAGCGTATTATCATATTTAAAAAGTGACCAGACTTGACCTTTTGTTCCGCTAATAAATTTGAAATCAGAATTGCTTTCTGTGGGTTTACAAAACAATCCTTGATTGGTTCCTATATACAGCATTCCGTTATAAACAGCCGATGCATATACAGTTCCTAAAGCTCCTGTATCATCAGTAAAACTGTGCACAGGAGATTGAACATTAATGCAGTTTATTCCGTTATCTAAACCAATCCATAAATTTTGATCTCGGTCTTCAAAAAGTGACAGAGCGGTATTGTTGCTTAATCCTTTTCGCTGCGAAAGATGATATCGCAGTTTCCCTTTATCGGTTAAAATAAAAACTCCGTTTGAAACAGTTCCCAAAGCAAAACTACCGTCTTTTAAACGCTGGCTGCTGTACACAAAATCTGATTTTAGTTCCGAATCAATATCGGTTACAATTCTCGTAAGCGAATTTCCAACAAGTTTATAAATCCCGTCTAACTGAGTTTGAAGAAGTAATCCTTCATCGGTTGTAAACACATTTGCGATGGTAAACTTTTTAAGAATAGGATGATCTGAAACCAACTTAGCCTCTCCGCTTTCGATTTCAAAAAGTCCTTCTTTCATGGTTTGAAAATAAATCGCATTTTTCTGCGAAAAAGATTTTACAACGCCATTTCGCGGTGCGACTATCTTAAACTTTTTCGTTTTGGTATCGTAAATATAAATTCGGTTAAGCGACTGAAATAAAATCCATTGATCGTATTTTAAGATATTCCAAAACTGTTCATCGTCTAGAATTTTGTTTTTTATACTGTCGCTCAGCGAAGTATATTTTAGTTTTCCGTTGGCATTTCGAGTCCAATATCCAAAATTCATATAACTTCCTGTATACACCTTATTTCCAATCACTTTCACGGAACGAATAATAGTTTCATTAGGTCCTGGATATAATTGCCAGCTGGTTCCGTTGTATTCCAGAAGACCGTCATTATTGGCGAAATACAAATAATTCTTATCATCCTGCGAAATCATCCAGTTTTGGTTTCCTGCACCATAAACAGAGGAAGAATATTTAATAATAGGCGGGAATTCCTGCGCAAAAAGCATGAAATTCATTAAAAACAATAAGGCAGAAAGTTTCGTTTTCAAATTTGGAAGTGGTATTAAATAGTAATAAAACAGTCCTAAAATAACGCATTTTATATTGAAACAATAACATTTTTAGTAAAAAAGTGTATTTGCAAATTGGATCGGGCTAAACCCATAATGTTAAGATTTGGAACAATATCCATAACAGAACTCTGTTCAAAATTGATTACTTTTGTGAAAATTGACTTTTTTTATGCAGAGTGATCTTTCTAAATTAGACCCAAAACAAAATATTATAATAAAAGGAGCGCAGGTACATAATTTAAAAAATGTAGATGTGGCTATTCCCCGTAATAAATTGGTTGTTATTACAGGGCTTTCAGGATCAGGAAAATCAAGTCTAGCGTTTGATACGCTTTACGCTGAAGGACAACGTCGTTATGTAGAAAGTTTATCGTCGTATGCCCGTCAGTTTTTAGGACGTTTAGACAAGCCAAAGGTTGAATATATCAAAGGTATTGCGCCGGCTATTGCTATTGAGCAAAAGGTAAATACAACCAATGCACGTTCAACTGTAGGAACTTCTACCGAGATTTACGATTATATGAAACTTTTGTACGCCAGAATTGGCCGTACGTATTCACCAATTTCTGGTCAGGAAGTCAAAAAAAATACCGTTACTGATGTTATTGCCGATGTAAAAACATTGGAACTTGACAGCAAATGGCTTCTCCTAGCTCCTATTCATCTTGAAGAAGGACGACAGCTAGAAGACAAATTAAAAATACTTTTGCAGCAAGGTTTTGCCCGTATTCTGGTGGATAAAGAAATGATGCGTCTGGATGAATTTTCATCGGATAACATGCACAATCTGGACAATAAAGATATTTTACTCATCATTGACCGTATCGTAGTTAAAGAGGAAGAAGAATTCTATAATCGTCTTGCCGATGCTGTGCAAACGGCTTTTTTTGAAGGAAAAGGAATTTGTTATTTGCAGGAAGTAGGTTCAGATAAAAGATTTTCTTATTCTAATAATTTCGAATTGGATGGCATCACGTTCCTGGAACCAAATGTTCATTTGTTCAGTTTTAATAATCCTTACGGAGCTTGTCCGGTTTGTGAAGGATACGGAAATATTATCGGAATTGATGCTGATTTAGTGGTTCCAAATACTTCTTTATCTGTATTCGAAAGTGCTATTTATCCATGGCGCGGTGACAGCATGAGCTGGTACAAAGACGAATTGGTCAAACATGCTTATAAATTCGATTTCCCAATTCATAAACCTTATTTTGAACTTACAGAAGATCAAAAAGATATAATCTGGACTGGAAATAAGTATTTTCAAGGCTTAAATGATTTCTTTAGAGAACTTGAAGAGAAAAATTATAAAATTCAGAATAGAGTAATGCTTTCGCGCTATCGCGGAAAAACCAAATGTCATGCCTGTCGCGGTAAACGTCTGCGTGAAGAAGCATCTTACGTAAAAATTGGAGGCAAAACGGTTTCTGATTTAGTAGATCTTCCAATAAGACATTTGGTAACTTTTTTCAAAAATTTAGAATTAAATCCGTACGAACAGCAAATCGCTAAACGTCTGATGGTTGAAATCAACAATCGTTTGTCATTTTTAACAGAAGTTGGTTTGGATTATCTTACCTTAAACCGAAATTCTTCTACGCTTTCTGGAGGAGAATCACAGCGTATTAATCTGGCAACTTCTTTAGGAAGTAGTTTAGTAGGATCGATGTATATTCTGGACGAACCAAGTATTGGTCTCCATCCAAAAGATTCTGAAAGACTGATTAAAGTATTGCTTTCGCTTCGTGATTTAGGAAACACGGTCATTGTGGTGGAACATGATGAAGATATCATGAAAGCCGCCGATATGATTATTGATATTGGTCCTGAAGCAGGAACATTTGGAGGAAAACTGGTCGCACAGGGAACTTATCCTGAGATTTTAAAATCAGATTCCCTTACTTCAAAATACTTAAACGGTGATTTAGAAATCAGCGTTCCAAAGAAAAGACGAAAATTCAAAAATCATATTGATATTATCGGTGCGAGAGAAAACAACTTGAAGAACATCAATGTTACTTTTCCTCTTGATGTTTTAACGGTAGTAACAGGTGTTTCTGGAAGTGGAAAAAGTACTTTGATTAAAAAGATCTTATTTCCCGCTATGCAGAAGAAACTTGAAAATGCAGCTGAAAAAGCAGGTCAGTTTACTGAATTATCGGGTTCTTTTTCCCAAATAAAACATATTGAATACGTAGACCAGAATCCGATTGGAAGAAGTTCCAGATCGAATCCTGTAACGTATATAAAAGCGTATGATGATATTCGTGATTTATATGCTAAAGAAAAACTATCGAAAATAAGAGGTTATCAGGCAAAACATTTCTCTTTTAATGTTGACGGCGGCCGATGCGAAACTTGTAAAGGAGAAGGAACGATAAACGTTGAAATGGTCTTTATGGCCGATGTTTCTCTGCCTTGCGAAACTTGTGGCGGAAAACGATTCAAAAAAGAGATTTTGGAGGTTACTTTTGATAATCAAAACATCAACGATATTCTAACCATGACTATTGATGATGCAATTGCATTTTTTGAGAAAAACAAACAATCTAAAATCACTCAGAAATTACAGCCATTACAAGATGTTGGTTTGGGATATGTGCAGTTAGGGCAGTCTTCTTCTACGCTTTCGGGTGGTGAAGCACAACGTATTAAACTGGCTTCTTTCCTTGTAAAAGGTGCAACCAAGGATAAAGCATTGTTTGTTTTTGATGAGCCTACAACGGGACTGCATTTCCACGATATTAAAAAACTTTTAGCTTCATTTGATGCTTTAATCGAAAAAGGTCATTCTATAATTGTTATCGAACATAATCTCGATTTAATTAAATGTGCCGACTGGATTATCGATTTAGGCCCTGAAGGCGGAGAAAATGGCGGTCATTTATTGGCTGAAGGAACTCCTGAAGAAGTAGCAAAAATAAAAGAATCTGTTACTGGAATTTATTTGAACGATAAATTATAAATTCAATTCATAAAAAAAGCCCTGAATATAAATTCAGGGCTTTTAATTTTCAATCTTTTTTTATGCTACTAAACATCTTTCCTCAAAAGGGAAACCATCTTCGTCAATAGCTACTAAAACCTTTTTCTGTTTCGAAGCCTCGAAAGTAAGATACAGCCATGCGAATGACCATAATCCGAGGGTTAAACAAAAAATAATGAAATTTAGACCGTGGTTAACTACTTTTCCTCCTTTAGAAAGAACAGCAAAAAGTAATTCATCATTTCTCTCTTCTAATGTAAATCCATTATCAACTTTGTTAGAGATCATATTGGAAAACACCTGTACACTTTGTTCCTGGCTAAGCGGATTGCTTTTCATAATCATTTGTTTGAGTTTGTCTGCATGTGATACTCTTAAATTTTAACATTTAAGTATAAGAACTTGATTTTCAATTTTAAACACTTCTGTTACGATTTTATTGTGTTTTGCAAATGTTTTTTTACCTAAAACAATAAATGGTGTTTAAAAAATCAATTAAAGTTAATTTTTAAAAATCAGATTACAAAGAAAAAACTTCTAAATTTTAAGATTACTTTTACATTTTTAATATGTAATAAAAAAGTCTATCTCTTTTTAATGATATCAAAAAAGAATGGTTAAAAAATTTTAAAATTGAATTTTATACTTTTAAAATTATATTTTAATACCAATCTTTCTTAAGATAGTATCGATCACTTTATTAATATCTGGAGAAATATTAAAGCGGTAGTTTAAGTAAACATATAAAATAGTTACCAAAATAGATTTTAAAGCGATGCTAATTAGCTGGTAAAATGGGAATTCCCAAAAGTAAAAAACCAAAAATAACGCAAATGTCAAAATCATTGAAGAAATCGTTTCTTTTGTAAACGGATACAAATGAAGCTTTTTAACCACAAAGAGAAGTTTTGCCAAACTATATAGAGTAATAGACAATAAGGTCGCAAACGCAGAACCAAATATTCCAAAAATTGGAATAAAAATCATATTGAGAATAACAGTTAAAACAACCAGCATCAATCCTAAATACAATACCATTCTATAATATTTGGTATTGAATATAATGGCATTGTTATTTCCTAAAATAAGATCGAAATATTTAGATAAACCAATCATAAATACTACCGCAATACCACCGCTGTATTCTTTGGGAACCAATTCGTATAATTGATTAATGTTCACAAAAATACAAAGCATTACAAATCCACCGACAATTTGAAGGTTAATTGAAGTCTTTTTATAAAGTCGGTTCAATTCATCGTGTTTGTTCTCATGCATTAATTTTGCTGTAATCGGATATACGATTTGATGCATTGCCCTGCTTGGAACAGAAATCACTAAAGCAATATACGTTGCTACTGAATAATAGGCAATGTTTTCAATTTTCATGTATTGATTCAGCATCAATTTATCACCATCCAAAAGCAAATTTGCCACACTTCCTGATAGAATAATGTAAAAAGTATATTCCATTACCGCTTTCACATTTTCAGGAATAGTAATCTGGAAATTAGGTTTCTTAATGTAAAATGCATAAAACATCGTTACCAAAAAAGCCATAAAATAAATGGCTGCAGTAACATACACAAATTGTACTAGAGTAATCCAGTTAAAATACAAGCCAACTAAAGCAATTGTTGAAAGCAATCGCAATCCAACTTCTTTAATAAAATTACCAAAAACAGAATGCATATGAACTCTTGCCCAAGCATAGAAAATCTCAAAATAAGCCATGCAAATCCCAATAAAAGGAATTAAAAGCATGAATTCTCTAACAACTGGGTTTTCTTTTGAAACAAAATCCGTAATATCATCATAAAAGAAAATCCCAATTAGCCCCAGCGGAATACACATTAAAACAGGAAATAAGGCGGTAAATGATAGAAACTGTTCCCTCTCCTCCTCTGTTTCATATTGCGAATAGAACTTTACGAGCGTATTCTGCATGCCAATCGCAAACAATGGCATAATTACGTTTGCCGCAGAAGTTATATAATTTGTTAGTGCGTAATAAGTTGCCCCAAGAAAAACGGGATAGAGATATAGTGTATTTATGGCTCCAATAGCAAAACCAACGTATGTAATTATAGTGTTTTTAAAAGACTGGTTTAAGACAATACCCATTTTTGATATTAAAAATTGTTGAATTCAGATTGTTGATTATTCTTTAATCAATTGTGCTAGTTGTTTTGTTAGGTTTTTTCTTGAATATTGTTGTAAACCAACACCATGGGCTTGTAAATTTCCTTCTAAAAATTGATTATAAAAGTCCAAAATTACACTTTTTAATTTCGTTTTTTCTGAATAATCAAAAAATACACCTGTATTCGTTTCAGTTATAATATCGGCAAAGTCAGAACCGTTAGGACCAATTGCCACTATGGGACGATTTGAGACCATGTACTCAAACAATTTCCCCGGAATAATGCTTTTAGTGTCTTCAGAATTAATTTCGATTAAAAGCAATACTTGAGATTTTCTTTGATGCGCAATAGCTTCGTTATGCGAAACATAACCTAAAAGATTCAAATAATTATTCAATTTAAATTCTGAAATAGAATCCAAAACTTCCTGACTCACAGCACCAATTAATTTGATTTCTAAATGGGTTTTGAAATCGGGAATTTCATTTAGCAGTTCAACCAGACATTCCCATAAAAATTTAGGATTTCTGTCTGATAAAAATGATCCGATATGTGCCAAAGTAAACTTAGAATCTAATGGCTCTTTGTCTACATTTTCAATATCGTAACCATTTGTAATTACTGAAATGGGTTTATCAGTTATAGCCTGAAATTCTGCTTTTGTAGTTTTACTTGTTACAATAACAGTATCGGCGGAATTCAGTACTTTATGTTCTAATTTTTTGTGTTTTTTATCGGCATAAGATGAAAGACGTAATGCTTTATGATAACCAATTGTAGTCCAAGGATCGCGGAAATCAGCAAACCATTTTACATTTAATTTCTCTTTTAATTCCAATCCAATTAAATGCAGACTGTGCGGCGGACCAGAAGTTACAATCGTATCAATATTGTTTTCTTGAATGTACTTTTCAAGATAAGAAACAGAAGGTTTTACCCAAAAAACACGAGCATCTGGAATAAATAAATTACCACGAACCCAAAGAAACAGTTTGTCAAGAAAGGTTTGTTTTTTCTTATGAGGGAAAATCCCTGAGCTGATTTTCTTGGTTTTATTTTTAGAAAATACAGAAGCCAATTGATATGGCTCCCATATTTTGTTTTTAAGAATAATAACTTTATCTGATATTTCGCTTACCAATCCTTCATCCACAATTGGATAAGTTGGATTTTCAGGAATATATACAATGGGCTGAACATTAAATTCAGGAAGGTATTTTACAAATTTCAGCCAGCGCTGTACCCCTGGTCCTCCAGCAGGCGGAAAGTAATAGGTAATTATTAAAAGCTTTTTTTGTTCCAATGAAAATCGTTATTATTTTAAAATGTAAACTAATTACTGAGGCTGTTTACTAAATTTCTTTCTTTCAAAATAAACACCTCCAATTAAAAGTATGAACATTCCAACTGAACTTGCTAATACAATTGTTCCTCCCGTTTTGATTACCTGAGGCTCAAATTTAAACTCAATGGTATGTTTTCCTCCCGGAATTTCCATTGCTCTTAAAACATAATCAACAGGGAAATGATCTGTTAATTGACCGTCGATATAAGCATTCCATCCATTTTTATAATAAATCTCAGAGAAAACCGCTAAACCATCTTTACCATTATTTGATTGATATTTGATGTAATTCGGTTTGTACTGTACTACTTTTATTGTTCCAGTAGTATCCCATTGTTTTTTCATACGGGCATTTCTGAATTTCCCTTCGTGTTCACGAACGTTAAAAACAGCTACTTCTTTCGTATCAATATGATCCAAAGCTTTCATCACATCGTCTGGTTTGTTTACCAGTTTTACGTTGCTTACAAACCATGCATTTCCGTTAGCATCAGGATTAATCGTTGGGATTTCCTTTCCTTCTTTATCAGTCTGAATAACATACTTCACATTTAGCATGTTAAGGATCTCCAAATTGTTTTTCGCAATCTGGTAATCAAATAACTGCTGCATTCTTCTAGGTTTTGCAGCATGATAACCTCCAATTGAATGGTGGAAATAAGAAGCTCTTGCGCTAGACATATTTCCATTTAATTCAAAAACTCTATAATGTGTTGTGTCTTGTAAAATTTGAGCATCGGCAGCTGTTTCCTGAAAAGGAGCAGCGATTTGAACCGGACTTACAAAATCTTTAGCCGAAACGTATTTTTTATCTACAAAAAACAGATCAAAAATCATAAACAGTGCAATAAAGACTAAAGTTGTAGTTTGTGATAGTTTGTTTTTGATAAACATCCATAAAATACCAAAAATCACTACTATAAAGAATCCTGAACGCAATAAATCGGCAGAATATAAAGATCTTCTGTCTTCTTTAAGAGCATCGATAAATTCCGCACCATAATTTTGTACATAAAAATTATCACTGCTGCCTGAGAAATGGAAAAAGTTTTTCGCAATAAATAAAATTACAATCACACCTAAACCAAAAACTCCTGTCTGCACTAAAGCTTTCTGCTGTAATTTAGGTTCGTCTTTTGCTTTAAAAAAGGATTGGATTCCCATCACAGCCAGTACTGGAAAACACAATTCTAAAATTACCTGAATAGAAGATACTGCTCTGAATTTATCGTACATTGGAACGTAATCGATAAAAAAGTCCGTTAGTAATGAAAAGTTTTTCCCCCACGAAAGCACCAACGAAACTAAAGCACCTGCAAGGAATACATATTTTATTCTTCTGTTATCGATAAATAATGCCAAAACAGCTAAAAAGAATACTACTATACCAATATATGCAGGAGCAGCAACAATAGGCTGATCTCCCCAATAAGTCGGCATTGCTGAAGCGTAATTCAACGCATCTGATTCTGAAGCCCCTTTTTCAAGGAAAAAAGAATACATTCTACTATCTGGGCCTAAATTTTCGTGATTAGAACCTCCAAAAAGTCTTGGAGCTATCAAGTTGAAACTCTCAGCAATTCCGTAACTGTATTCTGTGATATATTCACGGCTCAAAGCATTCTCATTTTCCTTTTTTGTCCCATCAGGATTATAAGTCAATTCACTGTTACTACGGGTACTAAATTTAGCATATTCGCTTGTTGCTAATAAGTTTGTGGCATTGGAGCCAATTGCAAAAATTCCGGCTACAGCCAGCGTTCCAATGGCTATTAAAAGCGGTTTGTATTCTTTGTTTTTTATAAAAGTAAAAGCAAAATAACCTGAAAGAATCAATAAGAAAATCAGTAAATAATACGTCATCTGAAAGTGATTGGCATTAATTTCTAATGCAACTGCAAACATGGTGAGCAGTCCTCCCCAAATGTATTTTTTCTGAAAGACAAGTATAAAGCCGGCAATTACCAAAGGCATATAAGCAATAGCATGTGCTTTTGCATTGTGACCTACTCCCAAAATAATGATTAAATAGGTAGAGAAACCAAACGCAACAGCTCCAATAAACGCTTTTAACGGATCTGTTTTTAAAACCAAAAGTAGTCCGTAAAAACCGAAAAAGTATAAGAAAAGATAATCCGCAGGACGAGGAAGGAAACGTAAAGCATCATCAATTTTACCCACAAAATCGTATGGATAATTAGCCCCTAACTGGTAAGTCGGCATTCCGCCAAAAGCAGAATTTGTCCAATACGGCTCTGTATGTTCAGCAGCTCTAAAATCATTTTGCTCTTTGGCCATTCCGGTGTATTGAGCAATATCTGACTGGAAAATTTGTTTTCCCTGCAGAACCGGATAAAAATAAATTAATGAAACGAGAATAAAGCCCAGAATTACAAGGGCGTGCGGATAGAACTTATTTACTATTTTCAATTTTGGCTGGTTTGGTTAATGATGAATCCTGTTTATTAAGGATACAAACTTAATCTATTTCTTCGTAATCGACGTACTCTCCCACCTTTTTGGTTTCGCGCGGGTTTTTGGCATTTGCAGTATTAATAATTATTTCGTCATTATTATTAGTATTGTTCTGCCATGTATTGCCTTGAGAGTATTGTTGATATTGCTGCTGCTGTCTTTGAAAATTTTCTGATGCATTCTCTACAGCCTTTTTAACCAATATTGGAAAAAAGATTCTAGCTAAAAATTTAAAAATATAATAAAAGGCTATAATGCCAATAATAAATCTTAATCCTGTCATTGATGCTTCTTGCATAATCATAATCAATAATTTTTTTCAAAATTAATAAATCCGTTGTTTAAAATTAAAATAACAATCTTAAATAAATAATAAAATATGTACATTTGAAATGCGTTATTATATTTTTAATCCCCAAATTATTATGTTGAAAATTAAAAATTTACTCTTTGCACCACTTTTACTTTTACCTCAATTCTTTTTCGCACAATACACTGATGTGATTAATTCTAATCGTCCAGGCGAGACAATGTCGGCTTATGCAGTTGGAAAATCAGTTATTCAGGGCGAAATTGGTGTTTATGGTATTAAAGAAAAACACGATTTGTTAAATTATGACGCAAGCGGTTTTGGTACCGATTTAAGCATTAGATACGGTGCTTTTTTAGAAAAATTAGAATTTATTCTTGATTTGCAGTATCAAATGGAAAACTTTGACACACCCTATACCAGTTATAAAAAAAATAATTTCAGACAAACCGTTTTAGGAGCTAAGTATTTAATTTACGATCCTTATAAAAATCCAAGTAAAGAAGCTAATATTTACAGTTACAGAGCTAATCACAGCTTTAAATGGCGTGAATTAATCCCAGCTGTTTCTATATTTGCAGGAGCAAATTTTGTGGGTGCTGATAATCCGTATTACTTTTCACCCGATGGTGCCATTTCACCTAAAGTGGCCTTAGTAACCCAAAATTTATTTGGAGGCGGAAGATGGGTTTTTGTAACCAATATTATTGCAGATTACATCGGAACAGATTATCCAAGTTATGGTTACATCTTGACTTTAACACACGGGTTTAATTCAAAATGGTCTGGTTTTGTAGAAAATCAAGGATATAAAAGTGATTTTTACAGCGATGCTATTGTTCGTGGAGGAGCTGCTTATCTATTATCCCCAAATATGCAGGTTGATGCATCTATAAGTACCAATTTTAAAAACACACCATCGATTTTGTATGGCGGAGTTGGGTTTTCATGGAGATATGATCAATGGTATAAAAATAAACAAGACGAAAATAAAGCCAGAGACAGAGCTAAAAAGAATCCAGATAATGAAAAAGCGATAGATTATCAGGAAAAAGAAAGAAAACGTAAGGCAAAATACGAATAACATTCATTAACAAACTCTAAATAAGAGACTTAATCAATCTTAAATGATTACAATTACAGAAGCCAAAACCAAAAAAGAATTAACGGAATACATCAAGTTTCCTTTTTCATTATACAAAGACAGTCCATATTGGGTACCGCCTATTATTGCTGATGAATTAGAATCATTTGATAAAACCAAAAATCCTGTTTTTGACAATGCAGAAGCATACTTCTATCTGGCTTACCGAAACAATGAAATTGTGGGCAGAATTACAGCCATTATCAATTGGTCTGAGGTTAATAATCAACACAAGAGAAAAGTCCGTTTTGGGTGGTTTGATGTTATTGATGATATCGAAGTAACAAAAGCACTTCTGGAAAAAGTTTTTGAATTAGGCCGAAAACACAATTTAGAACATGTAGAAGGCCCTATGGGATTCTCAAATCTAGACAAAGTGGGTTTATTAACCGAAGGTTACGATCAAGTAGGAACCATGATTACTTGGTACAATCATGCTTATTATGTAACTCATTTAGAGCAATTGGGTTTTCAGGTAGAAAAACAATATATCGAAAGTATCTTTCCTTTCTCAAATGTAAAACCAGAATTCTTTCAAAAAGCTCAAGCATTAATCAAAAAGCGTTATGGATTAAAACCGCTTAATTTCACCAAAACAAAAGACATAATGCCTCACGTAGACAAGATGTTTGACTTGTTTAATGAAACGTATGCCAAACTAGCGTCGTTTGTTGCTATTTCTGACATTCAAAAGGAATATTTTAAAAAGAAATACATCAGCTTTATCAACCCAGAATACATCAAATTTGTTCTCGACGAAAATGATAATCTTGTAGCTTTCAGCATTGTAATGCCAAGCTTTACCGAAGCATTGCAAAAAATAAGAGGAAAATTGTTCCCTTTTGGATTTCTTCAATTATTAAAAGCGAAAAAACACAGTAAAGATGTTGTTTTCTATCTTATCGGAATTCATCCAGAGTATCAGAACAAAGGTGTAACAGCCATCATTTTTGATGAATACTATAAAACGTTTTCAGAAAAAGGAATTAAAAACTGCATTAGAACTCCTGAATTATTAGAGAATAATGCCATCCATTTGTTGTGGAAAAACTTTGACCCAAAGATCCACTGCCAAAGAAAAACGTATTTGAAAAATCTTTAATTTTAGTAATCACTTAAACTAAACTGTTACTAAAAATAAAAAAATCCATTCGCCCCCAAACGAATGGATTTTTCATTTTCATAAACACTTTATTACTCTACTTTACAATCTACTTTTACTAAAGTATTTTTTTGATCAAATTTTATCTGTTTTCTATCTTTAAAAGAAACTTTATCATTTGCTGTTACTACTTCTCCGTAGCCTTCAATTAGAGTTCCGTCTTTTTGAAGAAAAATTACTTCTCTTACAGATGAAACTCCTTCAGAACTAAACGTATAATCGGCAATTAAAGTATCACCTTTCATGTTTCCAATCAAAGTTCCTTCGTTTTTATCTTTTCCTACTAAATCATATCTTAATTTCCCATTTACTTCCTGATGAGAATTTACATTAAAGCTCATTGCGATTACATTTCCTTTTGAACTCCATTCATAACATTGATCTCCAGCTGGTTCTACAATTTCAGCTTCTTTTGGTGGACTTGGTGTAATTTGTACGGGTTCTGTAGTGGTAATTTCTTTTTTACAAGAAACAAGAACTGTCACAATAAGACTCGATATTGCTAATACTTTTTTCATAACTCTTTATTTTTATTTTGTTGATTATGACATAAAGTTACCCCAAATAAAAAAAAATCCATTCGCATAACAAATGGATTTTTTACATAATTCCCACTTTCAGGAATATAATTTTATAAGTGATTACGAAACATCAACTGTAGTACGTTCAGCAATTTCTTTATAAGTTCCGTTAGTCAGTTTTTCACGAATTGCTTCAAAAGCTGTCAAAGTTTCTTCGATATCTGCTAAAGTATGAGAAGCCGTAGGAATCATTCTCAATAGGATAATTCCTTTTGGAATAACTGGATATACCACGATAGAAAGGAAAATACCGTAATTTTCTCTTAAATCGTTAACCATTACCATTGCTTCTGGAATACTTCCTTCTAAGTAAACTGGTGTAATACAAGTATTTGTATCACCAATGTTAAATCCTTTTTCTTTAAGACCGTTTTGTAACGCATTTACGTTTTCCCAAAGTTTGTCTTTAATTGAAGAAGAATTACGTAATAACTCTAAACGTTTTAATGAACCAATTGTCTGGATCATTGGCAATGCTTTAGCAAACATTTGAGAACGTAAGTTGTATTTTAAGTAATCGATAACTGTTTTATCCGCTGCTACGAAAGCACCAATATTAGCCATAGATTTTGCAAAAGTAGAGAAGTAAACATCAATATCGTCTTGAACTCCCTGCTCCTCACCTGCTCCGGCACCTGTTTTTCCAAGTGTACCAAAACCGTGTGCATCATCAACTAATAATCTAAAGTTGTATTTTTTCTTTAATGCAGCGATTTCTTTTAATTTACCCTGCTGACCACGCATTCCAAAAACACCTTCAGTAATAAATAAAATACCTCCTCCTGTTTCTTCAGCCATTTTAGTAGCACGCTGCAGGTTTTTTTCCATACTTTCAAGATCATTGTGTTTGTACGTAAAACGTTTACCCATGTGTAAACGAACACCATCAATGATACAAGCATGTGAATCAACATCATATACAATGATGTCGTTTTTTGTTACCAAAGCATCAATAATAGAAACCATTCCTTGGTAACCGAAATTTAATAAATAAGCAGATTCTTTCATTACAAAAGAAGCAAGCTCATTCTCTAATTGCTCATGATAAGTAGTGTGTCCAGACATCATACGAGCTCCCATAGGATATGCCGCACCAAACTGAATTGCCGCTTCTGTATCTGCTTTACGAACTTCTGGATGATTAGCTAAACCTAAATAATCATTTAAACTCCAATTTAAAATATTCTTTCCGTGAAATTGCATTCTAGGCCCCAGCTCACCTTCCAACTTCGGGAAAACATAATAACCTTCTGCTTGAGAAGCCCATTTTCCCAATGGTCCTTTATTTTCCTGAATTCTTTCGAATAAATCTTTTACCATAATATAGTGTAGTAGTTTTTTTTACTTTAATCAGCGAGCAAAAATAATCATTATTATTCTAAAATTCAGAACCTCATTTATTTTTATTGAAAAATATTCAAAAGATCCTCTCAAACTGCACTTAACTCTTAAGGATACTATACTAATTGCAATTTAAATCAATATTCTGGAGACAAGTATGATTTTTATCATAATAAAGGACAAAATAGTCTTTTACTTTTGATTCAAATTCAAACTTAAATAAAAACCAATGTATTATGAAAATTAGAAACAAATTCAAAATGAAGATGCATATTTTGGTGTGTTTATTCTCCATTCTTTTATTAGGAAGCTGTAAAAAAGATGAGGCTAAAAATTATGCCGATATAACAACGGAAGGCGAAATGCAAGCTGAACTTACCTCTCCACCACATGTACCAAAACCTATTGGCAACAGAGCAGCCATGAAACTAAAAGTGAGCATGGAAATCAAAGAACAAGAAGGTACAATGACTGATGGTGTAAAATATACGTATTGGACCTTTGGCGGTTCTGTTCCGGGAAGCTTCATCAGAACACGTGTAGGTGATGAAGTAGAATTCCACTTAAAAAACCATCCAGACAATAAATTACCACATAATATCGATTTGCATGCTGTAACCGGCCCTGGTGGTGGAGCAACATCTTCTCTTGTGGCACCGGGACATGAAAAAGTATTTAGCTTTAAAGTTCTAAATCCCGGACTGTATGTATATCACTGTGCAACAGCCCCTGTGGGAATGCACATTGCAAACGGTATGTATGGATTAATTTTGGTTGAACCAGAAGGCGGACTTCCTCCTGTAGACAAAGAATATTATGTAATGCAGGGCGATTTTTACACTCAAGGTGAATATGGAGCAAAAGGTCTTCAGCCATTTGACATGAATAAAGCCGTGAAAGAAACTCCTGATTATGTTGTATTTAATGGAAAAGTGGGTTCATTGACAAATGGAAATGAATTAACTGCTAAAGTAGGCGAAACAGTGCGTTTATTTGTTGGAAATGGCGGGCCAAATTTAGTTTCATCTTTCCACGTAATTGGAGAAATCTTTGACACAGTTCATATTGAAGGCGGAAGCACTATCAACAAAAATGTTCAAACGACCTTAATTCCTGCAGGTGGTTCAGCAATTGTAGATTTTAAAGTCGAAACTCCGGGAACTTTCATTTTGGTTGACCACTCTATTTTCAGAGCATTTAATAAAGGAGCTTTGGGAATGCTGAAAGTTGAAGGTAAAGAAAACAAAAGCATCTATTCTGGAACTATTCAAGAAGGTATTTATTTACCTGAAGGCGGAACAATCCAGAAAATGCCAGGAAATACAGCTGCAAAAGCTGAAACTCCTAAACGTACTGTTGAGGAAAAAGTAAAAATTGGTAAACAAATTTTTGGCACAACTTGTTTTGCCTGCCATCAATCTGAAGGACAAGGAATTCCAAGTACTTTCCCTCCTTTGGCAAAATCAGATTATTTAAATGCCGATTCTAAACGTGCTATTAAAACAATTCTGCATGGTTTAACCGGAGAGCTAACCGTTAATGGTAAAAAATACAACAACGTAATGCCAGCGCAGAATTTATCTGACGATGAAATCGCAAATGTACTGACTTACATTTATAGCAGCTGGGGAAATAACAAAACAGAAATTACACCTGAAATGGTAAAGGCTTTAAGATAAGGCAAAAAAATAAATGCGAAAATACATTTTCATACTTACAATTTTCTTTTTCTCTGTGTTTAATGTCATGAAGGCACAGGAAACAGAGATGGTTCTCATCAAAGAGGGATCTTTTGTCCCTCTTTATGGAGCCGTTTCCAAAAAGCCTGTTGTGGTAAAATCATTCTATATGGATGTTTACCCTGTCACAAATCGTGAATATTTAGAATTTGTCAAAAAGAATCCTTCTTACCAAAAATCTAAAATTAAAGGGATTTTTGCTGATAAAAGCTATTTGTCTTATTGGAAAACTGATTTTGATTTTGGTAATGCTAAACCAAATGCTCCAGTTACAAGTGTTTCTTGGTTTGCTGCCAAAAAGTATTGCGAATGCGAAGGAAAACGATTGGCAACAATGGATGAATGGGAATATGTAGCAATGGCCGATACCAAAAAAATCGATGCCAGAACCAAAAAAGAATTCAACGAATACATTTTGTCATGGTATGAGAAATCGAAAACCTATGAAAATGAAATTGGAAAAACTTTCAAAAATTATTGGGGAGTTTATGACATGCATGGTCTAGTCTGGGAATGGACATCTGACTTCAACAGCATTTTTTTATCTGGAGAATCTAGAAAAGATAAAAGCACCGACAAAAACCTTTTCTGCGGAAGCGGATCAGTAAATGCAACTGATTTAATGGATTATGCAGCTTTTATGCGTTACGCTTTTCGCGGAAGCTTAAAAGCACAATATTCAACCCGAAATCTTGGTTTTAGATGTGCCAGTACCACAAAACCAAAATTCTAATTTTAATCAATTACTAATGAAAAAAACTGTAATCGCTTTTGCTTTTTTATTCTCAATATTAGGTTGCAAAGAAGCCGATAAAAAAGAAATTAAAGCAGAAACTAAAAAAGAAATCAGCGATTTATCAATTTATAATCTGCCTTCAAAATGGACTACTCAAAACGGAAAAGATATAGAATTAAAAAGTCTTAGAGGGAATGTTTTGGTTATGGTAATGATTTATACGAGTTGCAAAGCAGCTTGCCCGAGGCTGGTAGCCGATATGCGCGACATCGAATCAAAACTTGATAAAAAGACCGAGCAGAACGTAAAACTTATTTTAGTCAGCATTGATCCCAAAACTGATACACCTGAAAGATTAAAAGCTTTCGCAATTGAAAACCACATGAATCAGGAACCATGGACTTTTCTTCGTTCATCTGAAGAAAATACTCGTGAATTTGCCGCTGTATTGGCCGTGAATTATAAACAAATTTCTCCTATCGATTTTTCACACTCAAATATTATTAGTGTTTTTAATCCTGAAGGAGAACTAATCTTTCAACAAGAAGGTTTAGGTGTCAATAATGAGAAAACAATTGAAGCAATAAATCAGGAAGCTGGGAAAATATAATTTTAAACACACAGAACATAGATTTTTCACACATAGTTATATGGAGGTGAAACAACCTTTAGGCATTTAAAAAATCAAATTTCATTACATAAATAGGTTGATTAGTCAGAAAACAAGAGGAGATTTTAGGAATGGATCGACTCTTGTTTTTTATTTAATAGGGTTAGAAAAGAAACTATTTCCAATCTTCAAAGAATCAAAATAGTACAGAACATCTAGCCTCAACACTCACTGCTTTAATTTAATTCCAACTAGATTCATCATTGCTGCCTCTATAAAATAAAATAATCCCTTTACTATAAAAAAGCTCCAAATTTTTTTTCAAAATTTGGAGCTTATACTATTTATTCAACAATTAATATACCTTTCATCATGGCAACGTGTCCAGGGAAAGAACATAAAAATGGATATTTTCCTTTTTTATCAATTGTAAATTCGATAGTGTCTTCTTCTCCACCGCCTAATAATTTAGTATGAGCAATAATTGAAGCTTTTTCCGATTCAGGAATGTAGTCCGTTGCTTTGGCATCGTTTGCTTTTAAAGCAAAAGCAGCTTGATCTGTTCCTTCTTGCAAAATTACTAAGTTGTGTCCCATTGCTTCTTTTGGAATTTTACCCACATGTTTCAACGTCAATTTGATTGGTTTTCCTGCAACTGCTTTCAACTCGTTTGTGCTAAACTGCATTTGGTCATTTCCTTCAATAACCAGTACGTTTTCTTCTGTTTTTGGAACTGTTGTTTCTGCAGTAGATTCATTTACTTCCACAGACTCTTCTGCAGGAGCGGTTTCCTTTTTACCACAAGAAGTTATCGCTAAAAATCCCATTAGGATTACTAGTGAAGTTTTAGTTTTTGCATTCATTTTAAGATATTTATTTAATATTAATTGTTTGTATTTATTGTTTTAAGGAAAAAACCACCTGATTTTACATCAGAAGCAAGTTGTTCCAAAGTGGTTTTGGTAAGCATATCAAGAAGAAGTTCTCTAATTTTTTTAAATTCATAATGAACCGGACAAGGATGTTCTTCTGAACATTCTTTTAGTCCAATACCACAGCCGCTGTAAATTTTATTTCCGTCAATGGCATCTACAATCTGAATTAGTTTTATGGATCTTGAAGCTTCGGGAGAGACTTCAAAACCACCACCCACTCCTTTTGCCGAATATATGATTCCACTTTTAGTTAAAATCTGCATAATCTTGGCCGTAAATGGTTCTGGAGAGTCAATTTCTTTTGCAACATCTTTTATACCGACTCTAATTCCTTTCGAAGATTTTGATGCAATAAAAATTGAAGCTCTGATTCCGTATTCGCACGCTTTTGAAAACATACATTTTTTTATTAATTCTCTACAAAAATATAGAGTCTTTACATAAAAGACAAATTTATCTTTAATTAATTTCTTAAAGAAAATCCTTATTTATAATGAAAATAATTAGTGTCGCAAAAATCACTTATTCGCTTATGATTTCACCTAAAAACCAATTTTAGTTTTAACTTTGAGAGTACAAATTTCTAATTTAAAAATAATGGCTTTAAGCAGCTCACGAGATTTAAAGCTTGCGGTTCTTATCGACGCTGATAATGTGCCGTATAGCAATGTAAAAGGCATGATGGAAGAAATTGCAAAGCTGGGAACTCCTACCACTAAAAGGATTTACGGCGACTGGACTAAACCAAATGCTAATGGCTGGAAAAGCGTTTTACTAGAACATGCCATTACTCCTATTCAGCAATACAGTTATACAGTTGGAAAAAATTCCTCTGATTCTGCTCTTATCATTGATGCCATGGATTTGCTTTATTCAGGAAAACTAGATGGTTTTTGTATTGTATCGAGCGACAGCGATTTTACCCGTCTGGCGGTTCGTTTACGAGAATCCGGCATGAAAGTTATTGGAATTGGCGAAAAGAAAACACCAAATTCCTTTATTGTTGCCTGCGACCGATTTATTTATTTGGAGGTTTTGGATGGCGCTATTCAAAAGAAAAAACCAAAAGCGGCGGACACCAAAAAACCTATTGAAAAACCTGCAGAAAAAGCACTCCATAAAGTTGACAAGCAAACTATTGAGCTTATAGAATCTACAATTGAAGATATCGAAGATGATGACGGCTGGGCATTTTTAGGGGATGTTGGAAACCTAATTGTAAAGAAAAAACCAGAATTTGACCCTAGAAATTATGGTTATACTAAGCTTACGCCAATGCTGAAATCGCTGACAGATATTCTAGAAATCGATGAAAGGGAATCGGATAAAAAAGGCATTAAACATGTTTATGTCCGATTACGTTTCAACTAATTATTTATTACCTATTATTATTATTTAAAAACATGAGAAAAAAATTCTTTATCTACGGATTCTTATTGTTTCTAATTGTTGCTGCAATTTACTATTACACCGGAAGAGGTTACCTTTTAGTGTTTATTCTTCCTATTTTACTGATTATTGGAGCTTATAATGCTTCGCAAAAAAAACATGCTATTTTAAGGAACTTTCCTGTTTTGGGGTATTTTAGATATTTATTTGAAATGATTGCGCCAGAAATCCAGCAGTATTTTATTGAAAGATCTACTGATGGAAAACCTTTCTCGAGAAACCAACGTTCTTTGGTGTATCAAAGAGCTAAAAATATTGATTCGAGTACTCCCTTTGGAACACAGCAAAACTTAAATACAGAAAGCTACGAAGGAATAAAACATTCCATTTTTCCAGCAAAAGTAAATGAAGAATTACCTCGTGTTATAGTAGGCGGAAAAGATTGCAAACAGCCTTATTCTGCTTCTTTATTTAATGTTTCGGCTATGAGTTTTGGTTCGTTAAGCGAACATGCAGTAAGAGCCATTAATATTGGAGCTCAAAAAGGAAATTTTTATCAGAATACGGGTGAAGGAGGTTTAACAGATTATCATTTAGAAGGCGGAGGAGATATTACATGGCAGATTGGTACAGGTTATTTTGGATGCCGTGATGCAGAAGGAAATTTCAGTCCTGAAAATTTCAAGGCAAAAGCCAATCTTCCAAATGTAAAAATGATCGAAATTAAGCTTTCGCAAGGCGCAAAACCAGGTCACGGAGGTGTGCTTCCTGCTGCTAAAAATACAGAACAGATTGCTAAAATTAGAGGTGTTGTTCCTCATACCATGATTCTTTCTCCTCCCGGACATACGGCCTTTTCTGATTCAAAAGGATTGATTCAGTTTATTAAACAATTACGTGAATTATCAAACGGAAAACCAATTGGATTTAAATTATGTATTGGTAATACTGCCGAGTTTGAAGCAATCTGCCAAGAAATGATAAACGAAGACACGTATCCTGATTTCATTACTGTTGATGGTGCTGAAGGCGGAACCGGAGCGGCGCCGCTTGAATTTGCTGATGGTGTTGGAATGCCATTTGAACCTGCTTTGATTTTTGTGAACAAAACTTTAGTAAGTTTAAATATCCGTGATAAAATACGCATTATTGGAAGCGGTAAAATTATTTCAGGATATTCAATTCTGCATGCTATTGCTTTGGGAGCTGATATGTGCAACAGCGCAAGAGGTTTTATGTTCTCTTTAGGGTGTATACAGGCTTTGCGTTGTCATAATAACGAATGTCCAACAGGAGTTGCTACACAAAACAAAATGCTGATGAAAGGTTTAGTAGTAACCGATAAATCAGACCGTGTGTACCATTTCCATAAAAATACACTTCATTCTGCCAATGAACTTTTGGCCGCAGCCGGAAAAACTTCATTTGCAGATGTTGATATTAACATCTTTATGCGCGGTGATGAATTTACCAATTTATCAGAGTTGTATTTCCCAGATAACTTGACAAATGTTACGAAACGAAACTAAAAACAAAAGCCTCTTTGCATTTACAAAGAGGCCTTTTGTTTTAATATCTATTTTTTAGTTTCTTTCATATTCTGAGCAAAAAAATCGATTGCCCTAATTTTTAAAGTCGCTGGTGTAAGCTGATCACTTTCAAATTCATAATAATTCTGAAAATCGGCTGCTTGAAAACAAAGTACATATCCATTGTATTTTTTATTTCCTCTCTTAATTTTATACGATATTGCTTTGAGTTGCCCAATCGTGTTTTCAACTTTATGTTTCAGGAAATCACTTCCTCTTTTTAAACTTTTAAGATTTTGGACCAAATCACCTTTGGATTCGAAATCATGAATAAAAACCGTTAGATTATCTGGTGATTTAAAGGCTATTCGCAGGGAATCATCATGGTTATTCTGTAGAAAATAATTCTTTGAGATTTTCATCTGCGTATTTAATCCCATATAAATCAACGAATCTTTTTCGAGTTTTCGAATACCAAAATTTTCACGCTGCAAAGCAGATAAACTATCCAGACCTTGATAACTCGAATATAATACTGTATTTGAAAGCTGTTTCTGCGCTTCTCTCTGGCGTAATAAATTCTCCTGCATGATTTGTTGTGAATTTTGAAAATTCTGCATGACCGGATCAATTTCCCTAGAAGTAGATTTATTCATATTTGAGCACGTAAACAATAATCTGATGATTATAAATATTACTGCTAGTATACTGAGTACACTTCTCCATGTATACCCTTCTTCCATTATTTCAGGTCTTTTTCAGTCAGGATAACATCGTTTACCGGTTTTCCTTTATCATCTATATATTCATATTTTATAGTCGAAATCCCATAACGTTTAATAGAACCTATTATAGTTTTTAAGTCACTGCTTCTCAAGATACTTTCTTTCATAATTGCTTTAGCTCCTTCTCCTTTTAAAACCGAAGCATATTGTTTTGGCACTTCTATTTTATAAACTACTTGATTTTCTTTGTTTACTTCTATTTTAATGATTTTAGTTCCATCTTCATTTACAATCGGCATGCTTCTATTCATTACTGTCAGTAGTTGCTGTAATTCTGAATCTGCACTTGATTCTGGACTTAATATATCTTTTATGCCTTTAGGTTCTGATTTTTTTGTACTTAAAATTTTCTTTAATTCTTTGCTGTCAACTTTAGATTCGGCAAGTACTGATGCATCATTGGCCAAAAAGTAAATTTCGAACAATACACCTTCTTCTATTAAATCCATAGAAGCATGATCTTTACCCAGCATTTCTCCCATCAAACCGGGAAGCATCTGAGCATATATCGATTTCATAGATGGATTAGGTTCTAAATTAGTATCAATTTTTATCTCCACCTTTTTTTCGTTTAAAAATGCTTTTGCAGCCGCACCGCTTATAATATCACTTTTAAAAAGTTCAGAAGAGTTATTAAAGGTATTCACGTATGCTTGAATTTTCTGTTTTGTATCTCGACAGCTTATTAAAAATAATGTGATGGCAAGTGTACATGCAATTTGAGTAATTTTCTTGATCATAGGTTTAAATTTATTTAGGTATAACACAAACATACTGGAATAGTAACAGTTAACCAAACCAAAATTCTTTTCTTAACAAAAGAAAAAACAGTCTCCTAAATAGTTATAAAAAGAGACTGTTTTTACATTTTACGAAAGTTCCGAATCCGAATTGTCAACTAAAGTTTAGCCGTTTCTTTATTAGGTTCTGAGTTTCCTTCTAATACCGCTAATTCTTCTTTATTTACCAACTGCTGGGCAAGAATAGCGTTATTATAAGCCAAAAAGTAAACATCAAATGTTACTCCTTCATCAATCAAAGAAGCAGAAATTTGGTCGTTTTTAATCATTTCTCGTAACAAATCAGGAAATGAATCTTTATATGTTGCTTTATTCGAATCGTTTTCTTCAAGATTGGTTTCGATTCTTATTTCAATTTTATTGTCATTTAAAAAAGCTTTTGCAGCTGTACTTGTAATTCCGTGCCCCTTAATAGAAGACGAATTATTGTACTCACTTACATGTTCCTGAATTTTCTGCTTGGTGTTCTTACAGCTTACCAGCAGTAATGCAAAGGCAAAAGCAAATGCGATTTGGGTAATTTTTTTGATCATAGTTTTTGGTTTTATAGTTAAACTTGTAACTCAAACATAACAAACTTTTAACACAAAAACAACATTCACAAGATTAAAGTTAATTATGTAATTATTTGACTACAAATTAATTAAATTAAAAAAGTATTCACATCACATTAACAAAATCATTGCAATTTCAAACAAAAAACACACATAAAAAAGCCTCTTTAATCAGTTATAAAGAGGCTTTAAGTATAATTTAATTTTTATTTCAACAAATCTGAGACAGTGTGTTTGTTTACTATTTCTTTGAGAAGTACGGTATTGTCGTTGGCTAAATAATAAGCATGAAATTCAACTCCTTCGTCTATTAATTCTTTTAGATTTTGATCTTTATTGATAAGATCTTTCAATAAAGCAGGAAAATCAGTATTCGCCTTCACTTTATTTGCTTCATTTAATTCTAAGCCTGTTTCAAACCGTAATTCGATTTTGTTATCATTTATGTATCCTCTGGCAGTGGTAAGTGTAACATTATCTGCTTTAAAGTTTGCAGCAGAAGAGTTGTAAGTAGTTACAAATTCCTGAAGTTTCTGTTTGGTATTTTTACAGCTTACCATCAGTAATATCATTATTAGAGCAAATGCAACATGGCTTATTTTCTTTCTCATGATTTTATTATTTTATTTTCTGAAGTCTTAAAAGTGCTTCAAGATAATAATAATCTGCGTAATTTATAGAACAATCAATTTCACTCCCTGCAGGTTTATGTCCAGTTGAATGAAGTAGAAATGCCGAATTTACATCATGACTTTGATATTGATCTGAAAGCGAAACGATCATTTTTTTTGCTTTTGTCAGGTATTCTGATTTCAAAGTTTTGTCTTTTGTATATAAACTTAACTCTAAAAGTGCTGAAGAAACAATCGCAGCGGCTGAAGCATCTCTTGGTTCATTTGGAATATTTGGCGCATTAAAATCCCAATACGGAATCAAATCTTCGGTTGTTAATTTATCCAGATATACTCTTGCTAGTTTATGAGCAAAATCTAAAAACTTCGTATCTTTCGTTTCTCTGTACGTCATCGTAAAACCATAAATCGCCCAAGCTTGCCCTCTAGCCCACATACTGTCGTCGCTATAACCTTGAGCCGTTCTTCCTTTGATTTTTTTTCCTGTTTCAAAATCATAAATAATAACGTGATACGATGTATTATCAGGTCTAAAATGATTTGCCATTGTGGTTTCAGCATGTTTTACAGCAATATCATAGAGTTTTTTACTGCCTCCATTTTTTGAAGCCCAAAACAACATTTCCAAATTCATCATATTGTCAATAATCGTATTGTGTCCGCCCATTTTATTATGAGGCCATGATTGAATTGTTCCCACTTTTGGATTGAAAAGTGTTGCTAAAGTATCAGCTGTTTTTAGAATGATTTCTTTGTATTCTTTGTTTTTAGTCAAACGATATCCGTTTCCAAAACTATTAAATACCTGAAATCCTAAATCATGGTCTGCCGCTTTACTAACTGATAACGGCGTTAAGAAACGTGAAAATTTATCAGCTTCTTTTTCCCATTTCTTATCTTTTGTTGCTTCATACAAATACCATAATTCGCCTGGCCAGAATCCGCTTGTCCAATCTTTATAATTTACAAATTTCCATTCTTTACTCCCGTTTGGAACCGTTCTTGGCGAAGTTCCGTCATTTGGAATAACTTTTAAAGTCTTTGAAGCCTGTTCTGCACAGTAATCCAATTGTTTTTTGATATTAAAAGAATTGTCTTTTTGAGAATAGCCCTGATTTGCAAGCAGAAACAAAGCGGTAATCAGTGTAAAAAATTTTACATTCATGTGGTTATTTTTAGATAGATAGTTTATTGAACCGATAAATTTATAAAATAAACCAAACCTATTTGAATCTTTGTATTTTTGTTTAACCAAAAATGTACTAATTTTTCTTAAGTCAAATCAAATTTGAGCCGATCCAGAATTTCATATTTCATTTCATTTCTATTTGTAATCTTTATTGGAATCCTGTCCAGAAAAATTTCATTTCTTCCTTTATGGATTGGTGATTTCTTATATGCTGTCATGATTTACATTTTGATACGGGTAGTTTTTCCTAGTAAAAAAGCTTTCTATGTACTATTATTTTCAGCATTGACTTGTTATAGTATAGAATTTTTACAGCTTTATCAAGGTCAATGGATGATAGAACTTAGGAAAACGTTTTTGGGGCGGTACGTTCTCGGACAGGGATTTTTATGGTCTGATATCGTGGCTTATACATTTGGAATTCTATTTATATTTTCAATCGAAAGAATCATTTTAAAATATCATAATCATGAAACTCGTTTTTGCATCAAACAATAAAAATAAAATCAAAGAAATTCAAAGCATTCTAAATGGCACTATACAATTATTAAGTTTAGAAGATATTGGCTGTCACGAAGATATACCAGAAACTGCTGACACCATTGAAGGGAATGCCATTTTAAAAGCCAATTATGTGACCGAAAGATACGGTTATGATTGTTTTGCCGATGATACAGGATTAGAAGTTCGTGCCTTAAACGGAGAACCTGGCGTATATTCTGCCCGATATGCAGGAGAACAGAAAAATGCCGACGACAATATGAATAAACTTCTAGAAGCTTTAAAAGATCAAGAAAACAGAAGTGCTCAGTTCAAGACCGTTATCGCTTTAAACTTAAATGGTGAACAACATCTTTTTACAGGTCTGGTTCAGGGAAATATTACCTTAGATAAAACTGGAAATCATGGTTTTGGATATGATCCAATTTTTCAGCCTGAAGATTATCATGAAACTTTTGCCGAATTATCTGCCGAAATCAAAAACAAAATCAGTCATCGCGCGAAAGCAACTGAGCAACTTATTGATTTTCTGAACGCAAGAAAATAATTGTTTAAAATACAACATTTTAGTGTTTAAAATTGATATTTCACGACGTGTTTTTTAGAGCAATTTGGTATTCTCACAGAAAAATGATTTTAGCAAAAATGTAACTTTTTGATAATCAAAACATAACAAATACATAAATCTTAAAATAGCATTAGCATATCTGAATAATTAAAAGTAATTTTGCACCCTATTTTAAAAACATATATGAACAAATTTGAACAATTAGGATTGAATGAATCGTTACTGAAGGCGATTTTAGATCTAGGATTTGAAAATCCGTCAGAGGTACAGGAAAAGGCGATTCCCCTATTATTGGAAAAAGACACGGATATGGTTGCGTTGGCTCAAACAGGGACAGGGAAAACAGCAGCTTTCGGTTTTCCGTTAATCCAAAAAATTGATGCTGACAACAGAAATACACAGGCATTAGTTTTATCGCCAACAAGGGAGCTTTGTTTACAGATTACTAACGAACTTAAAAACTACTCAAAATACGAAAAAGGTATTAATGTGGTAGCAGTTTACGGAGGAGCTAGTATAACAGAGCAAGCTAGAGAAATTAAAAGAGGAGCACAAATTATTGTGGCTACTCCAGGAAGAATGCAAGACATGATTAACAGAGGTTTAGTAAACATTAAAAACATAGATTACTGTGTTCTTGATGAGGCTGACGAAATGTTAAACATGGGATTCTATGATGACATCGTATCTATCTTATCAGATACTCCAGACGAAAAAAGCACATGGTTGTTCTCTGCAACAATGCCGCAAGAAGTTGCTAGAATTGCAAAACAATTCATGAGCGAACCTTTAGAAATTACTGTTGGAGCTAAAAACTCAGGTTCTTCTACTGTATCTCACGAATTTTATTTAGTAAACGCTCGTGACCGTTACGAAGCTTTAAAAAGATTGGCTGATGCTAATCCAGACATTTTTTCTGTAGTTTTCTGCCGTACAAAAAGAGACACTCAGGCTATTGCCGAGAAATTAATTGAAGACGGATACAGCGCTGCAGCTTTGCACGGAGATTTATCTCAAGCACAACGTGATGGTGTAATGAAATCATTCCGTGGAAGACAAATTCAGATGCTTGTTGCTACTGACGTTGCTGCACGTGGAATTGACGTTGATAACGTAACACACGTTGTAAACTACCAATTACCTGATGAAATTGAAACATACAACCACCGTTCTGGACGTACAGGTAGAGCTGGAAAATTAGGAACTTCTATTGTTATAGTTACAAAAAGTGAGTTGCGTAAAATTTCTTCTATTGAGAGAATCATCAAACAAAAGTTTGTTGAAAAAACTATTCCTTCTGGAATCGAAATCTGCGAAATTCAGTTATTGCACTTAGCAAACAAAATTAAAGATACCGAGGTTGATCACGAAATTGATAACTATTTACCAGCAATCAACAATGTTCTTGAAGATTTATCGAAAGAAGAGTTGATCAAGAAAATGGTTTCAGTAGAATTTAATCGTTTCATTACTTACTACAAGAAAAATAGAGATATTTCTGTTCAATCTTCTAGCGAGAGACGTGAAAGAGGTGATGCTGAGCCAAGAGAATTCAACAACAACGGAGCAGTTCGTTACTTTGTAAACATTGGTTCAAGAGACAATTTCGACTGGATGTCATTAAAAGATTACTTAAAAGAAACATTAGACTTAGGTCGTGACGATGTTTTCAAAGTAGATGTAAAAGAAGGATTCTCTTTCTTCAATACTGATCCAGAGCATACTGATAAAGTAATGGACATCTTAAACAATACTCAGTTAGAAGGACGTCGCATTAATGTTGAGATTTCTAAAAATGACGGTGGCGGAAGACGCGATCACAATAACCGTGGCGGAAGACGTAATTCTGGAGGAGATTCAAGAAGAGATGGAAACTTTGCTCCAAGACGTGAAGGCGGATTTAGAAGCGATAGAAATTCTTCTAGAGATGGAGGTTCTCGTGACGGAGGTTTCAGAGGCGACAGAAATTCTTCTTCTAGAAAAGAAGGAGGTTTCAGAAGAAACGAAGGAGGTTCTGATAGAGCTCCAAGACGTTCTGAAAGCTTCGGGGATTCATCAAGACCAAGAAGACCAAGAAGAGACTAAATTTATTTAATCCCTTAAAATACAAATCCCAAATTCCAGATATAATTGGAATTTGGGATTTTTTCTTATATCTAACAATGTTATCAATGCCTTTGTTAATTTTCTTATAATTATATTGATAGACTGCGAAATATTTAATCTCGATTTACTACTTTTAGTGCTTTAAATCAGGATATGAAATATTTCGCAGTTTTCTTTTTTTTACTATTCTCTACGATCACTTTTGCGCAGGACAACGAATCTACTACACCGCAAAGGGTTTCGGGTTATATTATAAACGATGATAGTAAACAACCTCTTCCAAATGTAAATATCATTAACACCAACAAAGTGCGCGGTGCAAAATCAGATGCAAAAGGGTATTTTGAAATTGATGTACAGCCAAATGATACTATCCATTTTTCTCTTTTAGGGTTTCAATCCCTCCGAATTAGAGTAACAAATGACTGGATTAAAAATAAAGTAACTCGAATTCAGCTTACCGAAAAAGCAATTGCGCTTGAAGAGGTTATTATTGCTCCTTTCAGTTTAACAGGATATCTTGAAATCGATTCTAAATTAATTCCAACCAAAGAAAATTACCGTTACAGTATTTCGGGTCTAACACAAGGTTACGAGGCCGGCGAATATTCTCCAAATGCTTTTGGTAAAGTATTAGGTTCTATTTTCAACCCTGCAGATATGTTGTACAATTTCTTTGGGAAAAATGGAAAAGAGCTCAAAAAGCTCAAGGATATGAAAAAAGATGATACGATTAGAAACCTTTTGGAAACGAAATACGATCGCGAAACTATAGCAGTACTATTAGGAATTAGTAAAGATGAAATTCCTGAAATTTTACAGCGATGCAGTTATTCAGATGCCTTTATCCAAACCGCAAATGACTTACAAATCTTAGACGCCATCAGCGGATGCTACGAACAATATAAAGTACTGAAACGTAATTAGAGAATTTTTAGTCACGGTATTCAGTATTCAATATTCAGTCGCAGTATACGATGATCAGTTATAAAAAAAGAGAGCAATCATAATGATTAATGATTGCTCTCTTTTTTAGTTTCAGTCACAGTTTTCAGTTTCGCAAAGCTGAGCACTCAGACCATAAACTGTGACTAAATACTGAATACTGAGACTGAATACTGTAAACTTATTTAACCGGTATATTCGAAAGAATTTCCAACACAAATTTCCAATATTTTTGAGCAGATGAAATACTTGCTCTTTCATCAGGAGAGTGAGCTCCGTGAATAGTTGGACCAAAAGAAATCATATCCATATCAGGATAATTAGTTGCTAAAATCCCACATTCTAAACCTGCGTGACAAGCTACCACTTTTGGTTGTTCACCGTTTTGTTTTTCATAGATATCTTTTAAAACTTCTAATATTTCAGAATTTACATTTGGAGTCCATCCTGGGTAAGAACCAGAAAGTTCTACTTCGCAACCTACTAATTCAAAAGCAGAACGTAAAGAATTTGCTAAATCAAATTTTGACGATTCAACAGAAGATCTTGTCAAACATCCCACTAATATTTCTCCGTCTTTAATAACTACACGGGCAATGTTATTTGAAGTTTCAACCAAATCGACCATATCAGCACTCATTTTATAAACTCCGTTATGAGCTGCATAAATAGCTCTGATAATACCTTCTTGAACACCCAAATCCATTACTTTTTCAGGTAAATCGCTCTTTACAATTTCAATAGACAGGTTGGGTTCAGTTGTTTTGTATTCTGCTTTAATATCCGAAATTATCTCTTGCATGTCATATACATACGCTTCATCAAACATCTGAGAAATAATAACTTTAGCAGTACTTTCTCTCGGAATCGCATTTCTAAGACTTCCACCGTTAATTTCAGTAATCTGTAAACCAAAATTTTCAAAACCGTCAAATAATAAACGATTCATGATTTTATTGGCATTCCCTAAACCTTTATGAATATCCATTCCAGAATGCCCGCCGTTTAGACCTTTTACGGTAATCGTATATCCAACAGAACCTTCAGGAACTTCTTCTTCGTTATAATTTCTTGTTGCTGTTACATCAATTCCTCCGGCGCATCCAATATCAATTTCGTCATCTTCTTCAGTATCTAAATTCAAAAGAATCTGACCTTGTAAAATTCCGCCTTTAAGATTTAAAGCTCCTGTCATTCCCGTTTCTTCATCAATTGTGAACAAAGCTTCGATTGCTGGATGCGCAATATCTTTACTTTCTAAAATTGCCATAATAGTCGCTACTCCCAGCCCATTATCAGCTCCAAGAGTTGTTCCTTTTGCACGAACCCAGTCACCATCAACATACATATCGATTCCCTGCGTATCGAAATCAAAAACAGTATCGGCATTTTTTTGGTGCACCATATCAAGGTGACCCTGCATTACGATTGGCTTACGGTTTTCCATCCCAGGAGTTGCTGGTTTTCTTATGATTACGTTTCTAATTTCGTCTTCAAAAGTTTCTAAACCTAAACTGTTACCAAAGTTTTTCATAAACTCAATAACACGTTCTTCTTTTTTAGACGGACGCGGAACGGCATTTAAATCTGCGAATTTATTCCAAAGTGCTTTTGGCTCCAGATTTCTTACTTCTTGACTCATTATGTTTTGTTTGAAGTTTAACAATTAAGAATGTCAAAGTTACAAAGTTTAATTTCTATTTTGCCACTATTTTTTTTGAAAACCAGTATTAAAAAAGATAAAAACAATGATCTTATTTTTTTTAAATTTCAATAGTTTTTTGAGAAACACTTATTCCTTTTCCTCCTGCCATAAGTTTTGTAATTTGTTCATTTTGTATAGTTAAATCAACATATATCAAACTTGGAGATGGAATAGACATAAAATTCCCCTGTTCTATTAGAAAACTATTTTTCTTACTATTTAATTTATCATATAAAAAACAAGCCAAAGGTCCAGCCGCCATTCCTGTTCCAGATTCTTCTTCGATACCATATCTAGGAGCAAACATTCTTGTTGTTGCATCACTTTCAGAATTTTCACTATTGGTAAAAACATAATATCCTATTAAATCTAAATCGTTACTGATATCATTAATCAAATCGAAATTAGGTTTTATTTTTTTTAGAATTTCTGAATTTAATACAGGAATAATAACAAACGAGTTTCCTGTATTTACCAACGAAATTGGCGCATTCTCAATAAGATCATTTTCATTTAAGGATAAAGATTCTAGAATTAATTTTCTTTTTTCTGAAACATCAACATATTTTGGTGCTTGTTGCTCCATAAATGCGAGCTCTCCTTTCAGAATGATTTCTTTTATTCCATCTATGGTTTCTTTTGAAGATTGAAAACCATTTATTTTATTCAACTGACTTAAATGAGAAAAAGCTGCAATTGTCGCATGACCACAATGGGCGATTTGTCTGTTTGGAGTAAAAAAATCGAGTTTAAAATCTGCTTTAGCTGATTTCGAAACGAAGGCTGTTTCAGACAATACAACTTTTGCAGCAATAAGCAGTTTTTCTTCATTTGTTAAATCATCAGCATCAAGGACTACGCCTGCTGGATTACCTCCTTTGTTTTCACGAACAAAAGCATTTACTATTTGTACGTTAACTGTTTTAAGTTTATTCATGTTTTGCAATTTTGAATTAATTATACATTCATAAACCATAGACGCAGTATATCGTAAAAAGACGCAAAATTATTGTAAAGAAAAATCATCAAGATTCATTTCATCTTTATTCTTGCAATTTAAGACTTGTGTTTTTACTTTTTCTTTTCCTCTCTGAACTCTTGATTTAGCGCCAGAATGAGATATTCCAAGATATTCGGCTAATTCAATTTGAGAAAAATCTTTTAGAATAGTAAGCAATAAAGCTTGTTTGTATTTATCAGGAAGATTATTTATTTTACTATTAATGCAATCAGACAATCTCGAAAAATCTAAATCTACTTCATCTTCCGCCATGTCATTATTATCAAGAAATAAAACTGAATTATTTTTTCGAAAATGATCGATAACACTATTTCTTGTAATTTGATATACCCACGAAGTTAACTTCGAAGAATCCTTTAAAGTGTGAACGTTCAACTGAATCTTCAAAAAAACATCCTGCAATATATCTTCACTTATCTCTTTGTTCTTTACTTTCAAAAAAATAAATTTTTGAAGTTCTAGATGAAAATCTTTCCATATATTTTGAATTTCATTTTTCATGTTCTTCCCTTTTACATACTACAAAACTATATATGCAAAAATAATGATAAAAAGAGTACAAAATAGTTTATTATATTTACGATAATTATATTCTTTTAAAATGTTAAAACGAAAATACATCCTGCCTTTATTTCTTTTAGTTCAGATCATTTTTTACAAAATACTTCCGTTTTTTCCGGATTTCGTAGAAGGTTTTTACAGCAACAATCTCTACATTCGAATTTCGCATTTTTCAAGATCTGTTTTAGGAAGATTTCCATTTTCGGTTGGCGATTGCATTTATGCGATTTTGATTTTATCCATTATTAGCTGGTTTTGGAAGATTCGAAAAACATGGAAAACAGATTGGAAAGACCATCTTTTAAAAATAACAGGCAAAATTTCTGTTTTTTATTTTTTCTTTCACCTGCTTTGGGCGTTTAATTATTATCGTGAGCCTCTTTTCCAAAAAATGGATATTAAAAGAGAATATACAGATGCCGAATTATTAGTTTTTACCAAAAAATTAATTGCAAAAACTAATGAAATTCAGCTGAAAATAACAAAAAATGACAGCGCAAAAATTGTTCTTCCGTATTATCAGAAAGAAGTGTTCAAAATGAATGTAAACGGATATAACAATCTATCAAAAGAGCATCCATATTTTAAATATGAGATTTTAAGCGTTAAGCCATCCTTATTCAGCGTGCCATTGACTTATATGGGTTTTGGTGGTTATTTAAATCCGTTTACCAATGAAGCTCAGGTTAATGATTTATTGCCAATGTATAATTTTCCGCTTACGAGTGCTCACGAAATGGCACATCAAATTGGTTTTGCCAGCGAAAGCGAATGTAATTTCATTGGCGTTTTGGCTTGTGTAAACAACGACAATTTGTATTTTCAATATTCGGGTTATAGTTTTGCTTTGCGCTATTGCCTTAGTATTTGGAAATTTAAAAATGAAAAACTGTTTGACCAGTTAAAAAAACAAGTAAACGTTGGAATTTTGAAAAATTATCAGGAAAGTCAAGATTTCTGGAAAAAATACGACACTTTTATCGATGAAGGTTTTCATTTTTTATATGATAGTTTCTTGAAAACCAACAATCAAAAAGACGGCATGGAAAGTTACAGTAAGTTTATCGACCTGATGGTGAATTATTACAAAACCAGAGAATTATAATTTTTTATTAGACAGCTATAAATTGATTAATCTTAGTAAAAAATTAAATTCCAACTGTAACAAAAATGATTTCAATACTACTAATACTTTTATGAGCGAAAATTTAGAACAGTCATTTGTTGCGCAATTGCAGGCAAATCAGAATATAATCCACAAAATTTGTAGATTATATACTGCCGGCGAAGACGCACATAAAGATTTGTTTCAGGAAATTACCATTCAGCTCTGGAAGGCTTATCCAAAATTTAGAGGCGACAGCAAGTTCTCAACCTGGACATACCGTGTAGCCTTAAATACTGCCATTACCTTATACCGTAAAACCAAAAGAACCATATCTACCGTAGATTATGAAAGTCATCAGCATTTTGTAAAAGATGTTGATTACAACTATGAAGAGGAAGAACAGATAAAATTGATGTACAAAGCTGTTTACCAACTTAACGACATCGAAAAAGCATTAGTGTTTATGTATTTAGAAGACAAAGATTATCAAGAAATAGCCGAAACTTTAGGTATCAGCGAAGTAAATGCCCGCGTGAAAATGAACCGAATTAAAGGAAAGCTGAAAAAAATATTAAATCCTTAAATTGTATTATGAAAGAACTGGATTTACTAAAAAAAGACTGGAAAAAGAACTCGGATTCTTTTCAACAAATTTCTGAAAAAGAAATCTACAAAATGATTCACAAAAAATCATCTTCTATTGTAAAATGGATTTTGATTATCAGTATTTTGGAGATTTCATTTTGGTCGTTTTCTAATATTTTCATTAATACTGATGATGTTCTTAGAAAAATCAATCATCCAGAAATTGTAACGACACTTGAATATTTAACGTATTTTAATTATTTAGTGGGTCTTGTCTTTGTATTTATCTTCTATAAAAACTACACGACGATTTCGACAACTGTCGCTACCAAATCGTTAATGAGTGCGATTTTAAGAACTCGTAAAACGGTACAATATTACGTATGGTACAATCTGGGAATGATTGTAGTAACCTCTATTTTAAGTTTCTTTATTGCTTTTGTCTACAATCCTGATATGGCTTTTTTAAGAGATAAATTAGCCTTAAGCGGAAAAGCGATGTTTACCACAATAGGGATATTACTGTTGGTAATATTAGGTTTCTTTGGATTGTTCTGGTGTTTCTATAGATTGCTCTACGGAACTTTGCTACGCAGATTGTATGTGAATTATAAAGAGCTGAAGAAGATTGATTTTTAATTAAGGTTCTGAGATACTAAGATGTCAAAGCCGCTAAGTTTTTTTAGTGGCAAAGGAACAAACGTTTAAAGGCGATTTGACTTAAAAAATAAATATAAAATCTAAAAATCAGAAATCTAAAATTTTTAATAATCCCAGCGTCTCATTTGGTTTAGTTCTTCCTGAGCTTTTAGTTCTTCGGCTGGAATTACCTTTAAGAATGATGGGTGTTGTTCGATTGCGTATTCTACTTTTTCTACGATTTGTTCGATCGTATCGTTTTCATAATCAATATCAAGAGGTTCTTTGATGATGAAAGATTGAAGAATATTTTTCTTTTTCATACGAAGTCCTTTTTTGTCAAAAGAACGACGGAATCCATCGATTACAATAGGAATTACAATAGGTTTGTGTTGTTTGATGATGTGGGCAGTTCCCTTTCGAACTGGCTTAAAGGATTTTGTAGTTCCTTGCGGGAAAGTAATTACCCAGCCGTCTTCAAGTGCAATTCGGATATTTTCAGTATCATTTGGGTTTACTTCGCGTTTTTCGGTTACGTCTACTCCTTTTGAACGCCAGGTTCTTTCCACAGTGATAGCTCCAACATAAGCCAAAATTCGAGGCAGTAATCCAGCCTGCATGGTTTCCTTTGCAGCAACATAATAAATATTCATTTTGGGTTGCCATAAATAACCAATATTCTTAATCGTATCTTGACGTCCGCTTAAACTTGCGTTAAACACATGAAACATCGCTACAACGTCGGCAAAATACGTTTGGTGATTTGAGATAAACAATACGTTAGTGTCCGGCAATGTTTTAATAATTTCAGATCCGTCAATCTGCAATTCATTAAAACCTCTATATCTTCGGTGGGTCATGGCTCCCAAAATACGGATTAACCATTTCTTGATGAATAATATATGTCCAAAAGGATTTCGTTTAAACAATCCCATAACGTTGTTTTTACATTTTTAGTTAAGTCGCAAACATACAAAATTTATTCGTTTAGCAATAGTTTAAAAGATTCTCTAATATTATTCACTATTGCCATGATTATCAAATTGTTATTTTTATAATTTTATATTTTCTGCTCAAATGTGAGTTTCAAAACATCTCTCAGCTCGCTCAAAATCATCGCTGTAGCGCCCCATACAATATGATTTTGTATACCAAACGCCGGAACCACTGCATCAATTGCATAAGAAGTTGACAATGTGGTTTCAATAATAATATCGTCATTTAAAAAGTCCGAAAGCGGTAATTCAATAATTCCCGCAACTTCGCGGACATCTGGATAAAATGAAAGCTCTTCTTTTGCAATTCCTAAAAAAGGATGCACCAAAAAATTACTTGGCGGAATATACATTGGCGAGAAGTGTTTAATAACTTCAATTTTTTCTGGAAGAACACCAATTTCCTCATTAGTTTCTCTTAAAGCAGTGTCTTTGAAATCAAAATCTGAAATTTCATATTTTCCTCCTGGAAAAGCAATCTGCGAAGAATGTACTCCGTTGTAAGCATTTCGGACAATCAAAACAAGATGTGTTTTTCCATTCTTCGGATAAAACAACATCATTACAGCAGCTATTCTTGGATTTCTTGCTTCAACATCTAGATTTTTCAAAGCTTGGATGCGTTCTTTGGGAGCCATTTTAATATGTGACAGCTCTGCTGGAAGTTCAACTGGAATTAAATTAGGAACATATTGCAAAAAATCTTGAAAATCCATATTCAAAGTTTATTTTTGTACTTTCAATTAAAATATAAATATACTCCAGAAAATGCGGTTCTACAAGTTTTCGGGAACAAAGCCATAAAAATGTACAGCAGAGAAGAATCACAACGAATAAAAAGAGAATTTTGGGTAGCTTTTGCAGAAAAATATCCTCGTAAATGGGTGCTGTATGATACCAAAATAAAAGATTTCTCTTTTAAGTTTTATGTTGATAATAAAAAAGCACAGGTTTTAATTGACATTGAACACCGAAGCGACGAAAAACGAAATGCTTACTTTGAAAAACTGGAAGCTTTAAAAGGTATTTTGGAAGAAGAATTTATTCAAGATTTGGTTTTTGAGAAAAATTATACTCTTGAAAGTGGTAAAACAATCAGCCGAATTTGGGTTGAAAAACTGGGTGTTGGTTTCAGTAATAGAAATCATTGGGATGCTATTTTTGATTTCTTTAATGAAAAAATGCATGCTCTTGAAATGTTTTATCTAGAATACGACGAGTTTATTAAAGATATAGAAGTGTAAAATTTTTAAGTCTTATACAAAAAACCCCGACATTTATAGTGCCGGGGTTATTTTTTATACCATAAAAAGGTTATACACTATAATATGATCGTCGTAATTGATATAAAGCTGTTTGCGGTAATCTTGTTTTTTTCTGGTGATAATAGAAAGCTTACATTCACGTCCGTCATTGTCCTTGCACATAAATGAGTACACAATATCGGTTTCATTTTCTTCTCTTTCGATGTAATCCAAAATGTTATACAACTGTATTTCTTGAGAATAGACCACAATTCGGTGTTTATCGGTGTCTAGAACAACTGAAAGGTTTACCAAGTCAAGATCGGACCATTTGCCCCACTTCCCTCTTTCTGTTTTTTCTAAAACGCTAAATCCTGATGTTTTAAAATGATAACTCTGGCTTTGAACGTTGTGTACGCCAAAACCGAAAAACAAAAAAAGTATGTATATTCGTATAGAATTCATAAAATATTTCTTACCAGCAATTAAAAGTCAAATGTAGCTTTTTCTTCGCAGGCATTTTTAAAATCAGACATCATTTCCTGAATTATTTGTTCTACAGGCAAAATTTCGTGAATTAAACCGGCAATCTGGCCAATTTCAAGTTCTCCTTCTTCAAGATCTCCTTCAAACATTCCTTTTTTAGCTCTTGCTCTGCCTAATAACTGAATCAAATCTTCTTTTGAAGGACATTTTTCATACAATGCCTGAACATCATTATAAAACTTATTTTTTACTAACCGAACTGGAGCTAATTCTTTCAATGTCAATTGAGTATCACCTTCTTTTATACTAACTATTGTTTCCTTGAAATTATTGTGAGCCGATGATTCAATTGAGGCGGCAAAACGGCTTCCTACTTGAACTCCGTCGGCACCTAAAACCATTGCGGCAAGCATTCCTCTTCCTGTGGCAATTCCGCCGGCAGCGATAATAGGAATTTGGATTTTTTCTTTCACCATCGGAATCAGCGTTAAAGTCGTCGTTTCGTCACGGCCGTTGTGTCCGCCTGCTTCAAAACCTTCGGCAACAATAGCGTCAACTCCAGCTTCCTGCGCTTTTAAGGCAAAAATACTGCTGCTGACTACATGTACGACTGTGATTCCTTTTTCTTTCAAAAATGAAGTCCATGTTTTGGGATTTCCGGCAGAAGTAAAAACGATTTTCACGCCTTCTTCTACCACAATACTCATAATTTCATCAATGTTAGGATACAACATTGGAATATTCACTCCAAAAGGTTTATCGGTTGCTTTTTTGCATTTCTGAATATGTTCTCTCAAAACATCTGGATACATCGATCCTGCTCCAATTAACCCTAAACCTCCAGCATTACTTACTGCAGATGCTAATTTGTAACCACTGTTCCAAATCATTCCTCCCTGAATAATTGGATATTTTATATTGAAAAGCTTCGTAATTCTATTCATCAAAAATGCTTATTGTTTTAGTATTTTTCCGGTTTTCTTTTGACCATTTGATTCAAAAGTATAAAAATAAAGTCCGCTTGTTAAGTTTTCTACCGAAAGAACCGGATTCTGGTTTGTTATTTGTTTCTCAATCAGCTTTTGCCCTAAAATAGAATAAACACTTACAGAAGCTGTATCATTTTGAAATGAAAAAGAAATGGTTGATTTTGCAGGATTTGGATACACCGAAAAATCTGAATCTGATTGAAATCTTTCTACACTTAAAGTCGATTCAAAATTTGGGATTCCGTAGCCATAGTTATTGTCTGGATTGGTAAATCGATCTGAAGAAGCCAAAATCATCTGTCTGATTTGCTGATTGGTTTTATTTGGAAAAGCCTGCCACAAACAAGCCACCATTCCCGCCATAATTGGACAAGAAAACGAAGTTCCGTTTGCAGTACCAATATTTCCCGAAGTATCTGAAACTACAGATGCAGTTCCCTGAGCCATAATATCAGGTTTGATTCGATTATCATAACTTGGTCCGATGGAACTAAAACTTGATTTTACTTTCGCAGAAGTTACTGATCCTACTGTTAGTACCGAAACTGCATCTGCGGGTCCGCCTATATGTTTTTCTGCTGTATTTCCTTCATTTCCTGCTGAGGCCAAAACGATCATTCCTTTACTAAAAGCGATTTCCGCTCCTTTTGAAATGAAATTTGTCGTTCCGTTCATATCGCTGTAAGTATGACTGTAATTGGCATTATCAAAAGCAAAATATCCTAGTGAAGTAGTTATAATATCAGCTCCTAAAGCATCTGCTTGTTCTGCCGCTTCTACCCAATACGATTCTTCAACTGGATTTTCGGAAGCATTATCTTCAGTTATAAATAAATAATATGAAGCGTCTGGCGCGGTTCCCACTAAAGCATTTTCTTTATAACCTCCCATAGTTGACAGCACTTCGGTGCCATGATCGTTTCCTGAATAAAAATTGGCGTTTCTGTTAACAAAATCGTATCCGCCTAAAATCAGGTTATTATCTCGTAATCTCTGAAATGGCTGAGCCGTATTTACTCCTGGAAAACCAGCATCGAGAACTGCAACTATTTTTCCTGTTCCGGTAAAATTCTGCTGATGCAGAACTTGTCCGTTTAACATCTGGATTTGATTTAATGAATTTCCGTAAGAGTAATCGATTGTGGTTTTCAATTTGTCTTTAACCTTGGAAACTGAATTTTCAGACACTTTTTTAGCCGTTGTATTTAAGGCTTTATTGGCAAAAACTATTTTGTTTACAAAAGAAAGTGATGCAAGTGCATTAATATCGCTTTGAGTTCCTCTTATATGAAGCGCATTCATCCATTTAGATTGTGCTAATACTGTAATTCCAGTACTAGCTTTCACTTGATTTACATACGTGATTTCAAGCGGCGCATCGGAAATATCCAAGGTAATATTTTGGTTTGTACGACGATCTAGTGCTCTCTGCGAAAGTGTTTGCGACGGATTATTGAAGAAATCCTGAGCATTGGGTTTTCCTGTAAAATAAACCCATGCGTCTTCCTGTGCGAAGATTGAAAACGAAACAAATACTAAAAGAAAAGTAAAGGTATATTTCATAGCATACTTTTTAGCGGAATTTCTTCCTAAGAAAGTATAAAGCTAAGAAATTACTCCCGAACCAACTAATTCATTTTCTAAATACCAAGCTACAAATTGTCCTTCTGTAATAGCCGATTGAGGTTCTTCAAAACGAACGTACATTCCGTCTTCAAATTGATATAAAACGGCTTTTTGCAAAGGCTGGCGGTAACGGATTCTTGCCATTACTTCCATTGATTCTCCTGATTTTAAAGCCATATCGGTACGAACCCAATGTACTTCTGAATTACCTACAAACAATGCTTTTTTAAACAATCCTGGGTGATTGCTGGACAAACCTGTATAAATAGTATTCGTATCAACATCTGTAGCAATCACAAACAACGGATCTGTAGTTCCACCTACATTCAATCCTTTTCTTTGTCCGTTAGTAAAGTAATGGGCTCCTTGATGTTTTCCCACAACTTTACCCATTATTGGAAGATATCCTAGTTTTTTAGCTTCAATTTTTAATTCCTCTTCTAATGATAATCCTGATGGGATTTCATTATTATAAATTGGATCATTTTTATCGATTTGAACTATTTTGCCTTCTTTCGGCTGCAGTTTTTGCTGTAAAAATTCAGGTAAACGCACTTTTCCAATAAAGCATAATCCTTGAGAATCTTTCTTTTCTGCTGTTACCAATTCCATTTCAGCCGCGATTTCGCGTACTTCAGGTTTTGTTAAAGCTCCAATTGGAAACAACGCTTTTGATAATTGTTCTTGTGACAACTGGCATAAAAAATAAGACTGATCTTTATTAACGTCGTTTCCTGCAATTAATTGATAAACGGTTTTTCCATCAACTTCGGTTTCGCTTTTTTGGCAGTAGTGTCCTGTAGCAACATAATCAGCACCCAGACTTAAAGCGATTTTCATAAAAACATCAAATTTGATTTCGCGGTTACAAAGCACGTCAGGATTTGGAGTTCTTCCTTTTTCGTATTCATTGAACATATAATCAACGATTTTTTCTTTGTATTCTTCGCTTAAATCAACAGTCTGAAACGGTATACCAAGTTTTTCGGCCACTAATAAAGCATCATTACTATCTTCTAACCAAGGACATTCATTAGAGATTGTAACCGAATCATCGTGCCAGTTTTTCATAAAAAGCCCAATAACTTCGTATCCTTGCTGCTGCAATAAATATGCGGCAACACTAGAATCTACTCCACCAGAAAGACCAACTACTACTCGTTTCATTTTAAAACTTTTAATTTTTTATAAGGGTGCAAAGGTACGTCATATTTTAGAAAATTTAAGGGGTTTCAATTAGTTTATATAATCCAGCGGTAGATAAAACTTATGGTTTAAATACTTACTTTTAATATTCAAATAAAGCATTATGAAAAAATACATATACAGTTTATTTCTATTTTTCACTTTACTGTCGGTAAGTGCGCAGCGATATTCGTCATCATTAGCTGATTACGAAGCGTATAAAGCATTTAGAGGCAAGCCTTTATCGGATAAGTTTTCGAATATTGAATCTGTAAAAGTGATTTATGATTTAAGAAAACAAAAAATGTATTACTTCAACAGCACGTTGATTCCGCTTCATTATGATTTTGTCACTAATTATCTGCATTACAATCATGATTTAGAAGTTTTTAATAATGAAAATTACAGTAATACAGAGAAAAATCGTGATTTCCTTCTTGGAAACCTTAATCATATTAAAGGAACTGATAAATGGATTTTCGAACTGGCGGCTTCAGATTACATGCCTATTGAATTGATTGAACGCTTTTTTTACCTCGTTAAAAAATCCACTTTTATTGGAAATAATTTAAAATTCTATTTGAACAATCCCGAAAAAATGGAATGGTTCCGATTGGAAAAGTTTAAAATTCCGTGTGTCAAATCAGATTATATTTTTAATGAATTAAAATATCAGGAAGTTGTAGGTGGAACTAATGTTGGCATCTTAAAGCAATACAAAATCAAAGATTTAGAGAAAACAAAACCTAATCCTGATGAAATTGTAATTCTTGACGGAACACCAGATATACTTCCAAATGTCAGTGGAATTATTGTGACTGAACTGCAGACACCTTTAAGTCATTTAGTACTTTTAGGTAAAAACAGAAAAATTCCAATTATGGCATATACACAAGCTTTTACTGATCAAAATATCAGTCGATTTCTTTCTAAAAAAGTGGAATTAAAAATCGAAGTCGATACATTTTTCATTAAAGAAAGTACTAAGAAAATAGCACTGAAAACAAATTCCAAAAAGAAAAAATTAACAATCGATACCACTATTACCAATTTGGTCGATTTGTCTAAAATTCCTAAAAAAGGGGTTAATTATATTGGATCGAAAGCGCAGAATATGGCGTATTTAATAGCAGTTTCAAAAGAAATTCCTTTTAAAGTTCCAGAAAACGCACATGCGATTCCGTTTTATTATTATACCAAACACATTCAGAAAAAATCGATTTCACCTTTAATACAGGAACTTTTGGCTTTTCCCAAGAAAGATTCGATTGCTTGGATAAACAATCAGCTGAAAAAAATTCGTGACGCTATTAAAAAAGAATCTATTGATCCAGAATTAATTTCGAAGTTAAATCTCGCATTTAAAAATGCTAAGTTTAAAAATTTCAGATTTCGATCTTCTACAAATGCCGAAGATTTAGATGATTTTAACGGTGCTGGATTATACGATTCTAAAACCGGAATTATGGGCGACAGCATCAAAACATTTGAAAAAGCAATTAAACAAGTCTGGGCAAGTGTATGGAATGAAGCTTCTTATAATGAAAGAGAAATTTACGGCATTGACCAGCATAATATTGCAATGGGCGTTTTGGTTCATCGTTCTTTTCCTGATGAACTGGCCAATGGCGTTGTTATTACCAAGAATATATTCAGACAAAACTTTCCTGGAATTACGGTCAACATTCAAAAGGGTGAGAATTCAGTTGTAAAACCTGAAAAAGGAGAAGTCTGCGAGCAGTTTGTAGCGTATCACTTTAACTCAGGAACGAGCGACGAAGATTTTGATGTGGATTATACTTCCAATTCTAATCTTAATAACAATGAGCCATTATTAAGCCGAACCGAAATGAGCCGTCTTTTTATGGTCAGCAAGAAAATTGAAGAAAAAATGTATCGTTACTGGCGAAAAAATGCATTTCATCCAGTAGATATTGAATTTAAAATTGTGGGTGAAAGTCGTGATTTGTATATCAAACAGGTTCGTCCATTTAATGACTAATCAATAAAAAACCAATACATCTATTTCATTGGAAACGGTGTTTATCAATACAATCTTGAACTCAAAGTCATCAATATTAATTTTTTCCTGAATGTTTTTTCTAATGGTTTTATGATCTAAGGAAAAACCGTTTGACAGGGCTATTTTTACATCAACAGTATTTAAATATTTTGAGGCTTTTTTATTTACAATCACCGAAGCTGCAATGTAAAAACCAATGATTATAATTTGAAAAAAGAGCAGTAATTCTATTTTCTCAAACGGATACATAATATCGAGAATAGAAAGCGTAATGGTTGCAAAAAGAAAAATAATGGCATTTACGGTAAAGGATTGTGTTCTAAATCTCAGGATTGAAAATATCGCAAACAAACCAAATCCAATGCCAACGCCAATTTCGATTTTGGTGAACAAATAGCAAAGCGAAAAAGTACACAATCCAACAATAACCATTAACGGATTTATGGTTTCATTGTCTTTTCTGTTGGAGAAAAAATACAAAACCAAAATCGAAAAAAACAATAATAAAAATCGTCCGACAAGTTCGTTTAAATCCATTCAATCAAAGTATAATTGAGTTCAAATTTAAAAAAAATCAGCCACGAATTCACGAATCTTTTATATTTAAATAAATTCGTGAATTCGTGGCTGGAAATTGTTTCTTTTATATCCGCCTATTTATTTTTAGGTTTTGAATCGGCTTGGTAACTGCTTTTCGGATCGCTCATGTTGACTTCTTTTGTTAGTTTTCCTTTGGTATAAAACTGCCACATTCCGGCTTTTTTTCCGTTTACAAACTTTCCTTTCGAAGCTACAGCACCATCGGCATCATAAAAAACAGCATCGCCGTTAAATTCGTTGTTTTTATAAGTGGTTAATTCTAAAGGCGTACCATTCTGACCCATTTTTTTATAGGTTCCCTCTCTTAAGCCATTAACATAAGTCATTTCTTCAGCAACTTTAGCATTTGGATAATAAACTGTTCTCGGGCCGTCAAGTTTTCCTTTTTTATAATTTTCAGAAATCATTAGAACTTTAGAAGCCTTATGATAATATTTCCATTCCCCTTCTCTGTCTTTTCCAATTTCTTTTCCTTCACTTACTTTATTTTTACTCTGATCGTAAAAAATTGTGTACGAACTACCATCATTTGCTGTAAAATCACGTGTTGCAATCACATCACCTTTTTTAGTATCATCAAAAAACTTGAATATTCCGGTCTCTTTTCCATGACTAAAAGTTCCTTCATATCTTGGACGTTTTGATTCGTAAAATCCTTTCCAGACACCATCCTTTTTACCATCAGCATCTACTTTATTAAACTCTGTCTGAGCATTTACTAAAAAGACATTTATGAATGCCAATACTATTAAAATTCTTTTAGAAGTCATGTTTTAATCAATTTTAAACTTTAACGAAATTTAGCTTCAGAAAGTATACAATACTATCACCAAAGTTAAAATTTTGATTTTACTTTTATATCACAAAAGTTTCTTCAAAAAAAAATCCCGATAAAACGGGATTTTTTAAGTTTTTATTTCTTTTTATTTTGAGCTTTTTTAGCCGCTTCCTGCTGTTCCATCACTTCTTGAAGACGTTGTTGGAATTTGCTTGGTTTTTTAGGCTCTCTCTGTTTGTTTTCTTGAATTTGAGCGTGAATTTTTTCACTGTCTACAATATAATTTTTAATTACAAACATAATTCCAATTGTAATTAAGTTTGAAATAAAGTTGTACAAACTCAATCCTGCTCCATAGCTGTTGAAGAAAATTAACATCATCAACGGTGATACGTAGATCATGATTTTCATCATTTTCGCCATATCCGGCATACCTTCCTGCTGTGGAGCTGCCATTTGCTGATCTCCTGAAGTCATTTTCATGTAGAAGAAAATCGCAATTGCTGCCAAAATTGGAAACAAACTAATGTGATCTCCATACAATGGAATATGGAAAGGTAATTTTACAACTGAGTCAAAAGAAGATAAATCATCTGCCCAAAGGAAGCCTTTTTGTCTTAGTTCAAATGCAGCAGGGAAAAATTGAAACGAAGCGTACATAAAAGGAAGCTGGATCAATGCCGGAATACATCCTGCCATTGGGTTTACTCCTGCTTTGTTGTACAGTTTCATAGTTTCCTGTTGTTTTTTCATTGGGTCTTTTTTGTATTTTTCGCCCAACTCATTAATATCAGGTCTTAAAACTTTCATTTTAGCCTGAGACAGGAATGATTTATAAGTAATTGGCGACATAGCCAATTTGATAATAATGGTAAAAATAATAATCGCAATTCCTAAAGACAATCCAATTGTTGAACTCAAGAATCCAAATAACGGAACGAAAATTAATTTGTTGATCCAACCAAAGATTCCCCATCCTAGCGGGATAATTTTTTGGAAATCTTTATCGTAAGATTTTAATACTTTGTAATCTGCTGGTCCAAAATACCAGTTCATTTTATAATCGATTTCACCATTTGTAAAAGCTAAAGGAACTGTAGCATTAAATTGTTTGGTGAAAACAGTATCAATTTTTTCGTCTTTTACTAAATTCTGAGATACTAAATCAGCTTTTGCAAAAGCAGTATTCGTTTGAAGGATGGTAGCAAAGAAATGCTGTTTGAAAGCGATATAATCTACTTTTTCAGGATTTTCTTCTTTGTGGTCTCCTTGACCTACATAACTTTCTTTTCCATCTTCATAATTATAATAAATTTCAGCATAACGGTTTTCATACGAAACACTTTTTTCGTTTCTGTACGTTTTTAAATCCCACTGTAAATTTACTGGTTTAGAAGAATTTAGAACTCGGTTTAATCCTTGAGAACGAATATCAAAACCAACTAAGTAATCATTTGGTTTTAAGATGTATTTATATTCTAAAAACTCATTAGCACCTGCTTTTAAACGCATAGATAAAACTTGATCTGCTCCTACTTTTTCTAATGTAGGTTCAAAAAACAAATCTTTCGAATTTAAAGTTCTATTATCAGTAGTTTGTAACTGAAGGTTTAAATTAGAATTGTTGTCTTTAATCAACTCTACTAATTGTTTTGATCCTTTTCTAAATTTCTCAAATTCTTTTAAAGTTGCTTCAACAATGTAACCACCTTTATTAGCAATTTTAAGTTTGATCTTTTCGTTTTCAATAGTCGTAAAAGATTCTTTTGCAGAAGGAAGTGTCGCAGAATAAGCGAAACCACCTAATGTTTTTTGCAATTGCGCCAATTGCACTGTATCTCCAGGAGTTACAGCAGCAGCTGGTAATGATGTAGTTTTTGCCTTATCAGCTTTCGCTTGAGCTTCTTGTTTAGCTACTAATTCTTTCTTGGCTTTTTCAGCAGCGATTTCTTTTTCAGACGGTTGATTTTGGTACATAATCCAAATCAAAAGTCCAAATATCAATACAAAACCAATGATCGAATTGAGATCTAATTTTTTTTCTTCCATTATTTTAAAAAAAGTTATTCGTTTGAGGTTATTAGTTATTCGTTTAATTCAAATGTTACACCTCTTAGAATGAATTATTATTTTTTATGTGCGTTTACAGCTGCGGCCACAAAGTTTACAAAAATTGGGTGCGGATTGGCAACGGTACTTTTGTATTCAGGATGGTATTGTACTCCAATAAAAAATGGGTGATTCTCTAATTCTACAATTTCTACCAATCCTGTATCTGGATTTACTCCAGAAGCTTTTAAACCTGCTTTCTGCAATTCATCAGCATATTTATTATTGTATTCGTAACGGTGGCGGTGACGCTCAGAGATTGTTTTCTCTCCGTAAATTTTGTATGCTAAAGTATTTGGTTTAATATCACATTTCCAAGCACCTAAACGCATTGTTCCACCTTTATCCGTTATGTTTTTCTGTTCTTCCATTAAACTTACTACCGGATGAGTGGTTTTCTCGTTCATCTCAGTAGAATTCGCTTCTGCATACCCTAAAATATTTCTAGAATATTCAATAACAGACATCTGCATTCCTAAACAAATTCCGAAGAAAGGAATGTTGTTTTCACGCACAAAACGTACTGCTTCGATTTTTCCTTCAATTCCTCTTTCTCCAAAACCTGGAGCAACTAAAACTCCATCAAGAGAACCTAATTTTTCTTCAACATTATCAGCATTGATGTGCTCTGAGTGAATAGAAATCACGTTTACTTTCGTTTCGTTTGCAGCACCTGCATGAATGAACGCCTCTAAAATAGATTTGTAACAATCCTGCATTTCTACATATTTCCCAACCAAACCAATGTTTACAGTTTGTTTTGGACTTTTTAATCTTTTTAAGAACGTATTCCAAGTTTTAAGATCTGGAGATGCCTTTTTAGGAAGATCTAATTTCTTTAAAGCCACAACATCTAATCCTTCTTCAAGCATTAAATTTGGAACTTCATATATTGTAGAAGCATCAATAGATTGAATAACTGCTTCTTTCTTCACATTACAGAATAAAGCTAATTTCTGGCGTAATTCCTGAGACAATTCGTGCTCTGTTCTACAAACCAAAATATCGGCTTTAATACCGCTCTCCATTAATGTTTTAACAGAGTGCTGTGTTGGTTTTGTTTTTAGTTCACCTGCAGCAGCCAAATATGGAACTAATGTCAAATGAATCACAATTCCGTTGTTTTCGCCCAATTCCCAAACTAACTGACGAACAGATTCTATATAAGGTAGCGATTCGATATCACCAACAGTTCCACCAATTTCAGTAATTACAATATCGTAATCGCCAGATTTCCCCAGCAATTGCATTCTGTCTTTGATTTCGTTTGTGATATGAGGAACAACTTGAACCGTTTTTCCTAAAAATTCTCCTCTTCTTTCTTTTTCAATAACTGAAAGATAAACTCTTCCAGTAGTAACATTATTAGCCTGAGAAGTAGGAACGTTTAAGAAACGCTCGTAGTGTCCTAAGTCTAAGTCAGTTTCAGCTCCATCATCTGTTACATAACATTCTCCGTGTTCATACGGGTTTAGTGTCCCCGGATCTACGTTAATGTATGGATCAAATTTCTGAATAGTTGTACGGTATCCTCTTCCTTGTAACAATTTTGCCAAAGATGCCGCGATAATCCCTTTTCCTAATGAAGAGGTCACACCTCCTGTAACAAAAATATATTTTGTTTGATTCATTCTGTTGTTTGTTTGTAAGTAGTTGTGTAAAAAACTTGGCAAAAGTACAAATTTAATTAGACAATTTGCTAATTAGAAAATTAGAAAATTTATCAATTAAAAAATTTAAGAAATAGATAAGTTATAATTAGAAAACAATGAATTAAATTCACTTTAAAACAACATTTTAATATTATCTCTCTAAAACATTATCTAATTTTCTAATTTTCCATTATCTAATTATTTTAAGGCTTTGGATACTGCTTCTTTATATTTCTGATCAGTTCTTCTAAACCATTTAGTTTCAATTCATAAATAAGTTGCAATTGCTGTCTTAATTCTCCTTTTGGAAATCCTTTACTATGATACCAAACAACATAATATTCCGGTAAATCAATTAAATATCGCCCTTCGTATTTTCCGAAAGGCATTTTGGCGTGTGCTAGTTTTATGAGTTGTTTTTTGTCTTGATCCATAGTTTAGAAGAAAAAAGAAGCAAGAAGAAAGATTTAGCCTTCTTCTTGCTTCAATTATATGCAAAGCTATTATTTTTTTGCCACAGATTAAAAGGATTAAAATGATTTTCTAATCTGTGTGTTTTTTTGCCGCGAATTTCACAAATTTCCACTAATTATTTTTTTTTATAATTGTTGCGAATATAAAAAGCTTAGAACCTCAGCATCTCAGCGTCTTAGAACCTTAAAAAAAGAAGCAAGAAAAAAGAACTTATTCAATTCTCTTTTCCTGCTTCAAATTTTTGCTTAAGATTATAAATTCACATAAAGCCAAAGATTCACACAAAGATTAGAAACCTTTGCACCTTTGCCCCTTAGCGCCTTAGAACCTTCTTAGTAATGCCATCTCACAAATGCTTCCATTGCCGCATAAGTCGCTAAACCTAATTGATGGTACAATTCAGCGGTTTCGCGGTTTCTGTCTTCGGCTCTCTGCCAGAACTCTCTTGAATCGGTTCCCTGGAAAACAACGCCGTCTTTCTGCGACTGGTGTTTGAAGATTCCGTGGCGTTTCGCCAGAACCTGGTCGGGACTCATCGGAACAGCCATTTCAACTTCGTCAATCCCCCATTCCTGCCATGCGCCTCTGTAAAGCCACAGCCAGCAGTCATTCATGAATGCTTTCGGCTTCAGGTTTTTAACCGATTCAAAAATCGCATCAAGGCATACCTTATGCGTGCCGTGCGGATCTGCTAAATCGCCTGCCGCATAAATCTGGTGCGGTTTGATTTTTTCAATCAGATCCATCGTAATCTGGATATCTTCCTGTCCGATGGGTTTCTTCTCGATGGTTCCGGTTTCATAAAAAGGAAGTTCCATAAAATGGATCTGCTCGTCCGGAAGTCCCACAAAATGGCTCGTTGCCCTTGCCTCTCCTTTTCTGATCAGTCCTTTTATATAGCGGACTTCAGGAATATCAATCTCGCTGTTCTTTTTGTTTTCCAGAAAGGTCTGAGCTTTTTTATAGATGCTGTCGGCTTCTTCGCTTTTAATTCCGAATTTTTCGTTGTAGTCAATCACGAATCTGGCAAAACGGAGCGCTTCATCATCGGCAACCGCAATATTTCCCGAGGTCTGGTACGCAACGTGCACTTCATGCCCCTGCTCCTGCAGACGCATAAAGGTTCCTCCCATGCTGATAATATCATCATCTGGATGCGGAGAGAAAATTAAAACACGTTTTTTTGCCGGTTCTGCCCTTTCCGGACGGTTGGTATCATCTGCATTGGGTTTTCCGCCCGGCCAGCCCGTAATGGTATTCTGCAGTTTATTGAATATTTTGATATTGATATCATAAGCCGGCCCTGAATCTGCCAGCAGGTCACTCATTCCGTTTTCGATATAATCAGCATCGGTAAGCATTAAAATTGGTTTTTTAAGGTCTAATGCCAGTCCTAAAACCGCTTTTCTGGTCAGTTTATCCGTCCACACAATTTTCTCCACCAGCCACGGTTTGTTGATTCTGGTAAGTTTTGAAGAAGCTTCTTTATCCAGAATAAAAACAGCATTATCATGTTCCTGTAAAAATGAAGCCGGAACTCTGTTTGTTACTTCATCTTCAACTGATCTTTTAACAATATTAGCCTTTCCTTCTCCCCAGGCCAGTAAAATCACTCTTTTTGCTTCCATGATTTTTTTCACGCCGAGTGTGATTGCAGTTCTCGGTGTATTGTTCAATCCAAAGAAATCTTTGCTTGCCGCCACTCTTGTAATATGGTCTAAAGCCACCAGACGTGTTTTTGAGTTCTGGAGCGATCCCGATTCATTAAAACCAATGTGCCCGTTTCCTCCGATTCCCAGAATCTGAAGATCGATTCCGCCGAGTTCTTCGATTTTTGCTTCGTATTCATGGCAGTAATCTGCGATCTGTTCTTTGGTTAAAAGCCCGTCCGGGATATGGCAGTTCTCAGGTAAAATATCGACATGGTCAAACAGAAGCTCTTTCATAAAACGGACGTAGCTGTTGATTGAATTCGGCTCCATCGGATAGTATTCGTCCAGATTAAAACTGATTACGTTTTTAAAACTAAGGCCTTCTTCTTTGTGAAGGCGCACCAGTTCGGCATAGAGTCCTTTTGGAGAAGATCCTGTTGCCAGACCTAAAATACACGGTTTGTTTTCTTTTTGTTTTGACTGGATTAAAGCGGCAATTTCCTGCGCAACAGCTTTTGAAGCCTCACCCGAATTTTCAAATACAACTGTATTGATGTTTTCGAAGCGTTTTTCAAATCCTGTCGCTTTGTCTATTTTACTTTTTAACATGATATAGTGTTTTTTATTCTATTAGCTGATATGCGTATTTCATCTTATAAAGATAAAACCTTTATATGCGATACGAGTATAAATTATTGATTTTAAGCAGAATATTATTTTCTTTTATCTTTCCTATAAAGATAGAATTATCTATCAAAACTGAATCTCATTTCGCTTTGATACACTGCATTATTTTTGCATAAAAATGCGTATTTTTTGCAAAGCAAAGATAATTCAATTTATTAGTAATTTCCCAAATTCGATATGAATATTTTGTTAATATTCGTTTGAATTGTATTGAATGTGTTACAAAAAGAAAGCCATACATATTGTATGGCTTTCTTTTTGTAAGTATTAATTCCAGTTAAAACTAATCTTTTTTTCAATTTCTGAACTTAAACTCAAAAACACCGGACAGGTCATGGCTACACGTTCTAAGATTGTTCTTGCCTTTTGATCTGCATTGCTTTTCATTTCAAAAACAATTTCAATTGCGCCAATACGACGAGGTTCTGCATTCATGATTTTGGTTACTTCTGCAGTAGAACCAACAAAGTCTACTTCAATATCTCGAGCTTTAATTCCCATTACGGTCATCATGCAGCTTGCCAATGCATTAGCAACTGTATCTGTTGGAGAAAAAGCTTCTCCTTTTCCGTTATTATCTAAAGGCGCATCCGAAACGATTTCGCTTCCTGACTGCACATGAACTGATTTCGTTCTTAAATCGCCCAAATAGGTTACTTTTGATGTCATTAATTTGCTACTTTTAAAGTTAAGTCTGAATCGTAATATAAAATGTAGACGCCTTTATTGGCATGCCCTCCATCTTCTTTTTTATAAAACTGAAATTTATTATCTACTTGCTGTGTAGTCATTAAATCTGTTGTTTCTTGATATGTTTTTCCTTGAACCAAACGCATCATTGTATCAAAAGTAACATCAAAACCTCTGGTTGCGTACGTATTTGGATACGTTTTATTCTTCAGCTTGTATTCTTTCTTAAAGATCGATGCCGATTGTTCATCGCTGTCACGTGTAACTGAAGGATACATCAATTTTAATTTTACCAGATTGTCAAAACTAATTTCATCTGTATCTAATGTGCTGTTTTGTTCTAGAATCACCAACTGTACCTGACAGGTTTTCTGAGCATCTATTAAAGCTTTGATCACCGTTTTAATCATAGCTGTATTTCCAGTTTCCATTACCACATAATTCATTCTATTAGGCAGCAGCAAACTTTTTAGATTAGCAGCATCTAAAGCACCAGTTTCTGTTAAAGATGCAAAAACAACTCCTCTTTGGTTTTGCTTGATATAACTGATAACGGATTCTTTTTTCTTATCTACAACAGCTACAATATTTCCGTTTTTAGATCTCATGTAATCAAAAATTGCATTTCGAACCACATCATTAGAAGGAATTGTCTGATACAAGTTATCGATAGGATTTGCAACATCTTTAGACAACGGAGAAATTACGGGAACATTAAACATACGAAGTGAATTTGCCGTCGTTTCAGCATTGTTTTGATAAAACGGTCCAATAACAGCATCAGCATTTTGTAATTTATTCTGAGCAATTAAACTTGAAACATTAGAAGTTGTTTTCGTTTCCTGAGAATCATAAATCGAAACATCAATTGGCAGTTTCAATGTTTTAGCCGAATCAATCGCCATCATTGCTCCAGAATAAAAATCAAGGGTCATATTTAAAAACTTATCTGTTTTTAAACGGGCAGCCATTCCAGTTGTATCGCTTTGTAATTTTGCTAAATTAAATGGCAGTAATAAAACAACTTTTTTACGATCAATCTGACCTCTTTTTTTAGTCAGCTCTACAATTTCAGGATCAATGGAAACGGTTTCTGATTTTACTTTATCTACAATTTTAATACCTCCGCCAGTATTTTCATATGGTTTTTCAGCAGGTTTTTCAACTTCTTTAGTCGCTATCGTTTCAGATGGTTTATCTTGTGGCGTTACGATTGGCTGCGGTGCTACATATCCAGCAGGAACTTTCAAAACCATTCCTTCTTTTACTCCTTCAGAAAGTGAAGGATTTAAAGCGATTAGTTCATCTTGTGTTAAATGAAAAACGCGACCTAAACTATAAAATGTTTCTTTCGGCTTAACTTGATATTCCATATAGCTAACTGCTTTTTTAGAAGTTTCGGCAGTTTTTTTAGGTTCTTCAGTTTTTACAGCTGTTGTTGTTTCTGTTTTTGGCGCTTTACCTTTAATAGTCAGTCTATATCCCACAGGCAGACCTGAAACAATATCCGGATTACGTTTTTCTAATTCTTCAACAGTCATATTATACTGTTTAGCAATACCGAATTTGGTTTCTTTTGGTTGAACATCATGAAAAACATATTTTTCAGATCCACTTTCTTTCGGTTTTTTATCAGCTGTTACAGCTGTTTTGGGTGTGCTTCCTTTTGCAGGAATCACTAATTTCTGTCCTGTTTGAATGCCATCTTTTTCTAAAAACGGATTTGCTGCTTTTAAGGCTTCATCTGAAATACCATATTTATGTTCGATGCTCCAAAATGTTTCCTTTGGCTGCACTTCATGAATTATTTCTTTTGAATTACCTGCCGATTTTACCGCAGCAGTTTCCTTTTTATCCGCACCTTTAGTTGTTGATGGAATTAATAAAACGGTATTAGGTTTTATGCCGCTTCTTGCATCAGGATTTAATTCGTAAATATCATAAGGGGTAACTTTAAATTTTTGAGCAATCTGATTGATTGTTTCACCACTCGAAACAGTGTATTTAACCACTTTTCCCTGTGAAAAAGCAGAGCAGGTTACAAAAAAAACAAAGAATAATAATGTTGAAAAATATTTCATAATATGGCTTAAAACAATTTAATTTTTAATTCAATTCACAAGCTAATACTTCCTCTTATACAAGATTCACTCCATTTGTTTACTCTTCAAAAATATTATCGAAGATCGACTTCTAACTTAGCAATAATAATGTTCTTATATAACTCATCTTCTTCTTTTTTCTTGCATTGGTACAAAAGTTCTTCCATATTTTCGAACTTATCTGCGTAAACATAATACGAAAGACTGTTTACATTGAAGAAAAAACTAGCATTAAAATCGCCTGAATCAATGAGTTTCATAATTAACTTATCTCTCATCATTGAATCTGTAAATATACCCAAAACTAAGTAATAGCCATTCGAAACTTCTTTAAGATTATCATAAACTTCAATCTTTATATTTTTTTCGTTTTTAAATGGGTTTTCTTTCAACTCTTTGCGCATTTCTTCTATCGAAATTGCTTTTAAAGTTTCTTCAGAAACTGGTTTATTTTGTTTTTTAATGGCTTCGTCTTGGTATTTTTTTAGTTTTACCAAAGCCAGTTTATCATCAAATTTCCGGGCTTCCATACTATAATAAGAAGCCTTACTGATGTGACGTTTTACTTCAATTTGTTTTTGAGTATCTAAAGAATCTATCTTGGCAATTAAAAGCTGGTTTTGAGCGTCGCCTTTTTCCTGATCTATTTTATAACGTTTAATTTCTTCTAACGAAAGTCGTTGTTGTAACGAGGTTACGTTATTATTTTTTTCGCTTTCGCGGACTTTTTTCTTGTACTCCTGATTTTCTTCAACAGCTATTTTTTCTACTTTATTCATTAAACCAGCATACGCTTTTCTGTTTTCTGCCAGTTCTTTTTTTAGTTGAGAAGACAAATCACTTGTTTTACCGATGCTTTCATAAGAAAGTTTTTCTAAACGTTTAGATTCATCTACATTCAAGATATCCATGCGTTTTAATTCTTTCAAATCGCTGTTCATGGCATTTACCAATGAATCTAATTTTGCCATTAAAATGTCCTGAACATTTTTATTGGCTTCTAAAACCAAACGTAATTTTTCAACCGAATTTTCTTTTGAACCATTCATATCATTCAGATTCACTTTCAAATCGTTAATCTTTATAATTTTCTGATTCATTTCTTTTTGAACCACAAGTCGGTCTTTTAAATCTTCAATTTCAACTGTTTTGGCTTTTGTTTTTTCAACCACAACTTGTTTTTCGGCTAAAGCCAGCATTAATTCTTCGCTTTCGTTTGCTGGTTTTATTGCTGTAGTATTGATTGCCAACTTGTTTCCAACAATCAATCCGTTTACAATTTCAGGATTTTGCGATTCCAATTGATCAATTGAAATTCCGTATTTCTTAGCAATCGAAAATTTAGTTTCTTTTGGTTCTACAACATGAAAGACCGTTTCTTGATTGATTACACGAACTCTTCCGTCTACTGTTTTTCGTTTGTTTGGGATGGTAATTGTCTGACCAATCTGTAAACCATTTACCAAGATATCTTTATTGAGATTTTCTAAATCCTGAACCGAAACATTGTATTCTCTAGCAATGCTAAACAAGGATTCTTTTGCTACAACGTGATGTGTCGTTTTTGAAGGAGCTGCATTTTCCGTTTTAGATGAATTTACAATAATGGGAATAATTAATTCTTGTCCGATTTGAAGTCCGTTTACAAGAACAGCCTGATTGGCATTTTGAATAGCTTCAACCGAAACATTATATTGTTTAGACAAACCAAAGAGTGTTTCTTTTGGCGCAACAATATGGGTTTGCTGCTTTGAATTTGTATTTTCTGAGGAATGAACTGGAATCTTTATAATTTGATTGTCTTTGATTCCGTTTTGAGATTCTGGGTTGAGTTTGTAAATCTCGTCAATAGAAACCTTGTATTTCTGGGCAATAAAATAAGCGGTTTCTCCTTTTTGAATTTTATGTTCAATAATTGAATCTTGCGCAGCTATTTTGTTAAAAGACAAAATAAACACAAGAGAAATCGTTAAAAGTTCTCTCATAAATAGTAGGTTATAAAAAATTAAGGCCTTACAAATGTAAGACCTTAATTTTAATTTATGCTACTATTCCCACTCAATTGTTGCTGGTGGTTTTGAACTAATATCGTAAACGACACGGTTCACACCTTTTACTTTATTAATAATATCATTTGATACTTTCATCAAGAAATCATACGGTAAATGAACCCAGTCAGCAGTCATACCATCTGTAGATTCTACTGCTCTAAGCGCTACTACTTTTTCGTAAGTACGCTCATCACCCATAACACCAACAGAGTTTACAGGAAGCAAAATTGCTCCAGCCTGCCAAACTTTATCATACAATCCCCAAGATTTTAATCCTTCAATGAAAACAGAATCTACATCTTGTAAAATTCTAACTTTCTCTGGCGTAATATCTCCTAAAATTCTAATTGATAATCCAGGTCCAGGGAAAGGATGTCTTCCTAATAATTCTGGATCTATTCCTAATGTAGCCCCTACTCGTCTTACTTCATCTTTGAAAAGCATTCTAAGTGGTTCTACAATTTTTAATTTCATATAATCTGGCAATCCACCAACGTTGTGATGCGATTTAATGGTTGCTGATGGTCCTTTTACAGAAACCGACTCGATAACGTCTGGATAAATTGTTCCTTGCGCCAACCATTTTACGTCTTCTAATAAGTGCGATTCATCATCAAAAACTTCGATAAATACACGACCAATTGTTTTACGTTTGGTTTCAGGATCGCTGATTCCTGCCAATTCAGAAAGGAAACGATCTCCGGCGTCAACACCTTTTACATTTAATCCCATTCCTTTGTATTGATCCAATACATTTTGGAATTCGTTTTTACGTAAAAGTCCGTTGTTTACGAAAATACAATATAAGTTTTGTCCGATTGCTTTGTTTAATAAAACTGCCGCAACAGTAGAATCTACTCCTCCAGATAAACCAAGAACTACTTTGTCGTTTCCTAGTTTTTCTTTCAATTCTCCTACCATTTCTTCTACGAAAGCGTTTGGAGTAAAGTTTTGAGGAACTTCAGCAATTTTCACTAAGAAGTTTTCTAACATTTTTGATCCATCTGTAGAATGGTAAACTTCTGGATGGTATTGAATTGCATAAGTAGTTTCGCCTTCAATTTTGTAAGCTGCGTATTCTACATCATGCGTACTTGCTAATTTTACGGCATTTGTTGGAAGTGCTTTGATACTATCGCTATGGCTCATCCAAACTTGGCTGTTTTCTGAAACTCCTTCAAAAAAAGTTTCATTTTCTTTAATATAAGACAAGTTGGCTCTTCCGTATTCTCTAGTGTTTGAAGCTGCTACTTCTCCACCGCTGAAATGCGCTAAATATTGTGCTCCGTAACAAACGGCAAGCAAAGGCATTTTACCTCTAATTTGCGATAAATCAGGATGTGGTGCATCTTCTCCTCTAACAGAGAAAGGGCTTCCTCCTAAAATTACGGCTTTATAACTTGATAAATCACTTGGAATGTGATTGTAAGGAAAAATTTCGCAGAATATATTTAATTCGCGAACTCTACGCGCAATAAGCTGTGTATATTGCGATCCGAAATCTAAAATAAGTACGTTGTGTTGCATGCGCAAAAATACTTTTTAAATTCGAAATTGAAAAATCGGAACAATGAAAAAATTTATTTTTTTTTAATCGTCCGATTTTTAGGTGCAAAGGGACAAAGTGACAAAGGTTCCTAGGCAAAATTTAAAGGACATTAATCTTTGTAACTTTGAACCTTTGTAACTTTGTCACTCTAAAGAAAAACCATTTTCAAAAAAAACTCGTATCTACAGAAAACCATTTAAATTTAACTATGAAATCAAAACTTATTGCTCTGACAGTTCTTGTGTCAGTATTTTTTTCATCTTGTAATGCAGTCGATGATTTATTATCTTTTACTATTTCGAATGAAACTTCGATTAAAATTCAGAGTACATCGCCTATTAATCTGCCTTCGGAAATTATCACCCCGGAAGTTACCACCAATTCTTCAGCAGAATTTGCAAACAACAAAACAAAAGCAAGTCTGGTAAAAGATGTAAAAATCAGATCGTTGAAATTATCAATCTCTGATCCTTCAGACAAAACGTTTACTTTTTTGAAATCAGTACATCTTTATATTTCAACCAATAATTCTAACGAAATAGAATTAGCGTATCAAGATAACATCAATACCTCTTCGAACACGATTGATTTAATCTGTACGGATAAAAGACTGGATGAGTATATTAAAGCAGATAGTTACAAAATTAGAACACAGATTACTTTAAAAGAAACATTAACTAAAGACGTAACGGTAAAAGCAGATATGAAGTTTAGAGTGACTGCAGATCCATTTTAATTTTAGACCCAAAGCAACAAAGCGACAAAGGTTCAGAGAAGCAAAGTTTTACACTTATCTCTGAACCTTTGTCGCTTTGCAACTATAAAAATTACTCTTTCGTAACAATAATCGATGCCTTAAATCCTGCTGCAAGATTATCCCAGTAATCATTTGTAACCAACTGGCCTTTATCATCGTAAACCTGAATTTCAGCTGTATTTCCTCCTAAAGTTCCAATGTTTAAAGCTTCGAAATCTAATTTATTGAAACCATTGGCTAGATTTATTTTTACTTGTTTAAAATTTGCATCTAATAATATTCGCTCTGCAATAACCATATCATTTGAAGAAACTTTCACCAAATCGCCGTCAATTGCTCCAAAATCACGGAATTTGACAATAAAATATTCGGCTTTTGTTTTAAAGTCTCCTAATGAAATATTCTTCTTCACAAGTGTACCGCGACCTTCACGCAAACCAGCATCTTTTAAAGCTTTCTCTACATCTTTTTCCATTTTTGCTACATACTGATCGCCTGGATTCGCAAATTCATTTTTTTCATACATCGAAAATTTACTTTTCTCTGCACCAACCTGCAATTGAGATTTTGGTGTTATACTGGTATTATCAAAAACGTTTGGCGTTTTTATACTCGGCATATCTGTAGTTTCAGCTTGGGGATCTTTTACGGGAGTGGGAATCTTTTTGGGTTTTGCACTAAATTTTGGTGCAGCGATAGGTTTGTATTTGGTTCCAAATTCTGTTTGTGCTGAAACCGTTACAGCAGCAAAAAATAATATGAAAAATAAAATATGCTTCATTGAAAAAGTTTTATCGAATGGGCTTTTAATTTTTTTAATAGAATCAAGTACCTCACAAAAATAACATAAATAAATTTGGCGCGACAACTTTAAGACTATTATAACAATATATTAGGCTATTTTTTGGAATCAAAAAACCTGCCAAAAATCCAAGAGTTGACTCATAATATAAAAATCTAAATTTCAAACCTGCAGCGGCGTTTCGTTATTTTTTTGTTTAAAAAGAATACACCATTTTGATTCTTACCAACTTATTCTTAACTTCATTATCAAATTTATTTTATCTTAAAATACAAACAAGATGGACTATATTGACTATTACAAAGTGTTGGATGTTACAAAATCTGCTACGGAAGCCGAAATAAAAAAAGCGTATCGAAAACTGGCACGTAAATATCATCCTGATTTGAATCCGAATGATAAAGAAGCGGAAAAAAAATTCAAGGAAATCAATGAAGCAAACGAAGTTTTAAGCAATCCTGAAAACCGAAAAAAATACGATAAGTACGGAAAAGACTGGCAGCATGCAGACGAATTTGAAAAAGCCGGTTACAATCCAAACCAGCAACAGCAAAGGCAATATTCAAGACAAAGCGGTCAGGATTTTTCAGGTTTTGGTGATGAATTTTCAGGAAGCGATTTCTCAGATTTTTTCAATTCTATGTATGGATCTGGAAGAAGCAGTCGAAGTCAATCCAAATATAGAGGACAAGATTTTAATGCCGAATTACAGCTGGATTTGACTGCAGCTTATACCACTCATAAACAAAATTTAACCGTAAATGGAAAAAATATCAGAATTACTATTCCGGCTGGAGTTGAAAACGGACAGGTTATAAAAATTCCGGGACATGGCGGACCAGGTGTTAATGGTGGTCCAAATGGTGATTTATATATTACTTTTTTAATCGATAATAACTCCGATTTTAAACGTGAAGGCAATAATTTGTATTCAAATGTTGATCTGGATTTATACACGGCAATTTTAGGCGGTGAAATTAACATTAAAACTTTTGATGGAAAGGTAAAAATCAAAGTTCCTGCCGAAACTCAGCCGGGAACTAAGATCAAATTAAAGGGAAAAGGTTTTCCGGTTTATAAAAAAGAAAATCAGTTTGGTGATTTGTATGTGACTTATAATTTAAAAATCCCAACCAATCTATCGCAAAAAGAAAAAGAGTTATTTGAAGAATTATCTAAAATTAGAAAGTCATGAGCAGTAAAAATTTAATTCAAATAAAACAATTTTGTCTGTATCACGAAATTGAAAATACTTTTATAAAAGACCTTAATAATTATGGTTTGGTTGAAATTATTATTCAAGAAAATGATGAATTTCTACAGTCGGAACAACTGCCGGCAATAGAAAAAATGATGCGTATGCATTATGACCTCAATATCAACATGGAAGGAATTGATGCTATTTATCACCTTTTAAACAAGATCGAAGTTTTGCAGCAGCATTTAACCAATACACAAAACAAACTCCGGATTTACGAAGAAAACCAAAGTGAATAAATATCACAAAAAAGAACCATTTACAATGTGATTTCAACTTATTATAATTCTTTATACGAGCCTTATTTCATAAATTGCAGCGCATTAATTAACCTGAATTTGTTTCTAAAATCTAAAGAAAGAATTCAAAAAAACTCATAAAATGAAAAGAGAAAACATCTTAACAGGATCACCTTGGGAAGACAAAATGGGATACTGCCGCGCTGTAAGAATTGGTAATATTATTGAAGTTTCGGGAACTGTTGCGATTGTTGACGGCGATAAAGTAAAGGCCGATGATGCTTATGCACAAACGTATAATATTATAGAGCGTGTTGAAAAAGTATTAGAAGACTTAAATGTAGGCATTAAAGATGTTATCAGAACCCGAATTTTCACAACAGATGTTTCTACTTTTGAAGAAGTAGCCAGAGCACATTCGGCATTTTTTAAAGAGGTAAAACCGACAACTGGTTTTTATGGAATCAGCAAACTGGTTGCTCCAGAATATTTGGTTGAAATAGAATTTACTGCTGTGGTTCAGTAATTATTTTATAGCCAAGAATTCACGAATTATTATATTCTATAACCCGTTGGGTGAAATTAAAAAATTCAAATATTTTAACACATAGGGACATAGATTTTTGTGTCGAAAAAAGAAATGGAAGAAACAAGTTTCCAACATAGCTAAACTATGTGCATTTAAACTAGTGAAACGCCTTTTTTTTAAGTTTAAATAAACTATGTTCCTATGTGTTGAAAATAATTTCCAACGAGTATTCTATAGTAATTTTTTAAATTTGTGAATTCGTGGCAAAAAAAGCCACTCCATATTAATGAATACTCCAAATCCAAAACAATTACTGCTTGATATTCCGAAATGGATTCTTATTTGTCTCTTAATCGGTATATTTTCAGGATCGGCTTCAGCTTTCTTTTTAGTTTCTTTAGAATGGGTGACACAATTCAGAATGGCGCATGATTGGATCATTTGGCTTTTGCCTGTGGGTGGATTTCTAGTAGGTTTAAGCTATTATTACTGGGGAGAATCTGTCGTGAAAGGAAATAACCTTTTATTGGAAGAATATGAAAATCCACAGAAAGTAATTCCGTTTAAAATGGCACCTTTAGTCCTTCTGGGAACTTTGCTAACTCACTTGTTTGGAGGATCAGCAGGACGTGAAGGAACAGCAGTACAAATGGGAGGTGCTATTTCTGATCAGTTTACCAAAATTTTCAAACTCAAGAATACCGAACGCAAAATTTTAATCATTTTAGGAATCAGTGCTGGTTTTGCATCAGTTTTCGGAACACCATTGGCAGGAGCTATTTTTGCCTTAGAAGTTTTATACTTCAGTAAAATTAATTTCAAAAGCATCCTCCTTTCTTTTTTAGTCGCTTACGCCGCTTATTTTACCGTAGAATTTTGGGAAATCAAACACACACATTACAGCATTCCCGTTATTCCTGAATTGAGTGTAAACAATTTATTCTTTACCTTAATTGTTGGAATTTTATCTGGATTTGCTGCCTTATTATTTGCTAGAAGTACCCATTTCTGGGGATCTCTTTTTTCAAAAAACATCAAATATCCGCCGCTTCGTCCTGTTATAGGCGGTGCGGTTTTAGCTATTGCAATCGCAGGATTGGGATTTACTAAATTCTCTGGACTTGGCGTTCCAGTAATCGTAGATTCTTTTTCAACACCAAATGAATGGTACGATTTCCTGCTTAAAATCTTGTTTACAGGATTTACATTGGGAGCTGGTTTTAAAGGTGGAGAAGTAACACCGTTATTTTTTGTTGGAGCTACTTTAGGAAGTGCTTTATCGGTTTTTATTCCAATGCCAATTGCTCTTTTAGCCGGAATTGGATTTGTTGCTGTTTTCTCAGGCGCCACCCACACTCCTATCGCCTGCACGATTATGGGAATGGAATTATTTGGAATTGCTCCGGGAATTTTTATAGCCATTGCTTGTATTGTGGCTTATTTTTCATCAGGCTCTGTGGGGATTTACAAATCTCAAATTGTAAAAGGTCCAAAATACAAATTGTATCAAAGATTTCAGAAAAAAGAATTAGAGAATCTTTAAAAAAATTGAAATTTCAAAAATTCCAAAATTTAAAATTCAAATTCCTTCAATTTATATGTTTCGTTCCTATGGAACTTTTGTACAACACTTTTATATTTTCAACGGATTAAAATCCGTTGCTACAAAATAAACGTTCCTACGGAACTTAGAAACTCTATAAATAAAAATCCGTTTAAATCAGCGTTTTCGCGATAGCGAATCCTTTTCATCAGCGTTCAATACTAAGCATATAAAAAATTAAAAAAACATTTGATGAGACTGAACACAAAAATGCGAAACACTGAACACTATCGCTGAGTACTAAAAATATTTTCAGCATTACATTAAAAAAATGTAAATTCGCACACTATGAAAATACAAGATATTCAGGCGATACAATTATTGCTTGCAACACCAAAGAAAATAGTCATAATTCCACATAGAGGACCAGATGGTGATGCCATGGGTTCTACTTTAGGTTTATATCATTTTTTACTAAAAAACAATCACCACCCAACCGTGATTGCTCCTAATGATTTTCCAGATTTTCTAGCTTGGCTTCCAGGATCAGAAACAGTGAAAATATTTGAAAAAGATACCGAAAACTGCACTAAAATATTAGAAGAAGCCGAGATAATTTTTACACTTGACTTTAATGCATTTCATCGTACAGGCGAAATGGAGCATACTTTAGCAAAACTGACTGCTCCGTTTATCATGATCGATCATCATGAAAAACCACACGATTATGCGACTTATATGTATTCTGATACATCGTATGGTTCTACTTGTGAAATGGTTTATAACTTTATTTCTTTCCTAAACAAAAAAGAAGATATCGATAAAACCATTGCTACTTGTATCTATACAGGAATTTTAACCGATTCAGGTTCATTTCGCTTTCCAGGAACTACAGGAAACACACACCGTATTATTGCTGAATTAATTGATTTAGGAGTTGAGAATACACAAATTCCGGTTTTATTATACGACAACAGCTCATTCAGCCGTTTACAGCTTTTAGGACGCGGACTTCAAAACATGAAAATTTTTGAAGAACATAAAACTTCTTACACAACCCTTACGCAGGAAGAACTAGATTCTTTTAATTATGTTAAAGGTGATACAGAAGGAATTGTTAATTATGGTTTGAGCATTCGTGGAATAGTTTTTACTGCTATCTTTATCGAAAATAAAGATGAAAAAATAATCAAGATTTCTTTCCGTTCTCAAGGAGGATTCGATGTTAACCAGTTTGCAAGAGATCACTTCAACGGAGGCGGACACATGAATGCCGCAGGCGGAAGATCTGAAGCTTCAATGGAAGAAACCGTTAAAAAGTTTGAAGATTTAGTAACTAAATTAAAATTATAGCCCCAATATGAACTACTTGAAACTTAGTATTTACACCTTGCTTCTGGCAGTTATATTGGCTGGATGCAAGCACCATGAAGAAGCACGCAGACCGATTTCGAGAGCATCTGGTTCTTTCATGAAAAAATCTGCCGACCGAAATAAAAAACTGGTAGCAAGTGAAGAAGATGTTATTAAAAAAATCATCAAAAGCAATCCAAAGGTAAAGTACTACGCGACTAAAAAAGGATATTGGTTTTGCTATGACGAAAAAAGCAATGCAGAAACTGGTGCTCCAAAAAAAGGAGATATTGCTTACTTCAATTTAGAAATTAAAGACATTACAGGTAAAATCATTTATTCTGAAGCCGATTTAGGTCCGCAGACGTATTATGTTGACAAACAAGACATCATGATGGGATTACGCGACGGAATTAAATACATGAAGAAAAATGAAGTGGTTACTTTCTTGTTTCCATCGCATATGGCATACGGTTATCATGGTGACAACAAAAAGATTGGACCTAATCAGTCATTAATCTGCACTGTAACTTTACGAAATTTTGTTCCAGATCCAGCGCAAGCTCCAACTTCTGCTAATGCTGTAAAACCTTCTGGTTCGACTACACCAACATCAAAACCTGCAGTTGCAAAACCTGCAGCCCAAACTAAAAAAGATACCTTAAACCCATAAAAACGTATTAAAAAATGAAGAAGATTTTTCTATTGTTATTAGCCGTTAGCTCGTTTTATTCATGCAAGGACGAACACAGTAATCTGCCTGATGGTTTATATGCTGATATCGAAACGAATAAAGGACATATCCTTGTTGAATTAGACTATAAAAAAGCGCCCGTAACGGTAGCAAACTTCGTAACCTTAGCAGAAGGTAAAAACGAATTTGTAACAAAAGATTATTTAAAAAACAAACACTTTTACGACGGATTAAAATTCCACAGAGTAATTGAAAACTTCATGATTCAGACAGGCGATCCTGAAGGAACAGGTTCTGGAGATGCAGGATATAAATTTAAAGACGAATTTTCAGATTTGAAATTCGACAAGGCTGGTGTTTTAGCAATGGCAAACAATGGTCCAGGAACCAACAGCAGCCAGTTTTTTATTACACATGTTGAAACTCCTTGGTTAACTAATCTTCATACTATTTTTGGACATGTAGTTGACGAAAAAGGACAAGAAGTGGTAAACAAAGTGGTTCAAGGTGATACTATTGTTTCTGTAAACATCATTAGAAGCGGCGAAGCAGCTAAAAAATTCGATGCTGTAAAAGTATTACGTGATTATTTTGGAGAAGCTTCTAAATATACTTTAGCTCAAAAACAAAAAGTAGAATACCTAGAATCTTTAAAACCAAAAGCTACTAAAACAGCAAGCGGATTAGAATATGTAATTACAGAAAAAGGCGCTGGAAAAAAACCAGCAACTGGAGCTCAATTGTACATTCACTATGCAGGTTTCTTAGAAAACGGAACCTTATTTGACTCAAGCATTGAAGAAGTAAATAAAACATTTGGAAAATTTGACGCCGCAAGAGCAGAACAACATGGCTACCAGCCAATTCCTTTTCAAGCAGGCCGTAAAGACGGTATGATTCCGGGATTTATTGAAGGTATCGAAAAACTTTCTTTTGGAGACAAAGCTGTTCTTTTTATTCCATCTCATTTAGCTTATGGAGAAGCTGGTGCTGGAGGAGTAATTCCACCAAATGCAAATATTATTTTTGAAGTTCAATTATTAGAAAAACCATAATTATCTCAGTATAATTTAAAGACTTAAATTCGAATACGATGAAATTTAAATTTCTATTTTTATTCTGTCTGGCTGTTGTAAATATTCAGGCACAAACTAAAAAACCAGCTGCAAAACCTACAGCTGCAAAAGCAAAAACAGTAGCCGCAACAGATCCAAATGACGGAATTTTTGCTACAATCTCAACCACAAAAGGAGATATTGTAGTAGCATTAGAATATGTAAAAGCTCCAGTAACAGTAGCAAACTTTATTACACTTGTAGAAGGTAAGAATCCTTACGTAAAAGTGGAAAGATTAAAAGGAAAACCATTTTATGATGGATTAAAATTCCACCGTGTTATCAATGATTTCATGATTCAAGGGGGAGATCCGGAAGGAAATGGAACTGGAGGCCCAGGTTATTCTTTTAAGGATGAATTTGTAGAGGAATTACGTTTTGAAAAAGGCGGTGTTTTGGCAATGGCTAATTCAGGACCTGCAACAAACGGAAGCCAATTCTTCATTACGCATAAAGATACGCCATGGTTAAACGGAAAACACACGATTTTTGGTCATGTAGTTTCAGGAATGGACAATGTAAACAAAATTGTTCAAGACGATGTGATGACAAAAATTACCATTACGCGCAAAGGCGCTGCGGCAAAGAAATTCGACGCTGTTAAAGTTTTTGCTGAAGATGTAAAAAAACAAGAGGCTAAAAAAGAAGAAGCTAAAAAAGTGGTAACTGCAAAAGCAGCTTACTTCGCAGCAACAAAAGCAAAAGCGACTACAACTGCTTCTGGTTTAAAATATGTAATTACTAAAAATGGAACTGGCGTAAAAGGAGCTGAAGGTTCAACTATTTACTTTCACTACGCAGGATATTTTGAAGATGGAAATCTTTTTGACAGCAGCATGTCAGAAGTAGCTAAAGCTTATGGAAAATACGATCCAAACAGAGATGCACAAGGCGGTTATAAAGCTTTCCCTTTTACAGTGGGTAAAAAAGACGGAATGATTCCTGGATTTATCGAAGCATTAGACATGATGACAGATGGTGAAAAAGCGATTTTCTTCCTTCCTTCTAATTTAGCTTATGGAGAAAAAGGTGCTGGAGGTGTTATCCCGCCAAATGCTACTTTAATTTTCGAAATAGAAACATATCAAAATCAACCGGTGAAATAATCTCGGTTTCAAACATTTAAAAAGGCCATCAGAATAATTTTTGATGGCTTTTTTAATTTTCAGCATTCTGCTGAATCTTCAAATTTCAACATTTCAAATGCTCTGAAACACAAACAATGATAACGTTTGCGCATATTTTCTATTAATTCCTAAATAAAATAGCTTACCTTTGCCGGCTTGAATTTTTTAAAACAAATTATCAAAATGTCACAAAATAACGTATTAAAAGGAGTATTTTTAGTTGCTTTAGGAGCTACAACTTACGGAATGTTAGCCACTTTCGTCAAAATGGCCTATTCAGAAGGTTATACAACTGCAGAAGTAACTACCTCTCAATTTGTACTTGGACTAATTGGTATTTTGATCATTAACGCTTTTCAAAAAGCTAAAAACAAAGATAAAGTCGTAAAAGCAACTAGAAAAAACATCTTTAGTTTAATGCTTGCTGGTACTTCACTGGGAATGACAAGTTTGTTTTATTATCTGGCAGTAAAATTCATTCCTGTTTCTATTGGAATAGTTTTATTAATGCAGACGGTCTGGATGGGTGTTCTACTCGAAATGATTCTAGAAAAGAAATTACCTTCCAAACAAAAAGTAATCGCTGTTTTTATAGTACTTACAGGAACTGTTCTAGCAACGAATATCCTAAACAATGATATCAAATTAGACTGGCGCGGAATTGTCTGGGGAATTTTAGCCGCAGCTTCGTTTACTACTACTATGTTTACGGCAAATCGTGTGGCAGTTGGAATTTCTTCGGCTCAACGCAGTTTATACATGCTTATGGGCGGAGCAATCATTGTTTTTACTTTTGGCTTTTTTACGCAGGTAACTCCTTTTAATCTGGCAATTTTCTTAAAATGGGGAATTGTATTGTCACTATTTGGAACGATTATCCCACCGCTTTTAATGAACTTAGGTTTTCCATTAACCGGAATTGGTTTAGGAAGTATTGTTTCGGCATTAGAACTTCCTGTTTCAGTTATGATGGCTTTTATCTTGTTAGATGAAAAAGTAATTCTGACGCAATGGCTTGGAATTGTTTTAATTATTCTTGCCATCATCATTATGAATGTCAATTTTAAACGCAAAATTTAAGACTTTTTAGCGCTCATTAAAAAACTAAGCTTTGTAGTGCAATAATTGTTAATTTTTTTTATAATTTCGTTATAAATAATTAACTATTATGAATTTACCTTGGCATCTATATGTAATGTCCGTTCTCTATATACTTGCTGGAGTTAATCATTTTAGAAAACCCGGAATGTATATTAGAATCATTCCCCCGATTTTTAAAAACCCTAAAACAATAAATATCATTAGTGGAGCCGCCGAAATCATACTAGGCATTCTGCTTATGATTTCTTCTACAAGCCAATTGGCAGCATGGGGCATCATTGTGCTGCTTATAGCCGTGTTTCCGGCAAATTTATTCATGTTTCAAAATAAAAAAGCAGGTTTTGGTCTGCCAAAATGGATTTTATTTGTACGTTTGCCCTTACAAATTGTTTTGATTTTTTGGGCTTATCAGTATACCCTATAACAATCAAATCTATTAATCTAAATTTATTTTACTATGAAAAAATTGTTTGCAGAGTTCTTCGGAACTTATTGGCTGGTGTTTGGAGGCTGTGGAAGTGCCATTTTTGCAGCAGCGTATCCTGAATTAGGAATTGGATTTACAGGTGTTGCATTAGCATTTGGTTTGACCGTTTTAACAATGGCGTATGCTGTAGGGCATATTTCAGGCGGGCATTTTAATCCTGCTGTATCATTTGGATTATGGGCTGGCGGAAGATTTTCGGCCAAAGAACTCATTCCGTATATCATTGCTCAATGTATTGGAGCAATTGCTGCGGCCGGGACTTTATACACAATTGCTTCCGGAAAAGCAGGTTTTGTAATCGATAATACCAAAGCTGGAGCTTTTGCCTCAAATGGTTATGGGGCTTTTTCTCCCGATGGCTATTCATTGCAATCCGCTTTCATTGCTGAGTTTGTGCTGACTTTATTTTTCTTATTGATAATTTTAGGAGCTACTGATAAATTTGCCAATACTAGTTTCTGCGGTATTGTCATTGGTTTGGGATTGACTTTAATCCACTTAATTAGTATTCCTATTACCAATACTTCTGTTAATCCTGCGAGATCGCTTTCTCAAGCTATTTTTGCTGGCGGTGAACCGCTTTCGCAAGTCTGGTTGTTTTTAGTTGCGCCTATTTTAGGTGCGATAGCAGCTGGATTTATTTATAAAACATTGTTACAGAAGACTGAAGAAGCTTAAAAATATTTCATAAAATTTAAAATGGAAGGAGAAAATCAAATATATTTATATTGATTTTCTCTTTTTCTTTTGGATAAAATCGGAAAAGGAAATCGTCATTTCACTCCAAATATTATTGTTATGAACGAAATTATTTCTTACTTCAGTACCATTCCGTCCTCGCATCGGAGTTTAATTTTAATTGGAGGAATTACAATTTTCTGGATGATTGAAAATACATTTCCATTGTTTCAAATGCAGTATCGAAAATGGCATCATGCGGGAATCAATATTTTCTTTACTCTGACTACAATAATCGTCAATTTTGTTTTGGCTTTTATTTTAATCAAAACGGCAAACTGGACTACCGAAAATCATTTTGGAATTCTTCAATGGATTCCTGAAATTCCGCTCTGGATTTACACCATTATCGGTTTGCTTTTATTGGACTTAATTGGGGCTTATTTAGCACATTTGGTGCAGCATAAAATAAAGTTTCTTTGGCGCTTTCATCTTATTCATCATACCGATACTTGGATTGATACCACAAGCGCCAACAGACATCATCGGGGCGAAAGCGTAATCCGTTTTATTTTTACAACACTCGGAGTTCTCGTCGTTGGAAGTCCTATGTGGATGGTTTTTCTGTATCAATCCTTATCCGTTATTGCTTCGCAATTCAATCATGCCAATATTTCACTGCCCCATAAGGTAGATCTTTTTTTAAGTTATTTTATTGTATCGCCAAATATGCATAAGGTGCACCATCATTATGTTCTGCCTTACACCGACAGTAATTATGGAAATATTTTTTCTGTCTGGGATCGTATTTTTGGCACTTTTACCTCTCTTCCAAAAGAGAAAATAATGTATGGAGTTGACACGCATATGCTGGCAGAAGAAAACAATCAATTGAAAAATTTACTGCAAATTCCGTTTCAAAAATCAAGATCAGCAAAAAACATGAAAAATCATTAAAAAAATGCAATGCAGCGAACCAACTAATTATTTTTTTTATTAATATTGAAATATAAAATGAAAGTCAATCTATTAAACATTAACCCACTATTGAATTAATTTTCACGAGATGAAAAAGAGTAACCGCAAAGAGTTAACTGTGGAACAAACTGAGAAGCTTGTTTCTTTAGCCTTAGAAGAAAGAAATCCATTTGAAATAATCAAAAAAGAATTTGGATTGGCAGAAAAAGAAGTTCTTGAAATCATGAAAAAGAAAATGCCTCTTGAAAAATTTGAGATGTGGAAAAAGAAGGCTATTGCGAATAAACCAAAACCAAAACCAATTAAAATTGATGATTTTGATGAAGATCTAGACGGAAAATATTATATAAAAAATAAATTTGACTAATATAAAGCTCCTGTAAATCAGGAGTTTTTTTATTATATTCAATTTTTTGTAACTTTTTGATATTTTTTAAGTCAAATATCTATAACTAAACATAAACAGATGAAGAAAATACTTTACACCCTGGCTCTTGCTGTAACATTTTGGAGCTGTAAAACGGGTAGTTCTGCCGCTGGCGGAAAAAATGTCGTAGAAGTTAATATCAATCTAACAGACGTAAAAGATGATAAGGTTTTAGTAACTGTAACTCCTCCACCAATTAAAACTGACGAAGTGGTTTACAGCATTCCTAAAACTGTTCCTGGAACGTATTCTACTGACAACTACGGAAAATATTCAGAAGATTTTAGAGCTTTTGATGCCAAAGGAAATCCATTAACCGTAAAAAGACTTGATGATAACTCATGGTCTATTTCAAATGCTAAGGCGTTACATAAAATCACGTATTTAGTCAATGACACTTTTGATACTGAAAAAGGAACTGGATTTGGTAATGATGACGTTTTCTCACCAGCAGGAACTAACATTAAAGCCGGAGAAAATTTCATGGTTAACACACACGGTTTTGTTGGATATTTTAAAGACAAATTAGAAATTCCGTACAAAGTTACCATTACACATCCTGAAACACTTTGGGGAGCGACTTCAATGACAGACCAAGATGCTAGCAAAACAAGCGATGTTTTTACAACTCCACGTTATGCTGTTTTAGTTGAAAACCCAATTATGTATTCTAAACCAGATTATACTACTTTCAATGTAAACGGAATGGATATTTTGATTGCCGTATATTCTCCAACAGGAAAATTTACAGCAGAGAGCATCACACCGGAAATGAAAACGATGATGACGGCTCAGAAAAACTTTTTAGGAAAAGTAAATTCTAATAAAAAATATACTGTTTTATTGTACTTATCAAGTATGGCAAAAGACGATGCACATGGTTTTGGAGCGTTAGAACACCCAACAGCTACTACAGTTGTGCTTCCTGAGTCAATGCCAAAAGAAAAATTGGTTGAATCTATGAAAGACGTGGTTTCTCACGAATTCTTTCATATCGTTACACCATTAACGGTTCACTCAAAAGAAATCCAATACTTTGACTATAACGCTCCACAAATGTCTGAACATTTATGGATGTACGAAGGAGTTACAGAATATTTCGCGAATCTTTTCCAGATCAATCAAGGATTAATTGACGAAGCTGAATTCTACACTCGTATTGCTGATAAAATCGAGCAGTCAAAAAGATTAGACGATACAATGTCGTTTACAGTAATGAGTAAAAATGTATTGGAGCAGCCTTATAAAGACCAATACTTAAACGTATACCAAAAAGGTGCTTTAATTGGAATGTGCATTGACATTATCATTAGAGAAAAAAGTAATGGAGAAAGAGGAATTCTTGACTTAATGCATAAATTGTCAATGGAATACGGCGTTGAAAAACCATTTAATGATGAGGATTTATTCGCAAAAATAACGCAGCTTACTTATCCGGAAGTTGGCGATTTCTTAAACAAATATGTAAAAGGAACAACGCCAATTCCGTATGATTTCTATTTGGCTAAAGTGGGGGTAACAAAAGCTACTGAGAAAAAAGCCGGGGCAATTTTCTTGAAAGGACAAACTCCATATATCAAAATTGATAAGCAAACAAAAGAAATTGCTGTTCGTCCTGATATTGAGCCAAATGATTTCTTTAAAAATTTAAATTTAAAAGGAGGCGATATCATTTTAGCAATCAACAATAAAGCGTATTCTTTAGACAACATTTACGATTTAATTGGTGAAAGTGAAAACTGGAAAGAAAATGATCCTATTACTTTAAAAGTGAAACGTGGCGGGAAAGAAGAAACTATTAAAGGAACTGTAAAACTTCCTTACGAAGAATCTGAAACTTTTAAAGCTACTGATGCTTCAAAAGAAAAACTTAAAAATGCATGGCTGAAAGGATAATCTTTTCAGTTTATAAAATAAAAAAACCGACAAGTGATTGTCGGTTTTTTTTATGTTTTGTCAGACTAAGTGAACTCGAGGTCTAACGCTGTGATTTGTGATTCAGTTTGTGTGGCTTCGACTTCGCTCAGCCTGACAATGCTAGATTCAACTTCTTTCCTCTATATTCTATTTTCTACATTCTATTTTCTATATTCTTATTTCTTCACAGGAAATTTCCAGTCAAATTCATCTTTATTATTGATGATTGCTCCTATTTCGAATTTTACAACCTCATCAAATTCAGTTTGAAGAATGAACCAATTGTCTTCATTGAAATAATTTTCGAAAGTGTCAAATGTTTCCTGATTGTATTTTGTGATTCCTTTTGCAGCGAAATCTTTCTTTACATCAGTGATTTTTCTTCCAATAATTTTGAATCCGAAAACTTCCAGATTGTTGCTAGAAGCCACAATATACCCTAATTTAAAATCTTCTTCTTCATAAAATGTCAATCTCATTTTGTGCGCATTGTACACAAAAATCACATTTTCGTCTTCGTCTTTATAGTTCTTATCAGGTTTTCCTAAAGCAGCTGTAACATCATTCTGCTTCATTCCGAATAATAATTTATCAATTCCTGATTTTAAATTTATTTTCATATTTCGTTTTCTTTATTTGAAATGCAAATTTCGTGAAGTTTTTTGGTGTTCTGCCACGAATTACACAAATTTTCTCGAATTTTTAAATGTCTTATTGCCTAGCTGAGCGGAGTCGAAGCTTTAATTTAACTTTTATAATTCTTTTTATTAGGTTTTGATGTCATATAAAAAGTAATTTTTCCTCCATTTACAACATCTGTATGCTTTAAAAAAGGTCTTGACAGTTCTTTCCCATTCAATAAAACTTTGCTAACAAAAACATTTTTATCGGATTGATTTACCGTTTCAACTTCGAAGTTTTTTCCGTTTTCTAAATTGAAATTGGCTTTTTTAATCAGCGGACTTCCCAATGCATATTCATCAGAACCCGGCGCAACCGGATAAAATCCTAAACTGCTAAAAATGTACCAAGCACTCATTTGTCCAAAATCGTCATTTCCTCCTAAACCATCGGCTCCATTTCTATACATTTTCTTCAGAATCATTCTGATTTTGTCCTGCGATTTCCAAGGCGAATCTGTCCAATTGTATAAATACACTACGTGATGCGAAGGTTCATTTCCGTGAACGTAATTTCCAATAATTCCGTCTCTTGTAATGTCTTCTGTATTTTCAAAATATTTGTCTGGAAGATGCATATTAAACAACGAATCCAGACGCACTTTAAACTTATCATTTCCTCCCATCATTTTGATCATATCGGCTGGATCTTGCGGCACGTATAAACTGTAATTCCATGAATTCCCTTCAATAAAACCTTGTCCGTGTGTATCAAGCGGATCAAATTCTTTTTTGAAAGTTCCGTCATTTAATTTGGGACGCATAAAACCCGTTTTCTCGTCGTATACATTTTTATAATTCTTCGATCTTTCGATAAATTCATTGTAAATTTCTGTTTTGCCTAATTTCTTTGCTGCTTGTGCAATCACCCAGTCATCATATGCATATTCTAAAGTTTTAGAAACCGATGAACCATTTTTATCTTCAGGAACATAACCCTTTTTCATGTAATATTCCAATCCGTCGAAATAAGGCACTTTTGCTGTATTTACACAGGCTTGAAGTGCTTTTTCGGCATCAAAATTACCATTTCCTTTTACAATCGCGTCAGCAACAACAGAAACGGAATGATAACCAATCATACACCAGTTTTCATTGGCATAATGTGACCAGATTGGCAGCATTTTATGAACACTTTGATCTGAATGTGCCAGCATAGAACTAATCATATCTGAATTTCTGGAAGGCTGTACAATATTAAATAAAGGGTGAAGCGCTCTGTAAGTATCCCATAAGGAATAACTTGTGTAATTGGTGAAGTTATGTGCTTTATGAACATTCATGTCCAGACCTTTGTAATTTCCATCTAAATCCATGTATTCTGTAGGTCCCAAAAAGGCATGATACATTGCGGTATAAAAATTTACTAAATCTTCTTTTTGAATGGTTTCTACTTGAATTTTATTGAGTTCTTGGTTCCAAATTTCCTGACTTTGTTTTTTCACGCGTTCGAAATCCCAATCTGGAATTTCTTTTTTCATGTTTTCTAAAGCTCCTGCAGAACTTATAGGCGATAATGCCATTTTAATTTTGATTTTTTCTCCTTCCTGTGTGTCAAAGTCAAAGAACAATTTTAGGTTTTGCCCTGCCATTTCTGGAAAGTTTTTGGTTTGATCAAATCTTCCCCAAAATCCTCGATAAACACTTTTTTCTAATGGCGCTTGTCCGTAGCTTTTTATGGGTTTGCTGAAAGACATTGCAAAATAAACCGTTCTGGTTCTTGCCCAGCCATTTGTCTGACGATATCCAGTAATTAAAGTATCGTTTTCAACACGAACAAAAGTCCAAACATTCTTCTTATCATAATTGTAAATTCCAGAAGTTAAATCCAGAATAATATGAGCTTCATCTGATTTTGGAAAAGTATATTGATGCATTCCAACTCTTGTTGCAGCTGTAAGTTCGGCTTTAATGTTATGATCTTCTAAAAGAACGCTGTAATATGCTGGTTCAGCTTTTTCTGTTGAATGTGAAAAAGCCGATCGATAACCCGATAATGGTTTTGAAGCAACTCCTGGATTTAGCTGCAATTTTCTTGTTGTGGGCATAATTAAAAAATCACCTAAATCAGAATGTCCAGTTCCGCTGAAATGGGTGTGGCTGAAACCTACAATGGTTTTATCTTCATATTGATAACCTGCACAGTATTTATAGACTTCTCCATTGTATTTTCCATTTAAACCGTATGCGATCGTATCGGTTTCGGGACTTAACTGAACACTCCCAAAAGGAACTGTTGCTCCTGGATACGTATGTCCCATTTTCGCAGTTCCAATCATAGGATCAACATATTGAATTAGGTTTTTTAATTTCTGCGCATTTGCATTTCCAGAGCTTAACAGTAAAACTAAAAAAACCAAAATGCTTTTGCATTCTCTTAAAATCGTTGAAATACTTTTTTTCATTTATCTATAATTTATTTTCATTTGAAAGTGAAAATGGAACTTCACTTTTGCGGTTCTCGCGGTCTTTATTTTCGGAATTATTCATTTCAAAATGTATGGCAGCTCCATTCATTAAATCTTGATGGCTGAAATAATTTTTATTGTATTCTGTTCCATTCAGAAAAATATTCTGAACATATTTATTTTCTTGGCTGTTGTCTGGCGCATTGATTACAATCTGTTTTCCGTTTTCTAAATTAATTGTCACACGTTTAAACAGGGGCGCGCCAATAACATATTCGTTGCAGGTTGGGCAAACGGGATAAAATCCTAAAGCAGAAAATACATACCAAGCCGATGTTTGTCCGTTATCCTCATCTCCGCAATACCCATCGGGTGTTGGTTTGTACATTCTGTTTAAGGTTTCACGCACCCAGTATTGCGTTTTCCATGGTGTACCGGCGTACATGTACAAATATATCATGTGCTGAATAGGCTGGTTTCCATGAGCATATTGCCCCATATTAGCAATCTGCATTTCGCGGATTTCGTGAATAACACTTTTATAATACGTTTCATCAAAAATAGGTTCGAGTGAAAAAACCTGATCCAGTTTTTTTACAAACTTATTTTTACCGCCCATTAAATCAATCAATCCCTGAACATCGTGAAAAACCGACCATGTATAATGCCAGCTGTTGCCTTCTGTAAAAGCATCTCCCCATTTATAAGGATTAAACTGGCTTATAAATTTTCCGTTTTCCAGTTTTCCGCGCATTAATTTCGTTTCAGGATCAAACAGATTTTTATAATTTAAACTTCTGCTTCTATACAAATCGATTTCTTCTTTTGGTTTTCCTAATGCTTTTGCAAGCTGGTAAATTGAGAAATCGTCATAAGCATATTCCAACGTTCTAGCTGCACTTTCGTTAATGGAAACATCATATGGAACATATCCTAATTTATTATAATAATTTACTCCAAATCGTCCCACAGCATTAAGCGGACCTTCGTTGTTTGCTACGTGTTTTAATGCTTCATACAATGTCTCAATATCGTATTTGTAGGTGTCTTTATTTTTAAGATAAGCCTCGGCAACCACCGAAGCAGAATTATTTCCAATCATTACATTACGCAGTCCGGGACTTCCCCATTCTGGAAGCCAGCCGCTTTCTTTGTAAGCATTTATAAGTCCTTCTTGAATATTGGCATTCAAATTCGGACGCATTATATTTAACAGCGGAAATAATGCTCTGAAAGTGTCCCAAAATCCAGTATCGGTAAACATATATCCCGGCAATACTTTTCCGTTATAAGGACTGTAATGAATAATATTTCCATCTTTATCAAGTTCGTAAAACTTTCTTGGAAAAAGCATCGTTCTGTACAAACAAGAATAAAACATTTGATTCTGGTCTTTTGTACCGCCTTCGGTAATAATAGCGCCTAGGCTTTTGTTCCAGATTTCTCTTCCTTTTTTCTTGGTTTTTTCGAAATCATCAGAACCAATTTCTTTCAGATTTAATTCAGCTTGTTCAATACTAATAAATGAAGAAGCGACTTTAGCGGTAATTATTTCACCTTTTTTAGTTTTAAAACCTACAACAGCTCCAACATGATCATTTGTTACTTCACTGGCTTTGCTTAAGGATTTTCGGTTAAAAGTATTTATCTCTTCAAAAGGTTCATCAAATTGAATCACAAAGTAGTTTTTAAAATTTGCAGGAACACCTTTGCTGTTTTTGGTAGAATACCCAATGATTTTATTTTCTTTCGGAAGGATTTTTATATACGAACCGCCGTCGAATGCATCAATAACAACATACGATTTATCGTTTTCAGGAAAAGTAAATTTAAAATAGGCCGCTCTTTCTGTCGGTGTTATTTCGGTGGTAATATCGTAATCGGATAAATAAACGCTGTAATAATAGGGTTTTGAAATTTCTGATTTATGCGAAAACCAGCTTGCTCTCTCATCTTCATTAAAAACAGGTTTTCCAGTTACGGGCATAATCGAAAATTGTCCGTAATCGTTCATCCACGGCGAAGGCGCATGTGTTTGTTTGAAGCCGCGGATTTTATCAGCTGAATAGGTATAAATCCATCCATCGCCCATTTTGCCTGTTTGTGGTGTCCAGAAATTCATTCCCCATGGCAGTGCAATTGCGGGATAAGTGTTTCCGTTTGAAAGACTGGGTTTAGAATCACTACCTATTAATGGATTTACAAAATCTACGGGTTCATTAAATTCTGTTGAAATGATGGTTTGGGCTTCAATAAGCTGACTAGAGAAGAATATAAAACCCAACAAAAATAATCTCATAATAAAAAAATGTAGCAAAATAATTAAAGCTAGAAAATTACGACAAAATAGAGATTCTAAAAAATTTTAAACTAATTTCCGTTTATCTTTGATTGTTAAAATATATATGCCTAATGAAAAAAGTCCTTTTAATTTTTTTACTAATGAATTCAGCTTCTATTTTCTCTCAAAAAATAGAAAGCTATAAATTGACTAAAGAACAAATTTCTCAAAGAGAACTTAACGAAATTGCAGATTTTCCAATTTACAAAGCAATCGAATTTAGCGATAAAGGCGGAGTTTATGATTTAGTTTTCACCGAAAACCAAAAAGCAATTTCTAAAAAAGATACTTTGAATACCAAAATTCAAGCAATTTGCGTGATTAATGATCATGGCGGTTTTTTAGAAAAATGGAGAATTACTGATTTATTAGAAGATACTGATCCAAAAGAAACCAGTATTTGGTTTTGGACAAAATATTGCAGTGCAAAAGATCTTGATGGAGATGGTTATGCTGATCCCGTAATTGTATATGGATCAAAAACTGAAGACAACTATACCAGACGTGTAAAAATAATCACAGTTTACAAAAACAAAAAATATGCAATCCGTGCCGTAGAATGTGATTTAGATTATTGCAGAAGTTTTAAAAAGGATAGTAATTGGAATTCGCTTCCGCAGAAAATCAAAACCTATATTGATCTATTGGTTGTGAAATTGAGAAAAGAGCAGAATTTAATTTTGAAGGATGGGTAAGATTCTTTGTGAGTTATGAGTTATGAGTTGTGAATTGTGAACTTTAATCTAATTGTAATAAAAATTCCGTAGGAATGATTACTATTGTAGCAACGGATAAAATCCGTTGAAAAAATAATAGCAACAGAAACTGAGTTCCGTAGGAACGGAATATATTTAATTATTGAAGACTAAGATTCTAAAGTTTTTTCTTTAGGTTTTCCTTTACTTCGTTAAACCATTCGTCTTTTAGAATACTTAAAACTATGGAATCGCGACGAATAGCTCCTTCTCGTGTAGGCATATTGCTTCGTAGAATGCCTTCGACTTTACAGCCAATGCTTTTCATTGCGGCAATGCTTCGTTCGTTATTATTATCGGCGCGGAATTCTACTCGTTCCATTTTAAGAGTTTCGAAAGCAAATTGTAATAATAAAAATTTGCAGTGTTTGTTTAAACCGGTTCCTCTAAAAGCTGAACCGTACCAAGTGTAGCCTAACTGAAGTGTTTTGAACTCCAAATTGATATCATAAAAACGAGTTGATCCAGCGTATTTTTGCGATTTTTTATCGAATACAATAAATGGAAATTCTTTTTGATTTTCTCTAGCTTTTAGTGCTAATTGAATATAATGAATCAAATTTTCTTTTCCTTCAGCACCAACTAAAGAATATTTCCATGTTTCAGGTTCGTTGATTGAGATTTCCAAAAGATTTTCAACATCTGATTCCTGAATAGGACGCAGTAAAATTAAATCATCTTCTAAAATTACCTTATCGGAGAAACTGAAATTTGATATCATTGGCATATATTCTTTTAGATTTTTATTAGAAGACAAACAAAACTACTCACTCATTTCGTCATAACGTTCCGGAACTTGCGGGTCGTAAAGCGGACATTTGAATTCTTCCATGATATCTACTAATTTATTCATGGTTTTTCCTTCTGTACCGTAACAGTCGATTTTTATACTTTGAGGTGTTGTGATAACTTGAAATGCGCCTTTTCCTTTTGGATTTTTCCAGCTGTCTTCATCGACTCTTTCCCATTCAGAAAAGACCGAATTGATTCTGTTTACGATTACTTCGACTTGAAGAACAGCCAGACCTTCCACTTCTTGTTTTTCTACAAGAGCTTCATAAACTTCCTGATTGTTCAGATAAATTTCGTCTAGATATTTCCAAAAAAGTAATTCGTACATATTATGTGTTTTTTGAAACCATATAAGTTATATAAGTAAATATAAATTCTTTCTGAATGAAATTGAAGAGTCAAATCAAAATTGGGCTTCGACTTCGCTCAGCCTGACAAATCTGATCTGTCAAATTAAAATGAACTTATATAACTTATATGGTTTAAATATTTTTTAATAATTGAATGTTCCGTATTCGCTTGTGATAGTCAGTTTTTTAGCATCTGAAGCTTCTACTCTACCTACAATTTGGGCGTCAACATTGAATGATTTTGAAATTTCAATAATATCTTGCGCAATGTTTTCTGGAACGTAAAGCTCCATACGGTGACCACAGTTGAAAACTTGGTACATTTCTTTCCAATCTGTTTTTGATTGTTCTTGAATTAATTTGAACAATGGCGGAACTGGAAATAAATTGTCTTTTATAACGTGTAAATCTTTTACAAAATGTAAAATTTTAGTCTGCGCGCCACCGCTGCAGTGCACCATTCCGTGAATATCTTCTGGTGTGTATTTATCTAAAATTTTCTTGATAATAGGTGCGTAAGTTCTTGTTGGAGAAAGCACTAATTGTCCAGCATTGATGGGACTGTTTTTAACTTCATCTGTTAAATTAACTTGTCCAGAATAAATTAATTCTTCAGGAACTGCCGCATCATAACTTTCTGGATATTTTTTAGCTAAATATTTCCCGAAAACATCGTGACGTGCAGAAGTAAGTCCGTTACTTCCCATTCCTCCGTTATAACTTTTCTCATAAGTTGCCTGTCCGAAAGAAGCCAAACCAACAATTACATCACCTGCTTTAATGTTTGCATTATCTACAACATCAGCACGTTTCATACGAGCGGTTACGGTAGAATCTACAATAATAGTACGAACAACATCTCCAACATCTGCAGTTTCGCCACCTGTTGAGTGAATGGTAACACCGAATGATTTTAATTCGTTGATTAATTCTTCTGTACCGTTGATGATAGCCGAAATAACTTCGGCAGGAATTAGGTTTTTATTTCTTCCAATAGTAGAAGAAAGTAAAATATTATCTGTTGCACCAACACATAACAAATCGTCGATATTCATGATTAAGGCATCTTGGGCGATTCCTTTCCAAACCGAAAGATCTCCGGTTTCTTTCCAATACATATAAGCCAAAGATGATTTTGTACCCGCTCCATCGGCATGCATAATAAGGCAGTGTTGGTCGTCCTGAGTTAAATAATCAGGAACAATTTTACAGAATGCCTGCGGAAATAAACCTTTGTCGATGTTTTTTATAGCGTTATGAACGTCTTCTTTTGATGCCGAAACACCTCTTTGTGCATATCTTTTACTAGAATCTGAACTCATGAAAATTAGTTTGTGTTGATGTGGTGCAAAGATAATCCCTTTTTTTAATTCTTTGGCTTATTCAAATATAGGTTTCGAAAAAAATCAAATATTTTGGCATAAAAAAACCTGTCTTATAAAAGACAGGTTTGTAAATTGGGTTTCAGAAAACTATTATTTGGTAAATAATAATTCTCTGTATTTAGTCAAAGTCCAGCTTTCGTCATCAACTAAAAGTTCTAGCTTATCGCAGTGATTACGAATATCTTCAAAATATGGTTTCACGTTATTGCAATAGGCTTCGGCCATTTTTTGAGCGTCTGTTAATTGATTGGCTTTTTTTCTTTCGTTAGTCATTGCCAACACTTTAGAATTGATGCCTTCAATATGACCTGAGATTTCTTTAATTAAAACAATCTGCTCTCGTGCAATGTCCTCAAAGTCTTTTCCGAAAATTTCTTTTAAACCTTTTACATTTTCAATTAAAGTATTTTGGTAACGAATGGCAGTAGGAATAACGTGGTTTCTAGCAATATCACCTAAAACACGTCCTTCAATCTGGATTTTTTTAGTGTATTCTTCTAATTCAATTTCATAACGAGCTTCGGCTTCAACATGATTAAAGATTCCTAATTCAGCAAATAAATCCAACGCTTGTTTTGAAACTTTTGCTTTGATCGCTTCTGGAGTTGTTTTAAAGTTGCTTAATCCTCTTTTTTTCGCTTCTTTTTCCCAAGCTTCGCTGTAACCATCTCCTTCAAAAAGGATTTTTTTAGATTGTTTGATGTATTCTCTTAGTACGTTGAAAATAGCATCGTCCTTTTTCATGTCTTTTGTATCAATTAGTTTTTCAACTTCATTTTTAAAGTCAATTAACTGTTTTGCTACAATTGCATTTAAAGTTGTCATCGCATTTGAGCAGTTTGAATTTGAACCAACTGCTCTAAATTCGAATTTATTTCCTGTAAAGGCAAAAGGCGAAGTCCTGTTACGATCAGTATTGTCTAATAATACATCTGGAATTTTACCAACAACGTTTAATTTAAGATCTGTTTTTTCTTCTGGCGAAAGTTTTCCTGTCGTTACGCTCTCTAATTCCGACAGAACTTTAGTCAATTGTGCTCCAATGAAAACCGACATAATGGCTGGCGGCGCTTCGTTTGCTCCCAACCTGTGATCGTTACTTGCAGTTGCAATAGAAGCTCTTAATAAAGTTTCGTTATCATTTACCGCTTTAATCGTATTAATGAAAAAAGTCAGAAACTGTAAATTACTCATTGGCGTTTTACTCGGACTTAACAAGTTAACTCCAGTATCAGTAGCCAATGACCAGTTATTGTGTTTTCCTGAACCGTTTACTCCTTTAAATGGTTTTTCGTGAAATAAAACTTTAAAATCATGACGTTCTGCCACTCTCTGCATTACATCCATTAATAAAGAGTTGTGGTCTACGGCTAAGTTGGTTTCTTCAAAAATCGGTGCTAACTCAAACTGATTTGGCGCAACCTCATTATGACGTGTTTTTACCGGAATTCCTAATAGCATACATTCCTGCTCTAAATCTCTCATATAGGTAAGAGCACGAGTTGGAATAGATCCAAAATAGTGATCGTCTAACTGCTGTCCTTTTGCAGAAGTGTGTCCTAATAAAGTTCTTCCTGTCATCATTAAGTCAGGGCGAGAATTTGCCAAAGCTTTATCAATCAAGAAATATTCCTGCTCCCATCCTAAAGTTGCAGTTACTTTTTTTACGTTTTTATCAAAATAGCGGCAAACCTCTGTGGCAGCTTCATCAATTGCAGATAAAGCTCTTAATAAAGGTATTTTGTTGTCTAAAGCTTCACCTGTATATGCAATAAATACAGTTGGAATACACAAAGTTGTACCATATATAAAAGCAGGCGAAGTTGGATCCCAAGCAGTATATCCTCTTGCTTCAAAAGTATTTCTAATTCCTCCATTTGGAAAACTTGACGCATCTGGTTCTTGTTGTACCAATTGTGCTCCTCCAAATTTTTCTACAGGATCGCTTCCGTCATAAGACGTTTCAAAAAAGGCATCATGTTTTTCTGCAGTTGTTCCTGTAAGCGGCTGAAACCAGTGTGTATAATGTGTAACTCCTTTTGCCAGAGCCCATTCTTTCATTCCCATGGCGATATAATCGGCCATTTTTCTGTCGATTTTAGTTCCGTGCTGAATGGCATCTCTTACTCCTTTAAAAGCATCAGGAGTTAAGTACTGCTTCATCGCTTTTTCATTAAACACATTTGAGCCAAAAAGATTTGATTTTCGGTCCATTTCTTCAAAATGCAGCGGCTTTCTATTAGAAGCTTCTTGTAAAGCCTGGAAACGTAATGTTGACATTGGTTATATATTTTAAATTCGTAATAATTTTCATTAAAAAAATGAGGAACAAATATAAACAATTAAAGTCCCTTTTTAGAATATAAAATTTAGATTTTTGAACTCTAATTTCACAATGGAAGATGGTTTTTTCAGAGAATATACATTGTCGTATGCAGAAATATAACAAAAAACCGCAATATTATTCATTAAATAAACATTTTTTCATAATTCCTTAACCCAAAAAATCAAAAATACCCCTTAATTATTACGAATTTATTTTTTTACCCCATAAAAAATTACTTATTTTAAAATATACCCCTTCGAAAATTGCGCTTCTCCAAAAAATCACACTCGCCAAAACAAAATAGCCCCCTAATTTTTAGGACTAAAAAAATAAATCTATATTTGACCCAGCGAAAAAACAAAAAAAATAAATTTATATTATTATGGCTAAAATTAAGTTAGAGTACATTTGGTTAGACGGATACGAACCAACTCAAAATCTTAGAAGTAAAACTAAAGTTGAAGAGCACGAAAATTTCAAAGGAACATTAGAAGAACTTGGAAATTGGTCATTTGATGGTTCGTCAACTAAACAAGCTGAAGGTGGTTCTTCTGACTGTCTTTTAGTTCCTGTTGCAATTTATCCTGATCCAACTCGTATCAACGGATGGTTAGTAATGTCTGAAGTTATGTATGCAGACGGAACACCACACCCTTCTAACGGAAGAGCTACAATTGATGATGAAGATGATGATTTTTGGTTTGGTTTCGAACAAGAGTATTTCATCATGGATACTAAAACTCAACTTCCACTTGGTTTCCCAGTTGGAGGATACCCTGCTCCACAAGGGATGTACTACTGTTCAGTAGGTGGAAAAAACACTCACGGTAGAAAATTAGTTGAAGAACACGCTGATTTATGTATCGCTGCAGGAATTAACTTTGAAGGAATCAACCAAGAGGTTGCTTGTGGACAATGGGAATTCCAATTATTCGCTAAAGGAGCTAAAAAAGCTGGAGATGAAATCTGGGTTGCTCGTTACCTATTAGACCGTTTAACTGAGAAATATGGTTACTATATTGAATATCACCCAAAACCTCTAGGAGATACTGACTGGAATGGTTCTGGAATGCACGCTAACTTCTCTAACTCTGTTCTTAGAACTTGTGGTTCTCAAGAAACTTACGAGAAAATCTGTGAAGCTTTCCGTCCTGTTACTAAAGAGCATATCGCAGTTTACGGAGCTTACAATGAGCAGCGTTTAACTGGTAAACACGAAACTGCTTCTATCAATGATTTCTCTTATGGAGTTTCAGACAGAGGATGTTCTATCAGAATTCCTTTAATGACTGTTCAAAAAGGCTGGAAAGGTTGGTTAGAAGACAGAAGACCAGCTTCAAACGGAGACCCTTACAAAATTGCTGCTAGAATTATCAAAACTGTTAAATCAGCTCTATAATTTAAAGCTTACCATATATTGTAAAAATGCCTGCAAAAACTGCAGGCATTTTTTATTAGAAGCAATAAGTATACCTATCTTAAGAATTAAAAATTAAAAATTAAGAATTAAGAATTCACAACCGTCAACCATCAACCATCAACCACCAACCACCAACAATCAACCATCAATCACCAACCAAAAATTTTAAAAGTACCTTTCGTACTAATTAATTTTTAATTTAAACATCAAAAGTTATCTTTGTAAATCATTTAAAAAAATCATTATGATAGTCTGGACTTTGTTTTTACTGGCAGTTGTTTTTATCCTTGCTTTGGATTTGGGAGTTTTTAATAAAACCCCACATATCATCAGCACTAAAGAAGCCAGTAAATGGACTTTAATCTGGGTAACTTTATCCTTTATTTTCTCAGGTGTTATATACTGGTTGTATACGACCGATTATATCGAAAATCCAGATCAGTTAAAACCGGCAGTGGCTTCCATGAAATTCATTACTGGATATTTGATCGAGCTTTCGTTAAGTGTTGACAATATCTTTGTTATTGCTATTATTTTTGCTTCGTTCAAAATTCCACAGAAATACCAGCACCGTGTTTTATTCTGGGGAATTCTGGGAGCTGTTATTTTTCGCGGATTAATGATTTTCTTTGGGGTAATGCTGATTAATAAATTTACATGGACGACTTATCTATTTGGTGCGTTCTTGTTATTTACAGCTGTAAAAATGCTGTTTTCTGGAGAAGATGAGGATTTTCACCCAAAAGATTCTTTTATATATAAGGCTTTAGGAAAAATTATACCAATTACTTCAGAAACTGACGGCGAGAAATTTTTCATTAGAACCGAAAAAGGAAAAAAAGCGGCAACTTCATTATTTGTTGCTTTGATTGTAATTGAAGTTATGGATGTCCTTTTTGCAGTCGATAGTGTTCCTGCTATTTTAGCCATTACTTCAGATCCGTTTTTAGTATTTAGTTCTAATATTTTTGCTATTCTTGGATTGCGTTCTATGTATTTTTTCTTAGCCAATATGTTAGCAAAATTCAGTTATTTAGAATACAGCTTAGTCGCTATTTTGGCATTTGTTGGTTTAAAAATGCTTTTACACGATTGGATTCACGTACCAGAATGGGCTTCTTTAGGATTTATTGCTCTTTCTCTTTTAGTTGGAATTCTAGTTTCTTTAAAATTTGGAGAAGAAAAAGAACTTACGGATTCAGATTCTACCGAAGAATAAGTTTTAGAAATATACAAGTAATAAAAAAGGGAATCTTTCGATTCCCTTTTTTATTTATGTTTGAGTTAAACTTAGTTTAACTTCTTCACATTACTGTCATCAATATTGTATTTCTTGATAACTGCATTATAATCTGAATAATCAGCTTTCATTTTAGAATTTGGACCGCCAGAATTTACACCATCGTCACCAGGAATTATCACAATTCTAAATGTCTTATTAGTTAAAAAACTTGCAGGCAACTGGTTTAATGCAAAACTTGCGTCAATAAAAATAGAAAATTGATCATATGAAAAATCAAAATTATATTGAGCTGTACCATTAGGAAAATAATACAACTGTGGTAATAATGCCCACGTATCAATTCCACTATTAGTGTTTACCAATTCATAAACCAAAAGATTATCTCCTGAATATATTTTTGGACTTAAAGGAAATGTTTGACCGTAGTTATTTGCAGAAGTAAAGTTCATTGTAACTTCAAAAACTTCGTTAATATATCCTGGATCACCTTTTACTCCTTGAGGCCCCTGAGGCCCTTCTGGTCCTTCACAACTTGAGAATGCAACTAATCCAATAACTGCAAATAAGGTAAGTATCTTTTTCATAATAATTATTTTTTAAGGTTTGTATTATAAAGGTATTCCAAAAATCAAACCAAAAAAAATGTTAAGTCTTAAAATCCGCTATTTTTTTCTTACTTTTTTGTAATCGTTTGGTTTTTAAGCAGAATTTTGCTGAAAAATAATACGTGATATGGTAAAGAATTTTCCCAATATTCCCATGTATGTGCGCCTGGACGTTCGGTATAATCGTGTTCAATTTTATTGTAAACCATTCTTCTGTGCAACTCTCTGTTTGGCTCTATCAAGAAATCATCAACACCGCAGTCAATAATCAAAGGAAGTTTGTTGGCTTTTATTTTATCCAGCATTCCTAAAACAGCATGTTGCTCGTACATTTCGGTACTGCCGCTTTTATCGCCAAAAACGGGCTGCATTAATTTTACCACCTGAGCCGAAGAATCTCTGTTAAGCATTGCTCCCATATCTACAGCGCCGCTCATACTTCCTGCAGCACAGAATAAATCTGGATGTCGGGTTGAAAGATACAAAGCACCATGTCCGCCCATTGAAAGTCCTGTTATAACACGTCCTGTTCGATTGCTGATGGTTTTATAGGTCTGATCTACTTTTTGAATTACTTCCTGTGTAATGAAAGTTTCAAACTGACTTTCTTTATTTATAGGACTATCCAGATAAAAGCTGAATGTTTCACCTTCTGGCATTACGATAATCAAGTTATATTGATCTGATAAGCTTTGAACCAATTTCTTATTTGGAGTATTTTTTAACCAGTCACTAAAATGTCCGTAAGCCCCATGTAACAAATACATCACCGGAAAAGCGGTTTTACTTTTGGCATAGGTATTTGGCAGCACGACAGCCGCTTTATAGGTTTTTCCCATAGCCGTACTTGCAATTTGTAAAGTATCTACTTTTGCCGCATAGGACATTGACGAAGCGAAAAGCAAAACTGCAAATACTAAAATTTTAAGGTTTTTCATTTTGATAGTTTTTCGATTAAGGATTGTAAATATAGGTCTTTTTCTCAATAAACTATCTGAAAAATCCGACTTGCTTTTCTGTCGTAATTTCCATAAAAAAAACCATCAAAAAGATTTGATGGTTTTTACAATTATGATTTTGCGATGCAGCTTACCAGATTGACACTCTAAGACTATCAGGCAAATACATTTTATTGTTTTCTTTTACGTTAAATGCTTTATAGAACTGCGGAATATTACTCATAGGCCCGTTAACTCTAAATTGTTCTGGAGCATGAACATCAGTCATGATTTGATTAATTTTCGCTTCGTCACGTCGGTTAATCATCCAAGAATACGCATATGCCAGAAAATAACGCTGATCTGGAGTTAATCCGTTTATTTTTTCATTTTCTTTAAATTGTTTTGTTTTCTGAAAAGCTTCGTATCCCATTACTACTCCACCTAAATCAGCAATGTTTTCACCTTGGGTAGCATCACCGTTTACATTTTTACCTGAAATAGAATACTTACTATATTGAGAAACGATTAATTTTGTTTTGGCTTTAAACTTTTTCAAATCTTCTGCTGTCCACCAATTATTTAAATTTCCTTTTTCGTCGTACTGACTTCCTTGATCGTCAAAGCCGTGTGTGATTTCATGTCCAAAAAACGAACCTCCAATTATACCATATATAATAGCATCATCCGGCATACGTCCTTCATATCCCGGAACTATAATATTACAAGCTGGAATTACAATTTCGTTGTTACTCGGACTATAATATGCATTATAAGTATGAGGCTGCATTCCCCATTCGTTTTTATCAACAGGTTTTCCGTATTTATTAATCATATGTTTGTAAGCCCAGTTATTCGCTTTTAAAACATTACCACAAAACGAAGTTCTGTCAATCGAAAGCTGGCTCATGTCTTTCCATTTATCAGGATATCCCAGCTTCATTACAATTTTACTTAACTTGTATAATGCTTTTTTCTTGGTAGGTTCGCTCATCCAGTCCAGCTTTTTAATGTGGTCTGCAAATACATCACGAATGTTGTTTCCTACTTCCTGCAGTTTTTCTTTTACCCCTTTTGGCATATATTCGGCAACATATACCTGACCAATTAAATCGCCTAAGTAATCATCTGTGTGTGAAACTATCCTTTCCCAGCGTGGTTTTTGAGCGGTAACGCCCATTAAAACCGTACGGAAAAATTTAAAATCCTGCTTTTCGAATTTTTTAGGAAGATATTCAGCATATGCATTTATCAAATTCCATTTTAGATAGGTTTTCCAGTCGTTTATACTATATATTTTTAAAGTTTCATTAAGAGCTTTAAAAAACTCAGGCTGACCCACGATAACAGAATCTGCTTTTGCAATACCTAAAACTGGCAGGACTTTTTTCCAGTCAATATTAGAAGTTAACGTATTGAATTTATCAACACTAAGTTTATTATAGTTTTTCAAAGGATCTCTCAATTCTTCTAATTTTCTTGAAGATTTTGCCAATTCCGTTTCAAGCTTCATAATTACATCGGCATTTTTTGAAGCCGCAGCATCCTCTTCGCCTGTAAATTGCATCATAGCTTTAAGATGTTTCAGATATTCTGCACGGATGGCAACATTACGCTTATCATTATCAAGATAATAATCTCTTTGTTTCATCCCAAGTCCGCCCTGATTGAAGAACAATGCATATTTACTGCTTATTTTATCATCTTGGGAAACATAAAATGAAAATGCCGGATTGGCGCCAATTGTCTGCAAATGTGCAATTACATTTACCAGTTCGGAAACATCTTTTATGTCATTAATCTTTTGGAATTCGGCGTTTAAAGGAGTTAAACCTGCTTTTTCAATTGCAAGAGTATCCATACCTGTAGCATAAAAATCACCAATTTTTTGTTTGTTGCTTCCTTTAGGAGCGTTTTCTTCTGCTGATTTTTCGCAAATGTTTTTGATTTGCTTGTTAATAGTATCCATGACAATTTTCATGATACCATTACTACTTTCGGTGCCGGGAATTGGATTTTTTTTGAACCAGCCGCCATTTGCATACGTAAAGAAATCATCTGCTGGATTAACAGTCGTATCGCGATTGGTAAGTAAAGGGTCTGAAAATGCTGTTTCTTTTTTATTACAGCTAAATAATGCCAATCCTAAAAACAGGAAGACAAGAGGTTTTCCGAATAAATTCATTTAGTTCTTGGTTTTTTGTTAGGTTATATTTTGCTCCTTATTATCTTGTTATGTTTTTAAAATAATAAGGAGTAAATATAATTTTTATAACAATACAATCAATAACTATTGAATAATTATCTTGTGTTCAAGGCGGTACTGCGAAGCACTTTTACCTGTATATTGCTTGAAAGATTTACTAAAGTGGCTGAAATTATTAAATCCGCTTTCATAACAAACTTCGTTAATACTCATTGGTTTCTCGGCCAGAAGTTTTGAAGCGTGCACCAAACGGTATTCGTTTACAAACTCAGTAAAGGTTTTATTGGAAATCTTTTTAAAATAACGACAAAATGATGGCGTGGTCATGCTTACCAAATTTGAAACCTCATCGATGGCAATAGACTGCTGAAAATTATCTTTTACATAATTAAAGACTACATTCATACGGTCGTTATCCTGTGTTTGGAGTTCCATCGTAAAACCATCGGCATTGAGCATGGTGTATTCTTCAGACGAATCTAATTCATCTAAAATACTCAAAAGTGTCAGCAGGCGCTCAAATGGCTGCTGAGTTTCCATCATTTCGATCTTATCTCCTATTCTTTTTTTTGTATCTCCTCCAAAAGCAATTCCGCCTTTGGCCTGACTCAAAATATTTTGAATCTTTCTCATTTCAGGAACATCAAAAAAACCATTTCCTAAAAATTCAGGTTTAATGTGAATAACGGTTTCATTTATATTTCCCGTTTGTTCATTTGTAAAACCGCAGTGCGGTAAATTAGAGCCTATCAGAATCAAACTACCATTTGTATAATAGGAAACGTGGCTTCCTATTTGTCTTTTTCCTGCCCCGCCATTTATATACACCAACTCAATCTCTGGATGATAATGCCATAAATGAGCTTTACTATTGGTCTTTTCGGCGTGTTTGGTGTAGGTAAAAGAACTTCCGTATGAGTTAGTTATCACTTCAAGAGCTGGGGCAATTGTTTTCATGATAAATATCTTTAGATAATAATAGCAAATTTAACAAAAACATCTAAAAAAACGCAATCTTTAACCTATAACGGTTTCGCAAATGAGAATTTTTCATCAAAATTTAAAAATTACAGCTTAAAATTAACAATCAAAACAAGCATTTTTTTTCTGACTGATATTTTTATCCTATTTTTTTTTAACATATCGCATTTTATAAAATGAATTTATACCAATCTCATATTTTTGTAGGAAATATAGAAATTTTCAAAAAATATCGTTTTCGTGAAAACGTTGAAAAATTATACCGTAATTAACAAAAACACCTAAAATAATTCAAATTTTAACCTATAACGGTTTCGTAAATGAGAATATAGCACATAAATAGGAAAATAGAGTTGTGTTTTAAATTGAACTTCCGAAGTAATTTTACATCAGAGAAATGAACTAAGAATTTAAACATAAGTGAATATGAAAACGATTTTAAAATTAAGTTTAGTAGCAGCAGTACTTTTAACAACTGTAAGTACATATGCAATTGATGGTGGTAATGCTTTTAATTTACACGTGTTAAAGAATGACGGAAAAAAAATAACATTTGCAATGAACCAAGTTCAAAAAGCAAATATTAGTATATATGACCAATACGGAAGCTTAATCTATTCTGAAATTGCTTCTGGTAAAGAAGGTATTTTAAGAACTTTCAGTTTAGAAGAATTTCCAGCTGGAACTTACTTTTTAGAAATTCAAGATAATTCTAAAAAATCAAGACACGAAATCACCATTACTGACGAGAGCACTGTTTTATCTGCAAAAGCTCTTTAAGAATGAAATAAGCAGATTTTCTGCTATACGATACAAGCGTTATCCTTGCGCTTAAAAAGTTATACTTCTCATAAGTATAAAATAAGGTTAGATAGTTAGTAAAGTTTAAAAACGTAAGTTTTAGAAACAGCTCTTTGTGGTTATTGAGCTGTTTTTTTTTGCTCTTTACTTTTCCTTTTTGAACCTAAGACACCAAAGATTTTACACAAAGTTCGCAAAGTTTATATATAAAGCTTTTGCAAACTTTGCGTTTTTTCCTTGCGCACTTTGCGGTTAAAAGCGGTTAAAAAAAAACTGTGATATTCTATTTTTTCTTATCAAGTACAAAACCTACATATTGCTAAAACGTTGAAAAATAATAACCGAATTAACGAAAACGATAAATATAATTCATATTTTAACCTATAACGGTTTCGTAAATGAGAATATAGCATAGAAATTGGAAAATAGAGTTGATAAAAAACAAGCATAACTAAAGTAATTTTACATCAGAGAATTAGACACAACAACACAACAAAAACAAATAGTTATGAAAAAGAGTTTAAAATTAAGTTTAGTAGCGGCAGTGCTCCTTTCAGGTTTAAGTACGTATGCAATTGACGGAGGAAATAGTTTTAACCTTCATGTATTGAAAACAAATGGAAAAATGATCACGTTTGCCATGAACCAAGTTCAAAAAGCGAGCATTAGCATTTATGACAAAGACAATAATTTAATTTATTCTGAAAATGCTTCTGGTAAAGAAGGTATTTTAAGAACTTTCAGTCTTGAAGAATTTCCAACCGGAACTTACTTTTTAGAAATTCAAGACAATTTTAAAAAATCAAGACACGAAATCACAGTTACTGCTTCGGCAACAGTATTGTCGCCAAAAGCATTACAAAAATAATAACAGATTTTCTGTAAAAATATAGCGGAAACGCTAAAAACTTATACTTGTTCATACAGTATAAAATGAGGTTAGATAGTTAGTAAAGTTTAAAAACGTAAGTTTTAAAAACAGCTCTTTGTGGTTATTGAGCTGTTTTTTTTGCTCTTTACTTTTGGGTAAAACCAAGTTTACAAAGCCCTATTTTTTACTCGCAATGTATTACCCAAAAGTTAGTTCAACGTAAATTTATTATTTTGCAAAAACGTTGAAAAAAAATAGCCGAATTAACAAAAACGATAAAAATAATTCAAATTTTAACCTATAACGGTTTCGTAAATGAGAATACAGCATCGAAATTGGAAAATAGAGCAACTAAAAAACATGCCCTCTTGTAGTAATTTTACATCAGAGAATTAAACTAATAATTTAAAAACTAAGAACTATGAAAAAGATTTTAAAATTGAGTTTAGTATGTGCAGTACTTTTTACAGGAAGTACGTATGCAATTGATGGAAATGGAGATTTTAATCTTCACGTTATAAAAGCTAACGGAAAGCTAATCACTTTTGCAATCAATAGAGTGCAAAAAGCAAATGTGGCGATTTATGATAAAGACGGTTCTTTAATTTATTCTGAAACTGCTTCAGGTAAAGATGGAATTTTACGAACATTCAGCCTTGAAGAATTTCCAGAAGGAACTTACTTCTTAGAAGTTGAAGACAACGTAAAAAAAGTAAAACACGAAATTAAAATTACTGATACAAATACTGTTTTATCTTCAAAAGCAATATCATCAGTGTACAAAGCAGGAGTTTCTGCTAAAAATACAAGCGTAGCAGTACGCTAAAAAAGTTATACTTCTCATAAGTATAAAACAAGGTTAGATAGTTAGTAAAGTTAAAAACGTGATTGTTTTAGAAACAGCTCTTTGTGGTTATTGAGCTGTTTTTTTTTACATTTTACTGAAGCAAAAAATGCATTTTTATTTTTTTTGAAAAATTATTCTTAATAAATGTATTCCCTTGATTTCTACACCATTAAAAATTTCAAAAAAAAATAATCCGTAAGCCCTTTATTTACGTACATAGCGTAAATAAAACGTCGAAAGAGTTTTAATTCAGCATTTTAAGTATCAAAAAAGATATTATTTTTGCAAAAAATTAAATTTCTATTTGTAGTTTTATAACGTTCCACATTTAGTAATATTAATAATTAATTTCAAAAAAAACATGACAAAATTTACCAAAGCAGGTTTGGTTGCGGCCTTTTTTTTAGCAACAGTATTTACTTATGCCATTGATGGAAATGGAGATTACATTTTAAACATTAAAACTGGAAAAGGAAAAGTAGTTAGCTTTACTTTAGACACAGTAGAAAATGCATCATTCTCTATCTTTGACGAAAATCACAATTTACTTTATGCGGGCGAGTCTGCAGCAAACAAATTAGAAATCTCTAAAACAATTAGTCTAGAAGGTTTTCCTGCTGGAACTTACGTTTTGGAAGTAAAAGCAAACGAAAAAGTTGCTAAACACGAAATTAAAGTTGCTGCCAAGAGGGTAAAAACAGTTAAGTTAGACGAATCTGTGAACTATAGTCCAGGATTTCGTCGTTAAACCACCTTTTTTTGCCCCCACAAAAAACGATTAAAGCAGTTCTCTTACCAAGAACTGCTTTTTTTATGTTCATGATTTTTATGATGGATTAAAATCTATATTTACAATATGTTTCGTTCCATTGGAACTTTTTATAGAACCACAATATTGTCATTTCGACGAAAGGAGAAAACTATGGGTAAATTTATTCTTTAACTTTCTTTAAAAATAAAAACCTTTCATTTCTGAAAAGTTTTTCTATGCTTGTAAAATGCTCGTTATTTCTCTTTTAGTAATTTCTCCAAATATTCAATTTTGTCTTTTTCCGATTGAAGCAAACGCTCGTAAAGTTTTTTATTTTCTTCGAAAGATTCAACTAATTTATCTAATGGATTGAAAGTACAATGATTTCCATTTCCGTATCCAAAATTCATTTGACTATCTTTTGTATCTGTAAAAGTATTAAAGTAATTAATTGCAGCTTCTTCAGAAAAACTTTTAATAGCATCAACCGTTACACCAAGAGCTTTTGCAATTTCAATAAGTCTATCTTCTTCTATAGTTTCACTGTTTTCAATAGCCGAAATTGTTTGCTGACTTATTCCCAAAGCCTGCGCCAAAGCTTCCTGTTTCATATCACGAAGTTCACGAATACGGCTTATTTTTCGTCCTAAATGGTTTGGTTTTGTTAGTGTGCTCATAATTCAAAGATAATAATTAAGTGTGAGAAACTTTAACTGGTAAAAAACTAATTTGATCAGTTCGATACCAGCCAAAACGGTTCGGTACGATACAATCTATTTCTTCCTTCGCCGAATCAAAACAAAAGTACAATTTTTCTTATAATTATTACAGGAGTTAAATTGTAAAGCCATTATAGAAACACCATTAAAAATATATGCCTTATGGAAACCAATGAAACTAAAAATCTGGAATATCTAAAACAATTAACTGCTTTACATTTCCGTACTTTACAAGCCGTAAAAGACACCCCAAACGAATACACCGCACAAATCAAGGTTTTAAATTATTTCGAACTCGGCTGTCTCATTACAGATATGCTGAAACTCTGCATACTCGCCCTCGATCACGATATGCACAATGTAGAAAAGAAGAGAAAACAATCTATAAATGTAGGTTTGGTTCTCGAAACGGTTTTGCAATTGTTTCCTTTAGATGAAATGGAGTTTTTGGGGTATGTTGGGGAGGTTGTTGATTAGTTTTAATTTCGTGAGCACTAAAGATTCATAATTGTAAACTGAACAAACATCATCCCACTTACAAAGACAAGCAGATATGCAAATTTCTTAATATCGTCAAATTCTCTTCCTTCTTTTAGAATCAAGCTTCTGAATTTTTCTGATATCAATAGTAAAATTGAACTCAAGAAAGCTAATCCAATAGCGATATTCATGCCTATTCCAATTGGAAAACCTTCTGGTTTATCTTGCAAAAAGAAAGGAATAATGTCCGACAAAAAAAGTAAATTCCATAACACTACAAAAATTACAACGACAGGTTTTTTGATGGGAAATCCTCCTTGATTTTGTCTTTCAAGAATTTTCAAATCTTCAGTACTTATTTCTGAATTTGTATTTTCTAAAAATCCCGTTTTTTTAATTTCATTAATAACTGTAGCAGGATTTTTAAAAGTCCAGAATATAACTTTTGGATTGTATTTTTCTATTCTGTGATTTATTTTAATTCCGTTTCCAATTATAGGAATTGAATTATACTCTTCTATAGAAATGATATCTTTTGGCTGAAAAATTAAATTTCCAACAATTGATGCATTGATTTTTAAAACCTCTTTGTCCACATAAAGATCAGCCAGCGGATAACTTGCGTTTGCCGTTCCTATTCTTGCTCCGCCTGTTAAAGTAAATTTTTCATTCATAAATTTAATTTTCCTATAATTTCAATGATGTAAATATATTGTTTAAAAGAAATATTTTTCAAATAAAAAACGCATTTAGTCAATTAAATTAACCAAATGCGTTTTTAAAATTTTAAGAATGAAACTTATATGTTGTTTAGCTATTATATTTTTTTTAATAAACTTTGAGTTCACGAGCGGGACGCTCGTGCTAGCAGGGAAGCAAATCTTCACGAGAAATTCTACAAAAATTGGCGACATCTATCCGTTGGATGGATTAAAATCCATCCCTACAATATGATTCGTTCCTTCGGAACTTTTATAGTACTCGTTGAGAAATAACCACAATATTGTCATTTCGACGGAGGAGAAATCTTCGCGAGAAAATCTACAAAGATTGGCGACATTCTATACGGAGCTACTTGTGGAGATTTCTCCTTACGTCGAAATGACAAATTGGAGAGGATAAACTTTGGGTTGTAGATCAAATGAAAGTTTTTTAATACACAAAAATAGTTGTCTTTTAAAAAACAAACTATATTTGAAAATTCATATTCACCTAAAATTATAATATACAATAATGGAGTTAAGGCAATTTAGCAATCTAATTTTTAAACTTTCAGGTCTATTTATAATCTATGTTTTGCTCTTCAAATATACAATAGGAGCTGTCTTTGATATCAATGAAAGCAGTATAAGTGATAGTCCTTTTGGCGGATATTCTTTAAGTTGGAATGTTGTTTTTATTTGTATTTTATACTTTGTAATTTTAATTAAAAACTCAAATTTTCTGACTTACCTTTTTTATCGAAAAAATTACGTTGTTGAACTAAATGAGATAAATCAGTATCGAATTTTTAAAGTTATTTTTATAACATTTATTTTTTTTCAATTACTTACTTATTTCCTCACTCCAAGAGATATCAGCTTTTGGAGCGCGCTATTGTCAAATAGACCAATTATACTTTTTATTTTAATTTTATTTCAAAGGAACTTCATAAAATTTATGATTAAACAAATTAATTCTTATTCTGAAATACAATCGAATTATATTTTTGTCTTCTCAATGATTTCAATTCTTTCATATTTTTATTTTTTCTGGGATTATGGGTTTGTTTCAATAAATTCTTTTGAATTTACTTTTCGTATTATCATCTTGCTTATTACTTTAAGTTCTCCTTTGGTTTTTAGAATGTTAATAGGAAAAGGGATACCTATCAAGAATAATCATTTTATTTTCATCTTATTTTTCTGGACTTTATTTCTTTATAATTTACAAGAGTTTTTATTGAAATTTCCTAATTATGGAAAAGATAACATATATCTCATTAAAGATTTATCATTGAATGTAATACTTCCTTTATTGTTTTTAACTCTTAATTCATTCTTTGCAAAAATTAAAAACATTTCAATTTTACAATTTGCATTTACTATAATTGGAACTTTATCAATTTTCTGTTTCATTTTAAAATATTTACATGGATATCAATATGCAACTAGCGTATATTTAATAGGTGGTATTATAGCAATTTTCATATCTACAAGAACTCGTATGCTAGATAAAAAAATTGAAAGATTAAAGTTTACAAATAAGGTAAGACCTATAGAACCATCTTTACAAAATAGTTCTTTATTTTTATTTATAGCATTAATCTTTCTTACTGTTTCAAAGCATTCTATTATACATTTTAATTACGGCCCAAGTTTTACTGTTAATGATTTAGCAGCTATTAGTATTGCAATAATCCAATTAGTGATTATCATAATAATCGTATCAAAAAAGAATTTAAAATCAGATACAGCAGATGGTTTTATAAATACATCACTAACATTCTTTTTAACATTAATATACTTCAATAATCCCTTGTGGTTTCTTGGTCGTTTACTTTTTTATAGAAATATTGCTTTTTTTAATGTTACAAATATTGAGATTGTATATTTACTAGTTTTATTCTTATCAATATTATTTTCATCTTATTTGACAAAATTGATAAAAATTGTTTTACCCAAAAGTTACTTAACAAATTTTTCTAACTAGTATTTCCAATTGCTAGCGAACTAATAGAAAAAATATAAGAAAGCAGACATAAAAAAACCTCTCATATTTTGAGAGGTTTTTCCATAAATCTATAAGTACAAAAATTACATATTTCTCCTATACTGCCCACCAACCTCAAACAACGCCGAAGTAATCTGCCCTAACGAACAAACCTTTGTAGCTTCCATTAAATAATCGAATAAGTTTTCGTTTTTAATGGCGGCTTCTTGTAACTGGCTTAAATGCTCGTTTACTTTTGCTTCGTGGAAATTATGCAGGTTGTCCAGCATTGTAATCTGGTATTGTTTTTCTTCTTCTGTGGCACGAATTACCTCTGCCGGAATTACCGTTGGCGAGCCTTTTGAACTCAAAAAAGTATTTACACCTACAATTGGGAAATCTCCGTTGTGCTTTAAGGTTTCGTAGTACAAACTTTCTTCCTGAATTTTAGAACGTTGGTACATCGTTTCCATTGCGCCTAGAACTCCGCCTCTTTCTGTAATTCTGTCGAATTCTTGTAAAACAGCTTCTTCAACCAAATCAGTTAATTCTTCGATGATGAACGAACCTTGAATTGGGTTTTCGTTTTTCGCTAACCCTAATTCTTTATTAATAATCAGCTGAATTGCCATCGCGCGACGCACCGATTCTTCTGTTGGTGTTGTAATCGCTTCGTCGTAAGCGTTTGTGTGCAATGAATTACAGTTGTCGTAAATCGCATACAAAGCTTGCAAAGTGGTTCTGATATCGTTGAAATCAATTTCCTGCGCGTGTAACGAACGTCCAGAAGTCTGAATATGGTATTTCAGCATTTGCGCTCTTTCGTTGGCTCCGTATTTCAGTTTCATGGCTTTTGCCCAAATCTTACGCGCCACACGTCCAATAACCGAATATTCTGGATCTACTCCATTAGAGAAGAAGAACGATAAATTTGGTCCAAAATCGTTGATGTTCATGCCACGGCTCAAATAATATTCCACGTAAGTGAAACCATTTGAAAGCGTAAACGCCAATTGCGTAATTGGGTTTGCTCCTGCCTCGGCAATGTGATATCCTGAAATCGAAACCGAATAGAAATTACGAACGTTTTTAGTAATAAAATATTCCTGAACGTCTCCCATTAATCGAAGCGCAAATTCAGTTGAAAAAATACACGTATTTTGCGCCTGATCTTCTTTTAAAATATCGGCCTGAACCGTTCCACGAACTTGTGCTAACGTTTTTACTTTTATTTCGTTGTAAACCTCCAAAGGTAAAACCTGATCTCCCGTAACGCCCAAAAGCATTAATCCCAAACCGTTGTTTCCTGCTGGAAGTTCGCCTTGGTATTTCGGTCTTTCAATTCCTTTATCTTTATATAATTTGTTGATTTTAGCCTCTACTTCTTTTTCTAAACCATTTTCTTTAATGTAAATCTCACATTGCTGATCGATTGCGGCATTCATAAAGAAACCTAAAAGCATTGGCGCAGGTCCATTGATCGTCATACTTACCGAAGTCAACGCATGAACCAAATCGAATCCTGAATATAATTTTTTAGCATCGTCTAAACAGCAGATAGAAACTCCCGCATTTCCAATTTTTCCGTAAATATCCGGACGCAAATCTGGATCGTTTCCGTACAAAGTTACACTATCAAAAGCGGTTGAAAGACGTTTTGCAGGCATTCCCGCGCTTACATAATGAAAACGTTTGTTGGTTCTTTCTGGCCCGCCCTCGCCCGCAAACATTCTCGACGGATCTTCGCCTTCACGTTTAAACGGATATAATCCAGAAGCGAAAGGAAATTCTCCAGGAACATTTTCCTGTAAATTCCAACGCAAAATATCGCCCCAGCCTTCATACTTAGGCAAAGCAATTTTTGGGATTTGCAAGTGCGATAAACTTTCAGAATGTGTCGCGATTTTAATTTCTTTATCACGAACCTTAAAGCTGTAAACTGGATTTTTGTATTTGGCTACTTTTTCAGCCCAATTCAGAATAATTTCCCAATTGTACGGATCTAAATCCATTTTTACTTTATCAAATTGATTTAGTAAAAGATTTAAGAAAATTCTATTTTCGTCAAGTCCTTCGACTCCGCTCTGGATGACACTATTGTCATCGATTCCTGCTTTTGTAATCTGCGGAATTTTTCCAGAAACCGATTCTATAGTTTTAAAGATTCCGTATAATTTCTGAGCTACTTTTTGCTGTGCAATGGCAGTCTCATCATAATTTCTATTATTCTCGGCAATTTCAGATAAATAACGTGTTCTTCCTGGCGGAATCACGAATATCTTCTCGCTCATTTCTTTGGTGATTTCAAAAGTCGATTTCAAGTCAGAATCGGTTTTTTCAGCCACTTTATCCATGATTGCTTTATAAAGCGTGTTCATTCCGGGATCGTTGAACTGTGAAGCAATGGTTCCGAAAACTGGCATTTCATCAGGACTTTTATCCCAAAGATTATGATTGCGCTGGTATTGTTTTTTTACATCTCGAAGAGCATCAAGCGCACCACGTTTATCAAATTTGTTTAAAGCCACTAAATCAGCAAAATCAAGCATATCGATTTTCTCCAATTGCGTTGCCGCTCCAAATTCTGGTGTCATTACATATAAAGAAACGTCAGAATGATCCATAATTTCGGTATCAGACTGTCCAATTCCTGAAGTTTCCAAAATAATCAAATCGTATTTTGCGGCTTTTAAAACCTGAATCGCTTCGGCTACATATTTAGACAATGCCAAATTCGACTGACGTGTAGCCAGAGAACGCATATAAACTCTTGGATTATTAATCGCATTCATACGGATTCTGTCTCCTAAAAGTGCTCCTCCTGTTTTTCTTTTCGAAGGATCGACAGAAACCAATCCAATTGTTTTTTCTGGAAAATCAATTAAAAAGCGGCGAACCAATTCGTCTACCAAAGAAGATTTTCCGGCACCGCCCGTTCCTGTAATTCCTAAAACCGGAATTTTAGAATCAGCATTGCTATCGTGAATTTTATCAAAAACTGGTTTTGCAATTTCTGGAAAGTTTTCTGCTGCCGAAATCAAACGAGCAATTGCCGTTGGCACTTTATTTTCGATATGATCGATTTCTCCGTTTAATTGATCTCCAATAGGAAAGTCAGCACGCTCAACCAAATCATTAATCATTCCTTGAAGTCCTAAAGAACGGCCGTCATCTGGAGAATAAATTCTGGTGATACCATATTCATGTAATTCTTCGATTTCGCTTGGCAGAATAACGCCGCCGCCGCCGCCAAAGATTTTAATGTGTCCTGCTCCTTTTTCGCGAAGCAAATCATACATATATTTAAAGTATTCGTTGTGTCCGCCTTGGTAAGAAGTCATGGCAATCGCATTGGCATCTTCTTGAATGGCGGTATTTACCACTTCTTCAACACTTCTGTCGTGGCCTAAGTGAATCACTTCAACACCCGTAGACTGTATGATACGACGCATGATATTGATAGCCGCGTCATGTCCGTCAAAAAGCGAAGCAGCAGTAACAATTCTTACTTTATTTTTAGGAATATATGGTATTTGTTGTTCCATTTTATGAATATGATAATTTTAAGCGACCAATGTACAAAATATTTTAATATTTGATGAAGGCTATAGCTTTATGTTAACAAAATTAAATCGATTTCGTAAACCAAAGAGGTAACAATTTGCGTAACTAACTGATATAGTTAAGGAAAGCTTAAAGACATGGCAATTTCGCAACATTTAATTAAAATCTGAAAACATCTTTTGAGCCTTCCTAAATTAATTTAGCATTGTTGAAAAGCCCCAAATTTTTACCACGACTTAAACATGAAAAAGTATAACGTAAAAATTTTAAAAATGAGAACATTTTATTCATTCACCGTAATTTTAGGTTTGAGTTTTTTTGTATCTTCTTTTGCAACAATTGAAAATGACAATTTAAAATATAAAAAAACATCAAACACCATTTCTTTTAAAAATTCAGATAATGATGACGTAAAAGAAAACATTTCAAATGACTTCTTCAAGAGGTATTCTGATTTAAAAAAGTATAAATCTGAAGTAATGTCATTATATAAAAACAGAACTCTTGGAACCATTTGGTATGATGAAGATGAGATCAACGAGTTTGGAAGTATTTTATACCAAAAAGCAAAAAAAACAAATGATTTGGTTATTCCATATCAAAAAGAAATAGATCAGTTATTTGATTCTTCATCAGATGCCAATTTTTCCAGAACAGATGCTGATATGTTACTAAGTTCTTTATATGTAGTGTACACCAAAAAAAATAACGCTGACAAGAAAAAAATAGCTTATGATGCTATGCTTAAAGATTTTCTGAACTACAGTACAATCGAAGAAGCAACAGTTAAAGTGGAAGACGACGGAAATTTATACGACCAATATTATAAACTTCAGGATGTTTTAAAAAAATATAAAAAACTTGAAAGATCAAGCAAATGGAAACCTATCGTAACCGAAGTGCCTTATAAAGAGTTACGTCCAGATGCTGTTTCGAGCACTATTGCACAAGTTAGAACTCGCTTATATTTATTAGGCGATTTAAAACAAGATTCTAAAAGTGATTTTTATGATCGTGAATTGATGGATGCTGTTATGAAATATAAAGTTCGTAATGGTTTTAAACCCAACTACATTCTGGCCGAAGAACACATTAAAGAAATGAATATTCCAGTTTCAGACAAGGTAAAAACATTGATGCTGAACATGGAAAGAATTAGAGCTATATCTCCTCAATTGGTTAATAATGATGAGTTTGTAATGGTAAATGTGCCTTCTTATGAATTGATTTATGTAAAAAATGGAAAAGTCGTTTTAACATCAAGTGTATTCGTAGGATCGCCTTTAACTAAAACTACTATTTTTAACGGAGAAATTGACAGAATTGTTTTTAGTCCATATTGGACAGTACCTCAAAGTATTGTTGACAATGAGTTGAAATTGAAAATCGCAGCCGATAAAAATTATCTAGCCGAACATAACATGGAAGTCGTGAACGGTCAGGTAAGACAAAAACCAGGACCAGGAAATTCATTAGGATTGGTAAAATTCATGTTCCCAAACCCAGATGATATTTATATGCACGATACACCATCTAAAACCTTATTCGATTTCGAAAAAAGAACATTCAGCCATGGTTGCATTAATGTGAAAATGGCAAAAGAATTAGCCGCAGCGATGTTGCAAGATTATCCTGAATGGACTCAGGAAAAAATCGACAAAGCAATGGCAGGAAAAGTAGAAAATAGTTTTAAACTTTCTAAAAAAGTGCCAATTTACATCTGTTATTTTACTTCATTGGTTAACGAAAACGGAGAAGTAGGTTTCTTTCCGGATGTCTATGAAAAAGACGCTGAATTAAATCCAGAAAAAACTCTTACTGCAAATTAATTTACTATAAAATAAAACAAATCGGGAATTCATTTATTGGGTTTCCGATTTTTTTATCACTTTTAAAAACAGCTTATTTTATTGTTTTTTAGACTTTTTGTTCTCAGCAGGACATTTTTTTCTTCCGACTTTTACAGAAGATTACATACCCAACTATTATTTAAAATTTACTCAGCATGAAAACAAATAATACAGAAGGTTTAACCCTATTTGAAATAAATATATTGGTGCAGCAAGGCGGGAAATTCGTAATTTTTCCGAATACCATTTCAAAACTCTTTAAAAAATTTAAACTTTCGAATATCTATTTTATCCGTCCAAACGAAACTACTTTCAAATATGCTTTAAAGCATTTCTTTTTAAATTTATCTTTAAGCTGGCGTATTATTCCGTATGGTCCAATCTATGTTATTAAATCCATTTATTTTTTAATTAAAGGCGGAAAAGATTATACTCAGGATATATTGAATGAATTAAAAAATAACAATCCAGTTTATCGTCCCGATCTTCAATATCTACAGTAAAAACTTTTTTACCTTAAATTATTATTTTAAAATCTTTTTGAGGCAGAGAACGTGATTAGTTAGAATGAGATTTGCACAATCTTTTTTTAATGAATCATAATGAAAAAACACGTTTTCTTTTTTAGTAGTATTGCATCATTCCTATTTATTTCATGTAATAACTTTACTTCTGAGAATCCAATTTCAGCAGATGGAATACGTAAACCAAAAGCCCCAAAAGCTATAGGTCCTCCCCGCATATTATTTATAGGCAATAGTCAGATAGAATATTTTGTAAGCGCTCCCACTTTATTTCAAGAATTATGTAACGCGAATAATGTAAATATAAATGTCCAACAATTGATAACGATGGGAGTTGGACTTGACAAAGTATATTATACCAATAAGACAGAAGCCAATCAGAATTTTTCAAATATAGATAAAGATGGAAATTATTATGATTATGTGGTCTTACAGGAATCAACGCCAACCGCATTAACAAATGTGGAAAAATATAGAACAAATCTAAAACTGATTGCAGAAAAAATACATAAAAACAGTCCAGATGCGGCAATTTATGTGTATCAAAACATGCCTCCTCTACCTTATACAAATTCTGATTATAACGAGTACTATAAAGAATTGCGAAAAAATACAATTTTAGCGACCGCGTTCATAAAAAATGCAGGGATGCTGAGAGTTGGTGATGCTGTTACAGATGCTTACGAGGGAAAACATGGCTATCAGTATTTGAAAAACAACAAAGATAATCTTCGCTTTGGCCAAAGTACACTTCATTTTTTAAATGACGGCGGATTTTTACAGGCAGTTTTATTGTATGTCACCCTATTTGATAAAAAGCCTATTATTCCTAAAAAACTAATTTTAAGTACTGGAACAGGTGATCATGACAATTTAAGAAAACAAGAAGTTTCAAAAGCTATTAGCAATCCTAAAGCTTTAGAAGAAATTGCTCTTAGTAATCGATAAGATGTAACATCATTTCAAAATTAAATCACCTGTAAAATTTATAGGTGATTTTTTTTATTTACGACATAACTTTTAAGACTCAATAAATTTCTTATTTTAGCCTCAACTAATTTAAACCAAAAACAATTTTATGGAAGATTCTAATGAGCTGATACAAAGAAAAAACTGGTGGGACAGAAACTGGAAATGGTTTGTTCCAACTGGATGTTTAAGCCTGATTATCCTTTTTGGTTTATTTATTGCCGGAATTTTCTTTGGTGTTACTTCAATGATGAAAGACTCTGATGCTTACAAAGAATCTATAGCAGCCGTAAAAAAGAATAAAATTGTAACCGAAAAACTAGGAAATCCAATTGAAACCGACGGAATGATTTCTGGCAGCATAAACGTAAGCGGCGACAAAGGCGAGTGCGATCTGCAGATTCCTATAAAAGGTCCAAAAGGAAAAGGAACTTTATTTGTGGTAGCTCATAAAAGAGGAAAATGGAACTACGAAGAAATGTCTGTTTACGTTGAAAAAACAGAAGAAGAAATTAATTTACTTCAAAAATAAGAACATATATTCTTTAGATTATATCCTAAATAAAAAACTTAATATGTTATTTTAAAAACGTATTGTGGTAGTATCAAAGGGATTTTAAAAAATACTTTTGCAGTCATTTTAAAATCTGACTACCATGATAAATGATACTTTAGGAAACCTTGCTTTTACCTGCAAACCGGGAAGAATTTTGCTGATAACTGCTATTGTGGTTTTTATACTTTTTACAGCTGCTTCAGTTTTTATTTGTTTTACAACGATTCTCCCTATTGATGGTGTGCACTTTAGCGGTGATGTTTTCATAATTTACAAAACAATTGCCCTTCTTATGGGGATTGGCATTTTGTTATTGTCAGTTGCCATTTATCTTTCCAAAAAGCCTATTTTTTCTTTATATCAAAATGGAATCGTTTCGTCGTTTAATGCAGTCGAAAAAAAACTGTATTTTGATGAAATAAAAGACATTTACCCATATGCATCTGGAAAAAAACTTTTTATGCCTAACAATATTATGTTTAGAGGATCTGATCAAGATTCTTGGCAGGTTATTTCTCCTGATTATTCCAATAATATTGAAGCTTTAGATTTTATAATTGATCAGCATGCGTCACAGTACACACCAAAAATCGTAGAACAATTAAAAAACGGCGAGGAAGTCACTTTTCATTATATGAATTTACAGCAAAAACTATTAAACCAGTTTTTCGTTGTCAGCAATAAATCATTCCAAAATATTGATTCTAAAAGTTTCAGATTATTTAAAGATAAAATCATTAAAGATGATAATGTTTACTATTTTGATGATTTTAGACGCATTACTCTTAATACTATCTTGAATACTATTAATTTTATCAACTACGAAGGCAAAATAGTTTTATCCTTTACACATACTTTAATCTTTAGCCGAAATACTTTTATGGATGCTATTAGAGAATTCAATAAAGAAAAAGCAGAGTTTTAATACCTCGATACCATGAAATCTTATTTACTTGTGCTTACAACGCTTTTTCTATGTTTTTCCTCATGGGCTCAATCAGCTCAAAATTATCAATCCTACACAAACCGAATCACCAAGTTTTCAAAACCTGCCAGAATACTTCATAATAATATGAATGCTCAGGGAAATGGCAATATCGAATTTACAAATTCTAAAAACCAGATACTTCGTTTTCGATTAAATAACCATAAAGTACAGCCGGGATCTTGCCAAATTGCTTTTGAAATATATTATTATGAAAATAAGTATTTGAACAAAATTGAATCATACGATATTAAAGGAAATTTAATTGGATGCGATTTAAAATTAGATGGAGAAGCAGTAACCCAATTTATCATCGAAAAACCTACTCTTTATTTAAAGAAAAAGAAATTAATTGATAATGCAGATGGCAATATCGAAATGAATGACACCAAAGAAAAGATCATTCGTGTACTGATATTTGATGCCAATAACAGACCCATACTACAACTGCAGCCTGCTTATATTTCTAGTAAAGAATTTTGGCAATATAATAGTAGAATGTCTTGGCCATAGTTTTTAATTGTTAATTAACTTCTACAAGCAAAATCTAAGATTATTATAACAAAATGTTATTGGCCTTTGAATAAATTTGTGGCGTTATTTTTGAATAAAATACTACATTTGAAACTTAAACAAATCCCCACAATGAAAAAGATTTTATTATTAGCCGTTGCATTTTCACTTACCTCTTGTGCACAAGTACAACAAACTCTAAATCAATTCCCTCAAATATCTTCTCAGGTTCCTGGAGTTGGAGGCGTAGACATTGCTTCTGGATTAAGAGAAGCTCTTAACAAAGGAATTACCCAGCAAGTGAGTAAATTAACCGCAGTAGATGGCTTTTATAAAAATGAAGCTGTAAAAATCCTGATGCCCGAAGAATTGCAAAAAGTAGACGCCACTTTAAGAAAAGTCGGATTGAGTTCTCTTGCCGATGAAGGTATTAAAATGCTAAACCGCGCTGCCGAAGATGCCGTAAAAGAAGCTACTCCGATTTTCGTTTCGGCTGTAAAAAATATGTCATTTACAGATGCAAAAAATATCCTTTTAGGAAATGACAGCGCTGCAACTACCTACTTACAAGGAACTACAACCACAGCTTTATATTCAAAATTCAATCCTGTAATTAAAAGCTCTTTTGAAAAAGTAGGTGCCGATGCCGTGTGGACAAAAATCATCAATAAATACAACACCATACCATTGGTAAAAAAGGTAAATCCAGATTTAACAGATTACACAACCAATCAGGCTTTATCAGGTGTTTTTAAAATGATTGCTGTAGAAGAAAAAGAAATCCGTAACAATATCAGCGCCAGAACAACTCCTTTATTGAAAAGTGTTTTTGCCCTGCAAGACGGAAAATAGTTTTTTTATAGCTGCAAAGGCTCAAAGTTGCAAAGGTTCAAAGGTTTATCTTCTTTAGTCTTTCATAATTTTCAGCATCTATATTGCAGTTAAACAAATTAACGATTAACCGATTAAACCAAAACAAACCAAAATGCAAAAAATAACCATTCTGATTCACTGTAAAGACCAAAAAGGTATTATTGCCGCAGTGACTGCTTTTATTGCCAGAGTAGAAGGAAATATTATTTATATCGATCAGCATGTTGATGTCGAGCAGAATGTCTTTTTTATGCGATTGGAATGTGAATTTACCAATCACAGAAATACAATCGATGATATAAAAGCTGAATTTGAAAAAACACTTGCTGTGGATTTCAATATGTCATGGGATTTGTACAATCAAGAACAAAAACCAAAAATGGCGTTGTTTGTTTCTAAATATGACCACTGTTTATTTGATATTTTAGGCCGATACAGCGCAGACGAATTAAATGTTGAAATTCCAGTGATTATAAGCAATCACAATGATTTAAGAGGAATTGCCGAACGCTTTGATATTCCGTTTCACTGTGTTCCTTTTACAAAAGACAATAAAGAGGAAGGTGAAGCCAAACAAATTGAATTATTACGAAAATACGATATCAATTTTATTGTTTTAGCCCGCTACATGCAAATTATAACACCAAAGTTGATTGAACTTTACGAAAATAGAATTATAAATATTCACCACTCGTTTTTGCCAGCTTTTCCTGGTGCAAAACCTTATCATTCGGCTTTTAAACGCGGCGTGAAAATTATTGGTGCAACAAGCCATTACGTAACCGAAGAATTAGACGAAGGACCAATTATTGAACAGGATATTGCCAGAGTTTCACATATTCATTCTGTTGAAGATTTTATCATGAAAGGACGTGATTTAGAGCGAATAGTTTTGGCAAGAGCAATTAAATTACATTCTGAAAGAAAAACAATGGTGTATAGTAATAAGACAGTTGTTTTTTCTTAGGTGCAAAGTTTTTTAAAAAGAATTATACTTTGCTTTATAATAATAAAACCCGACAGTTTAAAAAACTTGTCGGGTTTTATTATTATTAATGTTTAAAAACCTCTTAACTTTTACAACTTTGCACTCTTAACCTAGCTTTACAATATTCAAAAATAGGTTTCTAAAAATCTTAACTTATGGTCAACAAAGTAATAACAAAACCTTAACAGCATAAGATTGATATATGTCGGACATTTGTAATGTAATAAACTGGTTATTTATTATTTTGGTTTTGGTTAGTTAAATGATGCCGGCGTCTTCGAGATGCCGGCATTCTTTTTTTAGATAAATCCTGATGGATTATTTAAATTCCAATGAAAAAATTCCAAATTCTAAATTCTGGTAAAATTCCAATTTAAAAGCAAGTCAAATAAAAAATTCCAAATTCCAATTGTGAAGTTGGATTTTGGAATTTAAATATTGGAATTTATTTTCCCAATATACATTAACTTATATTCAACAAAGTAATAACAAGATCTTAACAGCTTAAGATTGATATATTTCGGACATTTGTAATGTAATAAACTGGTTATTTATTATTTTGGTTTTGGTTAGTTAAATAATGCCGGCGTCTTCGAGATGTCGGCATTCTTTTTTTACAACTATTTGCTTTGAACATATTTTAACCGCAAAGAGCGCTAAGTTTTCTCCAAAGTATTATGAATAAACGCAAAGTTCGCAAAGCTCTGATAGCTTTGCGAACTTTGCGTTTTAAATTACTCCACGAAAAAAAATCTTAGCGCCTTTTCAGTCAAATTCACATTCCAACAACTTGAAACCTGAAACAAAAAAACTAATTTTTAAGTCTTTCATGTAGAAGTTTAAAATACTGGAAAGCTTTTAAAAGTCGGCTGCCATGCCAAGAGAACATTTCACCGTCTACGAAAATGGTTTTGGCATGATGGGTAAATCTCCCTATTTCAAAAGCATCTTCTTCTTTAAAAGGATACGGTTCTGAAGAAAGAAACACAATATCTGGATCGCCTTCGAGACGCATCTTCTTTAGTTCGATTTCAGGATAACGGCCTTTATCTTCGTAAATATTTTTAAAATGATTGAGTTTTAGCAATTCATTTATATAGGTATCATTTCCGGCAACCATATAGGGATTCTTCCAAATAAAATAAGCAGCTTTTTTAACAGCAATATCTTGAATGTATTTTTTGAAATCGCTCAAGGCGAAAGATAATTTATCATTCCACTTTTGAGCTTCGGTTCTGCAATTGAATAACTGTCCGAAGTCGGTTATCATCTGGAAATTATCTTCAATAGAAACTATATTCGTTACCCAAACTGGACAAATTGTACGCAACTGTTCAACAATTTCGATTGTATTTTCTTCTTTATTACAAATAATAATATCGGGTTCTAGAAGCTTTATTTTTTCAAAGTGGATTTTTTTCGTACCTCCAACCATTTTTTTGGTTGATTTGAAATGAAACGGATGGACACAGAACTTCGTAATTCCGATGATTTTATCTTCTAAACCTAAATCATATAATAATTCAGTTTGCGAAGGAACAAGCGAAATAATACGTTTTGGAGGCGTTTCAAAAGAATGAATCGTTCCTATTTGGTCGGTTAATTGTTTCATGTTTATTTAAGAAGAAGTTTTTATCAGCCACGAATTCACTAATTTTTTTATTCGTGTAGATTTTAGTTGCGAATTTCACTAATTCCTCAAATTAAAAAGAAATTCGAGAATTCGTGTCTAACAATTATTAAACCTGAAACTTCAAATCAATAATCTCTTCCATTTCTTTTTGCACTTTGAGAGCTTCTTCCCTTGCCTTTTCAGCAAAATCAGTTCCTTTTGAAGCATAGATAATTGCTCTTGCTGAGTTTACCAAAAGTCCCACTTTATCATTCATTCCGTATTTGCAAACTTCAGACAAACTTCCGCCTTGAGCGCCAATTCCTGGAACCAACAAGAAACTGTCTGGAACAATTTTTCTGATTTCAGTAAAATATTCGGCTTTAGTAGCTCCGACTACGTACATTAAGTTTTCGCTGTTTTTCCACGTTTTAGAAGTTTCTAAGACTTGTTTGTAAAGCTCTTGTCCGTTTGTATTTAAGGTCTGAAAATCAAATGCTCCTTCATTTGATGTTAGAGCCAGCATAATGGTATGTTTATTTTCGAAAGCTAGGAAAGGTTCAACCGAATCTTTTCCCATATAAGGAGCAACTGTTACACTATCAAAATTTAAATCTTCAAAAAAAGCTTTGGCATACATACTCGAAGTATTTCCTATATCACCTCTTTTGGCATCGGCAATCGTAAAAATATCTGGATAATTCTCGTTGATGTAATTAATTGTTTTTTGCAGCGACATCCAGCCTTTTATTCCATATGCTTCAAAAAAAGCGGTATTAGGTTTATATCCAACCGTTAAATCGTGTGTAGCGTCGATGATGGCTTTATTAAATTCGAAAATTGGATCTTCGGTTTCTAATAAATGCTGTGGAATCTTAGTAAGATCTGGATCTAAGCCTACGCATAAAAATGATTTTTTTTGAAGAATTTGTTCGTGTAGTTGTTGTGTTGTCATATTGCTTTTTTTGTTGTGCGGCAAAATTACAAATAATATTAATGTATTGCGAATTTGAGCTTCACATTGGATTCATATAACATCTTAGAAAAATTGTGTAAAATTAAATGCGTAGTCGTCATCTAATTTTGGTTTGTAACCTACAAAAAGAAATTATGACTCCAAATATCGGAATATCGGCTGCGAACCTTAAAAAGAGCACTACCATATTAGCTACTATTTTATCGAACGAAATGACTCTTTATGTAAAAACAAGAAAATTTCACTGGAATATTTCAGGAAATAGCTTCATGGAGTTGCATAAACTATTCGAAGATCAATATAGAATTTTAGAAGCTAATATTGATGAAGTAGCCGAAAGAATCAGCCAGCTTGGCGAAAAAACGATTGGAACCATGAAAGAGTTTATCGAAAACTCGACACTAAAAGAATCTCCAAAAGAATATGCTTCACAAAAACATATGCTGGAAGAACTTTTAGAAAATCACGAACAGCTGGTTACTGAATTTAGAGATTACATTCCGATTTTTGAAAATGAAACCAAAGATGCAGGTTCTGCTGATTTTGTAACCGGATTGCTGCAGGAGCATGAAAAAATGGCTTGGATTCTGCGCCGTTATCAGGTTTAAAAGCAAAAATGTGAATTATGCAAATTAACCGGGAATTAATGTAAAAAGGTCTCAATTTTAAAACAGAACTTTACTTTACTATTAATTACAAACAAAATGCAATCATGAATACCACAGAAATAAAAGGAAACTGGAATGAGTTGAAAGGCAAACTAAAGCAGAAATATGCTGAGCTGACAGACGATGATTTGATGTTTGCTGAAGGAAAAGAGGACGAAATGTACGGAAGACTTCAGCAGAAACTGGGAAAAACAAAAGAGGAATTTCATCAAATCCTGTCAGAATTGTAAGTCTTTAAGACTCAATCAGGAAATACCGTCTAGTAAAGCAATATTAGACGGTATTTTTTTGAAGATTTTACTTCTTTTTGCATCAATTTCTACATTCTAAAACACATTAAACACTGTAACCACGAATAATTTAATTATCTTTAACCAAAATTTTCTAAAAAATGAAGCTATTTATAAAGTTCGACATAAATACCATTTGTTCGCTTTATCTCAAACAAAACCTCGATCAGCAAGGCATTAATTTTACCAGTCTGGGTTTTGGGGAGATTGAGATTGACGACAATCTGGATGCAGATGCACTCGAAGCTTTAAAAAATAATTTAAGTCCGTGCGGATTTGAAGTAGTTGAAAATCAGAAAAGCGTTTTAGTTCAAAAAATAAAAGATGCTATAATCGAATTGGTTTTTATGGAAGACAGCAACAATTATAAAAGTTCTGTTTTTCTAGCCGAAAAACTCAACCATAGTTATGGCTATTTATCTAATGTTTTTTCTGAAGTAACGTATTCTTCTATTGAAAACTTTATTATCTTACAGAAAATTGAAAGAGCAAAACAATTAATTATTATCAATGAAATGAGCTTAACCGAAATTGCTTTCTTGCTAAACTACTCAAGTGTAGCGCATTTAAGCACGCAGTTTAAGAATACGACTGGTATTACGCCGTCGGCATTTCAGCGAATAATTAAAAAACGAAGAGAAAATTTAAAATAAAAACCCAAATACCACACTAAAATGCAAAAAAACGCATTAAACATTTTACTGGCAGATGATGATGAAGATGACCGCCTTTTTTTTAAAGACGCTTTCGAAGAAATTAAAATACAAACAAACGTAGAGTTTGTGCATGACGGAATGCAGTTAATGGATTATTTATTAAATCCAGATAATAAACTTCCTGATATTTTGTTTCTGGATTTAAATATGCCAAAGAAAACTGGTAAAGAGTGTTTGATTGAAATTAAAAAAACAGATCATCTTAAAAACATTATTATTGCCATCTATTCTACTTCTTCATCTGAAGAAGATATTGAAGATACTTTTATTCAGGGTGCCAATATTTATATCAAAAAGCCAAGCGATTTTAATACGCTTAAAAAAATAATTAATGAAGTCGTGACCGTAAACTGGCACTATCATACCTCTGGGTTAAACCGTGATAATTTCTTGCTGCGACTAAAATAAAAATAATAGTACACCAATGAAATGGATACCAAATTTTAATTCTTCAAACTCTTTGAGAGTTATTTTTGTAATCGCAGTTTTCATTCTGTTATTTATTTCATCGGTAGCTTATAAGCATAATCAGGACTTGAATGAATCAAGCAAACTGGTCATGCATACATACGAGATAAACATTCAATTAGAACGATTGATGTCGGCTATAAAAGATGCCGAAACCGGACAAAGAGGTTATATCATTACCCGAAATGCCCGTTTTTTAACTCCGTATATTTATTCACGCGACAAGGTAAATACTTCATTTATTACTTTAAAAAAATTAACTGCTGATAATCCACAACAGCAGGAAAATCTTCGAAAGCTCTTTAAGCTTATTATACAGCGTTTTGTGTCTTTCGAAAATTGTTTAAAATATAGCGATCCCAAAACATATGATAAACGAAAACTCGATAATCATATGTTTGGGGGACGAATCTTAATGGAAAATATTCGTTTTAAAGTTGACGAAATGAATGACATTGAGAAAACCTATCTTAAAAACAGGCTGAAAATCTATGATGCCGAAATTTCGTTAAGTCCTATATTTTCTATCTCGCTATTCTTAACAGCGCTATTTTTTATCTTACTGGCTTATCGACAAATCAGTAAAGATTTCCAAAGACTAAAACTTTACAATAAAAAGCTTTTAATTTCGAGCGGTTTAATTTCTGAATCTGAAGCAATTGGTAAATTTAGTACCTGGCAATGGGATCTTGATGCTGATAAAATCGATTATTCAGACAATCAATTTCGTTTACTGGGTTATGAACCTGGCGATTTTATTCCAAGAAGAGAAACCCTTTTAAAATCCGTACATCCTGATGACAAGGATAATGTTGCAACTGCTATTGACGGAATACTTCAGAACAAACAACAGCCTTTTGTATATTATAAAATACTACTTCCAAGTCACGAAGTCCGTTATTTTAAATCGACCGGAAAGTTACTGACAGACCAACAGGGAAGCAAAATTTTACTGGGCATTAATTTTGACATTACCGATGAGCATCTGCTTAATATCGAACTTCAGGAACGTAATAAAGAACTCGAAAAAAGCAATAAAGAATTAGCTTCTTTCAATCACGTCGCGAGTCATGATTTACAGGAGCCGCTTCGAAAAATCCAGACTTTTATCTCTCGAGTTTCTGATGCTGATAAAGCAGTTATGTCACAAAGTGCACGTGATTATATTGCCAAAATTGAAGTTTCGGCAAAAAGAATGCGTATTCTTATTGATGATTTATTATTGTTTTCGAGAACCAATACAACCAAAAAAGAATTCATTAAGTCGAATTTAAATGAATTGCTTGAAAATGCCGAATCGGAATTAACAGAAGTTATAGAAGAAAAAAATGCAGTTATAAATACCTGCAAACTTCCTAAACTTTCGGTGATTCCCTATCAAATCGAACAGCTTTTCATCAACTTGATTGGAAATTCATTAAAATACAGCAGACCGGATATTCCGCCTGAAATTTCAATTGATTGTGAAAAAGTAAATGCAGCTGATTATCCAGAATTAGATCAAAACATCAAAAAATACCACCGAATTACTTTTACAGATAATGGAATGGGTTTTGATCCTCAGTTTAAAGAAACAATCTTTATTTTGTTTCAAAGACTGCACTCTAAAACTGACTATCCAGGAACTGGAATTGGTCTAGCGATTTGTAAGAAAATCGTAGACAATCATAGAGGTCATATTACAGCTGATAGTGAGCCGAATAAAGGTTCGGTTTTTACTATTTTTCTACCAGATTAAACCTCGTCAGCTCCTTTAAACACTAGATATTAAAACGTTATATAAATTCTTTATGGGAATTATATAACGTTTCTTTTTTATGCTGTAAGGCAAATCATCGTATTCGTTAGCATCTTTGTATTGTAATACTTTAGGAAGTAATAATGAAAGCAAAACCCGTATTGAAAGCCATCATTTTTAAAGTGCTTTTTTTATTGATCGTGATCTTTGTAACATCGTGCCGAAAATCCAATTCAATAGAATCTAATCTTAAAAAAAATGAAGCTTTTAGTAAAAATGATAAAGAAGAAGTTGAGGCTTTCTTTTTTATTGCAACGGCAAATGTTGGAAAAACTATTATTTCTAAAAGTCAAATTGCACAACAAAAAAGTTCAGAGAGTTCAATAATGATTTTAGGTAAAAAAATCGAAAGAAGTCAAAGCAGACTGCTGCAGGAAGTAACAGAATTAGCAAATAAAAAACTTATTATTATTTCTGAAATAAATGCAACACACCGCCGCGATACTTACGATCTGGTTACCGCAAAAAATTCTTCCGAATTTAACAGAATCTATTTAAGAGCAATGAAAAAATGTCTGGAAGAACAAATTCAATTATTAGAGACCGTTTCGAAGGAAACCAACGATAAAGCAATTTTAAAGTTAGTATTGAAATATCTGCCTGAACAATTTGATCTCTTACGAGAGGTTGAACAAACAATTAAGAAAGGAATTAATTAAAAGCCTAACAAATCATTAACTAAATTATTTAACTATGAAAATGCAAAACAATTTTTTATGCGCCTTAGCCCTTTTTATCTCAGCTTCATTTGGAATGCTGCACGCTCAAAATACTAATGTAGAAACAGAGTTTGGTGTAAAAGGTGGATTCAACATGTCTAATCTATACAACAATGGCGATGATGTTGATGACAACAATATTCTATACGGTTTCAATGCCGGTGTTTATGCAACTTTACCAATCTCTGATTTTGTTGCTATTCAGCCTGAGCTTTTATTTACAACAAAAGGTGCCAAATTAGAATACAACAGCGCTCTTTTTAATGGAGACGCTAAATTCAAATTGAATTATATCGAACTTCCATTATTGGTAAGAGTAAATATTACTAAAAACTTTAACGTACATGCCGGTGGTTACGCTTCTTACCTAGTAAGTTCTAAAGTAACAGGAAGCGGAGACGCTGATTTTGAACAAACTATTGATACAGACGATTTAAACAAATTTGATGCTGGTATTTCAGCTGGTATTGGAGTAGATTTTAATCCAGTTAGTATTGGAGTACGTTACAACTATGGTTTAACAACTGTGGGGAAAGAAAGAACAGCTTTAGGAACAACTTATACTTTTCCTGATGCTAAAAACAGCAACTTAACTTTATACTTATCGTATAAATTGAACTAATTCATTTAGTAACCCTAAAATAAGAAAACCATGTCAAATTTATTATACACCATAGCGGTTATTCTTGTAATACTATGGGCTCTTGGTTTCTTTGTTTACAGTTTTGGAAGTATTATTCACATACTCCTTGTAATTGCCATTATCGCAATATTATTGAGACTTATCAAAGGACGGGAAATTTAAAAAACGAATCAACATTAAATAATTATATTAATCTATTAAAAATCAAATATTATGAAAGCATCTAGCACAATTTTAGGAGTAGCAGCTGCAGCTGCAGCAGGAGCATTATTAGGAGTTTTATTTGCTCCAGACAAAGGTTCAAACACTAGAAAAAAAATCAAAGATAAATCGAAAGATTACAGCGATAATTTAAAAACAAAATTTGATGGTATTGTAAACACAATCACTTCAAACGGTAAAGACATCATCGATGAAGGAAAAGCAAAATTCAACCAAGTAAAAGATGATTTCAATACAGTTAAAGACGAAGCTAAAACAGTGAAATCGAACTACTAATAAAAAGTGATTTTTTCAAACCATAAAATACTATATCATGGAACCAAATGCAACAACAAACGAGAATTTAAATCTTTATGAAAAAGCTGAAACTTATGCAAAAACAAGTTTAGAATTATTAAAACTTAAAACAGTATGTTCAGTGGCTGATGGTGTTTCATCATTGGCATCAAAGATAGCAGTCGGCGTTGTTGTTGCATTTTTTACCCTGTTCTTGAATATTGGTTTAAGTTTATGGATTGGAAAAGAACTTGGAGAATATTATTTCGGATTTTTTATAATGGCACTTTTCTATTTAATAGTAGCTGTTGTAATACATAAATCTCATCATAAACTAATCAAAACTCCTATTGGAAATTCGATTATTTCGAGCATCTTAAAAGAAAAATAAAAACTGATTTAAAATATTAATACTTAAAAAAGACTATTATGGAGCCTATTTACACTATTGATGAGTTAAATCAGAGAATAAAATTATTAGAAGATCGTCAGGATGCCGAATGGTGTGCTATTAAAGACCATATCGATGATATTAAAGAAAATTTAAAGCCTTTAAACCTTATTCGAAATACGGTTGAAGAAATCAACGAAACAGTTGGCTTTAAAAGTCATATGGCACAATCAGCCATCAGCATTGCGATTGGATATTTAGCCAAACGATTTATTGTTGGAAAAGGTGATACTATGTTTAAAGGAATTTTAGGCTCAATTGTCCAGCTTATCGTAACCAATCTGGTTTCGAAACCTAGCGAATCTTCAAATGAAACTTCTGAAGAAGAAGAATCATCACAATACGAACCATCATAAGAGTAATTGTCGAATTAAATACTGACTATTATGGAAAAGCTAAACGAAATAATCATAAAGAATGGTGTGACCCTCTACTCTAACTTATATAAATGTTTTGAATTTACAAGAGTATTTCTCGGTATCTAACTCGCTTATACGTTTCACAAGGCAACAAAACGATTAAACAGTTAATACATTACTATATTTTTAAGGTTATGAGATTCTAAGCTTCTAAAAAGCTAAGATTGAAAGTTTACAACTTATCTCAAACCAAAAAAGAGACTTTTTTACACTGGTAAGAAAGTCTCTTTTTCTTTTTAAGGTACTAAGGCTCTAAGAAACTGAGATTCTAAGCTTAATTTTCCCATGTCAAAATATTAGAAACTTAGTCCCTTAGCATCTCAGTTTCTTAGAACCTCAAAATCAATTATAACTCTGATAAATAGGAATCTTCAATCCCACATATACATTGCTGGCTTTTGAATTGTTTGAAAACAAATTCGAAATCAGCGAACCTGATCCTATGAATAATGGTCCGGCTCTAAAACCAGTTCCTATTTGTGTTCCGCTGTATTTCATATAGGTAAGCGGAATGTAAAAACTAAACTGGCGAGTTTCATATCTAGGTGTAAAAGTAACCGAATTAGCAATCGCAGTTCCGTTAATTTTTTTGGCGTCGATCAATCCGAAATCACCGCTTAAATTCAGGTAAAACTTATTATCGATATTCCAGTCAAAGTTGGCATGAAGAGCGGTTGGAAGATTTGCTTTTACTCCTTTCTGCGATGAAACTTTGGTATAATGATCATTAAAAAACTGAAAAATATCACTCGCATTATCAATATCATCTTGTGTCACTCTTCCTGCGAGGTTATATGTATTCTCGATAACATTTTTATAATTCAATTTCCCAATATCTGTTATCGAGGCTGCCGCTTTTAATTTGTATCGATTTCCAATACAAGTATGGCAATTAGTGCGGTATTCGTACGTAAAACCCAAATCGATTCCCACACCTGCTGATGACATATCAAATTTTGGATCTTTTCCTGCATTGTAATCATAACTTGCCGCTGTTTTTAAAGTTCCTGTTGAAAGATATTCACTTTGCGACGGAATCACATTGTCCTTTTCATAAGCAACACTCAGATTATTTCCGTTGATATAATTGTTAACTCCCGCCATTAGGTATTTTATGGTAAGACCAGCTTTTATAAAATGTACATCTTCGTCTACTAATATTGTTCCGTAACTTGCGCCAATCTCAGCCCAGGAATTGGTAACTCCATTTGGGTTACCGCCTGTAAATAAAAAACTGTTTGAAGCATCTACATCTTTATTTACCTCGTCAATAAGCTGTCCGTTAATGCCTGTAAGATTGGTAATACTTCGAACACGAGTAAAAATTCCGATGCTATGCTCTGGCGTAATATTCATCATAAACGATGGCCCAAGAATATCAATGTTCAAATTTCCTCTGTTATTTGTTTTAAAATTCTTTGACGCATCAGTTTCTAGGCTGTAACCTCCATCTAAAACATCGGTAATATTAACACCATATAAATCGTTTTGTCCCGTTGCGCTGACAGACGAAATGGTAATATCAGATCTGAATTTAGAATCAACAATCGCTGACGGATTAAACAAAACTCCCTGAATTCCCGCATAATTATCGTCCCGAAATCCAAAATACGACTGTCCCTGACAATAAAAAAAGCTTCCAAAGAAGCTGCATAAAAGTAAAGTTCTCTTCATAAATTAACATTGGTTGGTTGATTAGTACATTTCTCTTTTTGGTAAAAGACAAACAAATATGAAACAAAAAATGTTTTAAAAAAACTTATGCTTTTTGCCGGTTCAAAGCAGCAAAGTGGCAAAGCTTCAGAGATATACGAGAATTCTTTTCAAAAAATATTATAAATCTTACTCCCTTAAAAGATCATGTAGTATTGCTCTTAGATAACATAAAAAAAGCCGAACAAATGTTCGGCTTGATTATTTTTGATATTCTATTAAAAAATATAAAATTTACATCAACTTAAAACTAAATCTAAGAAAAAACTTAAGAGTGATTTTCCAAAGCAACAAAACCTCTGTGTCTAGAAATTAATAAACCTCCGAAGCCTCTTTTAATTTCTCCATGTTGTTTACCAACTGAAGCTCAGAAACGATTTTCTGAATATCACCGTTCATGATGTTACCCAAATCATAAAGCGTTAAACCAACACGGTGATCGGTTACACGGCCTTGAGCATAGTTGTACGTACGGATTTTTGCCGAACGGTCTCCAGAACTTACCTGAGAACTACGTTTTTTAGCATCTTCCTCTTGCTTTTTAGCCAATTCCATTTCGTATAAACGAGAACGTAATACCATTAAAGCTTTATCTTTATTCTTGTGCTGTGATTTCTCATCCTGACATTGCGCCACTAATCCTGTTGGAATGTGCGTTAAACGTACAGCCGATTTCGTTGTATTTACCGACTGTCCTCCAGGCCCTGACGAACAGAAGAAATCCACACGAACATCATTCATATCTACCTGAACATCAAACTCTTCAGCTTCTGGCAAAACCATAACCGTAGCTGCCGATGTATGCACACGACCTTGAGTTTCTGTTTGAGGAACACGCTGCACACGGTGAACACCTGCTTCAAACTTCAACGTTCCGTATACATCTTCTCCAGTAACTTCAAAAATAACCTCTTTGAAACCACCCGAAGTACCTTCGTTCATATCTACAACAGAGGTTCTCCACCCCATGCTTTCGCAATATTTAGTGTACATTCTGAATAAGTCCCCTGCAAAAATACTTGCTTCATCTCCACCCGTTCCGGCACGAATCTCCACCATTACATTTTTAGCATCTTCAGGATCTTTAGGAATCAACATAAATTTGATTTCTTCCTCCAATTCTGGCAAGCGATCTTTAGCTTCGTCCAACTGCATTTTAGCCATTTCTACCATTTCAGCATCGCTGCCGTCAGCAATGATTTCGTTAGCCTCATCGATATTTGCCAAAACTATAATGTATTCTTCTCTCTTTTCAACCAAAGCCTTAATACTTTTATATTCTTGGTTGAGCTGTTTATAACGCTTTTGATCAGAAATAACATCCGGCTGAATAATCAAATCCGAAATCTCATCAAATCGCTGCTTTACATATTGAAGTCTATCTAACATTTTCTTTTTCCTTTATTTGGACTGCAAAATTACAAAATTTTTGTGGAAAATTCTAGTGTTGATTTTTTGTGGGTTTTTGAGTAAGATTTTGATAGAAAATTTGATGGGCTAAAAGATTTCGAATGTCTTTATAATTATCAACAAATATTTTCATGCCTTTACGGTTTCCCGTAAGGATATTGAACTTTAAGTAATTAGATTTGAAAACATTAAAAATTTTAAGATGAAATTCAATCTAATTATATTTTTATTACTCACAACAATATCAATAAGTTATTCTCAAAACGGAAAAACAAATTCTGAAACCCGTCAATTTATTGAGAATGCAGAAATAACGCAGATAAATAAAGATTGGAATATTAAAGCTGAATTTAAATCTGGAATAGGCGAAATTGTTTCTTTCTTTCCTGTTGAAGCAATTGATTTGAAATCAAATCAAAAAGTAAAATCATTGCAAATGGACATGACTGTCTCGTCTCAATTCCTAGGAAAAGGTACTAATTATTTTAAATCTTCATGGATTGATTTAAATGAAGTTGAGGAATTTATATCATTTATTGAGCAGTATGTTATTCCAAATCTTAAAGATAAAACTGAAAGAAACAGATCAACAACATATATTTTTAATTCCAGAGAAATAACATTCAGTTTCTATATTGAAAAAACCACAAGAAGAATTTCTATATATCTTAAAGATAAAGGTGTTACAGATAATGAACGTTATTTCTGGACAGAATCTCAAGTGAGTAAAATTCCTGAATTACTTACGATGTTGAAGGAAATTAAATAATAGTGAACATCAAAAATTAAAACTAATTAATCATTTTATGGGAAGACTTGGAGCAACAGAATTACTCGTAGTAGGAATTCCGTTTTTATTAATTTATTTTCTACCATCAATAATTGCATTAAGTCGTAAGAAAAATAATGCTGCCGGAATAATTTTGCTAAATTTCTTTTTGGGATGGACATTTATTGGATGGATAGTTTCATTAATTTGGGCTTGTTTAAAAGATAACGAACCTCAAACAATTGTTGTAAATAATTCTTACCCAAAACAGCAAAATTCATTAGATATAAAAAGGAATGATTTTGATGAAAAATTAGACAGTTTACAAAAACTAAAAAATTTATTGGACTCTGGTGTTTTATCTCAGGAAGAGTTTGAACAGCAAAAAGCTAAATTATTACAATTATAAAGCGAATCTAATCTCATCTTACTCTTTATTTACGAATAGACATTCACTTTAACAATGTCTTATTCTGTTATTTTTATGACTTTTACCGGCACAAACATACAATTATTCTTGTTTTATTAGCATTATAACCAATTAAAACCTAATAATATGAGAAAAATCGCAATTACAATGTTTACCTTTCTTTGTTTTATTGTTTCTTGTAATGTCGAAGACAATTTAAACAGTGAACAAAATTCAACTATTACAGCAACTAGTAAATGGTTTGATGAAAGCGGAGTCGATCTTCCTATTTTACATTACAGTAAAACACCTAATTGGCAAAATGCCATAGTTTCAAAAAAAGGTAATCAAACTATTATTGAGGTACCACTTTTGCTGAATGATAACTTTAAAGTACAAAACGGCGATGCGCAAACTTATAACCGCTTACTATTTTGTAAAGACGAAGAAGGTAAATTTGAGGTGTATCATCTTGCATTATCAACATCTGAAAAGTTTGACAATAACGACAAAAATCTTACATTTGAAAAATTACTTACGTCTTTTAGTGGTAATTTAAATCTGGTAAATGCAAACCAAGAAGTTGTTGATCCGGTAACAAAAACAACTAAAAAACGTTCATCAAGCTTAACAAGTAAAGAAGAGGAAACTTGTACCTATTTGATTGAAATGTATGATGATGGTTCTTACGAATATCGTGCAAAGCTATTTTGTGGAGGTATTGGCGGAGGAACAGGCACACCTAGTGGCGGGACTAAAACTGGCGGTGCTGGAGGAAGTGGAGGAACTACGCCAAAATCAGTAACTATACAAATTACCGATAAGCTTACTGGCAAAGCAAAATGTTTGAATATTTTGTTGAATAATAACGGAAATTCTTTTGTCCAAGATTTATTGAATAAATTTGCAGGGAATTCTGAATTTAATATTCAAATATCTTCTGTGGATAAAGTTTTTGATAAGTCTGGAAATGAGATAAATGGGAATACAACACATATTATAGGAAGTTCCGAAATGAATATTTTTATTAGCACTTCAAAATCAAATGATAATTCTGCTCTGGAAACCGCACGTGTTATATTACATGAATATATTCACGCTGATATTTTCAGAAAAACATATACAAATCAAACTAAAAATCAAGAAGTTAAGGATTTCAAAACTACATATGATACATATGTTAAAGAGAAAGACCATTCAACAATGGCAACACTATATATTAGTGGTATGAAAGAAGCTTTAAAAGATTTTCATAAAAATGTACTTACTGATGATTATAATAAATACATAAATTATTATGGTGAGGCTCCAAGTGATGCTTTTTACGAAGCTTTAGCATGGGGAGGACTAAAAGATAGTAATGTTAAACCTTGGGCTGATTTACCGCAAGCAAGAAAAAACGAAATTATAGAACTTGCTGGAAGAGTAACAAGATTTAGTAAAGATGTTCCTTGTCCAAAATAATTTTAAAAAAAACAATTATGAAAACATTTATCCTCTATATATCTTTTTTCTTTTTTATGAGTTCAACATTTGCTCAAGAAAAAGATACTCTATTTTTTGCCATAGATAAATATTACACTATTTCACCTACTCTAACTGCAAATTTAGACACTGAAAATTATTCACAATGGATTAAAACCACAAATGAAAATATGAACCGAACAAAAACTAACGGTTACATATTTTTTATTGGAGATGGTTATTTAATTAAAAATCTAAAGCCGAAAAAAATTCTATCAATCAAAGAATATATTGAAAATAGAAAATTTTATTTTGATGGAAAGTATAATCAAATTGTAGACAAAAGAAAGCTCCAAGATTCTCTGATTAATAAACACATTATCTACTTTGTAAATGGAAATCAATTTATTAGACCTCGAGAATTAGATTATATTTCTTATTATCCTAGACGTGATAGAAATTGGAAAGTAGTTCAAAACAATATAAAAGATACACTTTATTTCAAACTAGACAATGAATATATTTATCAGTCAACAATTAATCCTGAATGGTATTTAATTAAAGACAGTACTGATAATCAACAGATATTTTTTCAAAAAGGGGATTTACATAACAATTCAAAAATAGGAACTGTAATTAATTTTAAAGAGTTTGTTCAGTCTTCAAGATTTTATAATAAGGATAAAAAGCAAAAATTAGATGAGAAAGGTTTAGCAGATTTTTTTAGTAATTATGTTGTCTATTTTGTTAAATCAAATCAATTAGAGTCTATACAAGTTAGTGCTGGTGTGGTAGTTTATGATTAGTTTTTCTTTGAAATATTAGAAAAACTAAAATTTAAAGTACTAACAAAATAAGTCTCTCTTTAATTTTTGTTGCATTAAAATAAGTATTAAACTCATATAATTCTTGGCTTTCAACAGCAAGTAAACAATGTAATTAAGAAAAAATATGAAATACCTATATATAATTTTAGTAATGATAATAGGCTCTCAAGCCTTTTCACAGAATCAGAAAAACATTTTTGTTTTTGAATTTGATAGAAAAACTGATGAAATCTCATATAGAAAAAAATCTAAAACTCAAGAAATAGCAGGTTTTACTATTATGATAAACAATAAAAAGGTTTTCTTTAGTTCAAACCCAATTCCTAACTCTACTAAATTAGCAGTAAATACTAACAGAGATCAATTAAATAGTATTGTAAAAAATGACAATGCAAATAATGCATATCATTTTTATATTCATTTAAAAGAGAAAAAAAAGTATTATTCAGTTGATCATCTTGTTAGAAAAATTAGCTCCAATTAAGAATTGAAGCAGTCATTAATATAAAAAAACAAAAAGCGCAAAAGTCTAAAAAGACTTCTTGCGCTTTTTTATACTCCTAAACCATACCCAACTTTTTGCAACTCATCCAACAACTCCATTTCTTCATCTGGCAGTAACTGCAAAGCAATTTCAAGTGAAAGTCAATACATTAATATCGGTGTCTTTATGAAAAACGGCTAAACTACGAGCTTCTTTATTCATTAGAACAATACTCGCTTTTAGCAAATCTGAAACCATCATATTTAATTCGTTATAAGAAGATACTTTTAGCGGTATCGTAAACGAATTGTTTTCTTTAGGCTCTGGTTTTAGTTTAGTAAAATATCTTCCTTTATTTATTAATTCTAGTAATTCGGCGAGTCTTTTTTTATTTTGTATTTCCATGATTTCTAATTGTTTTCTTCGAAACGAAATTAGAAACAATAAACTATTTTTATGTGATCGTAGACAATCGAGTGTTTGCAACCGATTTTTAAAAATCTAAAACCTACACGAAATATTCTATATTTGTTTTCACCAATTACTTGTACTAATAACCTTTTATGGAAGAAAAATTTTGCTGGCGTTGCAATATGAAGGTCATAATGCTTGATGATCCAGAATTTGAATTATGTCAGGAAGCATTGCTAAATGGAAAAAATGTAGTCGAAAAAGAATTAGAAAAAAGAAACATTCAAAATTATGTTTGGCTGGACAAAATTGAAACGTTTGAAAAATATCGCTATTTCCTCGAAATGTATAAACTAATAACGGGCAAGTATGAATCTAACCCTTTAGCTATTTTACATCATCAGAGAAGTCAATTCGGGAAAGATTGTCCTAATTGCGAAAAACCTTTTAGAAGTCCAAATGCGATTTATTGTCCAAGTTGTGGTTATGGCTCGGAAAACTTAACTAAGATCTAAAAATTTAACTATGAAAAAAAGTCTCTTATTAGTAATAATGATTCTTCTTTTTGGAATATGTTTCTTATTCAATTCCTGTAAAGAAAAAAACAAAAACGAAATTAAGATTACTGAAAGCCAGGCTTTAAAAATTGCTAAACGATATGGTATTTCAGGAGATAATGTGCTCATTTATTTTAATACTTATACTTACTCCAAAACGAGTTTAGGATATAAAAATGGAAAAAGAAAATTATATTACTGGAATGTATCAAAAGAATGTAATCATTGTCCAATGATACAAATTAATGCCGTAACTGGAAATGTGTTTTTTGAAGGTAAATATGATTACGTTCATTAAAATTAAATTAGCAAAAAATCGTGCAGCTTTTTTATATTTACACAAAACAAACCAAAAAACTATGACTCTAATTGCAATTTTCTTCCCGTGTGTTTCTTTCTTTTTGAGAGGGAAAATATTAACGTCGATTCTTTGTCTAATCTTGCAAGTAACCTTAATTGGCTGGATTCCTGCTGCAATTTGGGCTGTTATTTCTTTACAGAATTCAAGAGCTGATAAACGCAATAAGCAACTAATAAAAGCGATAAAATCTAAATCTTAACTGAATAAATTAGGTTTTATTTTTGTCTTGATGACAATTAAATTACGTTTTCTAAAACTTTAAAAAAATCAGCAATCATCACATTATTCCATTTATTCTTCTATTATCTGCATGTTGGCCATTATTCATGCAATAGTTCCTCCTTGTCATATTTGGATAAATTTTTAATCATTTCATAATATTTTTTTGAGGTAATTATCTGGTGATTTGAAAGAAAAAATTTATGGTTTATCCGTAATCCAATTAGTTTTAAACAAGGTATTTTTGAGAAACAAGTTTGTTATTTATAATTCAAATTTGGAAACTCCGCCAATAGTATCTTTAACTAAATTAATAGATTATGAAAAAATCCACAAACAAGTATTACGGTAAATCGCTGCTTTTTGCGTTTGCATTTTCAGCGTTGTTCTTATTCCAAAACTGCTCTGACGAAACTTCTGATTCAGCCAGTATTGAAAATGCGCTAAAAAAAGAATCAGTTTCTAAAGATGGTAAAACGTCAAAAACTGCTCTTACAAACACAATAATATCATCTCAGGTAACAGCATCTGGTCCTACTTACATTCAGGGCGGAACAACCTTATTTGAATGGCAGTATACAGGCAGTATCCCTAATCCTGATTTAAACAGCATTATCTGGTGGTATTCAAAAGTAAATAACAATGGAGAAGCTCCTTACGCTATTGGCTGGGGCGCAACTGGTTATTTTATGTCTGTACCAGATACTTATTATTCTGATCCCGGACTTCAAACTTCAAACTTTAAAATCTATCTTACTATACGTGATACCAGCGGAAACCTTTATCAAAGTTACAGTATTTACCAAATCATGAAAAAAGGAAAATATAAATTAGAAAATTCCCTTTAACAAAAAAAAGCGCAAATTCTCTAGATTTTGCGCTTTTCTATTTTTTAAACGTTAGTTAATATATGTTTTTAGATTGAAGACCACTTTCCTGATTTTGTATTAATATCCTGATGCTTTTCATATGATAAGTTAAATATCATTCTTTAAAGAAAAACAACTTATCTTTATGTGATAATTTATAGCGATATGAAAGTACATACTACAAATTATTTTGACACTTTTATTGAAGTAGCAGAAGATACAAAAGTAGATCACGGAATTATACCACCCAGTAAAGACAAGAAAACCATTGCAGAGATGCAATACGAACTCATTGCTAAAAATCCCTATCAATTTACTTCTGATGATATTCTTTTTCAGGTTTTTGCTGATCGAAACGATTTAACAAAAAATGAATACGAAAAAGCTCGAGAACAATTTTTCTCAAAAGGACAAGCTTGTTTTCGCGCTTCACCTCTTACCAAAACATACGGATTTGGTATTCATAACAATCATAATGGAAAAATTGCGCTTTTCGGAATGGAAACAGATGAATATCAAAAGTTTATCAAGGACCCAAAAGTAAAAAAAGTAAAAGCGATGAAATCAAGCAGATAAATTATTAGAATACAAACAATATACTCAAATGTTATGGAAAACTTTGACTGGACTTCTTTCACCAAAAAAATAGCTGTAAAAGCTAAGATTCAGGACATTTACAATGCTTGGACAAAAGCCGATGAATTACAAAGATGGTTTCTTGAAAAAGTTTCTTCAATCTTCATCTAGACTTTGAAAATTTCTCTCATTTTTCATTTGCATTTAGAAAATTGTTCAGACATTCGCCTAAAGCATTGATTAATAAAATAACATGACTAAAAAACTAGCACTACTTCTTTTAATACTGATTTATGGTTGCAACGCTGATATAAATGATAGATATAAAAGAAACGAAAATTGGGTATACTGGTTAGATTCAAAAACTGGTAAATCATCTTGGATTCCAGTAAGCGACCAAACAACAGTAAAAGACGGAAAATATATTTCATTTTATTCTGAAGGAACCATTTATGAAAAAGGGAAATTAAAAAACGGAAAAAATATTGATACAATTTACTGGTACGATCAAAATGAAAAACTCATACACTACGCTTTGGTTAAATCTGGGAAATTTATCCAGTATTATGTAAATGATGGACCTTATATTTCATATTTCCAAGATGGAAAAGTTTTTGAAAAAGGCATCGCAAAAAATCATAAAATAAAAGATCAATGGACAAGATATTTTAATAATGGAAATATAGAATGGAGTATCGATTTTAAAGATGGTACCGGTCTAAAAACATGGTATTTTGAAGATGGACAAATATCCGCAAAGACTGCATATATTAAAAACAAACTTAGTGGGCAAAATAAACATTGGTTTGAAAACGGTCAAGTGAAAGAAATCTCATACTGGACTAACGGAATGCAAACTGGTTTATTTGAATGTTACTTTGAAAATGGAAAACTTGAACAACGAACGAATTGGAAAAATGATGAACCAGAAGGTCTGAGTGAACGCTGGTATAATAACGGTCAAAAAAAGAACATTCAGTTTTTTAAGGGAGGACTCATTGATGGAAATGGTAAACAATGGCATCCCAACGGTAAATTACAAGTAGATCTAAATTATATTTCTGGAAAAAAGAATGGAAAAGCTCTTAAATATCATGAAAACGGAAATCTTCAAGTTGAAGGAAATTATAAAAACGATGAGCAAGATGGAGTTTGGAAATGGTATGATGAGAATGGGAAATTTATCCAAAAAGATATTTATGTCAATGGAAAATTAATTGAAATTCAAAAATAATTTATAACACTTACATAATTATGAATAAATAAAGTGATGGTTTATTTTCATAATTAAAAACTTAAATCATATCATCTAAGCACCTTTGCCTCTTTGCCCCTTCCAAGAAAAATCCCTAATTTCGCTTTAAATAAGAAAAGGAGAAAATGAAGGTCTGTATTGCTGAGAAACCAAGTGTAGCACGAGAAATCGCATCTGTTTTAGGTGCTAATACCAAACACGATGGTTATTACGAAGGCAATGGTTATGCCGTGACGTACACTTTCGGGCATTTATGCACCTTAAAAGAACCTAACGATTACAAACCACACTGGAAAAGCTGGGATTTAAACAATCTGCCCATGCTTCCTGAAAAATTTGAAACTAAAGTGGTTCAGAATTCAGGAATCCAAAAACAGTTTAAAATCATTAAAAGTCTTTTTGAAAAAGCTGAAGTCGTTATAAACTGCGGGGATGCCGGACAAGAAGGAGAATTAATCCAGCGCTGGGTGATGAACGAAGCGCATTACAAAGGCGAAATTCAGCGATTATGGATTTCTTCCCTTACTACAGAAGCTATTAAAGAAGGTTTTGAAAATCTTAAACCTTCTTCTAATTACGATAATTTATATTACGCCGGATTTTCTAGAGCCATTGGAGATTGGCTTTTAGGCATGAATGCAACCCGTTTGTATACCGTAAAACACGGCGGCTACAAACAAGTTTTGTCAATCGGACGTGTGCAGACACCAACCTTGGCAATGGTTGTAGAACGCTTCAGAGAAATCGAAAACTTCAAACCGCAGCCGTATTGGGAATTACAGACTTTATATAGAGAAACACTTTTCAGCTATGAAGAAGGACGTTTTCTTAACAAAGAAGACGGAGAAATTCTGGCCGAAAAAGTAAAAGAAAATGATTTTGAAATCGTTTCGGTTGATAAGAAAAACGGAAACGAATATGCCCCAAAGCTTTTTGATTTAACAGGTTTACAAGTCTATTGCAACCAAAAATTTGGCTTTTCGGCAGAAGAAACTTTGAAAATTGCACAGACATTATACGAGCAAAAAGTTATCACGTATCCCAGAGTTGATACGACTTTTTTACCAAATGATATTTATCCGAAAGTGCCTGGAATTCTGCAGAAATTAACCAATTATGCCGAATTGACTCAGCCAATTTTAGAGAAAAAAGTCAAGAAATCGCCAAAGGTTTTCAACGATAAAAAAGTAACCGATCACCATGCGATTATTCCAACTGGAATTCAAAATAATCTGCCACACAATCAGCAGCAAGTTTACGATATTATTACAAGACGTTTTATTGCCGTTTTTTACGATGATTGTTTGGTTGCCAACACTACAGTAATTGGAAAAGCTGCCGATGTGACTTTTAAAGCAACCGGAAAAGAAATCCTAAAAAAAGGTTTTCGAGTTGTTTTTGAAGATCCAAATGCAAAAGAAAAGGAACCCGATTTACTGCCAAGTTTTGTGGTGGGCGAAAAAGGTCCGCATGAACCTTCTTTCCTTCAAAAAGAAACCAAACCGCCCAATCAGTTTACCGAAGCCACTTTACTTCGTGCGATGGAAACCGCAGGAAAACAAGTTGACGACGAAGATTTGCGTGAATTAATGAAAGAAAACGGGATCGGGCGTCCGTCAACTCGTGCGAATATTATCGAAACGCTTTTCAAACGCCAATATATTGTTCGAAATAAAAAACAAGTTTTACCAACTTTAACCGGAATTCAGTTGATTGATACGATTCAGAACGAATTGGTAAAATCGGCCGAACTTACTGGAACTTGGGAAAAACAATTGAAAGATATCGAAAAAGGAACTTTCACTGCGGCGGCGTTTATCCGAAACATGAAAAGCATGGTGGAAGCATTGGTGTATGAAGTACGAAGTGAAACCAAACATGCCAATATTTCGCATGCAGCATCGATTCAAAAACCTGTCGTAAAAGCAGAAAAAGAGAAAAAGAAAAGTTCTGGAATTTCGGCAGAAACGTGTCCGAAATGCCAAAAGGGAAATCTGATTAAAGGAAAAACCGCTTTTGGATGCAGCGAATATAAATCAGGTTGTGATTTCGTGCTTCCTTTTGTTTTTCATGATAAAAAAATCACAGAAAGTCAATATTTACGACTAGTTCAAAAAGGTTCGACCGTAAATATAAAAGGTTTTAAAACTGATTCTGGAACTGTAGAAGGTTTAATTCGTTTTGAAGAAAATTATAAACTGAAACTAGAGCCAAAGAAAACAGAGAAAAAAGCCGAAACTAAGGAAAGTTCAGATGCATTAGTTTGTCCGAAATGTAAAAAAGGAACCATTTTAAAAGGCAAAACCGCTTATGGCTGCGCCGAATATAAATCAGGCTGTGATTTTAAAGTCACTTTTGATGACGTTCGTGCAAAACTAAAAGATCAAAAACCGACTAAAGAATTGGTTTATTCAATTTTAAGTGAAAGTGTTTAGTTTTTTATAGCCACGACTCGAGCGATAGCGAATAGATGAAGTAATTCACGAATTATTTTTTTCGAATGGATTCCTATTTTTTTACTCAAAGATGGAAGAAAATAAAATTCGTGAATTCGTGGCGGAAAAAAAAATTCATACTTTAGTAGCTCTATTACAAACCCAAAACTCATATAATATGTTTCAGAAAATTACTCTTGTTGCCCTAATAATAGCTTTTGTTTCCTGCCAGAAAAAAGAAACCGTAGAAAAAGATAAAATCAAACTAGCCGATTGGTTAATTGGAAATTGGGAAAACACATCTCCTGAAGGCATTTTATCTGAAAATTGGCAAAAACTAAACGATAGTACTTTTAGTGCATCTTCATATTTTATTAAAGGAAAAGACACTCTGCATTTTGAAACCATTGTTTTAGCGCAATTAGGAGAAACGCTGACCTACAAAACAACCGTAAAAGGACAAAACGACGATAAGCCAGTCTTCTTCCCTTCTACTTCTGAAACAGAGAAACAACTAGTTTTTGAAAATCCGAAACACGATTACCCTCAAAAAATCAAGTACACAAAAACTGCAAACAATACTTTAACCGCTGAAATTTCTGGAAGCTTGAATGGGAAACCAAGCTCTGAAAAATTTGTAATGACGAAGAAATAAATTTAAGATTTACCATAACGTACAAAACCAATTAATTATGAAAGTAAAAAACATTCCATTAGTTATTCTAGGTTTAATAGTTTTAACATCTTGTAAAAAAGAAAATAAAACAGAAGATGCTGTTACAGATAAAAACATTGATAAAGCAGCATGGTTTATTGGCGAATGGGGAAATAAATCTAAAGAAGGTGAACTTACAGAACGCTGGAAAAAGGTCAATGACTCCGTGTATTTTGGCGAATCATATTTTGTAGTGAATGAAAAAGATACCGTTTTTGGAGAGCATGTAAATCTTGAAGATAAAAATGGGAAACTATCTTTTATAGTAACCGTTCCCGGACAAAATGATGAACTTCCAGTTACTTTTGAAATGACTTCATCTTCAGAAAATCAAATTATTTTTGAAAATCCAAAACACGATTATCCAAATAAAATTGTCTATAATAAAGTAGGCAATGATTCTTTAGTTGCAGAAATTTTCGGAACGAAAAAGGGAAAAATGGCTTCTGAGAAATTTTTAATGGCAAAAAGATAATTATGAAATTGCTTAAAGGCTGTCTTTTATCTTTAATTATATTCATTTTACTTTGTTTGACTGGTGTTTATTTTCTTAGAAATAATATCATCAATAAGTTAGAATCTCAAAAATAGATGTAAATCAAAAATGGAATAATTATGTTTCTATTTTAAATGAAAGAGACTCTATTTTATTCAAACAAAATTCCAATAACGACAGTTTAAAATATTACCTTGAAAAAAGTAAATCAATAAGTTCAAAAGAGAATTCAAAAGAGTTTGAATATAATGAATACAAAATAAACAAGTTTATTGTTCCCAATTCATTGATCTCATATTTAAATAATTCATTAAACTCTACATTGAAAGCTTACAATGAAGCTGCGAGATCATATAATTTCTATAAAATAAAATTTCCAATTTTTTTGATCGTTAGAAAAACAAAATTCAGTAAAAATTTTAAATATTTTGAGATGCAATATGGAATTGATAATGAGGAGACAATGAATAAAAAGAAGAAAATAGAAAATTGGATTAAAAATGGTAGAGATTATCCGTATTAATTTTCAAAATATTCCAGAAAATTCATTTTAAAATATATTTCATTCCTAGGAAAATCTCAAAACTTTAAGTTCTTTTTTTAGGATAGCGAAGTAGAAAAAACAGTGTACTTTGCGAAAGCCTCTGCGCCTTCGCGGTAAAAAACAGTCCAAACAAGAAACCTTAGTATCTCAGCATCTCAATTCCTTAGAACCTAAAAAAAACTACTCATTCTCCCCGATTTTATTCACCATAAAAATCATCAAAATACCTAGAAGCGCCATTACTAAAAACGCCCATTTCATACTTAGATATTCAGAGATAAAACCAACCATTGGCGGCACCAATAAAAATCCAAGATAACCAATTGTAGATATTGAAGTCAAAGCAGAACCGCTGCTTAATTTTGATGATCTTCCAGCAATACTAAACACTAACGGAACCACACAAGAAACCCCAAATCCGATTAAAACATAACCAAAAATAGTTGGGTAAGCATACGGCAGAATAAAACAAATTCCGAAACCTGCAGTTATCAATATTCCGCTGTACAAGAGGATTTTTTTGGTTCCAAATTTCATTACGCCATAATCGCCAAAAATACGACCTAACGTAACTGCCGAAGCAAAAAATACAAACGCAGCACTCGTCAATTTTGGAGAAGCTTTTAATATGTTTTCGAAGTAAATTCCGCTCCAGTCGTACATCGTATTTTCACAAGCCATAGAAACGAAACAAATCAAAGCAAATTTTATTAGGTTTTTCTCTGGCATTGAGAAGAACTTCTTTTTAACCGGAACTGGCTCATTGTGAATGCTCATCGGATAAAAACAAGCCGTTAGTGCCAGCATAAAAATACTCACGCCTAATAAATGATGCGATGGTGCTATTTTTTGTGTAACCATTACATATCCTAAACCTGCTCCCGAAAAAACCGCAATACTCCAAACGGCGTGAAAACGCGTTATAATCGATTTTGGATACAATTTCTGAACCTCAAGTGACTGCGCGTTAATCGATAAATTGAAAATATTTCGGGAAGCACCAAAAAATAAAAGTATAATAACCAACTGCCAGACAAATGCTGCCAAACCAGGCAATGACAAGGCAACATTAAACATAACCGCTCCTAAAAGCATAATATAACGACTGCTATATTTATTTAACAGTTTTCCGGTAAAAGGCATTGTAAGCATCAAACCAATTGGAAATGCAAATAAAACAGCTCCAAATTGAGCTTCTGACAAATGTAATTGTGCTTGTATATGCGGAATTCGCGATACCCATGACGAATACCCAAATCCAGAAAGGAAAAAAAAGACAGTATTCGCTATACGATATCCTTTAGGCGTGTACTGTAGTTTTTTTAAGAAGGGGAAAATCATACTTTCTTTTTTTCAAAGTGCAAAATTAAACCTTTTAAAATGAATAACTGTCTTTTTTACGCTTTATTAATAAGTATGATTTTTCGCTTTTTTAATAAATTCAGAAAGAAGGGAATTCCTCTATTTTTTCTCAAAAACATATCTTCTTTAAATGAAAGCTCAGAATATTTGGCATCCAAAATAATATTTTTACATTTGCATTGTTTTTATTTATTCTAAATAAAAACATTTAACCAATTTTAAAAGCCAATGAAATATTTTAGCCTGAAAACACACCGTTTTCTATTTACAATCAGTTTTTTATTTTCATTCTTAACCATGTTTTCACAGCAAAACAATGGAAAAATCAAAGGAACAATTACAACTTCTGACGGTGAAGCCGCCGCTGGTGTAAACGTTGTTTTAAAAAATTCAAAATATTGGACCATTACCAATGACAATGGAACTTTTGATTTTAACAGAATAAAAAGTAATACCTATATTCTTCAGGTTTCATTAGCAGGTTATGAAACTATCGAAAGAGAAGTTATTGTAGCCGATAACGAAACAAGCGAATTGAACCTGCAGTTAAAAGTTTCAAACAAAGAATTACAAGAAGTAGTCGTAAACAGTAAAAAAAGCATTACTTCTAAAAAAACAGATTATGTAGCGAGAATGCCGATTAAAAATCTTGAAAATCCTCAAGTTTACAGTGTAATTCACAAAGAACTTTTACTGGAACAGGTTGCAGTCGATATTAAAAGTGCTGTTCAAAATTCACCTGGAGTAGTTGCAATTAGTTATCCTTCTGGAGGCATTGGAATGATTTTCAGAGGATTTTCGGTAGGTGTAAATGCTCGAAACGGAATGGAAACTGTTTCTGGCCGTTCTTCTGTTGACCTTGGCAATGTCGAAAGAATTGAAATCATGAAAGGTCCTTCGGGGACTTTATTTGGTTCTACTGTATCATCATTTGGAGGTGTTGTCAATCTAGTTACCAAAAAACCACATGAAACTCCTGCTAATGAAATATCATATACTGCTGGAAGTTTCAACTTAAACCGCCTTACTGCAGATGTAAACACGCCATTAAATGCCGATAAAACGGTTTTATTCAGAATAAATCTTGGAGTGAACAGAGAAAAAAGTTTCCTTGATTACGGATTCAACAATACCATTCTGGTGGCACCAAGTCTTACATATAAAGCATCTGACAAACTTACGCTTAATTTCGATGCAGAACTTTACAACGTAAACAACACCCGACGTACTTATAACACCTACGCAGCAACATCGGGAATTACAAACCCTACTCAATTACAAATCAACTACAAAAAATCGATGTTTCATGATGATAATGATGCCAAAACATCGGCAACAAAAGTTTTCGCTCAAGCAGAATATGAAATATCAGAAAACTGGAAATCAACTACTGTATTCTCATTTGTAGGCGAAGATGTAGAACGCAGTTACCAGAGTTATGCCGTGTGGAGTTCACCTACACAAGCTGCAAGAAGAGTTGGACTTTGGGGACCAATCTATAATAACTATACTAACATACAGGAAAATATCAACGGAACTTTCTCTACTGGAAGCATCAAACATAAATTCCTTGCCGGTGCTAATTACAGATTATACAGTTCAAATTTTTCGGGAGGAACAACATTTACACTTGATAATATAGATGTAACAACCAACTTCGCTCCTATTAGAAGAAAAGCAGTTGATGCCGGACTTGTTTTAACATCTTCTCCTATTGCCGACCAGAAAACGTTGAGTGTATACGCCTGCGATGTGGTTAATTTTACCGACAGACTTTCGGCAATGTTGAGTTTGCGTTTGGATAATTTTGAACGAGCAAAAGTAGGAACTGTTGAAGGATATCATCAAACCGCTCTTTCTCCTAAATTAGGATTAGTATATGAAGTAGTTAAAGATCAGGTTTCGGTATTTGGAAATTACATGAATGGTTTTCAAAACATGCAGCCGGTTACGCAGCCTGATGCCAGCCAGTTAGTCTTAGACCCTATTTATGCTGTACAATATGAAGGGGGAATAAAAGCCGAAGCTTTCAATAAAAAACTTACCGGATCTGTAAGTTATTACAATATTACTATTGATAATGCTACCAGACTTGATGGCAACGGATATACGATTCAAGATGGGAAACAAGTAAGTAAAGGTGTTGAATTTGAAGTAATATCTACTCCCGTTAACGGATTAAATATTGTTGCTGGATATGCTTACAATGACAACCGAATTGTAAAAGCCACTACAAACTCAAATATTGAAGGAAATAAAGCAACGGGAGCTCCTGAAAATGTAGCAAACTTCTGGGCAACATATACTTTTCAAGATACATTAAAAGGTTTAGGATTTGGTGCCGGAGCCAATTACGTAGACAAAAATTTCTTTACTGCCGATAACACTTTTTACATGCCATCGTATACGGTTTACAATGCAACGGTTTATTATGATAAATCTTCGTGGAGAATTGGTTTAAAATTCAACAATTTAACCAACAAAAAATACTGGGATTTCTGGGGAACTTCGCAGGCTCCGGCTAATATTCTGGCTAACTTAACGATTAAGTTTTAAAAAACGAAACCTATAAAAAGCACCTCTATAAAATTAATGAGGTGCTTTTTTCTAACAACAACAGCTTAACAATCAAGCTATAGAATTACAAATCATGGGATTTAAAAATTTTATAAAAAAAATACACTTATGGCTGGGATTAGCTTCGGGGATTATTGTCGTTATATTAGGCATTACAGGCTGTTTATATGTTTTTGAAGAAGAACTTCGCCCTATCGTACATGACTATTACTATGTAGATCAGATAAAAAATAAAAAACTTCCTATTAGTAAATTAATTGAAATTGCTCAGGAAGCCAACCATAAAATAAATCCTCAACAAACACTTTCAGGATGCAGAATTATTAATGATGATAAACGCACGGTTATCATCTGGTTTTTTCAAGAATTAGATGAAGACGCTTTCTGGTACTGGAATAATTATCAAAATACCTACGTTTATATCGATCCCTATACCGGAAGCATAAAAAAGCTCGAAGAATACAATTTTGAGTTTTTCGTTTTTGTGCGAATGCTGCATCAAACGCTTTGCTTTAACAGTAAAATTGGCGATCCAATAGTAGGAACGGCTACTATTCTCTTTATCATTTCATTAATTACGGGATTAATACTTTGGTGGCCGAAAAATAAAAGTGCAGCTAAACAGCGTTTCTGGTTTCAATGGAAAAACACCACCAAATGGAAACGTAAAAATTACGATTTACACAATATTCTTGGATATTATATGATGGTTTTTGCTTTAATTATTGCACTCACCGGATTAGTCTGGGCTTTTAAATGTTATGATAAAGGCGTACAATGGCTTTTTAATGGCGGAAAAACGTACGAAAAAGAAAAGCTAGTTTCTGATACTACTCATTATACTGAAAACACAGCCACTGACAAAATATATACAGAGACCCAAAACTTAAATCCGAATGCAAAAAGCTATTATTTATTTGTTCCGAATGCAGATGATTCACTCGCAACATTTCAAACCTTTGTACGCTATAAAAACCGTTTTGATGATGTCGCAATGGAATTTGACCGATACACAGGAAAGAATCTAAAAATTACAACCTACAACGACAGAAATAATGGTGAAAAATTCAGATTTATAAATTACGACCTGCATGTGGGCAGTATTTTAGGATTTCCCGGAAAAGTGCTGGCATTTTTTGCGAGTCTCGTATCAGCGAGTTTACCCATAACAGGTTTCTTAATTTGGTGGGGACGAAATAATAAAAAGAAGAAAAAAGCTCTTAAGCCAAATAAAATCAAGTAAATTCCTTCTTTTAAAATCACAAAAAACCGACGAAGTTTCCAAATAATTCTTGTTAAGGATAGTATAATTTTCTACATTTGTTTTGTTTGTATTCGTTCTAAATAACAAACTGGTAACTAACTAAAAAAGACAAAATGAATTATTCAAAAACAGGCACAAAAAGCGTTCTTTATACTTTCTGCCTCTTCCTATTTTTTACTACCATGTTAATTGCCCAGCAAAATCATGGAAAAATTAAAGGAACCATCACCACATCTGACAGTGAACCAGCTGTTGGAGTTAATATCATTCTTAAAAATTCTAAGTACGGAACAGTTTCCAATGAAGATGGAGCTTTTGAATTCAACAAAGTAAAAACAGGTACTTATATCGTACAAATCTCTTTAACCGGTTACGAAACCCTTGAACATCAAGTTAAAGTTGATGCCAATACAACCGCATCATTAGATTTACAATTAAAAGTTTCTAATAAACAATTAAAAGAAGTCGTTATTACCAGTAACAAGGGAAAAGCATTTCCTAAACAAAGCACGTACGTATCGAGATTACCGCTGAAAAATATCGAAAATCCTCAGGTGTACAATGTTGTTTCTTCTGAAATCATGAAAGAGCAAGCTATTACCAATTATGAAGATGCCTTAAAAAATGTTCCCGGAATCCAGAAATTATGGGAATCTACAGGACGTGGCGGCGACGGAGGTTCTTATTATTCTTTAAGAGGTTTTGAAGTTCAGGCTAATATCATAAACGGACTTCCAGGTTTGACAAACGGAACGCTTGATCCATCAAACATTGAAAGAATCGAAGTAATCAAAGGGCCATCAGGAACTTTATTTGGAAGTAGTTTAGTGAGTTATGGAGGATTAATCAATACCGTTACTAAAAAACCTTATGAAGGTTTTGGAGGCGAAATCTCATACCTTACCGGAAGCTTCGGATTAAACAGAGCCACTGTAGATGTAAATACTCCGCTAGACGATAATAAAGCTGTTTTATTCAGAATCAACTCTTCATTTCAAACCGAAAATACATTTCAAGATGCCGGTTTTCGTACGGCTTATTTTATAGCTCCTTCTCTATCGTATAAAGTAAATGAGAAACTTTCTTTTCTTGTGAATACAGAATTTATGGAGGAAGAAAAAACAACGCCATCCATGTTGTTTTTAGGAAGAGATTCTCAAGTTCAGTTCGCCAATTTAAAGGAGCTGAATTACAACACCGATTTATCTTTTTACAGCAATAATTTACCTATAAAAAATCCTAGATTTAGTTTGCAGGCTCAGGCAAATTATAAAATTTCATCCAAATGGAATTCGCAGACTGTATTCTCACGAGGAACTTCTAAATCAAGAGGATACTACTCGTATATTTATGATAACGAAAACGGAAATGGGGACTTTGCGTTATGGATTACCAATGAAAATTCACAAACAGCGACGACAGATATTCAGCAGAATTTTACCGGCGATTTCAAAATTGGCAGTTTACGTAACCGTATCGTAATTGGTGCCGATTATTTCAAAAGAGATGTGGTTTTTGAAGGCACAGGATATGCTCCCGTTTATAATATTACACCGCAAGGAGAAATCAGACAATTCGACGATCAGAACCCAAATTACCTGACTAAAGCATCTATTAACAAGCTTCTTTCAACAGAAGCAGGACCTGATTATCATTCAAAAGATGCGACTTACAGTGCCTATGTTTCAGATGTATTAAACATTACGCCCACTTTGCTTGCAATGGCAAGTTTAAGAGTTGATTATTTTGATACTGAAGGAAGTGTCAAAACTGACAATGATAATTACAATCAGACTGCTTTGTCGCCAAAATTTGGGTTATTATACCAACCTATTGAAGATAAACTAGCCATTTTTGGAAATTACATGAATGGTTTTAAAAACATTGCTCCAACTGCCATTTATGACAATGACGGGAATTTTTTAAGATCTCAAACCTTTAAGCCAGAACATGCCAACCAGTTAGAATTGGGCGTAAAAGGAAATCTGTTTTCAGATAAATTAACCACTACAGTGAGTTACTACGATATTAATGTTGCCAATTTGGTTACAAGCAATCCAATGTACAGTGCACAAGGTGGTAAAGCCAGAAGCAAAGGCTTTGAATTTGATTTAAACGCCGCTCCACTAAAAGGCTTAAGTATTATTGCTGGATATAGTTATAACGACAGCAAAATCACAAAAGGAGACGAAAATAATGTTTGGTTAGATCAAGGAAAAAGACCTTTCTGGGCTGGACCAAAAAACTTAGTAAATCTTTGGGCGAGCTATAAATTTTATGAAGGATTCTTAAATAATTTCGGTCTTGGATTTGGAGGAAACTATGCCAGCGACAATGCAATCCTAGACAGCGAAGTAACAGGAAAATTCATTTTACCAGCCTATACGGTAATCAATGGGTCGGTATTTTACAATTCAAATAGATTTCGCGTAAGCTTAAATGTCAACAATATTACCAACAAAGAGTATTTTAACGGAGGCTGGTCAACCGTAAATCCGCAAAAACCAAGAAACTTTGTGGCAAGTTTCGCGTATAAATTTTAAGAAAAATACAACATACATAAAACCCTGATTTCATTATTTACGAATGATTTCGGGGTTTTTTATTGTTTTATTTTTAATTATTCTAAATAAAAAACTATGTTTGTATAAAATATCATTTTAAACAATTTTTTAAAACTTGATCTTATGAAATCAAATACTTTAAAAACAATCACCTTTTTATTTTTAGCTCTTTTTGCTGCACCTCAGCTTTTTGCTCATGCTCTTTGGATCGAAACCAAAGCGACTGGAACAAAAGGAAAAGCGCAGGAAATTTCAGTTTATTTTGGAGAATTCTCTGATAACGATATTACAAAAGCCGATAAATGGTTTTCTGATTTAAAAGATTTTACTTTGGTGGTAATTTCGCCTTCTAAAAAGGAAACTAAACTTACTTCAAAAGCTTTAGACAATAAATACCAAGCTTTCTTTACGCCAGATGAAGATGGTGTTTACACTATTGTAATGCACCATACAGTAAAAGATGTTTACGGAACAATGAAATTAGATTATAATTCAAGCGCTACAGTCGTTGTTGGAAATAAAACCGTAGGAAATGTTGCTGCAGCGAATAATAACGTAATTAGTGTTTTTTCTGAAAATGCCGATACAGCCAAAAAGAACACTGCGATTACAGTTTCTGCATTATACAATGGTGATATTGCAAAATCTCAAAAAATAAAAGTAATTGCACCAAACGGCTGGGAGAAAGAATTATGGACAAATGATAAAGGAGAAATCTCTTTTACCCCAATCTGGTCAGGAAATTATATGGTTGAGTTTGCTTACACAGAAAAATCTGCTGGAGAACACCATGGTAAAAAATACGATGAAATCTGGAAAATGGCTACTTACCAAATTGTTGTGAAATAGTTTCAAGCTATTTTTTTAGATCATACTTTATTTGCAATTAAACCTTGTTTCTTTTGAGCAAGGTTTTTTTATTTAATCTAGTTATAAATATTTTCATTTTAAAAACCCAATTCTTAAGTAAATCTTAAGAAAGAAATAATAAAATTTTAAGTAAGAAATCGTTCTAAAAATTCTGTTCTAAGTATTGCGTGTATATATATTTGCAGAAATTTATTTTTATTAAATCTAAATAAATAACATGAAATATAATTTACTATTACTTTTATCTTTATTAAGTTTTGCATCTTACAGTCAGAATTATACAAGCACAGAGGGTGGTTCTGTAAATGATACTGTTAAAAACAAAAAAGGCGAAACTTTAAACGAGGTAATCGTTACCAAAACCAAAGAACCAAAACCTGTAACCGCTGTTCGTTCAGGTTTAAAACCAATGGACAACCCACAATCAGTACAAGTTATTGGTTCTGAAGTTATTGAACAGCAGCAGGCTATTAGATTAAGTGAAGTACTTAAAAATGCCAATGGTGTGTATGTTGGTTCTGCCCGTGGAGGCGCTCAAGAATCTTTCTTTTCAAGAGGTTATGACATGTCTGCCAACAATATGTTTAAAAACGGGTTTCGTTATAATGCAGGTTCTATTCCAGATGTTTCTGGTTTAGATAAAGTAGAATTCCTAAAAGGAGGTTCTGCCCTATTATTTGGAAACGTAGCGCCAGGCGGAATTTTAAACTTGGTCACTAAAACACCTCAATTTAAAAGCGGAGGAGAAATCTCAATGCAAATGGGAAGTTATTCTTACTACAAACCTGCTTTTGACTTTTATGGCGGTTTAAGCAAATCAATTGCCTTTAGAATCAATGGTTCTTACGAAAACTCTGAAAGCTTTAGAGATGTTGTCAAAAACGAACGTGTTTATGTAAATCCATCGTTACTTTTTGTGGTAAGTCAAAAAACACAAATTACAGTACAAGGAGATTATTTATCTGCTGACTGGACTCCAGATTTTGGAACGGGAATTATTGGAACAAAAATCCTTGATTTACCTCGAAATGCTTTTTACGGATCACTTTGGTCTAATGGTAATACAAAATCTGCCAGCGCATCCCTATTAGTAAATCATGATTTCAACAAAAACTGGAAACTAAATTTCAATAGTTCTTACCAAACTTATAATAGAACTTCAAAATCTACAGCGCAATTATCTACTGTAAAAGATAATGGAGACTGGACCAGACCATTAGTTCAAAACGAAAACCTAGAACAAATTTTAGGAGATCAATTAAGCCTTCAAGGAAACTTTAATACAGGATCTGTAAAACACCAGATTTTTACGGGTTCTGATTGGGAAAATTCATTTGCAACAGCGTATACTTTTGCTTTCACTCCAGCAAATTACGATACAATTAATCTTTTCAATTTTGATCCGTCAACGCAAAAAAATACCATTCCTGATGCCAGAACAACTCAAATTGCAAAAACAGATACTAACCGTTTTGGTGTTTATTTCCAAGATTTAATTTCCATTACAGAGAAATTCAAAGTTTTAGCAGGAGTACGTTGGTCATGGCAGGAAGCCGAAGTTACCACTTATAAAGAAACTTACACTACAGCTTCTGGACAAACCGTTAAACCTGAAAATGCAGTACCAACAGTTGGTGCAAAAAAATTAGATAATGCATTTTCTCCAAAATTTGGATTAATCTACCAGCCAAGACAAGACGTTTCTATTTTTGGTAGTTATTCTACTTCATTTACGCCAAACACAGGAACAACTGCAGATTTAAAACCAATTGCACCTTCAATCATTGATCAATATGAAGCTGGTATTAAAACTGACTTCTTACAAGGATTATTAAGTACAAATATTACCGTTTATCAAATCGTAAACAGTAATCTTGCCCAGACAGCTGAATTTAAAGCTGACGGAAGTCTAAACACAGACACAAACGTAAAAGTTTTAAGCGGTGAAACAAAAAGTAAAGGTATTGAAGTTGACGTTACTGCAAGACCAATTGAAGGGCTTAGTATTATTGCCGGTTACAGCTACAACGATATGCGTTATACCAAAACATCTGGTTTAAACGGAAGTTTTATTGAAGGTGACCGTCTTGTTAGAACTCCTGCTAATACAGCAAACTTAAGCTTCTTTTACACAGTACAAGAAGGTTTCTTAAAAGGATTATCTGTCGGGGCGATTGGAAATTACATTGGTGATCGTTTAGGCGGTTGGAATGACCAATACAGCACAGATCTTACGAAATATCCTGACGGTATCTACCACAGAGAAATTCCAATAAAAGGATACGCAACAATCGATGCTTCGGCTGGTTATACTTGGAGAAAGTTCTCTATCTTATGTAAATTATCAAACATTACGAATGAACTTAATTACACCGTTCACGAAAATTATAGTGTAAACCCAATTGCACCACGTCAGGTTATGACAAGCCTGAAATATAAATTCTAAAAATTTGAATTAGATTTTGATTTTAATCCCGCGGTTTTCTTTCTTCATTTGAAAATAGAAATCCGTGGGATTTTATTAAAACACACAATATTTGAGTCTCATTTAGTTTTTAAATGAGACTTTTTATTTTCTAAAAAAATACTGCAATTAATACTATTTTTGCTGAAAATTAATTCCAAATACACCAATCCAAAATGACCGATTCCAAGAAGAACCAACTGAAGAAAAGTTTAGGCCTGAGTTTTAATATTGCCGTTTTAATTGGAGGAACAATTGGAGTTGGAATTTTAAGAACTCCAGGAACCATTGCCGAAATGCTTCAAAATTACTGGTTTATTATTGCTTCATGGCTTTTTGGAGGTTTGTACATTTTACTAGGCGCCAATTCATATTCAGAATTAGCTACTATGCTGCCAAAAGCTGGCGGATCTTACAATTACATTAAAAGAGCTTTGGGAGAATATGCCGGATTTCTTTCAGGCTGGTATGATTATATTACCAATGCGATTCCGCCTGCATTTTACTGTATCGTAATCAGCGAATACATTATTATTTTATTTCCTGCTCTTGCTAATTATTCAACGGTAATGGCGATTTCTTTATTGGCGGCGTTTGTGTTGTTACATTTAAGCGGTGTTAAAAACGGAAGTGTCATCCAGCAGATTACGAGTTTTTTAAAAGTAATTTGTTTTGTGGCTTTGGTTGTGGCTTGTTTCATGTATTCCGGCGTTCAAGTTCGTAAAATTGAAACTGACACTACTCTATTCCAAATTGGACTTATATTTGGATTTTTTAAATCATTACAACTCATCATTGGAACGTATAATGGATGGAATGCAGTTTGTTTTTTTGCTGAAGAAAATGAAAATCCAAGCAAAAACATTCCGAAATCTTTATTCAGCGGAGTACTGCTTGTCGTTGCTATTTACGTTTTAGTAAACGCGGCATTTTTTCATGTACTTCCTATTGAAACTATTGCAAAATCAAATCTTGCAGCGGCCGATGTTGCCAAGATTCTTTTCGGAGATAGTGGAGCCAAAATTGTGACCGTAATTTCAATCTTTTCGTTAATTAGTATTCTCAATGCTTTTATGATGATTCCGCCAAGAATTCTTTACGGATTAAGCCGTGACGGATTCTTCATAAAAAGCGGAACGCAGGTTAACAAAGGAGGAACACCAATCACCGCGCTTTTGGTTTCTTCATTTTTCAGTCTGTTTTTAATCTGCATTGGTTCTTTTGAAGTATTGTTTTCATTCGCTGCATTTATCTCGATTATTGTTTGGGGGCTGGCTTATTTTTCACTTTTAAAACTAAGAGCACAAGAACCAGATCTACCAAGACCTTATCGCTCTTTTTGGTATCCGTGGACAACGATAATTGCCATTATAGCATCAATTGGATTACTAGCAGGATTTATTTACAGTGACCCTAAAAGCTTTATAATTATTGTGGGGATTACGATTATTTCTTATCCTTTATTTTTGGTTTTAAGCAAAAATAAAAAAGTGTAAGACTGATAAATCTTCTTCTGAAAAAATAAAATCTACATCGAATAGATTATCCAAAACGCCTCAATACTTGAGGCGTTTTTTTGTTGCTACATCATTCACTTTACACTTTTACAGCCTACAAAAAACGCTTTTTTAAAACAAATTTTAAACAATTAAAAATCAGGTATTTATACGCTATTCTACTTCGACAATTTTAAGGAGATTTGTTTTAATTAAAGTAATTTCATACAAAATAAGATATTTATGTAAGAAAGTAAGTTTAATTATATTTTAAAAGATATTTCTTATAAATAAATACAATTATGGAAACAATAAAAAGAATTATAAAAGACAGAAGCCCGCCTTTATATCATAAAAGAAACCTTAAAAAAATACCCATTTAAATCTTAAATCATATGAAAAAATTATACCTAATTATTCTATTTTGCGGTTATGGGATTACCTACGCCCAAACTCAAAATGACATTGAGATTATTAAATCTGAAACAGCTGTATCAGAACTACAGTCATTAAGTAAGCAATACAAAGCTGAATTTGACCGAAAAAAAGAAAGAGCCATAAGTCTGGCCAGAACCAACGGCTGGAGCATTACCATTATCAACAAAGATGGTACATTAAGCGAGTTGGTTGATGTAACGCCAGACGAAAAATCACCTGTGTATTTTACACCTGAAAATGCAGACGCTGCAAAATCTACTCGTACCAATTATTTAAATTCCGGCGGTGGTCTGGGGCTAAACCTCAATGGACAAAACATGACGGCTTATGTTTGGGATGGGGGTGCGACGCTGCCAACACATAACGAGTTTACTGGGAGAGTTTCTATTTTAGATGGTGTTACCACTATTAGCCCAAGTAGTAACAACAGCCAGCACGCTAATCATGTGACCGGTACTATCGTTGCCGCAGGTGTAATAGCACAGGCCAAAGGAATGGCTTATCAGGCAACGGCCAAAACCAACGATTGGAATAGTGATTTATCTGAAGCTTCATCTGCAGCTGCCAACGGGATGTTGATTTCTAATCATTCATACGGCTGGGCAACAAGAAGTTCTCCAGGAGGACCTGTACTGATTTCTCCATGGCAGTTTGGGGCATATCAAACTATTGCCAGAGACTGGGACAATTTAATGTTTAATGCCCCTTATTACTTAATGGTTAAAGCGGCAGGAAATGATGGCAATGATAATACTGCCAATACAAGTCCAATAGGTGGTCTTGCGAGTTATGATAAACTTACAGGAGTGGCTACCAGTAAAAATAATCTGGTGATTGCCAATGCAAACGATGCTGTAATAAACAGTTCTGGAGCGTTAACCAGTGTAACAATCAATAGTTCGAGCAGTCAGGGACCAACTGACGATTTAAGAATAAAACCTGATCTTACTGGAAACGGAACTTCTCTTTATTCTAGCGCTACACTTACAAATCCAATAACGCCTTTAGCGAATAATAGTTACGGAAACGCAACAGGAACTTCAATGGCTTCTCCAAACGTAACAGGAACATTGCTTTTATTGCAGCAGCATTATAAAAACAAAACGGGTGGATTTATGCGCGCTGCCACTTTAAAAGGATTAGCACTGCATACCGCAGACGACGCCGGCACTCCTGGTCCTGACGCTATATTTGGATGGGGACTGCTGAATGCTAAATTCGCTGCCGAAACGATTACCAAAAAAGGAACATTAGCCATTATTGACGAAAACACTTTAAACAACGGAAGTTCATACAGTTTTAGTGTCACATCTGATGGTGTAAATCCGTTGATTGCTTCTATTTCATGGACAGATCCTGCTGGCGTAGCGTATTCTGGAAGCACTCCAAATATTGCAACTGCCAAACTTGTAAATGATCTTGATATACGTGTTACAAATTCGTCAGGAACCGTTTTCCCATATAGATTAGTCACTGCCACTACCAATAATACAGGCGACAATACAAAAGATCCATATGAAAAAATCATCATCAACGGGGCTTCTGGAAATTATACTATAAATATTTCCCACAAAGGGACTTTGGTTAACAACCTGCAAAAATATTCTGTAATCGTTACCGGAATTACAGCTCCTCTAACCGATCTTTACATAAAAGACCGTCCTTTTGATATTGGAATCGAACCAAATCCAGATTCAGGACCTATGTGGATTAGCGATGATATCTGGGTAAGACAAAATCCAGATGCCGGACTTACTCACGAAAACCCTGAATACAAAGTAAGTTCTCCAAATGCCGTTTATATACGCGTTTACAATAAAGGAACTGCTCCAAATTCAGCCGCAAAAGTAAAATTGTATTTTGCAAAAGCATCTACTGGATTAACTTGGCCAACAAACTTCGTAAACTTCAGCGTAGGATCTGTATTGCATGGTGATTATATTGGAGAAGCTTACATTCCGGCAATTCCGGCAGGAAACAGCGCAATTGTAATGATTCCGTGGTATCCGCCAAACCCAGCAGATTTTACATATGATCAGCATCATTTTTGTTTAACTGCCAGAATTGAAGCTTTAGGCGATCCTATGTTCAATGAAGTAAACAATATCGGAATTGGTGCCAATGCAAAAAACAATAATAATATTGCGTGGAAAAACCTCAGCGTTTACAACTTAAATACGACTGATGTTGTTTTACCAACTGCCGTTTTCATAAGAGGAATACGATCAAAAGCAGTCAATATTAAATTCTTAGATAGAGGTTACAATGAGGAACTTAAAAATAATTTCTTTGAATTAGGAGGAACAATCGAAGCTACTCTTGATGAAAAATTATTTGAAAGAGCGCAAGCAAATGGAAGTTTAAGAAGCGTAAAAATTATTGATAAAAACAAAATCCTTATTACTTCGAGAGAAGCTGCAATTACTAATTTACCTATCGACAACGGCGAAACTTTTGGAATCACTTTTGATTTCAGGGTAGCTAAAGATTTCCCTGCCGAAGAACAAATTATTTTAGACGTAGTTCAAGAAGACCTGAAAGGCGAATTAGAAGGCGGGGAACGTTTTGCTCTTGTAAAAGCTGGAAAACCTCAACGCAGCACTGGAGATATCACGCTGAAAGAAGCAGAACAATCAAGAGTATTTACGATTTATCCTAACCCTACAAATGGCGTTTTCAAAATAAACATCAATAATGAGGAAAAAGGAACTTTAAAAATATCGAGTATCTATAACGGAACTGTTTTTGAAGAAAAAACCAACAAACAGAAAGAATTTAATGTCAATATTGCCAAACATCCGGCAGGTATTTACATTGTACAATTCTTCTCTGAAAATGGAACTGTAACGGCAAGAAAAATAATTAAAAACTAATTTCTAGTGTTACATTCTTAAATTTGAATCTGAGAAAATATCTTTTTTACCCTGCACTCAAATGGTTATTGAAAAGAAAATCCCAATACTAAAATAAGTATTGGGATTTTCTATATTTAGAAAACAAGTTCTTATTTCAAACCTGCTAAACTCTGCTCGATTGTAGCAATTTTTGCCAAAGCATCGGCTTGTTTTTGTTTTTCCATATTTAAAACTTTTTCCGGAGCTCCGTTTACGAATTTCTCGTTTGAAAGTTTTGCTTCAACAGATTTCAAGAATCCTTTGATGTAATCCAATTCATCTGTCAGTTTTTTAATTTCGGCTTCTACATCAATATTTCCAGTAATTGGAATGAAGTATTCATTTGATTTGACACGGAAAGATAAAGCACCGTCCACTTTTTCAGAAACGTATTCAAAAGCGGTAATGTTTCCTAATTTCGTGATAACAGAATCAAAATAAGTCGAAACGTTTTCATTGTTAATCGCTTTTAATTCGATACTGTCTTTATTGGCAATATTTTTCTCTTTACGAATCGTTCTGATTCCAGAAATAACTTCAATTGAATTTTCAAAATCAGTAATTAATTTTGCATCAAACGGTTTTACTTCTGGCCAAGTTGAAACAATTAAAGCTTCATCAGCAGTTCTTTCTGTTATTAAATGCCAGATTTCTTCTGTAAGGAATGGCATAAACGGATGCAATAATTTCAAGTTATTTTCTAACATTTCAACCGCTTTCGCTAAAGTAACGCTGTCAATTGGCTGTTGGTAGGCTGGTTTGATCATTTCAAGGAACCAGTTACAGAAATCGTCCCAAACTAATTTGTAAATAGCCATTAACGAATCTGAAATTCTGTATTTTTCAAAATTATCTTCAATGTCAGCTAAAGTCTGCTGGAATTTAGCCTCGTACCATTCGATTGCTTTTTTCGAAGATTCTGGCTGTGCAATTTCTGCAGTTTCCCAACCTTTTATCAATTTTAAAGCGTTCCAGATTTTAGTTGAAAATGCTTTTCCTTGAACACATAATTCTTCGTCAAACATGATATCGTTTCCTGCTGAAGCACTTAAAAGCAATCCAACACGAACCCCATCGGCACTAAATTTATCAATTAAGTCTAAAGGATCAGGGGAATTTCCTAGTGATTTAGACATTTTACGACCTTGTTTATCACGTACTAAACCTGTTAAATATACATTTTTAAAAGGTTTTTCGCCTGTATATTCATATCCTGCAATAATCATTCTCGCAACCCAGAAGAATAAAATATCCGGTCCGGTTACCAAATCATTTGTTGGATAGTAATACTTAAAATCAGCATTATCAGGATTTTTAATTCCGTCAAAAACCGACATTGGCCAAAGCCAAGCCGAAAACCATGTATCTAACGCGTCAACATCTTGTTTAAGATTGTCGATTGTTAATTGTGGGTTGTTGGTTTTTTCTTGTGCAAACTTTAAAGCATCTTCAATACTTTCTGCCACCACAAAATCTTCTTTTCCATCTCCGTAATAGTAAGCCGGAATTCTGTGTCCCCACCATAACTGACGAGAAATATTCCAATCACGAATGTTGTTTAACCAGTGTGCATAGGTGTTTTCGAAACGTTTTGGATGTAATTTAATTTCATCAGATTCTAACACTGCTTTGATTGCTGGTTTCACCAATTCGTCCATTTTCAAAAACCATTGGTCAGATAATCTTGGTTCGATTACGGCTTTGGTTCTTTCAGATGTTCCTACTTTATTTAAGTGGATTTCGGTTTTAGCCAAAGCTCCAATTTCTTCTAATTCCTTTGCAATTTCAGTACGAACTACAAAACGATCTTTTCCTTGATAATGTAACCCGAAGCTGTTTAAAGAAGCATCTTCATTAAAAATATCAATGATTTCAAGATCGTGTTTTTCTCCTAATGTTTTATCGTTTACGTCGTGAGCCGGAGTAACTTTCAAACATCCAGTTCCGAATTCTACATCTACGTATTCATCTTCAATAATCGGGATTACTCTTCCGCAGATTGGTACAATTGCTTTTTTACCTTTTAAATGAGTAAAACGCTCATCGTTTGGATTGATACAGATTGCAGTATCTCCAAAGATAGTTTCAGGACGTGTTGTGGCAATTGTTAAAAATTCCTCAGTTCCTTCAATTTTATACTTTAAGAAAAATAATTTTCCTTGTTGTTCTTCGTAAATAACTTCTTCATCAGATAAAGTCGTTTTTGCTTCAGGATCCCAGTTTACCATACGGTATCCTCTGTAAATTAATCCTTTGTTGTATAAATCAACAAAAGAATGAATTACAGCTGCAGACATATCAGGATCCATAGTAAACTTAGTGCGCTCCCAGTCGCATGAAGCTCCAAGCTTTTTAAGCTGTTCTAATATTGTACCGCCATATTTATGCGTCCAGTCCCAAGCGTGTTCAAGGAATTCCTCACGAGATAAATCGTTTTTATTGATTCCTTCTGATTTTAATTTCGCCACAACTTTTGCCTCAGTAGCAATAGAAGCGTGATCTGTTCCTGGAACCCAGCAAGCGTTAAATCCTTTCAAACGAGCTCTACGAATTAATACATCCTGAATGGTATTGTTCAGCATGTGTCCCATATGAAGGACTCCAGTGACGTTTGGCGGCGGAATTACAATAGTGTAAGGTGTTCTATGATCTGGTTCTGAATGAAAATAGTTGTTTTTCATCCAGTAATCATACCATTTGTTCTCAATCGCTTTAGCGTCAAATTGTGCTGGAATTGTCATTTACTTAGGTTGTTTAATCGTTTATTTTTTGTTTATTCGTTTAATAGTTACGTCGTTTAATCGTTTTATTTTTTTGAAATGCATTCAGGCAGATCAATTAAACGATTAAACCGTTAAACAAATAAACGAAACTTTGGTTCAATTTTTGTAATTATAACTAACAGCAAAAGTAAATAATTAAGTAGATTATAAAAAACGAAATAATAATTTGTGTGTTAATTAAAACAATGTATATTTACTTACAACTTAAAAACAATTTCAAAATGAAAAATGTTGCCTCTTTTATTGCTGTCGTATTATTTAGTATAATAGGTTATGCACAAAATGGCCCTAAAATTGAATTTGCAGCCCCTGACAATACCATTGATTATGGAAAAATTTCTAAAACAGATAATGGGGTTCGTTCCTTTGAGTTCACTAACACCGGCGATGCTCCGCTTTTAATTACGGGTGCCGAATCGACTGTTAGTTCTATAGTTGTTACCAAACCAGCTGCTGCCATCATGCCTGGTAAAAAAGGGAAAATTGATGTGAAATATAATATGGCTACTGGGCCAATTCGTAAAACAATTACAGTTGAAACCAATGCCGTAAATTATCCTGATGGGCGTGTTGCCTTGAAAATTAAAGGAGAAGTTTTATAATAACCCCTATAAAAAAAGTAAAAGCCGTTTCAATTGAAACGGCTTTTTTTGTGGTTATAAATTATCTTTTTGATTATTTATCAGCACATTCTGCGCTATCGAATTTGTATTTTACACGTTCAAAATCAATTGGTTTGTCTTTTACCAAATACGTAACTCCCATTGTGGTCTGCATGGTTCCGTTTCCTAAAATCAATTGTTTATTGCGTTTTAAAAATGCCATTGGATTTTTAAACGTTTTATCTTTTGTGGCTAAGTCTTTAAAAGTATAATCGGCAAACAAAGTATCTCCATGAAATTCTCCAGTAATTTCACCCGTTCTTACAGTTGAAGGAGCGACTTTCATAATCATATTTCCAGTGAGTTTTCCATTTTTTAAAGTATTCAGTTTTAACTGAATGGTATCTTTTTCATAAAGAGCTTGGTAACATTCTGTGCTTACTACTTTTTCGCCTTCGGCTTTTGCGGCTTCTGCTGCTTTCTGTTTTTCTTCGTTTTTACAGCTTTGCAATGCTACTAAAGGTAAAAGCAGGCAGGATAAAACTAGATTTCTCATAATTGATGATTTAAATTTTCATGGTTATACCATAAAATTACTAAAAAAGAAGCCTAATAAAAGGCTTCTTAGTCAAATTTATTATGCAGAAATCTACAAGTTTTTAATTACAAACTCTGATCTTCGATTCAGCTCATGTTCTTCTTCAGAGCACGCATCATCTGTTTTGCATTTTACAATAGGCACTGATTCTCCGTATCCTTTGGCAGTCACTCTTTTAGGATCGATACCCGATTGTATGATAAAATCTCTGGTTGAGCTGGCTCTTTTTTGAGATAAGTTTTCGTTGAATTTAGCATTTCCGCGGGAATCTGTATGCGAACCAATTTCGATTACCATTCCAGGATATTTTTTCATCAATTCGACCACTCTTCCTAAAACTACTTTTGATTCTTTACGGATATACCACATATTATAATCAAAGTAAATAGGATCAGTTTTGATAATCAAACGGTCTTTGTCTTTTACAACATCTTTTTCCTTTGCCAGAATTTCTTTTACTTTTTCATTCTTTTTTACTTCAGCAGCAACAATGGCCGCTTCTTTGTCTTTTTTCTCTTTTTCTTTTAATTCAAGAGCCGCCAAGATTTCTTTTTTCTTGTTTTCTTCTTCTATAATAATCTCTTGTTTTCGTCTCTTTTCTGCCTGTTCTTTTTCTTCTTGCTTGATGGCTTCAACAGATTTAAGAGCTAGTGAACCATCATTTATTTTGTCTCTAGTTTTATCTAAAGTCAATGTTCTGGATTCATTTGTATATTTTTCTTTAAATGCCGAAATTTTATATGATGCTTCACACGGAACTGTAAAACTGAATTTTCCGTCAGTCAAAGTCGTGATGGTGTTTAACGTTTTATTTTCTGAATCTTGAAGAATTACGGTTGCATTTTCTAAAGCCAATTTAGTATCAACATCCGTTATAATTCCGGCAATAAACTGTTTACAGTCTTCTACAATTAAGTCTTTTATTTCTTTAAATTGATAAATGTCGTCGCTTCCTTTTCCTCCTTCTCTATTGGATGCAAAAAATCCTTCTTTGGTATCTGAATCAATATTGAAAGCAAAATCATCGAGGTTTGAATTTAAAGGAAGTCCGATATTCACTGGTTTTGAATATACATTTCCATTAATTTCTGAAACAAAAACATCAAGCGAACCATAACCTAAGTGTCCATCAGAAGAAAAATACAGTTTATTATCTGCAGAAGCAAAAGGAAACTGTTCTCTTTTTGCCGTATTAATTTCTGGCCCTAAATTCTTTGGCGTATCAAAAGCGCCTTTATTTACATTTACGGAATAAATATCAAAAGACCCTACAGAACCCGGCATATCCGAAGCAAAATACAACACTTTTTCATCAGGACTTAAAGCTGGATGTTCTACAGAATAATTAGGACTGTTGAAGGGAAGCGAAGTAATGTTTCTCCATTTTCCATTTACTAATTCAGCTTTAAAAATCTGAAGGTTTGAGATTTTTTTATCGTTTTTCTTTTTCTTTCCGTTTTTAGAATTGTTTCTCGTAAAATACATTGTCTTGCCATCCTTTGTAAAAATAGCGTTTGATTCGTGCATTCCAGTTTTTAATTCTTGGGCAAAATAACGTACGATTGGTTTTTCAGCATTAATTTTATTGAGCGGAATGGTTACCAAATTTAAATAAGCAGCATTGTCCCATTTGAACTTTTTATCAAACAATCCCGGCTTTAGGTCTACTCCTGTAAAAACCAAATTTTCTTTGTATTTCACAGCCCCAAATTCAGAGTTTGGTGTATTTATTGCCAGATTTTTAATATCAAAACGTTTTCCTATTGCAGTAACATTTTCAAGTGTTTTTAGGTCTTTTTCAAAATTCTTAACGTCTGCAGAATCTGTTGATTTGCTGTAATATTCTTTTAAAACAGCATTTGCATCATCATAACTTCCAGTTGCTTTTAATGTTTGTGCGTATCTAAAATAATATTCTCTATCTAAGTTATTATTATAATTTTTAATGAGAAGACGGTAATAACGCTGTGCTTTTACAAGGTCATTTGTATAAAAATATGAATCGGCTAGGTTGGCTATAATTTCCTTCGATGGTTTTTCGTCAGCTAGTTTTTGATATAAAATGATAGATTCGCTATAATACGTTTTATCGAAAAAGCGTTTGGCCCTTGCTGATTCTTGATCTTGTGCACTTATAAACTGTATTGAAAATACGAATATAATAACGAGTAGTTTTTTCATATTTTTCATTTTAAAAGAATCTAGGTGATTTATCAAATCCTTTTCCTAATAAGTCCAAATCGAAAAGCAGCATGATTTCGTGCGTTCCTGAATTAAACTGACCTAAGTTTGTCAGTGTATGATCGTATGCATAACCCACTCTAAGCGTAGGTGTAACATTAACATTAAACAAACCGCTTACAGAATCTCCAATTCTATAGGCTGCTCCTAATTCGAATTTTTCGTTGTACAAAACATTTGCCGTAAGATCTACAGAAATAGGAGAACCTTTTACAAATTTTGACATAAAGGCTGGTTTTATTTTCCACATATCAGTAACCTGAAAAACATATCCTGCGGTTAAGAAAGCATGAATTTCTTCAGATCCAAAAGCATTCAGACCTGATTTTTCTTGAATGTATTTTGACTTCAATAAATTAGGCGCCGAGATTCCCACATATAAATTATCTCTAAAATAATACGCTCCTACTCCAATATTCGGTTTGGTTACATTTATATTTTCTGCGAAAGCGAAATCTGTTTCGGGATCGGTAAAACGGAATCCGTTAAAATTGGTCTGCATAGAAGAAAAACCTGCTTTAAGCCCAAGGGAAAGTTTATTTCTTCCTCCTAAATTTAAAACATACGCGAAATCGGCATAGAAGTTATTTTCTTTTTTTGCGCCGTCACCAATATCATCTGATATAAATGAGAAGCCGGCTTCGACTTTATCGCTGACAGCACTATGCGCAAAAAAAGTAAATGTTTTTGGCGCTCCAACTGCTCCAACCCATTGTGTTCTGTATAATCCTCCAAAATTCATCATGGCTGGAACTCCTGTTGCATAAGCAGGATTCACGACACTCATATTATACATATAGTGCGTGTATTCAGGATCCTGCTGCGCGGAAACTGCTGTTATATAGAGGAAACTTATAAAAAGTAGTATTTTTTTCATTTGACTGCTGTTAAATAACATAAAACGGAATTATCGATTTAAATAAAGACGCCCCTGTTTTGGCGGTTTATTGTCTTTATTGAAATAGAGAATATAGAAATACACTCCGTTTGGAGCTACCCCGCTTCCAATTCCGCTCTTTTCATAATTTATTCCATCCCAAGCTGGTTTATTTTTGTCGCCTTTATACATTCCGTTTCCATATCTATTGAAAATCTCAAGCGTGTAATCAGGATATAAAAACTCAATATCTTTGATTACAAATGAATCGTTTACGCCGTCTCCATTAGGAGAAAATCCATCTGGTATAAAAAAGTCATTTGGTACATTATCACAATCTGTAAGCGTCACGGTAACTTCGATGTGATCGTACGAAAAACAGCCTGTTGTATTCGATAAATCGAATCCGTAATATTTTCCTTGTTCGGTTAAAGGAGTTGAAGCCGTTAATAAATTTCCGTTGTTTGGAGAATCATACCAAACTACTGTTGAAGGCACATTGGTATTATTGGACAAATCTGCTATTGTTGGATTGTTTAATCCGCAGAAATTTTGTCCGTCTGTATTGAGCACCGGAGCAGGAGTATCATTTATGGTTATTAATACTGTTGCAGCATCAGAAGTACAACCTGCTGGAGAGGTTTCTTTCACATAATAATTACCCGACTGTAAAATAACTGTATCTGCAAGAGGTGTCGTTGAAGTTGCTGAATCATACCATTTAAATTGATTTCCATTTGGAATTAAATCAGCAATTGTTGCTCCATCGACTTTACAAAATGTCTGCGGATTTACAACTGGTGCCGCCGGAATTGGATTTATTATAAAACTGTCTAGAACATTGGTTAAATTAACATCGCAACCTGTAATATTATTTTTCAGGTTTGTTAATGAAACTACTGTTGATCCTGAATTTAAAAGCAAAGCAGAAGGAATTACAAAATCAGTATTTCCGCCTGATGCAGTTAATGTCAAAGTTTGTTCAGGTGCAGGATTACTGCCCAGTAATACGTATGAAAGCGTAATATCGGTTAAACTTCCCAGTCCCCAAACTCGTACATTGACAGGATCGTTAAGACAAACATCATTTACAATAACTCCTGCAGAAGCATTTGGCAATGCATTAATTATCATATTACCTCTTGCATTAGCATTATTGGTACAAGTGGTTACAGTATTGGTGATTTTGGTTATAGTGATGACAGACGCTCCGCTATTTGCATTTAAATTACCTGGAATGGTAAATGTTCCTACTCCGCCAGTAACCGTCATGTTAGCAGTTTGATTTAAAGCAAAATTGTCTCCAGTTAAATTATAAACAATGTCATAATTCCCATCGTCAAGGCTAGCGGCATTTGTAAGCTGTACTACAGAACTTTTATTCTGACAGGCTGGATCTGGAGTCAGTATCGCATTGTCTAAATTTGGCAGTTTGTAAATATGTAAATCGTCTGATAAATTATTGATAATATTATTACAAGCTCCTTTTCCATCGGTTGAAAAAATATCGGTTATGGTTACCGTAAAAGTTCCAGCTTGTCTAAAAAACTGAGAGTTAATTGGAAAAATTAATCTTCCGTTTACAAAACTAGAAGTTGTAGAATCTGTTCCTCCGTTTGGTCCCGATACATTAAAAACAATTCTATACTGCCCATTCGGAATTGAAGTTGTTCCTTCTGTAATTACTCCAGAATAACCTGCTGTTGCAATTTCATCTTCACAAATATCTTCGGCAATAACTAATGTGGCACCTGTAAAATCCAATCTTTCTTCGAGTGTAATTACAATATTGGCAGATTTGTCTGGACAAGTTGCATCGTTAGATAAAACAGTATAAAAATAGTTGTACACACCTGGTCCATAAGTGGCATATACTTGTTTTAAATCAACAACTGGATTTGTTGGCCCTGTTATGCCATGTCCGCTCCATCTTCCACCAGGATCTTGTCCGGTGAGTAGTGTACTAACATCAAAGGAGGTATAGCCATCGAGATCAGTAGTACCGCATAAAGCCAATTCTCCCGGAGTACCAGGTTCTGGTGCTCTAAAAACGGTTAAAACTACTGTTGATGACACTGGCGAAGGTGAACAAGCTAAAACGGGCGGCACAGTATAAGTAAACTGATACGTTCCCTGCATTTCAGTAATTGAAATGGTTGACGATACTGCCTGTCCAGCGCTGTTTGTCCAAACTCCATTATTATGCGGACTCATGACTGTACTATTAAATGCTGAAAACAGATTAAACGTTTGTTCATCGCTGCATTTTGTGGCATACGGTGCAGGATCTCCTGAAAACGGACCAATTGTAATAGTTACAGTAGCTTTATTATCTGTACAGCCTGCTGTAGACGGTGCAGTATAGGTATATTGATAACTTCCCCCGCTTCGAATAAGCTGGGCATTTAAAATTCCTGTTGAAGTGTTTAATCCTCTCGAACCATTATCATCTGTCCATGTTCCGCCGGGCACAGGACTTCCTCCCAGTAAGGCAAATAAGGATACTGATTGGTTAACTGGATCGGAAATGTTACAAATTATCTGATTGCCATCATTGCCTGCACATTGTGCATTCATTTTTTCTGAAAAAAAAGACAAAAAAACAAAAAACAATACAAATTGTAAGAAATTGATGTATTTTTTGGTCATACGCTATTATTTTAAGTTAAACATAGTGAAATAATAGCAAATGACAAAAAAACTTACTTTTCTTATTAATTCTTAAAACATTTTTTAAATCAACAAATCAAACAAACAATCCTTCAGAAAATAAAATGATTTACAATTCATCTTCAAGCTTAAAGTGGAATTTTAAAATAAGGCTGTTTCTTTCAACTTCTAAAGTAATCCAGACATCATCTTCTGATTTTAAAAGCTGATTAATTTGCTGCAGAGTATATTTATAAGGACGTTCTTTATTAATACTGACTATAATATCCCCTTTTTGTAGTCCACATTTTTCCGCAGCAGAATTTTTACGAATATTGACAATTTCATAGATAGGTTTTAGGGAGAATTTGTATCTAAAGTTCCCACCATCATTTTGTGCAGCTTCACCTTCACTTAAAGATACAGCGACTTTTACGGTTTCTAAGTGCACTGTTTCCTGTACCCATTGTAAACCATTATGCTGAATTGTAATTCCACTTTTGTTATACGTAAAAGGCTCTTTAAACTTGCTGTTCTTTTTTAGAAAAATTTTTTGGTCAGCATAATCTAATACTACTGTAAAGCGTTTTAAAACTTCTCCTCCTACAGAACCAATACGGTCTGGAACCATTTTAACATTACGAATAGAACTTGAATCAGGAAAAGCTACGATTGGTCTTTTAAAATCAAATTCATCGATAGTAAATGTCTTAATCCGGGCACGATGTCCTTCGATATCGCCGCTGAAACCTTTACCTAAAAAATCAGGAAAATTCTTTTTAGGAAGTTTTATTTTGTTGTTTTCAAAAATCCAAAAGGCATCACTATTTCCTATATCAATCAGTAGCTTGGCAGGTATTCCAACACTATCAACAATTGCAGTAGTATAAATATACGGTTTAGACTTTTCGATGGTGATAGGAATGGCTTTAAACTTTTTTTCAAGTTTCTTTTTAAAAGCGTCATTATTCACATGTACCGTGATTTTCTTTTTCTCGTAATTTACTTCAACCAGATTGTTCTTAAAGAATTTATAACCAATAATTCCGTTTACGGGAATTCCAATATGCGATGATAAATTAAAACTTTGATCTAAAATCACATACAGCATATGGTTATCTGATTTTAGTCCGTGTGTTTCAAGAGTATTTTTGGTCGATTTTAATCCTTCAATTTCATTTTCAGAACCAAGTCCTCTAAGTTTGATTTTTTCAACATTATTAAACTTCACTTCCTGCATTTCATCCATACTGAACAAAATAGTCTCTTCAACACCAGAATCTAATAGAAAATTGAGTTCGACTCCGTTTACTTTAATCGGAATAAAAATGAGGTTATTGATCAATTTAAAAGGGATAATCGCCTTTTTATTGTTGTTTTGTATAATAAAATTATCTTGAGCTTTTATAAAAAAAGGCAGCAATAACCCAAAAAACAGGACGATATATTTTTTCATTGACAATATTTTATTATAAAATTAGCAAATATATTTATTATTGTTACATTTTTATAAGACCGTGCATTGTTTACGTTAAATTCGAAAAAAAAATGCAAATTTGCACTTCAATAAAAAATAAGATGCCAACAATTTCTAACAAAGGCAGAAACATGCCCGAATCTCCGATACGCAAGCTTGCTCCCTATGCTGATTTAGCAAAGCAGAAAGGACACAAAGTGTATCATTTAAACATTGGTCAACCGGATATCAAGACACCCGAAGTGGCCATCGAGGCGGTAAAAAATATTGATTTAAGTATTATCGAATACAGTCCGTCAGCCGGATATGAAAGTTACAGAAAAAAATTAGCTCAATTTTACCAGCGCCAAAACGTAAACGTTAACTCAGAAGACATCATTGTTACAACTGGTGGTTCTGAAGCCTTATTGTTTGCACTGGCCACAATTACGGATCCGGGAGATGAAATTATTATTCCCGAACCTTTTTATGCTAATTACCATGCGTTTGCTTCTTCTACAAGTGCTACTGTAGTGCCTCTAGTTTCTACAATTGAAACTGCATTTGCATTGCCAAGTATTGAAGAAGTTGAAAAACTGATTACACCAAGAACCAAAGCAATTTTAATTTGCAATCCTGGTAATCCAACTGGATATTTATATTCTGAAGCCGAAATTAAACAGTTAGCCGGTTTAATTAAAAAATATGATTTATATCTGATTGCTGACGAAGTATATCGTGAGTTTTTATATGATGGAGATGATGTGCATTTTTCTGTAATGAATCTTGAAGATGTGCAACAAAATGTAATCATGGTTGATTCTGTTTCAAAACGTTACAGTATGTGCGGTGCAAGAATTGGCTGTTTGATTACTAAAAACAAAGAGATTTTAGCAACGGTAATGAAATTTGCACAAGCGCGTTTGAGTCCGCCAACTATTGAGCAGATTGCCTGCGAAGCTGCGATCGACACTCCGCAAAGTTATTTTGACGAAGTTATTGCAGAATACAAGGAGCGACGCAACACTTTAATCGCTGAATTAAATAAAATTGAAGGCGTTGTAGTTACCAAGCCAAAAGGGGCATTTTACTGCATCGCCCAGCTGCCAATTGACAATGCTGATGATTTTGCACAATGGCTTCTGGAAAGCTACAATTTAAACGGAGAAACTGTAATGATTGCTCCTGCCAAAGGATTCTATTCTACACCAGGAATGGGACTTAATCAGGTTCGAATTGCATATGTTTTGAACAAAAAAGATCTAGTGAGTGCTGTAAATGTTCTAAAAGAGGGACTTTCGGCATACAAAAATAGATAACAACAAACTTAAACTTAACCTTTAAAAGACAATAACGAGCTTAGTTATTGTCTTTTGCTTTTTATAAAAGTCTGTTATTGGATTAAATTTAAATTATATCCAAAAAGGATCAATTAAATAATAAAAACGATAGAAAAGGTTTCCCATTTATTAATTATCTTTACCGCCTTAAAAAGATATACCACATTATAATAGTAGTTTTTAATGATAAATAACGACGATTTTTTAGACGAAATAGGTGACAGTCATTTCAGCAGCAATGCAAAAAACCCTCTTAGAGAGGATGCTTTTGAGTTAAGCGACGAAGAAAAAATAGAAAAAATAAAAAAAGATGTTGAAAACATTCTTCAGACTTTAGGAATGGATTTAACAGACGACAGCATAAAAGGAACTCCAAACCGAGTTGCAAAAATGTTTGTTAAAGAAATTTTTGGCGGTTTAAATCCTGCAAAACAGCCAAAGGCTTCTACTTTTGATAATAACTACAAATACGGCGAAATGCTGGTAGAAAAAAACATTACCGTTTATTCTACCTGCGAACACCACTTATTACCTATCATAGGACGTGCTCATGTTGCTTATATTTCAAGC